>Ga0180437_10000067_pt1 | contig 224585 bp, 179 predicted proteins | sample SS_ome_4_FD_132410 | JGI IMG/M metagenome (GOLD analysis project Ga0180437, IMG submission 132410) | Hypersaline lake sediment archaeal communities from the Salton Sea, California, USA - SS_3_D_1 metaG | ecosystem: Environmental > Aquatic > Non-marine Saline and Alkaline > Hypersaline >...
CGCCGGGTCGCCCGAGCGCTGCTTCCACAGCTGTGCGAGGAGAAGGCAGCCGACGTCGTCGTCGCCAACGGCGAGAACCTCGCGGCCGGCTTCGGCGTGACCGAGCCGACCGTGTCGGATCTGCTCGATATGGGCGTCGACGTCATCACCTCGGGGAACCATATCTGGGACCGCCGTGACGGGTTATCGCTGCTCGAGTCCGAGCCGCGCCTGCTGAGACCGGCCAACTACCCGCCCGGCAACCCGGGCAGTGGCGCTCACCTCGTCGAGGTGAAAGCGGGCAAGGTCGCGGTACTGAACTTGCAAGGACGTGTCTTCATGCCAGCCCTCGATGATCCGTTTCGCGTCGGCCGCGCGCTCGTCGATGAGCTCCGCAGCGATACGAACATCATCGTCATAGACTTCCACGCCGAGGCGACCGCCGAGAAACAGGCATTCGCCCGCTACATGGACGGGCTGGTCAGCGCTATCGTCGGAACGCACACGCACGTGCCGACCGCCGATGCCCGTATCTTGCCCGGCGGTACGGCGTACATCACCGATCTCGGCATGACCGGCTCGCATTGTGGGGTAATCGGCTACCGGGCCGAGCAGGCGATCAAACGGGCGGCCTTGGGACGGCGAGTGCGGCTCGAGCCGGCCGACGGCGAGTTGAGGCTGCAGGGCGCCATCGTCGATATCGACGTGGCATCCGGGCATGCGAAGGACATCGAGCGTGTCGATCTGGTCTACGAAGAGGAGTGAATAGGGTGGCAGAGGTAATCGATGGTAAACGGATAGCGGCGGAGATCCGCGCCGAGGTCAAGCAGGCGGTCGACGAGCTGGCGAGCAAGGGGGTCGTGCCGGGGCTCTCGGTAGTACTGGTCGGCGAGAATCCGGCCAGCGCCGTCTACGTGCGCATGAAGGCGAAGGCGTGCGATGAGACCGGCATCAAGTCGGAAGTCATCAAGATGCCGGAGGAGACGACCCAGGACGAGTTAGAGGCGGTCATAGACAGGCTCAATGCCGACGACACCGTCCACGGTATCCTCGTCCAGCTGCCGCTTCCGTCGCAGATCGAGGAGCGGGACATCATCTTCCGGGTCGCTCCCGAGAAGGACGTGGACGGGTTCCACCCCGTCAGCGTCGGCCGGATGATGATCGGTGATCCCACGGCGTTCCGTCCCGCGACGCCGGCCGGAGTCGTCGAGCTGCTGATGCGGACCGGCAACGATCCGTCGGGCAAGCGTGTAACGATCGTCGGTCGATCGAACATTGTTGGCAAGCCGCTGGCGGTGCTGCTCTCGCAGAAGATGAAGGGCGGCAACGCCACGGTGACGCTCGCCCACAGCCGCACCCCTGACTTGCCAGCCGTTCTGCGCGAGGGCGACATTCTGGTGGCCGCCATCGGCGTGCCCGAGTTCGTGAAGGCGGAATCGGTCAAGCCCGGCGCGGTGGTCATCGACGTCGGGGTGAACAGGGTCGATGATGCCAGCAGCGAGAAGGGCTACAGACTGGTGGGCGACGTGGCCTACGATGAGGTCTCCAAGGTCGCCAGCGCGATCACACCGGTGCCAGGCGGCGTGGGTCCGATGACGATCGCCATGCTGCTGACCAACTGTATCCAGGCGGCGCGGGAGATCACCGGCGTTTCGTGAATCACGACCTGTTCTTCCAAGCGGTAAACACAGGCGCACTCGGCCGCGATCGGGTTCCGGAGGTCTGGAGCGTCAGCCAGGTCAACGCGGTGGCGCGCAGGCTCCTCGAAGGGTCGCTGCCGCCCATCCGGGTGGCCGGCGAGGTGTCCGGGTTCAAGAGGTATGCCGCCGGCCACTGCTTCTTCACGTTGAAAGACGAAGGGGCGCAACTCAGCTGCGTCATGTGGCGCGAGGCGGCCCGCTCGCTGCCCACCGAGCCGCCCGAGGGGATGACGGTCCATGCTTTCGGGTACCTGTCGATCTATGAGCGGGCCGGCCGTTTCCAGTTCATCGTCCGAGAGCTGAGCGCCAAAGGTGAGGGTTTATGGCGGCTCGCCTTCGAGCGCTTGCGTGCCAGGCTGGAAGCGGAAGGGCTACTCGACCCGGCCCGCAAGCGCGCGATCCCGAGCTATCCGAACTGCGTGGGCGTGATCACGTCGCTCGAAGGCGCGGCGATCCGTGATATCGTCTCGATTATCCGTCGCCGCGCGCCTTGGACCGACGTACTCATCTACCCGGCGCGCGTGCAGGGTGACGAGGCACCCGAGTCGCTCGTTGAGGCGCTGTACCGTGCCGGCCAGCCAGCACGTGCCGAGGTCCTCATCGTGGGGCGGGGTGGCGGTTCACTGGAGGACCTGTGGGCCTTCAACGATGAGCGAGTGGTCCGGGCGATCGCTGCGTCACCGATACCGGTGATCTCGGCGGTGGGCCACGAGGTGGACGTGACGCTCGCCGACCTGGTGGCCGACGTGCGTGCCGCGACCCCGTCCGCCGCAGCGGAGATAGCAGTGCCCGACGGTATCCGGCTGCAGGCGGACCTCGACCGGGCGGGCGAAGCCCTGGCGGCGTCACTGCAGGGCAGCGTCGTGCGTGACCGGCGCCGCGTCGAACGTCTGGAGGAGCGCCTGCTCGAGTCGCTGCAAGGAGGTATCGTGCGCCGCAAACTGGCGGTGGAGACGCTGCGCCGGCGCCTCCGGGCCCTGGGCCCGATGGAGGTCCTGCAGCGCGGCTACGCCCTGGCGTTGGACGGGGACGGAAAGGTCGTCCGCGGCGTATCCGGCTTCCGGCCGGGGTCGGCGTTCACCCTGCGTCTAAAGGACGGCCGCGTGCAGGCTCGGACCGAGTCCGTCAGCGAAGAGGCCTGAGAGGCTATGTCTGATAAGTTCCGTCTGGGTGAGGCGCTAGACCGCCTCGAGAAGATCGTCGAGAGCCTGGAACGCGAGGAACTTGAGTTGGAAGATGCTCTTCGCCTCTTCGACGAGGGGATGGAGCTCATCCGCTCGGCCGAACGCGAGCTGACCGAGTCGGAGGGTAGGATCAAGCAGGTCCTGGCCGATAGGGGCGGACGGCAGCGCCTCGCGGATGTGGATCTGGATGCGGATTCGGCTGAGGAGTGATCAGTAATCAGTGATCAGTAATCGGTTAGGCCCAGATGCCAACTGATCACCGATCACCGATCACTGACTACTGATCACTGGTTACCTGAAACCGTGCACGACTTCGACACCTATCTCAACCAGACCAGGCGGCACGTCAACCGCGCGCTGACCCAGGTTCTTGACGAATACCTCCAGGGCGTCGACGACTGGCTGACCGAGCCGATCCGTTATGCCTGCGAGGGTGGAGGAAAGCGGTTCCGGGCCACCCTCTTCCTCGCCAGCTACGAGGTCTCGGGCCATCCGCCGGATGACCGGGTCAGGAGGGTGGCGACGGCGTTGGAGATCGTGCACGCCTACTCGCTCGTGCACGACGACCTCCCCTGTATGGATGACGATGATTGGCGGCGCGGCCGGCCTACCTGCCATCGCGCGTTCGGCACCCAACGCGCGACCATCGCGGCCGCTGCCATGGTTCCTTTGGCGAGCTGGGTCGTGGCCCGAGAGGCCCGGGCTATGGGGCTGACGGCGGCGGAGAGCGGCGCTCTGGTGGCCGAGCTCTCGGAGGCGGCGGGCCCCGGAGGCATGGTGGGCGGCCAGGTGCTCGACCTGATCAGCGAAGGGCAGGCCGTGCTTGGTCCCGCGCTGGTGGAGATCCACCGGCGAAAGACGGGCGCGCTGATCCGTGCGGCGGCGCGACTGGGCGGCCGGGTCGGGCGGCTGCAACCGCGGACGCTGCAGGCGATCACCGACTACGGCGTGCGGGTCGGTCTCGCCTTCCAGATCGCCGATGATCTCCTGGACGAGGAGGGTACCACGGCCTCCCTCGGCAAGGACGCCCACAGCGACCGCGAGCTCGGCAAGGCGACGTATCCGGCGGTGTTCGGGATGGAGCGGGCGCGGGCCGATGCCCGGCGCCTGGTTGAGGAAGCGATCGAGTTGCTTCGCCGGGCCGGTGTCGAGAGCGCTGCGCTCGCGGGGCTGGCCATCCATGTCGTGGAGCGCGAGAGTTAGAGGGGGCGGGGGGGGCGGGGGGCGGGGCAGCGCCCGGTGCCGGTGTTGACGTCGTGTTGAACTCTGGGCGTCATCGTCGTTGGTAGCAGCGAGGAATGGACCGGATGAAACGGATCGGCGTAGTCGGTAATCCAAAGTACAGGAACGTGACCAGCGCGTTGGATCGCCTGGTGAAGGTCGCGCCGCAGTACCAGTTCGAGTTGTTGGTCGCGTCCGAGCTCCGCGTGGGACGGGAGGCGGACGTCGGCGAGCTGCCGCGGTTCCCGGAGGAGATCGACCTGCTGGTCACGTTGGGTGGCGATGGCGCTTTGCTGGCCGGCGCTCGCTGGGCTGGGCCGGCAGGGATTCCCGTGCTGGGGGTGAACCTCGGGCGGCTCGGGTTCTTGACGGCGGTCGGGGTCGAGGATTTGGAGGCCTCGCTGGCGCGGATCGCAGACGGCGATTTCGTTCTGGACTCGCGGATGGCTCTCGAGGTGCGACTCGAGCACCAGCGGGACGAGGCCGAGCCGTTCTACGCCTTGAACGACGCTGCGCTGCACCGCGGCGGCCTGGTTCGCGTCGTGCACCTCAAGGTCTGGGTGGACGAGGACGAGGTGGGCCTCTATAGGGCCGACGGCGTGATCGTCGCGACACCCACCGGGTCCACCGCCTACTCGCTATCGGCTGGCGGCCCGATCGTCGACCCGCGACTCGATGCCATCGTCGTGACGCCGATCTGCCCCCACACCTTGGCGGTGCGCCCGCTCGTGCTGCGAGCCAGCGCTCAGATCACACTCGAGGTCGTATCATCGCCCGAGGATCTCATCCTCACTATCGATGGGCAGGTGGGATCGCAACTGAAGCCCGGTGATCGACTCGAGGTCTGCAGAGCACCGGAGCCCGTGCGTCTGGTTCGCCTGCCCGAACAGGCGTTCTTCTCGCTGCTTCGCCGCAAGCTCAAATGGGGCGACGTGTCCGAGGGGATGAAGACCGATCACTAGCCTTATGCCGCCGTGCTGACCGAGCTGCGAATCATCAACTACGCGGTCATTGAGGACCTAGACCTCCGATTCGAGCCGGGGCTCGTCGTGCTCACCGGTGAGACGGGCGCCGGTAAGTCGATCATCGTCGGTGCGCTCTCCCTCCTGCTCGGGGAACGCGCGGCCACCGACGTGATCCGCGCCGGTGAGCAGCGGGCGGTGATCGAGGCCGTCTTCGACGTCAGCGCGCGCGACGACCTGCTGCAGCGCTGCGAAGGAGCCGGCATCGAAGCGGGCGACGGCTGGCTCGTCCTCAAGCGCGAGGTCAACGCCAGCGGGCGCAGCCGCGCCTGGGTCAACGGCTCGCCGGCGACGGCCTCGCTCACCGGCGAGTTCGGGCAGGCACTCGTCGATCTGCACGGCCAGCACGAGCACCAGACGCTCCTGCACGCGGGACCGCAGAGAGAGATCCTCGATGCGTTCGGCGGTGCGGCGGAGCTGGCAAAGGAGTTGCGCGATTGCTGGTCCCAACTCAGCGAGATCCGTCGCAAACGCGCCGAGGTCGAGGAGCGGCGCGCCCGGACGGAGGAACGGGCCGAACTGCTGCGCCATCAGGTTGAGGAGATCGAGAGTGCCGGACTGAGCGATCCCGAGGAGGACCTGCAGCTGGCCGATGAAGAGCGCCGACTCGCCCATGCCGAGGAGCTGATCGAGCGGGCGACGGCGCTATCCGATGCCGTCTATTCGGCTGACGACTCGATCTGCGACCGACTGGGCGGTCTGCGCCGCGAGCTGGCCGCGCTCGCCAAGGTTGATCCCGCTGCCGAGGTGCAGTTCGGCGAGCTGTTTGATACGGCGCTCTACACGGCCCAGGAGCTGGGTGAGCGGTTGACCGCTTACAGGGAGGCGATCGACGTCAGCCCCGAAGCGCTGGAACGCATCCGTCGGCGGATCGACATGCTCTACCGGCTGAAGGCGAAATACGGCCCGACGCTGGAGAACGTGATGGCCGCCGGGATGCGTGCCCGCCAGGAACTCGACGCTCTCGACCTGGCCGGCTTCGAGCTGGAGGAGCTGGCGCGTGAGGAGGAGGCACGCGCCGTGCAGCTGGAGAAGCTCGCCGGCAAGCTGAGCAAGGCGCGGGCGAAGGCGGCGAAGGCGCTGGGGGCGGAAGTCGGCGGCCTGCTGCCCGAGCTCGGGATGCCGGATGGCGCCTTCGAGGTCGGGCTCGCCCGGCGCCCGACGATAGAATCGACGGGTGCCGAAGATGTGGAGTTCCGCGTGACGCTCAACAAGGGCTTCGATCCACGTGCGCTGTCGAGGGTCGCGTCGGGCGGCGAGCTAAGCCGGGTCATGCTGGCGCTGAAGACCATCCTGGCGCGTCTCGACCGGACGCCAACCCTGATATTCGACGAGATCGACGCGGGGATCGGCGGAATCGTCGGCGGCAAGGTGGCGGAGCGCCTCAAAGCCGTTGCCGGGCACCACCAGGTCTTCGTCATCACCCACCTGCCACAGATCGCTGCGCTCGCCGATCACCATCTGCTCGTTACCAAGGAGTCGAGGGGAGGGAAATCGACGACCCGGGTCAGCGAGTTGCACGGCGACGACCGGGTACGCGACCTCGCGCGCATGCTGGGCGGCGACCCGGAACGCGAGGCCTCGCTCGAGCACGCCCGGGCCCTGCTGCAGCCGTCTGGCTGATCGACGGCGACGCTTGCGGTTACTTTCTCCCGAACAGCAGGCTATAAAGGCGGACGCTGACTTCCCAGATGCTAGCCTTGGGCGTGAAGCCGTCCTCTCCGCGCGTCGTATTGCGATAGCGGAGCTCGACCTCCACCGGTATGCCGTCGCGGCGATCTCCCGACCAGTCGGTGGACGAGAGGCGAGCGGCGAAGCCCAGCGATCGTGCGGTGTATTCGGTCCCCTGCTCGAGGTCGGCGGGGACGAAGGCTGCGTCGCCGGGCAGCGCGTCCACGCCCCGCACGATGTCGGCCCCGCGATGGACGTGCAGATAGAGGAAGCTGAAGGTGATGTGTCGCGTGAGGTTGAACCGCGGCACGGCGGCCAGCGTCAGCACATCGCCCGGGTCCCAGCGCACCAGCGCCGCATAGGCACCCGGCTGGATAGGCCTGGCGGGCGACGTGACCAGCCGCTCGAGCTCGGCCTCCATCTGGATGTTGTAGCCGGCGAAGACCGACAGCCAGAACCGGCTGCCGAGCCCCAGATCGAGCGCCCCCCGCAACTCCAAGTCCGGCTGCCCGTCCCCGGTGCCTACGTCAAATAGGTGCTGCGCCTGCGGCGGTGTGCCCGTCGCGAACCGCCAGAGCGCGTCGAACCGTGTCCGGAGCGACAGGAGGGGTCTCGAGCCGTCCGGACGCCGCCGGAACGTGTTGAGCGGCTGCAGGCTGATGCCCGCCTCGATGTCCCCGAACTTAATCCCGCTCGAGCGCCCCTCCGGTAGCTCGATCCCGAACTCGGGCCCCGAGGTGACGGCCATCGCCGTCGCCTCGTCGACCGGACTCGCCAACGCCAGTGTCGGCAGTGCCAGCTCGAACCCCTCGAACCCGCTGCGCACTGCCTCGTAGAAGCCGGCCAGCGCGGTTCCATTCGACCCCGACGCCGTCGGCACGTACGACAGCTCGTTCAGATCCAGTAGACCCGCCTCGATTGCCCGTGCATCCGTTACCAGCGCCTCGGCTTCCGCTTGCAGGTCCGGCGGCAGCGTATCGGCCGCCACCATCGAATCGAGGGCGGTTATCGCGGCGTCCAGCCCGGCGAAGAAGGAGTTCGGATCACCACCGAAGGCGGACGACTGAGGGCCCGCGTTGGCCACCAGGGTATCGATGAACTCGCCGCCGTACGACACGCCCTTCACCAGAGGGACGACCGTGAAGACCGCCAGCCAGCGGGTCGGAGCGAAGGTCACGCTGATCGGGGCTCGCGTCCGCTCGAACAGAACGTCGTAGCGTAGCGGGCCTACCGAGTTGCGCTCCGGGTCCGCCAGCTCCAGGGAGGGGAACAGGTCACTAAGCGCGAGGTCCAGGCTGTCCAGCGGCGCCACGAGCTGCGAATCGGGAAAGGCGGTGAACATCTCGGTCAGCGGCTGGACGGCGCCGGCGGGGGTGAATCGTCGATCGAGAGTGATGTTATGGCCCATGAGGCCGACCTGCAGCTCGCCAGGGCGGGGAAACTGCGCGTCGAACCACTGAGCGTCGAGCTGGCCCGGGACGAGCAGCGCCGCGACCAGCGCCAACACCTCCCTCCTCACCAGCCGACCTCGTCGCCGGAAAATGCTGACATCAGCCTCGTTCCTTGCCTGGGATGGCCGCTCGGGAGTGCACATGGCTCCCCTGGACGTGACGGTCGGTAATATGACCCCGGGCGCCGTGCCGGGACAGAGAGAGACGAAATTGACACGGCGCCGCCAGCGCCTAGTTTGTTGGCAGGAGCAGAGGGCGCCGTAGCCAAGTGGACTAAGGCGGGGGCCTGCAAAGCCCCTATTCGTGGGTTCGAATCCCACCGGCGCCTCCATCCCCGCTGCGTGACCCGCCGGCGCCAGAACAGAGCGAGAGTCAGCTTCATCGATAAGGCGCGGCGAGCGTTGCGGGGCTTTCTATCCCCAGTCGGGGCTGGGGGCGGCGGAGCCGCCCGGGAGCCGGATGGGGAATGTCTTGCAAGACTGTAACTTAGAACGCAGGCCTTGCTCTCGGGGGGAGAATTCGCCAACTTGAAGTGCGACCGACCTATGTCCCGGCGCCGTTCCGCGGCAGCGGAACATCCCTCCCGCCGGCTCGAGTGCTGCCGCGGTATGACCTTGCTCGAGCTTGCAATGACCATGCTTGTTATCGCTGTGCTCTTGGCCCTGAGCGTGCCGTTGGCGTCGGCTGTACTCGGCAGGTTCAAGGTCGGCAGCGCGCGTGACGCGTTCGTGAACACGTACGCCCGCGCCAGGGCGGCGGCAGTGCAGTATGGCCGGGAGGCGCGGCTGCACTTGGAGACGGGACGGGGTCAGTTCTGGGTCGAGGTGGATACGGGAATGCCGGGCGCGATGATGGCCGATACCATCGGTCGCGTCGTGCAGCTTGGCAAGGAATACGCCGGCGTGACGATGCAGACGGAGTTGGGTATAGACACGCTCTGCTTCGACGCTCGGGGGCTCGCTTACGCGGGGGGAGGGTGCGATTCGCACGGCACCTTTGTATACTTCTCACGCTTGGACCGGGTCGATACGATCCAGCTATCGATAGGCGGCACGGTCGTTCGACGTTAGGGGCCTGATGAAGAGAGTGCACGGCCAATCGGGTTTCACGCTCACTGAGCTTCTCATCTCGGTGGTCATCATCGCCATCGGGGTTGTGGGCTTTGCCACGGCCGTGGGGCTCGCCTCGACCGAGCTGTTCATGGGTGGCCGGGACACCGAGGTGTCGATGCTGCTGTCCGAGCAGGCCGAGCGGCTGAAGGCTATGCCCTACGACTCCGTCCAGGTTGGCACCCGCACCGAGGGCCCCTACACACTTAACTGGGATGTGGGGGGCGGGAACCCCAAACAGGTCACGGTCTCGGTCACGTTCTCCTTGAAGGACGGGCGGATCAAGGCGGACACAATAGTCGTCTACGTCCCACGATGAAGCCCCGCTTGCCGATCTCGCGAGGGTTCACCCTCATCGAGGTCCTCGTCGCCATGACTCTCACCGGAATCGTCGTGGCCGGCACGTTGAGGGCGCTTTCCGCACAGAAGAAGTTCTACGCCAGGCAGACGCGGGTACTCGATGCCCGGCACGCGATGCGCGCATCGACGACGATCCTCGCCTCCGAGTTGCGCGAAGTGAGCGTTAGGGGTGGCGATCTCATCGCCATCGGCCCCGACAGCGTCGCGCTCCGTACCACGGTCGGCTTTGGCATCGCCTGCCGCGTGAACTTGCTCACCGGCAACCTCTCCTTGACGGAGGTCTCCGGCCACTTCCGCATGGACCTGGCGGACTCGCTGCTGGTCTTCGTCGAGAACAGCGCGGACGACGATGACGACATCTGGCGAACGACCGGCGTGCTCGGCATCTCGACGTCGCCGCCGCTCTGTGCCTGGGGTGACCCCGCCGAGCTCGGTGTTGCCGTCTCGGATTTGACTAAGTTGTTGGGGGTGTGGGTCGGTTCGCCGGTTCGCCTCTACCGCCCGTACGTCTATGGGCTGTTCCAGATGGCGGACGGCCGATCGTGGCTGGGGCGCCGGGCGCTGAGCGAAGCGGACTACGTGCCCGTGGCCGGGCCGCTGGCGCCCGCCGACTCGGGTGGCCTCAGGTTGACCTATTACGACGCGAACGGCGACACGACGTGGAGCATCAACCAGGTCGTGCGGATCGACATACAGGTTCGCGCGCCAACCTACCGCTCGATCGAGGAACCGGATTACCATGATCTGAGGACCAGCACCTACTTGCGCAACGATGGCTAGATCGCGACTCGAACCGTCCTGTCTGCCGACCCGTATGCGAGAAGAGGGCGGCTTTGCCCTCGCCATGGCGATATTCGCGCTCGTCTTGCTGGCGGCGGTGATCGCCGGCGGCTACTACAGCGCCTCGCAGGAATTCCAGATCGGGCGCGGGATGCGCAGCCTGACCACCAGCTTCTACGCCGGCGAAGCGGGCATCCGTGAGGTGCTGAGGGACTGGGATCCGGAGACGATGTTCGCTCTCGCGCCCGGCAACGCGCTCATGTTCGGCCCCAAGACCTATCCCGGCGGTGGCAGCTATACGGCCAGGGTCGTGCGCGTCGGCAGCGCCGCCGATTCGCTGAAGCGGTACTTCTACATAGAGGCGGTGGGCCGTCCGCCGGGACCGAACTTGGGCGAGCGACGCCAGGCCATGGTCGTTCGCTCCCGCTACCCGCGGATGTGCTGCCAGGCGGCGGTCACCGTCGGCGGCGAAGACATGGATTTTACGGGTGGCAAACAGGAGATCGTCTCGGGCATCAACACCAACCCGACGGGCGCCGACGGGCCGTGGCCGGACTCGGTTTGCGCCGGCATTTCGACCATCGACACCGTTGGCGCGATCATCGACAACGAGACGACTATCGATGACACGACCCGCGTGATCGGCTCGCCGTACCGCTTCATAGTCGATTCATCACTCGTTGAAAACGTCTTCCCGAACGATATCGGCGACCTCAGTTACGCCGAGATCGTGGCAAAGGCGGACTTCGTCTTCAATCCTTCCGGGACCCTCACCCTTGGCGGGTCGGACCTGGAAGCCCGGGTCGTTAACGGTGAGTGCGATCGCTCCTATCAGTACAATTGGGGAGAGCCGACCCAGCCGAGTCATCCCTGCTTCAAATTCTTCCCCATCATCCACGTCAATGGGAACCTGACTCTCAGCTCGGGCAGCGCCCAGGGGATTCTGGTGGTGGAAGGCGCGCTCGAGTTGAGTAGCTTCCTGTTCTACGGCATCATCCTGGTCCGCGACGACCTGACGATGCGTGGCCCGAGCAAGTTCTTCGGGACCGGATGGGTCATGGACGACGTCGTTTACGAGGGAGCCGTGCCCAGGTACTTCATGAGCCGCTGCGCCGCCGAACGCGCCGTTCGCCTGTCCAGGCTTACGCGACCGGATCCCGTCTGGCCCAGAGCCTGGGTCGAGCTGTTCTAGCCCGATGGCTCACCCGGTCCTCTCGAGGTACTCTCCGTAGATTCGTACCAGCTCACCCGCTAGTTCGTCCCGGTTGCCCGGTCCGACCTCGATGATCCGCAGTCCCACCAGATCGCGCAGCGGGTCGACCTTCGGGTGGCGGCCGGCCAGCACGCTGCCTAAGACCGCTCGCTCGGTGGACGGCCCGAATAGCCGAGGCAGCAGCGACGTGAACCGCTGGCTGAACAGCTCCATCTTACCGATCTCATCCACGACCAGCAGCCGCACCTCGGCTGCTAGCCCCCGCTCCAGCGTCCCCACGCCCAACTGCTCGAACGACGCCAGGTCGACCCCGTAACGGCCTACCCTGGGGCCACGAGCCCCGACACGCGCCAGCGGCCCGCGCCGGCCATCCAGAGTCACCACGTCGAAGCCGACGCGTCGACCGCGCTCCCGCACCTCCTCCGTGTAGAACCCGGCACAGCGCTCCCGGCCGATCCGGTCCAGCGCCCGCCGGATCACCGTCGTCTTGCCGCTGCCGGGCCTTCCCGTCAAGAGAATCCGTGGTGGGGCAGGGAGTCTGGGCATGGGAATTCGGCGATCCCTGATCAGTTGAGTACTTGAACAACAGAGCATTCGATTGCGGAACCGAGCGAGGATGCCCGGTTCACAATTCTACGGTCCGAATGTTCTATGGATCAATTGGTCGTGGATTGCCGAATTCCGGGTTCCCCGATTCGCATTACAGCAAAAAGCGAAACGCCCCGGGCCCACGGGGCGTTCGCTAAGGCGAGAATGTGCGATTGGTTGCTGAGGGCCTCTTCCAACGTGGGGCTAGCAGGGTTCTGGACGGGCCGGAAGAAATAGCCTCAATAAAGAACGGAGCCCCTGAGTCGCCCTCCCCCGCCGTTTTCCCTGTCCGGCTAAGACGCTCGAGACTCCGCTCTTCGCCTCTTGCAATTCGCAAGGGCCATACCGGAGCGGTGTCTGAGTCCATAATCCGTTGTAATTCAAATACTTACGTTCTGTGGCCGCCGTCGGGAAGCGGCCCGGAACTGGATACTTTTTGCATAATTCTGGCAATTATTTCCGTCGCCGCGCCGCTCGGCCGAGCTAAGCCGAGCGGGCGGAGCGGGATGCGCGATTGGGCCGGCCGGTCGGGCCGGGAACCTAGCCAGTCGGCTGGATACTAGTAACTTATAGCGGCTTACGAGACAGTCGTTGGGGCGAGCGGGGTAATGGACCAGCCTGGGCGGCCGGGCGGAGCGTGCTTCCGGCACCCAGGCTAATGAATAGGCGGGTCGGTAGTGAACAAGAGGCTGACGTTGGCCGTTGGTGTGGGTGTAGTACTGATCGTATTTGGGTACTTCGCCTTTGGCGGTCTGGGTCGCAGCCTGGTGTACTTCTGGACGCCGACGGAGCTGTTGGCGGAGGGAGACGCGGCGTACGGCACGTCGGTGCGGCTGGGCGGCATGGTGGAGCCGGGCAGCGTCAGCTGGGACGCGGAGACCCAGGAGCTGAGGTTCCGGCTGGCTGACGAGGGGGGGATCATCGAGGTGGAGAGCTCGGGGGTGCCGCCGCAGATGTTTCTGGAGGCGGCGGAGCGGCAGGAGGCGATCGGTGCGGTGGTCGAGGGTAGCCTGACTCGCGCCGGGGTATTTCGGGCGACGAACCTCATGGTTCGGCACTCGGAGGAGTACCGGGCGCCGCAGCACGGCGAGGACAGGCAGGACTACTACCGCGAGCTGTTCAAGGAGCAGGGAGCCGAGGGCGGGTCATGATAAGTAGTCTGGGTTACCTGGCGGTGGGTGGCGCGCTGCTGCTGTCCGTCGTGGGGGCGGTGCTGGCGTACGCTGCGCTGGCCGGTAGGCCGTCTCTGGCGCTCTGGGGTAGGCGTGCGGCTTACGGCGTCTTTGCGCTGGCGACGCTGGCGATCCTGCTCATGGTCATCGCGCTGGTGGCCCACGACTTCAGCGTCGGGTACGTCGCGCAGGTGGGTAGCCGCTCGACGCCGCTCTTCTACACGGTGATCTCGCTGTGGTCGTCGCTGGACGGGTCGATCCTGTTCTGGGGCTGGATCGTCGCCGGGTACACGGCGGCGGTGGTCTACGTCTACCGCGACCGCTACCGCGACTTGATGCCGGCCGTCACCGGGACGCTGCTGGTGGTGAACGCCTTCTTCTGGTTGCTGCTGGCCTGGCCGGCCAACCCGTTCGTTCCCGTGTTCCCCGTCCCGATGGACGGCCCGGGGCCGAACCCGCTGCTGCAGAATCACCCGTTCATGGGGCTACACCCGCCGCTGCTGTACCTGGGGTACGTGGGGATGGCGGTGCCGTTCGCCTTCGGTATCGCCGCCCTGCTCACCGGCAAGGTGGGCGGAGATTGGATCAGGGCGGTGCGACGCTGGACCATGGCGCCTTGGGTCTTCCTGACCGCCGGAATCGTCTCCGGCGCCTGGTGGTCCTACGAGGTGTTGGGCTGGGGCGGCTACTGGGCCTGGGACCCGGTGGAGAACGCGAGCTTCCTGCCCTGGCTCACCGCCACGGCGTTTCTCCACTCGATCATGGTCCAGGAGCGGCGTCAGACCCTCAAGATGTGGAACATTCTCCTGGTCATCGCCACGTTTCTACTCACGCTGTTCGGAACGTTCCTCACCCGCTCCGGCATCCTGGCCAGCGTCCACGCCTTCGTCGAGGGCTTGATCGGCCCGTTCTTCCTCGGGTTCATCACGCTGGTGCTGTTCATCTCGCTCGGGCTGGTCGCCTGGCGTAGCGAGCAGTTGAGGAGTGAGCCGGCGCTCGATGCCATAGCATCGCGGGAGACCGCCTTTCTGCTCAATAACCTGCTGCTGGTCGCCTTCACCTTCACCGTGCTGCTCGGGACCGTCTATCCCTTGCTCGCCGAGGCGATACGTGGTGTGAAGGTCAGCGTCGGCGCGCCCTACTTCAACCGCATGAGCATCCCGATCGCCCTCGGTCTTGTCCTGCTGGCCGGTGTGGGTCCGGCGCTGCCATGGCGGCGCGGTTCGCCCGACCTGTTGGCTAGGAAGTTCCTGTGGCCGGCGGTCGTTACCCTGGCCTCCGGGATCCTGTTCTGGATTATCGGTGTGCGGCATTTCATGACCTGGCTTACGTTAGTGCTCGCGGTGTTGAGCGTGGGCTTGCTGGTCGGTGAATTCTGGCGGCCGGCCCAGGCGCGCCGGCTGGCGCACGGCGAGAGCCTGGGCCGCGCGCTGCTGAACGTCACGTCCAAGAACCGACGGCGCTACGGAGGCTACATCGTCCACCTGGGGATCATCGTGATGGCGGTCGGTATCGCCCTCTCCTCGACGTACCGCAGCGAGCGAGAGGTGACCTTGGGCATCGGCCAGGCGGTGAGCTACGAAGGCTACACCGTCCGACTCGATTCGCTGTACGCCGGGCGTGAGCCGCACCGAGATTTCGTCGAGGCGGCGCTGAGCGTCGGGAAGGGTGGGGAACTCTCGTCGGTTATGCGGCCGCGCCTCAATTACTACCCGATGTCACAGCAGCCGATCGGCACGCCGAAGGTGCGGACGCGGCCGACGGAGGACCTCTATCTCACCCTGATGGCCTACGACCGGACCGGTACGAGCGCGACGGTCAACGTCATCGTAAACCCGATGGTCGTCTGGATCTGGATCGGGGGCGCTGTCGCAGCGCTGGGCGCGCTGTTCGCCATATCGAGCTTCGGGATTGTCGGGACGGACAGACCGCGGAGTCTCGAGGCGGTCGGGCGTCGAGCGGAACCGGTGGAAGCCCCTGTGGGAGGTAGCGACTGATGAGCTGGAAGAAGGTGCTGATTCCCGCCAGCGCGATCCCGATCGTGGCCTTGCTCGCCTACGGGTTGACACGCGATCCGAACATTGTCGAGTCACCGCTGCCCGGGCACGCGGCCTTCGAGTTCAACTCGCCGACCCTCGGCGGTGACACCGTGAGTCTCGCCGAGCTCAGGGGTAAGGTCGTCGTCCTCAACTTCTGGGCGTCCTGGTGCATAGCCTGCATCGATGAGCACCAGGTCTTCGTCGAGGCCGAGCGCTACTATGCCGGCCAGGATTTCCAGATGCTCGGCGTCGTCTATCAGGATTCGCCGGAGAATGCACGCCGCTGGATGGCACGCATGGGCGGCAGCTGGCCGAGCGTCATCGACCCGAGCTCGCGCATCGCCATCGACTACGGCGTCTACGGCGTGCCGGAAACTTACTTCATCGCCAGGGATGGGCGGATCGCCTTCAAGCAGATCGGGCCGGTGAATGCGCCACTCATGATGCACTGGGTGGATCGACTGCTCGCCGAGTCGCCCGACCTGGAGACGGAGGAGGGCCAGCCGTAATGCGCTTTCTGCTCACTGCTTCGCTGATTCTAGTCTTCTTGGCACCGGCCCTGCCGGCCGCCGACCGCGCCCAGGTGCAGGGAACCGCGCCGACGATCGCCATCCAGACCCACGATTCGGAACTGGAGGCGGACGTTCGGCAGCTGGCCGCCAAGCTGCGTTGCCCCACCTGCCGTGCGCTCTCGGTCCAGGATTCACCGTCGGGGATGGCCCAGGAGATGCGCTCGCTGATCCGCGAGCAGCTGCGCGCCGGCAAGACGCCGGAGGAGGTGAAGGCGTACTTCGTAGAGCGCTACGGCGAGTGGATCCTGCTCGAACCGAAGGCGGAGGGCTTCAACTGGGCGGTCTGGCTGCTGCCCGTCTTCCTGTTGCTCGGCGGCCTGGCGTTCGTGTTCGTGACCGCGCGTCGCTGGGTCCAGCAAGGGCAGGCTCGGGCGGCGGCGATCGTGCAGGAGGGGCGGGAGGAGGAGCTCTAGAGCATGGGGCTGACGGAGTTTCTGCTCGTGGTTGCGGTCGGTGGCGGGATCATCGCGGTCCTGGTCGCGACGTTCAGGGGGGCGGCGGGTGACGCCGATGCGCGGGCGGCGGAGGCGGGCGAGCGACGGGCGAGCGGTGGCGCGCGGGCCGAGCTGGAGGAGCGGTACCAGGCGGCGGTACGCTCGCTGGAGGAGATCGAGGCCGACCACGAGGCCGGTAATCTGTCCGACGCTGATCTCGAGGAGCTACGAGGGCGCTACGCGACCGAGATCGTGCACCTCGAGAGGGAGCTGGGCGTTCCTGAGGACGAGGTCAGCGCGCCTGGCGGCGGCCGTGCGACGGGTGAGGCGGGCTCGCCCTCACCCGGCCGCTCGTGGGTACCGGCAGCGGTCGGCTGGACGGCTGCGGGTATCGCATTCGTGGCCATCGCCTATCTGGCCATGTCCTCGGCGCTTCGCCCTCGGGCGGGTGACGACTCGATCACCGGCTCGATCCCGGGCCAGGGGGCGGGCGCGCCGATGGCTGTGCCGGTGGCCGATGTCGATATGGAGCGCTTGGCGGCGCTAGAGGACATCGTCGCCGACGACCCTCAGAACCTCGAGGCGCTGGTCGAGCTCGGTCATCTGTATCTTCTGCTGCAGCGTTACGACGAGCTGAACTTCGTCACCCAGGCGGCGCTGAGCATCGATCCGAACCATCCCGAGGCGCTCACCCATCTCGGCATGTTGCTCTTCGCGATGGGTCACCCGGAAGGGGTGATCCCGGCGTTCGATCAGGCGTTGGCTGTCGATCCGGACTTCGCCGAGGCTCTGCAGTTCAAGGGGATGGTCTCGTTCATGACGGGCGATTTCGCGACCGCCGTGGAGGCTTGGGAACACTATGTCGAGGTGATCCCGCCGGATCAGGTATCGCCCCGCATTCGGTCGATGCTCGAGGCGGCCCGCGCCAATCTCGGCGGCGAGGTGCCCGAGTAAGCCGAGCCCGACTCACGAGGAGGACGAGTGAACAGAGCGATCACGCTACTTCTGGCGAGCGGCGTCTTCTTACTGCTACCCGAGTCTGCCTGTGCGCAGCGGTTCGGCGGCGATTTCGGCGGCGGCGGCGGCTTCTGGCTCGTGTACGCCGACCTGGGGATCGATGCCGACCGGAGCTTCGGACGCGATGTGGGCGGCGTTGTGGCGCTGGGTGGCCGAGGCTTCTTGCAGACGGGGCGGGTGCGTCTCGGCGGCGGCGCCTTCGGCGGCGGGTTCGTGGACGAGGGGTCGAACTCGGGAGGCAACCGTGTGCAGGGTGGGTTCTCGGGCGGCGGCTTCACCGCCGAGTACCTCGTGGTGCAGCGGAACCTGGAGCTGGCGGTAGGAGGCATGGCCGGCGGCGGGGTGCTGACGATCGAGGAGATCGTCGGTGTGAGCGGTGAGGTCGAGGAGCTGCGGCGTCGCCGGGAGTCGATGTTCCTCGGCTATCCGTGGCTGCGCGTCAGCTACAACCCGGCACCCCTCATCAACGTTGGCCTACAGCTCGGCTACATGGCGGGGACCCAGGAGGTCGGCGGCTTCGCCATAGGGCTCGATATCATGGCCGGGCTCATCCCGTAGGCTGTGGAGCGTAGATCTCCACCGCTCACCGGATTACGGAACTTTCGGGTAGTTTCGGTGGTTTAACAGGGTGACGGGGCAGACGAGCCTAACGGCGCCGCGTAAGGTTGACTCACTTCCCTTTTCTCCCGGGCCTTGCGCGGATGTCCTGCCCCGTCCCTTCCTTTCGTAGGACTCCTGACAAAGGATCCTCGTAGGGGGGCGGCGAATCCCCTGCCAGGTGTAGCGATCGTAGGCCTTCCAACGCCGCGGTGGCTATATTACTGTGACGATGTGGGGTGACAACCCCGACGGTAAAGCAATCGGGGAGGAGGGGGACCGCATGGAACACGTAATTCGCCGCATCTTCATGTTCCTGCTCGGCGTAAGCCTCGGCTACTGCACCGGCTTCAGGGACGCGAACAACAACGAGCACATGATCTTCGTTCGCTTGATCCATCGCGTCCAGAGCTTCGCCGAGCAGACCGTCGGTGAGCCGGCAAACGCCGTCGAGGAGGCGGCCGACGAAGCCGGGCGCTAGCCCGACCCTCGGACCCCTGACCGGACCTCGTCGCCCTAGGCGGCCTCCAGTAGGGCGACGTGGCCCAACCCGCCAGCCGCGCAGATGCTGATCAACGCCAGCCCACCGCTCGTCCGAAGCTGTTTCACCGTCTGCGACACGATCCGTGCCCCCGTCGCGCCGAACGGATGACCCAGCGCGACGCTGCCGCCGTTCGGGTTGATCCGGTCTTCCGGCACCCGGCCGAGATCCGCCTCGACGCCCGCCCGCCCCTTCAACCACCCCGGGCTGTTCAGCGCCTCGATCGTGCACAGCACCTGTGCGGCGAACGCCTCGTGGATCTCCCAGAGCGCGATGTCGCCGTAGCCGAGACCGCGGCGGGCCAGGAGGCGCGGGATCGCCAGCGCCGGCGCCATGAGCAGCCCATCGCGCTCGATATCGACTGCCGCGACCTCCCAGTCCAGCAGCCGTGCGCGGTAGGGCGCCGCCTCGAACCGCTCCAGCCCACGCTCGGTCGCCACCCAACAGGCTGCCGCGCCGTCGGTGAGCGGCGACGAGTTGCCGGCGGTCAGCGTCCCGCTCGCCCGGTCGAAGACCGGTGGTAGCATCGCCAACTTCTCCAGCGAGGTGTCGGCGCGCGGGATGCCGTCGCGCGTGAATCCTGGGAAGGTGTCCGAGCCGATCACCAGATCGTCGAAGAAGCCACGCTCCCACGCCATAACGGCGTGTTGGTGGCTAGCCAAGGCGAAACGGTCCTGGCTCGCTCTATCCAGCTTCCACTCCTTGGCTGTGATCTCCGCGTGATCTCCCATCGTCAGACCCGACATCCGCTCCTTGACGCTCGGCACACGCAACTTGAGGTCACGCGGCCGTAGCCGGCCCAGCGCCTTCAACACAGCCCCGGCGGCTTTCGCCTGAGCCAGACGCCGGATCGTCTGGCTCATTCCACGGGTCAGGCCCACCTGCGTCTGGCTCATCGCCTCCGAGCCGCCGCACAGCGCCAGCTCGAGATGGCCGGACCTCATCTGTGCCGCGGCGTGCGTCGCTCCCGCCAGGCTGGTGGCGCACTGCTGGACGATGGTGAGGGCGGGTACGTGCGGCTCGAGGCCCGCGTCGAGCCAGACCTCCCGCGCCATGTGGCTGACCGCAAGAGATGGGACCACGGCCCCCCAGACGAAGCAGTCCGGAACCATGCCCTCCCTGAGCTCGTTCTGCGCCGCCCGCACCACCGGGGTCGAGAGTTCCACGGCGTCGAGGTGTGCCAGCGGCCCGTCGATCTTGGCGAAGGGCGTGCGAGGTCCGGAGCAGAAGTACACCTCCGGCTGGTTTCCGTTGTTCATGGGAATCATGCGGGCTCCTCGTACTGCTGAGTGAACAGTAATGAGTGATCAGTAATCAGTGATCAGTAATCAGTAGTCAGTAATCAGTAGTCAGTACTGACTGCTCCTCGTGAGGCTGCGATACTCGGAACTCATCACTGATCACTGATTACTGATCACCGATCACTGATTACTGATCACTGATCACTGACTACTGATTACTGATCACCGATTACCAGTCACCCGTTCGCGTCGGTTCCTCCGATGTCCAACACCGCGGCGAGTACCGCCCGCGCCACCGCGCCCATGAACCGGTAGTCGAGTGTGTCGGCGCTGTCCGTCGCCATGTGGTAGTGCGGGTTCCTCAGGAAAGCCGTGTCGGTGATCATCAGCGCCGGATAGCCCCGGTCCCAGAACGAGGCGTTGTCGCTGAGCCGCGTCAGGGGAAGCACGAAGCCGCGCAGTATCGTACGGTAGGTCACCAGCGTCAGCCCCGGCACGTGCCGCTCGGTGGAGCGCTGGAACGCTCGCAGCAGGCGACGCGAGCGGCCGTCGCCCACCGCGGTCAGGAAGGTCCCCGAATCGGGCACGCGCTTGAAGACCAACGGCGGCACCTTCTGGCTGCCCGAGCTACGGTCGGTGTATCCCACCATCTCCAGAACCAGGGCCCCCGAGTATCGCTGATTGCAGCGCCGCGCCTGCGCGGCGAAGCGCGCGCTGCCGACCCGGTAGGTGCCCACGAAGTCCTGTGGCTCCTCGAGGTTGAACCCGACGAACTCCAGAGGGCGGCGTGGCGCCAGGCCGGCGGCGTGGCGAGCGACCTCGAGCATCACTGCGACGCCGCTGGCGTTATCATCGGCGCCCGGCGTGTTGGAGACGGTGTCGAAGTGGGCGCCGACCAGGAGGGGCGGCAGGTTCGGGTCGGAGCCCGGCAGCCTGCCGACGACGTTGTTGTAAGTGGTGCCGCGAAAGTCGAAGGGCTGGCGCTCGACCGCCAGCCCAGCCGCACTCAGTCCGTCCGCCACCAGCGTCTCGGCGCGGCCCAGCGCCTCCGGTGCCGCCCGCGGGTGTCGCGGCCCCTCCAGCTCCCTTACCGTGCGCTCCAGTCGGCTCTCGTCGACCTGCGAGAGCAACTGCATCAACCGCCCTCCACGTAGGCGCGCTCGATGATGATGGGCTCCAAGGGCATGGCTTCGCTCAACGGCCCGCGTTGTGTCGGTACCTGGGCGATGGAGTCGACGACGTCCATCCCTTCGACGACCCGCCCGAATACCGTATAGCCCCAGCGAACCGGCGTCTCCGCCGTTTGCGGCTGGTAGTCCAGGTAGGTGTTGTCGACCAGGTTGATGAAGAACTGCGTCGATGCGCTGTTCGGGTCGTCCCGCCTCGCCATGGCCACCGTACCACGCGAGTTGCTGAGCCCGTTGTCCGACTCGTTCGGCAGTGGCGGGCTGGACGACTGCCGCATCCGCCCCTCCGGTGTGTAGGCACCGGCCTGGATCATGAATCCCGGCCTCACCCGCTGGAATATCAGTCCGTCGTAGAACTCGTTCTCTACGTGACTCACGATGCGCTCGACGGTCTCCGGAGCGCTCTCGCGGTCGAGCTCCATCACGATCCGGCCCACGTTCGTCTCGAGCACGACGCGCGGCGTCGGATTGCCGATGTCGGGTGGCAGAGCCGCTCCGCCGGTCTCCATCTCTTCTCCCCCCGTTTCCGCTTCACCGCCGCAGCCGGCGACCAGCAGCGCCAGGGCCAGTGTCGTCGTCAATCGTCTGCTGAGGATCAAGGCTCTCTCCTCCTCGGCCCGGAAAACGACTGGGAATTGTCGCACGCGAGCTCCGCCGGGGCCGCCCTGCGGGTTGTGCCGCCGTCCGCGCCGTCGTAATAGTGAGCGTCCTAGTCGTTTGCCCAACATGATGGCGGATCGCGGGCGATCGCGCCATTCCCCGCCGGACGGGGCTCTACCACCGCGGAGTGCGGATGAACGGAACCGAGTTCGACCCTTCGCTGCTGTCGCTTCTACCGCCCATCGTCGCTATCGGGCTCGCCGTCTGGAGCCGGCAGGTCTATGTGTCGCTGGCCGCGGGGATCTGGCTGGGCTGGACGATCCTCAGCGGCTTCAATCCGGTGTCCGGCCTGGCCGGCGCGATTGAGGGCACGGTGACCGTGGTCGGCGAGCCGGGCAACACGCGCGTGCTGATGTTCAGCCTGCTCATCGGATCCCTGGTCGTCTACGTGCAGGCGTCGGGTGGCGTTGAAGGCTTCGTTCGTTGGCTGGAGGGGCGCCGCCTGGTCAGCGATGTGCGCGGCGCCGGCGTGCTCGCCTGGCTGATCGGCATCGCCATTTTCATCGAGTCGAATGTCACGCTGCTCGTCGCCGGCGCCGTCTGCCGTCCGCTGTTCGATCGCTATCGCGCCGCGCGTGAGAAGCTGGCCTACATCGCTGACTCGACCTCGGCGCCCATCTGCATCCTGATCCCGTTCAATGCCTGGGGCGCACTCGTACTCGGGATACTCGGCGGCCTGGATGTCGCTACGCCGTTGCACATCTTCGTGCGCTCGATTCCTCTGAACCTCTACGCCATCGCCGCGGTGGCCCTCGCCGGGTTCACCGCCTGGCGAGGACTGAACCTGGGACCGATGCGCGAGGCCGAGGCGCGTGCCGCAAGGGGCGTCGTCCTGAGCCCGGAAGGCGAGCTCACCGTCGACGAGGCGGCGTTCGAGGTACGGCTGTCGCGCGACGTGCCGCCCCGCGCCCTCAATATGATCGTGCCGATCCTGACGATGGTGATCACGATGCCCGTCGGCCTCTACATCACGGGGCACGGCGTCCTCGGTCAGGGCTCCGGCTCGACCAGCGCCCTGTGGGCCGTGATCGCCGGCAACATGGCGGCCTGGATCCTCATGCTCGTCCAGCGGTTCGCTTCGCTGGACGAGCTGGTCCGGTTGGGGCTCAAGGGGATCGAGGCGCTCCTCGGGTTGGTGCTCATCCTGCTCCTCGCCATCACGCTGGGCGACGTATGCGTCAGGCTGGGGACCGGCCCGTACGTGGCCGAGCTGGTTCGTAACATCGCCTGGCCGGTGCTCCTGGTGCCGGCGACCTTCATCACCGCCGCGCTCGTCGCCTTCGCCACCGGTACCAGTTGGGGCACCTTCGCCATCATGATCCCCATATCGGTGCCCGCGGCCCAGGCGCTCGGCTTGCCGCTGGCGCCGTTCCTGGCGGCATCGCTCTCGGGCGGCGTGTTCGGCGATCACTCGAGCCCGATCAGCGACACGACGATCGTGGCGTCACTCGCCTCGGCGACCGATGTGATCGACCACGTGCGCACCCAGATACCGTATGCGATGATCGCGGCGGCGGCCGCGATCGTCGGGTTCGCACTGGTGGGAGCGTTCCTGTAGGTGAGCGGGAATCGCCAACCCACAGGACCACGGGGCCTTTTCCCGCCCTGTGCCCCGTAGTAGGTTCGCTCTCAGAGCACACCGTCACCCGGACAGAGGTAGCGTATGTCACAGGAGATGCTGGTCTATCTGAACGGCGAGCTGGTGCCGCATGCGGAGGCGAAGATCTCGGTCGAGGACCGCGGCTTCAACTTCGCCGACGGCATCTACGAGGTCGTGCGAATCGTCGGCGGCAACGCTTTTCGGATCGAGGCGCACCTCGACCGTTTCGAGCGTGGCGCGCGCGCTTTGGAGATCGAGTTGCCCCTGACTCGAGAAGGCGTGCACGAAGCGGTGCGCGGGGTAGCGAGCGCCAACGGGGTCAGTGAAGGCACGGTCTACGTGCAGTTGAGCCGCGGCGCGGCGCCACGTAGCCATGCATTCCCCGAGAACATCCGGCCGACGCTCGTCATGATCGCGCGGCCGTTCGAGGGGCCGCCGGCCGAGAAGCTGGAGAAGGGGGTCTCTGTCGTCACGGCGCCCGACCTGCGCTGGGGCTATTGCGAGGTGAAGACGATCGGCCTGTTGCCCAATATCATCGCCTATCAGCACGCCCGTTCCGAGGGCAGCACCGAGGCGATCATGGTACGCGACGGTATCGTCACCGAGGGAGCCCACACCAGCGCGTTCTGCGTCCTCAACGGCACCGTCTACACCCACCCGATCGACAACATTCTGCCGTCGATCACCCGTAAGTTCCTGATCGAGGCCCTGCGTGCAGAGGGCATCGCGGTCGAGGAGGTCGGCGTGCCGCTCGACGAGTTTAGAGGTGCCGACGAGACGTTCATCGTCGGGACGACGACCGAGGTGATGCCGGTGGTCCGCATCGACGGCGAGCAGGTAGCCGATGGTGTGCCGGGAGAGTTGACGCGCCAGGGGATGAAGCTCTACAAACGGGACCTGGAAGCTGCCCGAGCGGGTTAACCCGACTCCCCATCGCCATCCCCATCGCCATCGTCATCGTGATCGATGGCGATGGCGATGGGGATGGCGATGGCGACGAGGCTGGCAATAGAGATGGAGATCGGAGATGGGGCGGACTGAGGAACTGATTCGCGAAGTCGATCGCTGGAGTGCGCACAACTACCATCCGCTGCCGGTGGTGATCGAGCGCGGTGAGGGCTGTTGGGTGTGGGATGTGGAGGGGAACAGGTACCTCGACATGCTGAGCGCCTACTCGGCGGTCAATCAGGGGCACAGGCACCCGCGGATCGTCGGCGCCTTGCGAGAGCAGGCGGAGCGACTGACGCTGACGTCCCGCGCTTTTCACAATGACCAGATGGGCGCGTTCCTGCATCAGTTGTGCGAGCTGGTGGGCTACGCGAAGGCGCTGCCGATGAACACCGGCGCCGAGGCGGTGGAGACGGCGATCAAGGCGGTCCGCAAGTGGGGCTACACAGTCAAGGGCGTCGCGCCGGAGGTAGCCGAGATCGTCGTCTGCGAGAACAACTTCCATGGGCGAACGACGACCATCGTCGGCTTTTCCAGCGAGGAACAGTACCGCCGCGGCTTCGGGCCATTCACCCCCGGCTTCAAGCTCATCCCGTACGGCGACATCGATGCGCTGCACGTAGCGGTCACGGACAATACGGTCGGTTTCCTGGTCGAGCCGCTGCAGGGCGAAGGCGGTGTGATCGTTCCGCCGCAGGGCTACATCAAGGAGGCGGCGGCGATCTGCCGCGAGGCGAACGCCAAGCTGATGGCCGACGAGATTCAGACCGGACTGGGGCGGACCGGCCGGATGCTGTGCAGCCACTGGGAGGGCGTGACGCCGGACGTCGTGATGCTTGGCAAGGCGCTGGGCGGCGGCGTCTACCCCGTATCGGCCTGCCTCGCCGATGAGGAGGTCATGGGCGTCTTCGCGCCGGGCGACCACGGCTCCACCTTCGGCGGGAATCCGCTGGCCGCCGCCGTCGGTCGGGCGGCGTTGGACGTGCTGGTCGAGGAGAAGTTGCCGGAGCGTGCCGCCGAGCTGGGCGACTGGTTCATGGGCGAACTCGACGCCATCGGCTCACCGCACGTCGAGGAGATCCGCGGCAAGGGTTTAATGGTCGGCGTCGTGATCAAGGAGTCCTCGGGCACCGCGCGCCCGTTCTGCGAGGCGCTCATGGAGCGCGGTATCTTGGCGAAGGAGACTCACAACCAGGTGGTCCGCTTCGCACCGCCGCTGGTGATCACAAGGCAGATTCTAGAGGAAGCGCTCGTCGCGATCCGCGACGTGCTCCAGGCGCCGGCACCTCAACCGGCCTAGCGCCGGGCGCCTGGCAAGGGGACCGAGGCGTCCTCGGTCGCCGGCCCGACCACCAGCCGTGAATCGTCGCGCCAGCGGAGCGCCGCCGGGAACACGAACGTCTCGCCGCCGCTCACATCCTCGAGCAGCAGCCAGCAGGACGAGGCGCGACCGCTCCAGAAGGCGCGTTGGCCGAATAGGTGGCCGTGCGGGCAGCGCTGGCGGCCGAGGAAGTCACAGCGCGCGTAAGTGCCGCAGACAGGGCAGGGCACCTCGATCGGGTAGGGCCGTCGCACCGGCCAGAGCGCCGATTCCTGCCAGCGCAACTCCGTGCGGACCTCGGGGAGGAACCCGCGGCCGATCGATTCCGGGCGCTCGAAGAATGTGTCCATGCGAGTGTTATTATAGCCCCGGCGGTCCTGAGGGCGGAACCCCGGTGCCTGAGAAGACGACCTAACACCGGCGACCCATGACTCGCTCCGTTGACTGGGCCACCCGATGCTGAGACCCGGCCTCCTCTATTTCGCCTACGGCTGCAACATGGACCCCGGGTTCCTGGCCGAGCTGATCGGTCGGCCGTTGGAGCACGGGTGGGCGGTACGTGCCGACGGCTGGCGCCTCGCCTTCAACAAGGGTGGGGAAGGGGAGTATGGGGGCAGCGTCGTTGCGAATCTGATACCGGATGAGCGTTGCCAGACCCTGGGTGTCGTCTACCGCTTGCCGCACGAGGCGCTCGCCAGCCTCGACGCCTTCGAGGGCATTCCCGACCACTATCGCCGCGAGACCCTCTGGGTCGAACCGCTGGGGAGACGCGCCCGACAGGCTGCCGTGGCCTACATCGCTCAGCCCAGGTGGATCGTCGAGGCGGCCCGGCCGGACCCCGCTTATCTGAACCTGCTGCTCCGCGGAGCTCGGATCCACGGACTGCCGCTCGAGTATCTCAACTGGGTGCACAGGTTGGCGTCGGGGACGGCACGCGAACCTTGGCAGGTCGAATAGTCGCCTGCCGTTCCCTGCCGCTTGCAGCCCACTTGGAATGTCCGGCGAGCGACGGTGCACCAACCGTCGCTCCGGCGTCGACCCGATTCCACGGACCTTCTCAGCGACCTGCTGGTCGTGCCGAACGGCGCGTGCGCACAGACTCCTTGTCTCGGCTCCCGCTCGACCGCTCCGCTAACGCGAGCGGGAATGATTTTCGTTCAGAGCGCCAGCGCGGGCTACTGGTATCTTACCCTTTCGCGAGTCGCTCGCTCTCACGGCGGATGAGCTCCCACGCGTGTGTCACGTGCCTCTCTTCGGTGCGCACGTTGCCGATCGCCAGTCGCAGTGTGTAGCGATCGTTCAGCTTCGTGTGCGAAAGATAGACCTCGCCGCCGGCATTGATCCGGTTCAGTAGCGCCTCGTTGAACGCGTCCAGCGCGTCCTCGTCGTCCTGGATGTGCGACGGGCGAGCGCGGAAGCAGACGACGCTCAGCGGGGTGGGGGCCAGCCGCTCGAACTCGGGGTGCTCGTCTATCCAACTTGCCAACTGCTGCGCCAGCCGGATGTGCTCCTTGAGTCGGACGGCGATGCCGTCGGTACCGAAACAACGCAGGACCATCCACAGCTTGAGGGCGCGGAAGCGGCGGCCCAGTGACACGCCCCAATCCATATAGTTGCGGATCTCACCGTCGACCCCCGTGCGCAGGTACTCGGGGACCAGGCTGAAGGCGCCGGTCAGGACGTCGGGCTGGGTCGTGTAGAGCGCGCTACAGTCGATGGGCGTGAACAGCCACTTGTGCGGGTTGACCACGATGGATGCGGCCGCGTCGCAGCCGTCGAGCACGTGGCGATACTCGGGGATGATCGCCGCGGAACCGGCGTAGGCTGCATCGACGTGCAACCAGAGGTCCTCGCGCCGGCAGATCTCGGCGACGGCCGGGACCGGGTCGATGCTGGTGGTCGAGGTCGTCCCGACGGTCGCGGTCACGCAGAACGGCCGGTGCCCGGCGGCCCGATCCTCGGCGATCGCCGACTCCAGCGCCCCCGGGTCCATGCGGAACGCGTCGTCGGTCGGGATCTTCCGCACACCGGCCTTGCCGATCCCCAGCACGAGCGCTGCCTTCTCGACCGACGAGTGAGCCTGCTCCGAGGTATAGAGGCGCAGCAGCGGCAGATCGCTGCGACCCGACATGCCGCGCTCGCGGATCTTGAGATCGGCGAGCGCGTGCCGGGCTGCGGCGATCGCGCAGAGGGTCGAGGCCGAGGCGGTGTCCATGATCGCGCCCTCGAACCTCTCGGGCAGCCCCAGCAGTTGGCGCAGCCAGTCGAGCGCCCGCTCCTCCAGTTCCGTCGCCGCCGGCGACGTCTGCCAGAGCATGCTGTTCACGTTGAGCGCCGCGGACAGCAGCTCGCCGAGGATCCCCGGCACCGATCCCGTGATGCTGAAGTAGGCGAAGAAGCACGGGTGATTCCAGTGGGTGATCCCCGGCACGACGATCTTCTCGAAGTCGTCGAGCACGTCGTCCAGCGGCTCAGCCGTCGTCGGCGCACTTACTGGCAGCGCCGCCTTCACCTCGCCCGGCTCGACCCGGGCGAGCACCGGGTAGTCCTCCGGGTGCGTGAGGTAGCCGGCGATCCAGTCGATGACGCGGCTCGCCGCGCGCTTGAAATCCTCGACGGGGATGTCGCCTGCTGCGTTCATGGTTGCTCCTTGAACGGAGTGATCAGTGATCGGTGATCGGTGATCGGTGATCAGTAATCAGTAATCAGTAATCAGTAACTTGGGACTACGACTACTGACCACTGACTACTGATCACTGACTACCGATCACTGATCACTGACTACCGACCACTGATCACTGATCACTAATTACTCCGACTCAGGTGCTCACCAAAAAAGTCTGCCGCCGCGCGATAGGCCTGCAGCCAACGTGCGTGTGTCGCGAAGCCGTGTATCTCGTCGGGGAAGATCAATTGCTCGAACTCGACTCCATGCTTGCGCAGCGCGGCGACCAGATCGACCGTCTCGCTGAACGGGACGTTCCGGTCGTCGTCGCCGTGGATCAACAGGACCGGCGATCGCCAGGTATCGATCGACGCCATCGGCGACGACTCGTACGCCAGACGTGCGGCGTCGAGCCGTGCCTCGGGATCGTAGCTGGGCATGAAGTTCCTGATCACGACGTTCCAGTCGTGGACGCCGTGCAGGTCGACGCCGGCGGCGAACAGGTCGGACGCCCGGGCCAGCCCGAGTGCCGTCAGGTAGCCGCCGTACGAGCCGCCCCACAGCCCGGTCTTATCGGGGTCCACCTCGGCGCGACCCCGCAGGTAGAGGCCGCCGCCCAGCACGTCGTTGAACTCGCTGGCCCCGGTGGCGCCGTAGTTGAGCGCCTCGCGGAACTCCATCCCGTAGCCGATGCCGCTCCGGTAGTTCACCGACAGCACGACGTAGCCGCGGCTGGCCAGGTACTGGTTCAACGCGTAGGCGTTGTGGTAGTAACCCCGGTAGTGCCAGCCGAGCATCATCTGGCGGCGCGAGCCGCCGTGGAAGAAGAGCACGGCCGGCCGGCCATCGCCGGGGCGCGCGCCCCGGGGCATGAACAGCTGGCCGTGGATCGGCATCCCATCAGCGGCCGGGAAGATCACCTGCTGTGGCTCGACCAGACGATCGCTGGGGAAATCGGCGGGTATCACCTCGGGCGCCAGATCGTGTGGACGTCCCGACCCGAGAATGATTGCCGGGCGCGCCGGCCGCCGGGCATCGGAGCGTAACAAGGCGAGTGCGCTACCGTCGGCGACGGGCGCGGGTGACCATTCGATCCCTTCGCCGGGAGTCAACAGGTTTGGCCTGCCGCCGGCCACCGAGACGCTCCACAGGTGGCGGCGGTCGATGTCGTCCTGGTTCGAGCTGTAGATGACGCGGCTGCGGTCGGCGCTCAGGGCAACGTGCTGCACCTCGAAGTTGCCTGGCGTGAGCAACGTTGGTTCGCCGCCGCGGACCGGGACCGAGTAGAGGTGCAGCCAGCCGTCATTCTCCCAGGGGAAGACGATGCGGTCGCCCTCGCCCCACATGAGCTGATTCTCGGCGTCCACGCCGTGGAACGCGCTGCCGTCACCCTCATCGGCGCGCCAGACCTCACGACCCGATCCGCTCGCCACGTCGGCGACGCGGATCGACCACGGCTGCGCCGTCCGCTGCGGCCCGAACGGCACCGGAGCCCGGGTGGCCGGGATCCGCCGGAACGCGATCCGGCGCCCGTCCGACGACCATACCGGGGACCCGTCGCGATCGACGCTGGGGTCGAGCCAGCGGATTCGCTCGCCCTCCCGGTCGTAGACGCCGACGAAGCTGTGGTCGCCGCGGCTACTGGTGAAGGCCAGCTGCGAACCGTCCGGCGACCAGGCCAGCGAGCCGCTGCCGCCGCGTGCCCTGACCAGCGGCTTCGCGTCGCCGCCCTCCAGCGGCACGGCGTAGATGTCTCCGCGCCTGGGGAAGGCGACCAGGTCACCGGTCGGTGCGACGGTCGGGCTCGAGCCATCGGCCAGCAGGCGCGGCTCGCCGCCGGCCAGGTCGACGATCCATATCTGCTGGGACACGCCCTGCGGCAGGCTCCAGGGGTTCGGATATTCGCCCTGGCGGTTCGCTCCGCCGCCACGGACGAATACGATCGCGCTGCCGTCCGGCGTCCAGGTCAGATCGGAGATCTCCTGGCCGTCGTCCTCGGTGTACGCCGTGAGTCGGCGGGCCTCGTAGTCGGGCGCTTCGGCGACCCAGATGTTGCGCAGCCCCTGAGCGTTGAACACCCAGGCGACCTTGGCGCCAGTGGGCGCGGCGGTCAGCTCGCTCGGGAAAGGCGAGCTCATGACCTGCTCGATGGTGAAGCGCTCCTGCGCCGCGGCGTCGAGGGCGGTTGAACAGAGGACGAGCGCGGCGATTCCGAGCGGGACCAGGCGTCGGTGCAGCATCGGCGGACCTCCCTCCTAGGAATTCTCCTCTAAGTCAGGGCTGGACTACGATGTTGGCTCGCGCGCCGCGCCGCCGCAATGGCCAGGTCGGTATTGCACGATCCCCCGGCCGGTGCGTAGCGTTGTGCCCATGGACCGGAGACTCCGAGATCGTCGGCGAGCCGTGGCCCACGCGTTGGGTGTTCTGGTCGCCGTTCATGCGTGTCCCCAGGCGAGCCAGGCCCAATCGGAGGAGCGGCTCGTCGTGCCAGACGGCTTCGTGATCGAGCTGTACGCCGACGGGCTGGCCGGACCCTGGGGCATGGCCTTCGGGCCCGATAGTGGACTGTACGTCGCGCTTGCCCCTGAGGGCCGGATCGTGCGACTCGCCGACAACGACGACGACGGCCGGGCCGACGAGGCGGAGACGGTGATCGAGGGCCTCGACAGACCGAGCTCGGTCGCCTGGACCGGTGACGGCCTCTGGGTGGCGGAAGCGGGTCGGGTCATTTGCATGCGGTATCCCGAGGCCGATTCCGCGTCTCGCTACGCGGTGGTCGTCGACTCGCTGCCCGCCGATGGGCCCGCCGGCCGCGCTATGGTCGTCGAGCCGTCGGGCCGAGCCTTCTACCTCTCGATCGCTGCGTCCTGCAACCTGTGCCGCGAGGACGACCCACGCCGCGCCACGGTTCTCCGCATCGATGTGCGAGGTGAGGGGCAGGAGGTCTGGGCCCGCGGCCTGCGTTCCGCCGCTGGGCTCGCCTTCCACCCCCAGACCGGTGAGCTGTGGGCGACGGAGCTCGGGCGCCGGGGGCTGGGGAACCGGTTGCCGCCGGACGAGCTGAACGTCATCCGCCGCGGCTACCACTACGGCTGGCCATACTGCTACGGTCAGCGTGTTCCCAACCCGGAGTTTGGGGACCCGCGTCGCTGCGACGTGACCGCGCCGCCCGTCCTCAGCTTTCCCGCGCACTCGAGGCCTCAGGGTATCGCTTTCTATACTGCCGACATGTTCCCCTCCGAGTACCACGGCGACGCGTTCGTCGCACTCAGCGGATCGGCCGACGGCGCCCCGCTTCTGTCGGGCTTCAAGGTCGTCCGCGTGCGGGTCGCTGCCGGGCGACCCGTCGGTTTCGAGGACTTTGTGACCGGTTGGCTTGCCGACGCAGGCCACGCTTGGGGGCGACCGGTCGCCCCGCTGGTGGGTCCGGACGGTGCGATATATGTTAGCGATGTTGTAGGTGGCTGTATCTGGAGGGTGTCCTACCGAGGCGCGGTTGAGGGCCCGGTCGGGGCGCGACGTTAACGGGCGGCTGCCGGACCGCCGCTCATTGCCGAACAGGGAGGGAGTGTGGTGCGGGATTTCACCCAGGTGGTCATGGAGAACGTGGGCGAGTACAGGGGTGTCTTCTGCAAGTTCGTCAGATGGGCACCGATATTCGTGGCAACGCTCATGGTCCTCTCGCAGGACCCGCGCCTGCAACAGCGTCATCGCACGATGGTCAACGCGGCTCTGGCGTACTACGTCGGCCCTAACGACGCCATGCCCGAAGACGAGTTCGGCCCGGCGGGCTATCTGGACGACAACCTGGTCAGCGCCTACGTGCTGGAGCGGATCGCCCGGGATATCGGCTGGCGAGTCATCGAGGACGCCTGGGCCGGTGATGAGAGGGCTCGCGACGTAGCGCTCGAGACGCTCGATCGCGAGAACGAGCTCCTGGGCCATCTGGGTGAGGAAGCACTTCAGAAGGCGGGTGTGCTGGAGGAGGGTCGCAAGCGCCCGTCGGGCGACGTGCCCAGGCCGTACGGCCTGGCCTGAGCGAACCGCCGCAAAGCTTAACACGAGAGAAGGTCATCAAATGCAGTACATTGCAGTCGCTGCTATCGGTATCGGAAGCATGGGGTGGACGGAAGTCATACTCATCGCCATCCTCTTCATGCTCCTATTCGGTGCTCGCCGCCTGCCGGAGATCGGTCAGTCGCTGGGAAAGGGGATCCGCGAGTTCAAGAAGTCGCTGACCAGCGCGGATGAGGAACCGAAGATCGGCTCGGGCGAGCAGGACGCGGCCCGCGTCGAGAAGAAGGAGGAGACCACCACCTAGAGGTTCCACGGCGCTCGACGTCATACCTCGACTCGCCGAGCGTCGAGACCGGCGCAGCGCGTGGTGCTGAACGGCGCCGCGTGCCGAACAGCAGCCCGCGCCCCAAACGAGCGCGGGCTTTCTACTGCTCCCCGAAGCTGCCGACCACCGGCTTGGCCAGTCGCGCGAAATCGACGTAGCGCATGCGGATGGCCTCGGTATGATTGCCTGCGTTGAAGACGATCGTCTCGTCCTCGGTCAGTCGTTCGTCGACGTACAAACGCTGCCCGTACAAATTGCCGAACGGCGGCATGGCACCAGGCTCACAGTTCGGGTAGAGACCGGAGAACTCCGACTCGGCTGCCAGCCGGAGCTTGCCCGACCCCACGAGCCCCTCGAGTTGCTTGGCATTCACGTGATGGGAGGCGGCCAGTACGGCCATGATCGGCTCGTTGTTCTCTGTAAAGTAGATTACCGTCTTCGCCCACTCGTACCCGGAGATGTGGGAGGCTGCCGCCTCCTCTGCTGCCGTGTAGGCCGTGGGGTGTTTGACCACCTCGTAGTCCACGCCCTCGTCCTTCAGCAGCTTCTCGACTTCCGGCGCGACTGACATGTTAGCTCCACCTCCATTATGCCGGTAACCGGTAGTCGGTGATCGGTGGCCGGTAACCGGCAGACACTCAACGGGCCTTTGGCGCACCGGTTACCGGCCACCGACTACCGACCAGCTTCCCAAAACGCCTCTACTTTCGCACCAATTTCAAAAACTCGCTCAACGGCTCCGTATTGGCAACGTCCGCCGGCTCCAGCCAGCCGCGGCGCGCCTGCCCCACACCGAAGCCCATGAAGTCGAGCTCGGCCGTGCGGTGCGCGTCGGTGCTGATCACGATCTTGACGCCCGCATCGCGGGCCATCTGCAGATGGAAGTCGCGCAAGTCCAGGCGGTCGGGCTGAGCGTTGAGCTCCAGCATCAGCCCGTGCCCCTTCGCCACCGCTACCAGCTCTTCGACATCCACGGGGTAGGGCTCGCGGCGATTGATCAGGCGGCCGGTGGGGTGGGCGAGGATGTTCGCGCGCGGATGACTCATGGCCCGCGTAATGCGCCGTGTCATGTCGGCGCGACTCATGTTGAACTTCGAGTGGACGGCGATCACCACGACATCCATCATCGCGAGGATGTCGTCATCGAGGTCCAGCGTCCCGTCCTCTAGTATGTCGACCTCCGCCGACTTGAGGATCCGAATGTCGTCGTATCTCTCCTGAAGCTCATCGATCTCTGCGTACTGCTTCGCGAAGTCCTCGAGTTTCGTGCCTATCATGGTCAGCGAGGGGCTATGGTCAGTGATCGCCATGTACTCGTAGCCGCGGGCCCGGCAGGCCTCGACCATCTCCGCCACGCTGTGCTTGCCGTCACTGTAGTGCGTGTGCATCTGCAGGTCGCCCCGGATGTCGTCGGGCGCGACGAGGTTCGGCAGCCGATCGCGGCGCGCCGCATCGAACTCGCCGCGGTCCTCCCGCAGCTCGGGAGGAATCCAGGGCAGGTCGACGGCGGCGTAGACCTCCTGTTCCGTCTTACCGCGCACGAGCCGCTCGCCCTCGAAGACGCCGTACTCGTTGATCTTGAGGCCACGCTCGCGCCCGATCCCGCGGATCACGATGTTGTGCGCCTTCGACCCGGTGAAATAGGTCAGAGCCGCGCCATAGCTCTCTTGCGGCACGAGCCGCAGGTCGACCTGCAGGCCGCCCGTCAGGCGGATCGAGCTCTTCGTCGGCCCCTTGGCCAGAACCTCCTGGACGGCGCGATAGGCGACGAAGTGGTCCATGAGGGGCGATTCACCGGACGTCGTTGCCAGGATGTCGATATCGCCCACCGTCTCGCAGCGGCGGCGGTAGCTGCCCGCGACCTCCAGAGCGGCTACGCCCTCGGCCTGCTTCAGGTATTCGAGCAGGGGCGCGACGTAGATGTCGGCGTCGGAGAGCTTGAAACGGCCGGCGCGTGCCTTCAGCTCCTCGATGCCCTTGACGATCTTCTTCTGCAGGGTCGGTCCGAAGCCCGGCAGCCCTTCCAGCGCGCCGCCGCGTGCCGCCTCTTCCAGCTCTTCGAGCGTGGTGATCTCGAGGCCCTCCCAGAGTTGGCGTGCGCGCTTCGGGCCGAGCCCGGGGAGATGCATGATCTGTACGAGCGACGCCGGGATCTCCTGGCGCAGCTCCGTGAGCCGTTGCAACTCGCCGGTCTCGTGCAGCTCGCGGACCTTCGCGGCCAGATCCTTGCCGATACCCGGAAGGTCCTCGAGTCGCGCCTCCTCGTCAGTCAGCAGCGACTCCAGCGGTTGTGAGAGCGTCTCGATCGTGCGGGCGGCGTTGCGGTAGGCCCGGACGCGGAAGGGGTTGGCGCCCTGGATCTCCAGCAGATCGGCGATCTCTTCGAAGACACGGGCGTAGTCGATATTCTCCACTTCAGCGCGTCCCTTGCGGGAGCATCTCGAGGAACTCTTCTTCCGAGAGGACGGTGATGCCCAGCTCCTTCGCCTTCTCGTACTTGCTGCCTGGCTCGCTGCCGGCGACAACGTAGTCGGTCTTGGCGCTGACGCTGGACGCGGTTCGGCCGCCCAACGACCTGACCAGGTCCTGCGCGTCGTTGCGTGACATCGATTCCAGGCCGCCGGTGAACACGAACGTCAGGCCGGCGAAGTCGGAGGACTCCGCCGTCTCGACCTCGACGAGCTTCAGCCCCCGCCTTCTCAGCTCTGCTATGGTGTTGCGCGTGCCGCGGCTCTGCAGGAAATCGGAGACCGCCTGCGCCACCTTTGGGCCGATGCCCGGAACCGCCTCCAGCTCCTCGCGCCCGGCGTTCAGCACTGCATCCAGCGAGCCGAAGTGCCGCGCCAGGTCACGGGCCGTCTGAGTGCCCACCTCCGGGATGCCGAGCGCATACAGGAACCGGTCGAGCGTTACCTCGGCGGCGGCCCGGACCGCCTCGATCAGGTTCCTCGCGGACAGTTCGGCGAATCCCTCCAGCTTTACCAGGTCCTCCTCTTGTAGCGTCAGCAGGTCCGCGACGTTCGATACGAGGCCTGCCTCGAGCAATTGTTCTACGGTACGCTCGCCGAGTCCTTCGATATCGAGCGCGTGTCTGGAGGCGAAATGCTGGATCCGCGCCTTGAGCTGGGCGGGGCAGGCGAGTCCGTTCGTGCAGAAGTCCAGTGGGCCGCGACTGACCACCGGGGCCCGGCAGACGGGACAGGTCGTTGGCATGCGGAATTTCGAGCGACGCTTCTTGCCGGTATCTTCGACGCGCTCCAACACCTGAGGGATCACGTCGCCGGCCCGCTGTATGCGTACCTTGTCACCGACCCGCACGTCCTTGCGCTCGATCTCATCGCGATTGTGGAGCGAGGCCCGGGAGACGGTGACGCCGCCGACGTCGACCGGCCGCAGCATCGCCACCGGTGTCAGCTTGCCGGTGCGCCCGACCTGCACGACGATGTCGAGGATCTCGGAGATCTCGCGCCGCGGCTCGAACTTGTAGGCGAAGGCCCAGCGCGGGTGATGCGCGGTCGTTCCCAGTCGTTCGCGTGCGCTCAGGTCGTTGAGCTTGATGACGACGCCGTCGATCTCATAGGCCAGCTCATCGCGTCGTCGTTCAAGCTCATGGTGGAGTTCCAGCACTTGATCGATCTGCAGGCCGGTCCTCGTCTCGTTGCTGACTCGGAAGCCCCAGGCGCGCAAGGCATCGAGTGTCTCCGCCTGCGTTCGCAGCGTCAGCCCTTCGACCAGCATCGTCTCGTATGCGTAGAAGACGAGCGGGCGGGCGGCCGTCACGCTCGGGTCGAGTTGCCTAATCGATCCGGCGGCGGCGTTGCGTGGGTTGGCGAAGACCGGCCTGTTCTCCTGGGTGAGGCGGGCGTTCAAGCGCTCGAACCCATCGATCAGCATGACCGCCTCACCGCGTACCGCGAGCAGTGTCGGTGCTTCGCGCTCCGTGTCTCTCAGTCTGAGGGGAAGCGAGCCGATCGTTCTGGCGTTCGGCGTTACGTCCTCGCCGACGCGGCCGTCCCCGCGGGTCGCGGCACGCGTCAGGCTGCCGGCCTCGTACACTAGTTCCAGCGACAGGCCGTCAAGCTTCGGTTCCGCAACGTACTCTACCGTGCCGTCGTCCAGTGCGGAGCGGAGGCGCGTATCGAAGCGGCGCGCCTCTTCTTCGTCTCCGCCCGAGTCGAGGCTGAGCATCGGCGCCAGGTGCTCGACCTCGCTGAAGCCCGGCCGCGGCTCTGCGCCGACGCGTTGGGTCGGCGAGTCGGGTGTGACGAGTTCCGGGTACTCCTGTTCGAGCCGCTTCAGCTCCCGGTAGAGCTTGTCGTACTCGGTGTCGGAGATTTGCGGTTGGTCGAGGACGTGGTAGAGGTAGTCGTGGTGTCGTATCGCTTCCCGCAACTCCTCAGCCCGTTTGCGCGCCGCCTCCCGGCCACTCGCGCCGGCCACGCCCTATACCTCCACTCCCCCCGCGGTCTGCTCTTCCTCGTCCTCGTCCGGCGGTTCCGCACCACTCTTCGCAGCCGCTGCCTCCTCCGGTTCGGCTCGGCGCCCCTGCCGGACCGGCTTGCCGAAGTCGCGCCAACCGTAAGCCCACCTCGAGAGTCGCTCCGCCGCGCGGCCATAGAGCGAGTCGGGCGGGAAGCCGTCGTCGGGGTCACGCTCGCCGGCCGGCATGCCGGCGAGGATCTCCCAACCTTCCTCGAACAGCCTTATCGGCCAGATCTGGAACTGCCCTTCGCGGACCGCGCCGATGACCTCGTCGTTCAGCACCAGATTCGGCATGTTGCGGGCCGGGATGATCACCCCCTGCTTGCCGGTCAGCCCGCGGCGTTTGCAGGCCCGGAAGAAACCCTCGATCTTCGTGGTTACGCCGCCTATCGGTTGGATGTCGCCCTTCTGATTGAGCGCCCCCGTAATGGCGATCCCCTGGCGGAGCGGCACCTCGGCGATCGACGAGATGAGTGCGTAGAGTTCCGCCGCCGATGCACTGTCTCCTTCCACCTCCTCGTACAGCTGGTCGAACGACATAGTGGCGGACATGATGAGCGGGTGATCCTGTGCGAAGAGGTCGCCCAGATAGCCTGAGAGCACGAGCACGCCCTTGTTGTGGAGTGGGCCGCCAAGCCGCACCTCGCGCTCGATGTCGACCACACCGCTCGTGCCCATGAACGTGCTCGCCTCGATCTTGATCGGCCGCGCGAACGCATGGTCGCCGGCCGACAGGACGGCGAGCCCGTAGATCTGGCCGATCTTTTCGCCGGTCGGGTCGATGGTGAGCGTGTCCTCCTCGATGAGGTTGAGCAGCTCCCGCTCCGGACGGTTCACCCGCACCTCACGTTCACGGATCGCCTGCCGCACGTCGTCCACCGTTACGACCATCCGACCACCGGATTTGGCGAAGAAGCCCGACTCACGGACGAGATCGCCGATGGCGCCGAACTGCGTCGAGAGACGGTCCTGGTGCCCAGCGAGCCGCGACCCGAACTCGGCGACGCGGGCGACGGCAGACGCGTCGAACGGCGGCAGCGACTCCTCTTCGCCGCGTGCGGCGATGAACTCGCCGTAGCTGCGCTCCGCCTCGACATCCCTCTCCATGTAGGGACTGAAGTCCGCCTTCACCTTGAACAGCTCGCGGAAATCCTCGTCGTATGCGTACAGCAGTTGGTAGGTGTACGGATCGCCGAGCAGGATGACCCGGACCTTCAGCGGTATCGGCTGCGGTTTCAGTGTTGTCGTAGCGATCAGACTGGTGTACTCGATTATCTCTTCCAACCGTACCGACTGGGTTCGCAGTGCGTTCTTCAGTGCGACCCAGGCGATCGGCTGGCGAAGAACGTTGTTCGCCTCGAGGATCAGATAGCCGCCGTTGGCTTTGTGAATGGCACCGGCCGTGATCTGGGCGAAGTCGGCGATCATCGTGCCGAACTCCACCCGATGCTCGATTCGCCCGATCAGGTTGTGATAGGTGGGATTCTCCTCCTGGACCACCGGCGTACCGCTGTCCGGGTCGTGGCAGACAATGACGTTCACCCGGTAGTTGGCCAGTGGGTCTTCCTCGGTGGGCGTTGCCTCGGAGCTCGACTCCGACTCGTCGCCGCCGTCCGCGAACTGGCCCGCGTTATCGACGATCGCCTTCGCCAGGCGATCCAGATATGTTGTCGCGTCAGGTACTCCCTCCCAGCGCGCCTTCACTCCTCGCACACAGCTCTCCACCTCGGCCTCAGCCACCATCTGCTGAAGCTCGACGAGTAGGCGCCTGGCGTCTCGTTCCGTCTCGCGCACCTTCAACTGGACGTCGGCGAACTTCTTCTCCATCTCGCGGCGACGGTCCAGGATCTCCTCGCGCTGGTCCTCAGACAGGCTCTGGAACTGCTTTTCGTCGAGCGGCTCGTTGCCCAGCGCCGGCGCGACGACCCAACCGGTTGGCGTCTGGACGAGCGCGACGTAGCGCTCGTTCTCGACTTCCTTCTGGAACGCCTCAATGAGCTGCCGCTGGATATCGCCGACGCGCTCGGCGATGGCGTCGCGCTCTTTGCGGACCTCCTCAGTCTGCAGCGCTTTGGGAAGCGACTCCTGCAACTCCTCGAGCAGCCCGTCCACATCGCTACGCAGTTCCGGGCCCCGGCCGGCCGGTAGGGACACGGCGCGCGGCTCGCGCGGCTGGTCGAAGTTGTAGACGTAGCACCAATCGGAGGGCGTCGGCTCGTCGCGCGCCCGGTCTTCGAGCAGCTGACGGATGATGGTGGCGCGGCCCGAACCGGGCAGCCCGATGGCGAAGATGTTGTAACCCGGGTGTTCAACCTCGAGACCGAAGCGCACGGCGCGCATCGCCAGGTCTTGGCCTATCGCCTCACGCAGCGGCTCCAGCTCCGCCGTAGTCTTGAACTCGAGCGCGGTCGGATCGCAGGTCCTGCGCAGCTGCTCGGGTTTCAGAGAGTTGGGTGTGGTGACAGTCACACGGTCGTCCCTTCAGGTTCGTGCTGGCGACCGCCGGGTCAACCCTTGAGCCTGCCCTCGGCGACGGCGCGCACGATATCGGTTGTGGTTACGATGCCCTGTAGTTCGCCATCGTCGATGACGAGGATGCGGCTGATCCCCAGGCCCAGCATGTGATGTGCCGCCTTCTTCACCGGCGTGCTCGACGGTTGGCTCAGGACCTCGCGCGTCATCACGTCGGCCACGGTGTGCTGATCCAGCATGTCGAGGTCGCGCTCACGCGTCGCCCGCGCCCAGTCCAACGCCTCCTCCGAGGGGTCCCAGCTGTTCTGCGAGCTGTTCCACTTCCTGCCCGGGAACTCCGGCTCCTCGATGCCCGGCTGTAGCGACAGGCTCCCGCTCTCCTCCTGCAGGTCGAAGACATCCGTCATCGAGATGACCCCGACGACCCGGCTGCCGGCCACCACCGGCGCGCCGCTCACCTCGAGCTCGGTGAATACCTCGAGTAGCTCCCGCAGCGTGAGGTCGGGTGAGACCGACACCACATCAGAGTTCATCAGGTCCTTGAGCTTCAGCATCGAGGATTTCTCCGGGCTAGTCGCTGGCGAACCGGAGCCGCCCGCCTCAGGCGACTCTTCCAGGCAACATAGTAACGCGGGAGGATCGCCCACGTCCATTCGCCTCCGCCCCCGGCCGCACCCGCCCCCCGCGCCCCCCCGGCCCGCCCCGCTCCCTGCCCCTGCCCCCCGGGGCTCCTCACTCTTCACGCTCCAGCTTCAGCGCTGCCGAGTTTATGCAATATCGCAGCCCCGTGGGCTGCGGCCCGTCGTCGAACAGGTGACCGAGGTGCGCATCGCAGACGGAGCACAGCACCTCGGTCCGCCGCATTCCCAAGCTGTCGTCGGGCTCGGTAGTAACGCCGTCCGCCGAGGCCGGCCGGTAGAAGCTCGGCCAGCCCGTGCCCGAATCGTACTTGGCATCCGACTCGAATAGCGGGTTCCCGCAGCAGACGCAGCGATACACGCCGCTCTCCTTGCAATTGTGGTACTCGCCTGTGAAGGCAGGCTCCGTGCCCTTTCGGCGGGTGATACGGTACTGCTCTGGCGTGAGCGACTCCCTCCACTCGGCATCGCTCTTGCGAATCTTCGGCTTTGACAAGTCTCACCTTCCTTCCGCTGACCGCTGTAGAGTTGCGAGAGCCTCTATTATAGGCCAGGAGGGCCGATATTCCACCGGGCTCGGGCCGTTGCGGGTGCGGCCGCGGCCTTTAGCTTTGCCGCATCCAGCAAATCCCAAGGGGGGTCAGGATGAGACTCGAGATACAAGGACTCGCTGCACTGGCTGTGCTGTGCCTGGTGGGTGCCGCCGCGCCGGAAGCCGGCGCTCAGGATTGGGAGGCGGTGGAGATCGAGGCGATCGAGCTGGGGCCCGGCGTTCACATGCTGCTCGGTCGTGGCGGCAACATGGGCGTGCTGAGCGGCGAAGACGGGATCGTGCTGATCGACGACCAATACGCGCCGCTCACCGACAAGATCGTCGCCGCGATCCGTTCGATCAGTGACGCGCCCATCCGGTTCGTGCTCAACACGCACTGGCACGGCGACCACGTCGAGGGGAACGAGAACTTCGCCCGGGCCGGTGCGCTGATCGTGGCACACGACAACGTGCGGTCGCGAATGAGCGTGGAGCAGTTCATGGAAGCCTTCGACCGGGTGGTACCGCCTTCACCGCAGATGGCGCTGCCGGTGGTGACGTTCTCGGAGATGATGACGTTCCATCTCAACGGCTACGAGCTCTGCGCGTTTCACATAAGGAACGCCCATACTGACGGCGACGTGGTCATCGAGTTCCGTGGCGCCAACGTCGTTCATATGGGCGACATCTACTTCAGCGGCGGCTATCCGTTCATCGATTACTCCGCCGGTGGCACCATCGACGGGATGATCGCCGCTGTGGAGAAGGTACTGGCGATGGTGGATGACGAGACGAAGATCATCCCCGGCCACGGACCGCTCTCCCATAAGGCGGAATTGCGCGATTACCGCGACATGCTGATCGGCGTGCGCGACGCTGTCGCAGCCGAGATCGAGATGGGGAAGAGCAGTGACGAGGTGGTCGCTGCGAACCCGACCGCGCCGTGGGACGAGAAATGGGGCGGCGGCTTTCTCAGCCCCGAGGCTTTCGCCAGGATCGTTTACGCCGATCTCTCCCGGAGGGAGTGACGCGGCTTCGCTGTGAGAAATCGGTTGGGAATTCTCGGACTACGCTTCGGAGAGCAGAGCAGCAAGGTGGTGGGGGGTGGGGGATGGGAGGTGGGGGGTACGAGGTGAAGCCAGGAGCTTCTTAGATCACTACCTCCCCCGTTCCTCTGCCTTACTGATCGAGATTCGGGAACTCCCGAGCCACTTGAGGCCTCTCAACCTCGCCAGTGGCCCCACGGCCAGGCGATAGCCGAGCAGGATCGCCAGGACCGCGCCGAAGATGAGCGGCTCCCGCGTGTCGGCCTTCACCAGCCAGAGGAAGTGCAGGACGCCGAGCGCCGCGGCCACGTAGACCAGGCGGTGCAACCGGTTCCAGCGCCGGCCGCCCAGCCGCTTGATCATCCGCGTAGTCGAGGTCGCGGCGAGCGGGACCAGGGTGAGCAAGGCGGTGAAGCCCACCGTTATGTAAGGCCGCTCGCCGATGTCCTCGAGGATGTAGTCCCAGGCGAAGAACTGATCGAGGCCGAGGTAGACTGCGAAGTGAAGCGTTGCGTAGAAGAAGGCGTAGAGGCCGAGCATCCGCCGCAGCTTGACCAGCCAGCCGATACCGGTGAGCCGGCGGACCGGTGTCACAGTCAGCGTCAGCATGAGGAACGTCAGCGCCCACCAGCCCGTGCGGTGAAGCGTCTCCTCGATCGGGTTGCCGCCCAGGCCGCCGGTAAGTCCCTGCACAACGATTCTCAGGAGGGGGACGAGCGCCAGCACGAACACGGCGACGCGCAGGCTGCGCTCGACCCAGCGCCGCCGCCTTCGCCGCTCGACCTTCGACATTCGAAGTTCGCTGTTCACCTTTCGCCCTAGTAATTGCGGCGCAGGTCCATCCCCTCGTACAGGTGGGCGACCTGCTCGGCGTAGCCGTTGAACAGGAGCGTCTCGCGCCGTCGAAATTCGCCCAGCCGTCGCTCGCGAGCCTGGCTCCAGCGCGGGTGGTCGACCTCCGGGTTCACGTTGGCGTAGAAGCCGTACTCGTTCGGGGCCGCCAGCGCCCAGCTGGTGCGGGGCATCTCGCGCGTGAATCGCAGGGAGACGATCGACTTGATGCTCTTGAACCCGTACTTCCAGGGCACGACCAGCCGGATCGGCGCGCCGTTCTGGTTCGGTAGCGTCTCCCCGTACAGCCCGACGGACAGGAGGGTCAGCGGGTGGATCGCCTCGTCCATCCTCAGCCCCTCGACGTACGGCCAGTCGAGCACCGAGCGGCGCTGGCCCGGCATCTGCTCGGGGTCGTAGAGCGTCTGGAACTCGACGTACTCGGCACGCGACGTCGGCTCCAGGTCGTCGATGAGATCACGCAGCGGGAAGCCCATCCAGGGTATGACCATCGACCAGGCTTCGACGCAGCGCAGCCGGTAGATCCGCTCCTCCGCCGGGTAGCGCTTCAACAGGTCGTCGATATCGTATACGCCCGGTTTGTTGCACTCGCCGGCCACGGTAATCGTCCAGGGCCGCGTCATCAGTGTGTGGGCGTTCTTCGCCGGGTCGTCCTTACCGGTTCCGAACTCGTAGAAGTTGTTGTAGCCCGTCACGACGTCGTACGGTGTCAGCTCGTCGTCCTGTGTTGCGATGGCCGAGCCGGACGCACCGGCGTTGCCGCCGCAGGCGGCGAGCGGCGACAGCGTGGCCGCCAGGCCGAGACCGGCCCCGGCTGCCGCGGTCCGCCTGATGAACTGGCGGCGGTTGATATAGAGACCCTCGTCGGTGACCTCGGACTCCGGGATGTCTGGAGGACGTCTGATCAGCATTCCGGCTCGCCTCCCTTGTTAAAATCGTCGCCTCGACTGCCGGTTCTTGCACTCTCCTTGGGGAGAACAATGTGGACGGAGGGATGGTTCCCGTCCTCGGTAGTCGGCCCGGGTTGACAGCATTAGGGCTGCCACCAAGCTTACGCCACTTCGTTCACCAGAGACACCTCCGAATGGGATCGAGCACAATGTTACGATCGCGCGTTTCGTTGTGGTCACCGGTACTGCTGACCGTTGCGCTGGCATGTCCGGGCGGGTTGTCCGCCCAGTTCAACGATCCGCCGCCGCCGGCTGCCTACGTCCTGCAGGGCGTCACCGTCGTGCAGGCCGACGGTAACACGCTTCCCGGGGTGACGCTCGTGGTCCGCGGCGGCCGGATCGAGGCGTTGGGCCCCGATGTCGCGTTACCGGCGGACGCCAGGCTGCTGGAGGGCGATACGCTCTTCGTGTACCCGGGGATCATCGACGCTTACGGTGAGGCAGATTACGAGTTCCCCGAGATCGAAGTCGACCGTAGCAGCGTCGCCTCTTGGAACCCGCCGCGCCACGTGCAGAGCTTCATGCCACACCGCCGCGTCGTCGATTATCTCACGGCGACCGGCGATGACCTGGCCGGCCAGAGGAAGAGCGGCGTCGTGGCGGCGGCGCTCCACCCGGAGGGCCGGCTGATGCCCGGCCGCGGAACGGTACTCGTCTTCCGGGCGAACGCCGACACCCCGGCGGACCTGGTGGTCCAGCCCGAGCTCGGTCCGCTGATGACGTTTCAAGGGGCACCGGGCGTCTACCCGTCGGTACTGTTCTCGGTGATCGCTTTCTATCGCCAGATGTTCGAGGACGCCGCGCACCAGGCGGCGCAGCGGCGAGCGTTCAACCGTGACCCCTCGAGCGTGGCGGCCCCGGCTTGGGACGCCGACATGGAGGTCGTCAGGCAGATTAGGGGCGGCGACCTGCCGGTCTTCTTTGCGGTCGACCTCGGCCGCGACATTCACCGTGTCCTGCAGCTTGCCCGGGAATACGATCTCCGGCCCATCATCGTCGGTGGCGAGGAGGCTTGGAGAGTGGCCGACGAGCTGGCGGCGGCCGATGTGCCCGTCCTCGTCTCCCTCGACTTCCCGGAACCGGAGCGCTGGGAGCCAGGTGACGACAACGGAGATGAGGAGGAGCTCGACGCGGCGGCGCTCCGCGAGAAGCAGCGCATCGAGGACGCCTACGCCAACGCCGGTCGCCTGGCCGAGGCGGGTGTGCGCTTCGCGCTGACCAGCGGCGGCGGTAGAGCGGAGATCCTCGAGGGGGCGCGCAAGGCGATCGAATACGGCCTCTCGGAGCAGGATGCGCTGCGCGCGCTCACGGCGACACCGGCGTCGCTGTTCGGCATCGAGCACATGACCGGGCTGCATGTGCACGGTCCGGCCACCTTCATCGTGACCGACGCGCCGGTCTTCGATGAGGACATGAAGATTCGCTACGTCTTCGTAGAAGGCGAGCTGGAGAAGGGCAGGGAGGCCAGGGCGGCCGGTGAGGAGCCCGCCGTGGACATGACCGGCTCGTGGGAGTTCACGATCACTGCCGAAGGACAATCGATCCCTGCCACCATGACGGTCAGTCAGGAGGGCGCCTCCTTCGAGGGTACGATGATGACCCCCTTCGGCGAGGCGGAGGTCCAGGACGGGTTGGTCTCCGGCAACGATGTGAGCTTCACGATCGCTCTCTCGGCCGGCGGCGAGACAGTGACAATAGAGGCCACGGGAACAGTGGAGGGCGACAGGGGATCGGGCAGCGGCGAATCGCCGGACGGCTCGTTCACCTGGACGGCGAGGCGGAGCAGCGGTCCCGGAGAGGAGAACTGACCGATGAGAAAGCTGACATTGCTGGTATCAGTTATCGCCCTCACAGCCGGCCTGCTGACGTCGCCGGCGATGGCCCAGTGGGACGTACAGATAGAGCGAGGTGCGATCGACGTACCGCGCGGCACGCTGGTCATCCAAGACCTGGATGCCGTGTGGACCGCCGCCGGCGAGGTGCTCGAGAACGTCTCGATCGTGATCCGCGACGGGATCATCCGTGAGATCGGCACTGATGTATCGATACCGCGGGATGCCGAGGTGGTCGACGGGACCGGGTTGACGGCGATCCCTGGCATCATCGACGACCACTCGCACACCGCACAGGACCGCGCCGTCAACGAGGGGACTACGCCCGTGTCGGCCGAGGTGCGGGTGATCGATGCCCTCGATCCTACGAGCTACGACATATACCGCGCGCTCTCCGGTGGGGTTACGACGTCGCTCATCCTGCACGGCAGCGCCAACCCGATCGGCGGCCAGGCCGCGATAATCAAGATGCGCTGGCGCATGGACGATCCCGAACAGCTGCTGTTCGAGGGCGCGCCCTTGATGGTCAAGTTCGCGCTGGGCGAGAACGTGACCGGCAAGAACTGGAGTCCCGAGGGCCGGGCCCGTTTCCCGCGCTCGCGTGCCGGCCTGGAATCGTTCTACGACCAGGTCTTCACCGCGGCCCTGGAGTACAAGCAGGCGTGGGACGACTACAACAGGAACCGCCGGGCCTACCCGGTTCCGCCGCGCCGCGATCTGCGTCTCGAGACCCTGGTCGGTGTCCTGGAAGGGCGTATCCTCGTGCGCTGCCATTCCTATCGCAGCGACGAGATCGTCATGCTGATGCGGGTCGCGGAGCGCTTCGGTTTCAGGATCGACAACTTCACCCATGTGCTCGAGGGCTACAAGGTGGCCGACGAGCTGGCCGCGCACGGCGCGTCGGGCGGCACGTTCTCCGACTGGTGGGCTTACAAGTTGGAGGCCTACGACGCGATCCCGCACAACGCGGCGATCCTGCACGAGCACGGTGTGCTGACCACGGTCAATTCCGACGGGCCGGCGATCCAGCCGTTCATGGTCTACGAGTTCAACAAGCCGGTGAAGTACGGGGGCGTGTCACGCGAGGACGCACTGCGCATGCTGACGCTCTACGCGGCCCAGTCGCTGCACATTGACGATCGGGTGGGCAGCATCGAGGTCGGCAAGGAGGCCGACATCGTGCTACTGAACGGTGACCCCTTCAACACGTACTCGCGGGTCGAGAAGACGATCATCGATGGCATAGTCTACTTCGATCTCTCGCGTGAGGCGGAGACGAGGGGCGCACCGATCCGCGCGCTGCCCGACGCAACGCCGGCGCCCGTGGCGGGGCCCCCGGCCGCGACCCCGATGAGCGGGTCGAACGGCTCCGAGGGAACGGTGGCGCTGGTCGGGGCCACCGTGCACCCCGTATCCGGTCCCGAGATCCCGGACGCCGTGGTAATGATCGCGGACGACCGCATCAGCTACGTCGGACCGAGGGCGCGGGCCGATATTCCCGCCGGCACCGATGTGATCAATGTCGCCGGAAAGCACATCTATCCCGGCATGATCGACCCGCTGACCCAGATCGGTATGATCGAGGTCGGCCAGGTCGCTGCCAGCCGCGACGACCAGGAAACGGGGCTCTACAACCCTCACGTCAACGCGCTATGGGGTGTGCACCCGCACAGCGCCGAGATCAACGTGACCCGCGCCAACGGGATCACCGCGGTGCTCAGCGCTCCCGGCAGCGGAGTCATACGGGGCGCCGGTGCGGTGATTCAGCTGAGTGGTGATACGCCGGATCGGATGGCGATCGCCGAGCGCGCCGCTCTGGTCGTCGACTTCCCGTCGCCGTCCGGCAGAGCCTGGGAGGACCCGAAGCTGGAGGGCGAGCGGCTGGAGGAGCTCGTCGATCTGTTCGAGCGGGCGGTGACCTACGCGGCGGCGCCTTCGCACGGTGACGACCCGACCGCACCGTTCGATGGCAACGACCGCATGCGCGGGCGCGCCATGCTCGAGGCGATGGTCCCGGCGGTGACCGGCCAGATGCCCGTCTTCTTCGCGGCCAGCCGCGAGCGAGATATCAAGACGCTCTTCATGTTTCTCGACCGGTTCCCCGAAGTGAACGCGGTGCTGGTCGGCGCCGAGCAGGCGTTCCGCGTGGCGGACGAGCTTGCGGAACGCGGGATACCCGTGATCGTCGGCTCAACGCTGAGCCGCACCGAAGATCCTGCCGAGCCTGTCAGTGCCAACTATGCCAACGCCGGGATCCTGCACGCCGCAGGCGTCAAGATGGCTTTCGCGACCGGGGACTATGCCAACGTTCGGAACCTGCCGTACCACGCGGCGAAGGCGGTGGCCTTCGGACTGCCGCCGCAGGCCGGCCTGCGTGCGGTGACACTGAATACCGCGGAGATCCTCGGTCTGGGCTCGGAGATGGGCAGCATCGAGGTGGGCAAGCGCGCCGACCTGATCGTCACCGACGGCGACCCGCTACAGATCGTCACCAACGTCGAGCGGGCGTTCATCGATGGCGCCGAGGTCTCACTGGCGGACAACAAGCACACGCGCCTCTACGAGCGGTTCAGGGACAGACACTGAGGAGTGATCCGACCGTCGGTCGCCCCATAAGCAAGGCGGCCACCCTCCCGGGTGGCCGCCTTTGTCTTCCTACCTGCCCGCTGCGTTACAGCCTTGACTCGGTAGGAACTATCGTCTCGGCCCGATCGGACGAATGCCGCCGGGCGGTCTGCGGCCGCCGATCCCCGACGGCGTGCAGTCGTCAATCGGACCCATGCCACCGCTGCCGACCAGGATGATCACGCCGCCCAGGCCGCCGCCCGGCCCGTCCGTGCTCACGGTGCCGCCTCTGCGGGTTAGACGATCGGCTCGCGGCACGCGGAGCGGGGTGAATCCCGACTCGATGAGATGTAGCGTCAACCGCGGCCGCGGCACCACCGGCGCCAACGGATCCCTCGAGGTCGCCTCCGACAGCACATCGTCGTACTCGCTCAGGTCGAGGACGGCCTCGGACTCGCTCTCGGCCAGCTCGAGGGCCAACTGCCAGGGCGCGTCCACCGTTCCTGAGCTGCCCTCCGGTGGCTGTTCGGCTGCCGGCAGCGTAATCGCGGTCAGGCTTGTGTTGCCTGGGCTACGTTTCAGGAAGCTCAAGCGTCCAAACCCCAGCAGCGCGACGTGTACCAGAATCGATATGCCGAGGCCAACGGCGAGGACTCGAGCGTAGACCGTGTTGCGGGCGCGGCGATCCATCTTCCTCCTCCCAACAAGTGAAGTACTGCCGGCTCGGCCGTACTCTCCCCATGGGTAGCGCGCGTCCCTCCACCTGTATCTTCGCGACATCGGTGTGCCGGGTCAAGGACCAGCGAATCTGACACCGCCGAGGCGCCGACTCCGTAGGGGACAGTGTGATTGCGTCCCCGCAAGTCCAGTGAACCGATAAGGCTGGCCCGAGATCATGGATGCTCTGCTTGCTGACCTGCGTTACGCCGTGCGCCGGCTGTCGCAGCGTCCGGGATTCGCCGCCATCGCGCTGCTCACCATGGCTCTGGGGATCGGCGCCAACAGCGCGATCTTCAGCATCGTCAACGCCGTCCTGCTGCGGCCGCTGCCCGTCGAGTCTCCCGGCCGACTGGTCGAGGTCTACTCTCAGGAAGAAGACGATGACTTTCCGGTCACCCAGGCCTATCCCGACTACCTCGATATCCGTGCTCGAAGCGACCTCTTCTCAGGGGTTGTCGCTTACACGGCGGACTTCTTCAGCGTCAGCATGGGGGCTCGCTCGGAGGTTATGCTCGGCGAGTCCGTGACCGGTGACTATTTCGACGTGCTCGGCGTACCGGCAGCTATCGGGCGAGTATTCATCTCCGGCGAAGACGATGCGATCGGTGCGCCGCCGGTGGTCGTGATCAGTCATGGCCTGTGGAAGCGCCGTTTCGGTTCGGATCCCCGAGTGCTCGGTCAAACGTTGAGGGTGAGGGGACGGCCGTTCGAGATTGTCGGCGTTCTGCCACCCGAGTTCAAGGGGCTGATGATGGGCTTCTCCGCGGAGCTCTGGATTCCGCTCGCGGCGAACGCCTCATTCGCCGCAGGCGGGGATCTGCTCGATGACCGCGACTCCCGGTATCTGCTGGTCAAGGGACGACTGCGACCCGGTGTGACGGCCGAGCAGGCCCAGGCCGGCCTCGATGTGCTGGCCGGCCAGCTGGCCGAGGCCTATCCGGAGAGCAACGTTGGTCGCCGCTTCCCGGTGGTCCCGACGAGCGATGTCAGGCTGCATCCGATGATCGATCGGGCGCTGGTTCCCGTGGCGGCGCTTCTGATGACCGTTGTCGGCCTGCTCTTGCTGATCGTCTGTACGAATCTGGCGAACCTGCTGCTCGCCCGCGCGCTCGCCCGACGCAAGGAGATAGCCATTCGACTGGCGATGGGTGCCGGCCGCGCGCGCCTCGTTCGACAGCTGCTCACCGAGAGCGTGCTGTTGGGGTTGCTGGGCGGTGCCCTCGGGCTGGCCGTCGCCTGGTGGACGGCGAAGCTCTTGGTCAGCTTCCAGCCGCCCGTTCTCTTCAAGCTCTCGCTCGATATCGGGATCGACGGCCGGGTCCTGGCCTTCACCTTCTTCGTCTCTCTGATAGCGGCCATGCTCTTCGGGCTGGCGCCGGCCCTGCAGGCCACTCGGCCGCAGCTGGTGCCGGCGCTCAAAGACGAGCTGGACACCGTCGCACAGCGATTCCGCCGTTTCGGCCTGCGCGGCTTCCTCGTCGTTTTCCAGGTTGCCGTCTCCCTGGTGCTGCTCGTCGGCGCCGGCCTGTTCCTGCGTAGCCTGATCGGAGCGCAGGCCATCGATCCGGGCTTCGAGCGGGAGCGGGCGGCTATCCTGATGGTCGCGCCCGAGCTGGCCGGCTACGACGAAACCCGAGCGGAGAATCTGTTCTTCGAACTGCGTGAGCGGGCCCGGACGATCCCCGGCGTCGAGTCCGTCTCATTCGCCAGTCACTTGCCACTCGGGGTATCGGTCAACACTACCGGTCTCTATGTGGAAGGCGCCGAGACACAGCCGGACGACGCGCCGTCGATCGACGTTACCGTGGTCAGTTCCGGCCATTTTGGGACGCTGGGCATCCCGCTGCTGCGCGGGCGCGACTTCAGTGACCAGGATGACGGCTCCGCACCGTCCGTCGTCATCGTGAGCGAGGCTGCGGCTCGGCGGTTCTGGCCCGGCGAGAACCCGGTCGGCAAACGGCTGCGGCTGGGCGCTGCCGACAGCGAGCCTCGCGAGATCATCGGCGTCGCCCAGGACACAAAGGTCCGCACACTCGGTGAAGAGCCGCGCCCTTATCTCTACATGCCGTTCCGCCAGAACTACCGGCCGATCGTGTCGCTGGTCGTGCGGACGAGCGGCGATCCGCAGAGCGTACTTCCGGTACTGCTACGTGAGTCGCTGCTGCTCGATGAGAGTCTGCCGATCATGGAGTCGAAGACGATGGAGCAGCACCTGGGCATCATGCTCTTCGCCCCGAGAATGGGCGGGATATTGCTGGGCGTCTTCGGTGGCTTGGCCGTCTTGCTGGCGACGATCGGCCTGTACGGGGTCGTCTCCTACGCGGCGGCGCAGCGCACGCGCGAGGTCGGGATCCGAGTCGCTTTGGGCGCCCGACCGCGTGACGTGATCCGCCTGGTGACCGGGCAGGGGATGGTACTCGTAGCGGTTGGCGCAGCCACGGGGCTGGCGTTGGGGTTCGTGGCGGCGCAACCGTTGGGCAGCTTTCTCTACGGCGTCAACGTGTCGGACCCGACGACATTTCTCGGTGTGACGCTGCTGCTCCTCGGCGTGGCCTTCCTGGCGACGCTGGTGCCCGCGCTGCGCACCGCTCGCCTCGATGCCATGGTTGCCCTGCGCCGCGAGTGAATCAGCGGGTCAACCCTTCTCTCGGATCTGGCCGACGACCATGTCGCCCATCTCCGATGTGGCGATGCCGCTACGCGTGTCGGTGGACGGGATCGCACCGCTGCCCAGCAAGGTTGCCACGGCGCTCTCTATTCGCGCGGCGCCCTTCTCCTCGCCCAGGAAGTCGAGCATCATCGTTACGGCCGAGATCATGCCGAGCGGGCAAGCCACGTTCTTGCCCGCGTGCTTCGGTGCCGAGCCGTGGATCGGCTCGAACATCGAAGTTTGACCCGGGTGTATGTTCCCCGAAGCCGCGATCCCCATGCCACCCTGTATCATCGCACCCAGGTCGGTGATTATGTCGCCGAACATGTTGGTCGTGACGATGACATCGAACCACTCCGGGTTCTTGACCATCCACATGCAGCAGGCGTCCACGTAGGCATGGTCGGTCTGCACGTCCGGGTAGTCCTGCGCGACGTGTGCTAACGCGCGATCCCAGATGTCGTGCGGCCGAATGGCGTTGTCTTTGTCGACCAGCGTGACCTGCGGTGTCCGACCGCCATCGCCCCGGGCCGCGGCGCGCTTACGGGCCACCTCGAAGGCGTAGCGGCAGGCGCGCTCGCAGCCCTTCCATGTATAGATCCCGTTGATCAACGCCACCTCGTCGGGCGTACCCTTCTTCAAGTGGCCGCCGATCTGGCAATAGAGCCCTTCCGTGTTCTCGCGTACCACCACGAACTCCACGTCTTCGGGCTTCTTCCCCTTGAGCGGGCATAGGTGCTCCGAGTAGAGCTTGATGGGGCGAAGGTTGATGTACATGTCGAGGCCGAAACGGAGTCCCAGAATTACCGACCGCTCCACCAGCCCCGGCTCGACCTCGGGGTGGCCGATCGCGCCCAGCAGTACGGCGTCGAGCGTGCGCCACTCGTCGATCACGCGCTCGGGCACCAGCTCCTTCGTCTTCAGGTAGTGCGCCCCGCTATAGGGGTATTCCACCAGCTCGTACCCGAAACCCTCCAGCTCCGCGACGGCCGCCAGAACCTTCAGTCCCTCGCGGGCCACCTCGGGCCCGATGCCGTCACCAGGAATCGATCCGATCTTGTATGTCATGAGTTCTCCCGCGTGCTGCGGCCCCGCTCGTCATGCGAGAGTCGTAAGGTAGCGCCGTCTCCGCGGTTATCAAGCGATCCCGATTCCCGGCCCGCCCGCGCATGGCCACTACGGCCACACGGCGCTAGATTGCCTACATTCAACATTGCCCTAGCCGCTCGACAGCCCACTACCAGCTCACGGAGGGATACCATGTGCCGCCGGGACGTACTGATTGTCGCCGTGGGGCTGCTCGCCGCCATCGCCTTGCCCCCGCTGGCCCGTGCTCAGCAGAACGATGAGTTGTACGGAGAACGCATCAGGCAGCACACGACCGACCCGCGCTTCCTCAACGAGCTGGTGGACCACCTGCCCAGCTCCGCGACGGTGCCGTCACCGCTGGAGCACCTGGGCGCGATCGTCGGGGCCCCGAACATCCTGCACAACACCGCGGAGATCCACGGCTACATGCGGGCGCTGGCGTCGTCGTCGCCACGCGTCCAGCTGCGGCACATCGGGACGACCGAGGAGGGCCGTGATATGATCGAGGTGATCATCGCCGACGAGGCGACGATCGCCGACCTGGAGCGTTACCGAGAGTATCTCAATCTGTTGTCGGACCCGCGCACGCTGTCCGAGGATGAGGCGCGCGAGATCATCGCTCAGGCGAAGCCGGTCTACTACGTGGGCGGCGGCCTCCACTCGCCGGAGACCGGCGCGCCCGAGATGTTGATGGAACTGGCCTACCGGCTCGCCGTTGAGGAGTCGCCTTTTGTCAGGGCGGTACGCGACAACGTGATCACTGTCATCGTCCCGGTGCTCGAGCCGGACGGCCGTGATCGTATGGTGGACGTGTACAACTACACGAAGGCTCACCGCGACGTCGGACCGGGGCTGCCCTACTGGGGCAAGTACGTCGCCCACGACAACAACCGGGATGGATACGGCCTCGGGCTGGCGCTGACCCGCAACGTTCTCGGTGGCTACTTGCACTGGAAGCCGACGGTCATGCACGACCTGCACGAGTCGGCCAACTACCTCTACGTCTCGACCGGCACCGGGCCTTACAACGACCAACTCGATGCCCTGACCATCGACGAGTGGCACAACCTGGCTCACGAGGAGGTCACCGAGCTGACCAAACGGGGGATGCCGGGCGTATGGACGCACGCCTTCTATACGGGTTGGGCGGCCAACTATCTGTTCTGGATTGCCAACACGCGCAACAGCATCGGTCGGTTCTATGAGACATTGGGAAACAGAGGCGCCGACACGATGGAGCGTACGCTCCGGCAGTCCTCGACAGCGAGACGCTGGTACCGGCCGAACCCGCCACTCGAGAAGGCGACTTGGTCGATGCGCAATAACACCAACTACATGCAGAGTGGCGTTCTCGTTGCCCTCAAGTACGTGGCCGACAACGGTACCGAATTCTTGGAGAACTTCTACCTGCGCGGTACGAGAGCGATCGACCGCGGCAGGACCGAGGCGCCCCACGCCTGGGTGATACCGCGCGAGCAGCGTCGCCCGCTCGCCACGGAGAACCTCGTCGCGCTCCTCATCCAGCAGGGGCTCGAGGTCCATGTCGCGGACGACGACTTGAGCTGGACCGAGCGCGGTCCGCAGGGGGAGGTGCAGAAATCGGCGCCGGCGGGTTCCTACGTCGTCCGGCTCGATCAACCGTACCGGACCCTCGCCCTCGTTCTACTCGACGAGCAGCACTTCCCGCGCGATGAGAATCCGCCGTACGACGACACCGGCTGGACACTCCCATACCTGCACCAGGTGGACGCCTATCGGGTCGATGACCCGGCGCTACTGGCGGAGCGGATGACGCCGATCGGCGAAGCCTTGGGGGTCGAAGGCGAACTCGACGGCCGGGGGCGTCGTTTCTACCTGGTCAACAACACCACGGACGACAACTTCACCGTCTTCCGCTTCAGGTTGAGCGATGTCCGGATGCTTGCCGCCGAGTCCGATTTCGAGGCGGGCGGCCGCGACTACGCCGCCGGGACCTTTGTGATCCCCAGGGAAGGGAATCCGGAGGACCTGCCCGATCGTCTCGAGGCGGCGGCTCGCGATCTAGGCCTCCGCGTCAACGGCGTTCGGGGCGAGCCTGACGTAGCGACTCACGAGGTCGAGGTCCCGCGCGTCGCGCTGGTCCACACATGGGTCTCGACGCCGCAAGATGCCGGCTGGTGGCGGCTCGCCTTCGACAAGATCGGGATTCCCTATACCTACCTCTCGGAACAGGACCTGGCCTCGCTCGACCCGGCGGGCCTGGACGTGATCATCATGCCGCGGGCGCGGGCGAACCCGCAGACGCTGGTTGCAGGCGCGACCGACGCCGGGGATCCGATTCCGTGGGTGCGAAGCGAGGAGTACTCGAGCATTGGGATCATCGATGAGACGGATGATGTACGCCGTGGCATGGGCTACGACGGGTTGAAGAACCTCAAGACGTTCATCGACCGCGGCGGCGTCTTCGTCACCGAGGGCACCAGCGCAGCATTCCCAATCGACATGGCGATCACCCGGCGCGTCAGCATCCGCCAGACCAGCGAGCTGCTGGCCCGTGGTACGGTCCTCAGGACGGTCGTGACGGACGAGTCGAGCCCGATCGCCTATGGCTACGCTGACGAATTGGCCGTGTACTTCAGCCAGGCGCCGGTGTTCAGGGTCAGCGATGACGTCAGCAGCCCCTACATCCCCGATTGGCTGAAGGACGAATTGTGGGAGAAAGAGGTCCCGCGCGTCGTATTCAGCTTCGCTGACAGCGACGTCCTGATGAGCGGGATGCTGCGCGGCGAGCGGGAGATCGCCGGCACACCGGCGGTCATAGACGTCCCGGTGGGAGACGGGCACGTGGTGCTGTTCGCCAACCGACCGTTCTGGCGCTGGAATACGCACGGCAGCCACGCTCTGATCTTCAATACGATCCTGCACTGGAACGACCTGCGAGCAGGCTGGCCTGCCCGGCCGCAAGCGGAGTAGGAGGCTGCGCCCACGAACGCGGAGGTGCAATGAACGTGTTCGAGATCCCGCACCCCGGTCGGCCCGGCGCCGGCGGGGTGCGGCTGGGCCCCGAGTGGACCGCCGCCCACGACCTGGTGAACCTGTACCTCGGGATCGCCCTGTTGGCGGACAACGACCTGGACCCCGAGGAGCAGCGCACTTTCATGCGGAAGTTCGGGCAGTGGATGCCCAGCGTCTCGCTGGAAGAATTCGAGAAGATCTGGGGCCAGGTGATGGCGTTGCATCGATCGCTCGAATCGAGCGAGCGTCGCTACGGACTCTACCTGCAGTCCACGATCAACGTCCTTCACTCGCTCGGCGGTGCCAAAGACAAGCTTCGATCGATCATCCGTGACCTGGTGGATGTCGCCGGCGCCGACAAGAAGTTGCACGAGAACGAGGTCACCATGATCAAGGCGGCGGCGATCGCTTTCGGGCTTAGCGCGGACCTGCGGGTCAACGTCAAGACCGGACGGGTCGAGCTCGTGCTCAAGGATGCAAACTGACGACGGAGGTCGCAGAAAATGAACGGCGCCAACTCGACCTCATGCAACGCACGGCTGTGCGCTGCGGTGGCCGGCCTGGTCATCTCTGCCGCCGCCTGCGGCGGCGAACCTGGTGTCGAGCCAGCCGATCTGCTGCTGCTCGACGGGCGCGTATACTCGTTCGCTTGGGACGATCCGGCGCCGGAGGGCACACCGGCGGCGAACGCACCGTTCGATGCGCAAGGTTGGCACCCCGACGCCGAGGCGGTGGCGATTCGCGATGGCAGAATCGTCTACGTCGGTGACAACGGGAGTGCGAGTGCCTACCGAGGAGCCGACACCGAGGTGCTCGACCTGGACGGCTCGACTGCGCTGCCCGGCCTGGTCGACTCGCACGTCCATATCGCGAATTTGGGAGCCAACCTGGAGCGGATCGACCTGCTGGGCGTCGGCTCGCCGGAGCGGGCGGTGGAGCTGGTGGCCGCCGCCGCAGCCGAGGTCCCGGCGGGGGAGTGGATCGTCGGCTGGGGTTGGGATGAGGGCGCCTGGGCGAACAGCTACCCGGACAACCGGACCCTCAGCGAGCGGGTGCCCGATCACCCGGTCATCCTGCGCGGGCTGCACGGCTTCGCCGTATGGGGCAACCGGCTCGCCTTCGAGTTGGCGGGCATCACGGCGGAGACCGAGGCACCCAGCGGCGGCGCGATTCTGAAGGACGGCGCGGGAGAACCCACGGGGATTCTGGTCAACAACGCGACACGGCTGCTCGAGGCAGCGCAGCCGCCGCTCACGCAAGAGCGCCTCGAGTCGCAGGTCCTAGCGGGGTTGGAGGCGATGGCGGCTTCGGGCTACGTGGCGGTGCACGAGGCGGGCGCCGATGCCGCGTTGATGGAGGCTTTCGAGCATCTCGAGGCTACGGGCGCACTCCCGATCCGCGTCTACGCGATGCTTGAAGGGAGAGACGAGCCACTGTTGCGTGAGTGGCTCGAGCGTGGGCCGGATCGCGATACCGACCGCATGCTCATCACGCGGTCCGTCAAGGCATTCTACGACGGAGCGCTCGGCTCGCGGGGGGCCGCGATGCTCGAGGACTACTCGGACGCGCCCGGTCATCGTGGGGTCGGTGGCGCGCGTTACGGGTTCAACAGAGAAGTGTTCGCCGAGATGATGGGCGCCGGCTTCCAGATCTGCATACACGCGATCGGTGATGCCGCGAACCGTGCGTCGCTCGATTTCATCGAAGCGGTCTACGAGGACCACCCGAACGCGCGGGCCAACCGCCACCGCATCGAGCACGCACAGATCGTCCACGCGGACGACTTCGCTCGTTTCGCATCGCTCGATCTCATCGCGTCGATGGAGCCGCCCCACGCGGTCGAGGACAAGACCTGGGCCGAGGACCGAGTCGGCCCTGAACGTATCAAGGGCGCCTACGCCTGGCGGACCATGCGACTGACCGGCGTTCCGCTGACGTTCAATTCCGATCTGCCCGGCTCCGATCACGACATCTTCTACGGCCTACACGCGGCGGTCACGCGACGCGATCGGGATCTGCAACCGCAGGGTGGCTGGTATGCCGACGAGGCCGTGACCGCAGAGGAAGCTATGCGCGCCTATACCGTGTGGGCGGCGGCCGCCGCCTTCTTGGAGAGCCGGACCGGTGTGCTGGAGTCGGGCAAGTGGGCGGATATTACCGTCATGGACATCGATCCGCTGGCGCTCGGGAGTACCAGGCCGAGCGGACTGCTGGATGGCGTCGTCGAGATCACCATAGTCGGTGGGAGAATCGTATACGCAGGTGGGAGAGTCCCGCGTGCCGAGTGACCGGGCCTCCGCAGCGCGCGCCCCGCTGCTCCGGATAGGGGGACACGATGGAAGGTGAATGGAGCTACGCCCACGACCTGGTCAACATGTACCTCGGGATCGCCTACCTCGCCGACCAGAAGCTCGACCCCGAGGAGGAACGGACCTTCCTCGTCAAGTTCAAGGAGTGGATGCCCCACATGTCGGTCGACCAGTTCGTCGAGATCTGGGATGAGGTCAAGGATCTGTACGATGCGGTGGGCTCGGACGAGAACCGCTACGCCCTGTATCTTCAGTCCACCCTCAACGTCGCACGCTTGCTGGAGGACAGCCGGGATCAGCTGAAGTGTGTCATCCAGGATCTGGTTGACATCGCGGGCGCCGACGGCGTCCTGCAGGACAGGGAGGCGACGATGATCAAGGCGTCGGCCATCGCCTACGGGCTGAACATGGAGCTGTCGATCGACGAAGATGCGAAGCGGATACGTCTCAGCTTCAGTGATTGAGGACGGTGCCGTGGGCCGTGCATCACCCACGGCGCCGGTTGTGAATTCTCCTAGAGCGTGCCAGGTCCCTCGTCGTCATCGTCTCCGCCCCCGCCCTGAGCGAGGATCATCTCGAGGATCTGTGACGGATCCAGCTCGCCGGGATCTTTCCCCGTCTCCATCGTCTTGGCGATACGGTGGTTGCTCAGGTCGACGGCCGGCAGGTAGTTGTGCAGGATGCGTGAGAACTGTTCCTGCGTGACCTTGCCGTCCATGATCCAGTGGTCTGCGTAGACCACGATCTCGCCATCCGACTCATCCCACCCGAACTTCGCCAGGCGAAGCCTGTAGTTGAGCGCGCCGAGGACCTGAAGCACCGCCTTCAGGTGCTTGTGGTCGGCCGTACACTGATGATAGTTGACCGTGCGGAACTGCATGAACTGCCCATCGAGTTCGAGCAGGATCATGAACTGGTAGCGTCCCGCTATCCCCTTGGCCCCCAGCATCAGCGCGTCCCGGGTCGGATCGCGGAAGTAGCGCATGTTCTCGCCCTTGACCAGCTTCTCCAGCTCAGCGAGCTTCAGAGCCATCTTCGTATCCTCTCTATCAAGCTAGGTTGATGATCAGGGTGTCTCCCTGCAGTTCTCGCTCGGCCACTCCGGCAAAGCGGCGGGCCTCCTCTTTATCTATTGTGTCCAGGACCTCCAGGTAAATCTTTGTCACGCCCTTCAGCTCGCCCTGCGCATCTGCCACGCTGAGCTGTTCCTCGATCCGGTTACGCAGGATCGTCGTCAGGTGCCGGACGCCGAAGCGCGGCTGCCACTGCGAGCTGAGATAGCCGACGATGTCGGTGTCCCAAGCCAGCTCGTAGCCCAACTCTTCCGCGGTTCGCCGCAGTCTGCCCAACTGTAGCTCGATGATCTTCTCTACCGAATCGACGTCCAGGCCCTGGAAGGTGAACCAGTGGCTGATGCGGCCGAGGAACTCCTCGCCGAGGCCCAGCGACCGCAGCTCGGCCTTCAGCGCTTCCGTGTCGACCCGCGGCGAGGTGACCGCCGACGCGCCGGAGCGGTCAAAGCCGAGTTGGTGGCTGTCGTAGACACAGCCAGCGTTCGTTGTGAAGATGATGTATGCGCGGCGGAAGTCGAGGAAGTTGCCATCGTTGTCCTCGACGTTGCCCTTGTCTATGATCTGCAACAGCACCTTGCCGACACCCGGGTGCGCTTTCTCGATCTCGTCGAAGAGCACAATCGATTCGGGCTTGTCACGGATCTTCGAGAGCAGGCCGCCCTGACCACGCACGTAGCCCACATAGCCGGGCGGAACGCCGAGCAGGATGTGCAGAGCCGGGCCCGGATCATGCACCCCCTGCAGCGTGTTGCAGTCGACTCGCACCAGCGACTCTCTACCGCCGCCGAGGACCTCGCTGAGCATCACGGCCGTCTCGGTCTTGCCCACACCGGTCGGTCCGGCGAAGAAGAACACACCGCGCGGACGCGACTTCTTGACCCAAGCGCCCAGACCGGCGACGAAAGCCCGGACAATGCCGCGCAGCGTGTCATCCTGGCCGATGATCTTGGCGCGCAGCTTCTCGAACAGCGCCTCTTCCTCGATCTTCTCGGCCCTCGCGATGCTGTGGCCGATGATGTCCTCCAGCGCGCTCCAAAGCGCTTCCTCGCCGACCTCCTCCACCGGCGGCTCCGCGGTCACGCAGTAGGCGCACGCCTCGTCGAGCAGCTGGATCGACTTGTCCGGCTGGAAACGGCTGGGGATGAACTCCTCAGTCAGCTCCACCGTTCGCTCGAGCATCTCGTCCGGTATGCGTAGCGGGCTGTAGTACTCGAGCATCCCGGGACGACGGGCGTGCAGGATGCCCACCGTCGTCTCGGGCGACGGCGGATCGATCTTGATTATGCTGAAGCGCCTCGCCAGCGCCGTGTCGCGCTCGATGAAGAAGCGATATTCGGACGTCGTCGTGCACCCGATGCAGGCGAAATCGCCGCGCGCCAGCGCCGCCTTGAACGTTTCGTTCGCCTCGGTGAACGGACCCCGCTCGTGCATGCTACTCTGAAGCAGCGAATGGATCTCATCGACGAACAGCACGACCTTGGGATGCTCCTGTAGGATCTCCAGCAGCTTCTTGATCCGCTTGTCGTACTCCCCTACGACCCCGGCACCCGCCCGCAGAAACGCGGGCGACAGCTCGAAAATATCCAGGTCCCTGAGCCTCGCCGGGACCGACTCGTCTTGACGGGCGAGGCGCCGCGAGAGCTCGTAGACCAGCGCCGACTTGCCGGTCCCGGCGTGCCCGATCACCATGGCATTTCGGCGCCGCATCTTGCTGAGCGTGCGGATCAACGAACGCAGGGGCTTTTCCAACTCCACTATGCCGCGCGACGGAAGCTCGCTCACCGTCAGCATGCGCCCGAAGATGCTCAGCTCGTCGATCACCGACTCGCGCTCCGACGAGTCTCTCCAGCCGGAGGCGGAGAGGCTCGGCCCGCCGAGAGCGACGATCACAGAGTCGACGTCCTTCTCGGTCATGCCCTTCGACATCAAGTATTCCTGACCCGCTTCGCTCGCGATCAGTGCCGTGAAGAACTCCTCCACCGTGATCGTGTCCGGGTCGTCCCGCAGGTCACGAAGAATGGGCTGCAGCTGCTTCGCCACCACCACTTCGTCCGGCGTGCGCTTGTGTGACTCCTTCGGCCTCTCGAGATACGATTCCAGCTCCGGAAACCGCTCCTTCATCTCGGTGCCGTGGTACAGCGCCGCTAGCAACGTCCCGACGTCCAGCTCGCCTCCCTTGGGGATCGCCCGTTTCGCCAGGTCGACTGCCGCCTGCGATTCCGGATCGAATCTCATACCCACTTCTCTCGCTCCTGAAGCCCTAGAGTGAAGCCCTCCGCCAAGAGCTTGACGTTCGGCACGTTGAGGGGCGGTTCTTCCGCTATGAGGGGCTTGTCCGCCGCGTTCAAGAAGGCCGACCAGTTCGCCAATCCGGCCGCGAGGACTGTATAGTCATCCTTCTCGTATTCAGGATTGCGAATCTCCGATGGCTCGTAGGCAAAGGAGAAACCCTGTCTGTCTGTTTCCCGCCTCATGAACAACCTCCTGTCATCTCCGCGGGCAGGACGGCCGGCAGTACGCGTTGAGTTGGAGTCCCTACAATAGTAGGAAAACGTCCTAAAAAACAGAGTCGCTCGCCCGCCCGCTGGTTTGCGTTCGCCGCTAGTTGTGACCGCTCTCCTCAGACGCGGGAAACGCGCTGAGGTGTACGAGGCCGCACGTGTCCATCAGCTCCCCGCCCATCACGCGCCCCGAGAGCACCCGGTACTCGCCGCGTCCGACGGTGGGTGCCCTGGTTCGTGTCGCCCGCTTCACCCGCTCCATGAAGGGCGCTGCGGTCTTCTCTCCGACGCGGATTGTGCGGGTCGGGCCGGCAGTCAGTGCGTCCATCACGTAGCCCCGCACGAGCTGCTTGTGCAGCCGGGCGTAGAGCCGGTGGCCACCGATCAGATCGAGCCCCAGCGGCCTGGCACCTAGGAACGCCAGCAGACCGACTTGATCGTCCACCCACGGAAAGTGCTTCGACCACTCGTCCAGGTCGCGCCCCTTGAGTTCGTACAGATGATCGAGTGCACCGGTGGACGAGCGACCGCCCAGCCTGTCCGAGCAAGCCGAGATCTCGCTCCATACCGCTCCCTGGGCCTGAGCCAGCATCGCCGGGCTGGCCGCCCTCATCGCCTTGGTGCACAACGCTTCCACCTCCCTCGCGTGACGACGCACCTTCGATGGCGAGTGATCGCCCCCGTGTGCGAACCGCACGCTGGAGAAGCGCCAGCGCCCCTGCTCCATGCAGGAGACGGGGATCGAGGTCGTCGCCTGAGCCGGGAGGATCATTGTGCGGCTGACCGTCCGGTTCTGCTTCGCCCCCACCAGTTGCTCTCCGTCCAGCACGAGCACATCTGTCTCCCCACTGTTCTCAACGGTTACCTCGGGCACCGTGCCCGTCCCGACCTCCGCCACCTGGACCGTCCCGGCTTCCAGGGCGTCCGCCAGAAGCTCGTACGGCAGATGCCGCGGCTGCCGGTCGATGAGCGGAAACAGGGAGAGCCACTCGTATCTGTGCACCGGCCCCAGTTCCACCGGCCCCCAGTCGGGGTCGGGCAGGGCGGCCCAGTCCCAAGCTCCCGTGTACGTGGTCTTGTCGGGCATGAGAACCACCTTCCAGTCTGCGTTATTGACATCGTCAAGTTGACACCGTCAAAATAGTGGGCTATATTGACGCTGTCAACCCCCGGGAGGAGGTGGCTGTGGGTAGCGAGAAGAGGGAGGCTGCTGACCTGAGGACCCGCTTTATCGACGCCGCGCATTCGATCCTGCGCGACGAGGACGCCTCGTACAAGCTCGAGCTGCGGAAGATCGCCCAGCGGGCCGAGGTGAGCCGGACGGCGCCGTACCTGGTGTTCGGCAAGGAGCGGGAGGGTGGGGGACTCGTCGCCCTGCAGGCGGCGGTGGCCGCCGACGGCTTCCGTAAACTGGCCGGGGCGCTGGGCAAGGCTGGGGAGGGAGCGGCCGACCCTGAGGAGGGGCTGGGCAAGCTGGCGGCGGCCTACCTGCGGTTTGCCGTGGCGAACCCGCGGCTCTACCGGCTGATGTTCGGCGCCGAGGTGGCCGGCAGGCTGGAGCTGGAGGGTTTGGGGGAGGAGCGGCGGGAGGCGCAGCGTGTCGTCGAAGGGGCGATTCGGCGTTGCCAGGCCGCTGGTGTGGTGCGGGCGGGCGATGTAGCGGGCGCTGCTTTGGGTGCCTGGGCGACGCTGCACGGCCATGCGACCCTGCTGCTGGACGGAGAGTATGAGGCGATTTCGGGTGAGACCGAACCGGAGGATCTTGGGAGAGCGGTGGCCAACCGGCTGCTCGATGGGCTGCGGCCGCCCTAGCGGGCCGCGCCACGGGAGTTTCGGCAGTCTGCTGTCCTTTCTTTAGCCCGCCGGCGGTTGCGGCGGTGCGGCCGACCCGGCATTCTCCGCTCGGGCCGATTCCGAGAGAGCCGCAGTCGGTCAACCAGTGGGATACCGACCATGGTGTCAGCCCTCCAGGATGACCTCGAACAGATGCCCACGGTGTGGGACTACCCCCACTTCATCGCGCTGCTCGTGGTGGTGGTAGCGGTGACTGCATCCGTCGGTATCTGGTCGGCGAAGCAGCGAGGAGAGGTCAAGGAACGTGGCAATCTTCTCGGATTGCTCGCCTTCCTCGTGATGATAGCGATATACGTTTCTGTACTCTATCTGTTGCCGGCGTTGGCTGTGGTCTCGGCCATCAAGCACTTCATCTTCGATGTCCCGCTGTCGCCGGCCACGTTCCCGACGGAGTTCGTGGAGCCCGGCATGCGCCTGGCCGTGCTGATCTGCCTGCTCGACAACTTCGCAGACTACCTCAGTGTCGGAAAAGAAGCATCACTCGGCACGCACATGTTCCAGTTCCTCGTGCTTCTCGTGCCCAGCTACTACGGTGTGATGGGTGCGACGTGGCTCGTCGCTCGGGTGATCGCCGCTGGTGGTGGCTATGAGCTCGAGCATGTTCGAGCCGCCAACGGACTGTTCTCGGTTCCGAACTTCCACGCTCACCCGGCGCTCAATGTCGTGGTCATCATATCGTTCATCCTGCTGGCGGCGGTGATCTCATACGCCGTGAGACTATACCGTGGCGGCATGCTGACCGCGGCGGAGCCAGAATGAGGGTTCCCGACTGGAGAGAGTGGACGCGTTTGCGGGAACCCGCCCCGATCGACGGAGAAAGCGGATGATCGGTGCCGCCGCCGGCTCGAGCTCACGGGTGAGGGCGGTCACCGAAGCCTTCGCCCGTGCGCTGCGGCGCGAATCCCACAACCTCACTCGGCGACCCGACCTACTGTGGCAGCAGCTTTATAACCGCCTGCAGTGGGAAGAGGACGCCGTGCCCGAGCGGCTTGCCCCGGTCCTGGCCCGCAGGAGCGAGCCTGGGAGGTCAGCGTGGCTCCGCGTCGTGACCTCGCCCAGAGAATCGCAGGCGCTAATTCGCACCCTGACCGGTCACCGGGAAATGGTGGTAGCCTGCGCCATTAGCCCTGACGGATCTTTCATCGCGTCGGCCGGCCGGGACGCCACGCTCAGGATATGGGAAGTGGCCGACGGTGCCGAGCGCGCCACCCTCGCCGGCCATACTCAAACGGTGGGCGCCTGCGCGATCAGCCCCGACGGCTCGCTCGTCGCCTCTGCGAGCGATGACGCCACCGTCAGGGTGTGGGATTCCGCCAGCGGGAGTCTACGGAGCACTCTGCGGGGCCACAGCCTCGGGGTCAACGCCTGTAGCTTTAGCCGGGACGGGTCTTTCGTCGTCTCGGCGTCGGCTGATGGCACCTTGAGACTGTGGGATCCCCACCGTGGTGCGTGCCTTGAGACGCTGAGTGGCCACACCGGGGGCGTGTTTGCATGTGCGGTAACCCCTGACGGCTCTCGCGTCGTGTCGGCGAGCCAGGACCGGACACTCAGGGTCTGGTTCCCGGGGACGCGGTCGGAGCCGCGGACGCTGGCCGGCCACCGCGCGGCTGTCACGCGCTGTGCGGTAAGCAGTGATGGATCTTATTGTGTGTCGGCCAGCGATGACGGTGCGACGAAGCTGTGGGACCTGCATACACTGACCGAGCGGGCCGCGTTGTCGGAAGGCTCCGAGCGGCCCGACGGTCCGAAATCTGACCCGGCGGGTGGCATGAGGGTCGACGCCATTGCCGCGGAGCTAGAGCAAAGGGTCAACGCGTGCGCGATAAGTCCCGACAACTCGCGGGTCGTTACAGCAGGCGAGGACGGCAGCCTGAAGGTCTGGGACGCAGGGGGAGGAGTCCTCCAGGCGTCGCTCGAAGCGCACAGCAATGGGGTCAGCGATTGCACGATCAGCCCCAATGGGCGGTTCATCGTCTCAGCCGGTAGGGACGCGCTCCTCAAGCTCTGGGACTTGGCGACAGGGTCCGAACTCGCCGTCTTCGTCGGCCACGCGGGGACCGTCGCCGCCTGCGCTGTCAGCCCCTGCAATCAGTTCCTGGTGTCGGCCAGCTGGGACGGAACGCTCAAGATGTGGGAGCTGGCGAGCGGGCGCATCGAAACACTGCAACCGCACGGCCACGCCGACAGTGTGGACGCCTGTGCCATGAGCGCCGACGGCGCCTTCGCGGTGACGGCCAGCGAAGACCACACCCTCAAGGTCTGGGATACCGCCACAGGGAGGGAGGGGGGGACGCTGAGCGGTCACGGCCGCTCGGTCGCGGCCTGCGCGATCGCGCAGGATGACTCCTTCGTCGTGTCCGCCAGCAGCGACACCACGCTGAGGAAATGGGATCCGACGAATGGCGCCGAGCTGGCCACGCTCGTCGGCCACGACGATTGGGTACGAGCGTGCGCGATAGGCGCTGACGGCGCCTTCATCGTCTCGGCGAGCGATGACGGCACTCTCAGGATCTGGGACTCAGCCAGCGGCATCGAGCGGGCCACCCTGGCCGGCCATACGGGCAAAGTGCAGGCTTGCGCCTTGAGCCCGTGTGGTTCGACCGTGGTATCGGCCAGCGCTGACCGAACCCTCAAGGTCTGGGATGCGGCGACGGGTGGCCTGCGCCGGAACCTGGCGGGTCACACCGCCGGCGTCTCCTGCTGTGCAATAAGTCCCTGCGGCACCATCCTGGTGTCGGGCGGCCACGACGGTGTCCTCAAGCTGTGGGACCTGCGGAGCGGCCGCGAGAGAGCCAGCCTGTCGGGCCACAGGCACGGGGTCCGTGCGTGCGCCATGAGTCCGGATGGAACCTTCGTCGTCTCGGCAGGAGTCGATGCCACGCTCAGGGTGTGGGATATGGAGGCGGCCGTCGAGTTGGCCACTCTCGCCGGCCATACACGGATCATCCGCGCCTGCGCCGTCACCGCCGATGCGCGCTTCGTGGTCTCGGCGAGCGACGACGGCACTCTCCGCTTCTGGGATGCGAGGACTTGGGAAGAGGCGGCCTGCTTGCCCTTGCCGGCGCCCGTGCGTGCCCTGGCACTTGCCGGGTCGCGACCTTCCGCGGTCGCCGGCGACACGGGTGGCAACGTCTACATTGTCGAGCTGATGGCGGTCGACCTCGGTCCCGTGTTCGTAACGGCCAAGCGTCGGCAGGCGGGCTCCGTGGCGACCTGCCCGGGCTGCCGTCGTGACTTCCGCGTCAAGGCAGAGTGGCTCGGCGGGCCGATCGTCTGCCCGATTCCCGACTGCGATACGCAGATCCGTTTGAACTCGTTCATAGCAGCTGACTAACGGGGTCTGTCCATCCCCATGGCACTCGCTACGCGCCGCATGAAATCCGCGTCCCCTGGTCTGGCGCGCATGGCCTTTGAGAACTCCTTCACCGCCTCGGCCAGCAGGCCCTGGCTCTTGAGGACCAGGCCCTTGTTGAGCATCGCGGACGCGTCGTTGGGATCGATGCGCAAACACTCCTCGAACTGCTCGATCGCCTCATCCGGGCGGTCCAGCATCGCGTACACCGCACCCAGGCTACGATGTGCGTGAGCGTTATCCGGGTTGATTCGCAGCACCTCCTCGAACTCGGCGATTGCCTTCTCCATTTGCCCCTGCTTCTTGTACATCACGCCGAGGTTGTGGTGCGCGTCCCCATCGTCTGGATTGTCGCGGACAGCCGCCTGGAACTCCTCGGTCGCCTCGTCGGCCCGGCCCTGCTCGACGAACACCACGCCCAGCATACGATGCAGGTCGCCATCGTCCGGCGCGATGCGCAGCGCCGCCTGGAGAATCTCCTCGGCGTCTTCCCATCGCCCTGCCTCGGCAGCGGCTTTGCCCTCGACCTTCTGCTGCTCGGCAAACGCGAGCGCCATCTCGGGACCTGTCGGTTCCAACCCCTCGGCGTACGCGAACGCCTCAGCCTCTTCGTGGGTGGGAAACGCCCTCGTTCTCACCACCGCTGCCGTGGCGCTCACCTTGTCGATCCAGGTCACCCCGAACGTTCCGTCCTTGCGCTCGACGATCGAGGCCTCTTCGTCCGGTCTCATCGCACTTCCCCCCGTTTCGGTCAAATGCCGTGATCGCCAATTATGGAATTGCTGCCGCAGGCTCGCAATAACGAGGTATATTCTGCCGCTTCTGGACAGCCGCCTCCCGGCTACTGTAGGTTCAGGTCAGGTCGGGAACCTTTCACGCCACCAAGTCGAGTACGCTGCTCTCGGTGCGGACCGGCTCTTGAGCTTGAAGCGGCCGCCCTGGGGAAGGGTGTCATGAGCCCCTCAGAGCCCATCGCCTTCGTGATCATGCCATTTGCGGAAGAATACGCCGCCAGTTTCCGGGACGTTATCCAGCCGGCCATCGAGCGAGCTGGCATGCGCTGCGTGCGCGCCGACCAGGACCCGCAAGGCGACATTCTCAGGATGATGTTCGAGCGTATCTTCGACTCGCCGGTGCTGATTGCAGACATCTCCGGTGCTAATCCCAACGTCTTTTACGAGCTCGGCGTGTCACACTGCGCAGGCGAGAAGACGGTCACGATCTGCCGCGAGGACTTCATGGGTCACGTGCCGTTCGACCTGGGCACGTACCGAATACTCGTGTACCCAAAGCCTCTGGGCGACCCCGACGACGAATCGGGTAAGGCCGACTATTCCGCGAGAGTGGACAACGCTGTCGAGAGACTTGCGGAAGAACTCGCGAAGCTCGTGCAGCACGATTCGGTTGGGATTCCGAATCCTGTACAGACCTTCGTGCAATCGCGATCCCCGCTGACCTGCGTGGAGAGCCGCTACCTCGAGGGGCTCAGCGGTCGTTGGGAAGAGGAACTACTGGATCACACAGAGCGAGAGCTCATCTACGTCGCACTGGGAGGTTCCCATTTCGCGGGGATGCTCAGTGCATACGCCGACTCCGGCCGCCGGCAAACGCCTCTGCACGTGCAGTTTCTCCTGCTCGACCCTGAGGACCGCGAGGGCTGGAGCTTTGTCTACCGGCTGAGAGAAGGACGCTCCGTCACCGATACCGAGATCGATGAGCTGATCGCCGATGATCGCGTGTTGCAAAGGCGTACCGAACAGGTGATCGCGCGGTTAGGCCGGACGCCTCACCTCTCGGGTGAGGTGAAGTACTACCGGGGCGTCCCGCTCTTCTGGGCGTACTGGATGGACCGCCGCCGAATCATTGTGGGACACCTCGCCGCGGGCCGGCTGATCGCTCGCAATCTGCCTGTCACCGTGGTAGTCAAGGACGACCCGCGGACGTCCGTTCTTTATGCGTACTACGCGTCGGCCATCGATGCGCTGGTGGCGCCCTGAGCCTATGGATATCGGGCTTGGTCGCGTCTTCTCCCGGCGGCACGTCGTTCTCCCGGTGGTTCATGTCGAGAGCGAGCATCAGGCCCGGCGTAACACCGACCTGGCGCGCCAGGCCGGGGCCGATGGCGTCTTCCTGATCAACCATTTCTCAGGCTGCGAGGATCTGCTGGCCATCCACCACAAGATCTACGAGGACCATCCCGATTGGTGGATCGGGGTGAACTGTCTCGACCTCGACCCGCCCGAAGTCTTCCAGGCCGTGGACGAGCGGGTGAGCGGCATCTGGGTGGATCACGCCGGAATCGACGAGCGCGCAGACGAGCAGCCGCTGGCGGAGGAGGCTAGCGCCGCCCGCGAGCGCAGCGGTTGGACCGGCCTCTACTTCGGCGGCGTGGCTTTCAAGTACCAGCGCCCGGTCGAGGACCTGGCACGCGCCGCCCGGCTGGCGGTGCGCGACATGGACGTGGTCACCACCGGCGGTCCGGGAACCGGCATCGCTGCGGCGCGCGAGAAGATCGTGGCCATGAAAGAGGCGGCGGGTGGCTTCCCGCTGGCCATCGCCAGCGGCATCACGCCCGAGAACGTCGGTGACTATCTCGACGTCGCCGACTGTTTTCTGGTGGCCACCGGGATCAGCCGCAGCTTCACCGAACTGGATCCAATTAGGCTCCGCACGCTGATCGAGCAGGTCGGTGCAAGCGCGGGGCGTTGAAGGCGGAACCGGCAGAAGATAGGACAGCAACCAGTGAGGCCGATTATGCAGGCATGGTTTCGGCGGGCCAAGAGTTGTGGGGAAGCATCTGGAAAGAGTCAACTGGCGACAGGCGCTGACCGCGAGGAAGTTCGCGAGTGGCTCGCCGGTCAGGTCGAAGAGTACAAGCGGAAGAAGTGGCCGCGCCACGTTCGCTATGCAGAAGTGCTGGGGCAGGTGCTGCGGCTGGCGGGGAAGAGCTTGGCCCCGCTGGCGATCGTGCAGACCCGGGAGAAGGCGATCGCTAGCTTCGCTGAGAAGGCCCTGCGCAAGATGCACAAGTACTCCGACCCGGTTGACCAGCTGACGGACCTATGCGGTGCCCGGGTGATTACGCGTACCCGCTCAGAGGTCGATGCGTACTGCGAGTACATCAAGAGCCATTTCGAGATCGATTGGGACAACAGCCTGGACACGAGTCAACGCCTCAAGCCCTCGGAGTTCGGCTATCGTTCTATCCACTACATCGTCAAGTTCCGGCGCGACGTGGACTACGGGGTAAAGATCCCCGAGGAAGTCTTCTGTTTGAAGGCTGAGGTCCAGGTTCGGACTCTAGTCGAGCACGCGTACGCCGACTTCGGGCACGACCTCACCTACAAAGGTGCCTTCGCTCTACCCGTCGCCTGGCAGCGCGAGTTGGCGAGCGTCGCCGCGGCCCTGGAAGAGGTCGACCAGACCTTCTCGCGCATCGAGGACAGGTTACGCGAGTACACCACCAGCTACGGCAAGTATCTCTCCGAGGAAGAGCGGCAGCGTGAGATGGACCGGCTCGAGATCATTCTCGAGCACGTCCCTGACGACGCGGGACTGGCGGCTAAGCTCGGTAAGCTGGCCATAATCCAGGAGGATTGGGACAAAGCCGAAGAGGCTCTGACACCGTTTGTCAACCCGGCCGAGCCCGAGCAGGCGCCGCACCCGATTGTCCGCGACCTAGGCGTTACCTACTGCAAGAAGTACGCGCCCGGCACTCCAATGTACACGCAGGGACAGCGTTACCTGGAGATCGCCAGTGCACCCGAACGTGGGGACGTCGATGCCATCTGCTCGCTGGCGGGGACCTGGAAGGGGATCGATGAAGAGAAGGCGCGCGAGTACTATCATCGGGCCTTCCAGGCGGACCCGCACGACGCCTACGCGTTGGAGAACCACCTGGAGCGCGAGTTGGCTCACGGCCCGGCACTGTTGGATACAGCCCGGCCGCTGATCCAGAAGGCCGCCGAACGATGCGAGGCCCACATCGCTGCGGGCATCAACCTGCCTTGGGCTCTCTATAGCCTCGGCAAGCTGCGGTTGCTCATCGGCGAACCTTTTCGAAGCCTTGATGCTTACGCGAAAGCGATACAGCTGAGCCCAGCCGAGTGGATGATCACGACATCGCTGCGCTCGCTGAACCGGCTCAGCGCGGCCAGCCTCGAACTGGAAGGCTTCGAGTGGATTCGCCGGCTGCTCACCCTCGGGTTGGCTGTCCGCTTCGGTTCGACGGATGCGATGAATGATCTGGCTGAGCTAGCCACAGCGGACGGCCGATCGTTCCGCCTACCGGTCCGGATTGTTGCGGGCGGCACCGACCCCAGGGTGCAGGCGCAGATCGGCGAATACTCGCACCTGCTGATGGAAGGGCTCGCCGGTTTCGATGGCACGATCATATCGGGTGGTACCACCGAGGGCATATGCGGCCTCGTGGGAGATGCGGCCCAGCGATACGGCGATCGCGTCCACACCGTCGGCTACATCCCGGGCGCGGGGTTCGGCGAAGCGGCCGAGGCGACGGTCGACGAGGATCCCAAACGCTACAAAGAGCTCCGCTACACCGATGGCCGGGGCTTCACGCCCGTTGAGGCGCTCCAAACTTGGATCGACCTGGTGGTAGCGGGGGTGCCCGCAGGCGACGTCCGCGTCGTGGGGATCAACGGCGGCAGGATAGCCGCGGCCGAGTACCGTATCGCCCTGGCACTCGGCGCCGCGGTGGGCGTCATCTCGGAGAGCGGTCGCGAGGCGGGGAGAATCCTGACGGACGAACAATGGTCGTCACTGGAGAGGCTCATTACGCTGCCTCGCGATGCACAAACCATCAGGGCCTTCTTCGGTTCAAAGCTTTTCGAGATGAGTGAGCGTGATTGCGAGACGATCGCCCAGGCCGTACACGAGAGATTCCTGGCCGCCAAGGCAGCCAGCCTGACGCCGACGGGCCGAGCCATTGCCCCTTGGGAGTTGCTGGATGAGGACTTCAGGGAATCGAACCGCGCTCAAGCCCGTCACATCGAGGAGAAACTCCGCGACATCGGGTGCGCTGTGGTCAGTGCAGAGGCGGCCACCGAACCCGTGACCTTCACGCCGGATGAGGTGGAGCGCCTGGCCGAGATGGAACACGGCCGGTACAACGCGGAGCGGCTCCTCGAGGGCTGGAGGTGGAGTGAGGTCAAAGATGACGATCGCAAGACCAGCCCCTATCTGGTCTCGTGGGCCGAGCTGCCCGACGACATACGCGAGTACGATCGCCAGACCGTCCGCGAGATACCCGAGTTCCTCGCCAAGATCGGGTTGGCGGTGCAGAGAAGAACCTAATCGAAAAGGAACTCCGATGGTCAAAGATCCGTCGCTCTCACGACCGGTGCCCGTGGTCAGACTGATCATCCCGGGCGAGGACGGAAAGGTCCTGATCCTGAAACGTGCGCAAACCGCGTACGGAGAAGGCGGCTGGTGCCTGCCCGGAGGAAAGGTCGACTACGGTGAGCTGGTGGAACAGGCTGTAGCAAAGGAACTGCAGGAGGAGACTGCGCTAGAATGTGAGAACGCTCGCTTCCTGTTCTACCAGGACAGCCTGCCACCCGAGCCGGGGAGCATGCACTGCATCAACCTCTACTTCGAATGCTCGGTCGCCGGCGATTTGACGATGAATCCGGAGTCGAGCGATTGGGCCTGGATCGGGCCTCATCAGCTGAACGAGTACGACATCGTCTTCCGCAACGACGAGGCCTTGGCGCGGTACTGGGCGAGTTGAGGCCCTTCCCGAGCGCGGTTGCGACGGACTTGACCGGGACGCATTATCGGCGGGTATGTGCCTACCGACTTCGTTAGTGAGTCGTTGACCACGACGAGCAGCCAGGCGTGCCGAAGTCACGACCGGGAGTGAGCTAGGAGCTGGCCGAGGCGGCCGCGCGCCCCCAAAGAGAGGAAGAGGCAAATGACCCTTAAGGAAACGCTCTCCGCCACCGATCTGAAGTTCCTTGAGCTGGGCGGTGGCTCGTTGGCCTTCCCGTTCGGCGGCGAGCGGATCGATCAGGTGACGGTCGAGGTCCGCGAGCTCGGTGACGACGTAGTCTACTTCGCGGTGCCGTTGCCCGAGCCCGGGAGGTTCGGTCGCGAGGGGGCCTACAGCAACGCACTGCGGGCCAGCTACACGACGAACTTCATCAAGGCGATGGCCGTCAAGTCGGGACTGGCCTTCGCCGCGGAATTGCCCAGGGCGGTCGTGACACCCCGTGTCGCGGAGGGTGTGATCCGTGGGCTCGTCTACCTGGCGGACGTCAAGAAGAAGGATCTCGGCGATGAGGAGGGCTGCAACGAGCGCATAGTGAAATGCGTGTTGGCCCAAGCATCGCTGATCAGCGTCGATGTCGCCAAGACCAAGCGGGAAGTCGAGGCCATGTTCAAGGCCGGCGGTCTGGAGTGGAGTCAGCCTCAAGATGACAGCTTCGTGTTCAAGCTCGATTTCGCGGGCACGAGTCTCGATGTCCTGATCCGTACCGGCGATCACGCCGTCTCGGTCATCCTGCCGATGGGCGGAGTGAAACCTGTCGGCGACAAGAAGAAATACCTCGGCCAACTCCTCGATCTCAACAGGGTCGCCGACGTCGCCAAGATCGGCATCGATGGTGATGGGGACGTGGCTCTGCTTTACGAGCTCCCTGAGCTGCTCCCTGATACGATAGAGAAGGTGAAGGGGCAGTTCCTCACCCTGCTCGCCGGCGTTCTCACGATGCACGCGGGAGGAGAGTAGTCAGATGGCGCTCGCCGACGCCGACCGCATCGACGTCGTGGCGCGGAGCCCCAGCGGTGAAGTGGTACTGGGCATAGTCGCCGTGGAGCCTTGGGGCGACGGAAAGCGTGCGGCCGAACAACTCACAGGGAAGCTCCACACCTACCTGTCGTTCATTGGAGGCGAGGAATTCCGTGCCAGATACGGGTCCGCGCCGGCGTCCGTGAGACTGATGACCGTCGAGCAGCCGCCCGAGCTTGTCAGGAGACTTATAGACGCGACATCCGCCGCCTTCGGTGTGGCGATCGGGGTGGAACACGTGCCGGCGATCGCCGCGGTGGCGGAAGGTTACGAAACGGGGCCCAGCTTGGGGTCGGTCGGATCGGGAAGGCCGGCCGCCGCTGCAGGCGTTCGGCGTATTCGCAACGTCTTCGGCGTGATCGCCTTCTTTGCCGGGGTGCTGGCTGCGATCTACACTTACCGCTCCAGCTCGTCCGTTGCCCTGGCGATCTACGTCTTTCTCTTTGCCAACTACATAGTCTCGCGGGGCGTGGCGGACGTTGTCACTGACCCGTACAAGGTTCGCAGGATCCTCTACTTTTCTCTGCAGCCGGCCCTCAGTACGGGTGTGCTATACCTGGTCTACCGGTTGTGGGGAAAGATGTGGCTCGCTGTGCTGCTCGGTATCGTCTTGGGCGTCTTCTTGCACGCGTTGCTCGCTCCGCGCCTCTTTCCACGCATACACGTGGAAGAGGGGCGAGACTCGGCTCAGCGGATGAAGGAGATGAAGGAGATGAGGGAGCAGCTCAAGCGACAGATGGAGGCCTGATCTGCGGAGATGAATTGGGACCGCGTGAGGTTTACGGAGTGACTGATCGATCGCAGAAAAAGGCCCGGCGTAGCGGCCGGCTTGGGAAGACGCTACGGCGGCTGTGGGGAGATCTTGAGTGGCCGCTCGTCGGCGTGCTGTTCGTGGTTGCCTTGGTACTGGGATTCATCGGGTTCCTGAAGTACTTCGCGGCAGCCGGCGTGCTCAAGTCACGTTGGGATCTGCTCTATCTAGCTCTTCAGTTGTTCAATCTGGAATCCGGTTCGTTGGCCAGTGGAGCAATACCGTGGGAGCTCCAGCTGGCGCGGCTGCTCGCACCGGCGGTCACCGTCTACACGGTCATCAAGACCGTCGCCGTCATCTTCGGTGAGCGCTTCGAACGCTTCCGAGCACGCTTATATCGCGGTCACGTCGTGATCTGCGGCCTTGGCCGCAAGGGCCTTCTCTTGGCCCGCTCGCTGCGCGCTCGCGGAGACCGTGTTGTGGTCGTTGAGCTGGACGCGGAGAACGACCTGATCGGCACGGCGCGCGGACATGGCGCGGTCGTGCTCGTTGGTGACCTGCGAGACCCGCAGATGCTGAGGCGGGCCCGGGTCCACAAGGCCAGCCACCTCGTGGCCGTCGCTGGCGATGATGGTGTCAACGCCGAGGTTGCGGTGCGGGCGGGCGAGCTGACGGAGGGTAGGGACGGGCAGCCGCTATCCTGCCTGGTGCACATCGTCGACTCGCAGCTCTGCTCGCTGCTTCGCATGCAGGAGATTGGAAAGCCCAAGGATGAGTCTTTCCGACTCGACTTCTTCAACATCTTCGAAAGCGGGGCCCGGGAGCTGCTCAGGGAGTATCCCGTGGTCGGGCGCTCGCGGAGGGGTGAAGCGGCTGCTGGCAAGATAGTCGTCGTGGGCCTCGGCCACTTCGGTGCGAACCTGGTACTGCAGGCGGCGCTGGACTGGCGAGCTGTCAGCGGGGAGTCGGCTGATCCGCTGCAGGTCATCGTCGTCGATCGGGAGGCGAACGCTCTGACCGAATCGTTGCGGCTGAGGAATACCTGGCTGGACAGACTGTGCGAGCTGACTCCTCGAGAGATGATGTTCGAGTCGGCCGAGTTCCGTGAGGCCCGCTTCCTGCCGGATCCCGGCGGCCCGGTAAGCGTCGGCGCCGTATATGTCTGTCAGGATGACGATACGGAAGGGCTCTCGACCGCCTTGGCGGTCCACGGCCACGTCAAGGGAATGATGGTCCCGGTGGTGGTTCGCATGACGCACAGTGCGGGGCTCGCCGCACTGCTGGGAGAGACACAGGGGCGCGAGGGTGAATTCGCCGGCCTGCACGCGTTCGGGCTTATCGACCGGATATGCAACCCGAACCTTCTCACAGCCGGTGCCTACGAGATCATCGCCCGCGCCGCACACGAGGAGTACGTGATCGAGCAGAGGGAGAAGAAGAAGATACCGGCCGACGACCCTGCTCTGGCCGACTGGGACGTTTTGCCGGAATCGCTCAAGGAGTCTAATCGCGACCAAGCGGCCCACGTAGGGATGAAGTTGCAGGCGGTGGATTGCGAGCTCGCACCGCTCGGCGATTGGGACGCGGAATCTTTCGAGTTCGATGATGACGAACTGGAAAGACTGGCTGTCATGGAGCACGAGCGTTGGGTCAAGGAACGCCTGCGCAACGGGTGGACGCCGGGTTCGCGCGACCCGGCTGCAAAGACGACTCCGTACCTCGTTCCCTGGGAGGAATTGGACGAAGACACGAAGGACAACGACCGCCTGTTCATCCGGCGGTTGCCGCGAATCCTGGCGCGGGCCGGCCTGCAGATCGTGCGCGTCGAGCCCTCGCAGCGCCATCGCGGCTGACTTGCCTTTCCTGCCGAGCCTTCGCTTCCTACCTTAGCGCCAGCCGCCGGGGGGACAACGGTGCCGCGCCCGGCACAGCCGGCTTTCTTCCGAGGGCTCGTAAATGCGACCGTCCGTGTTGGCCACCGCACTGATCTCTCTTGTCGCCATGATCTCCGAAGCCACCGCCCAGCAGGGGCGACCCTCGACCGTCGCGGGCCGCTCCACCGTCTACGCGCCGCACGGCGCTATCGGCACCAGCCAGCCGCTGGCCAGCGCCGCCGGGCTCGCCGTGCTCCAGCGCGGCGGTAACGCCGTCGACGCCGCCGTGGCCGCCGCCGCCGTGCTCAACCTGGTAGAGCCTCACATGACCGGGATCGGCGGCGACATGTTCGCCATCCTCTGGTCGGCGGACGAGGCTCGGCTGGTGGGGCTGAACGCCAGCGGCCGCTCGGGCTCTCTGATGACGCGTGAAGAGTTGCGCCGCCGCGGTCGCACGAGCGTGCCGATCCACGGGGCCGAGCCGATCACCGTGCCCGGTGCGCTGTCGGGTTGGGCGGCGCTACTCGAGCGGTACGGCACCGTCACACTGGCCGAGGCGTTGGGACCGGCGATCATGCTGGCCGAGGAGGGGTTCCCGGTGACGCCGATTATCGCTCGCCAGTGGGCGATGGAAGTGGAGAAACTCGAGCGTGACGAGGGCGCCCGTGATACCTATCTGATCCAGGGCGAGCGGGCGCCGCGGCCCGGTGAGTGGTTCCGCAACCCGGACTTCGCGGCGACGCTGCGCATGATTGCCGAGCGCGGCCCACAAACGCTTTACGGCGGCGAGCTGGGCCAGCGGATCGTCGGGCGCGTTCAAGAACTCGGCGGTTTCCTCACCCTAGAGGATTTGGAGAACCACACGCCGGTCTGGGTCGACCCGCTCTCGGTCGACTTCAAGGGCTACCGTGTCTACGAGCTGCCGCCCAACGGCCAGGGCATCGCGGCGCTGGAGATGCTGCGGATTCTGGAGCCGTACGATCTAGCCGCCATGGGGCACAACTCGGCCGGCTACCTCCATCATCTCATCGAGGTGAAGAAGCTCGCCTTCGCCGATCTCGCCGGCTGGGTCGGCGATCCCGAGCACATGACGGTATCGCCCGAAGACCTGTTATCCGACGAGTTCATAGCATCGCGACGTGCGCTCATCGATCTGGGCCGTGCCGCCGAGCGAGTCGAGCCGGGCGCGGCGGCCACGTCGAGCGAGACGATCTACCTGAGCGCGGCCGACCGTCACGGCAACATGATCTCGTTCATCAATAGCATCTACTGGGAATTCGGTTCCGGGGTGGTGGTCCCCGGCACCGGATTCGCGCTGCAGAACCGCGGTGCCGGCTTCACGCTCGAGCCCGGCTTCGCCAACACCGTTGGTCCGGGCAAGCGGCCGTTCCACACGATCATACCGGCCTTCGTGACGCGACCCGCCGCCGGCGGTGGCGAGCAGCCGTGGCTCGCCTTCGGTGTGATGGGCGGCTCGATTCAGCCGCAGGGCCACGTTCAGGTACTGCTCAATCTTCTTCTATTCGACATGGACCTGCAGCAGGCGATCGATGCGCCGCGCTTTCGGCATCTGGCCGGACTGGAGGTGGCGCTCGAGGCGCCGATCGGGGACGATGTGCGGAGGGCACTGGAGGCGATGGGACATGTGATCGTGCCGGATGGCCTGGTCTCGTTCGGCGGCAGCCAGGCAGTGATGCGGCTGGAGCGCGGCTGGGCGGCAGGCTCGGATCCCAGGAAAGACGGCATGGCCATAGGCCACTAGAGGAGAGGAGCGCGCAGTGCCGATCAAAGCGGCGGTCATGACGGGGGCCGGCGAGGCGATACAACTGTGGGAGCTCGATGACCCGATGCTGGAGCCGGGCAGCATTCTGCTCGAGACTGTGGCCAGTGAAGTCTGCGGCACCGATGTTCACATCTATCACGGGCGGCTGGCCGGGGTGCCGTATCCGATCATCCCGGGCCACATCAGCGTCGGTCGCGTGCTCGAGGCGAATGGCGTCGAGGCCGACAGCATGGGGACACCGCTGGCGCCGGGAGACGTCGTGACGTTCTACGATGTCCACGAGACCTGTCACTCCTGCTACTTCTGCACGGTGGCGGGGCAGCCCAACCGATGTCCCCAACGACGCGTCTATGGTATCACCTACTCGGCGCACGACGGCCCGCTGGGCGGCTGGGCCGAGCGTATCTACCTGAAGCCTGGGGTCCAGACGCTGAAACTTCCCGAGCCGCTCACGGCCGACGATGTGATCGGCGGCGGTTGCGGCCTGTTCACCGGGTTCGCCGCCGTCGAGCGCAGCGACATGAGCATGGGGGACACGGTGCTGGTGCAGGGGACCGGCCCCGTCGGTCTATCGGCCATCGCCTTCGCTGCGCTGCGCGGTGCGGGGACGGTCGTCGCGATCGGCGACCCGCAGGCACGGCTCGAGCTCGCGACACTGCTAGGTGCCGACGTCGCCATCTCGCTGAGCGGTGTGGCGCCGGATGAGCGGGATGCGAGAATCCGCGAGCTGACTGCCGGCCGCGGTGTCGATGTCGTGCTCGAGTGCGCCGGGAACGCGGCCGCAATACCGGAAGGCCTCAGGTTGCTGCGCGACGGTGGCACCTACGTGATCGCCGGGCACTACACCGATGTCGGGGAAGCGACGATCAACCCGCATATCGACATCAACCGCAAGCACGCCGAGATCCGCGGTCGCTGGGGCCTCGACTTCAATCACTTCTACCGTGCGCTGCAGCTGCTCGCCAAACACCGTCAGCGGCTCCCATTCTCGCGCGTGATCGGCGGTCGCTACAGCCTCGAGCAGGCGGGTGCCGCCTTGGCCGACGTCGAAGCGCTCAGCGTGACCAAGGCGATCATCACGCCGGGCCGCCGTTGACGCCGCTCGAGCTGGTCGCGGCGGCCGGCGCGGCGGCTCTCGGCGCCGTCGTACAGGGCTCGGTGGGATTGGGGCTCTCGCTCGTGACCGTACCGCTTCTCTTCCTCATCGATCCCAGCTTCGTCCCGGGGCCCGTCCTCTGCGTGGCGATCGTGCTGACCCTGCTGATATCGCACCGCGAGCGCCGCTCCATCGACTTCCACGGCGTCGCCTGGGTGCTGGCGGGACGCATCCCCGGCACGGTCTTGGGTGCCGCGGCACTCGTCGTGCTCGCCGCCGATGCCCTTTCCGTACTCTTCGGGATTCTAGTCTTGCTTGCCGTCGCGTTCAGCTTGCTCAGGGTCAGGGGCGAACCGAAGCGCTGGAGCTTGTTGAGCGTGGGCGCGCTCTCCGGGTTCATGGGGACCACCGCCGCACTCGGCGGACCGCCGGTGGCGCTGTTGCTCCAAAAGTTGCCGGGAGCTCGGCTGCGTGGGACGCTATCCGGCATCTTCCTCGTCGGGGCTAGCGTCTCGCTGGCGGCGCTCCTGGTGGTGAACCGCTTCGGGCGCCAGGAGCTCATCTTGGCCCTCGCCCTGCTGCCCGGCGTCCTGCTGGGTTTCGGGATCTCCGGCCTCACCGCGCCGATCCTCGACCGCGGCTACACGCGCCCGGCGGTTCTGCTCTTGGCGAGCGCTGCGGCGCTCGTTGCGATCGGCCGGCAGGTCCTATGAGATGCTGGCGATGGCCGTCGATTAGTCGGGCCGGAGCTTGCGGAGTAAGCGGAGATCGACGCGCCGCTCGTCCAACCGAGTCAGGCTGAGGTCGACGGCGATCTCGACGGCGCGTCTGAACTCGGCCGCTGTCGGTCGCCGGTTGATCTCGGGGTAGTGCTCGGCGCAGACGCGGCCGGCGGGGCGGTACTGGTCCATCAGGTTGATATACGTATCGGTACCGAGGTGCGCGGCGATCCACTCGAGTATCGCCTGCGTCTCCTGTAGATAGCCCGGCATGACGAGGTGCCGGAGGAGGACACCGCGTGTTGCCACACCATTGGCATTGATCTGCAGAGAACCCACCTGCCGCTGCATTTCCGCGATCGCCATCCGCGCCGCGTCAGGATAGTCTTCCGCCTTCAGGTACACAGCGCTGGCCTCTCGCGACCAGAACTTGAAGTCCGGCATGTAGATGTCGACGACCCCGTCGAGCAGCTCGAGACTCTCCATCGCGTCGTAGGCGCTCGTATTGTAGACGATGGGCAGTCCGAGCCCCGCGTCGACCGCCAGCGCCAGCGCCTCCAGCATCTGTGGCACCACGTGCTCTGGGGTGACGAAATTGATGTTGTGGCAACCGAGCTGTTGCAGCGAGAGCATCATGGCGGCGAGCTCTTCGGGGCGCGACCCGCGGCGCGCCGGCCCCGGCTTCACCCCCTGACTGATGTCGTAGTTCTGGCAGAACACACAGCGCAGGTTGCAGTGCGAGAAGAAGATCGTGCCGGACCCGTTCCAGCCGCGTAGCGGGTTTTCTTCACCGAAGTGTGGGAAGCAGCTACTCACGACCGCGTAGCGTCCCGTCTTGCAGGCCGCCCACTTGTCCTCCAGACGGTTGACGTGACAGTCGCGGGGACAGGCCCGGCAGTCGGCCAGACCCGCGATGGCGGCCTGGGCGCGCTTGTGGAGCTCGGAGCTCCCCAACTTGAGGTACGCTGCTTGGAACATCTCGCTGCTCTCCCGCTCGACCGTGTCTGTCACAAGATACAGGACCGGGCCGGGCGAGCTAGCGGCGGTTCAGACAGCGCTGGCGCGATACACCCTGGTGAGGCGAATATCATGGACAACTCGTGGTGCAGTTTGTAATCCAGTAAGCGGCCGGATCATGGACACTTTCTCATTGCTGCTCGATATCGTCATCGCCCTGGGCGCGGCGCTCACCCTGGGCCTGTTGTTAGCCCGCCTCGGTCAGAGCCCGATCATCGGCTATCTGCTGGCTGGCGTGCTCATTGGCCCGCAGGCGCTCGGCTTGCTGCGCGCGGTGGAGGAAGTGCGCGGCATGGCCGAACTGGGCGTGGCGCTTCTCCTCTTCACTATCGGGCTCGAGTTGCCCTGGCGTCGGCTGCGGGTTCTCGGTCCGCTGGGTCTCGGCGCCGGCCTGTCGCAGATTCTGGTCACCGCCGCTGTAGCGACGGTCCTGGCGATGTCGCTGGGGTTGCCGTTCGCCACGGGAACGGCGTTAGGGCTCGTGCTCGCGTTCAGCAGCACGGCGGTCGTCTTCCGCGTCCTGGCTGATCGGGCGGAGATCGACAGCGCGGCCGGGCGCATCTCCGTCGGCATCCTCTTGGTCCAGGACGTCGCGGTGATTCCGGCTCTGATTCTTTTGCCCGCCCTCGCCGCTGGTTCTGCGGCCGACGTGCCGGGAACGCTCGGTGGAGCGTTGCTGCGCGGCCTGGCGCTGATCGCCACGGGGGCCGTGCTGGGAAAGACTCTGCTGCCCGTCCTATTGAGGTCCGCCGCCGTGCTACGGGTGCGTGAGCTGTTCGTGATCTTGGCGCTGACCTTCTGCCTCGGCGGCACCTGGGCTGCGCACGCCCTCCACTTGTCGCCGGTGCTCGGCGCCTTCGTCGCCGGCGTGCTGCTCGCCGGTTCGCCGTTCGCCAATCAGATGCGCGCCGAGATCGCGCCGTTGCGCGCCGGTTTCCTCGCCCTGTTCTTCGTCTCGATCGGGATGCTGGCGGATCCCGGCTGGATGATCGGCAACGTGCCGACGCTCGTGGGTGTCGTTTTCGCACTCGTCGCCGTCAAAGCCATTATCGCGGCGGCCGTGGTCCGGTTCTTTGGCTATCCCGGAAGCGCGGCGGTCGTCGTCGGCTTGACACTCGCCCACATCGGCGAACTGTCGTTCGTGGTGGCCGGCGTGGCGCGAAGCCTGGGCTTGATCGACGCTGCCGCCTTCAGACTGGTCGTCGCTGCCGCGCTCCTCACGCTGTTGCTGGCCCCCTATCTCATCGTTCTGTCTCGTCGGGCCGCGGCTCGGCTGCCGGGCGGCCCGCGGCTCGAGCCCGCCCCCGCCGGCGACGCCACCCCGGCGCCGCGGACCGCGCACGTCATCGTCGTCGGTTGTGGACCCACGGGCCTGAGGGTGGTCGAGGCGCTCCGCGACGTCGGCTCGCCCTACCTGGTGATCGAGTTCAACTCGCAGACGGTGCGGACGGCGCGTCAGGCGGGCACCGACATCGAGTTCGGGGACGCCTCCCAGGCCGAGATCCTCCTACACGCCGGAGTCGAGACCGCCCGGGCGCTGGTGGTCACCGTACCGGACCCTGCCAACGCGGCGGCGATCATCGAAGCTGCCAGGACGCTGAATCGTGACCTCCTCATCGTGGCCCGCGCCCGCTACGCAAGGCTCGCTGGCCAGCTCGCCGACAGCGGTGCCGACTTCGTGCTCGACGAGGAAGAGCTCATGGGTGAGCATCTGGCGGCGGTGAGTCTGAAGACATTGGGGCTAGCCAGCGAGGGTGTAGCGCGCGTCGAACCGCCGGGCGGGTATTCGCCAGCTGAACTATCCGGGTCACAAGATGAAACGACTGGCGTCAGTCGCTGAGCGTGGCCAGATTGACGCCCGCGATGGACTATCTGCTCAGGATCCCGGTGGCGCTGATTGGCCTGCTACTCGTGCGCGGCTTCCTGTATCCGCGTGGTTGGAAAGGACGCTCTCTGGTCAGCGCTCTCTGGGGTGTGATTGGAATAGCGCTCGTCATCCCGCTGGCGCGGTATAGTACGGTCGGGCTGATTGTCGCCCTTGCCGCTACCGTGATATTGCTCTTCCCGTACCGCAGGTTGGCTGTTCGCTACATGAAGGCGCGGACGCGGGCCGGCTTGCGTCGACTGGCGGAGCGCTGGCGGACCGAGGTCGTCCGAGACTCGCGGACGGGTCGTTGGGACGTGGTCGGCGAGGTCGGCGGCCGGACGGCGTGGGTCGGAAACGTTTTGACCCATAGGGGCTCCATCGACCCGGGCGTGAAGCGCGCGGAAGTCGGCTATATGCTCGCCTTCGTCATCAAGCTCCGTCAGGAGCCGCCCTTCCAGTGCTCGTTGATGATCGGGTGGGAGAAACCCCGGTACTTCGAGCGCGAGTGGCGGGCGACCCACGTCATCCACGGCGAGTTTCTGTCGCTCCCCTTCGGCGATGTGGGTCTGGCCAGCGACAGGGGACGCGCCACGGGTGGCGCCGTTTCCAGGCTCGAGCCGTACATCGCAATGCCGGAGGAGCTAGGCGGCAAGGTCGCCGCGATGGGGACGAGCCCAGATCGGTTCGCGCAGCTCTTCACTCCGGACCTACTGGGGCGCTTCTTGGAGGTGGCGACGCGAACCTACCCTTACGAGCTGAACGTGACACCGAGCAGTGTGAACATTTACACGACCTACTGCGATGCCGACGTTCAGCAGGCCAACCTCGAGTTCTTGGAGGAACTGGCCGCCAGGCTGGAAGGCGAGTGATGACCTGGGCCCTACGACTTCTAGTAGGGCTGGCGTTGGCCGCGCCGTACCAGGACGCGGGGGTGGCGAGGCTGGAAGCGGTGTTCGTCCGCGTTATCATCGAGGGTTCGTACGCGACCGTCATTGCCGAGTACGAGATCGACCGTTCCGGCGCGCCTCTCGTCTTCGAGGCACTTCGCCTGCCCGGCCAGGTCGTGATCGTCGACCGAGCGTTTGGCCCGGATGGCGCGCTCGAGGTGCGTCAGCTGGTCGAGGCGCGCCGGATCATCGCACCGGCGAGCACTCCTGGCCTCGCCCGCTTCCGCGTCAGCTACAGGGTGGAGGACGACTTCTCGCGCGTGCCCATCTTCGTGCCCGATCCGTGCGTTACACCGGGCTCGAGCCGGGTACGTCTCGAGATCCTCGGCGCCCCCGCCGAGGCCGAACCGGCGGACGCCACCCCACCTCTCCAGCGGGGCTCCCACGGCGAGTTATACACGAGCGCGCCGGAGCTACCCGCCGTCATCCGGCTGCCCTCCCCAGCCCGGCGTCCCTCCGCGATCCAGCTCAGAATCTTGGTGGCCCTCCTCATCGTCTGTGTCTGTGCCGCCGGCCTGGTGTGGACCGGCCGGCGGGCCCGGAGCAAGGGGAACCGGGCACCAGGCGGCGTGTAGAACGTTAGGCTGTGGCCACTGGGCGTGGCCCGCGCCCCGGTCCCCCCCGCAAATCCTTCCAGCCACTTGGAGTTACCCCATGAAGAGAGGTCCCATCCTTTTCGTGCTGGCGGGTCTGGCGCTTGCTCCCGTGCAGGCGGCGGCCCAGAGCCAGTGGGAGCAGCAGGTGCTCGAGCAGATCCACACCGCGAGCGAGCTCTTCGCTCCGGAAGGCTACACCATGGTCGGTGACGCCCAGATGGGGTCGCTGTACGACGAGTCGTCTGAGGACTTCCACCTTACGCTCCAGGCGGGAGTCGCCTACGTCCTGGTGGGTGTCTGCGACAACGACTGCCCCGATATCGACCTGATGCTCCTCGATGATTCGGGTAACGAAGTCGACTCCGACTATGAGACCGACGCCGTGCCCATCGTCGAGGTCACGCCGTTCCGAACCCAGAGCTACCGCGTGCATGTCTACATGGCGGATTGCACCAGCGAGCCTTGCTTCTACGGGGTCGGCGTCTACGCTGACGCGTCTTCCGCGTCCGCTGTCGGAGGTGACGCGCCGTCGACGCAGCACTACCGCGGTCAGCTCGATACGGGCGACGATCGGTTGGACGGCGACTACTACGACACCTACGACTTCCACGGGAATGCTGGCGACACAGTACTCATCGACCTCTTCTCGTCCAGCTTCGACACCTATCTGGTCCTGATGGCGCCGTCCGGCGAAGACACCCAGAACGACGACTACAACGGGTCGCTCGACCGTTCGCGGATCGAGAGGGTGCTGAATGAGAGCGGTATCTGGACCGTCTTCGTGACCTCCTACGAGTCCGGTGAGACCGGCGCCTACGAGTTGAGCATCACCACAACCTCTTCCGGGGCCCCGTTCTCGAAGCGAGGCGGCTGATCGAGGGGAGCGCTCCGGTCGCACGCCTGCCGTGAGCGTCGCGGCCCGAGCTTGAAGAACCGGGCGGGGGTACCGCCTTCCAGGGTCCGGGGCCCTGGAAGGAAGGGCCCCCGCAAGTACAATTCGGTCTTGCCGCGGGCTGGCGGCCTGGCACATATTTCTGCTGCCCGGGGTCCGATCGTCGGATTCACGACCTCGCTCCCCCCGCGGAACCCAACCAATTTCTCTTGGAGCTTCTCATGAACAGAGGTCGCATCCTCACCGTCCTGGCGGCGCTTTTGCTCGCCCCTGGCCAGGCGGCAGCGCAGAGTCAGTGGGAGCAACAGGTGCTCGATCAGATCCGCACCGCGAGCGGGCTGTTCGCCTCGGAGGGCTACGCTCAGGTGGGCGACACCCGAACGGGCTCGCTGAAAGATGACGCCTCCGAGGACTTCAGCCTCACACTCCAGGCTGGGGTCAACTACATCCTCGTCGGCGTCTGCGACAACGACTGTCCGGACATAGACCTCGTCCTGTTCGACGATGCGGGGAACGAGATCGATTCCGACTACGAGGACGATGCCGTCCCCATGGTCGCGGTCGCACCGTCGAGCACTCGCGCCTACCGCGTCCGCGTCTCTATGGCGGAGTGCTCCAGCGAGCCGTGCTTCTACGGTGTTACGACGTTCGCTCAGGGCGCGGTGGCCGCCGCCGGACCGTCGACCCGGAGCTACCAGGGGCGGCTCGATAAGGGCGATAGCCAGCTCGACGAAGGCGAGTACTACGACGTCTACGAGTTCCAGGGCGGCACCGGCGACGCGGTCGTCATCGAACTCCTCTCGTCCGACTTCGATACCTACCTGGTTCTCATGGCTCCCTCGGGTGCCGACACTCAGAACGACGACTTCGAGGGTTCGACGACTCGCTCGCGGATCGAGAAGGCGCTCGACGAGACCGGCGAGTGGCATGTCCTCGTGACCTCGTTCGAGGCAGGCGAAACGGGCGCCTACGATCTGGCGATCTCCGTGACGGGCGCGAGCGCCGCCGCATCGGTCGCTGCAGCCGGTCGGAACGAGCGGGGGACGCTGGCGGCCGGTGACAGGGAGCTGAGCAGCGGCGAGTACTACGACTCGTTCGATATGTCCGGCGCCGGCGGCGAGTTTGTCGTAATTGATCTGCGCTCGCGTGAGTTCGATCCCTACCTGATCCTCGTAGCACCCAGCGGCGAGCAATTCGAGAACGACGACCACGAGGGCGATGCTACGCGCTCCCAAGTCGCCATGGAGCTGCCCGAGACCGGCGACTACCGGGTGCTCGTAACGAGTTACAAGCCCGGTGAGACAGGGTCCTACACGCTTACCATCGGTGCGGGCGGCGCCACCGCGGCGGCCCCGGGACCGCGTGTGGAAAGTGGGTCTCTGGCGCCGGGCGACCAGACGCTGAGCAGCGGCGAGTATGCCGACGGTTACGAGTTCGAAGGTCGCCCCGGCCAGCGGGCGCGTCTGGAGGTGAGCTCGAGCGAGTTCGACACCTACCTGATGCTCATCGATCCTACCGGCCAGCAGACCGAGAATGACGACTTCGAGGGTGTGCCCGGCCATAGCGTGATCGAGACCGATATCACCGAGGCTGGCCGGTACAGGGTGGTGGTGACGTCCTACGAGGTCGGCGAGACGGGGTCGTACGAGTTGCGGATGGACTTCGGCGCCGGCGAAGCAGGTGCGACGCGCCAGCGCGACGTGGTCGCCCTGCAAATGGGCCAGCGCACCGTCGGCCGCCTGGAACCCGGTGACCGCCAGCTGACCAGCGGCGAGTACGGTGATTTGTACGTGTTCGAGGGCACGGTGGGGCAAGCGCTTAGTATCGAGCTGTCCTCGACGGAGTTCGACACCTACCTGCAACTCCAGACTCCGGGCGGCGAGAAGATCGACAACGACGACTTCGAGGGTCGATCCGACTCGCGGATCGATATCGCTCTGCGGGAGGACGGACGCCACCGCATCCTGGCCACCTCGTACAGCCCCGGAGAGACAGGGGGCTATCAGCTGGCGCTCAGCCCCGGCGCGGCGCGTGAGGTCCCGATGGTGGCTGCGGGCCCGGTAGTCGCGTCCGACGCGGGCCGGATCTACGGCGTCTTCATGGGGATCGGTGATTACCCGGGCGAAAGCAACGACCTGTCCTACACGGCCGAGGATGCCGTACGGGTACGCGATGCCATGATGAGGACCGGCATGCGGCGCGGCGACGCCGTCGTTCTTACCGACAGCGAGGCGACCATCGGTAATTTACACAATGCCGTTCGCGACTTGTCCAGCCGCATGGACGGCAACGACCTCTTCGTCCTCTTCTACTCGGGCCACGGCAACCGGTTGCCGCGCTCCGGTGGCTACCAGCCCACCGACCCCGACGCCATGGATGAGACCATCGAGCTGTACGACGGGCCCCTCACCGACGACGAGATGAGCCGCATGTTCGAGAGCGTCGGAGCCGGAATCTCGCTCGTCGTACTCGACGCCTGCTTCAGTGGCGGCTTCGCCAAGGACGTCATCTCGGCGCCCGGCCGCATGGGTCTCTTCTCATCCGAGGAGGACGTGACTTCCTCCGTCGCTGCCAAGTTCCGGGCCGGCGGCTACCTGGCGGTTTTCCTCGCCGATGCCGTCGGCGATGGCCTCGCCGACGCCGACGCCGACGGCGGCGTCTCTGCCATCGAGCTCAGCCAGTATCTGCACGAGCGCTACCGCGCCGACGTGAAATCGGCCAACCCCGGCGACTACGTCCGGACCGGCGGACCCCAGCTCGGCCACCAGCACCTGGTTGTCGATCGTGGCAGCATCGGGCCCTATGACATCCTGTTCCGGGTTGGGGGACAGGGCAGGTAGCCGGACACGTTGGCGATCGGATCGCAAGGTAGCAGGGCGGTACCGGCCCGTCTGGGCCGGCACCGCTGAATACCGACTTGATCCTGAGCACCGCCACCCGGGTACGTAATAGCCACAACTCCCCTAGGGGCAATTCCTGATTGTCGCCTCGGCGGGCATTTCCTAGACTGCACGGAGAGTCAGCTTCGCTGTGTCCGGCGTGCCAGAGAGAGGGGAGAGTCGTGGGCGTTGCACCGGAACCTCGACCCGAGGTACGCAGTGTGAAGGTGGTGCGGTGGAGACCGTCCTAACCACTTGCCCCTACTGCAGTTGCGGGTGCGGGCTCTACCTGCAGGGCGAAGCCGGAAAGACGATCGGCGTCGCCCCGAGTCGGCAACACCCGATCTCCAAAAGCAGGCTCTGCGCCAGAGGGTGGTCCGCGCACGAGGCACCGGCCTGGGCCGAGCGCCTCACCGAACCGCTGGTACGCCGCGCCGACGAACTGAGGCCGGTGACGTGGGGTGAGGCGCTCGAGACCGCAGCTAGCGAGCTCGCGGCCATCCGCGCGTCGGGCAGGGCCGTCGGCGTGCTCGGGTCCGCCAGGGCCACGAACGAGGAGAACTACTTGGCGGCGAAGCTGGCGCGAGGCGGCCTGGACACAGGGGCCGTGGACTCCTGCCTGCGTGCTGGCTACCTGCCGCTGTTGCAGGGCCTCCTCAGCGCTAGCGGCGGACGTGCACCGCACGGCACTCTGAGTGACATAGAGGACAGCGAGGTCATATTACTCCTCGACGGCGACGTCGCTGGCAGCCACCCTCGAGCCGCCTCCGCGATTGTCCGGGCAGTTGCCAAGGGTGCGCGGCTGGTCACCGTATCGTGCCGGCGGACGCAGCTTGCGCGCCTGTCGGCGCTCCACCTGCCGGTGCACCCCACAGGGTACCACCGCATGGTTGCCCACTTGGTCGGCGCCGCCGGTGAGGGCGGCAAGCTCGCGAGCGCCCCGGAGGCCCCAGCCGGCGATGCGCCGCCCGAGCTGGCGCAGAAGTTGAAGCAGGCGGCTCTCTGGTACGCGGAGGCCGGACGGGCCAGCGTCGTCGTCGCCCCCGAGGCGGCGCTCGGCGTTTCTGCCCGGGGCCTGGGCGCCGGCTTGGCTCAGTTCGCTGCGGTCGCCGGCCAGCTGGGCCGGACCGGTTCGGTGCTGCTGCCGCTGCCCGTGCGTTGGAATCTGCGCGGCGCCTGCGAGATGGGGGTGACGCCGCAGTCGCTGCCGGGTGACCGGCCGCTCGACGATGGCGCGGCATGCCGGCGGCTCGCGGAGGTCTGGGGACGAGAGCCGGCCACCGAGGAGGGCCCCGACGCAGCGGCGCTGGTGAGCGGAGTCGGCGGCCTGATGCTGTTGGCCGACGACCCACCTGCCGTGCTGCGCGATGGCGCAGGCGCTCGCCAGGCCTTGGCGAGTCTCGACTGCCTGGTGGTTCTGGATGCGTTCATGACCCCCACCGCCCGGTCCGCCCACGTTGTTCTGCCTATCGCCAGCTTCGCCGAGAACGAGGGCACCTCCACGAGCGCGGAGGGGCGCGTCCAGCCGGTCGTGCCTTGCGTGCCGCCAGTAGGGTCGGCGCGACCCGGCTGGCAGGTGCTCGCGGAGCTGTCGACACTGTTCGGCCTACGCTCCGCCTACGCGTCGGCGAACGACGTTCTGGCGGAGATCCGACGGGCCGTGCCCGACTACGGGGCGACGGATCGTCGGGTGCCGGAAGCGGCGGCGGGCGCTGCCGCCAACGCCGCGGGCGACGGCGGCCGCGACGAACTGCCGAGTTCCGATGATGCGGAAACCGCGAAAGGCGCCGGGTCGCATCTGCTGGCGCTAGACGGAGTGTTCGACTGGGGGAGCGACCCGCTGGTCGCCGGCACACCCACCTTGAGTCGCGAACTCGTTTCCCGCAACAAGCTCTTCCCTCAGGGCCTAGTGGAGATGAATCCCGAGGATGCCAAGGAGCTCGGTGTGCGGCCCGGCTGGCCTGTGCAGGTCCAGTCCGCGCACGGCGAAGCCACGCTGCCGGTCGTGATACGCTCGGAAGTCGAGCGCGGCCTGCTGTTCGTACCGTTCGGGTTCCGCGAGCGGGTGAGCGGCGTGCTGGCCGGAAGCGACATAGTGGCAGTGCAAGTGGCACGCCCGGACAGCTGAGCGGGAGCGCGACGATGGCGAGCAGTGCTGCGCAGGTCATCGCCAAGAGTAGAACGAGTGACTGGCTCGAGTTGCTCATGGCCGACGCCGAGGTCATTGGCCCGGTGCGCGCAGAAGGCGGCGACGAGATGTTCGCCGCGATCAGCTCGCCCAGCGAGCTGCTCTGGGAGTTCGTGAACCCACTGCACCCGCCCAAGCAGTTCCTGCTGCCGCAGACCGATCCTCTCGTAGCGATCCGGAACGGTGATGACGGGTACAGGGTCGAGCCCATCTTCGATGAACGCCGCCGCATATTGTTCAACGTCCGCAGCTGCGATGTCACCGGTCTAGTATTCCTGCGACGCATGCACGCCGCCGATCTGACTGACGATGCCTACCTGCGCCGCGCCGAGGCTACGAGCATCATCTGTCTCGCCTGCTCCCAGCCGTGCCCGCTCGGGTTCTGCGTTTGCAGCGGCGCCGGACCCTTCGCTCGGGAGGGCTACGACGTGCAGCTCTGCGACTTGGGCGACCGTCTGCTGGCCGAGCCTGGGAGCGATCGCGGGCAGGAGCTGCTCGCTGCGGCGGGCTCGCTCTTCCGCCCCGCCTCGTCGGACGAGCTGGCGCAGCGCGCCGAGCTCGAGGACCTGGCGAAGCAGAGCTTCGGCGAGCAGACCTGCCACTTCGCCTCGGCGATGCGGCGGATATCTACCGGACGGGTCGCCGAGGGACTGTGGGCGGAGATGGAGGATTGGTGCCTCGAGTGCGGGGCCTGCAACTTCATCTGTCCGACATGCTACTGCTTCTCCGTGAAGGACCGTCGCGAGTCCGATGGCTGGGTGCGCTGTCGTACTTGGGATTCCTGCCAGTACGCGACCTTCACCCTGGAGGCCTCGGGTCACAATCCCCGCGAGGCACGTAAGGACCGCATCAAGCGACGCTTCTTCCACAAGGTCAGCGCGCAGTACTACCAGCGTGATGGCATGGTGGGCTGCGTCGGCTGCGGCAGATGCATCGAGGTCTGCCTCGGTACCACCGACATGCCGGCCGTCGTGGCGGCGATCCGCAAGGGAGAATGGCATGGCTAGCCTGTTCCTCCCGCAGGTGGCGCGGATCATCGATGTGCGAGATGAGACGCCCGACACCAAGACATTTCGCGTCGTGTTCCGGGACGAGGCGGCTCAGACCGGCTTCGAGTTCCGGCCCGGTCAGTTCGTCGAGCTCTCGGTCTTCGGCCGCGGCGAGGCGCCCTTCTGCATCGCCTCATCGCCGACTCGGCCCGAGTGCCTGGAGTTTACCGTACGGCGCGCCGGCCAGTTAACCGACGCCCTGCACCGACTTGGGCCCGGCGACGAGATCGGCCTGCGCGGGCCGTGCGGCAACGGCTTCGACGTGGCGGAGGCGGAGGGTAGCGACCTGCTGTTCGTCGGCGGTGGCATCGGCTTGCCGCCGCTGCGCGGTCTCATCTGGAACGTCCTCGACCAGCGCGATCGCTTCGGCCAGGTCACCATCCTCTATGGGGCGCGGACCCCGGACGACCTCGTCTACAAGGACGAGCTCAAAGACTGGGCAGAGCGCCCCGACGTGGAGTTCCTGGTGACCGTCGACCGCGCCACGCCCGGCTGGAATGGTATCGTCGGAATGGTTCCCACTCTGTTCAACCGTACCGAGCTGCGGCCCGGCACATCACTGGTGTTCGTCTGCGGGCCGCCGGTGATGATCACCTTCGTGATTCAGGATCTGCTCATGCGCGGCTTCCCGGAGGAGGCGATCATGTCGACGCTGGAGCGCATGATGCAGTGTGGGGTGGGGAAGTGTAACCATTGCGCCATCGGCCACCGCTACATCTGTCGCGACGGACCGTGCTTCAGCTATAGCCAGATCAAGGAGCTGGTAGAATGACTCTGGCAGCGGAGCTGGCCGACCGGCTGAGAGGCTCGGTCGTTGTGGTCGGGGTCGGCAATCCATTGCGCGGCGACGATGCCGCCGGCTGCGAGGTGGCACGGCGACTGCTAGGCCGCAGTGCCGCCCTCGTGATCAACGCCGAGAGTGTCCCGGAGAGCGAGCTTGTCCGGATCGCGATGGCACACCCTGACACGGTCATGTTCGTCGACGCGGTCGACCTAGGTGCGGAACCGGGGTCGCTGGCGGTGCTCGAGGCGAGGCAGATGGCCAGCTATGGCCCGTCCACTCACCGTGTGCCGCTGCGGATCCTCATGGAGTGCGTTCGTCGCGATACGGGCGCCGATGTGTTCGTCGTCGCCGTGCAGCCGCGGCATGTTGGGTTCGGGGAGCCGATGAGCGCCAGGGTCGCAGCCAGCGTCGCCCTCCTGGCTAAAACGCTTGAAGACCTCCTGCCGGGTGCACTCGCAGGTTCCGGCTCACCGCCGGGGGTCATGGGGGACACGCCGTGCTGAGCACTGCACTTATCCTCATGCTTGTGGTCCCCGCTGTCGGCGCCGTCGTCGCCGGGTCTCTGAAGTGGGACGGGCCACGCCGGGCGTTGTCGGTAGGTGTCGCGGCGCTGGTCGTGCTGATCGGCAGCTACGCGACGCTGGCCGCCCCCGGCTTCAGCCACCGTGTTCTCCTCGGCACGCTCAACTGGCTCGACGCGATGGTGGATGAGCCCGTCCTGGGGGTACTGCTGGACCCCCTCGGCGCGGTGATGCTGCTGGTGGCTACGGTGATCGGCTTGCTCACCGTGCTTTACTCGACCCACTACCTGCGCGAGAAGAACCGCGAGCACGCAACCGGTCATCAGGGTCAAGCCCGCTACTATTTCTGGCTACTCCTCTTCCTGGCCAGCATGGTCGGGGTGGCCGTGTCGCCTAACTTTCTGCAGTTGCTGATATTCTGGGAGCTGACCACGGTCTGTTCGTGGGCTCTGATCTCCTTCTACCAGGACGAGCGGAGCCTGCGCTCAGGCTTCAAGGCGCTGCTGATGACCCAGGCGGGGGGCGCCTTCTTCCTCGTCGCCGTGCTCATCCTCTTCGCCAGCGTCGGCTCGTTCGAGTTCACGGCCCTGGCACGCCTGCCGGACCCTCTGCGTCTGCTGGTTTTCGTCTTGTTGATGATCGCGGCCTGGGCGAAGGCGGCCCAGGTGCCTTTGCACACCTGGCTTCCCGATGCCATGGCGGCCCCGACTCCGATCAGCGCCTACCTGCACGCGGCGGCGATGGTGAAGGCCGGTGTATACCTGATGGCGCGGACGGTGAGCGCGGGTTGGGCGGTGCCGCCGGCGGGCGCGATCGCACTCGGCGTGATGGCGCTGGTCACAATGTTTATCGCGCTCTCGTACTACTTCGTGCAGGACGACCTCAAGCGGCTGCTGGCCTACTCGACCATTGCTCATCTGGGCTACGTGCTTCTGGGCGTGGCGATCGGGGGTCTCGGGTCGATCATCGGCTTCCGCGGCGGTGTGCTGCATATCGTCTGTCACGGCTTCTCCAAGGCAACTCTCTTCTTCTGCGCAGGCGCGCTGGCTTACGTCACCGGGACCCGCAGCATCTCCGCCCTCGGCGGGTTGGCGCGCAGCATGCCGCTGACGGCGACTGCCTTCTTTGTCGGGGTGCTGGCGGTGGCTGGGGTACCACCGTTCGCCTGCTTCTGGAGCAAGTTCATGATCCTGGCCGGCGCGATAGAGCTTGGGGGCGCGATCGGACCCATCCTCCTCGTGCTTGTCCTGGTCGAGAGCCTGGTCTCGTTCGCCTGGATGCTCCACATCGGGCAGAGGGTGTTCCTCGGCTCGGTGAAACGGGTGGCGGTGGTGCGCGGTGACCCGCCGCCTGCCATGAGCATGGTACTCCTGATCCTGGTGCTTGCCTGCTTGCTCGCGCCGGCGGTCGGCATTCCGCTGGTGGAGATGATCGGAAGGTGAAGATGTGAGTACTCTCGGCCTTCTGGGACTGGGCGTGTCGCTCTGGCTGGCCGGCGCTCTGGTTAGTCTGCTGGTCGGGCGCTGGCGCCGGGTCAGCGGCTGGCTCAGCGTTGCGTTTCTCCTCTGCGGCGGCCTGCTGGTGGCAGCGGTGGTCGTGCGCACGTTCGCAGACGGCCCGGCGCCTGAGGCGGTGCTCCTGCGAGTCGGCGCGATCGATGCGGACCTGGTGGTTCGCGTCGACTACCTGAGCGCGCTCTTCCTGGCAATCACGTCGTTCATCGCGGTGCTCACGGCACTGTACTCGGTCGAGTACATGTCTCGTTACCGGCACGACAGTGTAGCGAAATACTTCCCACTGCTGTTGGTGCTGTTCGTCAGCATCGCCGGAGTCGTGACGACCGCAGACTTCCTCTCGTTCCTCGTCTGCTGGGAGCTCATGACGGTCGCCTCGTTCTTCTTGGTCATCTTCGAGCGTGAGAGGCGCGAGGCGGTCAAAGCGGGCCTCAAGTACTTCGTGGTGAACCAGGCGGCGACGCTCGGTATGCTGGCAGGCGGCCTGGTGCTCTGGTCGATGGTCGGCTCGTTCCACTTCGCGGCATTGCGCGACGCGTTCGATGCGCTGCTCGGCGGCCGGGCGGCCCTCGCTCACCTCGTGATCTTGCTCTTCTTCTTGGCGTTCGCCACCAAGGCGGGTGTCCTGCCGATGGGAAGCTGGTTGCCGGACGCCTACCCGGCGGCGCCGAGCGGCGCGACGGCCGCATTCGGTGGGACGATGACGAAGCTGGGAATCTACGGTTTGCTGAGGGTTTTCTTGGAGATCGTGCCACTGTCGCCGGCGACGCGCGACTGGGGGCTTGTCGTGGCGCTGGCCGGTGTGGGCAGCCTGTTCGTGGGGACGCTCACAGCGCTCAAACAGGATGACGTGAAGCGGCTCATGTCGTTCCACGTAATCGGGCAAGTCGGCTACATGTTCCTCGGGATCGGCATGGGCCTCTTCCTGCTGGCGCGCAGCCCGGTGCTGGGGATGCTGGGCCTCCTGGCGGGCGTGTTCCACATGCTCAACCACTCGCTCTACAAGTCGTGCCTCTTCCTGGGCGCAGGCGCGGTCTACTATCGAGCCGGCTCACGCAGCCTGAGCGAGGTGGGCGGTCTGGGTCGCTATATGCCGGTCACGGCGCTCTGCGCTGGGACGGCAGCTCTCGCGATCGCCGGCGTGCCGCCGCTAAACGGCTTCGCCAGCAAGTGGATGATCTACGCCACGGCGGTAAAGGGGGGAGAGCTATTCCCGTGGCTCATAATGCTCGCGATCGTGGCGATCTTCATCTCGCTGGTCACGCTTGCCTCGTTCATCAAGTACCTCGCTGGCGCGTTCATGGGGACGCGTAGCGCGGAGGAACCGGTGCGGGAAGTCCCGGCGGCCATGCTCGTTCCGCAGGTCGTGCTCGCCCTGACCTGCGTCGCCTTCGGTCTCGTACCGCTCGTCCCGCTAGGCTACGTGCACGCGGCGGTCACGGGCCTACTGCCCGGTGCGGGCCTGCCGGGCCTGGCCGCCGCGCTGGGCGACGGCCCGGGTCTGCAGATGGCTGTGGGTGTGCCGGATGTGGCGGTGTGGAAGCCGCTGCCTGTGGCGGCGGCGCTCGCGTTATTGGGTCTCTTCTCGTACTACGTGATTCAGCGTGGTGGAGGAGCCACTGTGCGTGATGTCCCGGCCTGGACCTGCGGTGAAGAGGAAGAGCCGACGATGGCGCAGTACCCGGCGAGCAGCTTCTACGTGCCGTTCAAGCACGCGTTCCGCGGCATCTACCCGCAGGTGCGCGTGACGCCGCCGGCGCTCCCGGCCTGGGTGCGGCGCGTCTTCGATGTCGATCGCTGGTTGCACTTGCCGACCGTCCGCATGATCGGGCGTGGTGCCAGCGGCCTGAGCCGCACGCACGTCGGCGTCCCCCAGGTCTATCTCCTGTGGATCGTCCTGGGAGCCGTGGCGGTGGTGGCAATCTTGCTGGCTCTTATCGGCTAGGGGGTGATATGGTGGCGGCACAGCCGATGGCGCAGCGCGTGAGGGATCTTCTGACGGAGCGGCTCGGTCCCGCCGTCCGCGACGTTCGGCAGGAGCAGACGGACACGCTGCGCGTGGTCGTCGAGAAGAACACGATTCGTGGCGCCGCCTCCGCGCTTGCCGACGGGCTCGGCGCCCGCTTCCTGATCTCCGTGGGCAGCGACCGACGGCCGATCTCTGGTGACTTCGGCGTCGAGCACATCTTCTCGTTCGACCGCGATGCCCTATTCGTCATCCTGGAGTGCTCGGTTTCGCCCGACGACCCGCGCATCGACTCGATCACGCCGGCTGTCCCCGGCGCGGGCTGGTCGGAGCGCGAGTGTCGCGACGCCATCGGGGTGATTCCCGAGGGACACCCCGATCCGCGCCGCCTGATACTCGCCGACAACTGGCCCGAGGGCGTGTACCCGCTGCGCCGCGACGTCCCCTTCGGCTTCCGGCCGCCGCAGGCAGACGCCCGGCCACCGCGCGTCGATCCGCCCACCGGGTCTAGCGTGTTCGTGATGGGCCCCTTCTTCCCGGTACTCGAAGAGCCAGCGCACTGGCGGCTGTTCGTCGAAGGCGAGACGATCGTCGGCTGCGATTACCGCGGTTTCTACAACCACCGCGGGATCGAGAAGCTGGGCGACAGCAGAATGACCTACAACGAGATCCCGTACATCGCCGAGCGCATCTGCGGAATCTGCGGGTTCATCCACTCCACCTGTTACTGCCAGGCGGTGGAGAAGGCGGCGGGAATCGAGGTGCCGCGCCGGGCGGAGTACATCCGCAGCCTGATGCTCGAACTCGAGCGCATCCACTCACACCTGCTCTGGCTCGGGATCGCCGGCCACATCATCGGCTTCGATACCGTGCTCATGCAGGTCTGGCGCATCCGCGAGCCGGTCATGTGGATCGCCGAGGAGATCAGTGGCAACCGCAAGACCTACGGCATGAACACGATCGGAGGCTTGCGGCGCGACATCCCGGACGCGCTTACCCCGAAACTGCTTGAGACGCTGGACAAGGTCGAGAAGGAGTGCTTGGCCCTGTGCAAGGCCATCGCGGGCGATACCACCCTGCACGCTCGCACTCGCAACGTCGGCGTTCTGAGCCAGGCAGGAGCCAAGCGCGTCTGCGTAGTCGGGCCGCCGGCGCGGGCCTCGGCGGTGGCGATCGATGCCCGCATCGACCACCCGTACGCCGCCTACGACGCGCTGGGCGTGCGCATCGCCGTGCAGCAGGACGGAGATACCTGGGCACGCGTGCTCACCCGGCTCGATGAAGTGCTCGAAGCAATCCGTCTGATCCGCGAGTCGTTGCGGGCGATGCCGGCGGGCCCGATCGTCGCCGAGTTGCCGGACGAGATCCCGTCGGGGCGCTCGGGCGTGTCCGTCGTCGAGGCGCCGCGTGGCGAAGCGGTGCACTACGTGGTGACCGGCGGCGACAACCGGCCATACCGCTGGCGCGTGCGGGCGCCGACCTATCCGAATCTGCAGGCCGTGCCCGAGATGGTGAGGAGTCAGACGATCGCCGACGTTCCGATCACCGTGGGGAGCCTCGATCCCTGCTTCTCGTGCACCGAGCGGGTCGAGACCCTGGATGTGCACACCCAGCGCGTCCGCGTCTACACCCACGACGAGCTTGTGCGGCTGTCGCGCCGGGAGGTGACGAGATGAGCGGCGATACCTTGGAGACCATCGGCCTGGCGCTGCTCGGCGTGGCGGTGGCCCTGCTGCTCGGCCCGCTTTACGAGGGGATCATGCGCAAGCTGCGGGCGACGCTGCACTCCCGTATCGGCCCGCCGATCACCCAGCCCTTCATCGACTTGGCGAAGCTACTCGGCAAGGAGGACCTGCGGGCGGTGGCCGGGGCGATCTACGCCGCCGCCCCGGCCCTCACACTGGGGTCCGTCCTGACGCTGGCGCTGCTGGTGCCGATGGGCACGCGGCCGCCGCTGGGCGGGGCGGGCGACATCATCGTCCTGCTCTATGTGGGGGCGATCAGCGCGGTGTTGCTTATGCTCACCGCCTTCGCCGCGTCGGGTCCGTACGGCGCGGTCGGCGGCTCGCGCGAGATGATGATCCTGCTCAGCGTCGAGCCCGTACTGGCGGTCACGCTCGTGGTCGGTGCGCTCAAATCGGGTAGGCTGACTACGCTGGGGATCGTCGACTGGCAACTGGAGAACGGGCCGACAGTGAGCATGGTGATCGCGGGTATCGCTTTCTTCCTCGCCTTGCAGGCGCAGGCGGGCAAGCTCCCGTTCGATGTGGCCGAGGCCGACCAGGAGATCATGGGGGGGCCGCTGATCGAGCAGAGCGGCCCACGCCTGGCGCTCTTCCGCTGGGCGCTGTGGAGCAAGCAGCTAGTGTTCGCGATCCTGTTCGTCGAGCTGTTCGTGCCCTGGCCGCGGTTCGGAGTCTTCCCGGCGGACCTCGTGCTGACGTTGCTCAAGGCTTTGGTGGTGCTCGTCCTGGTGGCCGTCGTAGAGGTCGTGAACCCGCGGCTGCGCATCGACCAGATGATGGCGTACTTCACGTGTGTCGCCTTTTCGTCACTCGCCGCGCTGGCGTTCGCGGTGATCGGGATGTAGGGGGTTGACGTGCTGCTGAGCAAGTTACGAGAGGCGCTGATCTGCCTGCGGGCGGGGCGCGTCACGCTCCCGTACCCCTTGTCCCCCCACGACCCGGCACCGGGATTCCGCGGCAAGATCGTCGTCGACCCGGATGCCTGCTTCGGCTGTGGCGGCTGCGCTAACGTCTGCCCGGCCGAAGTGATCGTGGTGACTGATACGGACCGGCTCACCCGGGTGCTCGAGTTCTTCTGGGGACGCTGCACCTACTGCGGCCGCTGCCAGGAGGTCTGCCCCGAGGGCGCTATCAGTCTGAGCCAGGAGTACGAGACGGCGACCGACAAGCGCGACGACCTTTACATTCGGCTCGAGGTGTTCATGGGTCCGTGCCAGCGCTGCGGCCGCTGCTTCATGCCGCCGACGCCGCTGGAGCGGATGATGACCACCGGCTATCGCACCGACGGGAAGGCGGGCAGTCAGTGAACGGGCCAGGTTTGAACACCAGCCTGGTGGAGACCCTGAGCATGCTCATGGTTCTCACCTCGGTGGCCACGGTGGAGATCCGGCGGCTGCGCGCGTCGGCGATCGCCTACTCGCTGCAGGCGCTCCTCCTCGTTGCCCTACTCCTGAGCTTCGCTGCCATGAATCCGGCGCTCTACGGGTGGGCGGCGGTGGCTCTTGTGACCAAGGCGATTCTCATACCTTGGTTTCTCTTCCACTACATCGGCGCCGGCGAGGCAAAGGAAGAGAAGCCGCTGATCGGGTTCGGTCCCTCGGTGGTGGTGGCGTTGCTCTTGATGGTCGGCTTCTACCGCCTGACGCATAGCCAGTTCGGCCTGCTGGTCCCTACCGCATTGGCGGAGCAGCAGGTGTTGCGAACCAACCTGGCGGTCGCCTCCACGGTGTTTGCTCTCGGCCTGTATTGCATGTTGACCCGACGCGACGCGGTCAAGACCGTGATCGGACTTTGTCTGCTCGAGAACGGGGTGCACCTCAGCCTTGTTAGCCTGGCCCCCGAGCTACCCGAGACCGCTCTGTTCGGGGTCGCCACCGAGGTGGTCGTCGCGGTCTACCTGTTACTGTACGTGATCGCCGGCATTCGCCGCGAGTTCGGGACGACGGACACCTTGAAGCTCCGGGAGCTACGGTGGTAATGCACGGCACGGTACCTGAGGTGGAACGATGAGCGAGCAGGTCCTCACAATGCCATCTGCACTGCCGGCTGCGGCGTTCCTGGTCCCATTCGTGGCCGGAGCTATCGTGCTGTTGAGCTGGCGGCTGCCGCGCTCGTTCTGGCAAGGGCTCTCCGTGTTCGCCTCCGCCGTGACCCTCGCCGCGGGCGTCTGGATGGCCGTGGAGACGGTGCGCGGCGTTGTCCTCACGGGCTGGGGGAACGAACTGCGCGTCGACGCGTTGAGCGCGCTACTGGTTGTCGTCATTGGCGGCGTCGGGTTCTTGGCTTCGGTGTACTCGCTGGGCTACGTGCTGCCCGGCCTGCTCACGCGGGTCGGCACCGAGACGGCGCAGCGGCGGCTCCGGGTGTTCTACGGCCTGCTGCTCTGGTTCCTTGCCACGATGGTCTGGGGTTGTGTGACCAACAACCTCATCATGCTGTTCGTGGCGGTCGAGGCGACGACACTCGCCTCGGGGCTGCTGGTCGCGTTCTACTGGGATCGGCGGGCCCTGGAGGCGGGTTACAAGTACTTGATGCTGCTCACAGTCGCCATCACGTTCGCGCTCTTTGGGTGCGTGTTAGTTTACGCGCAGGCCGCGGCCACCGGAGAACTCAGCGGCGGCCAGGCGCTGCTGATCAGCGAGGCCCGGAAGGTTGCCCACCTCTTCCCGGCTGCTACGGCGGTCCTCGGCGTGGCCTTTCTGGTGATCGGTTTCGGTACCAAGGCGGGCATCGCGCCGTTCCACCCCTGGCTGCCCGACGCGCACGCCGAGGCGCCGACGCCGGTGTCCGTCTTGCTCTCCGGCGTGATGATCAAGATGGCGGTGTACGCCCTCGCACGGACCGCCAGCATATTCTTCCCAGGCTGGCCGCAGCTGACCGTGTTCGCGGTGGCACTGGGCAGCTTCACGATGGTTCTCGGGATCGTCGTCGCCCTCACCCAGGACGACATCAAGCGCCTGCTGGCCTACTCGTCGGTCAGCCAGATCGGCTACGTGGTCGCCGGCGTCGGACTGGGGACCTACCTGGGCTGCTACGGCGGCCTGTTCCACCTTCTCAACCACGCCGTAGCCAAAGGGTTGCTGTTCATGTGCGCGGGTGCGGTGGTCTACGCCACCGGGGCGCGCCGGATAAGCGATATGGGCGGCCTGGCGGCCAAGATGCCGGTAACCGGCGCGTGCTTCATCGTCGGAGCACTGACGATCGCGGGTCTGCCACCACTTTCCGGCTTCATGAGCAAACTGACGATATACCTGGCGCTCGCCCGCGCCGGCCTGTGGTGGGCAGTGGTAGTCGCCGTGCTGGCGAGCATCCTGACGATGGTGGTGCTGGTGCGGGCGGCGACGGCCGTGTTCTGGGGGGCCACGCGGCCCGTGGCCGCCACCGTGGAGCTGCGCGAGGTGCCGCTGGCGATGTGGGGGCCAATGGTGATTCTCGCCTTCGCTTGCCTGCTGCTTGGGCTGTTCCCCCAGGTGGCCTTCCCATTCCTAGACGGGGCCGCGAGGGTACTGGCGTTGATTGGAATGTGAGGCTAAAGATGCTCGGACGGCTGTGTAAGAAGGCGTTCCCTAAGGCTCTCTGGGTCTATCACGCGAACTGCGGCGCCTGCAACGGTTGTGACATCGAGGTGATCAACGTCCTGACGCCCTATTATGATGCCGAACGCTTCGGCATCAAGCTGGTGGGCTCGCCCAGACACGCTGATGTGCTGCTGGTCTGCGGTCCGGTGACCCGCCAGGTGGAGCCAGCGCTGCGTCGGCTCTACGATGCCGTGCCGGCCCCCAAGCTCGTGTTTGCCATCGGCTCCTGTGCGGTCGGTGGGGGGATTTGGTACGACAGCTACAACGTCTTGGGCGGCGTGGACAAGGTACTGCCGGTGGACTACTACGTACCGGGCTGTCCGCCGCGCCCGGAAGCGATACTTTATGGAGTAGCGGTGGCGCTCGGCCTGGCTCCCAAGAAGGTGGCTGCGGAAGTGATGCGGCAGGAGACACTCGAAGAGCTGGCGCAGGCGACACCGCGCCGGAGCGGGGCAGAATCGTGAGCGCGCAGCATAAGATCCTCATCGTTGAGGACGATAAAGACCTGGTGGCGACGCTGCAGGTCGTGTTGCAGAAGCGCGGTTTCGAGGTCGTGGCGGCGTACGACGCGCCAGAGGGACTGGCAAAGGCCGAGTCAGACAGGCCCGATCTGATCGTGCTCGATGTCATGATGCCGAACGCCACCGAAGGATTCCACTTCGTGTGGACGCTCCGCCTGCGTGAGGAGGAGTACTTCCGGACCGTGCCAATCATTGTGATGAGCGCGATCCATCAGAAAACCGAGCTGCGCTTCTATCCCGATTCAGCGGACGGCACCTACCAGTCCGGAGAGTTCCTACCTGTCCAAGGCTTCATCGACAAGCCAGTCGATCCCGCCGCCTTCGTTCGGGAGGTCGAGCGGCAGCTGGGGCTCGAGAGCAGTGGCGAGCCGGAACCGTGAGCGTCGGCTATGGCCGAGAAGCGGGGAGTCGCCAAGGCCTTGCGTGAGCTGCTTTCCGCAGCCACCGAGTACGACGCTCGCATCGGCTGGCTCATTCGGCTGCGCTGGTTGGCGATCGCCGCAGTCATCTGTCTCCTCGAGGTCGGCCGCCGGATTCTAGACCTTCACCTCGCGCTGCAACCTCTCTACGTCACGATCGCGGCGCTCGCCCTATACAACCTCATCCTCATGCTGGTCTGCGGGCAGCTGCGCCGCGGGCCGCCGGGTGCCACGACGCGGACCGAAGGTCTCCTGGCCCGCCTGCTGGCGGCGGACTCCGTGCAAGGCCCGGAGGCGGCTGTCCCGGTATTCGGTGTGGCGGTCTTCGCCAGTGTGCAGATCGCCGTCGATCTGCTGTTCCTCGCGCTATTGCTTCACTTCTCCGGCGGTATCGAGAATCCGTTTGTCATATTCTTCATCTTTCACGTGATCGTCGCCAGCATCTTGCTGTCGCGTACGGCGACGTTCTTTCACGCCACCCTCGGGCTGGCGCTGTTCTCAGGCGTTGCCCTCAGCGAGCTGTTTGGCGTCTTGCCCCACTATCCCCTCCACGAAGCGCTGCAGACCGGCGGCTACCGTGACGCCACGGTGGTTGTCGTGGAACTCTTCAGCTTGGGAGCCACCCTTTACCTGTCAGCCTATTTAGGAACTGCGATCGCACGGCAGCTGCGCACGCGTGTGCGTGAGAGCGTCAAGCTGTCCCGGCAACTGGCGGAGAAGGCAAGACTCTGCGAGGCTGCTTACCAACAGGTGAGCGAGAGCGAGCGTGCCAAGTCCCAGTACATGCGGAAGGTCGCGCACGAGCTGCGTGGCCCCGTGGGCACGATCCAGACGGCGCTCAAGGTCGTGCTCCAGGGGCTGGTCGGCGAAATACCGGAGGGCTTGCGCGAGCTCGTTGAGCGCGCCGAGCGACGAGCCGGCGACGTGGCTCAGGTGACGGTGGATTTGCTGACGCTGTCACGAGCGCGCGAGGTGTCGCTGGAAGTCGAGATGGTCGCGATCGAACCGGCCGAGCTCGTCGCCGAAGTCGCCGCCGAATACTTGGAAGCGGCAGCGCGAGCCGGCGTCACCCTCGACTCCCGTGTTCCTGCCAAGCTTGGCACGGTCAGGGTCGACCCGGAAGGGCTCAGACACTTGGTGGGTAACCTGCTGGAGAACGCCATCCGCTACACTCCCAGTGGAGGTCGAGTCGAATTGAGGATGGAACGAGACGAAAGACGCTTGCGCTTGGAGGTCGAGGACACCGGTATCGGCATCGCTCCGGAGGACCTGCCTCGTGTGTTTGACGAATTCTATCGCGCCGCAAACGCCCGCGAGCATTCGTCGGACGGCACGGGTCTCGGGCTATCCATCGTCAAAGCCGTCGCCGAGCAGCATGGCGGGTGCGTCTCCATCGACAGCGTCCCTGGGCGCGGGACGTGCATCACCGTTGAGCTGACGCTCGAACCTATCACACGGCAAGGGGGAGGCTGACGCTAGACCAGGGCCCTCACTGGTGGGCACCGCATCTCACGCCTCTCATTATGCGACGCTGGACGAGGTGGAATTGTCAGCCAGAGTGCATCTCTCGGCGGGGCAGAAAGTCACGCTCCGAACCGTGAGTCCCTCACCAATTCCCGGGGGCTGTGCCAGCGAACGTGGCGGAGGTGCCTGGCATGGAACTGGCACTGCTTGCAGGGCGAACACGAGCTTCATCCACGGGCGGTGAGGCTGTGGCGAGGCGCGAACCGACCTTCGCGGGCGTACGGTTGGCGTAGCAGTTGAAGCGCTATTGAGGAATAGGCTGCCATGAAGGACACGTCGGAACGAGAGAAGATAGTCGTCATCGATGATGACTATGCCATGCGCTTGTCGTGTCGGCAGATTCTCTCCAAGAGCGGGTTCGAGGTCGAGGCCTTCGAGGACGGGGTGCAGGGGCTCGAGGGCATCGCGAAGCTCAGACCAGCCCTCGCCCTTGTCGATCTCAGGATGCCGGGGCTGAGTGGCATGGATGTCATCCCCAGGATACGGGAGATCGATCCTGAGATCGTCGTTGTCGTTATCACGGGATACGGGACGATTAGCACGGCGGTCGATGCGATGAAGGCCGGAGCCTATGACTTCCTGCCCAAGCCGTTCAAGCCTGAGGAACTCCGAATAATCGTCAATCGCGGCCTCGAGCGCAGGCGGTTGAAGCTGGCGTCGCGCCGGCTCGAGCTGGACCGCGAACTGCTGAAGCGAGGCTTTGTGTCGTTTGTCTCCCATCAGCTGAAGAGCCCATTGGCGGCGATCCACCAGTACTTGGAGGTGATGCGGCGACTGGGAGATACAGAGGAGGCTCAGGAGAAGCGGCGTGAGTGGCTTGGACGGTGCCTCCAGCGAGCCGAAGAGATGAAAGCGCTGATCGATGACTGGCTCACCCTGGCGATACTCGAGAGCGACAGTCTGTTCCGAGAGCGGGTGAAGGTCGACATACGGGACATCATACTGCGTATCCTTGCCAGCTACGAAGGGATGGCGGCAGAGAACGGCATAACCCTGCAGGCTGACCTACCGGAAGACGCCTATTTCGTGCGAGGCGACCTCAACTGTCTAGGTGTCCTGTTTGACAATCTCGTCACCAATGCCATCAAGTACAACAAACCGGGTGGCCGGGTCACGCTCTCCGCGACGGTCGAGGCTTCAGAGATCGTTGTGTCGGTCCAGGACACCGGCGTAGGTATCCCCCAGGAGTACCAGGAGTTTCTTTTCGACGAATTCTTCAGAATCGAAGAGGCTGGAAAGCGGATCAGCGGGACGGGACTCGGACTCCCCATCTGCAAGAGGATCGTCTCAGAGATGGGTGGCGTCATCGAGGTAGAGAGTCAGGTCGACGCCGGTTCCACGTTTCGGGTGCGCTTGCCTGCCTTCACCGAGGAGGTGGCGCAGTAGAGGGTAGAGAGGTCAGTTGGCGAGCGGCAAGACGGCCGCGGGCTTCGTGCTGGGTGCCATCTGTAGGCGTACCCGACAAGGCTCGAGTTGAAGTCGCCTCAGCGGCAGGAATGACGTCATGAAGGGGATGACCGTCAGGCTGATGGGGAGCTTCCTGCTGATCATCGTGATCATCAGCGCGATCTTCAGCGTGGTCGGAATCCGCGTTATCGGCGATCGCGTCATCGCCGAGGCCCAGAACAGAGTCGAGAACGATCTCAGTGCTGCCCGAGAGATCTACCTGGCCTACCAGGACGACGTCGAGGACGTGATCCGCTTCGCTGCCCTCCGCTTCTACCTGAGAAACGCTCTCCTGACGACAGATATCCAGCGTGCGGCCCCTGAGCTCGAGAACACCTGGGCTCGGGAAAGACTGGATGTACTCAGCATCACCGATCGCAACGGCAGGGTACTGCTGCGGGTGGCCAATCCTGGTGTCGTCGGCGACAGCCAGGCCGATGATGAGCTCGTCAGGACGGTGCTCGAGCGACGGGAGGCGACCGCCGCGACAGTCATAGTCTCGCTGGAAGCTCTTCGGAGAGAGTGCCCGCGTGTCGCCGATAGAGCCTACTCTGAGTTCGTCGAGACGCCCATGGCGCGGCCCAGGCCGGAGACGGTGGAGACCGCGGGCATGATGATCAGAGCCGCCGCACCGATCTTCGACTATGAGGAGAACCTGATTGGCGTCGTCTATGGTGGGGTCTTGCTGAACCGACGCTACGAGGTCGTGGACAAGATCAGGGGTACCGTCTTCCAAGGAGAGCAGTACAGGGGCAGGGATATCGGCACGGCCACGATCTTTCAGGATGACATCAGGATCTCGACCAATGTCATGACCCAAGACGGCGCGCGCGCCGTTGGGACCCGCGTGTCGGAGGATGTCTACAACCGTGTCGTCAAGGATGAGAGCCGCTGGATTGGCCGTGCCTTTGTGGTGAACAGTTGGTACATCACCGCCTACGAGCCTATTCGAGACATTGAGGGTAGAGCCATCGGGATGCTCTACGTCGGTATCCTCGAGGCACCCTACCTCGACCTCAGACGGCGCACGAGTCTCATCTTCCTAGGCATCACGCTTGGCGGTGCGTTCCTCGCGCTCTGCCTTTCCTATGTCATTTCCAGAAAGCTGACGATCCCAATCAAAGAGCTCGTACAGGCCTCGCGCGAGGTCGCCAAAGGGAACCTCGATGCGCAGGTGACTTTCAGGTCGTACGGTGAACTGGCCGAGCTGGCGAGCACCTTCAATCAGATGGCGTCTGCGTTGCGGCGAATGAGGGTCGATCTCGAGGAGTGGGGAAGGACGCTTGAAGAGAAGGTAATACGGCGAACCGAGGAGCTTGTCGCTATGCAGACCCGGGTCGCCCAGTCCGAGCGACTCGCCTCTCTGGGGATGCTATCGGCGGGAATCGCGCACGAGATCAACAACCCGCTGGGCGGGATTCTGGCGCTGACCGCGCTCGCTCTTGAAGATCTACCGCAGAATGATCGGAACCGTGAGAACCTGGAGGAGGTAATCAGTCAGTGCGAGCGCTGTCGCGAGATCGTGAAGGGGCTACTGGAGTTCTCCCGTCAGTCGGAGACTGGTGCGGAGCCGGTTGATATCAATGGGACCCTCGAGAACACCCTGCGGCTGATCGAGATGCGGGAGTTGTTCCTCCACATCAAACTGGTCAAGGACCTCGATCCCGAGCTGCCGCCGGTGACGGGCGACCGGTCTCAACTCGAGCAGGTTTTCGTGAACGTGCTGATGAATGCCGTGCAGGCCATGGACCAGAGAGGTACGCTCGGCCTCGTTACACGACGAGCAGCCGATGGCTATGTAGAGGTGGCAATCTCCGACACGGGCTGTGGCATATCGGCGAGCGAGATCGACCGTATCTTCGATCCCTTCTATACCAGCAAAGACCGCGGTGAAGGTACCGGCCTGGGCCTGTCGATAGCGTACGGCATTGTCACGAGACACCGCGGTCAGATATCCGTGGAGAGCGAGGTGGGGAAGGGGAGTACCTTCACGATTCGTCTCCCCGCCGCACCCGAGTTCACTGCGGTCAGCCAGACCTGAACGACATACTTGGCGATCGTCGTTCCGACATCGCTTCACCCAACTCCACAACGGCTGCCTCGTGCGTGGGAATGCCGCCTCCGCTGGCGGTGGCGAACAAATCCAGTAGGTTGTAGCAGAACCGCTTCACGGCGATACCGGAAAACCGACGTTCTTCTTCACCGAGGTGAGTGTCAAGAAGGGAGGATGAACGTGGGGCAAGACAAGCCCACAGTATTCATCGTTGACGACGATCCAGCTGTACTCGACTCTGTTCAACTCTTGTTGCGGTCCGTGGATCTCGATGCCGAGACCTTCTCCTCGGCAAGCGAGTTTCTCGAGGCCTACGATCCCGACAGGCTGGGCTGTCTGATTCTGGATGTCCGGATGCCGGGAATGAGCGGGCTGGAACTGCAGGAACGCTTGGATTCGTCGGGCTCGACCCTACCGATAATCTTCGTTACCGCGCACGGAGACGTGCCGATGGCGGTTCAGGCCGTCAAAGCCGGCGCTGTCGATTTCATCCAGAAGCCGTTTCGCTATCAGGAACTGATTGACAAGACCCGGCAGGCGATCGAACAGCACGCGCGAACCAGAAAGGAAGTGGCAGGTCGGAACGAGATCGTCGAGCGGATCGCCTCGCTGACGCCGCGCGAGCGCGAGGTCATGGACCTGGTTGTCGAGGGAAAGGCGAACAAGGTGATCGCTACCGAGCTTGGGATAAGTCAACGCACCGTCGAGATTCACCGGGCTCGGGTCATGAGCAAGATGGAGGCGGCCTCGGTATCCGAGTTGGTACGCATGGTGATGCGGGCCGACCGGTAGAGCCGCTGCCGGCCACGTGCTCAGGTTCCGAGCCCTCCAGATGCACTGATCGGTAGGGTGAAGAAGAACGTGGTACCGCGTCCCGCGTTACGCTCGAACCAGATTCGGCCACCGTGCGAGTTGACTATCGATTGACTGATGGACAATCCCATCCCCAATCCGCCCTCCTTCGTTGTGAGAAACGGCTCGAACAGTCTCTCTGCCACATCGCTGGAGAGTCCGCAACCGTAGTCGGTCACGCTGACCTGGATCTCACTATCGTTGAGCGTAGCTGTTCGGAGTATCACCTCCCGGGACTCCATCTCGGTGTCGCCTAGTGCATCGATCCCGTTGCGGATCAGATTGAGGATGACCTGCTGGATTTGGATGGCATCGACGCAGGCCGGCGGCAGAGAGCTCGCCAGGTCGAAGCGAAGCCGCGCATCGTGCAGCCGCGCATCGATGGAGGCCAAGCGCTCCACGTCCCGGACCAGCTTGTTGATATCACTATCGATCCGTTTGCTCTCGCGCTTCTGGACCATGTCCCGTAAGCCGTGGATCATGTCGCCGGCGCGTATCGCTTCATCGCTGATCCGCATGAGGATATCGAGCACGTCGGGACTATCGAGCGCACCGGCGGCGACCATTCGCCTGCAGGCCTGGGCATATGTACTGATCGCCGTAAGCGGTTGGCTTACCTCGTGAGCGATACTGCTCGCCATCTCCCCCATGACGCCGACACGCGTCATGTGTGTCAGGCGTTCTCTAAGTTCCTGCTCACGTTCGGTGACTAGCTGCTCCGCGTGCAGACGCTCGGAGATGCGGCCGAGGAGTACGGCCACGGCATCGATCAGACTCCGCTCGTCGGCGGAGAATGGGCCTTCATCGCGCTGCGGCCTTTCATCGAGATAGGAAACCTCGACCATTCCGGCCCGCTCCTCGTGCACGATGATGTCGGCGGTCTGTCTCCAAGGAGAGGCCTGGTAGTTGTCCGTTGTCAGCTCGAGATCGTTCATCACGATGCGCGCGCACGTAATGCTTGGATAACGCCATGAGGGGGGCAGCAGTGCAACCGTCTCCCGCAATATCTGGCTGAGCGAACCGCCGGAATGCTCGACGATGTGAGAGATACCGAGGAGGCAATTGAGTTCCTTGACCCGTTTGCCGAGCTCGGCGGCTAGGTCGCGGAGAGACTGCTCGACTCGCTGGCGCTCGGTGATGTCGGTGAAGGCTGCTACGTACCCGAGTACCCGGCCACCGGCGCCGACGATCGGATGCCCGCGGGCTGAGACGGTTCTTGTCTCTTCGCCGTGTCTCCGGAATCGGAACTCGTCGGCGAAGTCGCGCTTCTCCTGTGCCGCCTTGCGCCAGCCTTGCAGAACCCTCTTGCGGTCGTCCAGGTACAGAGCGCGGATCCAGCCGTAGCCCGATGATTCAGCGCGCGTCAAACCAGCGAGCCCCGACCATCGCTCGTTGGCGTAGATGCAGCGTCCGCTCGCATCTATTCGGAGGATGCCCACGGGAATCGACTCCGTGAGCCTGTCGAGCTCATTCTGCGTTGTCTGACTGGCTTGTCCTGCTTTCCGCACCCTAGGGGACCTCTATGCGCGAGACTCCGCCTGGCGGTCGCGATGCGGGGGCCAGCGTCGCTGACTGCACCGCGAGTTGCGTTGCGAGAATCAAGATAACGCCGGCTGCCACGGCCGCATATAAGTAGAAAACCCGATATGGGTAAGTATGATCCCGACTATTCGGATCTCCGGTCCCGGATACGCAGAAACCGAGACCTCTCTAGGCACAAGTCCGAATTACACGCCTCTCATCGGATTCCTAACATTGTGGGCAAGGCCTCGGCCGTTTCATTACGGCTCGTGACAGCGTGTGAATGTACCGGCCGGGTCGATTGAGCGAAGGAGCCGGTCGTGACAGTCACCGACGCAGTACTGCATTGTAGAGTCCTCGCCGAGTTCGAGTCCGAGCCCAGCCTGACGGGCCAGGAGATCGGGCTCGCCGTGCAGAAGGGGGTCGCGACCCTATCCGGGTACGTGGACAGCTACTCGCAGAAAGGGGTGGCCGTACGCGCCGCCGCACGTGTGGATGGTGTGAAGGGAATTGCCCTGGATCTGCGTGTTCGAGTGCCCGGGCCGCGCGTTCGGAGCGACACGGAGGTGGCACTCGCTGCGCTGGACTACCTGAGATCGCACTGCCGGTGGGGAAGTGGGCAATTGACTGTGCGGGTGGAAGGCGGCTGGGTCACCCTGGAGGGCGAGGTCGAGCTCTTCACCCAGAAGGCTGAGGCCGAGGAAGCTGTGCTTCAGCTGGCCGGTGTTCGGGGCGTCACCAACGGTATCACGGTCAGACCGCCAGAGCTGGTGAACGACATCACGTCGAAGACCGAGGCCGCTCTCGCGAAACTGACACCGGCAGTCCCTAGCGGACCGGCTTAGAGCCCCACAGGGGCAACCTCACCTTCGGTGGCGGCGCCGCGGCCGAGCGGTTGATCGGCAGGCGGCGTCGCCCACGTCGTATGACGCTTGCCAATATCACTAATACGAATCAATTTCCGGGTGCCGCCGGCGCCGTTAGTCCAGGGCGGCTGGGCTGAGCAAGCCGGCGCGGCAGGGAGCCCCAGCCACGTCTAACGATTCGGAGCGCTCATGAGAACGTTTTCGGACGTGTTGGGGCTTTTCGTCGTGCTGGTGCTGGTGGCTGCGGCCGCCGCGCCGGTGAGGGCGCAAGATAACGCCACCTGCCTGATGTGTCATTCGTCAGCGGCCATGTTCGCCGGGCGGGAGGACGCGGAGCAGCTGGTGGTCGATGAGGCGGAGCTGGCGAGATCGGTGCACGGTGCGCTGGGGCTCAGCTGCGTCATGTGCCACCAGGATCTAACGGGGTCCGACTTCCCGCATGCTGCCGAGCTCGAGCCTCCCGACTGTAGCGGTTGCCACGGCGGCGTAGTGTCGACCTACCAGGAGAGCATTCACGGGTACGCTCTGCGGCGCGGGAATCCGCGGGCGCCGACCTGTGCGGAATGTCACGGCAGCCATGAGATCCTGAGTAGCTCGAATCCGCGCTCGCCGACGCACAAGGTGCGGCTGCCGGGGACCTGCGCGAACTGCCACGGGGAAGCGGGACTCCTCACTGACCAGATCGTCAAACTGCCGCAGAGCTTTCTCGCCTACGCTCAGTCGGTCCACGGGCGCGGGGCGGAGCGCGGCATCGCGGCAGCCGCATCGTGTTCCGACTGTCACGGGGTGCACAATCTGAGGGGCGGCTATGATCCGGAATCGAGCATCAACCCGATGAATGTGGCGCAGACGTGCGGGCAGTGCCACCCCGACATCGAGCTGGAATACGAACGGTCGATCCACGGGCGCGCTCTTGCCACCGGCGTGCGGGACAGCCCGACCTGCACCGACTGTCACGGGGAGCATCTGATCCTGTCGCCGCGGGACCCTGACGCCCGAACCTGCGCTGGGAACCTGGCGACGCAGACCTGCGGGCCATGTCACGACGACCCGATCATCATCGGGAAGTACAACCTGAAGGGCGGCGTGGTAGGCTCGTACGTGGACAGCTATCACGGTTGGACGTCGCGGCGCGGCTGTGAGAACACGGCGACCTGTGTGAGCTGTCATACTGCGCACTTGGTGCTTCCCGCCGCGGACTCCGCATCGACGATTCATCCGGCCAACGTGGTCTCGACCTGCGGGAACTGTCACGAGGATGCCGATGCTGAGTTTGCGCAGAGCTACACGCACGATGCGGCGTCGATCACGGGCAACCCGATCAATCGCGTCATCCGTCAGGTTTATCTGTGGCTGATCGCGATCATCATCGGCGGGATGGTGGTACACAACCTCATGATCATGAACTACTTCATGGTCGAGCGGCGAAAGGAAGAGGAGTCCGGAAAGTGGGTACTGCGATTCGATAGGTCGCAGATCATTCAGCACTTGCTACTCACTGTCTCGTTCGTCGTCCTGGCCATCACGGGCTTCGCGCTGCGTTTCCCTGAGGCCTGGTGGGTCGATGCACTGGCCGGCCTCGGGATGACGGAGGACCTGAGGAGTGATTTGCATCGAATATTCGCCGTCGTGCTGATCTTCACTTCCGTATACCATATGTACTATATCTTTCTGACCAGGCGGGGGAGAGTCGAATTCCGGTCGATTATCCCGAAGTGGCAGGATATCAAAGACCTTTACAACAACGTCCGCTACCACACCTGGAAGAGCGGTAAGAAGGTCGAGTTCGCGCGCTACGACTACTCGCAGAAAGCGGAGTATTGGGCGCTGGTCTGGGGGACGATACTCATGATCATTACCGGGTTCGTCCTCTGGTTCCCAGCCGCGACGGTGAAGATTCTGCCGTACTGGGCCGTGCCCGCCGCGCAGACGATCCACTACTACGAGGCCTGGCTGGCGACCTTGGCGATCCTCGTCTGGCACTTCTTCTTCGTCATCTTGCACCCGGAGGAGTACCCGATGAGCTGGACGTGGCTTACGGGCAAGATGTCGGAGGAGTCGGTCAAGCGGCATCACGCCCGCTGGCACAAGGAGCTTGCTGAGTCAGGCGGCGAAGAAGGTAGCGACTAGGGTAACCGGCAACATAGGAGAGTCGAGATGAGGAAGCTTTTGCTCGCCGTACCGCTCGTCGCGGTAATCGCGGCTTCAAAGCAGGAGGACCAGCTCATGCGGCGAGCTCAGGCCGTCTTCCAACCGATACCCACGGCGCCGCCGGCACTGGAGGACACGCCGATTACACCGGAGTCGATCGAGCTCGGCAAGCTGCTCTACTTCGATCCCCGCCTGTCGTCCAGCTGGCTGATCAGCTGCAACACCTGCCACAACTTGGGGCTGGGCGGTGTGGACCTGCTGGCGACGTCGGTCGGGCACGGCTGGCAGCGGGGACCGCGCAACGCGCCGACGGTGCTGAACGCCGTCTTCAATATCGCCCAGTTCTGGGACGGGCGCGCCGAAGATCTGAGGGAGCAGGCGAAGGGGCCGGTCCAGGCGTCGGTCGAGATGAACAGTACACCGGAGCGTGTCGTGGCGACGCTGAGCAGCATCCCCGAGTACGTGGAAATGTTCGAGCAGGCGTTCCCAGACGAAGAAGCGCCGGTGACGTTCGAGAACATGGCGAGGGCGATCGAGGCGTTCGAGGCGACGCTGCTGACCCCGGGTTCTCGCTTCGATCAGTACCTGGAGGGCAACGCCGGGGCGCTGGGCGCGATGGAGAAGAGGGGACTCGGGCTATTCATGGACCGCGGCTGCCTCGCCTGTCACTCGGGCGTCAACGTCGGTGGCGCCGGATATTTTCCGTTCGGCGTCGTCGAGAAGCCGGGGTCGGACATCCTGCCGCGCGACGACAAGGGCCGCTTCGCCGTCACCCAGACGGCCAGCGATGAATACGTGTTCAAGGCGCCGTCCCTGCGAAACGTCACGCTGACGCCACCCTATTTCCATTCCGGGAGCGTCTGGAGCCTGGAACAGGCTGTGGGGATCATGGGGTCGGCCCAGTTGGGCCGCCGCTTGAGCGACGACGAGATGCAAGCGATCACCGCCTTCCTGGCTACGCTCACTGGCAGGCAGCCGAGCGTCGTTTATCCACTCCTGCCACCGCACACGGCCGACACGCCGCTGCCGGACGTGAGTGTAGAGAGCGGTCCACCGGGCAATTGACTCAGAGCACGTCGTGGGGGCCGGATCGCCCCCTCGACGGTTACGGATGGCGCTGCGGTCGCGACGCCAGTGGTGGGTCTGGCGTCCCGCGCCGGCGGCCCTAGGTTGAATGTAAACGAGCACCCCGTTGCTAGGCGTCCGTGAATGCCAGGAGGTACCGATGGCTGAGCCCGTGATCACGATCGGTCGGCATATCATCGAGCAGGAGCGGCGCTACCCGGCGGCAACCGGCGCCTTCTCGGATATCCTTCACGACATCGCGATCGCTGCCAAGATCATCAGCCGTGAGATCAACCGGGCGGGATTGGTGGACATCGTGGGCAGTGCGGGCAAGTTCAATGTCCACGGCGAAGATGTCCGCAAACTGGACGAGTTTGCCAACGAAGTGGTCTTCAACGCCCTCGACCATACGGGAAACCTATGCGTCATGGCTTCGGAGGAGGTCGAGGACCCTATCGCGATTCCCGACAATTTCCCTTGCGGCAACTACGCGCTGTTGCACGATCCCTTGGATGGTTCTTCGAACATCGAGGCGAACGTCTCACTGGGAACGATCTTCTCGATCCACCGGAAGATCTCCCAGGGTGAGCGTGGCAGCATGGAGGACCTGCTACAGCCGGGCCATCGGCAGCTGGCAGCGGGCTACGTGGTCTACGGGTCGTCCACAATGCTCGTCTACACCACCGGGGCGGGCGTGCACGGCTTCACGCTCGAACCCTCTATCGGCGAGTTCCTGCTGTCGCATCCCGGCATGAGGATCCCCGATCCCGGTAGGAAGATCTACAGCGTCAACGAGGCCTACTACAAGCGCTGGTCGCCGGGCCAGCAGCGGGCAGTCGATGAGCTCAAGGATCAGGGGTTCAGCCTCCGCTACATCGGCTCGCTGGTGGCGGACTTCCACCGCACCTTGCTCTACGGCGGGATCTTCATGTACCCCGCCGACTCCAAGAGTCCCCAGGGCAAGCTGCGGCTGCTCTACGAAGCGGCGCCCCTGGCGATGGTAATCGGCGAAGCAGGCGGTGCGTCATCGAACGGCAGGGGATCGATACTGGAGATCGAGCCGCAGGAGCTGCACCAGCGTACACCACTCTATCTGGGCAACAGGCACCTGATCGAGAGGACGGAGACCGCGCTCAAGGCTGACGGCTGACAGTGCCTGTGAACCCTTTCAAGCGACTCGTCTGTTCTGCAGCCGTTGTGGCCGCGTTCCTCACCTGTGCTCCGCCGTCCGGGCCGTCGCCGACTACACCCGCCGCGGCACCGCCGCCCCCCGCTGTCGGCGCCGACGAGTGCGAGCTTGTCTCTGAGCCGGAGCCAGTGCCGGCCGAGATCAGCGTCGCGATCCTACATCCGGTCACAGCCGACCACGCACCGTGGCCGCAGAACGACGACGAGCGGCTCGTGTTTCGCCATTTCTATGAGACCCTCTTGCGCGTGGACTGCAGAGGCTCCGTTCGCCCGGGGTTGGCGGAATCCTGGAGCTCGACGCGGGGTGGCCGAACCTGGAAGTTCAAGCTACGAAGCGACGCCAGCTTCTGGGACGGACGCCGGGTGACGGCCGATGAGGTCGTCGCCGGTTGGCTGAGTGGGGCGGTCGAGAGACTGGCGTTCGCCGCCGGTATCGACTCGATCAAAGTGGAGGGCTCGAGCGACATTGTCCTGCACCTCGACCGACCCCACGGCGAGGTGCCGCGCCTGCTCGCCGATCCCGAGTTCGCGGTGGCGCGGAGGGGCGAGCCCTGGCCTTGGCCGCAGGGTACCACACCCGGGCGCATCGAGGCGCGCGAGCCGGTCGAGGAAGGCCGCACGGGTCGCAGCGAGCTTCGGCTGCATCCGCCGTCCGCGGGGTGGCCGATCATAGAGTTCATCCAGTTCCCGGAGGCCGACGCACGAGACGTCTTGCGCGGTGGCTTCGATGTACTGGTCACCCGTGATCAGTCGGCACTCGACTACGCGGCGCCCCAACCGTCGTTCGTTTCCCTGCCGCTGCCCTGGGATCGGACCTATGTGCTGCTGTCGACGACGCGGGTGAGGGAGCTGCGCACCGGAGGAGAACCGGATACGCTTTCTGTCGATTTCCGGGAGGCACTCGCGCGCGACGCGGTACGCGACGACGCGCGCGGGCACAAGTCGCCGGCCTGGTGGAACGATCTCGCCGCCTGCGGGCAACTGTCGCCGATGCCGGGCAGTCTCCCGCGCGTGCCGCCCGGCGCCTATCGGACCTCCGGGCCCAGGCGCATCGTCTATCCGGTGGCCGATCCGGTGGCCCGAGGCCTGGCGAACCGCATCGTGGCCCTCGCTTCGGAGGGTGGCGCTGCTTCACAGGGTGCCGCGTCACTGACTGGTGCGGTACCCGGCCTCTCGGCGGCGGCCCCGCATCTGCTGACCGCCGGCCTATCGGGAGAGGAGCTCGAGGCGAGCCTGCGCTACGGTGAGGAGTTTGCCTATATCGTGCCAATGCCGCGCATCGTCCTCGACCCATGCTTCGCGGCGCGCAAGCTGGCGATCCGGGTCGAGTGGCTCGCACCCCACTTGCTCGATCTCGCCGCTGAGTTGGTCCCGCTCGTAGATACGCGGCGCCATGTGGTCGCCGCCGGCGAGCATATCGGCCTCTACCTCGATTGGGATGGGACGGTCCTCATAACGAGCCTGCACGCGCGCGGAGGTAGTCGTCGGTGAGCTTCCGCGTTCGCCTGCTCTTCGCCTTCCTGTTTGTGATTCTCGTGGCGATGGTCGTCTTTGCCTTCGCTGTGCGAAGGGAGGTCGCCGGTAGGCTCACAGCGCAGTATCAGCGCAGGGTCAACTCGCTCGTCGCAGTGATCGAGGAGGACCTACAAAGCGAGAGCGACGTGATCGCTGCGACACTGGAAGGTCTGAGGGAAGTCTTGGCCAACGATAACCGCTTCCGCCGCGGCGCAGTGGATCGTCTGGCCGCGGAACGCCGCTACGTGCTCGATTTCGCCGAGACGGCGATGCGGCTCACCGGACTCTCCATGCTTCAGGTTCAGGACGAGTCGGGCCGCATCATCAGTTCGGGCCACTTTCGCAACGAGTACGACCGTCTGGAGCCAGAGCTGCCCGACCTTCTTTGGACCGTGCCGGGTGGCCTGGCGCTGGCCGAGGCGCGCACGCCGGAGGGTCCCTTCCTCGCGCTGGTGCGGGCCGATTCCGTTGGCATGGGTGGCCGGCGCTTCACCCTCGTCGGCGGCATCGCCGTGGGTCGAAGCTTCCTGGGGCGACTGGCGCGCGGCGAAGAGCTGCGGGTCACGCTGGCATATCCTGGCGGTGCACTCTCTTCCGCGGGGATCGTCGACACGGCTATTGCGGCCACAGGCGCTGCTGCCGGCTCCATGGGCGTTCAGGCAACTTTCGAGGACTGGGTAGCGGGCGAGCTCGCCATCCCGTTCGCCGATGCCGAGCGCGGAGAGCTCGAGGCGGCACGTCTCGTTGTCACGCACCCCCTTACCGAGCTGCAGGCGTTGCGTCGCCGTATTGATATCTGGTTTCTGACGGCACTGGGCGGGACCGCCGTCGTCGCATTCGTTCTGGCCAATTGGCTGGCCGGGCGCATTAGCCGCCCGCTCGCTGAGCTGGCGCGGAAGACGTCTCGTATCGATCTGGACCGGCTCGACATAGACTTCGCTAGCACGCGCAAGGACGAGATCGGTGCGCTGTCGCGCCTGCTCGGCGCGATGACCGACCGTCTGCGCGCCAGCGCCAGCCGGCTCAGGGAGGCGGAGCGGCGCGCCACGCTGGGCGAGCTCGCCCGTCAGGTCAATCACGATATCAAGAACGGACTGCTCCCTATCCGCAACGTGTTTCGCCATCTGGTCCAGGTGGCCCGCGACGCGCCCGGTGATCTGCCAACGATCTTCGGCGAGCGCCGCGGGACACTCGACTCCAGCATCGAGTACCTCGAGAGTCTGGCTTCCAACTACGCTCGCCTCTATCCGCGACTCGAGCCGCGCTCTTGTGACGTGAACGCGGTCATCCGCCAGGTGGTAGGCGGCGTCGGAGGTTCCGAGGATGTGGCAATCGAGCTGCGACTGACGGAGCATTTGCCGCCGATCCGTGCTGATCTCGTCGTGTTACGCCGCATCGTTGAGAACTTGGTCGACAACGCTGTCGAGAGCATCGATGGGCCGGGAAAGGTAACCGTCGCAGCAGAGCTCGCCGCCGCCGAGGCGAGCGGGCGCGCTCGAATTCGGGTCACGGTTGCTGATACGGGTTGTGGCATGACCGCGGAACAGCGCGCTAAGATCTTCGACAACTTCTACACGACGAAGGCGGACGGCACAGGCCTGGGGCTCTCGATCGTCCGTAGATTAATCAGCGACCTCGATGGAACGATCCAGGTCGAGAGCGAGGAAGGGCGGGGCAGCTGCTTCACCGTCGAGCTTCCCGCCGCCGACGCGGCGGCGGCCCCCCAGGGAGGAGGGACGGAGCGGTGACTTTGGTGCTTGTGGTGGATGATGTCCCGGCAATGGCGGAGCAGTATGCCTACGACCTCAAGCGTGTTGGCGGATACGAGACGTTGGTCGCGCTGGGAGGTGACGAGGCTCTCGACGTTATCGCCGGCGAGGCGGTCGACTGTGTCATCCTCGACCTGGAGATGCCCGGAACCGATGGGTTTGGAGTGCTGCGTGCGCTCAAGGAGCGCGGCATCGAGACCCCGGTCGTCGTCTACACCGGCACCGGCAGCTACGACCGTTGCGTCCAGGCGATGAGACTGGGCGCCTACGGGTTCATCGACAAGGCAGAGTCGGTGGAGCGCGTGGTCCAGGAGGTGGAGAACGCGCTCGAGCGAGGTCGCCTGCTCGCCGAGGTGGTGTCACTAAAGCGGGACCTCGGAGCCGATAGCCCGCTCATCGGCTCGAGCCCTGCGGTCCGCAAGCTCAAGGAGGAGATCGCCCGTATCGCGCCCGTACCCAGCCCGGTCCTCGTCGTCGGCGAGAGCGGCTCCGGAAAGGAGTTGGTCGCGCGCGAGCTCCACCGCCTGGGCGCCGATCCCAAGGGACCGTTCGTCGCGATCAACAGCGCTGCCCTGCCCGAGAACTTGGTGGAGAGCGAGCTGTTCGGCCACGAGCGCGGTGCTTTCACTGGGGCCAGCCGGACGCGCAAAGGTGCCTTCGAGGTCGCAGCCGGTGGCACGCTCTTCCTCGATGAGATCGGTGAGCTTCCGATGTCGGCTCAGGCGAAGTTGCTGCGTGTCCTCGAGGAGAACCAGGTGACCCGACTGGGCGGCGAACGCTCCATCAAAGTCGATACGCGCGTCGTCGCCGCCACGAACCGGAACCTCGACGAGGAGGTCGACGCCGGACGCTTCCGCCGTGACCTTTATTACCGTATTAACGTTCACGTCATCGGCGTCCCACCGCTTCGTGACCATCTCTCCGACTTGCCAGAGCTCATCGACCACTTCCTCACCACCACGTGCGCACGGTTCGGTGTGCGGAAGAAGAGGCTCGAGCCGGCAGGACTCGAGGCCCTCATGGCCTGCCGCTGGGATCAGAACAATGTCCGCGAGCTCAGGAACGTGGTCGAACGCATGATCATCGCCACCAGCGGAGAGCTGATCGGCCTCGAGCAGGTACCGGCCGAGATCCGCGAGGTCGCACCGCTACCGGTCGCTTCCGGGAAGCGCACGTTCCAGGAGCTCAAGGCCGAGGCGGAACGCCAGATCATCCTCACCGCGCTGGAGCGCAACGACTGGCACATCACCAACACCGCGAAGGATCTCGGACTCGCCGACCACGCCAGCCTGCTCAAGATCATGCGGAGGCATAACATAAGACGGGATTGAGGGGAGGGGCCCGGCATAGGGGGCCCCGGTAGCACTCCCCACCTCACTGCGGGGTGTGTGCGACCGGACACGTGCTCCACTCCTCCGCGTGTCCAACAGTACACGACCTGTCTTCGATCATCTCCTGCCGACATCCTGTCGTATCACTTAACTAAAACTCAGACAACAGGTTATAAGGCCCGACCTCCGCACGATTCGATCTGGCACCCGGCCTGCCTCAAGGAGCGGTGGAAGCTCTGATCGAGGACCGGCGCCAGCAGGCGCCCGCGTGCAAGGAGGTGGATGATGACGGTGAAAGGAATCGAGGTTCATCGCTGGGCTGTGGGGATCGGCGTCACGCTGGCGCTGGCCGCAGCAGTTCCCCTGGCGGTGGTGGCGTGTGGGGGCGCCGAGCGACCCACGGCGGAAGCCGGAGAGGAGGTCCGTGAACGGGTCCAGCCCCCGGACATTACGCTGCCACCGCCGCCCCCCGCGGCCGAGACGGTTCTGGCCTCGGAGGACACGTTCAACGAGGCGGACGCCGTCGGGCCGCCCGCGGCCCCTGTTGAGGTGACGTACGAGACGGCGGAGTCGGCGTTCCTAGAGGGACGGTACGACGAGGCGGAGCGGCTGTTCACGTTCTACGCCGACCGTCGACCGGAGAACCCGTGGGGTTACTACATGCTAGGGCTCTCGGCGTGGAAGGCAGGCGATCTGGTGAGCGCCGAGCAGGCGCTCGAGGCGGCGCTGCGGCTCGATCCCCGTCACCTGAAGAGCCGGGTCAACCTGAGCCGTGTGTTGCTCGACGGCGGCCAACCGCATGACGCGATGGTCAATGTCGAGGAGGTGCTGGCGATCGACCCCGAGTCGAACGATGGGCTGCGGCTGCTGGGTCGGGCCAATCACCAGCTGGGCCGTACGGAGGCGGCCGTCGACGCGTACCGGCAGGCCATATTGGTCGACGACACCGACGCGTGGTCGATGAACAACATAGGGCTCGTGCTCATCGAGCAGGAGCGCTTCGGCGAGGCGCTGCCGCCGCTGGCCCGGGCGGTGGAGCTGCGTGATGACGTGGCGATCTTCCAGAACAACTTGGGGGTCGCGCTGGAGCGGGCCGGCCACTTCAGGTGTGCTGAGGCGGCCTACAGATCAGCACTGGCCATCGACAGCTCCTACGAGAACGCGAAGCTCAACCTTTCCCGCGTCGAGCTGCTGGACGAGCCGGCCGACTTCGAGCCAGTCGACCTCGGCGAGCTGGCCCAGATCTTCATCGATGAGTTGGAGGGTTGGCGCGAGGCGGTGGCGTACAAGGACAGCGGAAGCTAGGCCCGACCTCCCCCGGGCCACGCAGGGGGCTCGCGTCGCCGGGCGATGCGGCCCCCTGCGCTTCGCGGCTCGCCTATCTCACCTCACAACGCGCCACCGGCCGCAGCGTGAGCTTCGCGTCCTGGTCGGGCTTGCTGCCGATCTTCCAGTACCAGCCTTCCGACTCGGTAAACGCGGTCGGCGGCGAGTAGAACGACATGCGGTTGTCCGGCGTCCGCGCTTCAAGCGTTGCCATGCCCGGCCTGAACGGCATGCGCAGGCAGACCACCCGGTTCATTCCCACCGTCCCCACGTACAGCCTGTCGACGTAGATCCGCAGCGTTCGGGTCCCGTCGTTCTCGAATAGCAGCGTCGGCGCGTTCGGCGCGGACCCGCTGAGCGGCGCGGACCCGCTGAGTCCGGCGATGATCGCCACGGCGGCTAGTCTCAATAGCGGCTTCATTGTCCAAAACTCCTGAAGCTTCATTTCTATTACTCTATATATAGAACCGGCGGAAGGCTAGCCTTGTTCCAGTCCGGGTCGGTGGACCCTACGGGCGCCTCGCTGGTATGAATGCAAATGCGGCGCGTCTGGAGACGGGATCGGTGCCTGTGGGAGCCACGGCACACCTGCGCCGGCTTGTGGCTGAGGCGGCGAGGAATATAATCTCTTGGTTAGCGCTAAATGTCTGGAATGCCGAAATTGAAGCTTCTGAACCGCTCTACGATATCCGCTGTTCTGCTCGGGCTGGCGACGGCTGTGGCCGGCGAGTCGGCTCTGGCGCAGGGGCCTGTCGTCCGGGGGATACTGTTCTTCGCACCGACGTGTCCTCACTGTCACGAGGTGATCAACGGGGATCTTCCGACCATCTTTGGGCGCTTCGGCGGTCAGCCGCGGCTCTACTTCGATACCACCGCGGCCCGCGGGGAACTGGCGTTCTACGCAGTCACCAACGGCCAGGTCGAGATTCTGCTGGTCGATGCGTCGAAGCCGGCGGGATACAACATCTTCAGGGCGGCGACGGAGCGGTTCGAGATCGAGTCCAACGGTGTCCCGCGCTTGATCGTCGGTGACAGCGTCCTCATCGGCTCGCTCGACATCCCGAGGCAGCTGCCGCGGTTGATCGAGCAGGGGCTGGCCGGCGATGGGATCGACTGGCCCGATATCGTCGGGCTGCAGACCGCCCTCGCCTCCATCCCCGGGCCGTTGCTCGCGGCGGCGGAGCCGGAGACCGCCGCCGGGGGCGAGGTTGCCGCGGAGGCGTCTCCCGAGCCTGAAACGACCGAGGCGGCGCCGGCGGCGCAGGACCCGCAGCCGGAAGCTCCGAACGAGGCGGCTCCACAGGCTCAGCCCGAGACGCAGCCTGCGGCCGGCGGCGAGGACACGCCCGAGCCGCGACCGGGCGAAGCGGAGGCGGCAGCCGCCGAGGACACTACCGGCCGCGAGGCCACGCCCGAGGAACGTCCCAGCGTGACGACACCGGTCCCGGAACCCGGCGGGACCAACCTCGGCCCCACGGCGGTGCCAGGATCCGAGCGCGAAGCCGATGAAGCGTCCGCCGTCGAAGACGAGACTGTAAGCGAGGCGGAAGTAGATTCGACGCTCGCGCTGATCCCCATATACAGGCCGACGATGATCGAGCTTTACCGGCAGGACCCTGTCGGTAACAGCGTATCGGTCCTGGTTCTCATCGGCATGGTGCTCAGCTTTGTGGTCTTCGCCCTGATCGTGCGGGAGCCGAGTACGGGGAACGCGCTGCCGATTGCCGTCCCGCTGATCGCCGTCGTCGGCATCGTGGTCGCCACGTACCTCACCTACATCGAGTCGAGTGGTGTCACGGCGGTGTGCGGCCCCGTGGGCGACTGCAACACGGTGAACCAGAGCGAGTACGCGAGGCTCTTCGGTGTGATCCCGGTCGCGGCTCTGGGCCTGGCCAGCTACGTGGTGGTCATCCTCGCCTGGTCGGTGGCGCGGCTCGGATCGGGCACGGCGGCCGATTGGGCGAAGCTGGGTATTCTCGCAATCGGCGTTATCGGCACGCTCTTCTCTATCTACCTGACCTTCCTCGAGCCTTTCGTCATCGGCGCTACCTGCGCCTGGTGCCTGACCTCGGCAGTCGCGATCACGGCCCTCATGCTGCTCTCGGCACGGCCGGGCTTCGAGGCCTGGGCACGGATCCGTACACGCTAGACGGACACAAAAACCTTTCGCCTACCGTAGTGTCCTGCGAACATTCTCAGGTTACGGCCTATTACGCCCGGAATCTCAACAGCGAGGTGCGAATATGCCCAGGTTCGCTCATACCGTAGCGGTGCTGCCGCTGCTGGCGCTCATCGCCCTGCCTGTCCCGGCGCCGGCACAGACCGCGACCGCCGTCGACGTCCGGCAGTACCAAGAGGTCCTGACCGCCGCCTATCCCGCGGACGAGCCGGGCGCCGCGGCGCTCGTCGCCCGGGACGGCGCGATCGAATACCTCGGTGCTTCAGGCATGGCGAATTTGGAGCTCGGGGTCCCGCTACAGCCGGATATGGTGTTCGAGATCGGCTCGATCACCAAACAGTTCACGGCGGCCGCGATCATGATGCTGGCAGAGGAGGGCAGTCTGTCCCTCGACGATCCGATGACCAAGTTCCTGCCGGACTACCCGGAATGCGGCGACCGGATCACCGTCGAGCATCTGCTGACGCACACTTCCGGTATCGTCAGCTACACGAACATCCCCGGCTACATGGCCGAAGAGATCCGTAGCGATCTCACGGTCGAGGAGTTGGTCGACGTGTTCAAGGACCTGCCGGTCGAGTTCGAGCCCGGTGAGCGCTTCAACTACAACAACTCGGGCTACGTGCTGCTGGGCGCCATCATCGAGAGCGCCAGCGGCACGACCTACGCCGAGTTCCTGCAGGAGCGGATCTTCGATCGCCTCGGGATGAAAGACTCGTACTACGGCAGCCACCGGCGGATCATCCCACGGCGCGCTGCCGGATACGGCGGCGAGCCGGGCGCCTGGCTCAACGCCGCCTTCCTCAGCATGACACAGCCGTACTCGGCGGGCGCGCTGATGATGACGGTCGAGGATCTCCTCCGCTGGAACCAGGCGTTCTACGGCGGCGAGCTGATCAGCCATGAGTCGCTCGAGCGGATGACGACTCCCTATGTGCTCAACAACGGGAACTCGACGGGCTACGGCTACGGCCTCGCTCCGCGCGACCTGCGCGGGCGACGCGCCATCGGCCACGGCGGCGGCATCAACGGCTATGTGACCGACGCTTTCTATCTCCCCGGTGAAGACGTGTTCGTCGCCGTGTTCAGCAACAGCACCGGCTCGCTGGCCGGCCCCGACCTCGTAGGAGGGAAGCTCGGCGCCATCGCCATCGGCGATCCTTACCCTGAATGGAAGGAGATCGCGCTCGACGAAGCTGCCCTCCGGCGCTTCGCCGGCGTCTACCGGATCGACGAGAACACGCAGCGCGTCGTGACCGTCGAGGACGGCCAGCTCTATACTCAGCGCAGCGGTGGCGTGAGGCAGAGGGCCTACCCGTCGTCGCCGACCCACTTCTTCTACAAGCACTCGCTATCGCATTTCGAGTTCGTCGTCGAGGGCGGCGAAACCTACATGCTCATGTACCAGGGCGGGGCCGAGCAGGCGGAGCGGGCGGTGTGGGTGGCCGACGCGCCGCAGCCGCGCGAGCCGATCGAGCTCGATCCGGCGATTTACGACGATTACGTTGGCGTCTACGAGTTGGAGCCGGGCTTCGATCTCACCGTCACCCGTGACGGCGACCGGCTCATCGTGCAGGGGACGGGACAATCGCCGGTGGAGATCCTGCCGGAGTCGGAGACCGAGTTCTTCATCGAGGAGATCGACGCGCAGATCACCTTCGTCCGGAGCGCGTCGGGCTCCGTGGACCGGCTGATCCTGCACCAGGGCGGCCGCGATATGCCGGCGGAGCGGAAGTCCGGCGCGTAGGCAGCGGATCAGGCTTCCGGTCCGTCTGGCCGTCCGACGGCTGCGCCAAGAGCGGGGAAGGCGTCGATCCTCGCCCGTAGTGGAGTGTATCGAGGGGTGTCTTTTCTCGTCGGCGTGGCTGGTCTATGATGCGCCGGTCGGACGCCACGCTCACTCAGCCATTGAAACCCGATGAAGACTCGAACCGACGCTCCAGGCGACTGGCTGGCCATCTCGCGCCGAACCTTCCTCTCGCGTACCGGCGCTGCTGTCGTGGCGCTCTCCGTTCTCCCGTCCCCGCGTCCGGAGTCCGGGTCAGCTTCGGCACGCGGCGCGTACGCGGGAGTGCGGAACCGGCACTACCCGTCGAACCGCGAGCCGCTGGTTCCGAATGCGTACGTCCCGCTGCCCCTCGGCTCGATCAAGCCGGCCGGTTGGCTTCGGGTCCAGCTCGAGGGTTGGGCCGAAGGGATGACCGGGCGACTGGACGAGATCTGGCCCGACGTCGGTCCCGACAACGGATGGCTGGGCGGTGGCGGCGACGTCTGGGAGCGTGGGCCCTACTGGCTGGACGGGCTGGTGCCGCTGGCCTGGACGCTGGAGGACGAGCGGCTCACCGCCAAGGCGAGGCGCTGGATCGAGGCGACGCTGGACAGTCGGGGGCCCAACGGTTTCTTCGGGCCGGTGGCCGAGCGGCGCCAGCGGGGGAGCGGGGTGGCGCCCGGCGCCGACTGGTGGCCCCGCATGGTGATGCTGAAGGTGCTGCAGAGCTACCACGAGGCGACGGGCAACGACCGCGTGTTGGAGCTGATGACCGGGTACTTCCGCTACCAGCTGCGCGAGCTGCCGACCAAGCCGCTGGGACACTTCACCTTCTGGGGTCAGCGGCGCGGCGGCGAGAACCTGGCTAGCGTCCACTGGCTGTATAACCGGACCGGCGACGCGTTTCTGCTCGAGCTCGGCGAGCTCGTGTTCGGGCAGACCCAGGATTGGACGACGTGGTTTACGGCCGAGCACGGCATCTGGCACGTGGTCAACACGGCCATGGGCATCAAGCAGCCCGGGGTCTGGTACCAGCAGTCGGGCGACGATCGCTATCTCGAGGCGGTCGAGTCCGGCATCGACTACCTCATGTCGCGGCACGGCCAGGTCCACGGGATGTGGTCGGGCGACGAGATGCTGCACGGGACCGACCCGACGCAGGGCGTCGAGACCTGCGCGGTGGTCGAGTACATGTACAGCCTCGAGAGCCTGCTGCCGATTAACGGCAGCGTGCAGACCGCCGACCGGCTGGAGCGCGTGGCGTACAACGCGCTACCGGCGGCGCTCAGCCCACACTTCGCCGGCCGTCACTACTACCAGACCGCCAACCAGATCGCCTGCACCCGCGACTACCACAACTTCAGCACCCGGCACGGCGACGATAACCTGGTGGGCCTCGAGAACGGCTACGGCTGCTGCACCGCGAACCTGCACCAGGGATGGCCGAAGTTCACCGCGCACCTCTGGATGGCCACACCCGACGATGGGCTGGCGGCTCTGGTCTACGCGCCCTGCCAGGTGACGGCCCGGGTGGCCGACGGCGTCGAGGTGCGCTTGGAGGAGCAGACCGACTACCCGTTCGACGATACCGTCCGTTTCACCTACCACGGTCCGTCGGCTACCGCCTTCCCCTTGCACCTGCGAATACCGCACTGGACCGAGAGCGCCGAGCTGCGAGTGCGAGGCGAGCCGTTGGGCGGCGCCGTCGGCGGCTCGATCCTGCGGCTCGACCACGTCTGGAACGACGGCGACGTCGTCGAGCTGCACCTGCCCGCGAACCTCCGCGTCTCCCGCTGGCACGAGAACTCCGCCGCACTCGAGCGGGGCCCGCTCGTCTTCGCGCTCAAGCGGAGCGAACAGTGGGTCAGGATCAAGGGCACCGAACCGTTCGCCGACTACGAGATCCGCACCGGCGACCCTTGGAACTACGGACTGCTTGAAGAGGACCTGGAGGATCCGAGCGGTGTCTTCTCGATCGTGCACAAAGACGTGCCTGAGCAGCCCTGGTCGATCGCCGGGGCCCCGCTGGAGCTGAGCGTCCGGGCGCGCCGCGTACCGGTCTGGCGGCGCTACGGCGGCATCACCGGCCCGCTCCCTTGGAGCCCGATTCGTTCCCGCGAGCCCGATGGGCGGGTAACGTTGATACCGTACGGCAGCACCAAGATTCGAATCTCTGCGTTCCCGGTCGTCGTCTAGAGCCGACCGGCGGCAACAGCCCGGTCATACACCAACCTGGAGGTGATGTATGGACACTGCAGGACCCACGCGCAGAGATCTCCTCACTAAGGTCCTACCGGCGGGGGCTCTGGCCTGTCTCAGCTGCACGAAGCTGTGCGGGCTCTTTCAGTCGGCCCACGCGCAGGAGGCTGACCCGCGGCACAAGTTCCTCGCCGACTCCGGGATGAGCTACGCCGATGTGTTCGGCTTCGCCTTCGCCGGCTACTACATCCCAATCATGCAGGGCCTCAGTGCGCAGGTCGGGGAGCAAGAGTTTATCGAGATGCTGAAACGGGCAGCGACGGAAGCGGGCCGCCGCGGCGGTGCGAACCAGGCGCGCAGCGTCGCCAACAACGACCTCGCCACGTTCGTCACGCCGCTGACCGACCCTGACCGCTTCTGGCAGCACGCGCTGACCTGGGCGATCGTCGAGAACAGCGAGCGTGCTTTCGAGGTGAAGGTCAGCGAGTGCCTATGGGCGCGGACCTTCCGCGACGCAGGCGCCGCCGAGATCGGCTACGCCGGCATCTGCCACGGCGACTATGCCTGGGCGTCGGGCTACAACCCGCGGATGCGGATGGAGCGTACGAAGACGCTCATGCAGGGCCACGACTGCTGCAATCATCGCTGGGTCTGGGAGGACTGACGAAGGTGGACCTCGGTACCGACCGGGGCGGGCCACTGATGGGCTCACCGTGTCGGGGAGTGCGGTAGCTGGAGCGCCCCGCTCGAGCGGCGGCGCCCCGGGTGGGATTACGCCGCTGGAGCTTGCCAACCCACGCGTAAGAGACTAGATTACTTGCACTTCCGGCTCTGCACGTACCCCCCCGAAGGCGATCCACATTCACAGAAGAGGAACCATGAACAGAGCACTGTTCGCAGTAGCGGTCATGCTTGGCCTCGGTGTCGCCGGGATCAGCGACGGCCAGGCACAGGGTCTCACCCTCGGCGCCCACGGTGGGTACAACTACGCGCAGCTGTCCGACATTCCAACGGACATCGAGAAGGTGGGTGACAAAGGCAGCTTCGTGCTCGGCGCCTTCCTCAACATCCAGTTCCACAGGACGCTGTTCCTGGGCGTGGAAGGCAACTACGTCGAGTACAAGAACGACTTGACCGAGGGCCTTGATGAGGGAGTGATCAAGCACAACTACATCCAGGTCCCGGCGTACCTGGGTGCGCGGCTGCTGACCGGTATCATCCAGCCCGTCGTCTACGCCGGTGCGGCCGCCTCGTTCGAGACGACGTGCAAGATCGATCCGGAAGGCCTCGACAGCCAGGACTGCGAGGACATCGGCCTCCAGACGGAGAACCTGACTTGGAACGCCGTCTTCGGCGGCGGCCTGAACATCGCACTGCCCATGATCGTCATCAGCGCCGATCTGCGGTACAACCTCGGGCTGACCGAGGTCGCCGAGGACGACGACCCCAAGTGGAACAGCTGGATGGCGCTCGTGGGCGTCGGGATCAGGCTGGGCAGTTGATGACTGGCGGATCGCCCTAGGTAGAACGGGCCCGCGGCTGCCGCGGGCCCGTTCTGCTTCGCCCCTTGACCAGGAACGCTTTGGTTACGGGCGGACTGCTTGCCGTCAGCAACGCGAGTCGGCATCTTGCCCGGAGCCCCACCGTCAGTCTATCAGCTCCCTTCAGCGGAGGGGGATCGTCAGATGCCGAAATTGAAGGACGGCTGCGTGCAACCGGCGCGCGGGCCGATCGTGCCCGCGGCCGAATCCTCGGGCCCGGCGGCCGCGGCCGCCCAATCACAGGAGGTGACCGGAATGCTGGCACGCGTCGGCGCGGAAGCACCCGACTTCGAGGCGAGTGCCTTCGTCGCAGGTGAGGGGTTCAAGCCGGTCAGGCTATCGGATTACCGGGGACAGTGGCTCGTGCTCTGCTTCTACCCGGGCGACTTCACCTTCGTTTGACCGACGGAACTGGCGGCGGTCGCCGCCATTTACTCCGATTTCAAGGACATCGGTGTGGAAGTCCTGGCTATGAGCACCGACAGCCGCTTCGTGCACCTGATCTGGCAGGAACAGGAGCTGTCGAAGATGGTGGACGGCGGTGTGCCGTTCCCGATGCTTTCCGACGCCGGCGGCAGGATCGGCAGGATCTACGGTGTCTACGATGAAGCGGCGGGCGTGGACATCCGCGGTCGCTTCATCATCGACCCCGACTTCGTCATCCGTGCGATGGAAGTGTTGACCCCTGAGGTCGGACGCAGTCCCGGCGAGCTGATGCGCCAGATCAAGGCGTTCCAGCATGTGCGGGAGACGGGTGAAGTGACACCGTCAGGCTGGCAACCCGGCGACGCCACTCTGACGCCGGGTCCCGAGTTGGTCGGCAAGGTCTGGAAGGCCTGGAAGCCGTAAGCCCGGCTTCGCCAGGAGATCAACTGGAAGCGGCCTCTGCTCTGCAGAGGCCGCTTCCAGTTACCGGCCCCGGTACGGCAGGGCTCGATGCGCGCTCACTGCTTCTCGAATGCGCCGATGTCGTAGCCGCCGCCCGCCGGTCGCGCGTTCTCATCGTAATCGTCGCTGACCGAGACGTCGATGCCGTTGTCGATCGCCGGACTGCCGTCGAGCAGATGGAAGTCGCCGTTGTCGCGGTCGACGAACAGCGGGTCAGCGTCCTGCGAATTGCACCCCAGTCCTTCCGCCGCACACATCTCCGCCATCGTCGAGTAGTAGACGTCCGAGGCGCCCGGGCTGGGGTTGAACGTTATCGTGCTCACGTCCAGCAGGTTGTAGTCCATAACAAAGGAGTAGGGGTCGTGAATCTGAGCGGTATCGTGGTTGTTGAACAGGAACGAGCCGCTGACGACGATGTTGTTCCTGAAGACGTTGTCTCGGCCGGACAGGCTGATGCGATTGTAGTACGAGGTGTTGTGGTAGATGTCGAGATTGAAGCCGGTGAGCACGAAGCCGCCCTTCCTGTTATTGTAGGCCAGGTTGTTTCTAATCGTGCTGTTCTGCGATTCGCTGCCCGGCGCGCCGCCGCTGGCATACTGGCCCAGCTTGAATCCGTCGCCGCCGTCGCACACACCGGCCCAGCCGTTCTCGTAAGCGGCATTCCGCTCGATCAGAGCACCGTCCACGCCCTCCAGTCCGTCCAGGCCGTCGTCACAGTTGTTGAAGAACTCGCTGTCGCGGACAATGATGTCCTGCGAGTACCAGATGTTGATACCGTCGTAGTTGTCGTAGGCCGTGACGTTCAGGATCTGGATACCGGGGATTCGTGCGCCCCGGTCGAACGATCCGGCCATGATCCCCCAGCCGCGCGCACGGCTGGGATGGCTCGTGTGGGCGACCTCCACGTCTCTCAGAGTGATGTAGGGCCCTAGCCAGGCGCCCACCGTGTCGCAATAGTGAAGCTTGATGCCCTCGACCTGGATGTACTGGGAATCCCTGAAGTCGAGACAGACGGCGGCGAGGCCCGTAGCATCGATGACGACCTCTTCGCCCTGATAGGCCCTGAGCGTGATGTAGGCGCCCGGCCCGCTGCCGCCCTTGCTACCGGCGTCGAGGACCTCGTTGTACGTGCCCGCTCGAACGTTGATGATGTCGCCCGCCGAGACCTGCGCGAAGGCGTGAGCGATCGTCCGCCAGGGGTTGTCGATGGCGCCCGTGTTGGTGTCACTTCCGCTAATGGCGACGAAGTACTCGTTCGCCGCAGGCGGCGCTGGCTGCCAGGTCAGGAGGAGCACCCAATCGTCGGTGCTCGGCGGTGTGAGCACGTGGTCCACTCCGCCGGCCAGCGTCCCGGCGCTCGACTCGCTACCGGTCCGCGTGTCGAACCAGGTCGCCACGTACTCGCCCGAGATGCCGCTGAGTTTCACGGTCACGTCACTGCCGTCACCCGTATCCCACTTGTCGTTGGCGCCCATCAGGAAGATGAGCAGGTTGGTGCGGTCCGGGTCGGCGAGCGCGTAGCCGTTTGCCACCAGCGACGGTGCCGGGACCATCGAGCCGAACGTCGCACCCAGCTCGGCCTCGACGAACGGGTTCACCAGCCCGATCCAGCTCTCCGACTCGAGGTCGCTCGCGATGTCGTCCATGTGGAAGAAGCCGTCGCTGCCACGGTAGATGACCGCCAGGCCGCCGGCGACTAGCGCCTTCCACATCGAGCGGCGGACGTCCTCGGGCCGGAAGTCCTTCTCCGGATGCGATGGGCGGTTCTCGCCCCAGGCATCGAACATCCCGACCGGAACGTCGCCGGCTTCGAAGTAGCCGATCATGTCGTCGATCAGCGCCAGCTGGTCACCGCGACTCTCGTAGGTACGGCCCGCCATCAGCAGGTCGCCGGAGCCGCCGCCGGCGCGGCTGGAGATCGGATGGTCGTACGGGTCGAGCGCACGGACCGTTGTGCCGAACCAGTCGATGTCCGCCTGGGTGCGGTACTCCGAGACGTCGATCCCCGTGTCCCATAGCACGACGGGATACCCGGCGAGCCGGGCGACCATATAGCGGAGGAAGAGCTCCTCCGTCGCCGATTGCGCCGCCCACGTCGGTGCCCCGCTGTCATCGGTGTACGCCATGATGTAGGCGCCCAATCCGCGCTCGGCGAGCGCCTCCATCCGCGCCTCCATGCGGTCCCAGACCTCCAGGTTGAAGCGGTGGTCGGCCGGGTCGCCGTCGAACGCCAGCATGGTCGCCGACTCCGGCTGTAGACGCGTGTCCAGCATGTGCATGTTGTTGGCTGCAACGAAATCGGCGGCGGCCTCGAACTCGGCCAGCGTCCCCTCATCGCTGAAGAAGTTCATCCGCAGCGCGACGGGCACGGCCAGGTAGGTGCCGTCGGCGAATCGCCACTTCCTCCCGTCCGCGGCAGCCGCTTTCAAGAGACCTTTGTTGCTGGACGAGACGGCGTGGACCGTGTCCTCGATGGCGTTCAGGTCGGGATCGACGGATAACGTCTGGTATGCCCAGTCGCCCTCCTCGCTGGGCATGAAGCCGACCTTCCAGGTGTCGTCGCCCGCGTAGTAGCCGGGCATGACGATTGTCGTGCCCGAGCCCGAGTGGGTGAAGCTGACGTCCAGCTCCAGCTCGAACGGATTGCCCGTGTACGATGTGTTGGTGAACGCCAGAACCGCCCGCTGCCATACGCCCACGGTCGCACTGGGCGGGTCACCATCGGGCGGGTCGTTGTGCTCGAAAAGCTGGGTGCAGGCCAGGGCGGGCATGGCGAGCAAGATCAGAAGTCGTGACAGCTTGCAGGGGCGCAAAGGGAACCTCCGGGGCTCGAGCTCGGGCAGCGGCCGTGGGCGCGCTGTTCGGCCTTGTGCTGTTGGGGAGGGAGATCGGCCCGACGAACGCCGGGCCCGCGCTAGTAGTGTACCTGTCCAGACCCTCCGAGGTTCCGGGCTCGACGGGGTCTGGGTTGCCCGGCCCGTCTCGCATCGCCATCCTGATCGCGCAGCACGACAGATCGTAACAGGCCCCTGAACGCGGTGGGAACGATGAGGATGAATTCCGAGTTCGATTCCAGGCCGGCTGCGGCACTTGCGGCTAGCCTGGTGCTGTTGGTGGCCTTCACCGTCGCAGGTTGCGATGAGTCGACGAGCCCGGACGAATCCGGCGGAGCACCGGTTTGCGCCAGCAACTACCTCGAGGCCAGCACGCCGCTGCGGCTCGTGATGCCGTTTGCCGAGGGGAGCGAATGGACGGTCGGCGGGGCTGGGAGCTTCTTCGGAGAAGGTGCACACACCAATAGTTCGGCGGGCGGCCAATTAAGTGATGGAGAGTATTTCGCTACAGACTGGAACTGCTGCGGCGGCGGTGACAACGATCTCGGCGAGCCCCTATATCCGATGGCGCCGGGCAGGGTCTCCCACGTACGAAGTGAGGACCCGGGTACGACAGGCTACGGCAAGTTCGTGATCGTGGTGCACCCGGGAGATCCGCCGTTTCGCACTCGGTACGCCCACCTTGACGATGTGACTGTAGACGAAGGGGACGTGGTGTTCACGACGACCGAGGTGGGCACTGTGGGGAATACCGGGACAGGCTCCGCGCACCTCCACCTCGCCTTCCAACGCTGGACGGGAGAACATTGGCGTTCGAAGTCGTACTATGATACCGCAAGCGATGCGCAATCGCGGAAGCCGAGTCCCATGTGGACCGCCGCCGGATCGACCGAGCTGTGCCCGGGCGCGAACTACACTGCGGCTAAGGGCGTGTCGGTATTTCACGACGTGAACCCGGCTCACGACATCAGCCGCTACATCACATCCGTGTACGCGCACGGCTACGCCATCGGCTGCAGCAACGAGCCCCAGTACAATTTCTGCCCCTACGATCCTCTCACGCGTGCTGAGATGGCCGTGATACTCGTGCGCTCGGAGCACGGCCCCGACTTCGTGCCGCCCGATCCCTCACAATCGGAATTCGCGGACGTTCCCGTCGATGCCTGGTATTCCAAGTGGGTCCATCAGGCCTACTACGACTATTACACCGACGGCTGCTGGCCGGACCCACTCCTCTACTGTCCATTCGATCAGCTGACCCGGACCGAGCTGGCGGTGTTCATGCTGCGGGCTCGCCACCGGGACCCGGACTACGAGCCTCCCGCCGCGACAGGTGTGTTCGCCGACATGGAGGGTCACTGGGGCGCGGAGTGGGCCGAAGCGGCATACGATGAAGGGATCATGGAACCGTGCCGAACACAGTGGCCGTACCGGTATTTCTGCCCCGAGTCGGCCGCTTCCCGGGCGCTGATGGCCAAGGCGCTGGCGAAAGCGAAGTATCTGCCGGTGCCAAGCAAACCCTAGCCTTGGGGATGAGAAGCCGGCCTGTGGCTTGCGGCGGCGAGCGCGTCGGGCTTCGTCGTCGTGCTCTTCCGTAGCGCCGGGAGGAAAAGAACCTTACTTATAGTGCAAGTCGCCGGGGTGGCGGAATGGCAGACGCAAGGGACTTAAAATCCCTGGGGCTACAGCCCGTGCGGGTTCGACCCCCGCCCCCGGCACTCTCGAACAGTTGGTGACTGCTCTCTTGGCCCTTGGCAGGAGGCTGAAGGATGTCTTCACGTCTGTCGATCGCTACCGCTCTCGCTTTCGGCCTGGCGGCGCTCGCCGCGCCTCTGGCCGCGCAGGCTCCAGACGTTCCCGGACCGTCCTTTAAGAACGTGCTGAGCCTGTCCGATATCGGAGGCGCGGTGATCGCGCCGGACGGCAACGCCATCGCGTACACCGTCGTCAGCACCGACTGGGACGAGAACGGCTACGACACGGAGATCTGGCTGGTACGACCTGGGGAAGAGCCCTTCCAGCTCACGCGCACGGAGGACGGTAGCAGCACGAGCCCGCAGTGGTCGCCCGACGGGCGCTGGCTCGCGTTCGCCGCCGACCGCGGTGACGGTCGGCAGATCCACCTGATCGACCCGCGTGGCGGCGAGGCGTGGGCGCTCACCGAGGACGATGAGGGTGTGGGCGGCTTCGCCTGGGCGCCGGATGGCAAGCGGATCGCCTTCACCCGCTCGGACGAGGAGAGCGAGCGGGAAGAGCAGCTCGAGGAACAGTACGGCGCCTACGCAGTGGAGGACGCCGAGTATCGGATGGTTCACCTCTGGCTGGTCGAGTTACCCGATAAGCCGGGTGTGGCTGAAGCGACCCGACTCACGGAGGGGGACGACTTCACGGTCTCGGGGTTCGATTGGTCGCCCGACGGGACGCGGATCGCCTTCGAGCATCGGCCCGATCCGCTGATCAACTCGTGGCTGGGAGCTGACATCTCGATCCTCGACGTGGAGAGCGGTGAGATCGCGCCGCTCGTCGACGCAGTCGGCCCGGACGGCAACCCCACCTGGTCGCCCGACGGTCGCTGGATCGCCTATCAGACGAGCGGACCCGACATGGGCTCCGTTTACTACAAGAACGGTTTGATCTACAAGATCCCGGCCGACGGCGGCGAGCCGGCGCTGATACCTGTCGATGTAGATGAGGACCTCTTCATCACGGCGTGGAACCCGCGTGGTCTCTTCCTCATGGGATGGGAGCGCACGAACCTGCGCGTCTATCGGGTCGATCCCAACTCCGGCCGCGCGGAAGTCTTCGCCGACAGGCCCGACCGCATCTGGTCCGTCGATTTCACGCCGGACGGCGGGACGCTGGCCGTGGTAGGACGCACGGCGACAACGCTGGACGAGGTCTATCGCGCATCCGCCAGCCGGTTCCGACCCGAGCGACTGACAAACATGACATCGCAGATCGAGGACTGGGAGACCGGCAGCAGCGAGGTCATCTCCTGGGAGAGCACCGACGGCACGGCGATCGAGGGCGTGCTGCACAAGCCGGACGACTTCGACCCCTCGCGACAGTATCCGTTGCTTGTCATCATCCATGGTGGGCCGACTGGCATCGACTACCCCACACCGATACTCAGCTACGTCTACCCGGTGCACCAGTGGCTGGCCAAGGGCGCGCTGATCCTGCGCCCCAACTATCGTGGCTCGGCGGGCTACGGCGAGGAATTCCGTTCGCTCAACGTACGCAACTTGGGCGTGGGCGACGCCTGGGACGTACTATCGGGCGTCGATCACCTCGTCGCCCAGGGCATAGTCGACACGACGCGCATGGGAGCCATGGGCTGGAGCCAGGGCGGCTACATCTCGGCCTACCTGACGACGACGACCGACCGCTTCGCGGCGATCTCGGTCGGCGCCGGGATATCGAACTGGGTCACGTACTACGTGAACACGGACATCCATCCGTTCACCCGGCAGTACCTCAAGGCGACGCCGTGGGAGGACGAGGAGGTCTACGCCAAGACGTCACCGATGACTTTCATCACGCAGGCGTCGACCCCGACCCTCATCCAGCACGGCGAGTTCGACCGGCGCGTGCCGATCCCCAACGCCTACGAGCTATACCAGGGACTCCAGGACATGGGTGTGGATACGAAGCTGATCGTCTACAAGGGGTTCGGGCACGGGATCAGCAAGCCGAAGGAGCGGCTGGCCGCGATGTGGCACAACTGGCAGTGGTTCGGTAAGTACTTGTGGGGTGAGGAGATCGAGATGCCGATCGAGGCGGATGAGGAGAGGGAGGAGGGAAGGGCGGACCCGGGCAGCTGACGCCTGCCCGGGTCCCCTGAGAGACTACTCGTAACGTAGCGCCTCGATCGGGTCGAGCATCGCGGCCCGTCGTGCGGGCCAGGCGCCGAAGAACAGCCCCACCGCGGCGCTGAAGATCACGGCGATGAGCACCGCGGCCGGCGAAACGAAGGTGGCCCAGTTGGCGAGCTTCGAGAGGGCCACGGCTCCGCCGGCGCCGGCGAGGATGCCGACCACGCCGCCCATCAAGCAGAGCACGAGGGCCTCGATCAGGAACTGCATCAGGATATTGCGTCGGGTCGCGCCCATCGCCTTGCGGACGCCGATCTCACGGGTACGCTCCGAGACGGATACCAGCATGATGTTCATGATCCCGATGCCGCCGACCAGCAGGCTGACGGCGGCGATCGCGCCTAGCAAGAAAGTGAAGGTGCGGGCGGTCTCTTCGTAGGTTTCGAGGAACTCGGCGCGGTTACGGATCTGGAAGTCGTTGTCACGGCCGGGCGGGATGGCGTGTTCCTTTCGCAGGATCCCCTCCATCTCGATCATCGCGACGTTCATCGAGTCAGGGTGCATGACCTGTACGGTGATCGAGTTGACGCGGTCGCTGCCAAAGATCCGGTACTGGGCGGTCTGAAGCGGGATCCAGATCTGCTCGTCGGGGTCACGCCAGCCGCTCGTCGTCCCTTTCTCCGCCATGATGCCAATGATCTCGAACGGGACACCGCGGATCAGGATCTGCTGGCCGATCATCGCCACACTGTTGGCGTCGAGCATCTCGGGGACGGCGTTACCGAGTACGGCGACCCGCTTGCGCGTGATCCCGTCCCCGGCTGTGAACATCTCCCCAGCTTCGATCTCGTAATTGTTCACTGAGAGGTATTCGGAGACTGTGCCCAGTACGTTCACGTTGATGTTCCGACTCCCGTACTCGACCTGCTGGTTACGGCTCAACTCCGGTATCACGGCGCTCAGTAGCGTCGCTTCTCTGCTCAACGCCATCGCATCGTCGGTGGTCAGGCTAACTCGCTCGGCGCTGGCTACGCCGCGCATGAACGATTGTCCGGCGTAGATGGACAGCAAATTGGTGCCGAGCGCTTCGATCCGGTCCTGCACCGCCTTCTGGGCCCCGGTGCCCAGGGCGACCATGGTGATCACCGCGCCGACACCTATGACGATGCCGAGCATGGTTAGGAACGAGCGCAGCTTGTTCGCCCGGACCGCGCTGAGCGCCACCCTGAGAATCTCTGTGAAGAGCATCGGTTACTCCGCCTATCTCGTCTGGACGCCGGGCACTCCGGACCGGCGCGCTGCCCGCTCCTGCCACTCCTGCTGGCTGGCCAGCAAGCTGGCGCTCGGTAGCACCAGCACGGTATCGCCCTCGCTCAGACCCGAGATCACCTCGGAATAGTCCAGGTCGGTGAGCCCGGTGCGGACCGGGACCGGAGTGGGCACGCCGTTACGCATCGCGAACACGATGTAGTCCCCGCCGATCAGCGCGGCGTCGGTGGCGCTCGTCTCCTGCCGGCGGCCGGCGAGATTGCCGGGACCGCCGAAGCCGCCCGGCCCACCACCGCCTGCGTCCCTCAGCTGCCGCATCAGCGCTCGGTCCTCTTCGGTCAGCGACGCGAAGACGGAACGCATGTCGCTGGCGCCCTCGAACTTCGCTGCCAGAGTCCGAACGGCCTCGGCGCTCACGCCCTCGGGGAGGGTGATCTCACGCCCGCGCCAGGTGACGGTCTCACGACCGCTGCTCTCCTGGGCGTCGGCGAGTTCTGCGGAGGGTTCGCCACCGCGCTCCATCGCCGGCCGCCGCGCCGCGGCGACCTGTTCCAGGACGGCTTCGGGATCGAGCCCCAGGACCTGGGCCGCCGAGCCGACGTCACGGTCGGTGCGCAGCGCTGTGTTGGGTACCGCCAGCACATCCTGCCGGTCGCCGACGTGGACTTCGACCTCCGAGTTCATCCCCGGCTTGAGCAGGCCGCCGGTGTTGGGGATCCGGACCAGGACCGGGAACATGGTGACGTTCTGGGTGACGGTGGCCTGCGGCTCGATCTTCAGCACGCGGCCCTCGAAGGGACGGTTCTGGTACGCGTCAACCGTGATGGTGACCTCCATCGCGGGCTGGATCTTGCCGATATCGGTCTCGTCGACCAGCGCGCGGACCTGGACGGTGTCGAGGTTGGCCATCTGCATCAGCACGGTTCCGCCACCGACCTGGGCGGTCGCGGACGAGATCACGCTGCCGACTTCCACGTTCTTCACAATGATCACGCCCGAGATCGGCGCCTTCACCTCGGTGTCCTCGGCGGCGATCTCGGCGTCGGCCAGCGACCGTTCCGCCCGCACCAGCTGCGCTTGGGCGCTCGCCACGGCCAGCCTGGAGTCCTCGTACTCCTGGTCGGTGATCGATTGCGTTTGGTGCAATTGTTCCGATCGAGCTAGCTTCGCCTGCGCGTTCTCGAGCTGTGCACGGGCCAGCACCAGGTCGGCCTGGGCCTGGCGCAGCGTCGCCTGCGGGACCCGCGGGTCCACTCGGACCAGCAGCTCGCCGGCCTCCACATGGTCGCCGGTCTCGACCCGCATCTCGAAGATCTCGCCCGATGCCTTCGACTTGACCTCGACGGTGGTGATCGGCTCGACGACGCCGGCGGCGCTGGCCGAGACCACGATATCGCGAGTCGCCACCGGGACCAGGCGATAGACAGGGCCGACCTCTTCTTCCCCGTTGCGCAGGATGAAGGCGGCGACGGCGACGATAGCGGCGACGGCAAAAACGATGAGTCCGGTACGCTTCATTACAGCTCCCTCCCAATGAGAGCCTCGATCTGTGCCTTGGCTGTCAGGTAGTCTAGACGAGCTTGAATGATATCGACCTCGGCTTGGTCCAGATTGACCTGCGATAGGAGTACATCGAGGATGGTCGAGTTCCCGACACGGTACCGCTCCTGTTGCACTCGCAGGTCCTCCTCGGAGGCCGCCCGATTGCCCAGTGCGATCTCCAAGCTTATCTGGGCGGACCTCAGGGCCGCCAGTTGCTGGGTCAAAGAGGCGTTCACCTGCCGGCGAGCCTCTGCGGCTTGCGCCCGGGCGTTGTCCCGTGAGACGGCGCTCCGGGTACGGTTCGCTTCCCGGTTGAATCCGTTGAACAACGAGTAGGACACCGACAGGCGGATCGACCAGCTGGAATTCCAGTCGCTAACGAACTCGTTGCCCGACCAGGAGTAGGAGCCCGAGGTGGACACGCTGGGCAGATACTGTGCGAACGCGGCTGAGTAGTTGGCTTCCGCGGCTCGCTGGTTCGCGTCGGCTTGCAGTACGGAAGGAGACGCGGCGTAGGCCTCCTGGCGGATCACCGTGGTGTCGATTACGACGGGGTCGAGCAGCCGCTCATCGTAGATCGCACTCACGGTGCCATCAACCCCGATCAAGCGGGCCAGGTTGGACTCGGCCGTAGCGAGCTGGGTTTCCGCGTTGAGCTTCTGCAGCCGCGCGTTCGCGACCTCTACAGTGGAGCGCAGAGTGTCGGATCGGGTCGCGGTGCCGGCGGCCAGCATCTCTTTGGAGACCTTGAGCTGCTCCAGGGCCCGCTCGATCCGCGTCTCCGAGACGCGGACCAGCTCCTCGGCGGCGAGCGCGCTGAAGAACGTCTGCTTTACCTGGAGGATGGTCTGGAACCGCTGATTGACCAGAGACGCCTCGGCGGCCAGGGCGTCGGCGTTCGCTGCTCGTCCGTCATAGAACCGAGCCAGCCCGTCGAACACGGTCAGGCTCGAGCTGATGCCGGCCGAGTACGAGACGTTCGACCCGGTGACTTCGCGCTGCGTAGCTTGGTCGTAGCGTCTCGTCGAACTCCTGCTGGTGCCCGACGATGCGCTGAGGCTGGGCAGCCAGCTACCGATGACTTGGCGCTTCGCGGCGGCCGCGCTGGTCACCTGGCCGCGGGCCTGCACCATGGCAGGCTGCACGCGGAGGGCCATATTGACGGCCTCGTCCAGGGTCACCGAGGACGTCTGGGCAGCGCCCGGCTGCGCCAGTGCCAGCTGCGCCAGCGCCAGCAGGCCTAAGCCGCTGGTAACGATTCTCGCTCGCACGTTCCCTGTCTCCGCTGCTGTATGATCCGTGTTTCGAGAGTTCGCGAATTCTCTACTAAAGACAGCTAAAGGGGCGGAAGCGTTGCGACGTGGCGGGTATCCGGCCTCCGTAGTGCGGGGACGGGGCCCCAAGGGGCCCCGTCTGGTATGTGGTGGGTCGGGTCGCTCGAAGCTCAGCGCGAGGCAAGCTGCCCCGGCAGTCGCTTCCAGGCCACGACGCCGGCATGGTCGGACGGCCAGAGACCGGAGGGTGTGCGGTCCCACTGCCGGTGGCCGGTGCGGATGGCGAAGGCCGGGAAGTACCCGAAGTGACCGTGCATGAGGATGACGTCGACCCGGCGCTCGAGCAGTGACGCGGCGTTGAGCAGGGTCTCGTCCTGGCAGCAGGTGGGTCCCGGCCGGATCGGGCCCCAGACGTCGTTGAAGCCGGCATCGATGAAGGTCGCGTAGGCAGTTGGCCCGCCGTTGTCGGTGGGCGCCGAGTTGATGTCACCCGTCACGATCGTGGGGAGCTGCCCGCCCGGTAGCTCCCAATTGGTGACAGTCTCGATCAGCTCGTTCGCCTGTGCGATCTGGATCGACGGACCGGACTCGACCGGCTCGAGGTGCGTGGTCACGAAGCGGAACGGGAAGCCGTCGACGGTAACATCAACCGAAGCCCAGCCGCGGTAGATCTCCAGCGGCATCCCGGACAGTTCGACCATGAGGTTCGTCTCGAAGGTGTCGACCTGTGCGTTTCCCCAGGTCAGGTCGCCACGCACGAGGACGGCATCGAAATCTGCGAGCACGATCAGACTGACGCCCGTGCTCGAACCCGAGTCGTACATGGGCACCGCACCCTGGAAGTTCGCCTGCACGGATGCCGGGATGTAGGAGAGGCCTCGCTCGCCTAGCTCCTGCATCAGTATCTCCAGGAAGTGGAGCTGTTCAGTCGTCGGATACTCGGAGATAGGCGGACAGAACGGCGGTCCCAGCGGGCAGGGCGTCACGATGGTGAAGACCGATACCTCCTGCAGCCCGATGACGTGAGGCTCGGCGTAGGCGACCTCGTCGGCGATCGCGTCGGCCCGCTCTTCCTCGAACTTGGTGCTCTGGACCCACGCCCACAGATCGGCCGCCGCCTGCGGGATGTCCGCACCGGGTGCGTAGATCATCTCCACCGGCGCGCCGACGAAGAGGTTGCGCGTCATCAGCTTGACGTTGCCGGCCTGAAACAGACCGGCCTCCGGTGGCGCGACGGCCACCTCCTCGCTGGGCTCGAAGACGTCGCGGTCGCAGGCGGCCAGCGCCCAGAGCGCCCCTAGCAGCAAGACGAGCGCCTTCGAATGTGCTCTGCTGGTCAACATCGGTCCCTCCTTTCTCCTTCCGGAGAGCAATGAACAGTGCCTGCGGACGAACGCCCTCATTGTGCGGCCGGCGAGTCAAGCGGCAGTCAAGTGGTGAGCGGGGGCGTGGGGTAGGTGACCGGGCTGTCTTCGCCCCGGTCGGTCGCAATGACCGATTCGGAACCCGCGGGCGACCGCCGGCCGGGTCCGACGGAGGCGCTTGAGCCGTGGCGGTGCTTGGGTCGGAGGCCTTAATCCTTTGTGGGATAGAGGGTTAGACAAGTTGTCCCATCGACCCCGGCGGCGGGACCGCGCTGCACAGTTCTTGCAAGCCACGTCGCTGCAGCGTGCCGCGAGGCGTTGTATTCCAACACCTCGCCCGCCGCCGGCACTCTGAATCCCGCCAACAATTCTGCGACCCGGCCTCGTGGAGGACTCTGGACCTGGCTGGTCCGCTCCCTCCGGGGCCTTTGCCCGCCAACCGATGCTCTACGAGGAGGAGTAAGAGATGAGGCGATCGACAGTCATCCTGTTGGGCACGCTGGTCGGCGTGGCGCTCTTGACGCCGGTCCAGGATGCCGTGGCTCAGCAGGGGCAGGGCAACGGCAACAGTGCGGTGGTGTATCAGATCACCAACCCGCGGATGTTCACCGTGGCTGCGTGTGGTGAGGCCATCGACATCGAGGGTGTGGTCGACATCAAGCAGGTCGCGATAGCGCAAGGCAGAGGCGACACGAGCGAGGCGTGGCACGTCCTCGGCAAGGGCACGGGAGTGAGCTACACGAGCGGGGCGGAGTACGTGTGGCGTCAGACGCTTCTGCAGCGGATCACGGGAGACGCGTGGGGTGATGGGCAGTACTCGAGTCACACACACCAGAGGACTCGTCTAGTTGGGAAGGGTAATGCTCCGAACATCACCTTCGAGCTGCACATGCATTTCACCAGGAACGCTAACGGCGATTTTGCGGCGGATTTCTACGTCTCGGACGCCTCCTGCAATCTGCACTAGTCCACCATGTGAAAGGAAGGCGGCCGCAGCCCTGCGGCCGCCTTCCTATTTGTCCCGTCGAGCACCAGCGGCTCCCTAGCGCACGTATCCTGCGGAGAAGGTAGATCGTCGACCGGCCTCGAGGATTTCCTCGGGCGCTGCGTTGCAGCCGCTCATCTGCAAGGCGACCATCTTGCCGGCAAGCTGATTCCTCAGCTTGTATGCTGCGGCGATGGCGGCGGCCCCGGCGCCCTCGGCGAGGTTGTGGGTGTAGTAGAACGCTGCGCCGATCCCGTCATAGATCTCGTCCTCGGTGAGCAGGACGAAGTCGTCCAGCGCATCCCTGTAGATTTGGAAGGGCACGTCGTACGCTTTGCCGGTAGCGAACCCACCGGCAAAGGTCATGTTCGCGGCGTGACAGATGCGACCGTCGCGCCACGACTGGTAAGCGGCTGGGGAGCATTCGGCCTGTACAGCGACGATCCGCGCTTCGGGACGGAGGGCACGGAAGACGGTTACGGCGGCCGCGGCTTCGCTGCCGGCGCCGAGCGGAACGATAATCACGTCGACGTCCGGTAGCTCCTCGACGATCTCGAGAAAACCGGTGCCGACGCCGTTGATCAGCAACGGCTCGTCGGCGGGATGCGCGTAGTAGAGACCTCTCTCTTGACAGAGCGCATCCACGGCACGGGCCGCCTCCTCGAACGTGCTCCCGGCCTCCACCAGTTCGGCGCCGCACTCACGAATAGCCCGGATCTTGGTGGGGTTGCTCTTCTCGGGAACCACGACGACCGCATCGAGCCCGAACCACTTGGCCGCAGTCGCGATCGAGAGCCCGTGGTTGCCGGTCGAGAAGGTTATGACTCCCTTCAGGCCCTTGCGCCGCAGGTGTGACATCAGGTTAATGCCCCCGCGGATCTTGAAGGTACCGGTCGGGTTGTGGTTCTCGTGTTTCACGTGGACATCCGCACCGATGACCTGCGACAGCCCCTCGTAACGGATCAGTTGGGTCGGCTTGGCGAGCGCGCCGACCACGGGTCGTGATCGGAAGACTTCCGAGATCGAGATGGGATACCGCTTCAGCTCGTCCATCGGAATCAGCGGATGGCCTGCATGGTCGCCAGCGCCCGCTCGGCCATCCGGTTCTGGAAGCCCGTCAGCTCTGCGGGAGAGTGCGGTGACCTCAGGAAATCGAGCGTCTCGGCGATGATTTCCGCCTCGGCCGCCAGGATCCTCGGCAGGAAACCGGTCCCGTCGGCGTTGTCGAGCCGCGTCAGATTCAGGTAGTCTCGCTTGTTCCCCTCCGACATCGGGCGAATCAAGCCCTTGATACGCAGTGACTCGCGCCACAGCGGCGCCTCCTCGCCGTCCCAAAGCGGCGCGGGGCTGCCGCCGGCCTCCACCCAGAGCGGCACGGCCACGGCGGTCAGCGGCTCGCCGGGGATCACCCACATCGTCGCCAGCGAGGTCGGGTCGGAGGGATCCTTGCCGACGATGACGACGGCCGCCGCCGTCGAGGGTCGGTTGATGCAGTCCCGGCTGAAGACCCACAGGTCTCGCTCCGCGCCCGTCGCGCGCGCCTGCTCGAGGGTCGGCTGCTCTAGGAGCACGTGCCCCAGGTCGCGGGTGAACCGGGTCAGCACGGTCATGTGGTCGACCGCAGCGGGTGGAAACAGGTCGAAAAGATGGCTGGCGCGCTCGAACCGCAGGTATCCCGCGCCCTCGTTCTCCGCGCCGCTACGCGCGAAGTTGGTGTTCACCAGGTAGCCGGCCTCGACCGCCGCCGCGTCATGCTTCTCGTACCCGTGGTTGTGCACCTCGAACAGTAAGGCTCTGCCCTCGGCATCGATCACGCCGAAGTTGGCCCAGGCGCCCAGGGCCGGGCCGAGGTTCGCCTCGAGGTAGCGCTCGAAATCGGCCACGGTTCGACAGGTCCGCAGCGCGTCGGCCATCACGATGCCTTCCAGGTCTTCCGTTTCGCCCGATTTCCTGGGCAGGTTGTACGCAACCGTATTCATGATGCCGAAGCCCGCCGAGTTCAGTCCCGCGAAGGTATGGCGCCCGCTCGGTACCTCGACGTTCACCAGCGCCAGATAGCTGTAGGGCGACTCCTCCACGAACACGACCTTGTTCGACAGGGTGCCCGTGTCGCGGTTCTTCCAGAGCACCGGGACCGCCTCGACCGATGCCTTGGGGCTGATCACTGCGGAAGTGCAACCCTCGGGTGTCTGGGCCGAACCCGTGTGCGCTGACCCGAACGCCAGAAGTCCAAGGATGACAAACTTGCAGAGCTTCATCGGTCCCCCCTTAGCAGGCATCGGCGACTTCCTGGCTTGCCGCTCCCTCCGGTGGCGAATGCCGTTTGAATAGTGCCTGCAGTCCTTCCGCGCCACCCCCTGCGCACCGCCGGCGGTGCGCTAAAGCCCGCCTCTGGGCGGCGATTGTTGGCCCCGCGTCCGACGCCTATCTTCAGGTCACAAATCAGAAAGATGACGGCATCCCGAAGAGGGGATGAAGGGAACCTCAACCGAGGAGGCAGGCCCATGCGCGCCTGGCAATCACTACGAGCTACGCTGGGGGCCCTGGCGGCCGGCGGTTTCGCGGCCGCGCTGTGCCTCTGCACGGTCGCGACCGCTCCGGCGACGGCGCAGCAGGCGGAGATCACGCCGCCGGTGGCGAAGGTGGTCCCGCACCAGCTCGAGATGCACGGCCACGTTCGTACCGACAATTACTACTGGCTGAGGGAACGGGAGAACCCTGAGGTGATCGCCTATCTGGAGGCGGAGAACGCCTATACCGAGGCGATGATGGCGCACACCGAGGGGCTGCAGGAGGCGCTGTTCGAGGAGATCGTCGGACGCATCAAGCAGACGGATCTGTCGGTCCCCTACTTCCGCCACGGCTACTACTACTACACCAGGATGGAGGAAGGTAAGGAGTACCCGATCTACGCCCGCAAGCAGGGCTCGCTGGAGGCCGAGGAGGAGGTCCTGATCGACGTGAACCAGCTGGCGGGAGGGCACGGGTTCACCTCCGTGAGCTTCCCGGCGGTGAGCTCGGAGGGCAACATCATCGCCTTTGCACACGACACGGTGGGCCGGCGCTTTTACAACATCCGCTTCAAGAACCTCGACACCGGCGAGTATCTGGAAGACGAGATCCCCAGTGTGACGTCGAACATCGCCTGGGCCAACGACAACCGTACGGTGTTCTATGGCAGGCAGGATCCGGGTACGCTGCGCCGTTACCAGATCTATCGGCACGTATTGGGCACCGATCCCGCAGACGACGAGCTGGTTTATCAGGAAGACGACGTCGAGTTTTCGTGTTACGTGACGAAGACGAAGACGGACGGGTACATTATCATCGGCTCCTCGCAGACGCTGAGCAACGAGTACCGCTACCTCGACGCCGACGATCCGGACGGTGATTTCACACTCTTCATGGCGCGTGAGCCGGATCACGAGTACAGCATCGACCACTTCGGCGACTACTTCTATGTCACGACGAACTGGAGAGCGGAAAACAACCGGCTGATGCGCACGCCGGTCGATCGCACGGCGAAACAGTACTGGGAGGAAGTGATCGCGCACCGCGATGACGTGCTGCTACTCGGGTTCGATGTATTCAGAGATCACATGGTCGTGGTGGAGCGTAAGGACGGGCTGCTGCAGATACGCATACGTCCGTGGTCCGGTGGCGACGAGCACTATCTCGACTTCGGTGAGCCGGCCTATGCGGCGTATCCGACCGGCAACCCCGAGATCGACACCGAGGTCCTGCGCTATCGCTACTCGTCGCTGACGACGCCCAGCTCGGTCTACGACTACAACATGCGGACTCGCGAGAAGACGCTGCTCAAGCAGGACGAGGTGCTGGGCGGCTACGATCCCGCCGACTACGTGAGCGAGCGGCTATACGCGCCCGCTAGAGACGGGGTGCGCGTGCCGGTATCGATCGTCTATCGCAAGGGCACCGAGAAGGACGGGGACAATCCGCTACTCCTCTATGCCTACGGCTCCTACGGCAGCAGCATGGACGCCGGCTTCAGTTCGGTGAGGCTGAGCCTGCTCGATCGCGGGTTCGTCTACGCGATCGCCCACATCCGCGGCGGCATGGAGATGGGTCGCTGGTGGTACGAGGACGGCAAGCTCTTCAACAAGAAGAACACGTTCACCGATTTCATCGACGTGGCGGAGTTCCTGGTCGCCGAGGGGTACACGAGTCCCGAGTTGATGTTCGCGCAGGGCGGCAGCGCCGGCGGCCTGCTGATGGGCGCCGTGTACAACATGCGGCCCGACCTGTTCAAGGGCATCCTGGCGCTGGTGCCGTGGGTCGACGTCGTGACGACGATGCTCGACGCGAGCATCCCGCTCACGACCAGCGAGTACGACGAGTGGGGCGACCCGAACGAGGAAGGCTACTACTGGTACATGCTCTCGTACTCGCCGTACGACAACGTCGAGGCCAAGGACTACACCAACATGCTGGTGACGACCGGGCTACACGACTCGCAGGTGCAGTACTTCGAGCCGGCGAAGTGGGTGGCGAAGCTGCGGGCGCTTAAGACCGACGACAACCGGCTGCTGTTGAAGACGAACATGGAGGCGGGTCACGGGGGCGCGTCGGGCCGCTACCAGCGGTACCGTGATGTAGCCTTCCAGTATGCGTTCATGCTGGACCTGCTGGGGATCACAGAGTAGCGGCACCCGCGCAGCGCTGCGAGGGCTACGAGGGCCCCGGCAGCCGCCGGGGCCCTGTCTCGTGCGGATAGTGAGCGGGGGGCGGCTGAGTCGTAGCTAGTCGGAAAGCGAGTGTACGACCCGGAATCGCATGCAGACGACCGGCATTTTCTCGTCCGGCTCACGGCCGAGCCTCTCGGATTCGCGGGTGAAGAAGTCCCAATGGATCTCACGCCAGTACTCGAGTGACAGATCGCCCTCACCCTCGGCGCGGGCGAAGTCGGCGCCGACTTCGTCGTACGGCACGACTTCGATCTCGGTCATCTCGATCACGGCGCGCGGCTCGCCCTGCCAGTCGACGATGACCTGGCGATAGCCCGGTAGGGGTGGTCCGCCGTGCTCGGCCTGCCAGCGCCACAGCAGGCTGGCCGTCGCTCGCTTCTTACCGGCCCGGACGAGTTCGGCCAGCTCGCTGGCCTGTGGCCCGTCACCGAAGCGGGCGATAGGCGGCAAGTCGCCGGCGACCGCGAAACCGTCGTGCTCTAACCGTCTTCTTACGTAGCGGGCGTCGACAGGTGGTGCGTCGCGGTTTGCCATTTCGTGCCCTTCGTGCATCTTCAGTTGTTAGCCGTTCTGCGAATGCCAACGAGGCGACTCGCGAGGGTCGCCGCCGGTGAGAGACCGCTGACCCATGCTTGCCACGCGACTCGCCGTACCGTCCGCACAGAAGTCAAACAGCAGTCGGCGCGTTTGTGCTATGGCACTGGTGGTCGCCTTCGTCGGCCTCGCTCCGCAGTTCAGTCTTACCGCGAGGTCACAGATTCCCGATGACGTACTCGTCGTCGGTCAGGTGGCCGAACCGAAGTCGCTCGACCCCCACGCCGTTACCTCGCTCAACGACTTCCGTATCCTGGTCAATGTCTATGACGGGCTGGTCCGCTTCAAGGAGGGGAAACTCGAGGTCGAGCCGGCGCTGGCCGAGTCGTGGACGATCAGCGATGACGGTCTCGTCTACACCTTCCGGCTGCGCGAGGGAGTTCGCTTTCACGACGGCTCGCCGTTCGACGCCGAGGCGGTCGAATTCAACATCGACCGCATGCTGGACGAGAGCCATCCGTTCCATGATACCGGCCCGTTCCCGCTGGCGTTTATGCTCGAGGCCGTCGACCGGGTCGAGCTGGTCGACCGGCACACGGTACGGCTCGTATTGGGCGAGCCGTACGCACCGCTGCTCTCGAACCTTGCGTACCCCATCGGCCTGATGGTCTCACCGGCGGCGGTGCGTGAGCGCGGCAGCGAGTACGGACGTCAGCCGTCGGGTACGGGTCCGTTCGCGTTCAGCGAATGGACCAGTCGGCGGCGCGTGGTGCTGGAGGGCAACCCGGAGTACTGGGACGGAGCGCCGAGGCTTCGGACCGTCGTGTTTCGGCCGATCGGCGACGCCGTCACTCGGGTTACCGAGCTTCAGTCGGGCGGTGTCGACCTCATCGTCGAGGTGCCTTCCGATCATATCGCCCGGTTCCGGGCGTCGTCCGAGTTCGAGGTCTACGAGCGCGTCGGGCCGCACCTGTGGTTCCTGATCCTCAACACGCGCGAAGGTCCGTTCGCCGACCGCCGGGTCCGTCAGGCGGCGAACTACGCGGTGAACAAACGGGCGCTGGTCGACGAGCTGCTCGAGGGCACCGCCACAGTCGCGGCGGGCCCGGTGCCTGCGGCGTTCGAGTGGGCCTACGACGAGGAGCTGGATCCGTATCCCTACGATCCCGACAAGGCCCGGCGGCTGCTGGCGGAGGCTGGCTACGGTGACGGCGTGACGGTGACGTTCTACGTGACGCAAGGCGGCTCGGGCATGCTGGAGCCGGTGCTACTGGGGACGGCGATACAGGCGGATCTGCAGCGGGTGGGGATCGAGGTGAAAATCGAGAGCTACGAGTGGAACACGTTCCTGAGCCGGGTGAACTCGGGTTTGGGGAGCGCGGCCGATATGGCGGAGATGGCGTGGATGACCAACGACCCGCACATCCTGCCGGCACTCACGCTGCACAGCGACGCGCTGCCGGCGGCGGGCGGCTTCAACAGCGGCTACTACTCGAACCCGGAGGTGGATTCGCTGTTGGATGAGGCGCGTGTGACCACCGCTGCGGCGGAACGGGCGCGGCTCTACAAGCGTCTTCAACGTATCGTCCATCGGGACGCCCCCTGGGTCTTCGTGGCCAGCTGGAAGCAGAACGCGGTGGCGACGGCGCGGGTCGCCGGCTTCCAGCTCCAGCCGTCATTCTTCCTGCGGCTGCACGACACGTACAAGGGTTGACCGAGCGGCGAAGGCAGCGCGCGTCCCGATCGGGTCTTACCCCGATAAGGGGCTGATCGAGGGACCTCCATGCATCGCTACGTAGTCCGCCGTCTACTCGCAATCGTACCGGTCCTGTTCGGGATCTCGGTGCTCGTCTTCCTGATGATGGCGCTGCTGCCGGGTGATCCGGCACAGGCGATCCTCGGTCCCTACGCGACGCCCGAGAACGTCGCCACGCTGCGTGAAGAGCTGGGGCTCGACAGCCCGGCGCCGGTGCGGTTCGTGACTTGGCTGGGGAACGTGGTGGAGGGCGACTTCGGTCGTTCCTACTCGCTGGACCGACCGGTGATCGATGAGGTACTGGAGCGGTTGGGCCCGACGTTGCTGCTCGCCGGGTCGGCGCTGGTCCTGAGCGTGTTACTGGGATTGGTGATCGGCGCGGTGACGGCGGTGAAGCAGCATCAGTGGCAAGACAAGCTGCTGACGCTGCTGGTGCTGGTGGGAATCTCGACGCCGGCGTTCTGGCTCGGCCTCCTGTTCATCGTCGTCTTCGCCGTCTGGCTCGGCTGGTTCCCGGTCAGCGGCATGTACGATGTCTATGGCGGCGGTGGCCTGGCGGACATGCTCCACCACCTGGTGCTGCCCGCCGGGGCGCTGGCGGCGGTGGCGACCGCGGTGATCGCGCGTCTGACCCGGACGAACATGCTCGAGGTACTGCGTCAGGACTACATGCGCACGGCCCGGGCCAAGGGACTGAAGCCGCGCCGCGTCATATTGAGGCATGCGTTCCGCAACGCCCTGGTAAGCGTCGTACCGATCATCGGGCTGCAGGCCGGGTTCGTGTTGGGCGGCGCCGTCTACATCGAGACGGTGTTCGAATGGCCTGGCCTGGGTCGTATGCTGGTGAACGCCATCGGCACCCGCGACATCCTGTTGGTTCAGGGCGGCGTGCTGGTGGTCGCCACCGCTTACGTATTCATCAATCTGATCACCGATCTGATCCAGTACGCCCTCGACCCGAGGATCAAAGTCCAGTGAGCGAGGCGCGTCGAGATTCGGTCGGCCCCGAACCGCGACGCCGCCACAGCGCCTGGCGGCGGCTGCGGCGCAACGGCCTGGCGCTCCTCGGGCTCGCTGTCCTCGTTGTCATCGTGCTGGCCGCACTACTCGCGCCGCTCCTGCCGCTGGCGGAGCCCGATGTCACCGACCTCGCCGACCGGCTGGCGCCGCCACTGTCGCCGGGCCATCCGCTGGGCACCGACCAGCTGGGTCGCGATATCCTATCGCGCCTGGTCTGGGGCTCGCAGGTCAGCCTCGCCGTCGGTGTCTTCGCTACGCTCGTCGCGACCGTGCTGGGCACGCTGATCGGGATCGTCGCCGCCTACTATGGCCGATTGGTCGACACCGTATTGATGCGCGGGATCGACGTGCTGATGGCGTTCCCGTACTTGCTGCTCGCCCTGGCAATCGTCGCCGCGCTGGGGCCCGGGCTCGGGAACGCGATGATCGCGATCTCGATCGTGAACATCCCCTTCTTCGCCCGCGCGGTACGCGGCGCGACGCTCAGTCTGAAAGAGCAGGACTTCATCGCCGCTGCCCGTCTCTCGGGCTACGGGAGCGGTCGCGTGCTGGCGCTCGAGATCCTGCCGAACGTGCTCCCGGCCATCGTCATCATGATGTCGACCACCATCGGCTGGATGATTCTGGAGACCGCGGGACTGAGTTTCCTGGGGCTGGGCGCGCAGCCGCCGCGTGCCGACCTGGGCAGCATGCTGGGCGAAGGGCGGCAGGTTCTCACCACGGCACCGCACGTGGCGGTCGTCCCCGGCCTGGTGATCTTCCTAGTGGTCGTCGCCATCAACCTGCTGGGCGACGGGCTGCGGGACGTCCTCGATCCGCGGCTCAGCGCGTCGGGAGATGAGGGCACGCTGTCGGAACAGCAGGTTCGGGAGTTGGCGCCCGAGCGGGCTGCGGCGCCCGACATGGCTCGTGACGGTGCGTTACTGCATGTCGCCGATCTGTCCACCTACTTCTTTGTCGGTCGGCGTGTTCACCGCGCCGTCGACGGTGTCTCGTTCACGTTGGACCGCGGCGAAGCGCTGGGCATAGTCGGCGAGTCGGGGTCGGGCAAGACGGTGACGGCTCTGTCGGTCATGGGGCTCGTGCCGCGGCCGCCCGGTCGGGTCGTCGGCGGCAACGTCGTGTTCCAGGGCGAGGACCTGGTGGCGGCGCCGGAGTCGCGGCTGCGCGAGCTGCGGGGTGACCGAATCGTCTACATCCCGCAGGACCCGATGACGGCTCTCAATCCGGTACTCAGCGTGGGCGAGCAGATCGCTGAGGCGGTGAGAGCGCATCGGGGCGGCTCCTGGGGGCAGGCGCGTCGGCGCGCCGTCGAGTTCATGGACCGGGCGCGGCTGCCGCAGGCCGAGCGGCATCTCGGCAGTTACCCGCACGAGCTGTCGGGCGGCATGCGGCAGCGCGTGATGATCGCCATGGCGCTGGCGAACGGGCCGGACCTCATCATCGCCGACGAGCCGACCACGGCGCTGGACGTGACGATCCAGGCCGGGATAATCGAGCTACTGGCGACGCTGCGGGCGGAACAGGGCGCCGCGCTCCTGTTCATCACGCACGACCTCGGGATCGTCTCGGAGCTCTGCGACCGTGTCCTGGTCATGTATGCGGGCATGGTGGTGGAATCGGCGCCGATCGACGACATCCTCCGCGATCCGCGTCATCCGTACACGCGCCGGCTGCTCGCCTCGGTGCCCGTGCTCGGTCAGCCGGACCGATCGATGCGACCGATACCCGGCCTACCGCCGGCGGCTGATCAGTTACCGCCGGGCTGTCGCTTCGCGCCACGCTGCGAACTGGCGCTCGACCGCTGCCGTGTGCCGCCAATCGAGCTCGAGCGCATCGCCCCCAACCGTCGGGCGCGCTGCATCCGCGTGCACGAGGATGTGGCCAGAGGACCGGTCTTATGAGCGACACGCTGCTGGCCGCGCGGGACCTGTCCAGGCACTTCGGGGGCGGCCGGCGCCTACTGGGCCGGCGCCGGCCAGTGGTCAAGGCCGTGGACGGCGTTTCATTGGAGCTCCGCGCCGGTGCCACCCTCGGTCTGGTCGGCGAGTCGGGATCCGGTAAGACCACACTGGGCCGGCTACTGTCCGGCCTGGATCAGCCTACCTCCGGTCGGGTCGAATGGCGCGGTAGAGACGTCGCCGGCCTGGCGCCTGGCGAGTGGCGCGAGTTCCGTCAGCGCGTTGGCTACGTCTTTCAGGATCCTGCCAGCTCGCTCAACCCGCGCAAGCGGGTGCGCCAGATCATCGCCGCGCCACTCAAGGTGCTGGTCGGCATGGAGCGACGCGCTCGCGCGGAGCGGGTCGCAGAGCTGCTCGACCTGGTGGGGCTGCGAGAGGAATTCAAGGATCGCCATCCGCACGAGTTCTCCGGCGGCCAGGGCCAGCGCATCGTGATCGCGCGTGCCCTGGCCGCGGAGCCCGAGGTCATCGTTCTGGACGAGCCGACGAGCGCGCTCGATGTCTCGATCCAGGCGCAGATCCTCGAGTTGTTGCGCGACCTGCAGGCTCGGCTCGGCCTCACCTACCTCTTCATCTCCCACGATCTCGCCCTCGTCGAGCAACTGTGCGACGAGGTCGCGGTAATGAGGGAGGGAGCGGTCGTCGAGCGGAACGAGCGGGCGGCGCTGTTCAGCGCACCCGAGCACCCTTACACGCGGGAGCTGCTGCGAGCCGTGCCCGTCCCGGGGCAACGGCGCGCGGGCTGAGCGGCCCCGGCGCGGCCCGGCCGACCGGTCGCCGGGAGGTCGGCGTCGAGCCGCTGCGGCGCTATTTGTCGCGCAGGGCGGCTCTATTGCGTCGCGGGATCCGAACACTAGAGTAACGTTGACAATCACATTCCCAGTCAGCACAGCATGGGAGGAGTCCGGTGACTACACGCGTCTTTGCGGCCGGGGTGCTCACTTCACTGGCCATCTGCCTCTCTTACTGCGCGCCGGCCCCGCCGGGTCCGCCCGGACCCACTGAAGCGATGCCCGCCTACCTGAACCCCGAGCTACCCCTCGAGCGGCGTGTCGACGACCTCGTGTCGCGGCTGACGCTCGAGGAGAAGGTCTCGCAGCTGCTCTATAACGCTGCAGCCGTCGAGCGTCTGGGGATCCCGGAATACAACTGGTGGAACGAGGCGCTGCACGGGGTGGCCCGGGCCGGCCGCGCTACCGTGTTCCCGCAGGCCATCGGGCTGCCCGCCACCTGGGACACCGATCTGATGCTGAGGGTGGCGACCGTCATCTCCGACGAAGCGCGCGCCAAGCATCACGAGTCGGCACGCCAGGGCCGGCGCGGCATCTACGAGGGGCTTACCTTCTGGTCGCCCAACATCAACATCTTCCGCGACCCGCGCTGGGGGCGCGGCATGGAGACCTTCGGCGAGGACCCGTACCTGACGGGCCGGCTCGCCGTCGAGTTCGTGCGCGGCATGCAGGGCGATGACCCTTACTACCTGAAGACCGTCGCCACGCCCAAGCACTACGCCGTGCACAGCGGACCGGAGCCGGACCGCCACACGTTCGACGCCGTGGTCGACGAGCGCGACCTGCGCGAGACGTACCTGCCGGCCTTCCGGGCGACGGTGGTCGACGCGAACGCCCAATCGGTGATGTGCGCCTACAATCGCTTCCGCGGCGCCGCCTGCTGCGCCAGCGACGAATTGCTCCAGCAGATTCTGAGGGACGAGTGGGGCTTCGACGGCTACGTCGTCTCCGACTGCTGGGCGATCATGGACATCTACCGCAACCACCAGCTCGTCGGGACGGCCGCCGAGGCCGCGGCGCTGGCCGTCGCTCACGGTACCGACCTCAACTGCGGCGTCACCTACGATAGCCTGGTGGTGGCGGTGGAGCAGGGGCTCATCACCGAGGACCAGATCGATGTGTCGTTGAGTCGCTTGATGCGCGCCCGCTTCAAGCTCGGTATGTTCGATCCGCCGGAGCGCGTCCCCTACACGAGCATCCCGTACAGCGTCAACGATTCCGAGGAGCACCAGACGCTCGCCGTCGAAGCGACGCGCAAGTCGGTCGTGCTGCTCAAGAACGAGGGCGACCTGCTGCCGCTGAGCAGGGAGATCGGCACGATCGCGGTGATCGGGCCGAACGCCCACGACGTCGACGTGCTGCTCGGCAATTACAACGGCGTGCCATCACACCCGGTCACGCCGCTCGAAGGCATCCGGCGCGCGGTGGCGCCGCGAACGGATGTGCTCTACGCCAGAGGGACCGACGTCGCCGAGAACATGCCGTCCTTCGAGATCGTGCCGTCCGCAGCGCTCTCGACCGAGCACGCGGGCCGGCGCGCGGCCGGCCTGAAGGGAGAGTATTACTCGAACCGCGACTTCGCGGGCGAGCCGTTCGCGACACGTGTCGACAATACGGTCGATTTCAACTGGTGGGACGAGGCGCCGATCGCGGGGATGCCGGCGGACAGCTTCAGCATCCGCTGGACCGGCGCGCTGACGCCGCCGGTCTCCGGTCACTACGCCCTCGGCGTCCGTGTCTTCGGTGGCTTCCAACTCTTCCTCGACGATTCGCTGCTGGTCGAGTTCTCCGACCGGCACGTCGTGCTCCCGCGTTGGGCGGATGTGGAACTGGAGGCGGGCGTAGCGCACGACATCCGCATCGAGTACCAGACGCGTCGTGCCGACGCGATCGTACAGCTCGTCTGGGCGCGGCCCGAACCGCGGCTGCGTGAGGAAGCGCTGCAAGCCGTAGCGCGGGCCGACGCCGTGATCATGGTGATGGGTCTGTCGCCGCGCCTGGAAGGCGAGGAGATGCGGGTCGAGGTGCCCGGCTTCGCCGGCGGTGACCGAGTCGACATCGGCCTCCCGGCTCCCCAACGCGAGTTGATGGAGGCGATCGTCGCCACCGGTAAACCGGTCGTGCTGGTGCTGCTGAACGGCAGTGCGGTCGCCGTGAACTGGGCCGCCGAGCACGTGCCGGCCATCGTGGAGGCCTGGTATCCGGGCCAGGCGGCGGGCACGGCGATCGCCGACGTCTTGTTCGGCGACTACAACCCGGCGGGCCGCCTGCCGGTGACCTTCTACAGGTCGGTCGACCAGCTTCCGCCGTTCACCGACTACGACATGGCGGGCAAGACCTATCGCTACTTCGAGGGCGAGCCGCTCTTCCCATTCGGTTACGGGCTGAGTTATACGACGTTCCGCTACACCGATCTCGAGCTTCCCGCCCGCATCCGTAGCGGAGAGGCGGTCGAGGTGTCGGTGCGGGTGGAGAACGCTGGCGATACGGCGGGTGAGGAGGTCGTTCAGTTGTACGTGACCGACCTGGAGGCGTCTGTACCCGTCCCGATACGCGCTCTGCAGGGATTCAAGCGCGTGCACCTCGAGCCCGGTGAAGCGAAGACGGTGAGCTTCACGCTGGCACCGCGTCAGATCTCCCTGATCGACGCCGCCTGGCGGCGCGTGATCGAGCCCGGGACATTCGAGGTCAACATCGGCGGCAAGCAGCCGGGTTTCAGCGGGCTCGCCAACGCGGCCACGACCGAGGTCGTCAGTGGCCGCTTCGAGGTCGTCGGAGAACTGCTGGTCCTGGAACCCTGAGCCGTATGACGGGCGCGCGGTGAGAAGAGTGATCTCTGCTATGAGATTCGTGGGGGCGGTCAGGGTGACTGTGGCGTTCGCGCTGGTGGCGGTTGCGTGCTCGTCGTGTGCAGAGTCGAGCGGTCCCACGAACCTGGCTCCCGAGGTCGTAATCTCGAGTCCTCTCCGCGGTCAGGTCTTCGAGATCGGCGACACCGTGCCGATCATTGTGGAAGCTTCCGACCCCGATGGACGCGTCCTTGCCGTCAGGTTCTACATCGACGGCAAGCAGCGGGCCGACCTCCACACGGCCCCCTACGCACTCTACTGGAACACCGAGGGCGAGCCGTTCCGCTATCACCGGATAAGGGTGGTGGCAGTGGACGATCGTGGGCGCGAGTCCGCTGCCTTGGTGGACATCCACGTCGTCTGGAAGTACACACCGCCGCAGCAGACCGATGACGGTTGGGAGACGGCTGGTCTCGCCGATGTCGGGATCGGCCTCGAGCCGCTGGCGGACCTGATCAGACGACTGCGCGGGCTGCCGGACACGCTCGTACACGGGATACTGATCATCAAGGACCGCAAGCTCGTGTTCGAGGAGTACTTCAGGGGAATAAAGTACACCGGTAGCTGGACCATTCAGTTCGATCGCAACACGATCCACAACATCGCGTCGATCACCAAGACCGTGACCTCGTCGCTGCTGGGAATCGCGATCGATCGCGGCCTGATCGAGAGCGTGGACGTGCCGGCGCACACGTTCTTTCCGGAGATCGAGGCATTCCAGTCCGACGGCAAAGAGGAGATCACACTCGAGCACTTCATCACGATGACATCGGGAATCGAGTGGGATCAGCACGCCTACGATCTCCGAGACCCGCGAAATGATAACGTCCTGTTCTACCGCGCTCCGAACCCGATCGAGTACTATGTCTCCCGGCCGCTGGTTGCCGCCCCCGGAACGTACTTCGCTTACAGCGAAGCCAGTATCAACACGGTCGCACGTGCCATCGAGCGTGCGAGCGGAGTCGAGCTCGACGACTTCGCCCAGGAGTTCCTCTTTTCGCCACTGGGGATCACCCACGTGGCTTGGCTGAGGATTTGGCCCGACAACTGGGTCTGGGCGTCGGGCAACCTGGAGATGCGACCGCGCGATATGGCGAAGTTCGGGCAGCTCTATCTGGACGGAGGTGTCTGGGCCGGGCAGCGGGTCGTCTCCGGCGAGTGGGTGGAAGCATCGACCAGCCCTCATGCCTGGTCGGGTGTGAGGGGTTACGGCTATGCCTGGTGGCTGGGGTATCTTTCCGGACTACCGGCCTATTGGGGGAGCGGCCTGGGAGGACAGAAGATCTACGTCGTGCCCGACTTATCGCTCGTGGTGGTGATCACGGGCGGTAGCTACTGGGTTCCGGCGGTGACGACTCCGGACTACATGATGGACAACTACATCTTGCCGGCGGTGCAGAGCATAGCCGGTAGAGCTGTGTTGGCGGGGGCGAACGGTGAGGGCAACTGAGGACGTGGCCGATGTCTGAGAGCAAGAAGGTGAGCCCGCTCTTCGCCGGTCTCGACGTCTCGACCCAGAGTTGCAAGCTCGTCGTCATCGACGTCGACGCCGGAGCCGTCGTCCACATCGATCGCGTCGAATACGACGACGACCTGCCGCACTACGGGACCGAGGAAGGCGCCGTCGCCGGGCTCGGAGAGGGCGTCTCGGAGTCCGATCCCCGGATGTGGATCGAGGCGCTCGAGATGCTGCTGGATCGGCTGAGAGAGTCCGAGGTCCCCGCCGATCGGATCCGCTGCATCTCGGTCTCCGGCCAGCAGCATGGGCTCGTCGCGTTGGCCGCCGACGGCACACTCGCCCGGGCGCGTGCCAAGCTGTGGAACGACTTCTCCACCGCCGAGGAGTGCCGGATCCTAACCGCGGCGGTCGGCGGTCTCGAGGCGATGATCGCGGAGGTCGGCAACAGCCAGCGCACCGGTTACACCGCTCCCAAGATCCTGCACCTGCGGCGGCACGAGCCGGAGCGTTACGAGCGCGCCAGCACCTTCCTCGTCGTCCACAACTACATCAACTGGTATCTGACTGGCGGCGCCGACGGCGGTGTGGCGGTGATGGAGCCCGGTGACACATCGGGTACCGCGCTCTGGCACCCGGCAAAGGGTCGTTGGTCGAAGAAGGTCATCGATGCGATCGATCCGAAGCTGCTCGAGAAGCTGCCGTCCGTGCAGCCGGCGGATCGGACCATCGGGAACGTCGGTGCAGGCTTGTCTAATCGTTTCGGCCTGGCAGCCGACTGCCGGATCGACGCCGGCAGCGGCGACAACATGTACGGCGCGCTCGGGACCGGGAACTTCGCGCCCGGTATCGTCACGGTGAGTCTGGGGACGAGCGGCACGGCCTGCACCGTCCTGGATGAACCGTTCATCGACCCGACCGGCGAGATCGCCGCCTACTGCGACAGCACGGGACGCTACCTGCCGCTGCTCTGCGTCTCCAACATGTCCAACGGCTACAACGCGGCACTAGAGAGATTCGGCCTGACCCACGGTGAATTCGAATCGCTCGTTCAGAGTACTCCACCCGGTAACCGCGGCTGCCTGCTGGTCCCCTGGTACGAGGGCGAGCGCACGCCCGACCTGCCGCACGCGGCGCCGATCTACTTCGGCTTCGGGCTCGCCGACTTCGTGCCCGAGACGCTGTGTCGTGCCGTGCTGGAAGGGCACGTGCTCAACCTCTACGAGGGCTTCACCCGCATGCCGGTGACGGCCCGCGAGATCCGCCTCACCGGCGGACTCTCCGCCTCGCACTCGTGGTGCCAGGCGATCGCTGACATCTTCGAGGCCGAGACGGTGCCGGTGCGCGGCGAAGGCGCGGCGCTGGGCGCGGCGGTCCACGCCGCCTGGGTCTGGTACCGGGAGGCCGGCACGGAACGCGCGCTCGACGAAATCGCCGGACGCTTCGTGGTGCTGGACGAAGAGCGCCGTAAGCGGCCTGACCCGAGGTACCGGGCGGCCAATGGGCTACTGAAACGCATCTACCGCGCGCTGGCGGATCGTGCCCGGGGATTGGAGGGTGAGGACCCCTTCGTCCTACGGCGCGATCTGATCGCGGAGAGCTGAGCGCGGGGTCGTACGATCGAGTAGGCTTCCTTGAACTCAGCTTGACCACTCACTGGGAGGTTGGAATGATCGGTCGCAAGATATCGCTCGTACTCGTGACACTCGCCGCGGCGAGTCTAGGCTGCCAGCCGGCGGCTCAGGAGGCCGGGCCACTGTCCGATGCGGACGTGGCGGCGATCCAGGGTGTTGTCGACGCGCTGATCGAAGCCGATCTGGCCGGAGACTGGGATGCCGCAGCGGCTCTGTTCGCAGATGACGCCGTCTTCATGATGCCCGATCGACCGGCATTGGAAGGTAAGGCGGCTTGGCGGGCAATGGTCGACGCGATGCAGCCGACCGTCCACGCGCTCACTGTGGACGTCGCCGAGATCGAAGGACGTGGCGACCTGGCATATGTTCGGGGCACCTACTCGGAGACGCTGTCGTTCGGCGAGAACGAGCCGCTCGATCTCGAGGGCAAGTACGTCTGGGTGCTGGAGAAGCAGCCAGACGGTTCCTGGCTCGTCACGGTTGGAATCTCGAACAGCAATCAGCCGCCCGCCGAGTGAGTTGGACAGCCAACGCGGCTAGCTAGCGCCGTCCGTCGTGCGACAGGAGCTGGGCGGTCACCTCGGCCTTCTGCATGCCCGGCCCGTCCAGCTCCAGCGTCAAGCCGACGCCGCCGGCGCCCTGGAAGAACTGGATCTCGATGGGATGGAAGCCGGCCTGCAGCGCCACGTAGCCGGACCGCTCGCGGGTGCCGTGGATCCCGTCGTTGTCGACGATCATCTCGTCTGCCAGGTAGAGGCGGCTCCCATCGTCCGATGACAGGTGAAAGCCGTAGACGCCGGTCTGCGGGACGGAGACGTAACCGCGGAATCGGAGCCCGTAGTGCTCGTCGCGGTCGCCGATCGCGTGGTGTACACGGTCTGCGGTCTCGCTGGCCACGGGGACGAGCGTCTTGAAGTCGGGCAGCCGGCGCCAGCTGCCGTCCTGCTCGTAGCGCTCCACGAGCAGGCCCTGCTGCGGGTCCTCGACGGTCGCGGGCGGCTGCGGCGTCGCTTTCTCGAAGGTAGCGGTGCTGACGCGGCTCGCCGTGCCGTCCGCCCAGAAGGCGCGCGCCTTGATCGTCAGCGTCTCGCTGATCTCGAACGGTCGGGTGTACACGGGTGCATCGCTCGTAGGCTCGTTCCCGTCGGTGGTGTAGTGGATGCGGGCGCCGGGCGTCGGGGCGAGCAACTCGACGGTGGTGCTCTCCACGAAGATCGGTGCGCGCCGGGCGACGCGTGGCGCGGAATAGCCGCGCTGAGCCAGCGCCACGGCATCGGGCTCGATCTTCGCCACCTCACGATCGTAGGTCATCAGCCCGTTGTTCTCGCTCTCGATGTCGGTGGTCTGGGTGTAGACCGACGCGCTCAGGCCGCGCTCGGCGGCGGCGGACCGAATCACCGCGAAGAAATCCTCGAACCGCCGGGTCAGACTCTCGCGATCGGGGAAGAGGTCGTAGCCCCAACCCTCATCGTGCCAGGTGTGGCCCGCCAGGTTGAAGCCGAGGCCGCCGAACTCGCCCTGCACGGCGGCGCGCTCCGCCTCGGGCTCGGGTGGCTGTGGGTCGGGGTAATGGTGCCGATCGACGACGTCGCCGGCGCCGCGCTCGTACCAGCCGCTGGCCTGGTTCACCAGCCGTGTGGGGTCGGTGGTGCGGACCAGCTCGACTATACGCTCGGTGTCGTACTGGCCCCACCCCTCGTTGAACGGCACCCACATTACGATGCTCGGGTGGTTGCGTAGCGCACTAATGACCCGAACGAGCTCACGCTCGAACTGTGCCGTCGCCTCGGGGTCGGTAGCCACATCCGATCCCCGGGACTCCCGCGGGATGTCCGCGTTGGGCATGTCCTGCCAGACCAGTAGGCCCAGCCGATCGCACCACGAGTAGAACGTGCGGGGCTCCACCTTCACATGCTTGCGGAGCATGTTGAAGCCCATCGCCTTCGTCATCTCGAGGTCGTAGACCATCGCCTTCTCGGTGGGCGCCGTGTAGAGCCCGTCGGGCCAGTAGCCCTGGTCGAGCGTTCCGCTCTGGAAGACGAAGCGGTTGTTGAGCAGCAGGCGGGTCACGCCGTCCTCGTCCGGGCCGACGGAGATCTCGCGCATACCGAAGTAACCGTCAGCCTGGTCCAGCGTCTGGCCGTCACGCAGCAAGCGGATCCGGAGGTCGTAGAGGAACGGGTCGTCGGGCGTCCAGGGGTGGGGATCCGCGATCGGCACGGTGATCGGTGTGGCGATGGCACCGCTGCCGTCGGCCAGCGCCGCGCCGCCGGCGAGGACGACGACCTCGACGATGTCGTCCTCCTCGCCTTCCGCCGCCACGACAATCGTCGCTTCACCGCCCTCGATGTCTGAAACGACCGCGTAGTCGCGGATTGCCGCGACGGGTATAGGCTCGAGCCAGACGGTACCCCAGATGCCGGTGATAGATGTGTAGAAGATGCCGCCCGGCTCCCTGACCTGCTTGCCACGCGGCTGCGTGCCGGCATCGGTGGGGTCCCAAACAGCCACTGTCAGCGACTGTGTCCCGCCTTCTTGCAGGGCATCGGTGATGTCAAAGCTGAACGGATCGTAGCCGCCCCGGTGCAGGCCCATCTCCCGTCCATTCACCCAGACCCGGGCTTCCCAATCGACGGCCTCGAAGTGGAGCAGCACGCGTTCCGTGGACCAGTCTCGTGGTACCTCGAAGCTGCGCTGGTACCACAAGGTCCGCGACTGCCCTACGGTATCCGCAACGCCGGAGAGTGCCGATTCGACGGGGTACGGAACCAGGATCTGCCCGTCATAGTCGACCGGCTCGGCATCACGGGAGGTCATCGCGTAGTTCCACAGTCCGTTCAGGCTCAGCCAATCGCCGCGCCGCAACATGGGCCGCGGGTACTCGGGCCGCGCGTTCGAGGGCGCGACGTCGGCGGTCCAGCGGGTCGCCAGCCGCAGGTTCGCCGGCTCCCAGCGCGGCTCGGCGCAGGCCAGAGCCAGTAACGGAATCAGGGCTAAGGATCGTCTCATCGTACGGAGAACTTGTAGATGGTCCGCGACTGGTAGCGCTCACCGGGCCGCAGCACGGTGGACGGGAACTGTGGCTGGTTGGGCGAATCTGGGAAGTGCTGGGTCTCGAGACAGAAGCCGGCACGATGCTCGTACGGGGTACCGCCTTTCCCGACGTTGCTGCCGTCCAGGAAGTTGCCCGAGTAGAACTGGATCCCCGGCTCGGTCGTGTAGACCTCCATCACACGGCCGCTGGTCGGCTCGTAGACTCGCGCCGCGAAACGCAGTGTGCCGTCGTACGCGTCGAGCACGAAGTTGTGGTCGTAGCCGCCGCCGTAGTGCAGCTGCTCGTCCGTCGCGTCGATCCGCGCACCTATGCCGAGCGGCTCCCGGAAATCCATCGGCGTTCCGGCGACCTGCTGCAGCTCTCCTGTCGGGATCAGCCCCGAGTCGGCCGGTGTGAAGCGACTCGCGGCCAGCTCCAGCTCATGCCCCAGGATGTCGCCGGAATCGTGGCCCGCCAGATTGAAGTAGCTGTGGTGGGTCAGGTTCACGACCGTCGGCTTGTCCGTCTCCGCCAGGTACTCGATACGCAGCTCGTTCTCGTTCGTCAGAGCGTAAGTGACGGCGACGGTCAGTCGTCCAGGGTAACCCTCTTCGCAGTCGTCGCTCCCGTACGACAGCCGCAGACCCGCTTCGGCCTCTGCCTCATACGGCTCCGCCGCCCAGACGACCTTGTCGAAACCTCTCGAGCCACCGTGCAGATGGTTGTCGCCGTTGTTCGTGGCCAGATTGTACTCGACCCCGTCCAAGAGGAAGCGCCCGCGTGCGATCCTGTTGCCGTAGCGGCCCACAATGGCACCGAAGTAGGGGGAGCCCTCCAGGTAGCCGCTGAGCGAATCGTAGCCGAGCACAACGTCGCCCAGAACACCGCCTCTGTCGGGCACGAGCAGGTGGGTGACGATACCACCGTAGTTGGTGATCCGCACCTCGACGCCGTGGGCGTTCGTCAGCGTGTACAGCTCGACGTCTTCGCCGTCGGGGGTCGTCCCAAAGGGCTCCACCTGGTATGCAGGCATCTCTTCACCGGCCTCTCCGTCGTCGTCGTCCTGTGCCGAGCATCCCGCCAGAGCGGCCACCAACAGGTACAGCACCGCCGCTCGTGACGGCGGCCACCGCAGCCGACATACCTCACGTGCGCTAGCCATACGGTCTCCTATTGGAATCATGATGGAACTCGGGCAGGACTAGTCTGGCACGCCCGGGTTCAGCGATCAAGGGCCCGGATCTGCTCGAGCCCGGCAGCTATGAAGGTCCACTGAAGCGTCATCTGATCGCGGACCGGCATCGCCCGCAGGCCGCGCGCTCGAGCCGCGGCCGCCAGCTCGGCCGCCGTCGCGCCGCCACGAAGGTCCGCCCGCCACCCCTCGAGCAGCCGCTTCCAGTGTTCCGCGACCGGGTCGGGCGGACCGAGCGACTCACCGACGCCCGGCGTGATGAAGAGCGGCATCTCGGGGACGAGGGTTAACGGGTCGCCGCCCAGCGCACGTACCGCCTCCATCGAGCTGGGGCGGAAAAGCGCGGCCGTGTCGGGGTCACCGAGGGCGATGAAGTGTTGCCGCATGTATCGCGAGTCGGGCCGCGTGCAGAACCCCCGCTCGAGGCGGAAGAACCCCTTTTCACCGCGGCGGTCGACATCGTGGAGGTTGTAGCCCAGCTCGGCGACGGCAGGCACGCAGATCTCCCGGATGCGGTCGAAACGATCGCGCCAGGCCGGCTCGATCAGGAACCACGGGCCGGCGCCGAACGCCATGCCGTGCAGTGAGACGTGCAACGAGAAGGGGCCGTCGGCGCGACGCCACCAATCGCAGACGGCACGGTTCTCCGGCCGCGCCTCGCGGTCGCTCGCATCACGGGGAAACCCGAACTCGATGTCATCGCCGGGCGGCTCGCGCACGACGTTCGCTAGGTACTCGGCCAGGTCGTAGGCGTCGGCGCCCTCGCGCTGCCAGGCACGGTTGCGCTCGGCACCGTCGGGGTTGATGTGCGGGACGATCCACCACTCGCACTCCGCCAGCAGCGGGTCCCCGGAGACGAGACCTGACAGGTAGCCGGCTACTCGGCGCAGCAGTCGGGGACCGACCGGCTCGTCGGCGTGACTGCCGGCGAGCAGGCTGATCCGCCGCGAACCACGACCCAGGCGAAAAGCGCGAATTGCCCGCCCGCCCCGTGATCGGCCGATACGCTCACCGGCGTCGAGGTCCAGCGCCCTTGCAGACAGAATCTGGTCGGTGCGTTGCACGATGGGAATCGTATTGTCCGGAATCGTCGGAGGCCAGGTCGCCCGGTCGGTTCAACTACCCTAACTTCTGCAGAATCGTTATGGTCCCGCGTCGCAATACCGCCAGAAAGGATGGTCGAGATGAGGAAATGGGAGTACCGGTTCCTGGACTCGATGGATATCGAGGAGGGTGGTTTCTTGGCCGTGAAGAGTCGCGACGCGGTCGAGGCCTATCTCAACAGAATCGGCGATGAAGGTTGGGAGGTCATCAACCTCGACTTCGTCGAGATCGAGGGAAGGACGTCGTTCGTGGGTGTCGCGAAGAGAGAGAAGGCCTGACTGTCACACACCGGCGCCTGCTGCCTCCTCTGCGTCCCTGAGCACCTTCAGGCTGGGCGCGACCAGGTAGCCGCTGCCGGCCAGTCGCCCGGCCACGTAAGCGATCGCTGCGGCCGTGGCGCCGACCATACCGATGCCGCGGGTCAGCGCCATCAGAACGAGCACGATACCCCCCAGCTCGATCACCGTCGCCCATGTGATCGGACGAGTGAAGCGGCCCTGCACGAGTATTCCGCGCTGTAACGAGAGCAGAACCGACGTCGCCGGCAACAGGAGCATGATCCGGGTGGGCGTGACGGCGAAATCGGCCAGCTGACGACTAAGGCCCGAGATGGTCTCGAACCACACATAGGCGAGCGGTGTGAAGCCGACGAGCGTCATTCCCAGAGACGATGCCACGGCCAGCCAAAGTGCGAACCGCGCCAGCGCTCTAACGTGTTCCCGGTCCCTGCCGAGCAACGCGATTACGACCTCCTGGTAGCTCAGCCCCAAAGCACGAAAGAGGAAAGAGAGCGAGTTGACGACCGGTAGCACGGCAAGCGACTCGACGGGATAGCGTGCCCGGCCGAGCATGAATGTGACCATCGGGTGTGCCGCCAGCGCGAGGACCGAGGTGAGGGCCAGAGGATAGTAGAAGTCGGCGATGCGCCGGTAGCTCAACGACTCGCTCCCGGCCGTCGCGAGCAGCCTGCGTACCGTATCGCGTGCCATCAGGCGGCTGGCGAGCGCTTCTGCGCAGACACCTGCCGAGAGCGCAGCCGCTCCCACGTAGGCTCCCGCGAGAGTGAACTGGGTGTAGAGCAGAAAGGCGGTGGCCGCCATCGACGAGAGCCGGATGACGGTCCCGTAAGCGACCAGCCTGGTGCGGCTGTCGCGGATGAGTAGTCCTTGAAAGAACCTTCGGTAGCCGATCGCTGCCGGCCAGGGCAGCATGAGGAGCAGTGCACCATAGGTCAGGTGCGCCACCTCATCGGGCAGGCCGATCAGATCCTCGATGATGAAGTCGAAGACTGGAGGGACCAGTACCAGAACCATCACGGCCGTGATGATGGCGTTCAGGGCGTAGGTGAAATTGCGCAGCTTGAAGAAACTGGGGGAGTCCTCCGCCAGGGCGGTGGCGGCGCTCATGATCATGATGATCGGAGCCTCGACCAGAATGGCGAAGGCGAAGGCGACACCCCAGGCGGCCAGATTGAACTTCGGGTCGGGCAACCGCGCGATGACCGCGGCCAAGAAAGGTCCCTCGATCGCCATCATCAGCCAGGTCGCCGCCAGCGGCGCCCAGAAGATGAGGATCCTCTTGCCGGTCAGTCGCAGCTTCGTCCTCCGGGGTGTCCGGTGGGGCGGTCGCGCGGCCAGTATAGTGGTGCTTCGGGACGTGTGCTAGATGTTCTCGCGCGTCCAGAGCAGGATCGCGCCGCAGCGGCTGGAACGGAACTGGCTGGGCCGGTCGAAGGCGCGGTTGTAGACTTCCAACGCCTCGATCAGGTTGGGCAGCCAATCGTTTATCCGTGCCGCGTGCGACTGGCTGCCGTCGATATAGAGATCAGGCACGCAGGCCGACATGCCGTGCCCCATAGTGAGCCTCACGTCGCCCTCCATGGTCCACTCCACTCGCACGCCGGGAATCCCGCGCAGCAGGTCGCTGATGAACATGGGCGAGCGCCGTTCGATCTGCTCCCGGTCAATGAAGTGCCCGTTCTCCCGCTCACGTCGGCGCTCGAATTCCTGCATCTTCAATGATCGGTACAGCCGAATCTCCACAACCAGCTCTTCCAGCTCGAACGGCGGTGCGGTGATGACGAAGTCGACACGTGTCGTGCCCCGCGGTAGGAAGACGTTGTACCGCTCAGATACGAGACCGAGGTAGCGGACCTCGACCACGTGTTCGCCCGGCGCAAGGTCGTCCAGCGTAAACCAACCATCCTCGTTCGTCAGAGCCCGTCGCTCGGTGCCGAGCACGGCTATCTCAGCTGCCACCGCGGGAGTCTGGGCCAGCCGGTCCGTGACTACGCCGACCAGCCGCGCCCGCTCGCCCTCCTCTTGGGCATAGGCGGCCTGATTCGTGAGTACCAGCCCCACCAGCAAAACCGGGCCGAACCTCATACGAGCCCCCTCGCTCCAAGGCCTTGCCGGACGTTGCCGCGGCACGACGATGCATTACAGGATCCTACCTTCAAATATCGGAGACGATGCTTGCCAAATCAACGAACACGCCACCGCTTGCCGGGCAATCTGCCGCCGCTCATGTTACCGGCAGTCCAACGAGAGCGAACAAGGGGCCCACCTCGTAGCCGACCGATGGAGGGTGTAGTATGCGTTACCTAACAGTAGTGCTGGCCGTCGCCGCTTCGCTCGTCGCCTGCTCCGCGGGAGCGGGGACCGGCGACGAGACGGGTGGCGCGCGGCCGAATCGTAACTTACTCACGGCCGCGGAGATCGCCGAAGTCAGGACTCTGCACAACGCCTACGATGCTGTGGCGCAGCTGAGGCCACAGTGGCTGACGCCGCGGCCATCGAGATCGGCCTCGGACCCGACACCTCGTGTACCCGCGGCGTTCGTCGACAGGATGGAGCTCAGCGGGCTGCAGGCCATGCGGACGGTTTCCGTCGGCGAGATTCTGGAGATCCGCTACTTCGAAAGCGGGGAGGCGGTGGCCCGGTTCGGCAGGCGGTACGATAGCGGGGTAGTCCAGATAATCACACGGTGACGGGCGCCATCAGGAGGTGAACGAATGGCCTACACGTACGATGAGCTGCACAAGAAGACGGTCGCCCAGCTCCGCGAGATTGCCAAGGGCGAGGATCACGAGGCGCTGCGCGGGTACAGCACGATGCACAAGGCCGAGTTGCTGCACGCCCTCTGTCAGGTGTTCGGCGTCGACGAGCATGTGCATCACGATGTAGTCGGAGTCGATAAGTCCAGGATCAAGGCGACGATCCGTGAGCTGAAGAAGCAGCGGGACGCGGCGCTCGAGTCCCACGACTCGGCGCAGCTCAAGCACCTCCGGAAGCGGATCAAGCGCCTGAAGCGAAAGATCCGCCGAGCCACCGTCTGACTAGCGCTCCACACGTCAGGCAGGCGATCCGTAGCCGTATGCGGTCATTCGAAGGGAGAGCCGCATGACCGAGTCTCAGGCAGCAGACTACACCCACAAGCCGTCGCCGCCGGTGTTCTACCGCTGGGCTGTATTGGTGGTGATCAGCCTGGCGATGTTCGGGAACTACTACGTCTACGACGCAGTGAGCCCGATCGCCGATCTGCTGAAAGAACAGCTGGGCTTTTCCGATCGGAACATCGGGACGCTCAACGCGATCTACAGCGTCCCGAACATCATAATGGTACTGATCGGCGGCATCGTCATCGACCGGATCGGCGTCAAGAAAGCCACGCTGCTGTTCGGTATTCTTTGCTTCATCGGTGCGGCGATCACAGCTGCGACTGGCACGTTTTGGGTCATGGCGGCGGGTCGATTGGTGTTCGGCATTGGGGCCGAGTCGCTGATCGTGTCGGTGACCGCCGCGATCGCCAGGTGGTTCAAGGGTAAGGAGCTCAGCTTCGCCTTCGGTGCGAACCTGACGATAGCCCGGCTTGGCTCGTTTGCCGCGCTCAACTCGCCGACTTGGGCGCGGCCGGCGTTCGAGAACTGGCAGTGGCCACTGCTCATCTCCGTGGCCTTCGGCGTGTTCTGTATCGTCGGCGCCGTCCTCTACTGGATCATGGAGGACCGTGCGGCCGAGCGCTATGAGATGGGCGCCGCCGGTGAGACGGAGAAGGTGGTGTGGGGCGATCTGTTCAAGTTCCCGACGTCGTACATCTATGTCGTCTTGCTCTGCGTCACGTTCTACTCGGCGATCTTCCCGTTCCAGACTTTCGCGGTGAAGTTCTTCATCGAGCGGCACGGGACTACGCGTGAGTTCGGCGGTTTCCTGTCCAGTATGATCACGCTGTTCGCGATGGTCTTCACGCCGCTGTTCGGCTATTGGGTCGACCGGGTGGGCAAGCGCTCGCTATTCATGATGTGGGGCTCGCTGCTGTTGGTGCCGGTCTACCTCATGATGGCTTACACCGAGATCCCGCTCTGGATACCGATGGCGATGATGGGAATCGCCTTCTCACTGGTGCCGGCGGTCATGTGGCCGTCGGTCGCCTACCTGATCGACGAGAGCAGGTTGGGTACGGCGTACGGCCTGATGACGATGATCCAGAACATCGGGCTTGCCGGCTTCAATTACATGATAGGCTGGGCGAACGACTACTCCGCCGCCAGCGCCACGAACCCCGACGGCTACGCGCTCGGGATGTGGATCTTCTCGATCCTCGGCTTCCTCGGCTTCTTCTTCGCCTGGCTGTTGCGCAGGCAGGAGACCGGTCCACGGGCGCACGGCCTGGAGACGATCACGGTGAAATCATCGGAGTAGCGGAGCGACAACAGCAAACAGAGGGTGGTCGGGCGGTGACCAAATACGTGCGCTACGCATACCGGGGCAGGGTATCGTACGGAATGCTCGAGGGTGAGACGGTCCGTGGGCTGGAGGGCGACATCTTCGCCGGGTCCGGCGAAACCACCGGCGAGCTGGCGCTCTCAGAGGTGCGACTCCTCGCACCCTGCGCACCGTCGAAGGTGATCGCCGTCGGACTCAACTATCGCAGTCACCTGAAGGGTCGGCCCGAGCCGGAATACCCCGGCCTGTTCGCTGTCCTCCCGTCGGCGGTGATCGGCCCGGAAGACGAGATTGTCATGCCGCCCGACGCTCGCGACGTCCATTACGAGGGCGAGCTCGTGGTCGTGATCGGGAAGCAGGCGCGAAAGATCCACACCGACCAAGCTGCCGACTACGTCTTCGGTATCACAGCCGGCAACGATGTCAGCGAGCGCAACTGGCAGCGCTCCGATCTCCAGTGGGTGAGGGCCAAGGCGTCGGACAGCTTCGCGCCCGTTGGACCGGCGATAGCAAGCGGCCTCGATTACAGCGACCTGCTCGTCGAGACGCGGCTCAACGGCGAGCTCCGTCAGTCGGAGCGCACGAGTGACTTGATCTTCGACGTCGAGACGATCGTCGCCTATATCAGTCGTTATGTCACGCTGCTGCCCGGCGACCTGGTTTTCACCGGCACACCGGGAACCACCGAGGCGATGAAGGCGGGCGACGTGGTCGAGGTCGAGGTCGAGGGTGTCGGGGTGCTGCGCAACACGGTCGTCGCGTCGGACTGAGCAGCTTTCGGATCGGTTGCCGGAAGAGAAACGCGACGACGCAGCGACTGCCGCCCGAGCCGAGGTTCGAAGTTAGAAGCCGTCCGTAGGCGTGGGTTCCTGTGGTGGCGCGGGCCGGTGCGGTCTGCGGTACTCCGCCCAGGCGCGTGCCCAGCTCTCCGCGAACAGGAAGATTACTGGTAACCAGAATAGCCAGCTATACTCCGACACTCCTCTTTCTCCAGCGGTTCGATTTTCGGTGAGCGCCTTGCCCGCAAGTATCACTACGTAGCGGGAATAGCGCCGGTTTCGCTGCCGTGTGACCCTCATCCCCTTAGACAGGTGAGGAGGGGATAGCGTTTGCAGCATCGAGGTAGGGTGAACCGCGGTCATCTCGAGCCCGTTGCGCGGTCTCCGGCCGGGGATTTCGGATCCTTTCGCGAGGCCTGTCTGGGCTCACATCTTGTGCCGGCACCCTTTCTGTGAGGATGGCGATGCGTCTGTCAAACATGATCGCGGCGGTGGACGCCCATGCCTGCGGCGAGCCGGGACGGGTGATTGTCGGTGGCGTGGTGGACGTGCCCGGCGCGACGATGTTCGAGAAGAAGATGTACCTCGAGGAGCACGGCGACCGGTTACGCAGGCGCATGTTGCGCGAGCCGCGTGGCTATCCGGCACTCTGCTGCAATGTGATCCTGCCAGCGACGCACCCGGATGCCGCTGCCGGGTTCGTGATCATGGAGCAGACGGAGTACCCCGCGATGTCGGGTAGCAACACGATCTGCGTGGCGACCGTGTTGATCGAGACCGGGATGGTGCCTGTCCGGGAGCCGATAACCGAGCTGGTGTTGGAGGCGCCGGCCGGTCTGATCCCGATCCGTGCCGAGGTGTCGAATGGCAAGGTGACGAATGTGACGTTCGAGAACGTTCCAGCCTATGCCGTGCACCTCGATGCGGAGCTCGAGGTCCCGCAGCTCGGCAGGGTGGTCGTCGATGTGGCATACGGTGGGATGTTCTACGTGATCGCCGAGGCCGAGCAGTTCGGGCTGCGGCTGGTCCCGGAAGAAGGCGGTAAGATCGCCCGGATCGGGTCGATGCTGAGGGCAGCAGCTCGCGAGCAACTGGCCGCCGTCCATCCGGAGAACGCACGGGTCTCGGGTGTCTCGATCTCCCAGCTCTCCGGCCCGCCACACGGCCACCAGGCGGCTTGCCGCAACGCGGTCGTCGTGGCGACCGGCGAGCTGGACTGGGACGACCCGGACACCTGGACCGGCGCACTCGACCGCTCGCCGTGCGGCACCGGGACATGCGCAAAGATGGCGGCGCTGCATGCGCGGGGAGCACTCCGAGTCGGCGAGGATTTCCCTCACGAAGGTCCTCTCGGAACGATCTTCACCGGAAGGGTCGTCGGTGAGACGCGGGTCGGCCCGCATCCCGCCGTGCTCACGACGCTGAGCGGCCGGGCCTGGATCACCGGCATCGCCCAGTACGTGGTGGACGCGGAAGATCCATTCCCCGACGGCTTCACCGTCGGTGACCTTTGGGCCTAGGAGAATGCCGAGACTGAGGTTGATTCCGAGTTGCGTGGCGCTCGTCGCGCTCGCGGCATGCCGGCAGGTCGAGCTGCCCATATACGGCGACGCCGAGATGGCGGAGCGCGTGCGGGCCGAGTTTCTGCACGCCTGGAACGGCTACGTCGAGCACGCCTGGGGGCACGACGACCTCAGGCCGCTGAGCGCCGGCTTCCATGATTGGCACGATGCGCCGCTCTACATGACGCCCCTCGACGCGTTCGATACGATGGTCCTGATGGATCTCGATGAGGAAGCCGAGCGTGCCAAGCGGCTGATCCTGGAGAACCTCAGCTTCGATCGTGATTTCACCGTCCAGGTCTTCGAGATCACGATCCGCACCCTGGGCGGCCTGATCACGGCGTATCAGTTGGACGGAGACGAGCGCTTCCTCGCGCTGGCAATCGACCTGGCCGACCGCCTGTTGCCCGCCTTCGATTCGCCCACCGGCATGCCGTACTGGGGCGTGAACCTGCGGACTGGCGCGACGACCGGTGCCGTGATGAACCCGGCGGAGATTGGGACACTCACGCTCGAGTTCGGCACGTTGAGCAAACTGACGGGGAACCCGATCTACTACGACGCCGTGAAAGCCGGAGTATCGGCGCTCTACGAGCGTCGGTCCCGGCTAGGGCTGGTCGGCACCACGATCGACGTGGAGACCGGCGAATGGAGAAGACGCGACAGCCATATCTCCGGCATGATCGACTCGTATTACGAGTACTTACTGAAATCTTGGCTACTGTTCGGCGATCGCGACTTCCACGACATGTGGACGACGAGCATTGCAGCGGTGAACGCCTATCTGCCCGACGAACGTCAGAACGGTCTCTGGTACGCGCACGTCGATATGGAGACCGGTGAACGGACGGCCACGCGATTCGGCGCGCTCGATTGCTACATGCCGGCGGTGCTGGCGCTGGGCGGCGATGTTGAACGGGCGGCTCGGCTCATGGACTCCTGCTTCCTCATGTGGACGACGTTCGGGATCGAACCGGAGCAGCTCGACTACGTGACCATGGAGCCCGTTAATCGAGCCTATCATCTGCGGCCGGAAGCCATCGAGTCGGCCTACTACCTCTACCGTCTGACGGGTAATTCGAGGTACCTGGAGATGGGCCGCACGATGTTCGGGAATATCGTCGAGCGCTGTCGCACGGAGAGCGGTTATGCGATGCTATCCGACGTCGTTTCCGGCGAGCCGGGCGATTCCATGGAGTCGTTCTTCCTGGCCGAGACGCTGAAGTACGCTTACTTGCTGTTCGCGGAGCCGGAAACGCTGGACTTCGAGGCGGTGATCTTCAACACCGAGGCGCACGCGATCTGGCGGACCTGGTAGCAGGCGGTAGCCGTAGCGCCGCCCTTGAACGGACTTAGATTGCTGGTCGAGATTCGCCCCGGACAGACGAAGGAGATCCAAGTGAAACGGTACTGCTTCTGGCTCGTTCTCTCATCGGCGGTCTGCCTGGCCACGCCCTTGAGCGCGCAGTCACAGGACGCCTCGTTGCTGACCCTCGAGCGGATTTACGCGTCCGCCGAGTTTAGAGGTGGGTTCTTCGGTCCGGCCAGCTGGCTGGCCGACGGTTCCGGGTACGTAACGGTGGAGCCGTCGGCTCAATTGCGCGGTGGTCGGGACATTGTACGCTATGATCCGGATACCGGTGATCGCGAGATCGTCGTCCCCGCCCAACGCTTGGTCCCCGCGGGCGCCTCGCGCCCGCTGCGTATGTCGGGCTACGAGTGGTCGGCGGACGGCAAGAAGCTGCTGGTCTTCACCAACGCGCAGCGTGTGTGGCGTGCGGCGACGCGCGGGGACTACTGGGTCCTCGATCTCGAGACCTGGAAGTTGCGGCAGTTGGGTGCCGACTTCGACGAGGCACGCCTGATGTTTGCCAAGTTTTCGCCGGACGCGAGCCGCGTCGGCTATGTCTACTATAACAACATTTACGTCGAGGACCTGGCCAGCGGCACGATCACCCAGTTGACGCGCGACGGTGGTGAGAAGTTGATCAATGGTACGTCGGATTGGGTGTACGAGGAGGAGTTTTTCCTGCGTGACTGTTTCATCTGGAGCCCGGACGGGGAGGATATCGGCTACTGGCAGTTCGACTCCGAGGGTGTGCCCGAGTTCTACCTGATCAACAACACCGATTCGATCTACCCGACGATCACGACGATCCCGTATCCGAAGGCCGGAACGACGAACTCGGCGGTGCGCGTCGGCGTGGTGAACGCGAGCGGTGGCGATACCCGTTGGATCGAGATCGAAGGTGACCCGCGCGACAACTATATCCCGCGGATGGAATGGGCCGCCAACTCGGATGAGCTCGTCATCCAGCAGATGAATCGCCTTCAGAACACCAACCGACTGATGTTGGCCGACGCCGAGACGGGTGCGGTCCGTACGATCCTCACGGAAACGGACAACGCATGGCTGGATGTGGTCGAGGACCTCGAGTGGCTGGACGGTGGCAGGCGGTTCACCTGGGTGAGCGAGCGCGACGGGTGGCGACACCTCTATATCGGCTCGCGCTCGGGCGGCGACCTCGGGCTCGCGACGCCCGGCGAGTTCGACGTCGTCAACGTCTTGCACATCGACGAAGATGGGGGCTGGGTCTACTACATCGCGTCGCCGCAGGACCCGACCCAGCGCTACCTGTATCGGCAGCGGCTGAACGGCCGCGGCCGGCCGGAGCGCCTCAGCCCCGCGGACCAACCGGGCACCCACAGCTACCAGGTCTCGGCCGATGGGCGCTGGGCCTTCCATACCTATTCGCGGTTCGGCGTACCTTCGATCATGCAGCTCGTCCGCCTGCCCGGCCACGAGGTCGTGCGTACGCTGATCGAGAACGCCGATCTGCGGGCGCGGGTCGAGGCGCTGAAGCGAGGTGAGGCGCGGTTCTTCCGCGTGGACATCGGCGACGGCGTGGTTCTCGACGGTTTCGAGATGAGACCGCCCGACTTCGATCCATCTCAGAAGTATCCGGTCCTGTTCTACGTCTACGGTGAGCCGTGGGGTCAGACGGCGCGTGACGCCTGGGGCGGCTCGACGTATCTCTGGCATCTGATGCTGACCCAGCAGGGCTACATCGTGATGTCGGTTGACAATCGCGGGACACCGGCGCCGCGGGGTCGCGAGTGGCGCAAGGTCGTCTATAAGAAGATCGGCATCATCGCCTCGGGTGACCAGGCGGCGGCGGCGCGGGCGATCGCCGCCGAGCATCCTTACGTCGATGCCGGGCGAATCGGCATCTGGGGATGGAGCGGCGGCGGCTCCCAGACGTTGAACGTGATGTTCCGCTCCCCCGACGTGTACGGCACCGGTATGGCGGTCGCGCCGGTACCCGACGTCAGACTGTACGACACGATTTACCAGGAACGCTATACGGGCTTGCCTCAGGAACCCGGCGACGCGTACGAGCAGAACTCGCCGATCACCTTCGCCGGCGGGCTCGAGGGGAACCTGCTGGTAGTGCATGGTACGGGTGACGACAACGTCCACTACCAGGGGACCGAGATGTTGATCAACGCGCTTGTTGCCGCGGGCAAACAGTTCACCGTCATGCCGTACCCGAATCGGTCGCATGGGATATTCGAGGGGCCCGGCACGACGATGCACCTGCGTACGCTGCTCACGGACTATCTCATGCAGAACATGCCGCCGGGGCCGCGACCGTAGGCGGCGGTGTAGCGCTGCGGCGCACTCTCCTGGCGAGGACGGCTGCTTGCTCGGCGATAGGGGGGCCAAGATGAACGCATCGGTGTGGCGCGTGAGAATCCGAGTGTCGTTGTTGCCGCTGACGAGCTGCCTCGCCATCGGCGTCGCGCCGACGAGCCTGCACGCTCAGTCGGGCGCGAGTCACGCGTCGCACGTGGGCAACGGCCAGCGCGCGTTGCCGCTGCCGGTCGAGGTGACGACCGGGCCGTACAGCGCCGTGGAGACGGCGATCGCGATCGATCCGTCGAACCCCGACCATATCGTCGGCTCCGCCGTTGTGACGATCAGGGCGCCGCGGGCTCGTAGGACATCCAACTTCACCTACGTCTCGTGGGATGCGGGGAGGACGTGGACGGCGGTCGCGATGCCGAACCCGCACGCCAAAGTCCAGGGCGACGATGCCGTGGTCATCGATCACGAGGGCCGAGTGTACCGTTCCTACCTCGGTTTCAGACATCTGGGGAACCCGAGGGGGGTCTACCCGCGCAACGGTCTCTTCCTGGCGACCTCCGAGGATGGCGGCCTCACCTACGAGGACGAGATCGTCCTGATCGAGCACCTGAACAGTATCGTGCCGTTCGAGGACAAGCCGTATCCGGGCGTCGATCTCTCGGCGGACAGCCCCTACCGGGGTAGCGTATACGTGGCCTGGACCCGGTTCACCCGCTACGGATCCGCTTCGCCCGACGACTCTTCCTTCATCTACCTGGTCTACTCCCGCGACGGCGGCAGGACGTTCTCCCGGCCCCAACGGCTGCCGGCCGCCGGCGGCGACGCCCTCGATGGCGACGGAACGGTCGAGGGGGCCGTGCCGGCGGTGGGCCCCGACGGCACCGTCTACCTCGCCTGGAGTGGGCCTCGGGGGATCGAGTTCAGCAAGTCGGCGGACGGCGGCGCCACGTGGGAGGATGCGCGTACCATCCTGGATCAGCCGGGTGGCTGGAGCATCGCGATCGAGGGGCTACCGCGGGCCAACGGTATGCCGGTCACGGGCGTCGACGTGTCGAGCGGGCCGCATCGCGGGACCGTCTACGTGAACTGGGCCGATCTGCGCAACAACGACGGCCGAGATGGGGATGCCGATGTCTTCGTATCCCGCTCCTCCGACGGCGGTGCGACCTGGAGTGAGCCGCTGCGGGTGAACCAGGACAGGGTTGGGAACGGTCGCGACCAGTTCTTCACCTGGATGGCAGTCGATCCGGTGGACGGCAGCGTCAACATAGTCTACTACGACCGCAGGGAAGGGGACGGCAGCGGCGTCCACGTGTACCTGGCACGGTCGACCGACGGCGGCCGCTCGTTCTCCGAGCACCGGATCAGTGCCGAGCCCTTCACGCCGCGTCCCGATCGCTTCTTCGGCGACTACAACGGCATCAGCGCCTACGGCGGTCGTGTCGCCTGTCTCTGGACTCACTACGCCGAGAACGCGAATGTCCTGCGGGCCTTCGTCGCGGACATGGGGGAGGGTGGGGGGTAGTCGGTAGTCAGTAATCAGTGATCAGTAGTCAGTAATCAGTGATCACTAGAATCGGAGCCTGCTTAACTCCTCGGGAGTTGACTCCTCACGGGAGAACGGCCGCAAGCGGAAGGCATATGAGTACTCCCGCACCGGCAGCATGTACTCCGGGTGCGTCCGTGCGCCCCAGCTCGTGTCGCCGCCCACGCCCATCTGTTTCCAGTCGAGGTTGAGCGTTACCAGGTCCCGTGGTTTCAGGTGGTAGGTGTGGCGGTTCCGTTTCTCCAGCCCCTCATCGAAATCATCGATGGTGAAGTGGTGGGCGCTGACGCTGAGCACCGGCATGCCCACGGCGAGCAGCCCTGTCCCGCGCGAGTTCCAGAGGGCGACCCAGCGCACGTCGGTCTTGTTGCCGTTCTCCTGCGGCCGGATGTAGGGGAAGTACTGCTCCATGACCGCACCGCTGTAGAGGCCGAGCGCCGCGCCGGTCTTGCGGTCCCAGTAGCTTTCATGTGGTCCGCGCCCGTACCAGGCGATGGAATCGAATTCTGCAGGCAGCGTCATCGTCGTGCCGAATCTCGGCAGCTCGGGCAACGTCGTGTCGCCGGGTAAGAAGCGTACCGCGACGATCACGTCGCCGCTGCCGTGGACGGTATAGGTGGTGTAGTGCTTGGCGAAGCCTGCCGGGATCGTGGCTGCCACCTCGATCTCCACCGCGCGATCCGTGAGCTGCCGAGCGTCGACGCTCATCACGAACCGATCCCTGCCCGCCTCGCGCCACACACGGTGTCGGCGCTGCATATCGTTGCCGAAATCGTTGTCGGTCGGGGCGCGCCAGAAGTTCGGTTCTGGGCCGCTGCGGATGATCTCGGTCCCGTCATAGACGAACGAGCTCATTGTGCCACTCGTCCTGTCGAAACGGATTTGGAATCCGTCGCCCGTCACCAGGAAGGCGTCGGCCGCTTCGGTGAGCCTGAGCGCTGAAAGTCGCCCCGGGTCGAGTCTGGGGCCCGGCTCGTGGTACGGCAGCTCGAGCTGGTCCCAGGCCACGCGGTGCCCGGCCGGCACCAGCCCCACGTCCTCTCGGGAGACGAACTCGATGTTGAGGAGGTACTGCACGCCGGGCTCCGGCTGGATCGCCGGTAGCGGCAGGCGGATGAGTGCGCTGTCGTGTGGTGCGACCTGGAGGCGGGAAACTCGGCCGTCGGCGAAGGGCTCGCCGTCCGCCACGATCGACCACCTCAGCTCGTAGCGGCTCAGGTCGGTGAAGTCGTATCGGTTGACCACCCGCACGGCACCGGTCGCGAGGTCCACCGCCCGCGTCTCGATGTACTGGTAGACCTTGCGGACCTCCCAGAAGTGGGGGTTGGGCTGACGGTCGGGCGATACGAGGCCGTTGATCAAGAAGTTACGGTCGCTGGGGATCGGCTGTGGGCCGAAATCGCCGCCGTAGGCCCAGTACTCTTCACCCTCGTCGCTGAGCGCGTAGAGGCCCTGGTCCACCCAGTCCCAGATGAAGCCGCCCTGGAGCTGGCGATTGCCGTTGATCACATCCCAATAGTCCTGAAGGTTACCGACGCTGTTGCCCATGGCGTGGGCGTACTCGCAAAGGATGAGCGGCCGGTCGTGCTCTGTGGCGGCGTATTCTTCCAGCTGATGGATGCGCGCGTACATGGGGGCCACGATGTCGGTGTGAGGTCGCTGATCCGCCGGCTCGTACTGGACCGGCCGGGAGGGATCGCGGCCGCGGATCCATGCGTACGTCGCCTCGAAGTTGGCTCCATCGCCCGACTCGTTGCCCAGCGACCAGATGATGACCGCCGGGTGGTTCTTGTCCCGCTCCACCATTCGGACCGTCCGCTCCAGGAAGGCGTGTGTCCACTCCGGGTTGTCGGCCAGCGTCCGGTCCGGATGGTACTCCATGCCGTGCGATTCGATGTTCGCCTCATCGATGATGTAGAGTCCGTACTGATCGGCCAGCTCGTACCAGTGAGGCACGTTCGGGTAGTGACTGGTCCGCACGGCATTGATGTTGAAGCGCTTCATCATCTGGATATCCCGGAGCATGTACTCCTCGGAGACGACGCGGCCGGTACGCGGCTCGTGCTCGTGACGGTTCACGCCTTTTATCGTGATCGGCACGCCATTCACGAGAAGTTGCCCGCCTTTGACCTCTACCCTCCTGAAGCCGACTCTCGTTGGCACGACTTCGGTAGTGTCGCCTGCGGCGTTCACCAACGAGATGACTGCGGTGTAGAGGTTCGGCGTCTCGGCCGTCCACCTGGCGGGCTCCGATATCGCCTGGGTGAATTCGGCGAGCGTCTCCGACATGCCGTCGACACGCAGCTCGGCGGCCAGCGGATCGTCGAAAACAGGTCGGTCGTCCACATCGAACAGGTCGACTTGAACCGTGTGTGTCCCCGATGGCTGTGTGAGGAGATTGCGGACCGTCACAGCGATCTTAAGGGTGCCGTCCCTATAGTCGTCATCGAGGTCGCCGATGACGAAGAAGTCGCGGATGTGCACGTTCGGTGTCGAGAACAGATAGACGTCGCGCTCGATGCCGCTGATCTTCCAGTAGTCCTGGCCTTCCAGGTAGGCGCCGTCGCTCCAGCGATAGATCTGCACGGCGAGTGAGTTCCGACCATCGCGCAGGTAGGGTGTGATGTTGAACTCGGCCGGCGTCTTGCTGCCTTGCGTGTAGCCCACCTCGTGGCCGTTCACCCATACATAGCCCGCCGACTTGATGCCGCCGAAGTGGAGGAACACCTGCCGGTCGCTCCAGCTATCGGGAACCGTGAAGCTCGTCCGATAAGAGCCGACGGGGTTGTAATCGTGCGGCACGTGTGGCGGATCGGGCGGGAAGGGATAGGCGACGTCGGTATAGATGGGAACGCCGTAGCCCAGGATCTCCCAGTTGCTGGGGACCGGGACGTCATCCCAGTCGCTCACATCGTAATCGTCCACGAAGAACCGGGCCGGCCGGTCGGCCGGCTTGCGGACCCAGGTGAACTTCCACGTGCCGTTCAGCGACCTGACGAAGGGAGATGCCCAGCGGTCGCCGGCCAGCGCCGACTGTCTGTCGGGGTAGGGTGTATAAGTCGCGTGAGCGGGCTCCTTGTTGCGCTCGACGGCCGCTGGGTTCTCCCAGTCGGGGGCGCGCTCCTCTCCACCGCCGTGTTTCGCAGTCGTGGACGCTATCGCTGCCAGGAATATGCTGAGAATCGAGACGGTTACCGGACGCATGGGCTCTGCTCCTGCGCAGGTTGGCGGGCTGTGGAACGGCGTCGATGACCGGCGATAGTCTATGATCGCGGAGTCGGTGCGAACAAGACTCCAGCGGTCCGGCGGCGGTGGCTCGCGCCGTGGACACCGGGGCGCGGTGTCCCGAACTGGTCGTTCAAGCCACTGTGATCCGCAGCGCGAGGGGCGGTCGGGCGGGCCCGCTCCGCGGTGCGGCGGGGCCCTGGCATTGTGCACGGTTCTTGTAGTAGTAATTCTAAGTAGCCTCGGCCCGATCGAGCGTGTCGTTTATCGACAACTCGGCTGGTGGTCTGTCTGCCCGGAAAGGTGGGGTGCAGTAGTTGAGGGTTGGGACGATCTTCGATATCCAGAAGTTCGCCATCCATGATGGTCCCGGCGTGCGCACCACCGTCTTCTTGAAGGGCTGCCCCCTGGGCTGCTGGCTCTGCCATAACCCGGAGAGCCAGTCGTTCGAGCCGGAGCTGATCGTCCGGGACGGCCGCTGCGACGGCTGCGGCGACTGCCTCGAGGCCTGCGCTCAGGACGCCATTTCGCTGAACGGTACGACGGTTCGCATCGACAGGTCCCGGTGTGATCTCTGTGGGGCGTGCGTCGATGTGTGCCTGAGCGAGGCGATCGAGCTGGTCGGCAGGGAGGTGACGGTCGCCGAGGTGATGGAGGAGATCGAGAGGGACGTTGTCTACTACGATGAATCGGGCGGCGGAGTCACTTTCTCCGGCGGCGAGCCGCTCTCGCAGGCCGAGTTCCTGCTCGACCTGCTGAGGGCGTGCAGGGCTCGTGGGATAAGGACCGCCGTCGACACCTGCGGCCATGTCGCTGGCGATGTCTTTCGCCGCATTGCCGGAGAGGCGGATCTCTTCCTCTTCGATCTCAAGGTCATGGATGACGAGCGACACCGCGAGTTCACCAGTGTCGGGGTCGAATCGATCCATGAGAACCTGCGCTGGCTGGCGGAGCAGGGCCTCCAGTTCGTCGTGCGCTTCCCGCTGTTGCCCGGGATCAACGACGACGACGATAACCTGCGCGCCATGGGCGCGTTCCTGGCATCGCTCCCGAGCCGGCCGGCCGTGGACATCCTTCCGTACCACAGAGCGGGGACAGACAAGTACGAGCGCTTGGGCCGCCAGCCGCGACTCCCAGAGATGCGGCCGCCCTCGGACGAAGCGGTCGAAGCGGTCGCCCGGCGGCTCGCGGACTTCGGACTTCACGTCACTGTCAGGGGCGAACGGATATGAGCATGAGCGAGAGAGTGTCACGACTGCGACAACAGAGCCTCGATGCCCAGCCGTCGGTCTCGTCGGAGCGGGCGGAGCTGATCACCGAGTTCTACCAGCGAGAGGACGGCGTGCTCTCGGCGCCCATGCGACGCGCCCGCGCCTTCAAGCACCTGATGGAGAACAAGGCGATCTGCATCCTGACCGGCGAGCTGATCGTCGGGGAGCGGGGTCCGGCACCGAAGGCGACGCCGACTTATCCCGAGGTCTGCTGTCACTCGCTGCAGGACCTCGAGACGCTGGACTCGCGCGAGAAGATCCCCTTCGCCGTCGAACCCGAGACGAGTGCGGTCTTCCGCGATCGGCTGATTCCTTTCTGGGCGGGTCGTTCGGTCAGAGATCTCATCTTCGAGCAGATGACGGAAGAGTGGAAGGCCGCCTACGAGGCGGGGGTCTTCACCGAGTTCATGGAGCAGCGGGCGCCGGGCCACACCGTGCTCGATGACAAGATCTACCGAAAGGGCTTCCTCGAGTTCAAGGACGAGATCCGGCGCAGCCTCGCGAGCCTCGATTGGCTGAACGACCCCGAAGCCCTGAGCAAGCAGGAAGAGCTCAAGGCGATGGCGGTCTGCTGCGATGCTCTGATCACCTTCGCCGAGCGGCACGCGGCGCTGGCGCGAGAGCAGGCGGCGCGGGAGCCGGCCCCCCAGCGCAAGGCGGAGTTGGAGCGGATCGGCGAGGTGTGTGACCGCGTGCCGGCCCACGCGCCGCGCGACTTCTGGGAGGCGCTCCAGTACTACTGGTTCGTGCACCTCGGGGTGATCAGCGAGCTCAACACGTGGGACGCCTTCAACCCCGGCCACCTCGACCGCCATCTGCTTCCCTTCTACCGTGAGGGCCTCGAGCAGGGTACGCTGACCGAGGAGGCGGCGCGCGAGCTGCTGCAGTGCTTCTGGATCAAGTTCAACAACCAGCCGGCGCCGCCGAAGGTGGGGATCACCGCCGAAGAGAGCGCCACGTACACCGACTTCGCGCAGATCAACACCGGTGGCGTTATGGCGGACGGCTCGGACGGCGTGAACGACGTCACCTACCTGATCCTCGAGGTCATCGAGGAGATGCGGCTACTGCAGCCAAGCTCGTCCGTTCAGCTCAGCAAGAAGAACCCGGACCGCTACCTGAAGCGGGCGGCGCGGATCATCCGCACCGGCTTCGGCCAGCCGTCGATCTTCAACGCCGACCTGATCGTCCAGGAACTGGTTCGGCAGGGTAAATCGCTGGAAGACGCCCGTAACGGCGGTTCGAGCGGCTGTGTCGAGGTGGGTGCCTTCGGAAAGGAGAACTACAACCTGACCGGGTACTTCAACATGCCGAAGGTCTTGGAGATCACCCTCAACAACGGCGTCGATCCCAGGACCGGCGCGACGATCGGGCTCGAGACCGGCGATGCCGCCAAGTTCCAGGGCTTCGACGACCTGATGGAGGCGTACCGCAGTCAGCTCCGCCACTTCGTCGACATCAAGCACCGGGGCAACAACGTGATCGAGCGCCTGTGGGCGACTCACATCCCGACCCCGTTCCTGTCGATTCTGATAGACGACTGCATCGCCACGGGGAAGGACTACCACGACGGCGGCGCCCGCTATGACACGTCATATATCCAAGGCGTCGGCCTCGGGACGCTGACCGACTGCGCCACCGCCATCAAATATCAAGTGTTCGATGAGGGGAGCATCGGCATGGCGGAGCTGCTCGAGGCGCTGCGCGCCGACTTCAACGGCCACGACAAGCTGCGCCAGCTGCTCGTCAACCGCACACCGAAATACGGCAACGACGACGACTACGCCGACTCGGTGATGAGGGAGCTGTTCACGGCCTACTTCGACGCGGTCGACGGCCGGCCGAACACCAAGGGCGGTACCTACCACATCAACCTGCTGCCGACGACCTGTCACATCTATTTCGGTTCCGTGGTCGGGGCGACGTCCGACGGCCGCCGGGCCTGGCAGCCGCTCTCCGAGGGCATCTCGCCCGTGCAGGGCGCCGACCGGCGCGGGCCGACGGCGGTCATGCGCTCCGTCGCCAAGATGGATCACGCGCGCACCGGCGGCACCCTGCTCAACCAGAAGCTGACACCCGGCCTGATGGACGGTGAGGAGGGGCTGGACAAGTTCGTGCATCTAGTACGCTCGTTCTTCAGACTTGACGGGCACCACGTCCAGTTCAACGTCGTCGACGCCGACACGCTGCGCGCGGCGCAGCAGGACCCGGAGGCGTACCGGGATCTCATCGTGCGGGTCGCCGGCTACAGCGACTACTTCTGCGACCTGAGCAAGGCGCTGCAGGACGAGATCATCGCCCGAACCGAGCATCGGACCTATTGATGAAGCGGGAGGTCCCGGGTGACGGGGTCGCGGCGCCCCAACTCGCGGCGCTACGCATCCCGACTAACGGGTCGAGCTCTGGGCTCTTCGGTCCACCTGGCGGTGCGCTGAGCTTTGGGTTAGAATGCAGCCAACCTGATTCGTCAGCTCCGGTGCCGTGCCAGAGCCCAACCGTGGCGCGGCGCAAATCCCCCGCTCATAGCCGCCGTACGTGCGACTCACCTTCATCCGCCGGAGGTGGACAATGGTCCTTTACTGGGGACGTCGTGTTACGCTTGCCGCTTTGTTCCTGGCACTCGTTACGTGGGCTGGGTGTGTAGAACAGGAATCACCTACCGGTCCGCACTCGGTGATCCACGAAGATGTTGTTGCCGTGCCCGGATACGGCACCGACTGCTGGCAGATCGCTGAGGGCTCTGATATCCAGGTATGCGATCTTGGGACCTTCGGTGAATTCAGTAATAGCTGGGCGTATGACGTGAATGACGAGGGTTGGGTCGTTGGCCGTTACGGGGAGGCAACTTGGTTCGGGGGCTCGTTCTTCTGGGATCCGGCTACGGAGCAGATGGAGGATTTCGGTCTTACTGCGGGTACCTTGCCGTTCTTGGTGACGGGTACCAACACCCAGCGACAGGCGGTGGGCTACGGGCAGGCAGGGATGGCGGTGCATACGTTCCTAGGTGAGTATGTCGCGGAGAGCGGTACTTACTCATTAGCTGACTTGGGTGTGCCCGAGAATGCCAGTTCGAGCTATGGCCTTGCAATAAACGACAAGGGCCAGATCGCTGGCTGGGCGCAGTATGCAAGTCAACGCGCAGTTGCCTGGTCGAGCGGTTGGAGCGCCCTCTGGGACGGGGATGGAAGCGAGAGCTATGCCCGGGCACAGGACATCAGCAACGAAGGTGACTCCTATGCCCTAGGCCGGATGGTTGGAGTGACAAGCGAGCAGGGTGGTCCGGGCCAGGCCGTCCAGTGGACCCAGGGATCATACAAGGTGATCCTCGCTAATACGCTTGGCGGGAACACGAGCGAGGCCCAGGCAGTCAACTCCTGTGAGCAGAGCGATTGCCCACAGATTGTGGGTTTCGCACAGGATGGCCAAGGAAACAGGCGGCCGTTCATATGGCGTGCCGGGCAGGGGATGACGGAACTTGGCACGCTTGGCGAGCAGCAGGACGCTGAGGGTACGGCGTTCGACATAAACGATGCGGGTGATGCGGTGGGCGAGAGTAACACGGGCTCGGGGGATCTTCACGCCACCCTTTGGCCCCAGGGTGGGCCGCCCGTTGACTTGGGAACGCTCCCCGGTGGTAGCTGCAGTTCAGCTCGCGCCATCAGCGGCGGCGGGATTGTGGTCGGCTACAGCGAGGTCAGCTCGGGGGTCTATCACGCGGCCGTGTGGTACGTCGGCGGCGCTGGCCCAGTAATTCCTGAGACGGTGCCCGAGATCTACGATGCCCTTGAGGATGGGATCGACGGGCTCGTGAACGGCGGCGCTTTGAGCGAAGGGCAAGGCAAAGCCCTGCACGCGAAGATCGACGCCTCCCGCAAGCTGTACGAGCAGGGCAAATACAAGGGCGCTGCGAGTATCCTCCAGGCCTTCATCAATCAGGTGAACGCGTTCGAGAGCGAGGGCATCTTAGAAGCCTCTGAGGCGGCACGACTGCGGGAACTTGCCGAGGCTGCCATCGCCATGATGGGGTAGAGATCAGACTGAATTTCCCGTCGACCGGGGCGCGAGAAGGAGGGGCGCGGTGCACTGTCGCGCCCCTATGGCGTGGCCATGTTACCCTTTGGTAACGCTGGGAAAAGCAGACAATTCGGCCGAATCCCGGCGGCCATTTTCGGGGAACCGGCCATTTTGGGGTCGCTACCAAACGGTAACCCGGGCGTGTAACCGCTGGATTAAGTTAGACTTCCGGTTACCGTCCCCTTGGCACCGATGTTGCCCTCCATGCTCCTGCCCGCCATGCATCCAGCCCCCGCAGAGCGAGCGTTGGAGGGGCTGGCGGCTTCAATCCCGTCGAATCCCGCTGGCACCATCTACCGGTGGAGGTGGATACGATGAGCGCCCTGTCGCGGTACCTGGCGGTCTCAGCCCTGGGGGCGTCCCTCGTCGTTTGGGCTGGCTGCTCCGACCGGGATCCCATCACAGGCCCGTCGTTCGATACCTCGTCTCTCGGAGCGCCGTCGGCCATAGCTGTGTCGAGCGAAGGCGTTCCGGTGCAGGATCTCGGAACCTTGGGTGGTACGTGGAGTGAGGCGTACGGGCTTAACGACCTGGGCTGGGTCGTCGGCGTCAGCGAGATGGCCGACGGCCAGCAGCACGCCTTCCTCTGGACCGAGGAAGGCGGGATGCAGGAGCTGAACGGCACGGGCTGGATTTTCAGCAAAGCCGAAGGCGTCAACAACAACGGTGTCGTCGCGGGCTGGGGCTACGACGCGGACTACCAGATCCGCTGCTTCAAGTGGACCCAGGAAGGCGGCATGATGAGCATGGGCGTGCCGGCGGACCACAGTTCATCGTACTGCTACGGGGTGAACGATGCGGGCGAGCTGGTGGGTATGGCGCTGAGCGACGTAGGAAACTACAACGCCGTCATCTGGCGGTCGCCGACGAACTACAAGATCCTCGGCAGCCTGGGCGGGGCGGCGAGCAAGGCCATGGACATCAACGAGATCGGCGAGGCCGCGGGCCGGTCGACTTTGAACGATATCAACGCCACGGGCCGCGCAGCCCTCTGGAAGCCTTCCAACCCGGTCCTCGACCTGGGCACGCTGGGCGGCGCCGCGAGTGAGGCATACGGCTTGAACGAGTTCACCGATGTCGTGGGCTGGGCAAACGACACCGATGGTCGGCAGCGCCCGTTCGTTTGGGATGGCACGATGCACGATCTGGGGACGCTGGGTGGCGAGGACGGAAAAGCATACGAGATCACCGACGATGGGATCGTTGTCGGGCAGAGCGAGGACGCTGCGGGATTGAACCGGCCGACCCAGTGGCAGGCGGACGGCAGCGTCATCGACCTCGGTACCCTGGGTGGTGAGAGCGGTGAGGCGCGCGACATCAACAGCAGCGGCACCATCGTCGGCTTCAGCGAGTTGGCCGGCGGTGAGCGACACGCGACGCTCTGGCTCCCGGACGCGCAGCCGCCGCCCCCGCCACCTCCGCCTCCTGAGGATCCCATCGACCAACTCGTGGACTTCATCGAGGAGCTCGTCGACGAGGGCACGCTGAGTCCGGGCCGGGGCAACGCTCTGCTGGCCAAGCTCGAGAATGCCGAAAAGAAGATGGAGAGGAGACCGCACACGGCGATCAACGTTCTGAACGCGTTCATCAACCAGGTCGAGGCGTTCGTGAGAACGGGCAGACTGTCGGAGGAAGACGGGATGACGCTGATCGAGATCGCGGAGGCGTTGATCGCAGAGCTCGAGAACGGCTAGCGGGTACCACGTGCAGCGGCAAGAGGGCCGCGGACGCCGCGAGAGGCGGCGGCCGCGGCCCTCGCTCATCGGGCCTGCATCCGTGTGTGCGTCTCGTGTGACCAGGAACTAGGCGGGCACCGCCTTATGTCCATAACAGAGAATGCCGCTCTTGCCTTCCTTGCGGATGAGTCGGAACTCGAGGGACACCGCCATCCCAGGCAGCACGCTCGAGGGCTCGCAGTCGACGACCTGGGTCATGAAGCGCGCGCCCTCCGGCGTCTCCACCACCGCCATGGCGTACGGCGCCTCCATCAGAAAGTCATCCGGTGGTACGTGGATCACCGTCGACGTGATGACCTTGCCCTTGGCCGATAGGTTGACCTTTTCGAGCTCCTCGCCGCGGCACGCTGGGCAGATCAGCCGGGCCGGGAAGGTCGCCTTGCCGCATGCCTTGCAGCGGCTGGCCTCGAGACGGTAGCGGCTGGGGATCTCCCTCGTGTATCTCGGACTCGGCATGATCACACCCCCTGGAAGATGTGGACCACGGAGCTCGCTCCCGATCCACCCATGTTCTGGGCCAGGCCGAGGCGCGCCTTCTCGACTTGGCGCGCGCCGGCTTCACCGCGCAGCTGTCTGTAGATCTCGATCGCTTGAGCCACGCCCGTGGCGCCCACCGGATGACCTTTCGACTTGAGGCCGCCGCTGGTGTTTACCGGTATACGGCCGCCGATCGTGGTTAGCCCGTCTTTGGCCGCGCCGCCGCCCTTGCCGCGCTCGACGAAGCCCAGCGCCTCGATACAGCAGATCTCGGCGATAGAGAAACAGTCGTGGACCTCGGCGACCTGTATGTCACTCGGGCCGACACCGGCCATCTGGTAGGCCCGGTCCGCCGACTTCTGCACCGCGTCGAGGAACGCCGGATCCGCACGGTCGGCCAACGCCAGTGAATCGGTGGCCAAGCCACTGCCGACGATCTTCACCGGCTTGTCGGTATACCGCTTCGCCTGGTCGAGCGGGCAGAGGAGAACCGCCGCAGCGCCGTCGCTGACCGGCGAGCAGTGAAGGAGGCGCAGCGGCTCGGCGACCATCGAGGACGACATGACGTGCTCGAGCGTGAACTCGGTGGGGAACTGAGCCTTATCGTTTTTCGCTCCGTGACGGTGGTTCTTGACCGAGACCCAGGCGAGGTCCTCCTCGGTCGTCCCGTAGGCCGCCATGTGGGCCCGGGCGATCATGGCGTAGAGGCCCGGGAAGGTAACGCCGTAGTACACTTCGAGCTCCTGATCGGCCGCGGTGGCAAGCACGTTCGTGACGTCGGCGCCGTCGGTCATCTTCTCGATGCCCGTCGCCAGGACGAGATCACTCACCCCGCAGGCCACCTCCATGAACGCCTGCCGCAGTGCCACGCCGCCCGAGGCACAGGCCGACTCGACGCGAACCGACGCCACGCCGGCCATACCGAACTGATCTGCCATCAGCGGGCCCAGGTGCTCTTGGCTCGTGAATTGGCCGCTCGACATGCAGCCGACGTAGATCGAGTCGACGCGGTCGGCTCCGGCCTCATCGAGCGCTCCGGCCGCCGCCTCCACGAACATCTCGCGCATGCCCTGGTTCCAGAGCTCGCCGAATCGCGTCATCCCGGCTCCAATGATCGCAACCTCACGCATGGAGTTGTCTCCTATTCATCACCTCGAAGTTCAAAACTCAGACTTCAGCACTCAGCGTTCGTTCGGCCTACTCGTTGACGATGATCTTCTCTCTGAACTTCGCGTACTCGCCGTACGTCACGTACTGACGCGGCCCGTCGAGCATCGAGCGGACCGTAGGGGCGAGACCCTGGACCTCGGGCAGCCGCTTCGTCGCCTTGAGGACGAACGAGTCGCTGCCCGCGCCCGAGCCGAACGAGGTGATCAGGATGAGATCGTCCGGCTTCGCCACGTCGAGGATCGCCGCCAGACCGGTCGGCGAAGAGCCCGAGTAGGTGTTGCCCATCGTCGGGACGATCCAGCCGGTCTCCAGCTGCTCCTTCTTGAAGCCGAGCTGCTTGCCCGCCGCGAGGGGGAACTTGCCGTTCGGCATGTGGAAGACGGCGTAGGCGAAGTCGTCGGCTTTGAGCCCCGTCTTGTCGAGGATCGCGCGACTCGCCGCCAGCACGTGCTTGAAGTAAGCCGGCTCGCCGGTGAAGCGGCCGCCGTGACGTGGATAGAACTCGCCTTCGCGGCGCCAGAAGTCGGGCGTATCGCTCGTGTAGCTGTAAGTCTCGACGACCTCGGCCACGGTTCCGTCTTTGCCGAAGATGAACGCCGCGCCGCCCGCCGAGGCGGAGAACTCCAACGCATCGTCGGGCGCACCCTGCGATGTGTCTGCCCCGATGCCCATGGCGTAGTCCACCCGCCCCGCTTCCACCAGGCCGAGCGCCACGAACATCGCTTCCGTGCCCGCCTTGCAGGCGAACTCGAAGTCGGCGATATGCACTTCGGGCCCGATCCCCAGCGCCTCCGCCGCCACCGTACCGCTCGGCTTCACTGCGTAGGGATGCGACTCGGATCCGATGTACAGGGCGCCGATCCTCTGCGGATCGATACCCGCGCGGACGATCGCCGAGCGGCCAGCGGCAACGGAAATCGTGATCGTGTCCTCGTCGAAGCCGGGTACCGACTTCTCCTGCAGCAGCAGCCCTCGCGCGATCGTCTCCGGGTTCTTGCCCCACTGCCGGGCGATCTCTTCCGCCTTGATTCGCTTGCGGGGGATGTACGCACCGTAGCCTACGATGCCTGCCATGTGCACCTCCTCAGGGGCAGGGTGTAACAAAACGACACATGCGGTCTCTCATAAATCTCTCACAATTAAACTACCTCGCCTACACTCTGCCAGGCCGGCGAGCCTCAGTCCCTGCCGCGGCAGGGTCGGCCGCAGGCGGCTGCTCGCCGAGCGTAGAGCGGGTATGGACGGGCAAGAGCCGGGCCCACGCTCGGGCTCAACCACACGCACTGCGGAACGGGGCGATAGGTGTTACGGCCTCGGCCGGCTCCGGCCAGATCCCTGGAATCGGGCGGCCGCAGCCGGGGCAGCCGCCGCCACTCGGGCTCAGCTCGTCCTTGGTGACGTGGACGCCAACGCGTTCCACCAGTAGCCGGCCGCAGCCCGGGCAGTATGTGTTCTCCCAACGCTCGAGTGAACCGGCGAGGTTCCCGGCGTAGACGAAATCGAGGCCGGCCTCGCGGCCGATCTCGGCCGCCCGGACGAGTTGGCTGGGAGAGGTTCCGCGGTCGCCCGTCCTCTTGTAATGCGGCTGGAAGGCGGTGACGTGCCAGGGGATATCCGGTGAGACCGAGGCGATGAAGGAGGCCGCATCGCGCAGCTCTTCCTCCGAGTCGTTGAAGTCCGGCACCACCAGGGTGACGATCTCGAGCCAGAAACCTCTCTCATGGGCGTGTCGGACGCCGTCGAGCACGTGCTCGAGCTTGCCGCCGAGCTTCCGGTAACCGCGGTCGCTCATCGTCTTCAGGTCGATCTTGTAGGCGTCGGTCGAGGGACGTAGATAGTCCAGGACCTCGGGCGTGGCGTTCCCGTTCGACACACACGCCGTGTACAGACCTGCGCGCTTCGCCAGTCGAAAGATCTCGGCCGCCCACTCCGCCGTGATCAGCGGCTCGTTGTACGACGAGACGACGAGCCGTGCATGCCTTCGAGTGGCGAGCGCGACGATCTCTTCGGCGGTGATGTCACGCGGCCCCACACCGGCGGCCTCGTCGCGCAGCGCCTGCGACGTCAGCCAGTTCTGGCAATAGTCACAGTGGAGATCGCACCCCAGCATACCGAAGGTCACGGCGTCCGAGCCGGGGAAGACGTGGAAGAGCGGCTTCTTCTCCGTGGGATCGCACTGCAGAGCGACGACGTAGCCCCAGGGGACCATGAGCGTGCCGGCGTCGTTGAACCGCACTCGGCAGACTCCGCGTCGGCCCGGCCTGATCACACAGCGCAGCGCGCAGGCGCTGCAGCGCAGCGATCCGAATCCCCTGAGCTCGTAGAGCTCGCCGGGTCGCGTTCGTCTGTCGAGCAAGTGTGCGAGTGTCGTCAAAGTCTCTGCCTCCTGAGATCACACTAACCCACGGCACACGCGGCGGGAAGGGCTCTGGCGGGCGAGTGACGAGACCTGCCCTTGGCCCGCAGCTCCGCCTGCTGTAGCATGGCCGGGTAAACTCGGGGCTGCGGCCAGGGAGGAGGGCCCATGCGCGATTACGATGCGGCGAGCTACGGCGACAAGATCGCCGACGTGTACGACGAGTGGTACTCCGGACTCGATACAGCCGGCGCGGTCGAACTGCTGGCCGAGCTGGCGGGGCCAGGTCCGGTTCTGGAGCTCGGGATCGGGACCGGTCGGTTGGCCCTGCCACTCAGCGAGCGTGGGATCGAGGTCCACGGCATCGATGCCTCGGAAGCGATGGTGGCGAAGCTGCAGGGCAAGCCTGGCGGTGATCGAATCCCAGTGACTATTGGAGACTTCGCCGACCTGGAACTCGAGGGCCGGTTCTCGCTCATCGCCGTGGCCTTCAGCACGTTCTTCTCGCTCCTGTCGCAGGAAGAGCAGGTGCGCTGCTTTCGCAACGTCGCGCGTCATCTGACCGATGAGGGCCTCTTCGTCCTCGAGGCGTTCGTTCCCGATGTTTCTCGCTTCGACCGTCACCAGCGAGTGAGCAACTCAAAGGTGAAAGAGGATCAGGTGATGCTGGAGGTTTCCCAGCACGATGCGACAAAGCAGCAGGTCGACTCTCAGCACGTCGTGCTATCGGAGGCCGGGATCAAGATGTATCCGGTCAAGATCCGCTACGCCTATCCGGCGGAGCTCGATCTGATGGCCCAGCTGGCGGGTCTGCGCCTGCGAGAGCGCTGGGGCGGCTGGCGGCGCCAGCCTCTCACCGGCTCAGCCGTCTGGCACGTTTCCGTCTACGAGCGGGCGCCCAGCTGAGCGATGGCCGGCGCCAGCAGCGTGAAGCTCGCCACGATCAGGACGCCGAGCACGTACTCGGCCTGACGGTAGAGCGGCTCGCTGACGGAGTAGAACGGGTCGTGTGACAGCCAACCCAATGCCTCGGCCGCAGCCATCGCCGTGCAGACGAAGATCGCCAGCACAGACGCCGCGACCCCGGCTCGCCCCGGAGAGATGATGTTCAGCTCGGTGACCGGATAGGCGAGTAGGAGTATGGCCAGCCAGCCGCTGCCTCCCAGGTGGTGCATCACGACCACGGTCGCGGTGGTCTCGTAGGCGAAGAACATGAAGCGCAGCACCGCGGTCACACAGCCGGAGACTCCGTCACGCGGCCGCAGTGCGAAATACAGCCCCGCCGTCGCGTACCAAGTGATCAGTATCAGAACGATCGGCAGCTCGACCGGTGGGTTGAGCGAGAAACGGATCAACGCCAGCGCCAGGATCGTCCCGTAGAAGCCGAGGCGAAGCACTGCCCGGCGGCGCAGGCGGGTTCGCTCCGCACTGTCGCCGGCCTGACCGCTGTCCTCTACGATACTCTCCATCTTGCCACACTCCTGGATTCGGACGGTCCCGACGTGTAACCCTTTAGCATACAAAGGATTAGGCCGTGGGCCGCCGGGCCTCTCAAGCTAGGCCCAGCGGGCCGGCGGGGAAAGGGGTCACCTGAAGCACTGCTCCCGGCCGCTTGCCGCGCTCGCCGGAGTCGCCGTGGCAGCCTGGACAAGGCGGATCCGGCCCGGTCTGGCCGCTTAAGCTCAAAGAAAATCAGGGGTTCCGTTGCGGGCCCCCTCGACCCAAAGTCCTCTGTTGGGACACAATGCCCCTGGCAGGGTAGGAGAGGTTGGGAGCGAGTGTCTGCCGAGACTGTGAACTGATTGTGGCGCCGGGAGTTAGGCCCTGTGTATATTAGGCGGATTTGTGGCACGAAATCCGCCACGGTTGGGGGCGGAGTATTGTGCCTGCCAAGACGGCGAATCTCGAGTATCGGCGAGAGAGGACGAGCGACAGTGGCGACCAAGACGCGCGCGTCGAGCAAGAAGAAGAAAGCGCCCGCGAAGGGCGGAAAGCAGGGGCCAGAGATCATCCGGGTTCCGGAGACGACGGTGGAGATCGTCTCCGATTCGGGTGAGGGGGCCCAGAAGTGCGGCCAGATCTTCGGTGCCGTCTGCGCCAAGATGGGTAACGGCGCCTGGACGGTAGAGATCATCCCGGCCGAGATCCAGCCGCCGCCGCGGACGGCGACGGGCGGCAGCGGCAACCGGGTGCGGTTCGGCACCGAGGAGGTCACCAATTGGGGTGACGCGACCAACCTGGTGGTGGCGTTCAACGAGCAGGTCCTGCTCGGTCGGGTAGACCTGGAGGCGCTGGCCGAGGACGCGATCGTCCTGCTGGAGAACCAGTGGGCCACCCACCCGGATGAGGACATTCGGAAGCAGTGGGAGGAGGGGCTGAAGAAGCTCTCCGAACACGACTACCGGATCATCGAGGTCCCGATGGAGGAGGAGTGCCTCAAGATCGTAGAGGATCCGCGCCGCGGTAAGAACATGTTCGCCCTCGGGATGCTCGCCTGGATCTACGATCGGGATCGTGAGCTGATCCGCGGCCAGATCGCCCACCAATTCCGCAAGAAGAGCGAGGAGGTCTACGAGCGGAACGTGGAGCTGATGGAGGCCGGCTACGCTTGGGCGGAGAAGAACCTCGATTTCCGCATCGAGGTGCCCACCGTCCCGTCGGATGTCCCGAAGGTCGTGATGAACGGGAACGAGGCGGTCGGCATGGGGGTGATCGCCTCCGGGATGGAGCTCTGCTCGATGTATCCGATCACGCCGGCCACCGCCGCCTCCCACTATCTGGGCGATGTCTTCCAGAAGTTCGGCGGCGTCGTCCATCAGGCGGAAGACGAGATCGCCGCCGTCGGCGTCGCCATCGGCGCGTCGTATGCCGGCAAGGTCGCCTGCACGATTACTTCGGGCCCCGGCCTCTCGCTCAAGCAGGAGTTCCTCGGGCTGGCGGTGATGCTCGAGATCCCGCTGGTCGTGGTGGACGTGCAGCGCGGCGGACCCAGCACCGGGCTGCCCACCAAGGCCGAGCAGTCGGACCTGCTGACCGCCTGCTTCGGGCAGCACGGTGATTCGCCCCACGTGGTCATGGCCGCGGCGACGATCGAGGAGTGCTTCCACAGCATAGTCACGGCACGTCGCATCGCCGAAGCGTTCAAGACCGTGGTGATCGTCTTGACCGACGCGAACCTGGCGACGGGCGTGCAGCCGTTTCCGCGGCCGCAGGTCGACGCACGCTGGCAGCAGACGCCAGTCAACCTCGCGCCGGTGTCGCCCGATAAGCCGCCCTACGATTGGGATCCGCGGACCGGTCTGACGCCGCGTCGCGTTCCGGGACAGCCCGGCGGCATGTTCACCGCCACGGGTCTGGCGCACAACGAGTGGAGCAAGGTGGCTTACGACCCCGAGAGCCACCAGCGGGGCTGTCAGATGCGGAGCCGCAAGATGGCGGTTCTGCAGTCGACGCTGAAGACGCCCGAGATCCGCGGCGACAGCTCCGGTGAACTACTGGTGGTCGGCTGGGGTAGTACCAAGGGTGCAATCGAAGAAGCGGTGGATCGGGCGCGGGCCGAGGGCCTCTCGGTCTCCTCCTGTCACATCACTATTCTCTCGCCGCTACCGCCTGGGCTCAAGGAGATGTTCAGCCGGTTCGACCGGGTGATGACCGTCGAGCTCAACTACAGCGACGAGCCGGACGACCCCTACATCACTGAGGATAACCGGCGTCGCGCCCAGCTCTGCAGGTTGCTGCGCGAGATGACGCTGGTCGACGTCGACTGCTGGTCGCGCGTGCCGGGACAGCCGCTGCGCCCCGGCAACATCCTGAAGGCGATCAAGCAGAGACTGGAGATGGGAGCCAAGGTATGACGCACTACGGATGCTCGCTGCTGAGCTGCGGTGTCATCGATGAACGTCACTTCGAGATGGAGGACTACCAGGGCGCGATCGCGCGCTGGTGCCCCGGCTGCGGTGACCACAGCATCCTGACCGCGGTCCAGCGGCTTCTGGAAGAGGAGCAGCTGAAGCCGGAAGAGACGGTCTTCGTATCGGGGATCGGCTGCTCGAGCCGTTTCCCGCACTACGTGAAGACCTACGGGTTCCACGGCCTGCACGGGCGAGCGCTCCCCGTCGCTACCGGCATCAAGCTGGAGCGGCCCGAACTGCGCGTGTTCGTGACGATGGGCGACGGCGACTGCTGCTCGATCGGCGCCGGCCACTGGATCCACGCGACGCGCTACAACGTGGACATGGTGGCGATGCTGCTCGACAACAACATGTACGGACTGACGAAGGGTCAGACGTCGCCGACGACGCCGGAGCAGTTCCCGAGCAACACGCAGCCGCACGGCAGCTACCTGCGGCCGCTGAACCCGATGTCGGCGACGCTCGGCGTGACGAACGCGTCGTTTGTGGCCCAGACGGCGGAGTGGATTCCGCAGCACCTGTTCGAGACGATGAGGGCGGCGTACCACCACAAGGGATTCTCCTTCATCCGGATCTTGCAGCGTTGCCCGGTCTATACGAGCAGTATCTACGAGGCGGCAGTCCGCTCGCCGGACATGATCGAGATGCTGATCCACGACGACGGGATCCACATCCCGGATCTGGAGGAGATCTACAAGAACCAGGTCATCCATGACCCGAGCAACCTGGGTGAGGCGCGCCGGCTAGCGGAGCCGGACGGCAAGTTCCGGATCGGCATCTTGTACAAGAACGAGAGCCTGCCGCGCTATCTGGAGATTCGCAGGCTGCCGGCGCGGACGGCCGAGGAGCGTGTCAAGCTTCTGAACGAGGAGTTGGATCGTTATGCCGTCTGATTCACGGATTGAAGCGGCTCTCCGCGCGCTCGCCGGACCGATCGAGAACTATCGGTCGGCGGTGGTGACGACGGTGGAGGAGGTCCGGGGGTACCTGGCCAGCCACCGGCCGGATGAGAAGCGAGGCGACGGGAACGCCGCAGCGCGTCTGGGCGTTTTTGCAGTGGGCCGCATCGATGCGGAGCGTTTCACGAGCGTCCTCGTCGATGAAGGTCCCGAAGAGGCCGAGCGGCTGCGGAAGGTGGAGGAGGCGTTCGACGTCCTGAACGGTATCGCCGTCGGCGACGACAGCCTCTTCCACCTCAAGCTGAAGAAGGGAACGCGTCTGCGCGACGCCGTCGCAGCCCGTTGGGCAGAGATCGGACGTGGGTTCGCTGCGGCCCGGTTGGCCGGCGAGGCTACGGTCGGCAAGCTCGGCGCCAACGGGGCGAAGGGGCAGCTCGAGCCGCTGGGGTTCGAGCGCTGGAGCCCGACCGAGCGCCAGGTCGCGCCGCCGCTCGTCGTCGAGCTCGACGGCGCCGACCTCCACGCCGGTGACCTGGCCGAGTTCCTCGATGGGAACGTCAAGATCGCGCTCGTGGTGAACGGCGAGATGGCGCCGGCACCGCTCGTGCGCCTGATCACCCCATCGACTTTCGTACTCCAGGCAGTCGATGATACCGGCCTCGATCGCTTCGCCGACGCCGAGGGACCCGCTGTCGCCGCACTCGTGCCCGCTTCCGCCGCGCGCTTCATCCACGATCCGGCTGCCGGGTCGAGTCCCGCTGAGCGCCTCGAGCTGATCGGCCTGCCGGAGAAGTCGCCCAAGCACGCGGTCGGCGGAACGAGCGTCCGACAGCAGCTGGAAGAGCTGGAGCAGCTGAAGACGTTGGCGGGCGAGCCGGTCGCTGAAGAGGCTGAAGGCGAGGCCGTTGCCCCGGTCGCACGACCCGTGGCGGCCAAGGTAGACAAGCTGGCGGCATGGCTGTTGAGCCAGGCCGACCTGAGCGATGTGGGATAGAGAATGGATCTAGGCTCGATTGCGGTATCGGTGGCGATTCTCGGAGGCGTCGCGCTCACCTTCGCCATTCTCATCGCCTTGGCCAACAAGAAGCTCAGGGTATGGGAGGATCCGCGCATCGATGCCGTCTCGGACATGCTGCCGGGTTCCAACTGCGGCGCCTGCGGGTCCGCCGGCTGTCGGGCATTCGCCGAGGGTCTGGTGGCCGGCGACCTGAAGCCGGCGTTGTGCACGCAGCTGAGCGCCGAGGACATCGTCGACATAGCCGAATATCTGGGCGTCGAAGCGGGTGAGCAGGTGAAGCGGGTCGCCCGGCTGCTCTGTGCAGGTGGTTCCCACGTCTCACTGCGGCGCGCCGAATACATCGGTCTCGAGACTTGCGGGGCCGCTGCCGCCGTCGGGTCGGGCGGCAAGGGCTGCGCCTGGTCGTGTCTCGGGCTCGCCGACTGCGAGCGTGCCTGCGACTACGACGCGATCTACATGAATCACTACGGCCTGCCGGTCGTCATCCCCGACCGTTGCACGGCCTGCGGCGATTGCGTGGAAGCCTGCCCGAGAGACCTGTTCGAGATCATGCCGGTCACGCACAAGCTTATCGTCCAGTGCAAGAGCCTGCTCGAGGGCGACGAGGCGGAGGAGATCTGCAAAGTAGCCTGCACCGGCTGCGGGCTGTGTGCCCAGGATGCTGCGCCGGGCCTGATCGAGATGAAGAATGGCCTCGCAGTGATCGACTACAGTAAGAACGAGCTTGCCGACCCGAAGGCCACGGAACGATGCCCGACGGGCGCGATCGTCTGGGTCGAAGGCCAGCAGTTCGCGGACATGCCCCAACCCATTAGGAGTGAAGTCGCATGATGTTGAAGAGAGCACAGGATAAGCCGCTAGAGCCGAAGTTCCCTGGAATCCGCGCCGCCGTAGACGGGAGCGAAGCGATCGTTACCGTGGAGACCGCCGCCAGCGAAGGCGCGGGCGCTTACCCGATCACACCGTCGTCGCAGATGGGTGAGGGTTGGGCGGCCGCCGTCGCTGCCGGCAAGCTGAACGCGCACGGTCGCAAGCTGATCTTCTTCGAGCCGGAGGGCGAGCATGCCGCGGCAGGGGTGACAGCGGGTATGAGCATGACCGGGCTGCGGGCCGCCAACTTCTCGAGCGGCCAGGGCATCGCCTACATGCACGAGTCCCTCTATGCGGCGGTAGGCAAGCGGCTGACCTACGTGCTGAACGTCGCCGCCCGAGCGATGACCAAGCACGCGCTCAACGTCCATGCCGGGCACGACGATTATCACGCGGTCGACGATACCGGGTTCATCCAGTTCTTCGCCAAGAACGTGCAGGAGGTAGCGGACCTCAATCTGATCGCCCACCGCGCGGCGGAGCTGTCGCTCAACCCGGCACTTGTCGCACAGGACGGCTTCCTCACCAGCCACGTGATCGAGTCGGTGATGTTGCCGGAAGACGAGCTGGCTAGGGAATACCTGGGTGACCCTTCCGACATCATCGACTCGGTGACGCCCGCCCAGAGGATGGTCTTCGGCGAGACGCGGCGCCGTATCCCGGAGATGTTCGATCTGGACTACCCGGCGATGATCGGCACCGTCCAGAACCAGGACAGCTACGCCCAGGGCGTCGCGGCGCAGCGGCCGTTCTTCTTCGATCATGTCCAGGCGCTGGTCGATCGCGCGATGCAGGAGTTCTACGAGCTGACCGACCGCAGGTACGCACGCGCCACCGGCCACCGACTCGAGGACGCAGACTACGTCATCGTGGGGCAGGGCTCCGTCGTCTGGAACGCCGAGGCCGCCGCCGACTACCTCCGCGAAACCCGTGGCCTCAAGGTCGGCGTGCTGAACCTGACCGTGTTCCGGCCGTTCCCCAGCGATCTGATTGTGCAGCTGCTCAGAGGCAAGAAGGGTGTCACGGTGCTGGAGCGCACCGACCAGCCGCTGGCAGTCGACCTGCCGGTGCTGCGGGAGATCCGCGCCGCAATGGGCAAGGCGGTGGAGAACGGGCGGGCGAAGAACGGCGTGCTGCCGCACGCCGGGCTACCGGCGATCAGGCCGGAGGAGGTGCCCGAGTTCTATTCCGGCGCTTTCGGGATGGGAAGCCGCGACCTTCAGCCGGGCGACATCGTCGCGGCGGCGGAGAACATGCTTCCCGACGGTCTGGGCCGGCGGCTCTACTACTTGGGGATCGACTTCATCCGCAAGGGCACGCGGCTACCGAAGCTCCAGATCTGGCAGGAGCGGCTGCTCGAGTCGTACCCGGACCTCTCGCATCTGTCGCTCGATTCGGCCGGCAACATCGACCTGCTGCCGGACGCGGTCTCGATCCGAATCCACTCGATCGGTGGCTGGGGCGCGATCACGACGGGCAAGAACCTGGCGATGACGGCGTTTGAGCTCTTGGGTTGGCACATCAAGGCGAACCCGAAGTACGGCTCGGAGAAGAAGGGCCAGCCGACGACGTTCTACGGCACGCTGGCCAAGCAGCCGATCCGCACCAACGCCGAGCTCAAGCACGTCGACGTGGTCCTGTCGCCCGACCCTAACGTCTTCCGCCACTCCAACCCGCTGGCCGGGCTCAAGCAGGGTGGCGTCTTCGTCATCCAGAGCCACCTGACGCCGGATGAGCTGTGGGATACCTTCCCCGCCAGCGCGCGACGCGAGATCAAGGAGAAGAACCTCAAGGTCTGCGCCGTCGACGGGTTCAAGATCGCGACCGAGGAGGCCTCCGACCCCGAGCTCCGCTACCGGATGCAGGGCGCGGCGTTCATGGGCGCCTTCTTCAAGGTTTCGCCGCTCATGGAGCGTGAAGGGCTGGGCGAGGAGCAGCTGTTCGAAGGGATCAAAGGCCAGCTGACCAAGAAGTTCGGCAAGCTGGGTGAGCAGGTGGTCGAGGACAACGTGCGCGTGATCCGGCGCGGCTTCGATGAGGTCGTCGAGCTCGACGCCGACGCCTTCGAGGTCGAAGGTGAGGAGTCGGTCCGTACCCCGAGCATGCCCGCCGCGCTCGACGGCAGCGGCTGGCGCGACGGCTTCGGCAACCCGGGCCGCTTCTGGGAGCAGGTCGCCTACCTGTACAAGACGGGCGACGATCCGATCGCCGACCCGTTCGCGGCGCTCAGCGCGATCCCGGCGGCGACCAGCACGATCCGCGACATGACAGACGTCCGCTTCGAGGTACCCGAGTTTCTCCCGGAGAAGTGTACGGGCTGCGCGCAGTGCTGGACCATATGTCCCGACGCGGCTATCCCCGGCCTGGTGAACAGCGTCGAGCAGGTCATCGAAGCGGCCATCGTCGCGTCTTCCAACGGTCGCTCGCTCGACCGCATGCGCCAGATCGTACGGCCGCTGGCCAACGAGGCGCGCAAGATCATGAAGGGCGTGCCGTTCCACAACTTCGGCGACGTCCTGTCGCAGGCCTACAAGAACGTGGTCGACAAGCTGGGTTGGGAACCCGACCGTCAGAAGGAGCTCGACGAGGAGTTCACGCCGGTCTACCTGGCGCTCGCCGAGTTCCCACTGGCGAAGACGGCCCCCTTCTACGACGTGCCCGAGTCGCAGGAGAAAGGCAGCGGCGGTCTGCTCTCCGTCACCGTCAATCCGGACGCCTGTAAGGGCTGCAACCTCTGTGTCGAGGTCTGCCCCGACGAGGCGCTCGTCACGGTGAAGCAGGACGAGGAGGTGGTGGAGAAGCTGCGCCGCAACTGGAAGCTGTGGCAGTGGCTGCCCGACACCGACGACCGCTACGTCAACATCGCGAACCTCGATGAGGGGATCGGCGTGCTCTCGTCGATGCTGCTCAAGAAGGAGAACTACCGCTCGATGTTCGGCGGCGACGGATCGTGCATGGGCTGCGGCGAAAAGACGGGAATCCACCTCGTCGTCGCGGCCGTCAACGCCGTCATGCACCCGCGGGTCGAGCAGCACGTCAAGAAGCTGGAGGAGCTGATCGCCCAGTTGGATGCCAGGGCACGTGGGCTCCTCGCTTCCGATGCGGATCTCGATGCGGTGGGTGGAACGGACGGCGCCGAGGTCGATATCCCACTGGAAGCATCCAAGAAGGACGACGTGCAGAAGATCGCCAGGATGATTCGCGATCTGAAGGACCTGCACTGGCGGTATACCGAGGGGCCCAGCGGGCGGGGTCGTGCCGTCACCGGCTTCTCCAACGCCACGGGTTGCTCGTCGGTTTGGGGGAGCACCTACCCGTTCAACCCGTACCCGTTCCCCTGGACCAACCATCTGTTCCAGGACGCGCCTTCGATTGCCATCGGCATCTTCGAGGGTCACATGCGGAAGATGGCCGACGGGTTCGTGGCCGTGCGGCGCGCCGAGCTGGAGTTGGCCGGCGAGTACGACCCGGAGGCGCACGAGCCGTTCTTCACTAAGTTCGATTGGCATCAGTTCACCGACGAGGAGTTCAAGCTCTGTCCGCCGATCTTCGCGGTGGGCGGTGATGGCGCCATGTTCGACATCGGCTTCCAGAACGTTTCGCGCCTGCTGGCTTCCGGTAAGCCGGTCCGGGTGGTGGTCCTCGATACGCAGGTCTACTCGAATACGGGCGGCCAGGCCTGCACCAGCGGCTTCACCGGCCAGGTCTCCGATATGGCGGCCTTTGGAAAGGACCAGCACGGCAAGGTCGAGACCCGCAAGGAGATGGGGCTCATCGCCATGGCCCATCGCGGGGCCTACGTGATGCAGTCGTCGCAGGCTTTGCCGTCGCATCTGCTGGCAGGAACGATCAAAGGGCTCAACAGCCGGCGCCCGGCGATCTTCATCATCCACTGCCCCTGCCCGCCGGAACATGGTCTGGGCGACGACCAGGCACAGAGTGCGGCCAAGCTCTCGCTGGAGAGCCGTGCCTTCCCGTTCATGGTATACGACCCCGATGCGGGGCGAGGCTGGGGCGACTGTCTGGATCTCGACGGAAATCCGGAGCCCGAGGAGAACTGGCCCGCCTACGAGTTGAACTACATCGACGACGAGGGTGAACAGCAGACGATCGAGCTGCCGCTCACAGTCGCCGACTGGGCAGCGACCGAGTCGCGCTTCCGGAAACACTTCAAGAGAATCCCGGCCGACGCCTCGGACGACGAACTGGTCCCGTTCCACGAGTACATCGCCCTGTCCAAGGACGAGCGGAACGGTCAGCAGCCGTTCATCTACGTGATCAACTCCGAGAAACGGCTCGACCGGCTGGCAGTCTCCGCTGAGATCGTCGAGCTGGCGGAAGACCGGCTGCGGCTCTGGTGGCAGCTGCGCGAGCTGGCGGGGATCATGGTCAGCGACGATGCGCGCAACGTGGTCGAGGCGGAGCTCGAGGAGGAGTTCGATAAGAAGGCTGCGGCGTTGCGTGCCGAGTACGAGACGAAGCTGGCCGACCTGAAAGCCGTGTACCCGCAGGTCGTTGCCCGGCGCCTCGCCGAAGGCTTGCTGCGGGCTGGCGACGGCACGTTGACCGTGGCCGATCTCCTGACGCGCGCGGAATCGACGCCGGCCCTGCAGCCGCTGAAGATGGACCTCTCAGAACTCGGGATCGGCACCGCGCCGGCCGGAGAGGCGGGCGCTGCGGTGGCGGAACCGGCCACGGCGACGGCGACGGTCGAGGCACCCGCCGAGGCGCCGGCGGTCGAGAAAGAAGAAGAAGAAGGGTTGGTGATGGAGCCGTACATCGAGTCGGCTCGCTGCACCACCTGTAACGAATGCACGAACATCAACAAGAAGATGTTCGCTTACAACGACAAGAAGCAGGCGTACATCAAAGACCCGAGGGCCGGGACGTTCAAGGAGCTGGTTATGGCGGCCGAGCGCTGTCCCGTGAAGATCATTCATCCGGGGACCCCGCTCAACCCGAAGGAAAAAGATCTCGATAAGTGGATCAAGCGCGCGGAGCCTTTTAACTAAGGGCTGCCACTCGTTTGAAGGTCGAGAAGTAATCAGTGATCAGTAGTCAGTGATCAGTAACAGCGGTCCCCGTATACTGATTACCGATCACTGATCACTGACTACTGATCACTGACTACTGATCACTGATCACTAACAAATGACCGCCCGCCGACGAAGAGGCACATTCAGACACGGCGTTCACCCGCCCGAGCTCAAGGAGTTGACCGAGAAGGCGAGGATCCGTCGGATGCCGTTCCCCGACGAGGTCGTGCTTCCGCTCAGCCAACACACCGGGGCACCGGCTAAGCCGATCGTATCGGAGGGTGACCATGTCGAGCGCGGCGACAAAGTGGCCGCCGCCGACGGCTTCATCTCGTCTCCCGTTCACGCCTCCGCCAGCGGCACTGTCATCGGCATCGACCTCTGGCCGCACCCGGACGGCACGTACAAGCCGGCGGTCCGGATCGCGGTCGATCGCTACTCGGCGCAGGCGCCGCGGCCCCGCATCGTGCCGCGCTGGGAGGGGCTCTCTCCCAAGCAGGTCGTGAAGGCGGTCCAGGAAGCCGGGGTCGTGGGTCTAGGGGGCGCGGCGTTTCCGACGCACGTCAAGCTGTCGCCGCCGCCCGATATCGAACTCGATGCCATCATCATCAACGGCTGCGAGTGCGAGCCGTACCTGACGACAGATCATCACATCATGGCGGAGTACCCGGAACGCGTGCATATGGGGCTCCGCATCATGATGCATACGCTCGGTGTCGATCGCGCGATGATCGGGATCGAGAAGAACAAGCCGGATGCTATCGAGGCGATCCGGGCGACGCTACCCACGGACTTGAACGTGACGGTGCACCCGCTGACGGTGAAGTACCCGCAGGGTGCGGAGAAGATGCTGATCAAGGCGTTGCTGAACCGCGAGGTGCCGTCGGGCAAGCTACCGATGCACGTGGGGGCCGTCGTACAGAACGTCGGGTCGTGTGCGGCGATCGCCGAGGTGTTCGACACCGGGCTTCCCTTGATCGAGCGGATCGTGACGGTGACCGGCATGGGCATCGAGCAGCCGAGCAACCTGATCGTTCCTGTGGGTACGAAAGTCGGCGACCTGATCGCTGCCTGCGTTTGCATGCAAGAAGCCGCACACGAGATCGTTTTCGGCGGCCCGATGATGGGCGCGCCGCAGTCGAGCCTCGAGGCGCCGATCCTCAAGGGTGTGACCGGTGTGATCGTGCTCGCCGAGCACGAGACAAAGACGAAGGAATCGTACAACTGCATCCGCTGCGGGCACTGCCTCGATGCCTGCCCGGTGTTCCTCAACCCGCAGCTGCTGGGTGTGATGGCTCGCGCGGGCCGCTACGAGGACATGGTGGAGCACCACGTCTGGGATTGTATGCTCTGCGGATGTTGCTCGTACGTCTGCCCGTCGAACATACCGCTATCACAGCTCTTCCAAGTCTCGCGCACGGCGCTGCAGCGACTGAAGGCGAGGGCGGCGGCGTGAGTGAGCCGCGGCTGCTCGTCACCGCGTCGCCCCACCTGAAGGGGCCGGCCAGCACGCCGAAGATCATGTGGAACGTGGTGGGCAGTCTCGTTCCCGTAATCGCTGCAGCCGGCTATTTCTTCGGGTTCGGGGCTCTGCTGGTGATCGCGGCGGCGACCTTGGGTGCGACCCTCACCGAGATGGTCTTCGGGGCGAAGGGGTCGCTAGGCGACGGATCGGCCACGATCACCGGGCTGTTGCTCGGTCTTACTCTGCCGCCGGGATTTCCGCTCTGGATGTCGTTCCTTGGCGGCGTGGTGGCCATTGCCTTTGGAAAGCTCATCTTTGGCGGCCTCGGTCAGAACATATTCAATCCGGCGTTGCTGGGGCGTGCTTTTCTGCAGGCCGCATTCCCCGTGGCGATCACGACCTGGCCGACGGGCGACGAGAGTTGGTGGGGCCTGAGCCCGACCCAGGCCTCACTCCCGCTCATCGGAGCTGACGTGGACACGGTTACCGGGGCCACGCCACTCGGGCTCTGGAAGTTCGAGCGCGTCGCGACCGATGCGGTCGATCTCTTGACCGGAGCGATCGGCGGCTCGGCGGGTGAGACCTCTGCGCTGGTCATCACGATCTGTGGCGGCTACTTGGCGTTGCGCAACTTCCTCAACTGGCGGATCCCGGCCGGCATCTTCCTCACCGTGTTCGTCCTGTCGGGCGCCCTCTGGTTGCTCGACGCCACCCGCTACCCGAGTCCGGTGTTCATGCTCTTCTCCGGCGGCTTGATGCTGGGCGCCTGGTACATGGCCACCGACATGGTGAGCTCGCCGGTCACGAATCGTGGCTGCTGGATCTTCGCCGCGGGGATCGGCGCTCTCGTCGTGCTCATACGAACCTGGGGCGGGCTGCCCGAGGGTGTGATGTACGCGATCCTGCTGATGAACGCGATGGTGCCGTACATCAACCAGTGGACACAGCCCCGGGTGTTCGGGACCCGGCTGCAGGAGGAGGCAGCGTGAGCGGCGCGGGGGACGGGAGAGACAAGGGCCGGGTCCTGCCGCAGGCGCCGCCTCAGCGCGACGAGGTTCCCTCCTGGCGGCTGCTGCTCACGCTGGGCAGCGCTGGGGCGGTCGCCGGGCTGCTACTCGTCTTCGTGCACCAGGTGACCCAGCCGGCCATCCAGGCCCACAAGGCGATGGTGCTCAGGCAGGCGGTCCAGGAAGTGCTGAAGGGACCCGCAGGTTGGGACACGCTGTACGTCGTTGACGATAGCTTGGTGAGAGAATTGCCGGCCGGAACCGACACCACCGGCCTGGAGACTGTATTCCTCGGCTATCGGGAAGACGGCGAGCCGATTGGCTTCGCCATCACCGGTGCCGAGTTCGGCTTCCAGGACATCATCGAGTTGATCTTCGGCTACGACCCGCAGACGCGCACAGTGATCGGCATGAAGGTCCTCTCCAACAAGGAGACGCCGGGGTTGGGGGACAAGATCGAGAAGGACAGCGCCTTTGTCGCCGAGTTCGAGGGGCCCGAGGCGCCGATCGCCGGTGTCAAGAGCAGCCGCGCCACCGGCGCCGCCAACGAGGTGGACATGATCACGGGTGCAACGATTTCGTCGAGGGCGGTGATCGCGATCATCAATCACCGGCTGGAACGGCTCGGCCCGATGCTCGAGACGTATCTGGAAGGGGTGGACTGATGCCGAGGCAGACGACGCCGGGCGAGGACCTGAGGCGCGGCATCTGGCGCGAGAACCCGGTCCTCATCCAGATGCTCGGACTCTGTCCGGCGCTGGCCGTCACCAACACGGTGGTCAACAGCATCGCGATGGGGCTGGCAACCTTCTTCGTGCTGCTGTGCTCGAGCATCCTGGTCGCGACGTTCAGAAAGCTGATACCGAGCGAGGTGCGGATCTCGACCTATATCCTGATCATCGCCACCTTCGTGACGATCGCCGACATGACGCTCGAGGCGGTCGTCCCCGACATCCACAAGGCGTTGGGTGCTTTCATCGCGCTGATCGTCGTCAACTGCATGATCCTCGGCCGCCAGGAGGCGTTCGCTTCGAAGAATACCGTGCCACGCGCCATCCTCGATGCTGTCGGCACCGGGACCGGTTTCATCATCGCACTCCTGATGATGGGCTCGATCAGGGAGATCCTGGGATACGGGACCTTCCTCGGGTTCCCGCTGTTCGGCTCCAACTACGAGCCGTGGATCATCTTCATTCTGCCGCCCGGTGGGTTCTTCACCATCGGGTTCATCCTGCTGGCACTCAATTGGTGGGAGCGCCGCAAGTTGGAACGGGCGCGGGCGGGTGAGCCGCCCGAGGGCGTAGCCGTGGAAAGGGCAGCGTGATGGGCGAGGTAGCTTGGATCTTCATCTCGGCGATGGTGATCAACAATTTCACCCTCGCCTACTTCCTCGGCCTCTGTCCGTTCATGGGCGTGTCGGGCAGGATCTATACGGCATTGCGCATGGGGGCGGCGAACATATTCGTGCTGACCGTCGCCTCGGTCTGCGCCTGGTTCCTCAACACATTCGTATTGCCGTACGCGCCGTTTCTGAAGCTGATCTCGTTCATCCTGGTCATCGCGTCGGCGGTGCAGATCACCGAGATGGCGATCAAGAAGCTGAGTCCGGCACTGTTCCGGGCGCTCGGTATCTACCTGCCGCTGATCACCACGAACTGTGCCATCCTCTTCATGGCCTGGGTCCAGGCCAACCGTGGCTATAGCTTCCTCGAGGGGCTGGCCTTTGCCTGGGGCGCCGGCGCCGGCCTGACGCTGGCCCTGGTGCTCATGGCGTCGATTCGTGAGGACCTGGAATTCGTGAACGTACCGGTGATCGCCAGAGGCAACGCGATCGTCTTCATCATCGCTGGGATCCTCTCGCTGGCGTTCATGGGTTTCGCAGGACTGTTCACTTCATAGTTTTGTGGGGACATAGATGACTGAACTCGTTATCATCTTGGGCTTGGGGTTGGCGTTTATCGGTTTCGGATACCTCGCCCGTGGGGCTGATAGCCGTGGCTGTGGCGGCTGTCGGAGCGGCGAGTGCGACAAGGGAGCGGAGAAGACATGATCGATCCTGAACGCTCGGGGCGCTCGCTTCCCAGTCGACGCCAGTTCGTCGCGCTGGGGATCGGCGCGCTCGCGGTCGTGACGACCCCCAGATTGTTCCGACGACGGCGTGAGCTGGTCCGTCGTACCGTGCCCGTCATGGGCACCATCGCCGACGTCGCGGTCGTCCACAGGGACGAGCGTTACGCCCAGGCTGCCATAGACGCGGCGCTCGCCGAGCTCCGGTACGTTGACGCCACGATGACGCGTTTCAGCGACGGGTCGGAGGTCGGCCGCGCCAATGCCAAGGCCGGCTCAGAGCCGGTACGCGTCTCCCGAGCGACGGCAAAGGTCCTGGAGGAGGCGTCGCGCTGGGCGGAGGCGAGCGACGGCGCCTTCGATCCCTGCCTTGGTCGAGCTATGGCGCTCTGGGATGTGGGTGACCGGGCGGAGCCGCCGCCGGCCGAACAGGTCCGCGACCTCGCCGGTCGTCGCCTCTATCGGTCGCTGGAGCTCGGCGAACTGGCCGGCAGCCCCGCTGTGCTGGTCGGTGACCCCGACGCGGCTATCGATCTCGGCGGCATTGCCAAGGGCTACGGCGTCGATCGCGCCGTCGAGGCACTCCGCTCCTATGGCATCTACAACGGATTGGTCAACGTCGGCGGTGACCTCTACGCCCTCGGCGTCTCCGAGGATGGGGATCCCTGGAAGGTCGGCATCCGCGATCCCGACGATCCGGACGGCCTCGTCGGCACGGTCGAGGTCAGCGATCGCGCCGTCGCGACATCCGGCGACTACGTCCAGTACTTCCAGTACGGCGGCCGACGATATCACCACATGCTTGATCCTGACACGGGTGAACCGCGGCGTGCTGCCATGCGCAGCGTCACGCTAACCGCCGATGACTGCATCTCGGCCGACGCCGCCGGGACCGCGATCTTCGGGATGGCCAGCGCCGATGCGCGCCGACTGCTGGACGTGCGGGCGCCGGGCGCGCGTGTGGTGCATAGCGTCTGAGCGAGCCCGAGCAGCCGCTCGGAGTTCGCCGTGTCTGGTTTAGAAAAAGAGTGACTATCCGCACATCGTCTCTTTGCCTCGCGGTGTTGCTAAGCCTCGCGCCCGTCACCCAGGTAGTCGCACAGGCTGAGCAACCGGGCCGGCAGTCTCAGGCGAGCCAGACCGCGTCCAGCGAGAACTCGGACCCGGTTGCCCCCCACGGCGAGGAGCGGGATGCCGCTCTCCCGAATTCTCGTCTTGCTGAAGCCGATACGGTTCAGCTCCTGCGTCTGGAGACGACCGTCTTCTTTCCCGGGACCGACTCAGATCCGCTTTTCGACTCTACTGCTGCGACCCCGGCAACCGACGCAGCATCAACTACAGATACAGTCTTGACTGTGGTCCTCGTGGCCGCCGTGTTGACCCTGTTCGTCCTGGGATTCTCTTGGGATCATCTAGGTGGCGTGTGATCCCGCTAAGCTCGAAAGAGCCAATACCGGGCTGTTGGGGGTGTGGCACTCCGACACGAACAGGGCAGGGAATCCTTTGCAGCTAAAGGACTTTCCCGCCCTGCGGTCTGTTAGTGCGGCGCATCACCCCTGCTACCGCTAGCGAGACTGGCTATTGGTTGCCGCTAGCCTTAGATTTCTGTAGCTAACGGAGACACCTCGCCAGGAGGTTCAGAGCATGTCCGGAATCGGGTTCCTAGATCTTATCGGCGGTGCGCTCGTCATCGTCGGCATTTTTTCCGCCTTCATGCTCTGGGCGATCTTCCCGCTCATGCCGTTCATCTTGATGGGCGCGGTCTATGCGCTCGTGCGCTACGGCGTGCCGGCGCTGGGGCGGGCGGCGGTGGTCGTGGAGCACGCGACGATCGCGGGGGTCCGCTGGATTCTGCACCCGGTCGCGGTCTGGGCGTTGCATGGTGCGGAGCCGGCCGTGGCCCGGCACGGCGAGGCGAGAGGCAAGCGCTAGCGAAGAGGCGCTGACGGTTCGATACCGTTCCAGATGAAAAGCGCCGGGGTGCAGACCGGTTAGGTGCACCGCCGGCGCTCTTTTGCGTCCGAGGCCGGCTGCCCGTGACGGCGTTCCTCGGCGGGCGGGCTAGAGGGATGCCAACAACAGCTTCGCTTCCTCCAGGTCCCGAGCGTCGAAGCCCTCCGTAAAGCGGCCGCAGATATCCGCCAGGCACTCACGGGCTACCGCGTTCTTGCCCTGGCTCTCCCAGAGGCGGGCGATACTCATGGCGGCGCGCAGTTCGAGGGCCTTCGCCTGCTGACGCCGAGCGGTCTCGATCGCCAGCTCGAAGTCCGCCTCGGCCTCGGCTTCGCCCCCCCCACTCAAGAGCAGTAGCTCTCCGCGGTGACGATAGATCTCGGCTTCCATATACCGCTCATCGTACTTCTGCATGATCTCGAGAGCGGCATGATTGGCTGCAGCGGCTTCATCGATCGCTCGCGCTCTCCGGCACGTATCCGCCATCCTTGTGAAGAGTCGTGTAAGGCATGTCTCGGTACCGGTAGCCTTCATTCCGGCGATCGCCTGGTGCAACTGCGCTATGCCCTGCTGGACCTGCCCCTGGCGAACCATACGCTCCGCTCGATAGAAGGCCGCGTGCGCCTGCCAGTAGATGAACCCCTTCTCGTCTGCAAGAGGCGCGAGCTCCTCGGTGTACCGGTCCACTGCAGCCGGGTCTCGCAGGAACCAGTAGAGCTCGCAGGCGGCCACCAGGATGAACGCCAGCGTGTGCGGATGGCCAAACTCGCGGGCTAGAGCCAGGCCACGGTCCAACTCCCGGCGAGCGCACTCCGATTCGCCGAGGAGCCAATGACTCCACGATTTGAACGCCAGGTTCAACACACCCAACCCGAACCCATAGATATAGGCTGTAACGGCGTCGCGAGCCGGATCGTAGGAAGCCATCGCCTGCTCGGCAGACTCCAGGGCCTCCGTTAGGCGCCCGACGTTGAGCAGGGGCCAGGTCTTCATGAAGAAGCCAGCTGCTGTGAGCGACGGATCGTCCGATCCGGCCGCCTGTTCGTGCAGCTGCTCCGCCAGCTCGAGGGAAAGGTGGTAATCCGGGCGCGTCGCGTAGAATAGCGTGAGCTGCGCCAGCGCGGCGAACATCTGGCTCGGGTCACGCACCTCGTCGCACAACTCTCTGGCCCTTACGGTCGCCCGCTCCAATTCCGGGGACGCGAAGCCGCGCGCCCACTGAAGTGGTACGGCCAGCCCCAGCTGCAGGGCAAGCTCTTTCTGTACGCGTTCCGGCCCCTGTGGCAAGTCGTCGATCAGCGTCAGGGCGCTGTTGAAGTGTCCGATAGCTTCTTCGTTGGCGGATACGCGGACGGCCTGCTGTGCCGCCTGATGGAAGTAGTCGACCGCCTTCTCGACCACGCCCGCTTCGCGAAAGTGTCTTGCCAGGTGCACGGCGATGGCGTCGACCCGATCGCCGTACAGCTCTTCGAGTGCTGTGCCGACCGCTTCGTGCAAGAAGGCCCGCTCGACATCGTCCAGTTCGCTGTAGAGATGTCTTTGGAACAGGATGTGCTGAAACGCGTAGTGCGACAGACGCGTGCCGTTCACTCGCGATATGCCTTTCGCGCGAATGAGGTGATGCCGCTTCTCCATGTCGGTACTCAGGATGCGGACCAGCTCGTGAGGATCGAGCCGCTGGATTCGAGCGGCGACCTCGGCCGTGAAATCTTCGCCCTCGACACTGGCCAATCTCGCTATGTCCCGCAGCTGGCCCGGCAATCTCCCTACGCGCTCCTCGACCACAGCGTCGACACGCGCGGGCACGGTCTCCCAATCGATATCCGATGTCTCGATCAGCTCACCTGCCTCGTTGCTGACCAGCCAACCTCGCTCCAGCATGCTTCGCAACAGCTCGATCGTGAACAGCGGGTGACCTCGCGTGTGACGGAATAAGGTGTCGCGAAAGGCCTCGCCGATCCGATTCGGCTGGCTATCCAGGAGCGCATCCACGAAGTCCCGGTCCTCAGGACGGTCCAGCTCGACCAGCAGATCACCGAAGTCTCGTCGCAGCTCGTTGATCAGGGGCTCCAGAGGATGCCGCTCGCTCTGTCGCCCCAGCGCCACCTCGCTCGGCCGATAGGCGCCGATGAACAGGATGCGACTACCCGCGATCCGCCGCCCGAGGTGGAACAGCATGTTGATCGAGCCCGTGTCCGCCCACTGAACGTCGTCCACGATGAGCAGCAACGGGCGGGCCTGCGCCACGCTCTGAAAGACGCGGGTGGCCTGCTCGAGCAGGCTGCTCTGTTGGAGCGTCGAGTCGGCAGGCATGGTTCGCTTGCGCTCGACCAGTGTTTTCAGGTTCTCGATCCAACCTGCTTCCGCTGGAGCCACGGCCGAGAGGCGTGCGAGAAGGCCTGTGCCCGAGACCAGGGTGCCGACGAGGTCGGTTCCGAGGTCCAGCATCGACCGCGCGGTGTAGGGAACCACGTCGCGAAGACGACGCGCGCGTTCCTCGGCCAACGGACCGGCAGCCCGCAGAGCGTCGACGTCACCGGTCAAGACAGCCATGATCTCACGGAAGGGCATGTACGGATCGCCCGTGCCGGTATGGACATCGCACTTACCGGAAGCCACCACCAGGTCGGCGTGGGCTGACTCGGCGCGCCGCACGAAGGCGTCGATCAACGCTGTCTTGCCGCTTCCCGCTTCGCCGATCACGAACGCGACACGACCGCGCCCTGCCATCGCCTGTTCGAGGAACGTCTCCAATCCCGCCAGCTCCGACTCGCGTGCGACGAAGGGCGGCCCCTCCTCCTCCGTGGCGTGTGGCGGGGCGGCCGTCTCGAGCGCCGCGGGGGCTTCGCCAGCCGGGGTTCCCGCTGTACGCTCCATTCGCTCGAACTCGTCGACCAGCTCTGTGGTGCTCTGGTATCTCTCCTGCTTGTCCTTCTCCAGACACCTCGAGATCAACCGACTGATCTCTTCGGGGATCTGAGGGTTGAGTGCCCGCGGGTCAGGGGCCGGTGTAGTCTGTTGTTGCACGGCGACGGCGAGGGGAGTCGGGCCTTGGAACGGTGGCCGACCCGTTGCCAGCTCGAACAGGATGGCGCCCACCGAGTAGATATCCGATCGCGCGTCGACGTCGATCCCCTCGACCTGCTCCGGCGGCATGTACTCTGGTGTCCCGACGACCATTCCCGTCTCGGTCATTCCGGCGGAGCCGGCGTGGCGCGCGATCCCGAAGTCCAAGACCTGCACCCGTCCGCGCCGGTCGATCATCACGTTCTGCGGCTTCAGATCACGGTGGATCACCTGTAACCGGTGCGCTTCGGCCAGGCCCGCGCACACCTGCCTGGCCACGGAGATCAACTGCGCCGGATCGAGCGGCCCGCACCTCCGGACCAGGCTCAGTAAGTCCTCGCCCGCCACCAGCTCCATCGTGATGTAGTAAGAACCCTCGTGTTCGCCGATGTGATAGACGCGACAGACGTTCGGATGCGAGATGCGCCGGGCGAGCCGCAGTTCGTTGCGGAACCGCTCGACGCGTTGTGGGTCGACCGTGATCTCAGGGCGGAGAAGCTTGAGGGCAACCTCTTCGCCGATCTCCGTGTCCAACGCGCGGTAGACCTCCCCCATACCGCCTCGCCCTAACCGCTCCAGCACCTCGTAGCGGTGCGCGAAGGTGGTCCCTGGATCTAGGCCTGTCCTCGGGGTCTCCATGATCACTGCCTCGGCTGGCCGGGCCCGACGCCCGCACGTAACTATGGCTGTAGCAGAATCTGCGGCTGCGGCTGGGCGAAGGCAACAGACCGGCAGGCTGAGCGCGTGGCGCCACGCGTGGCTCGCCGCTCTGTGAGGCGGGCTTCTTGACATTATCAGACCGGAGGTTCAGTTTTTGAACGACCGTTCAAGTCAGCCGCGAGAGGAGTCTGCCGATGGCCCACGGCCGGGCGCCGAATACTCCCTCACCGCACGTCCGCGAGAAGCGGCGTCGGCGTCGGGCGGAGATTCTGCACGCGGCGCTGCGGGCTTTCAGCGAGAACGGCTATCACACGACGACCCTCGATGACATCGCCGAGCGTCTCGGTGTCCGGAAGACGGCGCTTTATCATTATTTCCCCGACAAGGAGTCGATACTCTACGAGTGTCACCGCGAATCGCTGGGCGAGATCGCGCGGATGATCGAGGAGGCGGAGGCGTCCTACGAGCGTGCCGGCGAGAAGCTCGCCTATCTGATTCGCGAGCACGTGCGGGTTATGACCGAGACGCTGGAGGGGTCGCCGCTCGCCTTTGAGGTACCGGCGCTTTCGCCCGAGCGTCGGGCGGAGATCATCGCGGCACGCGACCGCTACGAGCGGGTGTTGCGCGATCTGGTCCAGGAGGGGATCCGGGAAGGAGAGTTCCAGGAGGTCGATCCGAAGATCGCCGTGTTCGCGATCCTCGGTGCGATCAACTGGATCGCCCGCTGGTACCGGCCGGAGGGGGCGATTGACGCGGACGAACTGGGTTCTGAGTTCGCCGACTATCTGGTCGGCGGGTTGATGTGTCGGCGGCCGGGGTGAGGGGTGGGGTGAGGGCGCCGGCTGCCGCGGCGTACACATTTCAGTAGCCACCGTTATGGTGGCGGGGGTGAATCATGAAGGCGGTACGCTTTACCGAGGTAGGCGCACCCCTGGTGATCGAGGATGTCTCGAGGCCGGAGCCGGGTGAGGACCAGGTCCTCGTCCAGGTGGCCGGCTGCGGTGTGTGCCACACGGACATCGGATTCTGGAAGGATGGCGTTCCCACCAAGAAGGCGCCGCCGTTGACGCTGGGACACGAGATCAGCGGCACGGTGGTCGAGGCCGGATCGCAGTACCAGTCGCTGTTGAACCGCGAGGTGATCGTACCGGCGGTGATCCCGTGCGGCAGCTGCGAGTTGTGCAAGGAAGGCCGCGGCAACATCTGCCGTGGCCAAGTCATGCCGGGCAACGACATCGACGGCGGCTTCGCAGAGTACGTCGTGACACCCGGCCTCGGGCTCTGCCTGGTGGAGGATAAGGGAAGCTACGAGCTGCCCGAGCTCTCGGTCATCGCCGATGCGGTGACCACTCCCTACCAGGCCATCGTGCGCAGCGGCCTCCGCGAGGGCGATCTGGCCATCGTAGTCGGTGTGGGTGGCGTGGGCACCCACTGCGTGCAGATCGCCGCGGCGTTCGGCGCTCACGTGGTCGCAATCGATGTCGACGACAAGAAGCTGGCCGCGGTCGCCGATCACGGCGCCCGGCTGACGATCAACTCTGCCGAATCCGAGTTCAAGGCGATCAAGAAGCAGATCGGTGGGCAGGCGAAGGAGTGGGGCTGTCCCAGCCACAGCTGGAAGATTTTCGAGTGCTCCGGTCAGCCGGGCGGGCAGGATACGGCCTTCGGTCTGCTGACCTACGCGTCGACGCTGCTCGTGGTGGGCTTCACGCTCGCCAAGCGTGAGGTCCGGCTGAGCAACCTCATGGCCTTCGATGCTACGGTGCAGGGCACTTGGGGCTGCAAGACGGAGCTATACCCGGAGGCGTTGAAGCTGGTGACCGAGGACAAGATCACCTTGAAACCTTTCATCCAGACCTATCCGATGAGTGAGGGGCCCGAGGTGATCCAGCAGGTCGCCGACCACAAAGTCGATAAACGTGGGATCTTGATTCCGGACTGGGCGTCGTAAGGAGGGCCGCGCAATGTTGAAGAGCCATACGCTCGTCGATGGGTTGGAATTCAAGGAGATCCAGTACGATCTACGCCCGGCGCACGATCTGGCGGGTGCACCGGTGGAAGGGCTGTTCAATGCCTGGATCATTCTCGACAACCCGAGCCAGCTCAACAGCTACACGACCCATGCCATAAAGGAGGTGATCCTGGCGTTCCGACAGGCCAGCATGGACCGCAGCGTCGTGGCCGTCGTGTTCACGGCCGTCGGCGACAAGGCCTTCTGTACCGGGGGCAATACGAAGGAGTACGCGGAGTACTACGCCGGTAACCCTCAGGAATACAAGCAGTACATGCGCCTGTTCAATGACATGATCGACTCGATTCTGCGCTGTGACAAACCGGTCATCAACCGTGTCAACGGGATGCGGCTCGCCGGCGGCCAGGAGATCGGCATGGCCTGCGATTTCACGATCGCCGCCGATACGGCACGCTTCGGTCAGGCCGGTCCCAGGCATGGGTCGGCGCCCGACGGCGGCTCCACCGACTTCCTGCCGCTCTACGTCGGCTTCTCGCGCGCCATGGAGAGCGGCGTGCTGTGCGAGATGTGGAGCGCTCACAAGGCTCATTTCATCGGCCTGGTCAATCAGGTCGTACCGGTACTGAAGGTCGACGGGAAATGGGTTCCGAACCCGATGGTGGTCACCGACCGCTTCGTCGATGAGTTCGGCAATATCGTGTACGGCGAGTTCAAGGCTGGCGCCGATCGGGAAGCGGCCAAGGAGGTTCTGGCGAAAGCGGAGACCGATTTCGCCAAGCTGGACGAGGCGGTGGAAAGGCTGTGCACGAAGATCCTGATGCTGATGCCGGACTGCGTGTCGAAGACGGTGAATGGTCTGCGCAAGCACAAGCAGTGGCACTGGGACAATACGAATGTGACGAATCGCGAGTGGCTGGCCCTCAACATGATGACGGAGGCGAAGGCCGGATTCCGAGCTTTCAATGAGGGGCCGAAGGGCAAGCGCGAGGTGGACTTCATCAAGCTGAGGCAGATGCTGGCCGAGGGCCACCCCTGGGACGACGAGTTGATCAGGGCCGTTTCGCCACAGTATCAGGAGGAAGGCTGACCGCCCGGTGCAAGGAAGGACGATGTCATGGATCTAGGTTTGGAGGGCAAGGGCGCCATCGTCACCGGCGGCAGCATCGGCATCGGTTCGGCGATCGCCGTCGGTCTGGCGCGCGAAGGCTGCGACGTGGCGATCAACTATCGGCGCCACGACGCCGAAGCCAAAGAGGTGGTAAGCCGAATCGAGGCGCTGGGGCGGCGCGGGCTCGCGATCAAGGCGGACGTTTCGAGCTATGCCGATGCGCAGAACATGGTGGCCACGGTCGTCAAGGAATTCGGGCGGCTGGACATCATGGTCTGCAACGCGGGCATCAACTGGGACGGCGTGATCTGGAAGATGACGGAAGAGCAGTTCGACACCGTGATCAACGTGAACCTCAAAGGCTACTTCAACTACAACAAGGCCGCCGCCATCGTCTTCAAGGACCAAAAGAGCGGCAAGATCGTGAACATCTCGTCCATCAATGGCCTGAGGGGCAAGTTCGCGCAGGTGAACTACTCCGCCTCGAAGGGCGGAGAGATCGCCATGAGCAAGTCGTTGGCCCGCGAGTTGGGTAAGTTCAATGTGAACGTGAACGTGGTCGCGCCGGGCATGGTGATGACCGAGATGGCACGTGGCATTCCCCAAGAGTTCCTCACCAAGGCCATGGATGAAACGGCTCTCGGCCGGTTCGCCACACCTGAAGAGTGCGCCGACCTGGTAGCGTTCCTCTGCTCCGACAGGGCGCGCCATATCACCGGTGAGGTGATCAAGATCGACGGCGGCCAGTACATGTAGGCGATGCTATGACTAGAGTCGGAATCGTTGGGATCGGACACGGTGTCTTCGGGCGTCGCAGCGACGCCACCGTTCAGGAGCTCGCCTTCGAGGCTTTCAGGGCGGCCTTGGAGGACGCGGGCATCGACCGCGATGCGGTGGACGCGTCGGTGATCGGTTCGGTCCCCGAATACCACAAGCAGCGTTCGCTGGCCGGCGTGATACAGGAATATCTCGGGCTCGTGCCGAAGCCGACCTGGCTGACCGAGGTGGCTTGCGCGTCGAGCAGCGCCGCCATGCGAACCGCGTGGATGGCTATCAAGTCGGGGGCCCACGATATCGTCGCCGTGATCGGCTGCCAGAAGATGACCGAGCTGTCGACGCCGGAGATCCTGGCGCTGATGGGAAGGGTGGGCGAGGTGCAGTGGGAGTCGGGCTTCGGAACCACATTCCCCGGCTATTACGCCATGTTCGCCAAGCGTCACATGCACGAGTTCGGCACGACGCGCGACCAGTTGCTCGACGTGGCGGTCAAGAACCACCACTACGGCGCGATGAACCCCAACGCGCTCTTCAAAAAAGAGATAACCAAGGAGAAGGCCGCCGCCTCGGACCACGTGGCAAGCCCGTTCCAGGTCTTCGACTGTTGCGCCAACGCCGACGGGGCCGCCTGCGCGATCCTGGCCAGCGAGGGTCGGGCTCGGGAGATCTCGAAAGTGCCGATCTGGCTGGACGGCATAGCGTGTGCCACGGCCAGCATGTCGGTCCTCAGACGGCCGAGCCTGGTGGGTCTGCCCAGCGCCGAGCGGGCCGCCGCGGAAGCCTACGCGATGGCCGGTGTGGGGCCCGCCGACGTGAAGGTGGCAGATGTGCACGACTGCTTCACCATCGCCGAGATCATGGCCTACGAGGACCTGGGCTTCTGCAAGAAGGGAGAGGGCGGACCGTTCGTCGCCGACCGCCAGACGTACATCGGGGGTAAGGTGGCGGTGAACGTCGACGGCGGCCTGAAGGCGAAGGGCCATCCGATCGGCGCCACGGGCGCTTCCATGACGTACGAGATCGTCAAACAGCTACGCGGCGAGGCCGGAGAACGGCAGGTCCCGGATGCCGACGTCGGCCTCACCCACAACGTCGGCGGGATCGGGCAATACTGCTTCGTACAGATCCTGAAGAGGGATTGAGAGAATGTTCAAGTGGTTCGGCAAGGTCAATTACACGCCGTACACCAAGGTCAACGACTTCGCCCGGCACCTGAAGGACGGCCACCTGATGGCCTCTCGCTGCAAGAGCTGCGGTGCCACGTCCTTTCCGCCGCGGGCCGACTGCGATTCTTGCATGAGCGCCGACTTCGAGTTCGTCGAGCTGAGCGGTAAGGGGACGGTACACACCTTCACCAAGATTGTGGCCGCGCCTACCGGATTCGAGGATCTGGCGCCCTATATCGTCGGTCTTGTCGATCTGGAAGAGGGTGGCAAGGCTCTGGCTTGGTTCGGCGACAGCCTGGCGGAAGAGGAGATCGAGATCGGCATGGAAGTGCAGATCGTCCCGCAGATCTTCGAGGAGCTGGAGGACATCAAGGTCTACTACAGCCTGGAGCGGCCCGGGACCACGTGGTCGAAAGTCTAGCCGGCTGTGAGAGCGGAGCACTGGTAAAGAGAGGCAGTCTAGTCCCATGGCGATACAGACATCGATCGAGGACGGTATCGGGCGGCTCGTACTGAGCCAGCCACCACTCAACATCCTCAGCCGCGAGCTGCTGGCCGACGTGCGGCAGGAGCTGTCACGCCTGGCGGACGAGCCGTCGCTTCGCGTTCTACTAATCTCGGCCGAGGGAAAGCACTTCTCCGCGGGTGCCGACGTAGGCGAGCACTTGCCGCCCGTCTACGAGGAGATGATTCCCGAGTTCGTCGATACGATCGCTGCCATAGACGCGTTCCCGCTCCCCGTCGTGGCCGCTGTCCAAGGCCGCTGTCTCGGCGGGGGGTTCGAACTGGCCATGGCGGTAGACATCATCGTCGCCGCAGAGGGCGCGAGCTTCGGGCAGCCCGAGATCCTGCTCGGCGTTCTGCCGCCCGCTGCCTGCCCGCTGCTGCCCGAGATCTGTCCGCCCGGTGTGGCCGCCGAGCTCGTGTTCAGCGGGGATCCGTTGAGCGCTGAGGAGGCGCTGCGCGCTGGTATTGTGTCGCGCGTTGTCCCCGATGCTGAGTTGGAGGGTGCGGCGCTCGAGCTCGCCGGGCGCATCGCGCGCCACAGTGCCGCGGCGCTGCGTATCACCAAGCGCTTGATGTGGGGAGACAGGCAGGAGAGACGCGCCGCCGCCCTCAAGCGGGCCGACAGGATATATCGAACCGAGCTGATGAAGACGAAGGATGCGTTGGAAGGACTGAATGCCTTTCTGGGGAAGCGGCAGCCGACGTGGCGCCACGAATGATCTGAGCTCGCCGGCCTCGTAAGGAGGAATGGATGTTCGAACAGCTTCGGGACTGGGAAAAGAATCGCCACGACTACGCGAAGGCCTGGAAAGAACGTACGGGCGGAAAGGTGTTGGGGTACTTCTGCACTTATGTCCCCGAAGAGATACTCCACGCGGCGGGTGTGCTACCTGTGCGGATACTCGGGAGCCACGAGCCGCAGGATGTCACCGAGCCCCACATCTTCGGCATGTACTGTCCTTTCTGCCGCGACTGCCTCGCCCAGGGGCTCAAAGGGCGGTACGACTATCTCGATGGGATCATGATCGCCCAATCGTGCCTGCACATCCGCCAGGCTTACACCTCGTGGGAGAAGCACCGGCCGCCGGAATTCAGCTACTACCTCTGTATGCCCAACCACGTCCAGAGCCCGCGCGCTCTGCCTTTCTTGACCGGGGAGCTGGCCCAGTTCAAGGCGGCGGTCGAGGAGTGGACCGGGAAGGGCATCGGAGAAGCCGACCTCGACAGGGCCATCGAGGTGTACAACGAGAACCGTCGCTTGATGCACGCCGTCTACCAGCTGCGTAAGGGCGAAAACCCGCCGCTCACCGGTGAAGAAGCGATGGAGATGGTGATCGCTTCCCAGATGACCGACAAGACCGAGCATAACGAGGAGCTGAGGAAGGTGCTGGATGGGCTCCCGACGCGGCAGAACGGCCGAGACACCGGCGTCCGTCTCATGATCATCGGCAGTGAGGACGACGACACCGAGTTCATCAGGATGGTGGAGTCGTGCGGCGCGACGTTCGTCGTCGACGAGCACTGTACCGGCACGCGCTACTTCTGGAACGAGGTGGAGCCGCGACAGGACCGGCTGGAGGCCATCGCCGCACGCTACATCGAACGCGTACCGTGCCCCTCCAAGGATTGGATGGAGCGGACGAGAATCCGGCATATCCTCGAGCTCGCCAAGCAGTGGAACGTCGACGGGGCCATCGTCATGCAGCAGAAGTTCTGCGACCCGCACGAGCTCGACACCCCCGCCGTGCGCAAAGCCCTCGAGGGCGAAGGTATCAAGACGCTGTTCCTCGAGTTCGACGTCACAGTGCCGCTCGGGCAGTTCAAGGTCAGGGTCGAGGCGTTCCTCGAGATGTTCAGCGAGGAAGACCTCTTCGACTAGAGAGAGCGAGAATGACGAGCAGACAGACTTACGAGACCAGACCGCTTCAGTGCTGGGGTAAGGCGAAAGAGATCCGGCAGAACTTCTACCGCGACTACGCGCAGGCGCACGAAGACGGTGGACTGAGATGGTCCGGCGGCGCTTGGACCTTCGGGGCCATTCCCTGCGGCCTCGGCGACGACGTCTACAGCCTGACGAGCGAGCCCTACGGGGCCTCGATCGCTGCCAATAAGGAGTTCTCCATGAGGTGCTTGGAGGCGGCGGAGCGGGCGGGCTACGCGCGCGATCTCTGTTCCTACATGCGCAATTACTGGGGCTCGGTCATCCTGGACGAATACCTCTGGGGTGGCCCCTTCCCGAAGCCGGACTTCATCTGGCAAGACCACATCTGCTGCAGTCACGCCAAATGGTATCAGGTGGTGTGTGACCACAAGCCGGACATCCCGAGCTTCTGCATCGATGTTGCAGTGGGGCCGACTGGAGAACTGAATGACAACAAGCTGGATTACGTCGTGGGCCAGATGCACGATGGTATCGAATGGCTGGAGAAAGTCACCGATCGCGAGTACGACGATGAGAAGCTGATAGAGGCGGTCTACAACGAGTGCCGTTCGACATCGCTCTGGGCCGAGATCTGCTGCTTGAACAAGGCGATACCGGCTCCACTGGAAGAGAAGACGATGTTCTCGCTCTACGTGCTGGGCACCTTGATGAAGCACAGCAAGGTCGTGGCCGACTTCTACGAAGAGCTCCGGGATGAGGTGGCACAACGTGTGCAGGACCGGATCGCTGCGATCCCGAACGAGCAATGCAGACTGATGTCCGACACACAGCCGCCCTGGGGTTTTCTGAGCCTGTTCCGCTACCTCGAGGAATTCGGCGCGATATCCGTTGGTTCGCTTTACACTTTCGGCCTGATCGGCATGTGGGAGGAGATGCCGGATGGCAGCTGGGGTCCTCGCACGACGCCGCAGGATAGGGGGATCGAGATCAAGGACCGTGACCAGGCACTGCGTATCCTCGCCGAGTGGAACCTCAGCAAGCCCGAGTGGCAGCACTTCTATTCACCGCATCTCAAGACCGAGATGATGGTGCGAATCGCCAAAGAGTGGTCGCTGAACGGTGTGTTGCTCCATTATAACCGTGGTTGCGAGGGTCTGAGCCTGGGGATCGCCGAGAACCGCTTGGGTCTGCTCGAAGCCGGTTTCCCGGTGATGACCTTCGAGGGCAACATGGGGGACGAGCGCGAGTTCGATCTGGCGCGTACCAAGGGGCGCATCGACATGTTCATGGAGACGCTGGGCTACAAACGGAGCCGGAAAGCTGGGGATCGCTCATGATTACCGCAGGGATCGACATGGGGTCGAAGACCATCAAGGTCGTGATCTTACGAGAGATAGAAATACTCGGTAAGAGTATCGCCGTGGCCGGGTTCGAGGCCCGGGAAGCAGCCGAGACAGCGTTCGCCGCGGCACTCGATGATGCCGGCGTCAGCATGGATGATGTTGAACACATCGTCGCCACCGGCGCCGGCCGCAGCCACGCTCCGTATGCGGAACGGGGCATCTCGGAAGTGGCTAGCGACGCCAGGGCGGCGATCCGGCTCTACCCGGCAGCGCGTACCGTCATCGATGTGGGGGCGGAAGAGGGGAGAGCGATCCGCTGTACCGAGGAGGGCAAGGTGCTCGATTTCGCTCTCAACGAGAAGTGCGCCGCCGGTGCGGGCGCGTTCACCGAGGCGATGAGCCGCGCTCTGGAAGTAGAGATCGACGCGCTGGGTCAGATGTCGCTCACCTCGACGAAGGCGATACCAATGAACGCGCAGTGCGCAGTCTTCGCGGAATCGGAGGTCGTGTCGCTGCTGCACGCCAAGGTCGCCAAGGCAGACATCGCTAGGGCGGTGCACGACGCGATAGCGAGCCGCATCGTCTCGTTGGCACGGAAGATCGGCTTCCAGCCCGAGGTGGTACTGATCGGCGGAGTCGCACACAACGTCGGCTTCGTCGATTCGCTGCAACGGGCTCTGGGTTGCGAGGTCGTAATCCCGGACGACCCTGAGTATATCGGGGCGTTGGGCGCTGCTCTCGCGGCAACCGAAAACTGACTGGGCCCGCCGGCAAGGGGATATGATCAATGACTGAGTACTGGCGCTGGAAGGAATACCGCTGGCACGACGAGGATAAGGACTGGCGCTCCGGCGAGCTGATCACCGCTGGAGTGGACGTTGGCTCGGTCTCTTCCCAGGCGGTCGTCATGGTAGACGGCGAGCTGTACGCCTTCTCCAACATGCGGACCGGCTCCGACAGCCCGGAGAGCGCACGCAAGGCGATGGAGTGGGCGATGGAGGGTACGGGGCTGACGTTGGACGACGTCGGGTTCGTGGTAGGCACCGGCTACGGCCGCGTAAACGTGCCGTTCTCGGACAAGGCGATCACCGAGATCGCCTGCCACGCCCGCGGTGCCAACTATATGTACGGGCCCGGCGTGCGGACCGTCCTCGACATGGGGGGCCAGGACTGCAAGGTGATACGCTGCGATGAGCGAGGGAAGGTCAGCGCATTCGTGATGAACGACAAGTGCGCGGCCGGCACGGGACGCGGTATGGAAGTGTTCGCCGATCTGCTGGCGATCCCAATCGAGGAGGTCGGCGAACTTTCCCTGCAGGTCGAGGAGGAGCCGCCACCCGTATCATCTACCTGCGTCGTCTTCGCGAAGTCTGAGGCGACCGCCCTACTGCGCGAAGGTTGGCCCAAGAGCAAGGTCCTGGCTGCCTACTGTTCCGCAATGGCTCACAGGGTGGTAACCCTGCTCCAGCAGGTCGGCATCGAGGAGGAATTCGCGATCACCGGCGGAATCGCCAAGAACATCGGCATCGTCAAGCGACTGGAGGACGAGATAGGCGTCAAAGCCCAGCCCGCCAGAATCGACACTCAGATCGCCGGTGCCCTGGGCGGTGCGCTCTTCGCGCAGAACCTGTTGAAGAAGAAGCTCGGCGCCACCTGAGCCGCTAGCCGCCGGGAAAGGAGGTAGAAGCTTGAAGGCGTACTATGGATACAAGGACGGCGCCGGCGACTTCTTCATCATCATCGATACCGATAAGTGCGTCGACTGCACCGACCACGCGTGTATCTCTGCCTGCCCCGAGGGTGTCCTGGAGATCATCACCGACGACTACGACGACAAGGTCGCCGCGGTAGTCGAGGACCACCGCAAGAAGATCAAGTACTCCTGCGCACCCTGTAAGCCCGATCGGAACCGGCCCCCGCTACCCTGCGTCGCGGCCTGCGGGCTAGGCGCGCTGACCCACTCCTGGTGAGTGCAGATCGGCTCGATGATCACCCTGACCATTGACGGCCGCGAGATCCAAGCCCGGGATGGGGCGACGGTCCTCGAGGCCGCCGACGCCGCAGGTATCTACATCCCGCGCCTCTGCTCGCACCCGGCGCTGCCAGCGGTCGACCCGGCGGCGCTCGAGCCGTGGCAGGAGGTGTACCAGGGGCCGGTCCCGACGCGCCACGTCGAGGGAACGGAAAGCTACCAGGGTTGCCTGCTCTGTCTCGTGAGGGTCGGCGGGCAGGACGAGCCTGCTCGAGCCTGCGTCACGGGCGCCGAGCAGGGCATGCACGTCACCACATCGGATGACGAAATCGAGGCCGTGCGCAGCGCGAAGCTCAGGACGCTCTTCGCTACTCACCCCCATGCCTGCCTGCAGTGCGCGCAGAGAGCAGGCTGCGCACTCGAGCCCTGCTCGACGGACGTCGCCAAAGAAGAACGCTGCTGCCCCATCTTCCACAACTGCGAGCTTCGGAAGGTAGCGGAGTATGTCGGCATACCCGCCGACACGCCGCGCTATCAGCACGCAGGGCTGGCCCGCGTGGAAGATGAGCCGCTTTACCTCAGAGATTACAACCTTTGCATCGGTTGCCTGCGCTGCGTCCGCATGTGCCGCGACATAAGGAAGGTCGATGCGCTTGGGTTTGTCCTCGACGAGCAGGGCGGACCCGTGGTTGGAACGAAGGCGCCCACCCTGATCGAGTCGGGGTGCCGCTTCTGTTCCAGCTGCGTGGAAGTCTGTCCCACCGGGGCGCTGCGTTTCGGGTTAGAGGAAGCCAGGCGGGACGGCGAGCTGTCCACGCGCTGCATCACCGATTGCCCCGCGGGAATGGACGTGCCCCGCTACCTGCGCGAGGTGAGGCGCGGCGAGTTCGCGCGTGCCGAGGCGGTGATCCGCGAGACGGCGCCTCTGCCCCGAGTTCTGGGTCAGGTCTGTTTCCGTCCCTGCGAAGACCAGTGTCTGCGTGGAGACCTGTCGGA
>Ga0180437_10000068_pt1 | contig 222750 bp, 150 predicted proteins | sample SS_ome_4_FD_132410 | JGI IMG/M metagenome (GOLD analysis project Ga0180437, IMG submission 132410) | Hypersaline lake sediment archaeal communities from the Salton Sea, California, USA - SS_3_D_1 metaG | ecosystem: Environmental > Aquatic > Non-marine Saline and Alkaline > Hypersaline >...
CAAATTATCCATCGACTCACACTCGATGGTGGATATGACTCATTATGATTTAACCATTGGGATAAAAATATTTGAAGAGATTGAAATTTTTTTTATTTATAATGAAGATGTGTTTGATAATGAAAGCATTATAAACATGTCCCATCATTTCAGGAAAATTATTCAGGCTGTTGTAAAGCATCCTGACACTCAGATTTCAGATATAGAAATCATAACGGAAGAAGAGAAAAATAGGATATTATTTGATTTTAATAATACAGGAGCTGATTACCCCGGGGATAAGACGATTCATCAATTATTTGAAGAACAGGTAGAGAGGACACCGGATCATATTGCTGTGGTTGGTGTTATAGGACAACATTTGACCTATAGGGCCTATATGACCTATAAAGAATTGAATAAAAAATCAAATCAATGGGCCAATGAATTGATAGAAAAGGGTTTGAAACCCGACCACATTGTTGGGATTATGGTAGACCGATCCGTGGACATGGTCATTGGTATCCTGGGCATTTTAAAATCCGGCGGTGCTTATTTACCCATTGATCCTGGTTACCCGGAAGAGAGGATAAGATACATGCTGGCCGACAGCAATGCAAATGTTTTATTAACAAATTTGCCTGAAGGACACCGCTTTAATTGTCAATTGTCAATTGTCAACTATCAATTGTCAATGAGTTCTAAACAAGCCTTTCTTCATCATTCATCGAACCAATTCATCAATCATCCTTCCGGCAACCTTGCCTATGTCATCTACACATCCGGTTCCACCGGGAAGCCCAAAGGGGTGTTGGCTGAGCACCGTTCTGTTATCAACACGTTATTCGCCCTGGATGAGATGTATCCTTTGGAGGAATCGGATGTCTACCTGTTGAAAACCTCTTACACCTTTGACGTATCGGTCACCGAACTGTTCGGTTGGTTTTTCAGCGGTGGTGCAGTGGCAGTACTGGAAAAGGGCGGCGAAAAAGACCCCTATATGATAATGAATACCGTTGAGAGGTCTGGTGTGACCCACATCAATTTTGTACCTTCCATGTTCAATGTTTTCGTGGATATGTTGGATCAAAGGAATATTGGTAAATTATCAGGTTTGAAATACATATTCTTAGCCGGAGAAGCTCTGATGCCAGGTGTGGTGAAGAAGTTCAGGGCATTAAATTCCGAAATCCTGTTGGAAAACATATATGGCCCCACCGAAGCCACAATTTATGCCAGCAAGTATTCGCTTTCGGATTGGGATTCCATGGGAAGCATACCCATTGGCAGGCCGTTACCCAACGTTAAATTTTATATCCTGGATCCCCATGGTCATATACAGCCCGTTGGTGTTACGGGTGAGTTATGTATCGACGGCGCCGGTATTGTCCGTGGATATTTGAACCGGCCGGCGTTAACAGCAGAAAAGTTTAACCAGGATTTTTTGGATTACCAGGATGACCAGGATAAAAAAGGATTGAAAAAGAAGTCAGGAAAATATTTATTTACCTCTCTACCGCTCTACCCCTCTACCTCTCTTTATCGCACTGGTGACCTGGCCCGGTGGCTGCCTGATGGGAATATCGAATTTATTGGCCGAATCGACCGCCAGGTAAAAATAAGAGGAAACCGGGTGGAATTGGGAGAAATAGAAAACCAACTCTCATATCATGACAAAGTAAAAGAATCAGTTGTACTGTTAAAAGAAGAGAGAGGGGAAAAATATCTTTGCGCCTATGTTGTTCCTGACAGGACGGACCCGGCAGCGGGACACCCGGAAAGAGAAGCATGGCGCATGGAGCAGGGAGAACTGCGGCAACATCTTTCTCAAACCCTGCCCGACTATATGATCCCGGCATATTTTGTTTATATGGATGAAATACCCTTAACCTCCCATGGAAAGGTAGACAGGAAAGCCCTACCTGACCCGGTTTTCAAAGCAGGGGAGCGGTATATTGCCCCTGAAAATGAGATTGAACAAAAGCTTTTGGAAATATGGGCCCGATTGTTACAAATCGACAAAGATATGATCGGTATAACGGATTCTTTTTTTGAACTGGGTGGACATTCTTTAAAAATAATACGGCTGGCCGGGGAGATCCATAAGGCGTTGGGTGTAAAAATAGACCTTAACAGGATTTTTAAAAGCCCCTATATAAAGAGTTTGTCAAAATATATTCAAGAGTCGGAAGGTATGATATACGAATCCATAGAGTTGGTGGAGAAGAGGGAATATTACCCGGTATCGTCGGCACAAAAACGAATGTTCCTGCTCAATCGTCTGAAAGACCATGATATCAGCGATAATTCGCCCGGTGCCATGTGGCTGGAAGGGTGTGTCAATAAAGAGTATATTGAAGAGGTTTTGCAGGAACTTATCAAAAGACATGAGATTTTCAGGACATCGTTTGAATTGAGAGATATGAACCCGGTGCAGGTGGTACATAAAGAGGTGGAATTCAGGATCAACTATTATGAGCTGGATGAACCCCCTGCTCCCTCCCCATGGGACCCTGCGATTTTTATCGAAAACTTTGTTCGCCCCTTTGATTTATCCCAGGCACCCCTGCTCCGAGTGGACCTGGTTAAAATCTCACAAGAGCACTACATGTTAATGTACGATATGCACCATATCATAACCGATGATACCTCCTCCGTCATATTTCTAAACGATTTTGTCGAGCTGTATAGAGGGGGGGAATTAGCGGTACTTGCAGTCCAATATAAAGATTTTGCCTGCTGGCAAAATGAACTGCTGCAGTCGGAACGGGTAAAAAAGCAGGAAAAATATTGGGTGGGTGTGTTTCAAAACGGGGTACCTGTTCTTAATTTGCCTACTGATTTCCCCAGACCTCCTGTTCAGAGTTTTGAAGGCCGTTATATCCGCTTCCACTTCAGCAGTGATTTGACAAAGAGGCTGAACCGGATGGCATTGGAAACCAAAACAACGCTTTACATGCTGCTCCTGGCCATAACCAATGTTTTATTGGCCAGGTACAGCGGCCAGGAAGATATTGTGGTGGGAACCCCTATCGCTGGACGGGTACATCCTGATTTGCAAAATATAATGGGCTTTTTTATAAATACCCTGGCAATGCACCATTTCCCCAAAGGGGAGAAAACCTTTGGGGAGTTCCTGGAAGAAGTAAAATCCAACTCATTAAAAGCCTTTGAGAACCAGGATTATCAATTTGACCAATTGATAGACAGACTGGGTATTGAACAAAATCCCGGCAGGCAAAAAATGTTCGATACCATGTTCGTGATGCAGAATGTAGATATTAACCTGGAGAGCCGCCTGGGTGAAATAAAAGACGTAACCTTTCGACCGTATGAATTCCAGAAACAGGCAACCCAATTTGATATTTTACTCCATGGGTTTGAAAGTGATACTGAAATATCTTTCCGGCTGGATTACTGCACAAAATTATTCAAAGAAGAGACAATGGTACGGTTGATGCACCACATGGAAAATATCGCCGAAGAAGTGACCGCAAATCCCTTTTTAAAAATATCTGAAATAAAGGTCTTTTCAGAGAACGAAAAAGCAGAATTATCATTCCAATCCACCAGGGAAAAGTTAGATCATATCGAAGTGGATTTTAATTTTTAATCCTTATGCCGGAGGTCCTATCCAGGAAGAAAGGAGGAATCATTTATGAACAGGGACATCGATTGTTTTTTTATCGGTCACAACGAGATGAACTTCGGAGAATTTGAAAAGACAGTGCGAAAGATGGGAACCCATTCCGGGGCTTATAGGGATTTAAACCTCAATTTTATTAACTATAATAAAAAACCTTACAGCCTCGCCGACTTTTACAATTTACTCATCAGTGACAGTGAAGATGAAATATCAAAAAATTCCAACCGATATTTTAATTTAGGAGAAACGTTTAATGCAGCAATCACTTACCTGGGAACCTATGTAAACCGGAGGGGATTTACGTTTGACTTTGTGAATTCCTTCCAGGAACATAAAGATGAATTGGAAAAAAAATTAACAGGGCAAAGAATCCGGGCTGTTGCAATTATCACCACCCTTTATGTGACCGCAATACCCATTATTGAAATTATAAATTTTGTAAAAAAGCATAATTCCCATGCCCGGATTATAGTGGGTGGACCGTTTGTTTCCACCCAATGCCGTACATTGGATGCCATTGAACTGGAATACCTGTTTGAATCCATAGGCGCGGATTTTTATGTCAATAGTTCCCAGGGAGAGACCGCACTGGTCAATCTACTTCATGCAATTAAGAATCATTTACCGGTTGACCGGATAAACAATATCTATTATAGAGACAGGACAGCCAATGGCTTTGCCTTTACCGGTGCTTCCAGGGAAGATAATAAATTATCGGAAAACCCGGTAAACTGGGCACTTTTTTCAGCCAGAGCCGGTCAATATGTGAATGTTCGAACCGCTGTATCCTGTCCTTTTTCCTGCGCATTTTGCGGGTTCCCGGAGCATGCAGGGAAATACCAGACCACAACAGTGGAGGAAATAGAAAAAGAATTGAACCGATTGAGTGAAATAAACAGCGTGGAGGATATCCATTTTATCGACGACACCTTCAATGTCCCGGTCAAACGGTTTAAGGAGATTCTCCGGATGATGGTAAAAAATGGGTATAATTCCAGGTTCAGGTGGCATTCCCATTTCAGGTGTCAGTTCTCCGACAGGGAGATGGTGGCATTAATGAAAGAGAGTGGATGTGAAGGTGTTTTTTTAGGACTTGAATCCGGGAACCCCCAAATTCTTAAAAATATGAATAAAAAAGCCGATAAAGAAAAATACCTGGAGGGTATCGCATTATTAAAGGAGTATGGAATCACCACCTTTGCTTCTTTTATCATTGGGTTCCCGGGTGAAACCGGTGAGACAGTAAAAGAGACCCGGCAGTTGATCGAGACCTGCGGTGTTGATTTTTACAGGGCCCAACTGTGGTACTGTGAAACCGTTACCCCTATCTGGAGAGAGCGGGAAAAGTACGGTATCGAAGGGCGGAATTTTGAATGGCGTCACAGCACAATGGATTCCAAAACCGCTGCCGATTTAATCGATGATATGTTTTTATCTATCGATCAATCCACCTGGGTTCCGCAGTATAATTTCGATTTTGATAATCTTTTCCACCTGGCGAACAGGGGAATGACAATAGAGCAAATAAAGGCATTTTTAACCGGTTTTAACCAGGGGGTCAGGGAGAAGTTAAGCAGCGGCACGCAAAATGAGGTCAGTGTCCAGGCCCTGGAGCAAATGCTAAAAGCCTGCCTGCCCCACCACCATTTTGGAAATAATTTAGAACCAAAAAGCGATTTAACCGGGAACAAAAGGCTGAAACATTTAAATTCCGAGGTCGAGTTTAACTTTTAAATGGCTATAGGGGATTTTGAAAATGAAAGATATCTATAAGGAAGTTATTTTCAGCAGTGAGGAGTATAAAGAGCAGTTGGATTACTGGTTGGAGGTGGCAGCCGATCTACCCGAACCCATGCATTTGCCGCTGGATTTTAAACGGAGTGCTCAACAGGAGCGGGATAAAAGCTCGCTGCTCTTTTTACCGGCAGATGATGTGTCGATAAAATTGTTGGATTTTAGCAAACATTCCGATCTCACCCTCTATATTGTTTTATTGACGGTTTTCAAAGTGCTTTTATGTCGCTGTACCGGGAACCAGGATATATTGATCGTCACCCCTTTGCTAAAAGTAGGTGAGGCGGCCGAAGGGCAAAGAAGGTACAATAAACGGGTGATGCTTAGAGACAGGATTCCTTCGGCATTGACCTTCAAAGAGCTCTTAATAGTGACAAAAAACAAGACCCTGGAAGCCTATAAAAACCAGGATTTCCCCCTGGACCTGGTCTTTAAAAAACAGGGATTGGCCAAGGAAGATCACGATTTTACGGATCGGGTGATATGTTTATTGGAAAATATTCACCATGCAGAGGATGTGGAGGAGTTGAAATATGATCTGCTGTTTTCCTTTGCACGGGAAGGGAACCGTATACCCCTCAATATCACCTATAACAAACATATCTTCAGAAAAGAGACCATCCATTGGTTGGCAGGGGGATATATGCGAATTCTGGAATCGGGATTGGATGATGTGAATACCTGTATAAAGGATTTGCATCTATTATCCGAAGAGCAAAAGAAGCAGCTGCTGGTTGATTTTAACGATACCGATGCCCCTTTTCCGGCGGATAAAACCATCCATAAAGGATTTGAAGAACAGGTAGAGAGAACGGGCGACTGCGTCGCCGTAATTGGTATGGAGAGAACCGGGACATTTGAAAAATGCCATACTCCATGCGCCATGCCCCATGCAATGACCTACGATGAATTAAATAAAACGTCCAATCAATTGGCAGGGTATTTGAAAAAAAAAGGTGTTTGCCCCGGCAGCATCGTGGGTATCATGATGGATGATTCCATAGAGATGATTGTCGGGATACTGGGTGTACTTAAAGCCGGGGGCGCTTACCTGCCCATTAGCCCGGATACTCCCCGGAATCGTATTTTATCCCTGTTGGCGGACAGTAACGCCGTTCTATTACTGTCAAGGGAAGAAATACTAAAGCATCTTCCTTTTACCGCTTTCCGATGTGGGAATACTCATACCCATACCTGCACCATTACATTGCCCCGTCCGCAGGAGGAAGACCTGGACAGTTTGCAAATCCCGGATCGGTCTTTAATCGATTATGAAAAGTACAGGCCCTATATCGGTCAGGCAATGGTACAGAACAGTATTACCATTCATATGAGCCGGGGATGTGTCTACAATTGCGCCTATTGTTTTAAAATATGGCCGAAGAAATATATCATCCGTTCAGCCGAGAATATTTTTAATGAAATTTATACGTATTATAAAATGGGGATACGACGATTTGCTTTTGTCGATGATTTGCCCAACATCAATATCGAAGTCAGCAGTAAGGTGTACCGGTTAATCATCGATCACGGCTTAGACGTCCACCTCCATTATCCCAACGGTATAAGGGGAGATATACTTACCAGGGAATATATTGATCTGATGGTAGCGGCAGGTACGGTAAATATGGACCTGGCCCTGGAGACCACTTCCCCCAGGCTGCAAAAACTGCTGCGGAAAAATTTAAATATCAAACGGTTAAAGGAAAACATCCAATACATTGTGGAAAAATACCCCCATGTCATCCTGGAACTGCAAATATTACACGGTATTCCCTCTGAGACACAGGAAGAGGCCCGAGACTCCCTGGAGTTTATCAAAAATCTCAAATGGATCGATTTCCCCTATATCCACATATTAAAGATCGGATTGAATTCCGACATGGCTAAAATAGCCATGGATCATGGGATCAGCGCTGAAGCCATTGCCCGGTCTGCCGAGATGTTTATCCATGAGCTGCCCGATACCCTTCCCTTTCCCAAGGACTTTACCAAAGCCTACAAAGCTGAATTTGTCAACGAATATTTTATGTGTACTGAACGATTATTGGAACGGCTGCCAATGCAAATGAAATCGTTGACCGAAGCTGAACTGGTTCAAAAGTACAACAATTACCTCCCTGTTGAAATCGATAGTTTTGATCACCTGCTGGAGTATGCCGGGATTTCCCGGGATCAACTGCAAGGTGAATTTCTACCATTGGATTTTGGGGCAGTGCCCGATTTCAACCGGAAATTAAGGGAGCATTTTCCGCAGCAAACACCCCGTAAAGATGCCCTGAGAATACTACTGTTGGACCTGTCCCAGTACTTTACTGCAGACAGCGACCTGGTCTATGATGTGGTGGAACCGCCCCTGGGCCTGTTGTATTTGATGACCCGTTTGAACCGGGATTTCCGGGATAGAATCCATGGAAAGATATCCAAATCAAAGATCGACTTTGACAGTTACGATGAATTAAAAGACCTGGTTGAGGCTTTTAAACCCGATATTATCGGTATAAGAACCTTAAATTCCTACAATCATTTTTTTCATAAAACCATATCGCTGCTGCGGCAGTGGGGAGTGGATGTGCCCATTATAGCCGGCGGACCCTATGCCACCAGCAATTACAGGACGCTGTTAACGGATAGCAATATAAACCTGGCAGTGCTGGGAGAAGGCGAAGTGACGCTCAGCCAACTGATTGAGAAGGTACTGGAAAACAGGGGAAAGCTGCCTTCCCGGGAGGTGTTGAGAGAGATCCCCGGTCTTGCATTTATCGATGAGAAAGAAAAGAAAGGCTTGGAAAGATCCAATCGTGAAATAATCATGATGGATAGGGTAGGGGATATTTTATCGCGGGAGTCTGGTGAAAACCCGGGAATCGTGAACCGGGCCCAGGACCCGGCATATATCATTTACACCTCCGGTTCCACAGGAACACCCAAAGGCGTTTTGGTGCGGCACAATAACCTGGTCAACCAGGTTCATGGGCTGGTTGAAAGGTTTGATTTTGATACGTCGTTGAATTATATTTTGCTGGCCTCTTTTACCTTTGATGTTTCGCTGATGCATATTTTCTCGTCCTTAACAACAGGTGCGAAATTATTTTTAATAGGGGATGATGTCAGAAAAGACCCCACAAAATTGTGGCAATTTATAGAAAAGAACAATATAAATATTTTAAACATTGTTCCCGCTTATATGAATGTGCTGCTGCAGCATATGGAAATCGCCAAACTACAATTCAAATATCTCTTTGTAGGGGGTGATGTTTTTAGCAGGGAACTTTATTCGAGGTTAAAGCAAACCTTTGAAGTGGAAAACATCATCAACATATATGGACCTACTGAGACCACCATAAACGCCGCCTTTTACATATGTAAAGACCTGGAGCCGGAGGATCGCGATACAATACCCATAGGAAAACCCGTAACCAATTACAGGGCGTATATCCTGGACAGGGATTTAAACCCTGTACCAATCAATATTAAAGGAGAACTTTACATTTCAGGAAATGGGGTTGCCGTGGGATATTTAAACAACCCGGAGTTAACCGCTGAAAAGTTTGACCAGGATTTTCTGCTTACCTCTCTACCCCTCTACCCCTCTACCCCTCTTTATCGCACCGGTGATTTGGCAAAGTGGCTGCCGGACGGTAATATCCAATTTATAGGAAGAACCGACAACCAGGTCAAGATACGGGGATTCCGGGTTGAATTGGGTGAAATCGAGAATCAATTGTTGAAACATAAAGCGATCAAAGAGGCAGTAGTCATTTTTAGAGATCGGAACCTGTGTGCCTATTTTGTTCCCCAGGCGCCGGTTGTCAATGTATACGTACCTGAATTGAGAGAGTATTTAATGAAAGAGTTACCCGGTTACATGGTGCCCGCCTATTTTGTAGAGGTTGAGAAGATACCGCTGACATCCACCGGGAAAGTTGATAGAAAGGCGCTTCCGAACCCTGTGGCCGGAGGAATCGACGTGGAGTATATTGCCCCGCGAAATGCTGTTGAAGAGAAACTGGTAGGAATATGGTGGGAGATATTGAATATAGATCGTAAAGACGCACTTCAGGCCTCTATCGGCATCGATACCAATTTCTTTGAATTGGGCGGTCACTCTTTAAAGGCCACTATATTGGGCGCTAAAATTCATAAACAATTCAACATAAAAATACCCATCATCGAGATATTCCACTTACCCACCATCAGGAAGTTGGCTGAATATATCGCAAGTGCCAGGGAAACGGAACACGTTTCCATAAAAGCGGTGGAAAAGCGTGAGTATTATCTTTTATCATCGGCACAGAAGAGGATGTATATCATCAATCAATTGGATAGAGAAAGTCTCGGTTATAATATGCCTGCTGCAATGACAATCGAAGGAGACGTTAATATAGGGAAATTTGAAGAGATTTTCCGGGAATTGATTCGGAGACAGGAATCCCTGCGAACCCGGTTTTTAGTAGTCGGCGGTGAGCCTGTCCAGGCGATAGAAGAAGATGTGGAATTTGAAATCGACTATTATGATCTCTTGGGAACCCGGGTTGATGTTGAGGAAGGAACGCCCCACTCACCTTATTCCCCCCGGCATCTCAGTGAAAGCTTTGTCAGGCCCTTTGATTTGTCCCGGGCACCCCTGTTCAGGGCAGGGCTTGTAAAAACGGGAAAAGAGAAATTCCTGTTTATGGTGGACATTCATCATATCATTGGTGACGGTGTATCCGTGGGTATATTGATCGAGGAGTTTACAAAACGCTACAAAGGGGATGGTTTACCGCTGCAGCCGATTCAATACAAAGATTATGCCGCCTGGCAGCAGGGGCTCGTGGCATCCGGTGCGTTGAAACGGCAGGAAATCTATTGGCTGGAGCAGTTGGATACCCAGATAGAGCCCCTTCATTTGCCGTTGGATTATCCAAGACCTGCCAAAAAAAGTTACGAGGGCCGATGGGTCGATTTCGAGATATCACCAGAAGCTACCGGGAAATTGAAAGAACTGGCCAAACAGTATGACGCCACATTGTTCATGGTGCTCTTGGCTGCTTACAATGTATTGCTTCATAAGTATACTGGCAGGGAAACCATTATTGTGGGCTCTGCCACTGCCGGTCGTTCCCATTCCGGCCTGGAGAATATCATTGGCGTCTTTTTAAATACCATTGTTTTGAAAAACACCCCTAGCAGCAGCCTGACCTTTACCCAATTCCTCCACCAGGTTCGGGAGAATGCTCTTAAAGCCTATGAAAACCAGGATTACCAGTTCGAGGAGTTGGTGGAAAAATTAGACCTCAAACGCGATTACAGCCGTAATCCTGTTTTCGATACCATGTTGAATTTCCAGAATATGGATGTTCCCGAAATCAAACTGGGGGATTTAAAGTTGACCCCTTATAAAATGGAGGATAAAGCCGTTAAATTTGACTTTAAAGTAAATGCAGGAGAATACCAGGGCATGCTGCGATGTACCCTGGACTATTCCACAACACTCTTCAAACCCGAAACCATGGAAACCTTTATCGAAAATTTTATAAAGGTTATCGAGAAAGTCGTCCAGGACCCCACAGTGAAAATATCGGATATCCAGTTGATGTCAGAAGTTGAGAAAAAAGAGATCATCGAGGATTTCACCCAGGATCTCCAGTACGAGTTCTAGAAAAAGAGAGAAGCATATGATACCCGACAGAACCATCCAATCAAGATTGTTGGAAAGCTTTGAAATGCATCGTGATGATATTGCCATTGAGTGTGAGAACAACACTATCACTTATCACAATCTGCACCAGCACTCCAATTACATTGCCAACTGGTTAATGGCTTTGGGTTTAAAGAAAGAGACCTTTATCGGCATTATGGTGGACAATAAGATTACCCTGGTCACCGTTATACTGGGTATTATTAAAGCCGGCTGCGTATTTGTTCCGCTGGATTCCCGTTACCCGGACAAACGCACCGAAGCCATGCTCCTCTCCTCGGAAACCCCCTATGTGTTTACAGAAGAAGATAAAATCGAAAGATTAAAAACCATCCGCCGTCATTTACCCCATCCCATCGATATTTTAACAATAAATGAAAAGTTTTACCTCTCCAATCGAACGTTAAAATTAAAAAGATATGATGATGCATACAAACTCAGCGAAGCCGAAAGTACCCGGTATAAACGACAGATATTGTTGGATGGCTGGGGTATCCAGGGCCAGGAAAGGCTTAAGGCGTCCACGGTATTTGTAGCAGGCGCAGGGGGCTCAGGGTCTCCTTTAATCCAGCAGTTGGCACTATGCGGTTTTGGTACGATTATTATCTGCGATTATGATACCGTGGAATTATCCAACCTGAACCGCCAGTCCCTCCATGATGAAACCCGCATTGGCATGAACAAGGCCCTTTCGGCCAAAAAAACAGTGGAACGAATGAATCCCCATATAAACGTGATTGCCAGGCAGGAAAAAATCACATTGGACAATGTATTTGAACTGGTGGGGGATGCAGAGATAATCTTTGACAATGTGGACAGCCTGGAAGCCAAATCCTACCTCTCCCAATGCGCAGTTGCCAGGGGGATTCCTCATATCATCTCCTCTATGATACACATCAATGCCTATGTGTGCATATTCCATACCCCTCATACCCCCTGTTTTCACTGCCTCTATGACAAGAAAAAAATAGACGATATCACCAAAGCCAAAACCCAAACATCGTTTTATGAAGTGATCCCCAATTCTGTGGCCTCGCCCGCACTCCACTTGAGTACTGGTTTTGCTGTTAATGAAGCGGTGAAAATCCTGCTGGGTTTTGGCAAACCCGCATACAATAAATATATTCATTTTAACCAATACGGCTCCCCGGATGTGGTTTTTACCAATGGATACAAACAGATCACGTACCCCTTTAATGATCATTTCCGGGAGATTTCCAGGAAGCAGGGCTTTGATTGGGATACCGGCTGGCATGGGAATTTTGTTGAGGAGATTGCCATTGAACCCGATCCCAACTGCTCCTTCTGCCGTAAAAGTAATACATTAATGGCCAAAAAAGATAATCCCGGTCACGAAACCCATGGAGAAGAACCCCTTCATTCCCTTTACTATGAAACTCTGCCAGAGGTTGATTATTTACCAGAAGATAAAATAAACATCTATTTCACCTCTGGAACCACGGGTCAGCCCAAAGCCGTATTGGGAAAAAATGAGGGACTGACCCATTTTATTGCATGGGAAATCAAGGAATTAAATATCGATGAAACCAAACGGGTCAGTCAACTGACGTCCCAGTGTCACGATCCCTTTTTGCGGGACATATTTGTCCCCCTTTGCGCTGGGGGTACTATCTGCGTACCCGACAGCATAGAAACCCTTTTGGACAGCCAACGGATGATGAACTGGATGGAATCATCCAGGGTGAATCTGGTTCACTGCACCCCCAGCTTATTTAAGGTCATCGATTCTGATCGATTAAATCCTGGAAGTTACGCGCACCTGGAATATGTACTTTTGGCAGGAGAAAAAGTGGTGCCGCAGGACCTGGAAAACTGGTACCGGGTGCTGGGAGACCGGGTGCAGTTGGTCAATATCTATGGCCCCACAGAAACCACACTGGCCAAACTCTTCTATTTCATAAATCCCAAAGACCTGGAACGGGATACCATACCCATTGGCAAGCCCATCCCCGGCGCAAAAGTTATCATTTTAGATAAAGCGTTAAACATCTGCGGACCGGGTGAAGTAGGGGAGATCTATATTCGAACGCCTTTTAGAAGTTACGGCTATTATAATGACTCCAAATTGACCGCTGAAAAATTCATTCAAAATCCCTTCAGCAATAATCCCGATGATATCATTTACAAGACCGGTGACCTGGGCAAAATAAACCGGGAAGGGGTTGTGGAATTTATAGGACGGGAAGACCGCCAGGTGAAAATTCGGGGGTTCCGGGTGGAATTGGATGAGGTGGAAAAGAGAATCAGGGATTATCCTGGGGTCCAGGAGGCAGTGGTTTTAAATCGCCGGACCAGTACCGGCAATTTTATCCTCTGTGCCTATTTCAAAGGAGAAATTGCCGTCATGGAATTGAAAGAACACCTCACCCAGGAACTGCCCGATTACATGGTACCCTCCTTTTATATCACGATGGAAAAACTCCCATTGACCACCAATGGAAAAATCAATTACAAAGTTCTTCCTGAACCGGATGAAGTGGAGCGAAAGGAGTATGCGGCCCCTAAGAATGAATTGGAAAAACAAGTGGTGCAGATATGGACCGAGATCCTGGGCATAAAAAAGATAGGGATGAATGATGGTTTCCTTGATATGGGCGGCAATTCCCTCAATGCCATGAATCTTATATCACGAATTTACAAAGCCTTTGATGTCAACCTCCAATTGTCCGTGATTTTTGAGAATCCCACAGTAGAGGAACTGGTTTCCGTTATCGAAGCGTCTGGTAAAAGCATTTATCAAAGTATAAAACCTATAGAAAAAAGGTCTTATTACCCGTTATCCTCTGCGCAGCTGCGGATGTATTTACTCAAAGCGTTTGCCGGGGAAGAGGATATCAGTTACAACCAGAGCAAGCCGCTTTTTATAAAGGGCAGGTTAGACAAAGAGCGCCTGGAAGATGCGTTCAAGCGGCTGCTTGCCCGTCACGATGCCTTACGCACCGGTTTTGAGACCATCAATGGTCAACCGGTCCAGCGCATCCATAAAAAGGCAGAATTCAATATAAAAGATTACATTCCAGTGGGGACAGGAAAACAAGGCGGGCTTGCCCCCCTGGAAGTACAGGTACAGGGGCCAGGAGAGGGAGGAGAGCCAGGCTCGTTATCCGTGGCAAACATTATTAAAGACTTCGTAAAGGCCTTTGATTTTTCCCAACCCCCATTGGTGCGGGTGGGGCTGGTAAAGACAGCCGAAGAGGAACACCTATTGGTATTTGATATCCACCATATCATATCTGACGGAGTCACCACCGGGATTTTCATTGAAGAATTCATGAAATTGTACACGGGTCAACCGCTGCAGGAGCTGGGCCTCCAGTATAAGGATTATGCCGTATGGCAGCAGCAGATGCTGCTCTCAGGACCCTTGAAAAAGCAGGAAACGTATTGGTTGGAGGTATTTAAAGAAGAGCCGCCGGTATTGAATCTTGCCACTGATTATCCCAGGCCTGGAATTCAGAGTTTTGAGGGGGCTAAATATCACTTTGATGTGGATCCCCGGTTGATTGAAAAACTTGAAGTGCTGGCCAGGAAACGAAATGCCACCCTTTACATGGTTTTGCTGGCGGCATATACTACTTTGCTTTACAGGTATACCGGTCAGGAGGATATTGTGGTGGGATCGCCCATTGCCGGACGTCCCCATGAGGAGTTACAACATATTCCCGGTGTATTTATCAACACCCTGGCCATGAGAAATTTCCCGGAAGGCGGCAAGACCTTTGATCAATTGGTGGATGAGACGGCGGAGAATTCGTTTAGGGCCTATGCAAACCAGGATTATCCCTTTGAAGAACTGGTGGGAAAACTCGACCCCGGGAGAAATCTCGACAGGAATCCCCTTTTTGATACCCTCTTTATCATGCAAAACATCGATCAAAAGAGTATTTGCATCGAGGGATTGACTGTTTCTCCCTGTCCGTTTGAACCCGGGGTATCCAGGTTTGATATAACATTGATTGCCCTGGAAACGGGAAAAGGGATCGATTTCAGCCTGGAATACAGCACGCGTTTATTCAGGCCGGATACCATAAAACAATTTACCAGGCATCTGGTAACCCTTTTGGAAAGTGTGGTTACCAACCCTTCCCAGACCCTCGGTCAAATCGATATGTTATCCTCCGGAGAGAAAGAACAGTTGATCCAGCGGTTTAACAATACCCACAGCGATTATCCCGGAGATAAAACCATTCATCAATGTTTTCAAGAGCAGGCACAGCGGACACCGGACAGCATTGCACTTAATATGTCCAGAAGGACCCATACGACCCATTTAACCTATCACCAGCTAAACCGACAATCCAATCAGCTGGCTCATCTATTAATAGAAAAGGGTGTCGGAGCCGATTCCATTGTGGGCATTTTGGTGGAACGTTCCGTAGAGATGATCATCGGTATAATAGGAATATTAAAATCGGGTGGGATCTATTTACCCATTGATCCTGAATTCCCGGAAAACAGGATAAAATACATGCTGTCCGACAGCGGTGCAGAAATAGTGTTGACGAGTTCCGATTATTTTCCAGGGGGAGCAGGGGTGCTTGCCCCCCTGTATTTATCTGAAACACTCTATGCGCCATGCGCCATGCCCCATGCGAGTCAGACAGGCTCATCGAGCCTGGCCTATATCATCTACACCTCCGGTTCCACCGGGAAACCAAAAGGGGTGGCCATCGAACACAAACAGGTAATGAATTTTTTCTTTGCAATGAAAGCGGAAATCGAATTTTTACCCGGTAAAACCATCCTGGCATTAACCACCATATCCTTTGATATTTTCCTGTTGGAAACCCTGCTGCCGTTAACCAGTGGTTTGAGAGTCGTGGTCGCTGGCGGAGAGCATCAAAAGGACCAGGAACGATTAAGGGAATTAATCTTGGATAATCATATTGATATGCTCCAGGTAACCCCCTCGAGGCTTAAATTATTCTTGCATGACAGTCGGGATATGGAATGTTTGAGGGTATTGACCGAATTGATCATCGGGGGTGAAGCATTGCCGAATGACCTGTATCGAGAATGCCTGTCCCGGTGTTCCGGGCATCCTGTCCGGGTATACAATGTTTACGGTCCCACGGAGACGACGGTCTGGTCCACCCTTAAACATTTGAAAGATGTTTCGCAGCTCACCATTGGAACCCCTGTTAAAAACACCTCTATTTACATTATGGATAAAGAAAACAATTGGGTGCCGCAGGGTGCAGGGGGTGAACTGTGTATCGGAGGTGAGGGTGTGGCCAGGGGTTATTTAAACCAGCCCGAATTGACCACAGAAAAATTTAACAAGGATTTTCAGCTTTCCTCTCTACCCCTCTACCCCTCTACCCCTCTTTATCGCACCGGTGACCTGGCCCGGTGGCTGCCGGATGGTGACATCGAATTCTTGGGTAGAATTGATCACCAGGTAAAAATAAGGGGCTTTCGAATCGAGACCGGTGAAATCGAAAGCCGGCTGTCGGATCATAAAAAGATAAAAGAAGCAGTGGTCACTGCCTCCGGAAAAGAGGGAGATAAATACCTGTGTGCTTACATTGTTCCCCAGGACCCAGGAGCCATAAAAAAAGATACTTCCATTTTTACGGAATTAAGGGAATATTTATCCGCGGCACTGCCCGATTACATGATTCCCTCTTACTTTGTATGGTTGGAAGAAATCCCCCTGACGCCCAATGGAAAAATCGACCGGAAAGCACTGCCTGCACCGGAAGTTGAATCAGGAAAGGCCTATGCTCCTCCCAGGAACGAGGGTGAAGAAAAATTGGTGGAAATCTGGTCTGACCTGTTGGGGGTGGATGCGCCCATAGGTATCGATGACAGTTTTTTCGAACTGGGCGGTCATTCGTTAAAGGCAATCCTGATGGTTTCTGAAATTCACAAAACCTTTGATGTCAAAGTGTCCCTGCCGGAAATGTTTAAAAGGCCCTTCATACGGGGTCTATACCAATATATTAAAACAGCAAAGAAAGAGACATACCAGGCCATTAAACCGGTGGAGAAAAAGGATTTTTATAAACTTTCCTTCAACCAGAAGCGGCTCTGGATAATCCACAGGTTGAAACGGGAAAGCACCTCCTACAATATGACGCAGCGGATTGAATTGCTTCATAAAGTGGATCCGGGCACAATCGAAAAATCCCTTTTTAGGTTAATGCAGCGGCATGAAAGCTTACGTACCGGGTTTAAAGAGGTTGATGATGAACCGGTTCAATTGATCGTGGAATCGGTGGAAGTTCCGTTTCGTATCATCGATATATCTTCCCTGCCCGGGGAGGAAAAGGAGCAGGAAAGGGAGCGGATTTTCGAGGAAGAGGCTCGAACACCCTTTGACCCGGAACAGGCGCCTCTTTTTAGAACCCTTCTTATCCGCTTGAATCACAGCCATTTTGACCTGGTGTTTAACATCCATCATATTATTTGCGACGCCTGGTCCATGGAAATATTGCAAAAGGATTTTTATACGATATATGAAAGTAACAGGAGAGGGGAACCAGTCGAATTGGAACCCCTGGCACTGCAGTACAAAGATTTTGCGGGGTGGCACAACCGGCAAATCAGTAATCCTTTCATTAAAGAGAAGTCCCATCGCTTCTGGCTGGAAAAATTAAAAGGAGGTCTCCCGGTGCTTGAATTTCCCATGGCACTCAGTCAGAACAGGGATGATCCCACTGCTGCCGCTTACCGGTGTATGGTTGGTGAGGAGGTGAACGAACGATTAAAACGATTGGCGGAAGAGAATGATACCACGTTGTCCATGGTCATGTTTTCCATATACAACATATTGTTGTCGCTCCTTTCCGGTCAGCAGGAGATCATATGTGCCTTGATCGGGGGAGGAAGGGAGCATGCATCGTTGTATAATACCGTGGGGTATTTTATCAATTCGATCATGGTAAAAACCCATGTCGATGCGGAAGAAGGTTTTAATGATTTTCTTCACAAGTTTGGTACCGATGTGATGGAAATCGTCCAGCACCAGGGTTATCCCCTTGAGTTGGTGTTGGATGATTTGAAAATGAGTTACCCGCGGATATCCGCCGCTTACAATATGCTCAACATACAGGAATCAAAAAAAGAGGAGGTTGGCGAGCCGTTTGAACCTGGTTTTTATACCGATGTAAAGGATGTGAAATTCGATATGGAATTATATATATCCGAATATCGGAACAGTATTGAAATGTTTTGGATTTTCAGGAAAGCGATGTTCGGTAAAGAAGCCATTGAATACTTGACCACAACCTATTCCGATCTTTTAAAGGAATTATCGGAAGAAGAATAAATATAAGGGAACGCAAATGAAAAAGAGACCCGGGAAAAAAATTAGAAATTTAAGAGCATTCGGTCTAAACGATTTGAAAACCAGGGGAAACCGTGTTAAACCGGTTAATGATTTTATCGAATTTAAAGAAGAGGAAATCCATCAATCCATTGGTTCTCGTTTTGAAGAGCAGGTAAGAAAGTATCCTGGAAAAGTGGCGGTAAAAACGGAAACCCAAACCTTAACCTATGATTCCCTGAACCAATGGGCCAACCGGGTGGCGCATACTGTTTTAGGAAAAAGTATAAACAAAAACAATACCACAGCCGCCCTGTTGTTCGGTCAAAATGCAGCGATGATTGTGGGGATAATGGGCGCATTAAAAGCCGGAAGGATTTACGTTCCCCTGGATTCCACATACCCGGCAGAGCGGTTGACCTATATGTTGAAAGATTCAGGAGCCGGGTTGATAATAACCGACACCGATAATATCGGTCTGGCACTGGAATTAAGGGAAATGGCAGACAGATCCCTTCCCATAATCGATATTAATAAAATCGAGACGAGCGTTTCAGCGGAAAACCCGGGGCTTTATTTTGACCCGGGTCATCTCGCCTATATTTTGTATACCTCCGGTTCCACAGGCACACCCAAAGGTGTCATCCAAAATCATCGAAATGTTTTGCATTTTGCCAGGGTCTACACCAATGCCCTGCATATTCATCCGGGGGACCGGTTAACATTGTTTTCATCTTACAGTTTTGATGCTGCCAAGATGGATATATACGGTGCTTTATTAAATGGAGCCGCTCTCTATCCCTTTGATATTAAGCAGAACCTCTCCTGCCTGGTGCAGTGGCTGGAAGAGGAGGAGATAACCGTATACCATTCCATTCCCACCGTATATCGATATTTTATTGATGAGCTGCTCCATATTCTCGGTCATGAAGGTGCCGGTGGGGCAAGATTCCCCCATCTCCGGTTTATTGTGCTGGGGGGTGAAGCCGTGTTTAAAAAGGATGTGGAGGCCTATAAACGCTATTTCCCGGACCACTGCCTGTTTATCAATGGATTGGGCCCCACCGAATCCACTGTGACGTTGCAGTTTTTTATCGATAAGGAAACACAAATGAACAGAGAAGCGGTTCCCGTTGGTTACCCGGTAGACCGGACAGACGTTTTATTGATCGATGACACCGGGAGAGATGTCCCGGTTTATGGAGTAGGGGAGATCGTATACAAAAGCGATTACCTGGCATTGGGTTATTTGAATAAGCCGACCCACTCCCACCAGGTATTTGTCAATTCCCTGGCCGGGCAAGGTGATAAGGTCTTTCACACCGGTGACCTTGGCCGGCGCCTGCCAGATGGAAACATCGAGTATACGGGTCGGAAAGATGCCCAGGTGAAAGTCTCTGGTTTTCGCATCGAACCGGGTGAAATCGAAAGTAGACTGGATAAAATAGAGGGCATTAAAAAAAGTGCAGTGGTGTGCCAGGAAGATAATAAAGGAGAAAATTACCTGGCTGCTTTTTATAAAAAACATGAAGAACAGATCATCGATGAAACAAACCTGGTACGAATACTTAAAACGTCGCTGCCTGATTACATGATACCCCGTATCTTCCTGGAAATAAAGGAATTTCCCTTAACTCCCACCGGGAAAATCGATCGGAAAAACCTATCCCGGCAGGATACCGCTCATTTATTACCGGAAAAGAAATATGCGGCCCCCGGGAATGAAATCGAAGAAACATTGGCGGAAGTATGGCAAGGGGTATTGGGATTGCAGGGGCCTGTGGGCATTGATGATAATTTTTTCGTGCTGGGCGGCAATTCTTTAAGAGCCGTTTTGCTAACCGCCAGGATACACAAAGCATTGAAGGTAAAAATTCCCCTGGAAGAGATATTTAAATTACCCACCATCAGGGAATTATCGAAATATATTGAGGCTTCGGCAAGAAGTCATTATGAAGATATTAAACCCGTTGAGAAAAGGGATTACTATCCGCTGTCATCCGCCCAGAGGCGTCTTTTCTTTTTTGATCGGTATGAGGAGGTGGATGCCAGTTTTAATATGTCTATCGGGCTCAGGATAAGGGGAAAATTTGAAAAAGAACGATACGAATGGATCATGAAAAATATTATCCGGCGCCACCAGGTGCTGAGAACTTCGTTTCATTTGATCGGAGGTCAGCCGGTCCAGCGAGTCCATGATCTCGTTGATTTTAGAATGGAGCACGGAGAATGGAGCACGCCCTCTGACCCTTTACCCCTTATCTCTCAATTCATTCATCCGTTTGATTTGTCCATGGCCCCGCTGCTCCGGGTGGGTGTTTTTTCCCGATCCGAAGATGAACATTATCTCCTGTTCGATGCCCATCACATCATCTTTGACGGAACCTCGTTGGGAGTGATGGCTCATGATTTTATACAGTTATACCAGGAAAAAGAATGTGAACCTTTGAAGATACAGTATAAAGATTTTGCCCTGTGGCAGAACCATTTGTTTGTTTCAGGCAGGATAAAAGAGGCGGAAAGCTATTGGCTGAATCTCTATCCTGATGCGGTTGACCGAGAAATACCAAGACTCAAACTGCCCCTCGATTTTGTGCGGCCTGATATTTTGAGTTATAAAGGGGATCGTTACAATTTTACTTTTGGTAAAGAGGAAACCCGTGCCTTAAAAGAGATGGCCCTGCAGGAAGATGTTTCGTTATTCATGCTGCTGCTGGCCATTTATAATGTATTCCTGTCAAAGATAACCCGGCAGGAGGATGTCATTGTGGCCACCATTATATCCGGGAGAAACCATACGGACGTAGAGAATGTCATCGGGGTATTTGTAAATATGCTGGCCCTGAGGAATTTCCCGGTGGGAAAAAAAAGTTTCGAGGATTTTCTAAGGGAAGTAAAGGATTCCACTTTGAAGGCCTTTGAGAACCGGGATTACCCCTTTGAAACCCTGGTGGAGAAATTGCCCGGCAGCAGGAATATTGGTCATCATCCGCTGATGGATGTGGGATTTACACTGCAGAATGCCGATATGGACCTGGATATGCCGGATAAAACCGGTGAAACCGAACTGCGATTCGTTTCCTTGAAATCGGAGCGAAAAACAACCCGAAAGGATTTGAACCTGGAGGGATTTGAAGCAGGGGACCGGCTCTATTTTGAATTCCAATACTGTACGGAACTCTTCAAAGAAGAGACCGTTGAACGGTTTGCCGGGTATTTAAAGGAGGTCGTTGCTGCGGTTATTAAAGATCACCGGCGAAAGATAAAGGATATTGATATCCTGCCGGAGGCCGAAAAGAATCAGATTTATTCTGAGATTGAAAAGGCCCAGGAAACCATCGATGCGGAATTTGATATATAAAAATTTCTCTGTCCATCCGTGTGTTCGTATATTTGGATGATGTGGGCCGGAATCCAAAGGAAGATAAGATGAAATATTATAGTGTACCAGCGGATTTTAAGCAAGAGACCATTGACCAATATGAAAAACTCAACAATGCGTATGAGGATGCCAGGGTGATAGAGACCTACGGCAATATCACTGATGCTGCCGGCACCATGTTCGAATCCGGGAGATCCGTGGATATGCTGCCTCAAGTGGACTTTTCACTGTTGAGCGAATTTGTTTCCTATTCAAAGCAGAAGAATATCGATTTTAATTATACCATCAATGCGTCTCATATGCACAACAAGGAGTTTACCCGGGAAGGTATTTTGCAGTTGATGAGTTTTTTGGGTAAGCTTTACAAAGCAGGTGTCAGTTCCCTTACCATTGCGCTGCCTTCGTTAATGGAGATCGTCAAACGGATGAAATATAATTTTGAGATAAAAGCCTCTGTTATCTGCCAGATTACCAATCCATTTCGGGCAATGGGTTATAAAAAACTGGGAGTTGAGCGACTGGTGGTGGATGAATCGGTCAACCGGGATTTTAAAACCCTAAAAAAAATCAGGAATGCCTTTGGGGATAAATTGGAAATCATTGTCAATTCCATCTGTCATAAAAATTGTATATATCGGATGTTCCATTACAACCAGATCGCCACCGATTCCGTAAGAGTCCCGGATAAGGCCAGTTCCAATTATTATAATCACCGGTGTGTTCTCCGGCGGTATGAAAATGCGGTCAATCTCTTGAAATTGAGTTGGATTCGGCCGGAAGATATTAAATATTACAGTGCCATAGGAATCCGGTATTTTAAAATACAGGGCAGAAATCATGTGCTCAAAGGCGATGCAGTGAAAGCCCTGGAGTATTATTTTAGGGAATCGTATGACGGTGATTTACTGGAGTTACTCAACCTCTTTAATCCCACCGGCAGTTTCAACGTATCCATCGATAACAAAAGCCTGGATGGTTTTATCGATCCCTATTACAGGGAGGAGAATTTTTGTGAGAGTGATTGTGACAATTGCAATTATTGCGAATCTTTTGCCAGGAAATGTATTGATTTTAAGGAAGCGGGAGAGGTTTATCGCATGGCCAGTGAGTTTTACAGCGGGTATGATCAATTCAAACAGTTACTTGATTCCGTCACCCAGGAGAAAGCCAGCGACGGACCTGTTGAAGAGATCGGTACGGATGTCGATTTCGATTTGGATTGAAAATGACCACCCAGGAGGATGTCCGAGAACAGAAGAAAACAGTGGAATCCAGGATAAGGGCGAATACAAAATATTGACCGAGCCCCACAGGGATTTCCAGATGAAGGTAGGGGTGAACCTTGTGTTCACCCGGCATTGATAAAGGAGGTTTGAAATGGTGATTGTTGGAATAAAAGTGACACATGATGGCGGTATTGCCTTAATCGATAACGGAAAATTGGTCTTTAGCTATGAAATGGAGAAGTTAAATAATAATCCCAGGTATTCATCGTTTAAATTGGATACGGCTGCGGTGGTTGAAATCCTGGGTACGTATGGGTATGGATTGAAAGATATCGATCAAATCGTTATCGATGGTTGGTGCGATGGTGATTTCAAAAGAAGTTATATTAAAGATGTGGATTTTGGCAAAGGTTTGTTTACCATCGAGCTGGCAGAGTATGGGGCTCTCATAAAATATGAAAATGTAATGGAAGGTAAGACCTTTGATTACAGCGATTATGGGCTGTGTTATAAAGGGTATACCCATGTGGCAGGTCATGTCTTCGGCGGCTACTGTGCCAGTCCCTTTGCCCGCAGGGGTGAAGATGCTTTCATACTGGTATGGGATGGTGCTATTTGTCCCCAGTTGTTTTATTACCATTACCAATCCCACAAAGTGGACAACCTGGGGCCTCTTTTTTTAATCGCGGGGCAGATGTACGGTGAGTTTGCCAGGAAATACAAACCCTATGATCACAGGCCCTTTGGGGACCTCTCTATTGCAGGCAAGCTCATGGCATATATTGCATTGGGTGAGGTCCAGGAAACGTTATTGGCGATATTCAGGAACATATACGCCGCCCATGTGGATAAATTGAAAAAGCCGTTATCCGGGCGGTTGATCTTCGAATCATCCCAGGAACTGATCGACAAATTTGCAGACTATGGAAATGAAAAGGGGTATAGACCCGTGGATATGATGGCCACGTTTCATCTATTCCTACAGGAGTTACTGGTGGACAACCTTCGGGACCGGGTCAAAAAGTATCCCGGTTATACAAAAAATATATGTTTTGTAGGGGGATGTGCCCTCAGCATAAAATGGAATACAGCCATCCGGTCTTCCGGGATATTTAAAGAGATGTTTGTGCCGCCTTTTCCCAATGATTCCGGATCAGCGCTGGGAACCGCCTGCTGTGAGATGATGGCCCGTACGGAATACAGGAGCCTGGAATGGGATGTTTATAAAGGCCCCCCCCTGAAGGAAGGGATCGATGATTCATGGGGGCAATACCCTTTCACCATCAAGGAGTGTGCTGCTTTGCTGCATGAGAGTTCCGAACCGGTGGTGGTATTGAAGGGGCGAGCCGAATTGGGACCCCGGGCATTGGGGAACCGCAGTATCCTGGCTCCGGCAGTGGATTACGCCATGAAAGACCACTTGAACAAAATAAAAAAAAGGGAGGATTACCGTCCCGTGGCTCCCATATGCCGGGAGGAAGATGCCCCGGGAATATTCGACCCAGGCATACCAGACCCTTTTATGTTGTTTGATCATGTGGTAAGGGACGATTGGAAAGAGAAAATACCCGCCGTGTGCCACCTGGACGGAACCGCCCGACTGCAAACCGTAAACAGTAGAGAAAACCCGGAAATATATGAGCTTCTTACAGAGTACGGGAAATTAAGTGGGATACCTTTATTGTGCAACACCAGTGCCAATTTTAGCGGAAAAGGCTTTTTCCCCGATGCGGCCAGTGCCATGGAATGGGGAGGGGCTCATTTCGTATGGTCCAACGGGACATTGTATGTTAGAAAAGGATATGAAAAATTTGTTGTAAAAGACGAATCCACGATACATGAAGAGGCGGCAAAAATCGATTTTGATATTTAAAGGGAGTTTAAAAAATGGATAAACATGTAATGGTTACCTTAGACCGGTTTGAAGAGGCTGAAAAATACTGGCTGGATAAATTATCGGGAGAATTGGGCGACCTAAGATTACCGTTGGATTTTCCCGAAACCGGTCAATATGAGTCGGCTGTTTATAAACGAACATTTGATACGGAAGTAACGGAAAATGTAATCCGAATCAGTAAAAATAACGATTTATCGCTATATATCATGTTGTTAACCTTTTACAAAATACTGCTTTTTAAATATACATATTCCGGGCAGAATGATATTATTACGGCATCGCCGGTTTACAGTGAAAGCAGCCGGAAATATAACAAATTTGTCGTATTCAAGGATACGCTGCATTCCTCCATGACTTTCAAAGAGGCATTAATGAGAGTAAAACAGACAGTGGTAGAGAGCTATAAGAATGAACATTACCCCTTCTCGAATTTAGGTGATTCATTGGGACTTAAACAGGAAAATGTATCCCTATTCACCCGGCATGCCGTCATATTGGAGGATATCCATAAAAAAGAATCCATCGATGATATGAAAGCGGATACGGCTGCCGATATCGTTTTCTCTGTTCGGAAAAACACGGGTGGATTGGAAGGGGATATCGTCTATAATTCGAAATTGTTTAAGCAAGGAAGCATCGAACGTTTCTTCGCCGCTTACCATTGTATTTTAGAGCAAATGCTGGCTGATACGGATATGGCCATAGGGGATGTGGAATTGACAACAGGGGAAGAAAAAGAACAACTGCTTTTCCGATTTAACGACACTGAGAAAAAGTATCCCCAGGATAAACCCATCCATCGATTTTTTGAAGAGCAGGTAAAGCAGACCCCGGGAAATATCGCGGTACGTTCCACCATCGATATTCAAAATATCTACGATAAATTAAAAAATGAGAAGGTGGACATCTGGATGACGTATGAGGAATTAAATGCCGAGGCCAATCAATTGGCCGCTGAGTTAAGGATAAAAGGAGTAAAGCCCGATTGTATTGTAGGTTTAATGGTACAGCATCCCCTGGAACTGGTAAAGGGAATATTGGGCATATTAAAAGCCGGTGGTGCCTACTTGCCCATCGATCCCCAGTATCCTCAAACGTTCAAGGAATATATTTTGCAGGAGAGCAATGTACAGTTACTGGTGTCTGAAACCGCCCTTATAGATACCCTCACGCCTCTCATGCATACGGGTATGGACCCGTCACTATCAGTGATTTTGGTGGATGATATCGATTCCAGTCACAGTACATCAAACAATGACTGGATAAATGACCAGTCGGATCTTGCCTATGCGGTTTATACATCGGGGACCACGGGGAAGGCCAAAGGCACATTGGTCCGGCATGGAGGGATTGTCAATTTTGCCCTCTGGCGGCTCGAGTTTTTTGGATATACAGAAGAAGATGTAACGCTTCAACCCCTTTCCGTCAGTTTTGACGGTTTTGGCTCTAATTTTTATTCCAGTCTCCTTTCTGGTGGGGCATTGGTCATGGTGCCGGATTCCAAACGGATGGATTATAACTATGTCAAAGAGGCAATCATAGAGAATCGTGTCACCAATGTAAGTCTTGTTCCTGGCATTTACGGCGTGCTCCTGGAAGCAATGGAAAAGGACGAACTCCAGAGCCTCAGGTTTGTTGTATTGGGAGGCGAGAGCAGTTGGCCCGGTCTTATAAAAAAGAGTAAGGAAAAGGCACCCCATGCTCTTTTGGTCAATGAATACGGTCCCTCCGAAGCCACGGTAGCGGCTGTCGCCTATTCAGGAATAGAGGAGACCGGTACCGCGATTATCGGGACCCCCATCTCAAATACCCATGTATATATCCTCGACAAAAACCGCAAACTTGCCCCGATAAATGTTCCTGGTGAATGTTGTATTGGTGGAAGAGGCGTGGCCAGGGGGTACCTCAATAAGCCGGAATTGACAGCAGAAAACTTTGACCAGGATTTTCAGGATTACCCGGATGAAAAAGGAAAGAAAAAGAGGAGAGGCAAATATTCATCTACCTCTCTACCTCTCTACCCCTCTACCTCTCTATATCACACCAGTGATACGGCACGGTGGCTGCCCAACGGGAATATCGAGTTCCTGGGGAGGAGGGATAACCAGGTAAAAATCAGGGGCCACAGGATCGAGTTGGAGCAGGTGGAAGCAGAGTTGGTGAAGCAAGATAATATAAAAGAGGCAGTGGTGTTGGCAGGGGAGAGAGAGGGGAATGCGTTTCTCTGCGCTTATGTGGTTCCTCAATCTCCCGATACGTTTAGAGCGGCTGACTTCAGGGATTACCTGGATCAACGGCTGCCTTATTATATGGTGCCTTCTTATTTTGTGCCCCTGGAAAGGATACCTTTAACCGCTAATGGGAAGCTGAACCGGCGTGCGCTGCCTCAACCGGAATCCGGGAAAACAGGAGAAGAATATGTGGCACCCACCAATAAACTGGAAAAACAACTGGCTGATATTTTGAAAGAAGTACTTAAGCTGGATAAAGTCGGTATAAATGATAACTTTTTCGATATCGGGGGTAATTCGCTGAACTTTGTCCAGGTAAACGAAAAGTTGAAAGAAGTATGGGGGAAGGATATACCGATTGTTGTTATGTTCCAGTATCCCACCATCCGGTCCTTATGCACCCATTTAAATGACGGCGAAAAAAATGAGAGCCTTTCCCAAAAGGAAAATGAACATGAGGCCTTCAAAAAGGTAGGAGATACAATGGAAGAGGCTGTTGAATTGTTTGATAATCTATAGTGATAGTGATAAAGGCAAAAAATAGAGAAAAAAGGAATGAATACACAGAGTCAGACAACCGGTTTTGAAATCGCTGTCATCGGTATGGCCGGAAGGTTCCCCGGTGCAAAAAATATCGATGAATTCTGGTATAACCTGAAAAACGGTATCGAATCCATCTCGTTTTTAACCGATGAAGAATTAAAAGAAGCAGGCGTTGGTGCGGACCTCATCAATAATCCCAACTATGTCAGGTCAAGGGGAGGCATACTGGAAGGCAAAGAATATTTTGACGCCTCTTTTTTCAATTATACCCCGGCAGAAGCTGAGGTGATGGACCCGCAGGCGCGGATTTTTCATGAATGTTCATGGGAAGCACTGGAAAATGCTGGTTATGATCCACTCTCCTATGACGGCGCCGTTGGATTGTATGCCGGTGCCTCATCCAGCCTGGAATGGGAAGCCCTTTCCCTGTTGTCCGGGAAAAGCGATGAAATGGGGATATTTAGCGCAGGTCAATTAACCGATAAGGATTTTATGAGTACCCGCATATCCTATAAACTCGATCTAAGGGGACCCGCCGTTGTTGTACAAACGGCTTGTTCCACCTCGTTGGTGGCTATTCATATGGCATGCCGTGCCCTGTTAATGGGTGAATGTGACATGGCGCTGGCAGGGGGGGTGACATTATCCTCTAAGAATAAGACCGGTTACCTGTACCGGGAGGGGTTGGTCAATTCCCCTGACGGCCATTGCAGGGCATTTGATGCCGAAGCCAGGGGGTTTGTCGGCGGCAGCGGCGCCGGTGTTGTGGTATTGAAGCGACTCAAATATGCCACTGCTCACAGGGATCATATCCATGCCGTTATTAAAGGCTCGTCTGTTAATAACGACGGTATCCGCAAAGTCGGGTATTCGGCGCCGGGTATAGAGGGGCAGATAGGGGTCATTAAAACCGCCCTCCATGTGGGTAAAGTAGAACCGGAAAGTATTACTTATGTCGAAGCGCATGGAACCGCTACGGTCCTGGGAGACCCGGTGGAAGTGGAAGCTTTAAAACAAGCATTTAATACGGATAAAAAAAGCTTTTGCGGCATTGGTTCTGTAAAAACCAATGTCGGGCACCTGGATGCTGCTGCTGGTGTCGCTGGATTTATTAAAACCGTACTCGCTTTAAAATACCGCATGCTCCCTCCCACTTTGAATTTTAACACCCCCAATCCCAAAATCGATTTCAACAACAGCCCCTTTTATGTCAATGACCGGTTGAAAGAATGGAAAAATGACCGCTATCCCTTAAGGGCGGGTGTCAGTTCTTTCGGAATCGGCGGCACCAATGCCCACGTGATAGTGGAGGAATGGTCTGATGGCCATTCCTCCGAAATAAGTGCATGGCGCATGGCGCATGGCGCACGGAGCCATTTGATTCTCCTTTCCGCAAAAACCGAAACGGCACTCGATAAAATGACCGAAAACCTGGCGGATTATTTTAACCAAAATCCCGACATCAATCTTGCCGATGCTGCGTATACTCTCCAGACGGGAAGGAGGCTTTTTAAGTACAGGCGGAAACTGGTTTGTTCCTCCACGGCGGAAGCAGCGGAAGCGTTATCCTCTGGCAATACCAGGAAGACCCGGACCTTTGCCGCAGGGGATGAAGAGAGGCCCGTTATATTCATGTTCTCCGGCCTCGGTGCACAGTATGTCAACATGGGCAGGGATTTGTATGAAAAAGAACCCCTATTCCGTCAGGAAATGGACCGCTGTTTTGATATCTTAAAACCCATTATGGGATACAATATCAAAGAAATTCTTTATCCCGAGGAGGCCACCAAGACACCAGGACACCAAGACAATGGTGCCTCTATAGGGTCCCCCCGCCGGGGGGTTAACCAGACCGAAATTGCCCAGTTGGTGATATTTATTTTCGAATATGCCCTGGCAAAATTGATAATGAAATGGGGAATCCCCCCCCATGCCATGATCGGTTATAGTTTCGGGGAATACACCGCCGCCTGTTTATCCGGGGTATTTTCCCTGGAAGATGCGTTAAAACTGGTGGCTGCCAGGGGCGAACTGGTGCGGCAAACACCGGAGGGAAAAATGGTAAGCGTTCCCCTTCCGGGAAAAGAGTTACAATCCCTTTTGACCGAAGAATTATCCATTGCCATTGATAATGGACCCTCCTGTATTATTAATGGCCCTGCAGCAGCCGTGGATGCATTTGAGAAACAAATGAAAGCCAAACGGTATCTTTGCATACCGCTTCAGGCCAACCGTGCCATCCATTCCAAAATGATGACACCCATTTTGAAGGAATTTGAAGGTTTGGTTCGTGGAGTTCGGCTTAGTAAACCGCAGATTCCGTATATATCCAATGTAACCGGCACCTGGATAAAGACAAACGATGCATCCGATCCCCGGTACTGGGCCCGGCACCTGGGAGAAACCGTTCGATTTGCAGATGGTATCAAAGAGCTGGCAAAGGAAAAAAATGCCATATTCGTGGAAATCGGACCGGCCAGGGATTTGAATGCAATGGTGAGACGGTATATCGAAGATAATCCCAACCAACATATCATCAACCTGGTGCGGCACCCGGAAACCAACGTCTCCGACCACGTGTACCTTTTGAATAAAATCGGGGAGTTGTGGCTTTATGGTAAAACCATTGACTGGACCGAATGTCATAAGGAAGAGAAACGGTATCGCATCCCTTTGCCCACATATCCCTTTGAAAGGAAACGGTATTGGATCGAGGGAGACACCTTCACCTATGCTGCGGAAAAACTCTCCGGGGCTTCTCGCTTAACCCGGGAAAAGGAGATTGCGGAATGGTTTTACCTACCCGTATGGAAACAGGCACCACTGCTGCCGCTGATGAGGAAATCTCCGATCAGACCCTGCCAATGGTTGGTATTTGTGGAGGTAAAAAGCGATGGATTCGGGTCTTTGGTGGTGGAGCAGTTGAATCGATCCGGTCATGCTGTTATAACAGTGACCCCGGGAACGGAATTTAAAAAACAGGAAAAACGTTCGTATACCATAACACCCGGGGACCCTGTTCATTACAGTAAACTGGTCCGGGACCTGGAGGCTGCCGGCAGTGCTCCCACAAGAATTCTCCATCTCTGGGGACTTACAGACCAGGATAACCTGGATTATGGGTTCTACAGCCTGGTTTACCTGGCCCAGGCCATTTCAAGAGCAGGCATAACCAGGGACATAAAAATTGAAGTGGTTACCTGCAATATGCAGGATATCGTGGGTAATGAAGAGATAAACCCGTCAAAAGCAACTGTGTTGGGGGCCGTTAAAGTGATCCCCCAGGAGTATTCCAATATCAGGTGCCGTAGTATTGATCTGGATTTTTCAGGACCCTCCAGTGAAAAGATACCAATCGATCAGCTGTTGGAAGAGTTGACAACAAATTCACATTCACAGGATACGGTTATCGCTTACCGGGGGCGGCATCGCTGGAAGCGGGTGTTTGAGCCGCTGCCGTTGGATGAAACCATGGAAAATACCCCCCCCTTAAAACAAGGCGGCGTCTATTTGATAACCGGCGGACTGGGGAATATCGGGCTTGTACTGGCCCGGTACCTGGTGCAGCATTACAGGGCCAAATTGGTATTAACCGGCCGTTCTGTTTCTACCAGACCCAAAATAGAAAAAGTAAAGAAACTGGAAGAACTGGGTGGGGAGGTCCTTGTATTTGCCGCTGATGCGGCAGACCCGGGAAAAATGGGGGAAGTGGTCCGTAAAGCAGAACAAACCTTTGGCAAAATTAATGGGGTGATTCATGCAGCCGGACTTATCAAGGGGCCGTCGATCGGTACGATCCATAAAATAAAAAAACAGGACTGCGAAAAACAATTCCGGGCAAAAGTCCATGGACTCGAGGTATTGGAAAACCTTTTCCAGGACAAAAAACTCGATTTTTGCTGGCTTATGTCCTCCATTGCTGCTGTATTGGGAGGACTGCAGTTTATCGCCTATTCAGCCGCCAATAATTTTATGGATGCCTTTGTCCAGAGGCATAATCGGTCCAACCGAAACCGGTGGATTGCGGTAAACTGGGATTTAATGAAACCGGAAGAGACCGTTACCGCGTTTCGACGTATCTTATCCATAGAGAAGATCAACCAGGTGGTGGTCTCCACCGGCGGAAACCTCCAGGGCAGGATCGATCAATGGATCAAACTTGAATCCCTGGGACAGGAGGATACTGATGCTGATGACGAAGAAGGAAAAAAAGTCTTTCACCCCAAACCAGACCTATTAACACCCTACGTGGAACCCCGCAGCCAGGAAGAGCAGGTGCTGGCGGACATATTATCGAGCCTGTTCGGATTTGAAGAAATAGGTGTTCATGATGACTTTTTTGAATTGGGTGGTGATTCCTTAAAAGCCATAACCGTTATATATAAGATTCATAAAAAATTAAATAGGGAAATCCCCTTACCGGTATTTTTTGAGAGGCGCACCATAGAAAAACTGGCGGAATATTTAAAAAAAGGAGAAAAAGGAAAATATACTGCTGTCGAACCGGTGGAAAAAAAGGAATATTACCCCCTCTCATCGACACAAAAGCGGTTGTTTATATTGCAGCAATTGGAAGGAGAGAACACCGTCTACAATATGGTATCCTTTTTTACCCTAGAAGGATATCTTGAGAAAGAGACCTTTGAATCATCCTTTAAGGGAGTATTAAAAAGGCATGAGAATTTGAGGACCTCTTTGCGATTGATAGGAGAGGAACCGGTCCAGGAGATACTTGACACAGTGGCATTTGAGATCGAATATTATGACATGACACACTCCACCCCTGCAGCCCGTACTATCAGGAACCTTGTCCGTCCTTTCGATTTATCGAAGCCCCCATTACTGCGGGTAGGGCTCATAAAATTAGAAGAAGAAAAACACATCCTGATGCTGGATATGCCTCATGCCATTTCCGACGGTATCTCCACCGATATCTTTGTAAGAGATTTTATATCGATGGTCCGAGGAGAAGAACCATCTCCATTGAAACTCCACTACAAAGATTATGCCCAATGGAAAAACAGCGAGGAAGAGAGAGAAAGGATAAAGCAGCAGCAAGACTACTGGTTAAAGGAGTTTGAAGGGGAAATACCCGTGCTCCACCTGCCAACGGATTTTCCCAGGCCGGCGATCCAGGTTTTTGAAGGAAGTGCCATTGGTTTTGGGATATCGAGAGAAGAAACCACGGCATTCAATCAAATCACCCTGGAACAAGGTGTCACCTTGTTTATGCTGATACTGGCCGTCACCAATATTTTCTTATCAAAATTGAGCAGCCAGGAGGATATCGTAATCGGAACGCCCATTGCCGGGCGCCGGCATACGGATTTAGAACAGGTAATGGGAATGTTTGTCAATACCCTCGCGTTGAGGAATTACCCGGAAGGAGAAAAAACATTTAAAGCGTTTCTAAACGAGCTGAAAGAGAAAACATTGGATGCATTGGAAAATCAAGACTACCCGTTTGAAGACCTGGTGGAACAGGCGGCTGTCACCAGGGATATGAGCCGTAATCCTTTGTTTGATGTGATGTTTGTGATGCAAAATGTGGAGTTCGGCAAAATAGAGATACCTGGCTTACAGTTAATGCCCTATCCCTATGAAAATCCCTTCACAAAGTTTGACCTGACACTGAGTTGTACCGAGGTAGGGGGGAGGCTCTTTTTTAAATTCGAATACTGCACCAAACTGTTTAAAAAAGAGACAATAGAGAGATTTATCTCTTATTTCAAAAAAGTCCTTTTTTCTATTTTAAATAGCACAGGTATAAAGATAGGGGAATTAGAAATAATAACAACCGAGGAGAAGAGGCGGTTGTTATTTGATTTTAACAATACCGTCGCAGAGTATCCGAAAGATAAAACCATCCATGGCTTATTTGAGGAACAGGCAGAGAGAACGGGCGACAGGGTTGCCGTAATTGGCCTGGAGCATATGATCACCTATGGGGAATTAAATAAAAAATCCAATCAATTGGCATTTTTGTTGAAAGAAAAGGGGGTAATGCCCAACACCATTGTAGGCATTATGATGGAACCTTCTATGCAAATAGTGATTGGGATATTTGGAATATTAAAATCCGGCGGCGCCTATTTACCCATTGATCCCGATTACCCGGAAGAGAGGATAAAATACATGTTGGCCGACAGCAATGCAAATGTTTTATTAACAAATTTGCCTGAAGGACACCGCTTTAATTGTCAATTGTCAATTGTCAACTATCAATTGTCAATGAGTTCTCAACAAGCCTTTCTTCATCATTCATCGGACCAATTCATCAATCATCATTCCGGCAACCTTGCTTATGTCATCTATACCTCTGGCACCACCGGGAACCCCAAAGGTGTAATGCTAAATCATCGGGCAGTGGTGAATTATACCTGGTGGGCCATTGCCAATTATATTAAAAAGGAAACCATAAATTTTCCTCTTTATACCTCTCTTTCCTTTGACTTGACCGTCACATCGATATTTCCACCGCTGCTGAGCGGAAATAGTGTTGTTGTTTATGCGGAAGAGCAGGCAGAAGGGGCATTTTTAATTGATAAAATAGTGGAAGAGAGCACTGTTGGGGCGGTGAAGGTGACACCCTCTCATTTAAAATTGATCAGGAATAAAACGATAGAGACGCCGGCCGCAAGGAGGGTCAAGCGGTTTATCGTGGGAGGGGAGGAGCTGGATACCCCATTGGCAGCAGATATTTATAACAATTTTAAAGGAAACGTAGAGATTTACAATGAGTATGGTCCTACTGAGGCCGCAGTGGGGTGTATGATTCACCGGTTTGATCCGGGAAACGGCAGCCGTTCCACGGTGCCCATTGGCATCCCTGCTGCCAATGTTCAAATCTACCTGTTGGACAGGAAACATCGCCCCGTACCACAGGGAGTTGAGGGAGAAATCTATATTTCCGGTGATGGAATTGCCCGGGGCTACATGAACCAGCCCGAGTTAACCGCAGAGAAATTTGACCAGGATTTTCAGCTTACCTCTCAACCTCTCTATCCCTCTATCCCTCTTTATCGCACCGGCGACCTGGCCCGGTGGCTGCCGGATGGCAATTTCGAATTTTTGGGGAGAATGGATGAGCAGGTGAAAATAAGAGGTTTCAGGATAGAGTTGGGTGAAATAGAGAATCGATTATTGAATCATAGCAAAATAGATGAAGCCATGGTAATAGCAAAAGAGGGAAGGGAAAGGGACAAATACCTCTGTGCATATATCGCAGCAGGGAGCATGGAGTTGGGAACATGGAGTGAAATGTCAGCGGAATTGAGAGAATATTTATCCCGCTCGCTTCCCGATTACATGATACCTGCCTATTTTGTTCAAATAGATAGAATACCGTTAACTCCCAATGGTAAAGTAGACAGGAAAGCGTTACCAGAGCCTGAAATAAAAGCAGGAAAGCAATATATTGCACCCAGGAATGAGATTGAAAAAAAACTGGTGAATATATGGTCGGAGGTATTGGGAATCCAGGAGCCCATTGCCAATGGTATTGGTATTGGTATTAGTATTAGTATTGATGACAATTTCTTCCATTTAGGCGGTCACTCGTTAAAGGCAACCTTAATGGTGGCAAAGGTTCATAAAGAGTTAAATGTAAGAATACCCTTATCAGAGGTGTTTAAAACTCCCTTTATCAGGGGGCTGGCAGCATATCTGGGACAGTCCAGGAAAGACCAATATGTAAGTATAGAGCCTATGGAAGAGAAGGAATATTATGCACTCTCTTCTGCCCAGAAGCGATTGTATTTTCTCCAGCAAATGGACCTGCAAAGTACCAGTTACAATATGCCTTTTGTTCTCCCTATCGGTAAAGATATTGAAAAAAGTAAACTGGAATCTGCATTTAAAAAACTGATAGCCAGGCATGAAAGTTTAAGGACATCGTTTGAAAGGGTGGATGGCGTACCGGTACAGAAGGTGTATAAGGCTCATGAGGTCGAATTTAAAATGGAGTATTATGACCTGTCAAAGACCGGGAGAAATAGCCCTGGTTCGGAAATTATCATTCAAAATTCCTTTATGAGAGCCTTTGATCTCAGCCAGGCCCCATTGATGCGGTCAGGTTTGATAAAACGTCCGGACAGCAATTATATATGGATGGTGGATATCCATCATATTGTCTCGGACGGGACATCTCATACGATTCTTGCCGAAGATTTTATATCGCTGTATAAGGGGGAGGAATTGGAACCCCTGGAGCTCCAATACAAAGATTTCTCTCAATGGCAGAATCGGTTATTTGAAAGTGGTGAGATAAAAAACCAGATGGATTACTGGCTTAACCTCTATTCGGACCTTGGAGAAATTCCCAGACTCCACTTGCCCACAGACGATAAACGACCTGAGGTATTTACGTTTGCCGGCGATAATTATTCGTTTATGCTGGAACCAGGGGAGGTGGAAAAATTCAGGGCCCTGGGTACTCGAAATGGGGGGACTCTTTATATGAATCTTCTGGCATCCCTGAATACCCTTTTTTACGGGTATACGGGTCATACCGACATTATAATCGGCAGTGGTATCGCAGGAAGACCCCTGGATGAGTTTCAGAATATCATCGGCATGTTTGTCAATACACTGGCCATGCGAAACTATCCCAGGGGAGAAAAAACCTATGAATCCTTTTTTAAAGAGGTTATTGCTCACAGTATGCAGGCTTTTGAAAACCAGGATGTGCAGTTTGAGGAGCTGGTAGACCGGTTGGACCCGGAGAGAGACCCCTCCAGGAATCCACTATTTGATGTTGCCATGGTGGTGCAGAATTTCAGGCAATTCAGCAAAGGGGCAGTACTCCCTTTCCCAGAAAACAATCTCCCTCCTGTTGAATATAAAAATAAGACCACCAAGTTTGATATAACGTTTTTTGTTTATGAATATGGTGAATATGGAGAAGATATATATATAACCATCGAATATTATACCGGCATCTTTCGACCAGAGACGATAAAGCGCCTCACCTCCCATTTCAAGAATGTCATTAAAGCAGTCGTCAAAAATCCTTGCATCCGGTTAAAAGATATTGAGATTATTTCTGCAGAAGAAAGGAAACAGATGCTTTATGAATGGAATGATACAGCCCAGGAGTATCCAAAAGATAAAACCATCCATCAACTTTTTGAAGAGCAAGTAGAGAAAGCACCGAATCGGACAGCCGTTGAGTATAAAAATGAATATCTCAGTTATGGGGAATTGGATGGAAAAGCCAATCAACTGGCAAATTATTTGGTTTTAGAAAAGGGGACCTTGCCAGATGGTCCGGTGGGCATCCTGATGGATAGGTCCTTTGATTTGATTGCAGCGATGTTGGGTATTTTAAAGGCAGGAGGTGCATATATTCCCATAGACCCCTCTTCACCGGAAAAGAGGATAAAAAATATCATTAATGATGCAGGCATAAAGGTGGCGATATCGCAGAAGCGATATATCCGAACGCTTAACCGGCTGCAGTGGGAATGCGGCTGTTTCCATACCTTCCTGTGTATGGATAGTACGTCTATTTATGAAGAGGAGGAAGGAGAAAAAAATGAATTAATGGACGAAAAACTCTGGGATTATGTTGGGGAGAGTGCCACTGATGAAATCACCGGTGGTGGATGGGTGAGTAGTTATACCGGTGAACCGTTCAGCAAGCAAGAGATGGATGAATACGGCGACAATATCTTAAAGAAATTGACACCGCTTCTTCATCAACAGATGCGGGTATTGGAAATCGGATGCGCTTCAGGTATCACCATGTATCGAATCGCTCCCAAAGTGGGCGTTTATTACGGTACAGACCTCTCCGCGGTGATTATAGAAAAGAATAAAGAAAAGATAAAGAAGGAGGGGCATCAAAATATTGTCTTATCCGGTGTGCCGGCTCACCAGATCGATCAAATCCGGGAAAAAAGCTTTGATCTTATTATCTTAAATAGTGTCATTCAATCGTTTCATGGACACAATTACCTTCGAAAAGTGATTGGGAAATCGATCCATTTATTAGCAGAGAAAGGGTATATATTTATCGGGGATATAATGGATCATGATTTGAAAGAAGCCCTTATAAGGGAGATGAAGGATTTCAAGCAGGTCAATAGAGATCGTGTGGACATTAGCAAAACAAAAGTCGATTGGTCATCGGAACTATTCGTCTCTCGATCGTTTTTTGAAGACCTGGCCCTGGAGATCCCCGGGATTTGTGGAATGGAATTTAGTGATAAGATTTATACCATCGAGAACGAGTTGACCAAATTCCGTTATGATCTCTTATTGAAAATAGATAAAAATAAAACCAGGAGCAAAAGCAAACCAAAGAGAAAACGAAAATATCAACATGATTTAACTCTTCTGCGCTCCTTTCGTACGGATAAATCAATGGAAGGAGTAAAATCCCAGGACCTTGCTTATATTATTTATACGTCCGGGACAACAGGCGCACCGAAAGGTGTGATGATTGAGCACCAGAGTCTGGTTAATTATATATTATGGGGAATCCGGCACTATATCAATGATAATAATAAGGCGGATAATTTTTATTTCCCATTATATACCTCGATATCCTTTGACTTAACCGTTACATCTATTTTTTTACCTTTAATTTCCGGGAATACCATTAAAATCTATGATGATGGTCAAACCGGGTTACCCATACTGGATGTATTTGAAGATGGTGCAGTGAATATTGTTAAGGCAACGCCCTCCCATTTGAAGTTGTTACAGGATGAATTAATGAGTATGACCAGGAAACCAAATCTAAACCTAAAGAAATTTATTGTGGGTGGTGAAGCATTTGGCGCCAATCTTGCCAGGGATATTTATTACTCTTTTTCCAGGAGAATCGAAATATATAATGAATACGGGCCCACCGAAGCCACCGTGGGTTGTATGATATATAAATTTGAAGATGATGACGAACGTGATAAAAGAGAAGTGGTATCCATAGGCGTACCTGCTGATAATGTGAAGATATATATACTGGATAGGAATAGGAAGCCGCTTCCAATAAATGCCATGGGTGAGATTTACATTGGTGGAGATGCATTGGCCCGGGGATATGTAAACCTGCCGGAATTGACAGCAGATACGTTTGATCTTTACCAGGATTTTTTGGATGACCAGGAAAAAAAAGAAACAGAAAAGAGAATAGGCAAAAATCCCTCTACCTCTCTACCCCTCTACCCCTCTACCCCTCTTTATCGCACCGGCGACCTGGGACTTCGACTGCCCGATGGTAATATCGAGTTTTTAGGACGTATCGATTCCCAGGTGAAAATAAGGGGGTTCAGGATCGAATTAAGTGAGATAGAGAATCGATTATTAAAACATGAAATGATAAAAGAGACAGTGGTGGTAAGCCGGGAAGAAAAAACCGGGGACAGGGAGAGGTATCTGTGTGCATATGTTGTTCCTGGCGAGACACTCCCGGAAGAAGAACACCCGGGAAAGGAAAGAGGCGCCTGGAGCCTGGAGCCTGGAGAACTGCGGGAATATCTCTCCCATACCCTGCCGGGTTATATGATCCCCAAATATTTTGTAAAAATTGAGACGATACCGTTAACACCCAACGGTAAAATCAACCAGAAGGCATTACCTGCACCGAATGTGACAGCAGCAGAAGCGTATGCAGCCCCCCGTGACCAATTGGAAGAAACCATAGCAGAGATATGGGCGGGAATTTTGAACCTAAACAAAGGCGGCATTGGTATTCATGACAATTTCTTTGAAATCGGCGGCGATTCTCTGAAACTCATCAGGGTAAACTCCCAATTAAAAAAATCCGGTATCCCCATGGACGTTGGTAAACTCTTTTCATATCAGACCATTGCCGACATTTCCACTCACCTTCACCTTCAATGGCAGTCGGAGTCACCCATACCAGAATCTATGGAATCCTTTCCAGCACAAAAGGAAAAGGGATTAAACCACCACATCACAAAACAAGAGGAAGCGGAACTATCCCGGGTACTGGCAAAAAATGCCGGGTTATCCTTACGTTTGGTGGAAAATAAAATGACCAGGGAATATCCTGTTTCTCCTGTACAAAAAAGTATTTTAACACTGGGGAACCATAAAATAGTGGCAAAAAATAACATATTGGCCTCCTATGATTTCCATCAAACCCTTCATATCCACGATCTCGCCGAAATCAAAAAAGTGCTCACCATATTGATAAAAGAAAATTCCCTGCTGCGGTCAATCATTGTAGAAAAAGATGGTTGTTATTGGTTCAGGGAATTCGACGCCTTTTCCAATATTGAATTGCCCTATATGGATATTTCCGGCTATTCATCCACTGCCAAACAGGGGATTCTTAACACCCTCCATAAGGAAATGGATGAACCTTTTGAGCTTATGGATCACCTGTTGTACCGGCTCATGGTGCTGAAGTGGGATCAAAAAGTGTATAAAATCATATTTACCTTTAATCACCTTATTTTTGATGGAAGAAGCGTACGGCTTTTGCCTGAAAAAATAGAAAAGATACGCAGACGAAAGCCCCCGGCAGATGGTCCAATCACACCGAAAACCGATTATTACGATTATTGCAGTTTTATGAATCGGTTGGATTACAGAGATGTCCGGTTGGAAAAGTACCTGGATATCGATGGTTACCGGCATGCCATTGAAAAAGCTGCCAGGGATTTTAATCCATCGGGTTTCAAGAATGACGGTTTTGATCTGGATATCTCGATGATGAAAGATGGCTTGAAAGATTTATACAATGAGATCATTTTATTGGCATATGCAAAAATGATAAATGATTTGTTTGGAATCAGCCAGGTCCCCATCAATTTTATTTCCCAGGGGCGGCATTATAAAGATGGAAATTTCAATGAAGTGATTGGGGATTTCCACGATTTTATCCCGGTATTTTTCCCGGTCTGTGATGGAGGGCCTGGACCAGGCCATTGGCAGATCATAGAAAATTTCCTGGATTTTAGAAAATACATAAAAGAGATGAATCTCAATTTTTTATCCTATTTTGTCACCAATGATACCACCCAGGCTGAATTATCACGATTGAGTTCTCCTTTTTCCTTTAATTCGCTGATCGGGTTATACACTGATTTGAAAGGGTATGGTGAGGCCGTGGTCGATCGATCCGATGAACGTTCAAAATTGAAAAGGTTCTACCTGGAGATGGCCAAAGCACCGGATTCGGACCGGATATGGATTGCCTGCACCCAGAATTCGCAATTTGAGAAAGAAGAAGTGAAAGAGACGTTTATGAAACATTTTTACAGGCTGGTGGAGGAGCTGGGGAGCACCGAACACCAGACCGCCCCTGAAAAAATCAGGGAGGGTGGCGCCCATCTCAGGAGTGCGTCAACGGTTAATGATGAATGTAGATTGATGAAAAAGAAAAGTGGAGGTATTTTGTGGTAAATGTATCAAAGAATCGGGTTGACTTGTTTAACCGGTTGTTTTCCATTCCCAACAATTGGCACAGCGTCCTCTATGTACATACGCCCTTTTGTGTGCAGAAGTGTTTTTACTGTGTCTATTCTTCAAAGGCGATTTCCGGGCCGGAGGAGTTGGAACTCTTTTATAATCAAGTGCTTCCCCAACAAATCGAGCAGTACCGCCCAACACTGGAACGGGTAACATTCGACCAGGTTTATTTTGGCGGTGGTACGCCCACCATTGTCAATGCTGGTAATCTGGAGGACGTCTATAAAAAAATACCCGGCTTCAAGGACCTCCCCATAAAAATCACCGAAGCTTCGCCTTATACTGTTACCGATGATCATATTGATTTGTTCCATGCGTATGGATTCAACTATGTCTCCCTGGGGGTCCAGACCCTATCCTCCCGGATCCTGGAAGCCCAGAATCGGAAGGTGGTGAGTAAAGAGAAGTTAATCCATTTGTGTCACCGGCTCAATGGATATGGTATCATCAGCAATATTGATTTGATATGTTACCTGGATACCGGCGGATTGGACGACCTGGAGCAAACAAAAAAGGATTTAACAGAAGTCATGTCGGAAATAAGACCCATATCCATCACCTTGCATTCCAATTATATGAAGGAAAAATCATTGGAAAAACAAGCGGCCATGATTCAATTGATCAGAGACGTGCTGGGGATCCATCCTGAATATCGATGTGTCAATGCATTGCTCGAGGATTCGGATGTAGAAGAAGATATGAAAAATGCCGCGGAGTATCGTCTGATGAGGCAGCAGGAGGATTTCCATTTTTATATGTCTCCGAAGATCCCCCAGTCTCATGCTTACGGGCATAATATGATCGCTTTGGGAACGTATGAGAAATTTAAACCCAGGTATAATTATTATTATATTTATGATTTTATGGACAAGTATGCGTTTAAGGGAATGTTTGAAAAATACAAATCCATTAGTATGGATTTTGGAAAAATAAGAAAGCGATTGGGTTTACCCGAAGATAAATATATGACTTACGGGGATTTTTTCAAAGATGAAACGGATGAGGAAGCATTTAAAGAATTAATAAGAGAGGCCCGTTTGCCTTATTATAAATTCCAGCATCCTTAATTTTTTTAATTTTTATACCTCAAAAAAATCAATTTTATTAATTTCAAACTAAATAAAATCAATATTTTAAAGCAATTTTTTTAATATATTTAATCTCATTTAGCTTCCTTTTTCTCTTCCCTTTATTTCTTCATTTCCTTTAAAAAAATCACAAAAAAGCCGGAGGTATAGCAAAAATTGTTGCGGGCGCTTTTTCTGTCTTCTTGTCTTTCTTACTTTGCAATTAAACTTATATCATGCTATTATTTTTTCTTATTTTTTATATTTAAGATTTAAGAAAGGAGTATGCCATGCGCAAATTAATTTTTACATCATTTTTAACCGTTTTTCTTTTTATTTTATTTGTTTTACAGGTTCCGGCGAATGGTTCCACGAGGATAGAGAAAGTTGAGAAAGGGTTACTTCCACCCGTACTGGTAGAGGGATTACCCACCTGGACCCTACAGGAGCGGATGGAACATTACAACGTTCCCGGTGTCAGTATCGCCGTTATATACAATTATAAGGTAAAGTGGGCAAAAGGTTACGGCACGGTGGATGTAATAACCGGCGAACCTGTCACAGAAAAAACCCTTTTCCAGGCCGCCTCCATCAGTAAACCTGTGGCTGCTGCAGCTGCATTACATCTGGTAGAGAAAGGAAAGTTATCTCTCGATAAGAATATCAACCATTTTTTAAAGAGCTGGAAGCTGCCTGAAAATGGGTTCACAAAAGATAAAAAAGTGACGCTGAAGCATCTGCTTAGCCACAGTGGGGGAGTAACTGTCAGTGGTTTCAGGGGTTATGCCGAAGGGGAGGAAGTTCCTTCCCTGGTACAAATATTGAATGGCTTACCACCTGCCAATTCCGAAGCTATCCGGGTCGATTTGAAACCTGAAACCAGGTTCAGGTATTCCGGGGGCGGGTTTACCATCATGCAGCAGGCATTGATCGATATTGAAAAAAAAGCATTCCCAAAAATCATGGAGTCTATTGTGTTATCTCCTGTGGGTATGACAAACAGCACCTTCCAACAGCCCCTTCCTTCGGAAAAATTACAATATGCCACTGCCGGGCACGATGGTGACGGCAAGCCGATTGCGGGTAAACGGCATACTTACCCTGAAATGGCAGCCGCAGGCCTATGGACAACCCCCACCGACCTCTCCAGGTTTCTAATTGAAATCCCAAAATCCTTGAAAGGCCAATCCAATAAAGTTTTATCCGCAGAGATGGCAAAGAAGATGCTGACCCCCTTTGCTGCCGAATACCAGGGATTGGGATTCGCGCTGGATAAAAAAGGGGATTCCGTTTATTTTTCTCACAGTGGTGGAAACAGGGGGTTTAAATGTTTTATGATTGCTCATAAGGAAAAAGGATACGGCGCAGCAGTCATGACAAATGGCGACGGTGGGAACAGGCTGGGCAGAGAAATTATCCGGGGGATTGCCAGGGTATATAAATGGGATGATTATTTCCCCAGCGTCTATAAACTGGCAAAGGTAGACCCGGTGCTAATGAAAAAATATGCGGGGCGTTATATGTTACATGCGGACCAGGTGGTGACTATTTCCATTTCCAGTGAAGCAAAGAGATTATTTATTGACGATGCCTTTGTGGGCAGGCGGGAACTGTTTCCCATTTCCTCCACCACCTTTGTAAGAACCGAAAGCCCGGGTGAGTTTTCCTTTGCTGCGGATGCAGAGGGTTCTGTTACAGGGATTGTTCTGCTTTTAAGAGGAGAAGAAAAAAAGACACTCAAACGCCTGGACCGGGATTACAAAGCCCCTTCCGAGATGTTGACGGAAGGTAAATTCGATGAAGCCGTGGAGGCATACCGTAAACTCAAAAAGGAGAAACCAAAGGATGAAGCGATCAGTGAAAGGCGTCTAAATCGTATCGGCTATCATTTGTTGGGCCGAAAAAAATATAAGGAAGCCATAACGCTTTTTAAGGTAAATGTAGAGTTTTACCCGAAATCTGCCAATTGCTGTGATAGTCTTGCTGAAGCCTATATGATATCGGGTGACATAGGGAATGCAATAAAATGCTATAAAAAAGCCCTTCAAATTCTTGATAAGTATCCTGAAGAAAACAAAGGAAGGGAAGGTTTAAGGAAAAGTATTCCCAGGATCCTTAAATGGCTTGAAAAAAACGAAACGATATAATTATTGCGATTGGCTACTATTAAAATAAGAGCCCACAGAATACACAGAAAACACAGAAAGAATATTTTCATAAATTTTAGGGTAAGAATCTGGTATGAGAGGCTGTCACCTAATTTTACCTTTCCCAATATCTTTGCTCCTGCCTTTGTGGGGACTATTCATATTGGATGGATTTAACCGGGTCGGCCAGTGCTGCTTTAACCGATTGGTAACTGATCGTAAGCAGTGCAATGATAAGGGCGGTCATACCGGCAGCCAGGAAGGTCCAGATACTTAACGAGGTTTTGTACGCAAACTCCTGCAGCCATTGATTCATGATGAAATAGGCTGCGGGCCAGGCAATCATATTGGCTATACCGACTAAAATAATAAATTCCGTTGAAAGTAATCGAATAATACTTGAAATCGATGCACCAAGGACTTTTCGTATACCGATCTCTTTTGTTCTCTGCTCTGAAATAAATGCAGCCAGCCCGAATAAACCGAGACACCCGATAAAAATAGCCAGAAGGGCAAAGGTTCCGAATATTTTCCCAAGCCCCTGTTCTGTCCTGTATACGTCGTAAAAGCTTTCGTCCAAAAAGGAATATTCAAAGGGTTGAGCAGGTAGAAAATGATTCCACTTCTCTCTGAATAGAACGATTGCACCGGATATATTATCGGTATTCACACGAAAAGAGATAAAATCATTGCTTTCGTTGTTTTCGTGCAGGAACAGCAGCAGGGGGGCGATGGTATTCCTCAGGGAGTCGAAATGGAAATCTTCTATCACCCCGATTACCGTATAAGTGACAGTTTTATTCTCATTTATAATTGTGTCTAACCGTTTCCCCAGGGGATTGTCCCAACCAAACTGTTTCACTGCACGTTGGTTTATTATCACCGCAGAATGATCAGTGGAGAAACGCCTTGAAAAATCCCTGCCTTGCTCTACTTTCATACCCATGGTCGTGATATAATCATGATCAACAGCCCAGGTTTGCATGGAAGTACTATTTTTATTATCCCGCTGCCCTTCCGGGAAAACAGCCGTGCTGTACCTGGTGGAGGGGACGGGAAGATATGAGGAAATGGTGGCATGTTTTATTTGAGGATTCTTCAACATTTCGTTCTTAAAGGTCTCTGCCTGCTGCTCCAGTAAATTGGCATTATGAAGAATGAATACCTGGTTTTTATCGAATCCTAATTTCTTATTTTGAATATAGTTGAGTTGATTTATCACCACCAGAGTACCGATGATCAAAACAATGGATGTGGCAAACTGGAAAACCACCAGTCCACTTCTCAGCCAACCGCTTTTAAGCCCACTTTTAAGCTGCCCTTTGAGAACACGAATGGGCTGGAAAGCGGAAATAAAAAATGCCGGATAAAACCCGGCCAGGAGGCCCGTCAGCAGTGTAATAACAAATATGGAAAGGAGCATGGCCCCACTGTAATTATCCGATATGGCCAGTTCTTTCCCGGATAAGTGGTTAAAATAGGGGAGTACCAGGTTTATCAGGACAAGGGCCAGGAGCATTGAGATCATACTCAGTATTGTTGATTCGGTCAGGAATTGGCCGATCAACTGGCGGCGAACCGAGCCCAGTACTTTTCGAATCCCCACTTCTTTTGCCCGGCCTGCCGAACGGGCAGTGGAAAGATTCATAAAATTGATGGAAGCAATCACCAGTATAAAAAACGCAATAACCGAAAAGATGTACACATACTTTATATCACTGTTGGGTTCCAGTTCTGCCACCAGGTCCGAATGCAGATGGATATCTCGCAAGGGCTGCAAATAAAATAGGATTTTTATATTGCCGCTTTCTATTTCTTTATCCAGGGATTTACGGATTAATCGTTCCAGATGGGAGGCCATGTATTTCTTTATTAATCCCGGGAATTTTGCTTCCAGGGTTTTGGGATCGGCATTTTGTTTTAGAAGGAGATAGGTATTAAAATTATCACTCAACCACTTCTGTTCCCTGCTTTCTTCCAGGGAGGCCAACGAAGCAATGACGTCAAAATGGAAATGGGAATGATGAGGAATCCTGTCAAAAATGCCCGTTACCCGGTAATCATCCGTATTATTAAATTTTACTATTTTGCCCACCGGGTTTTCCTTTCCAAAGTATTTCTCCGCTGCCTTCCTGCTTAATACAAGCGTATAAGGTTCTTTTAAAGCGGTTTTGGGGTCACCTTCCAATAAGGGAATGGTGAAAATATTAAAGAGGGTGGGGTCGCTGAAGATCACGCGTCTCTCTTTAAAACTATTATCCCCATACTGGATAATATAACTGCCTTTATTCCGGAATCTCACCGCATCTTCCACTTCGGGATAGTCATCAACAAGGGTTTTTGCCATGGGGGCACTGGCAGTGGCATTATTGAATTCCCTGCCGCCGTACCGGTAGGAAGCTGCAATGCGGTAGATTCTATCCGCTTTTTCATTGTAATTGTCGTAGCTCAACTCATCATTCACCACCATTAGGATGAGGAGACAGCAGGCCATGCCGATAGCAAGGCCGGTAATGTTGATCAATGAATAACCTTTGCGCCTGGTTATGTTTCTTATGGCACTTTTAAAATAGTTCATTAACATCATTTTACTCCTATAAGCATATAACCATATCTCCTGAATTTGATCGAATTCTTTTTACATCTGGTCTGTCTATACCCATGTTGTTTCTCCTGGTCATAAGGTTATAATATTAGCAAAAATGATGCCAAGAAAAATGGGACGCTGAGAGGAGGAAAATGGTAGGTGTGTATAAGCAGGCATGGGGAGAGATCGCGGGTTATGAGTCTGATCATTGGCCATTGATTGATGACCCAGGGAACTGTCCGCTTCCAGCACAGCAGGTGTCCGCCAACGTACAGTTTTATTTTAGCGTTAACAGTGATTTTATGCCATCTCATATCCCCATATAAAATTAATTGATAAAAAGTAACACTTTTCTCTTTCTATTGTGTTAAAATAGATAGGAATAAAAGGAGGCGAATCAAATGAAGAAAGTTTTTATTTCAATAATATGTTCATTGTTTTGTATTCTTCTCTCAGCCGAACACATCTCTTTTGAAGAGGCCCATATGATTGCAAAAAACTTTACAATAAATTTGAAGGCTCATTTTAATGACGATGTGACTCTCCGTTCCGGGGAACTGATATTAAGAGAAGGAATTGAAGTGGCGTATGTTTTTCATTTTAATCCCCGGGGTTATGTCATCGTTTCAGCCGAAGACTATTTACCCCCCATCAAGATGTATTCATTAAAGAACAATTTTGGAAAAGAGGGAAAACCGCTTGAAGACTTCATATTTAATCAATACCTTGAAATAATGAATAAAGTAAACGCATCCGTGATCGCCCCGGAGACATATTTTATGGAAAAAAACAGGAGAGATTTCAGACTATTATCAAGAAGTCTGCATCCTCTTCAAATACCAATGGCTTCTGCTGCTTCTGTAGAAGAAGTTCAGCCTCTATTGACCACCACCTGGTCCCAGAGGGAACCCTATAATCTAAGGTGTCCTGTCATAAATAACCAGCGGTCTGTAACCGGTTGTGTTGCCACGGCATTTGCACAGGTGATGAAATATCATGAATATCCGGACAGTGGTCAGGGTTCCTGGAGTTATCACACCTATACTCATCACGTTGAAGTCTCAACATCGTTTAATCATCCGTACTACTGGGATCGGATGTTGAACAATTATCCAACCCCGGATTCCGGGACAGTGGAGCAGCGTGAAGCCATTGCACAGTTAATGTTTGATGTTGGTGTTTCATTGAGTATGGATTATTCCCCGGATGGAAGTGGTGCCTCCTCAACAACGGCTGTTATTACGTTCCCAATCTTTTTCAAATATTCAAACGATATCATATTTGTGAGCCGACGGGGCAGGGATGATGCGGAATGGTTTGATCTGGCAAGAATGCACATTGATAGAGGTCTCCCTGTGGCATACGCAATCTATCGTGAAGGAATGGGACACATGGTGGTGATCGACGGCTACAGGATCTCTTCCGGTTCGACCACCTTTCACATCAATATGGGGTGGGGAGGGGCCTGGGATGGGTACTATTCACTGAATAATATTGTAGTAAGAGGGGATAGGCATTATACAATTCTTGATTGGCAGTCATATGTACTCAATATTATTCCCCCGGATCCAGGAATAGAATTACCGTCTCAACTTTTTGGAGCCACTGCTCATGAGAATCGGAGTCTGTTTTTAAGCGAATATTTTTGTGAAATAACCTGGAAAGGGTTTCCGGCAGAGGAAGAAAACATCGACAGGTATATCATCCGGAAATTTAATACTCATACATTGGAAGATACCGTGTTCGCCGAGGTAGATCATACGGGTCAGGCAGACTTATACCACTATACCTTCAGAGGGTCTGAATACAGTCCCGATGTCTTTTATATTTACGCTGTGACTCACGATAATGAATGGAAATTGCTCATGTGCTGCAATCTCGTTTTGAAATAGTCGTTTGGTTTTCTTGGTTTTCTTTCTGGCAACTTAATAATATTTTTTTATTCTGCCGACAATATTGCCAAAATTAAAATTGTTGGTTACGTTTTGAAATTTTGACAAGTTCTCAAATTAAGGTTAAAATAGGGATTAAAATTCCACACAGGATAATTCCTGCTAATTGTGAGTCAATAATGAAAGGCAACGTTCATTATGAAATGAGATTCTTTTTTTTATTTATAGTGGTTGTTTTGTTTCGCACAGTGCTCGTACCCGCTGAAATAAAAGGCATTGTGAAAGATCACAAAAAAAAACCATTGGCTGCTGTTAAAGTGATTGTCAAAAAAACAGGAGAATCAACCATCACAGACCTGGAGGGAAAATTTGCATTAACATTAACAGTACCCGACAAAGTGAAATTTGTTATATTGATTTTTGATCGCAGTGGTTACTACCTCCATGAGGAACGCGTCCGCGTCAGTGACCGGGTTCAGGTGTTTAAAATAGTGTTTATTTCAAAGGAGTATATACGGGAAAAGATTTCCGTCACTGCATTAAACCAGGAGAAAGAGACCATCTCCATACCCATGGCAGAGACCTCTGTTTCATCGCTGGAGATACAGGAGAACATTTCAGAAAATATTGCAGAGACCTTATCGGATACAGCCGGTGTTCATTTTATTGGGAAAGGTGGTTTTTCCGTCACCCCCAGTATCCGGGGCTTGGCCAGGCGCCGTGTATTGGTGTTGGTGGACGGTATCCGGGTCACCAGTGACCGCCGGGTGGGCAGTTCCGCCTCCTTTGTGTCGCCGGAAATTGCCAAACGCATTGAAGTGGTCCGATCGTCCGCATCCGTGCTTTACGGCTCCGATGCCATCGGTGGTGTGGTGAATATATTAACCCGTCCCTCAGACATCTATAAAGAAGCGAACCTCCAAATGAATGCCCTCAATCTCAACGTGAGTTCCGTTGATAAACGGGTCAATACCGGTATCACCTATGGGCTGGATTCCGAAAAATGGCACTTATACACGGGTTTCCAGTTTTCCAGGGCCAGTGACTATTCCTCCCCCAACAACAGGATTCTCCACTCCGCCTACAGCTATTATTCCGGCATTTTTGATATCTCTTTAGTCGATGAAAACAGGGATTTTTACCTGGGTTATGTAGGGGGCTCTGGCCAGGACATTGGCAAACCGGAACGGGAAAACGACCCGGATAAATATGACATTGTCGATTCGGAGAGTGACCATATCATCCGGTTCGGTTACAATGAGAAAAAATTAATAAAAAACAGTACCCATCATTTTTCCCTGTTTTTGAATCCTTCCACCTATATCCTTGATAAAGTAGATGGTAAAAAGGAGATTTTTCAGCGTTCAGATACCCGCGTCTTGAACCTGGGCTTAAAAACCTCCTTAAAGACATTTTTGAGTCAATCCTTTTCTTACCAGGTCGGGGTGGAGTGGTTTTCAAGGCAAAATCTTAGAATAGAAAACAGGGAAAAGACCGGAGATACAGTCGATACCACCTTCCCCCTCCGCAAAGGGAAGCGCAATGATTACAGCCTGTTTTTAACCTTGGATTACAAAGCCTCGCCCACTATCAATATCGATGCTGGCATCCGTTATACATTTTTTTCCATTGATGCGGATGTGGAAGGCTTCAGGGAAGAAAAGAGTTCACATTCCTCGTCTTTCTTTTTGGGGATCATCAAAAAAATCACCCCTTCCATGTCCCTGTTTTGCAATATTGGCAGGGCGTTCCGAATTCCTTCTCTCAGTGAATCCTTTTACACCGGCATTACGGGTCGTAATTATGTTGTCGGCAATCCGTTATTGGAACCTGAGAGCAGTTTCAATATCGATACCGGCATGAAAATTTCTCCTAAAAATAACAAATATTTTATCGGGTTTTATCTCTTTTCCTACTGGGTCAATCACTTGATTGAGCGGTACAGGAATGAAGAGGATATAACCACCTATGATAACATTCATCGGGGTAGAATTTTTGGAGGGGAGATTGAGGCCCAATACCATCCCATAAAAAGTATCACCCTTTTTGGTCACTATTTTTATTACAGGGGAAGGAGTGCCATTGGGGAAGATGTACCACTCAACGACGTCCCGGCTCCCCGGTTGTATGTGGGTGGGAAAGTTTTTTTTAATCGTCTCTGGTTTGAAGGTAATTTTCTTCATTCGTTTCGGAAGGGTGATCCCGGACCTGCAGAAGTGGAGAATGATTCGTACAGTGTGTTAAACCTCAAAGGTGGATATTATTTATCGTCAGAGCTTTTTATTTATGTGAAGGTATCCAACCTGTTAAATGAGGTCTATTATTCCAATCCTGACCCGGACATCCCGGAGGCCAAAGGTCTTAGTTTTTCCACAGGTATTCATTTTTATTTCTAGGCCCGGGGCCCTTTTGCTAATACTCTGCAAAAACGTGCAAAAAAAACAAACTTTTTCGCCGTCCCTACTCTTGTCAGCCAGTTGGGTGGCATCTTGGGTTGCGGGTGTGCGGTACATACCCACTTTTTTTTAACCGCGAAGACACGCGAAGAAAATTTTGTCTGTGTTCGTCCGTAAGGAAAAAAAAGGTGACAGGCCAAAATACAATGTTGTCTTGCAGAGGGGTTGAAAAATATTTAGGATCATATTATAATTAATACTGGAGAAAAATTGTGCGATGAAGGCGAAATATATTAATCCTTATACCGATTTTGGCTTTAAGAAACTTTTTGGCGAAGAAGCTAGTAAAAATTTATTGATTGATTTCCTTAACCAATTGCTGCCCAGTAAACATAAAATTGTCCATTTGTCTTTCAAAAACCCTGAACAATTAAGCACAACAATAGCTGAGAGGAAAGCTATTTTTGATATACACTGCCAAAATGAGAAGGGCGACCGGTTCATTGTCGAGATGCAGAAAGCAAAGTTGAAATTTTTTAAAGACAGAGCGGTTTTTTATACCACTTTTCCCATCAAAGAGCAGGCAGAAAAAGGAGATTGGGATTTTAAATTAACTCCTATCTACTGCGTGGCTATCCTGGATTTTACCTTTGACGAGAATAGGGAAGAGAAAGATTATGTCAGCAATGTTCAATTAAAAGACCAGTTTTGTCAGGTGTTTTATGATAAATTGACCTATATTTTTATAGAGATGCCGCGATTTAATAAAGAGGAGCATCAATTGAAGACTCATTTTGATAAGTGGCTCTATTTTTTAAAGAACCTGGAGACCTTTGAAAAAATACCGGGAATATTGGATGAAGAGGTATTTATCCAGGGATTTAAGATAGCGGAAATCGCTAACTTTGATGAAAAACAATTGGAAGAATATGAAGAGAGTCTGAAAGTTTATAGGGATTTGAAAGGGGCCTTTGACACATCCTTTGAAGAAGGAAAAATAGAAGGAAAAATAGAAGGAAAGATTGAAAGAAATATTGAGATCGCCAGGGAGATGAAGAAAGCCGGGGAATCCATCGATAAAATTTCAAAATTCACCGGTTTATCAAAAGAAGAAATTGAGAAATTACAGCCGTAAAGGTCTCTCCCCTTCAAAAAAGAATGAAGAATAATGAATATCGAACACCGAATGTCGAAGTGGGAACTTTTTCTTCCTTCCTATTATATTATGCTTAGTTCTTCAATACTTCGATATTCATCATTCAATCCTTAAATATTAAAAAAGTATTAAAAAAGGGGTCCGCCTGGTTTTCTAACCCTTCTGTGTTTTCTGTGTGCTCGTGCTACGTAGCGGAGCCACTCCGCAGAGTAGCATTCTGTGGGCTCTATTTTTTTAGCCGGCCAAAATACTATTGAAATAGGCATGGATTTTTTATAAAATAGGATCATGAAAAAAACAAAGTTTTTTACGAATTTATTGAAGGGAGAATGGAAAAATGAATATGAAACAGTTATTGCGAATGATTTGTTTATCAGTACTGATTATCCTATCCATTTTATTGGCTGCACAGGACAAGTCCGGGGATCCAAAAAAAGGGGGTCGTGATAAAAATACGGCGCAGACTGTTAAGACAACGGAGAACAATGTAAAAAAAGATGCCAGGCCGCAGGAACAAACGACTCAAAAAGCGGAAGAAGAAAAAGGATTTGATTGGAAATTTTGGATTACGATTTTAGTAGCTCTTTTGATTGGTTTGATTGGTGGGGGAGGGATTGTGGCGATACTGCAATATCGTAAACGCATAAAAGATGCGGAACTTATACAAATCGCTAAACTCAAAGGGAAGAAGAAATTTAAAGATCAAGAGCAGCTTCTTGAAGCCAGGACAGCAGAAGGGATTTACTGCGCCGCTTTGAAAGAAGAACTGGGCTTCATTGATCTGTTGGGCTCTCCGGATATTGAAAGTAAAACCGTAAACCTGGAGGATGCCTTTGTCTCCCTTCATATATCCGAATCCTGGCGAAGCGAAACACGCTTTGAACCTAAAGAGAAGCAAATAGACCATGAAGAAGGACGCCATTTAACCCCGGAACAGGTGATGAAACGGGCATTTCAAAAGCATCGGGTACTGCTGATCATCGGCGACCCGGGATCTGGCAAAACCACTTTGCTGAAATATTATGCCATGCACTGCCTGGATAAAGAAAACCAAAAATACCAAAAATTGGGTTTTACACAAGAGGTATTGCCCCTCTTTTTTCCCCTTCGGGAACTGGAATATATAAAAAATGAACCGGTTCCGCTTCCTCAGAACCTGGCAAAATGGTCTGCAAAACATTTGATGGATATCCCAGCAGAGCAATTTTACACCTGGCTTCAAAAACGGAACACCCTGGTGCTGCTGGACGGGCTGGATGAGATCAGCAGCAAGAAACATCGCCAAAAGGTGTGCCAATGGATCAAGAATATGTGTACAGGTCTAAAAAATGCTTGTTTTGTGGTAACTTCCCGTGCCACCGGGTATCGGAAACTGGATGGTATTGAGCTTGAAATGCCGCATTTGCGGGCAGATATCATGGATTTCTCTCGTCAGCAGCAGGAGGACTTTTTAAAAAAATGGTTTCGGGCGGTTTGTTTATACCAACTGCCGCCAAAGGATGTGACGGAACCGGAATGGAGAGAAAAGCAGGAAAAACAGGCGGATCAACGGTCAGATAAAATAATCGAGTTTTTGAAAAAAAAAGATAATAAAACAGTTCAAGAACTGGCAACCGTGCCCATGCTGCTGCAAATTATGGCCATTATATGGAAAGATCGGCAGCATCTTCCCAAAACTCGTCCTGCATTGTACGATGCTGCCTTAAATTACTTGCTTGAGTACCGCGATCGTCAAAAGGAGATAGAACCCGTGCTTCCAGCAGAGGAGGCCCGCCGGGTCCTGGCACCCACTGCTTTGTGGATGCAAGAGGATTTGAACAAGGATGAAGCGCCAAAAGAGAAAATGCATGGATTTATGCAGCCCATTCTCAATACCCTTGAGAGCCAACTAGGGGCCTTAATCTTTTGTGAGAATTTGCGAGATCGTGCCGGATTGATTGCAGACTATGACCGGAATCATTATATTTTCCGCCATAAATCCTTCAGGGAGTTTTTGTCCGGCATTCAATTGGTAAAAACTTCAGGCCGGAAAGTGCGGATTAAGACCTTAATCAAGCATTTTAAAGAAGATTGGTGGGATGAGTCGCTGCGGTTTTTTATGAGCAAGTCCAATGATAAAATCTTTGATCAATTTATGCAATTATTCTTTAAATCAAACGTAAGTCAACAATTGGATGATAATCAACAAACCTTATTGCAGCACCTGGTAAGAGAGGCACCGCAAAAGAAAATCGATGGGTTAAAGGAATGTTTAAACAGTGATCAATTGAATAACAACCAGAGAAGGTATGTGATGGATTGTTTAAAAACCATTGGAACTTTAGAAGCTATTCAAGTGATTGGAAACGCCAAAAAAGACAAATGGAACCAGGAAAATATCTCTTATGCCGAAGATATTGCTGCAGAAGCATCGATCAAAGGCAAAGTGGAACGTATAATTGAAAAGCCGGAGCCGAAAGAGCTGTTTTTAAAAGCCTCTTACCGCAATCCTTTTGAAGACAATGTGGAATACATTAAAATACCTGGCGGCACATATAAATTTTCAGTTACAAAAAAAATGGAAACCGTTCCTGATCTCTTTTTCTGCAAATACCCGGTCACCAATAAACGGTATCGCAACTTTGTATCCTTTCTTGAAGGGGAAGAATCATCCCTTGCAGGAGTACTTCCATTGGAATTATTTGCTGAAAGACTGCTAAAATTTGCCGGTTCGATTGAAGGGTACGGTAAATATCTTGGAAAAAATCCGAATGAGTGGCGGCATAAATTACGCTCAGACAGTGACGATGATAAACGTTTTAATGGGGATGACCAGCCGGTAGTAGATGTAACCTGGTATGCGGCCCGCGCCTATTGTTTCTGGCTCTCCTGCCTGGATGAGGCAATAAAGGGAAACAAAAAATTAGAAGATATCAAAAGGCTTGCCTCTATATACAGGCTCCCCACGGAAACAGAGTGGGAATGGGCAGCCGGGGGTGAGCCGAACGGTTCTGTACGGGAATATCCCTGGCCGAAAAATAAAGGTGGTCCCAGTCCATCCCTTGCCAATTATGGAGGAAATGTTAATGCCACTACCCCTGTTGGGCGTTACCCAGAAGGAGCCACTCCGCAGGGTCTTATGGATATGGCAGGCAATGTCTGGGAATGGATGGGGAATTATTATGATAAGTACAAAAAGTATTTTGCCCTTCGCGGCGGCTCTTGGGGCGATTACGATAACGATCTGCGCTGCGCCGCCCGCGGCGTCAGTCTTCCGGTCAACGGGGGCAACGATATCGGTTTTCGGGTGCTCCGCTCCCAGTCATAGTAACTGGTACTCTGATACTCTGCCCATCTGGAACTCTGGACCCGCGGCGATTTTTAGAGCTCGAGAGCTCTTGAGTACTTGTCAGTGAGGCTTTTGAGAACTTGTCATTGAAGATTTTAAGCACTTGTCATGGTGGATTTGGAGGCTTGCCATTGAGGCTTTTGGGCACATGTCATTGGTTGGCAGAGGGGCTGGTTCATTGAGATAAAGATAGACTCCAGTTAACTATTTCCATATTTTTTATTCTTGAAAAGTGTTTTATATTGTTTGTAACAAGAACAAGACTTCTTTCTAAACATATTCCAGCTATCAAAATATCAACATCATCTATAATTTCACCACTTCTTTTTAAATTTGCATAGATATCAGCAGACTTGTTACAGGACTCTTGAGTAATAGGAATTATCGATACAACCTTACATAATTCTAAAAAAGATTCTAATTGCTTATTAGCATTTTTATACTTTAAACCACTCAATATTTCATAGTAACTGACTATGCTTATGTTTATTGTTGAGTAGTAGGTGAGATATTTTTTGAATTTAGATTTCACCTTTTTATTGCCGCGGAGAAACATCGATAAAATATCAGTATCAATCAATACTTCCTTCACAACTTCCGCCTTCCTTTGAACAATTTCTGTCGTCGTTCATACACTTCATTGATTAAATCTTGATAATCTTTTTCATTCATATCTTTCCAGGCACCGGCAAAATTCAATATTACTTCTTTTGAATTATTATTTTTTGATTTATTTTTAAGATATTTTTGCGCTATAAATTCTACAAAATCCACCACCTCTTGTCTTGCATCAGGTGGAAGCATTTTTATTGTTTCATTTATTGCAGCCATAGTCACCTCTTATTACTCTTATTACTTTTTTCGTCACATAATTCATTTCTTTGTAATTTGAGGTTTCGGGTTCGGATTTTTAATTTATTTTTTAAAAAACCTTCAATCACTTTTTCCACAGTGGTTTCATACCTCCATAATTATATATTATATTGTTTTTTAGATTTTGTCAATGGAGGCTTGTAAAAAAAGAAGAATGAAGAATATAAAGAAAAGGTGACAGACCAAAAAAACAGGTAAAAAAAGGAAAAAAGAGGTCAAGCTAGTTTTCGCTTGTGGCTTTTAGTACTTGTCATTGAAGATTTTAAGCACTTGTCATGGTGGATTTGGAGGCTTGTCATTGAGTGCCTTAAAGCTGAGATGGTGAGTACAGCGTAAAGCCCAGGACGAGTAGAGTACGGGGAATTATTATTTGATGTCGGAATGCTTTAGATTTTATTTGCCTGGCACTTTTTCTTCTTTTTTCTTCTTTTTCTTAGGGGGGCAGGCAGTGCCAGCCCCCTGCATACATAACGCGGGCCAGGAAAAAGCTGCATCTGTAGGGAACTGGCATCGCCTGTTCCCTGATTTGGATTCATATCATTGTCGATAAGAATATCATTAAAGGGGAGATTAAATAAATTAAAAATATTGCACTAAAATATTAACTCGTGCTTCGTAGCGAAGATACTTCGCAGAGTAGCATTTTCTTTAGTTTGAACTTAATAAAATTAATTTTTTGGACCATAAAAATTAAAAAAATTAATGAAAAAGAGGTAACCACAATATAAAAAAGGTAAAAAAGGGGTCACACCAGTTTTCTCCAACCCTGACGTGAGCGAAGCGAACAAGTGGCGCCGAAGGCCAATGACAAGTTCCAAAAAGTATAAAAAAGAAAAAGTATCCTTAAATCGTTGACACCTATTGAAATACTAAAATATTTACTATAAAATATAAATATGGATGAATTAGAAATATTGGATTTGATTAAAAAAGGTGAAAGCAGCAAGGTTCAATTCAAAGAAATGGTTACCGACACCTATAAAATTGCAACTGAAATGGTTGCTTTCTCAAATTCAATGGGAGGAATCATTATTATAGGGGTAAATGATAAAACCGGTGATATAAGTGGTTTGTCTTATGATGATATCCAGAAGACCAACTCCTTATTGGTAAATGCGGCGTCAGATATTGTCAAATCTCCTATCACCCTCTTCACTGAAACCATCTCGGTAGAAGATAAAAATGTATTGTTGGTTCATATCAAAGAAGGGAACAACAAACCGTATAAAGACAATAAAGGTATTGTTTGGGTGAAAAACGGAGCGGATAAGAGGAAAGTAACATCCAATGAGGAACTGGCAAGGATGCTTCAAATTGGAGGAAATATATATGCCGATGAACTGGTCATCATAAAATCAACCATCCGAGACCTGGATATGAAGGCATTTAAAAAATGCTTGTACCGCAAATATAATGAACGACTGACCACCCTTAATTTCACCCTGGAACAACTGCTGAAATTATCGATAGAAGAGATTTTTAAAGAACTGGATTTGAATCTTTCCTTGAACCGGTTAATGCAAAACATGGGTTTGGCTTCAGGTGACCATTTGACTCTTGCTGGCTTACTGATGTTTGCTGAGGAACCCCAAGGTTATAGACCTGTATTTAATATGCAGTGCGCAAGTTTTTTAGGCAATGATATCAGCGGGACGGAATTCAGGGACAAAGAAAATATTGATGGCCATTTCATTTCTATGTTCAAACAATCCCTGGGGTTTTTAAACCGGAATCTTAGAAAAATCCAGGAAGGAAAAAATTTTAACACTCCAGGGGTCCTTGAGATACCCGGGGTGGTATTGGAAGAGTTAGTGGTAAATGCGATGGTTCATAGGGATTATTTTATTAATTCCTCCATAAAGCTGTTTATTTTTGACGATCGTGTTGAAATCATCAGCCCGGGGAAATTACCCAATAAATTGACTGTTGAAAATATAATGAGCGGCATATCAGTGGCCCGAAACCCAATTATTCACTCCACCGCTCAATACATTTTACCCTATTCCGGTTTAGGAAGCGGTATATTAAGGGCTATAAGCCGTTACAAGGATATCCGCTTTGAAAATGATGAAAAAGGGGATCGATTTAAAGCCATCATTCAACGGGTACAAAATTAGAACAATAATTAGAATATAGAGAAGGGAATAGAATAGTATAAAAAATTGTGAAAAATTTGAATATATCTTGAAATATAAGTGCTTTTCCTTTAATATATATCATGATAAATCTATTCATTGAAAATGCCAAAAAATCGATTCCCTTAAGGAGATTTAACATGATTAAAAAAACACTATTTTTCATTTTCATTTTTATAAACCTTATCGCTTATTTATATCCCCAAAAGAGCCCGGATGATTTTTTCGGTCTCAAAATCGGTGCTGACCAAACACTGGTAAAATACCCGGAAATTATCAAATATTTCAAATATCTCGATACCCAATCCGACCGGATAAAACTGGTGGATGAAGGCCAGTCCACCCTGGGAAACCCCATCTACCTGGCCTTTATATCTTCAAAAGAAAATATAGATCATATCCAGGCGCTGATCGAAATCAATAAAAAACTGGCCAACCCAGATACGATTACAATGGAAGAAGCCAACCGTTTAATAAAAAAAGCGAAAGTATTCGTTCTTATTACATGTGCCATACATGCCACTGAGATCGCTTCCTCCCAGATGGCCATGCTTTTTGCCCATAAACTCGCCACCACCGACGATCCCGCTCTGAATGAATATCTCAATCATGTGGTTATTCTGCTCATGCCCTCTATCAATCCTGACGGCAATATTTTGGTCACTGACTGGTACTATAAGTACCTTGATACCGAATACGAGGGATGCAGGGTGCCCTATCTCTACCACCATTACGCCGGCCATGACAATAACAGGGATTTTTATATGCTGAACCTCAAAGAGAGCAAAGTTGTCAATGCCGTCCTTCACCATCGTTATTTCCCCCATATTTTTCTTGACATGCATCAAATGGGTTCCACTGGCCTGCGTATGTTTGTTCCCCCATTCAAAGACCCGCTAAATCAAAACTTAAGCCCGCTTCTCCTGAGGGAGACCGATATCATTGGCACCTTTATGTCGCTAAAACTGCAGGAAAAGGAAAAAAAAGGGGTGGGCAGTTCCTATGCGTTTGATGCTTACTGGCCAGGAGGTACTAAAAATACGGCATGGTTTAAAAATGTAGTGGGAGTACTTACGGAACTAGCCAGTGTTAAAATAGCCTCTCCTATCTATGTGGAGCCTAATGAATTAAGGGTTTCTTCCAAAGGCCTGCCTGAATACAAAGCCCAGGTCAATTTCCCTGACCCATGGCTGGGAGGATGGTGGCGTCTGAAAGATATTATCGACTATGAAATGATTGCGGTTGAAGCATTATTGGAAATTTCCTCAAAAAATAGAAAATCCTTTTTATCGAATTTTTATAAAATGGGAATAACCAACGTGAAAAAAGGGAATACAGAACCTCCCTATGGGTATGTGATCCCGAAAGAACAGTGGGATATCCCTGCTGCATACACGTTTCTCCAAAAAATGGAAGAACACGGCGTACGAATTTATAAACTTGATGAAGCTACCCAGATCGAAAATAGAATGGTCAAAAAAGACGCCTTTGTTATTCCCCTGGATCAGCCCTATCGCAGTTTTATAAAGATCATGATGGAAATCCAACATTATCCTGAAATAAAACATGTGGTAAACGGACCTATCATCGAACCCTACGATGCATCCGGTTGGACCATGCCCCTGCAGATGGGTGTAAAAACCATTGAATTAAACAGCTCCCTGGAAAACGTTAAACTTACCCCTATAAAAAATCTAACCTTTCCAGGAGAAAAGATTTCAGGTGAAGGAAACTATTATTGTTTTCCTGCAAAATTTAACCGGTCTGCCATTGTGGTGAACCGTTTACTTAAAAAAGGGATTAAGGTATTCCGCTATACGTATACAGGCAGCAGCACTGTAAATACAGGTGATTTCCTGGTGAAGGAGTCAGGCATAAAAAGAGAGACAATGGAGACGCTGCTAAAAGGCACCGGGGTGAGTGTCGAGAAAATGAACCTCAGCTTTAAAAATAACGAATCGAAACCTATCAAAGCGATCATTCAACCCAGGATTGGGATTTACCAGTCTTATCGGGCCAGTATAGATGAAGGCTGGACCCGGTGGGTGCTGGATCATTTTGAATTCACCTACAATATCCTTCACAATAAGGATTTTAAAGATAAGAATTTTTCCAAGACGTATGATGTTATTATATTCCCGGATATAGGAAGGGATATCATTGTAAAAGGGGCTGCCACTGGTCCCAGAGCCTATTACTTCACGAACACCCCTCCCGAATACAAAGGAGGAATCGGAGAGGAAGGCGTTGAAATCCTGAAGAAATTTGTCCGGCAGGGAGGTTCTATTGTACTGCTGGATTCTGCTGCGGAAATAGGCATCAGCGATTTTTCTTTGCCTTTTATCGATATTCTGAAAGATGTTAAACCGGAAATCTTTTACTGTCCCGGTTCTATCCTGAGACTGAAGGTAGATGCAAACGATCCTATTGGTTGGGGCATGGAAAGGGAGAATTTTATTTTTTTCAGCAGCAGCGCGGCTTTCAGAACCCGTGTGCCTATGTTGAAGAGTATCAACCGAAAAGTTGTTGCTAATCTCAGCAGCGAAGGGAACCACCTGTTAAGTGGTTATCTCAAAGGTGGAAAATTGCTGGACAGAGCTGTCATGATTGTGCGTTTTGATTATTATAAGGGAAATGTTATAGTACTTGGCGGTCGAATTCAGCACCGAGCCCAAACATACGGTACCTTCAAATTCCTCTTCAACTCCCTTTTTTATGCAGGCCTGATGGAATAATAGAATAGCGGAAAAATGTCTAACTAAATTTCTTGTTTTTTTTGTTCTTTTTTTCGTTTTATCTTGACAACGTTTTCTTTTTTTACGAAAATTAAATTATGGAATTGATAAGAATAGAAATTTTCTTTAAGGGCTTATTATGGCATTAAAAGGTAATATTGATACGTTTTTTTTAGGCAGTATTTTCCAGCTTTTACGGAATGATAAAAAAACAGGAATTTTCAGGATATCTGATGGTCATCATGAGGCGACTGTTATCATAAAACAAGGCACCATTGTTTATGCAATGAGTTCAAAAAGAGAGTCGCGTCTGGGCAACATGCTGCTCGATAATGGAATCGTCTCGTTAGAACAATTGGAGTTATGTTTGACCCTCGGAAAGGAGAGAAAACAGGCGCTGGGTAAAGTATTGGTTGACCAGGGGTATATCTCCCTTGAACACTTGCAGACGTTCGTCCATAAGCAGATTAAAGAGATTATTTTTAGTATATTTAACTGGGAAAAGGGTGAATTTGTATATGAAGACAAACAGTTGGACCTTAGCGGTATCGTAATCACTCAATTGGATATTATGAGTGTTTTGATTGAAGTTTCACAAAGAGTTGATGAGATGTCAGTGCTGAAAAAATTGATTCCCAGGGATACGATGGTTTTTCAACTGACTGAGAAAATCTTAGAGGAGGCAGAGAGAAAACTGGTAACCGCTGAATGGAAAATACTTTCAGTGATTGATGGGAAGAGTACGGTGAAACAGATTATTGAGGAGGGTGAATGGGATAAGATCACGGCTTATAAGAAATTGCATGTGTTAAGGTCCTCTGGCCTGATTGAAGCGGTGGAGAAAGAACTGCCAGAAATGAAGAAAAAGGAAGACTATTATTCAGATATTATTACCGGATATAATAGTGTGCTCCAGGTTATATTTAAACGTCTGGAACCTGAATTGGGGAGAGAAACCTTTGCCATCTTTGATAAAAACAAGCGTGAAGCAAATCCTATCCAATTGGGTCTCTTTGACAATTACCATCCCAATAATACAGTGGCCACTAATATCTTGGTTATCCGGGATGAGTTAAAGAACATTAAAGATAAAGAAGAGGGACACGTCATCCTGGTGGAAGGTTTCAACCGCCTGGTCTCTTTTATTCTGGAAGGAGTACTTGAAATCCTGGGGATAAGAACCACTGAAGATGTGATGCAGGAAGTAAAAAAAGTTCTCCCTAATTTAGACAAATATCAGACAGGGTTAGAGGGAAAAACCGGGATTGTGGATGATATTAAAGCAATTTTAACACGGGTGGAACAGCGGATTGGAAAAAAAGGAAAGGGGAAACAGAAATCGGGTCGGTTCTCTTCGCTGTTTTCAAAAAAATAAACTCATAGACGTCGTTTTTAAAGATGAATTCTTGGTCTTACCTCTTACTGGCGATCCGGGTGCCGCCGTAAGCCAGGAAGGCCAGTGCAAGGGTTTTGAAAGCGGTCTGGAGAATAAAAATAGTATTTTCAGAAAGGTAGCCGGTAAACACTTGAGAATAATCGGCGGCAAATAATAATATCGCAGTGATCAGGATCAGTTTGATCACCTCTCCGATTTTACCCCCGGAATATTTTTTTCGTGCTTTATTAAAAGAGATAAGTATCAAAACATAAATAAACAGAGAAAAAATTAATACAATACTTTTTGCCGACATCCGTCACCTCCTTCGGATTCATTTTTTATATTATATAATCAAAAAAAAATTTTAGCAATAAAAAAAGTTAGGCGTTTACTAAAATTATCCACCAACATGTTGTCAATATTTTTATTTCCGTTATGGCTGACCATGTGTGTGAAGCGCTTTAAATTACAAATCCCAAAATACAAATTACAAGCAAATTACAAATTCCAATGATCAAAATTACAAACATCTTAACCGAGCTTCTATTGCACGTTATGTTTTAGGATCAAAGTGAGCTTTTCTTTCTAGCCTTAAAAGGTCTTGTTTTTAATTTGTAATTTGTGGTTTGGAATTTGTTTGTTATTTGTTATTTGTATTTTGTGATTTTTAAAAATCGGCATGTTTCCAATATTTGCAATCATATTCCCACGTATCTGGTTTTTTTCCTATGCGTAATCATTTGAAAAACCTAATATTTCTCACCTTTGGGTGAGATATAGATAACCTCTCGTTCCAATTTGATCTCTTTTTTATCCTGGACTCCCTGGACAATTTTTTTCTCCAGGGATACCATATCATCAAACGAACCACTGCCCTTGTTTATGATAAAATTGGCATGGATGTCGGAGATTTCCAATTGATTGTAAGTGGTACCTTTAAATCCTGATTTTTCAATCAATTGACCGGCAGATATTGGTTTATTATGGATAATGGGATTTTTAAAAAAACACCCGGCCGTACGGGCGTTCTGAGGGGGATGTTTCTCCTTCCTGTACCGGAGTTTTTCTTTGATTTTTTCCCTGATTTTTTCGCTGTCCGAATCGGTGTAGGTGAGAAAAATATCCAGGATGACATCGGAACCGTATTTAAAGATAGAATGTCGATACTCAAATTTAAAATATTCTTTGTCAACCGTTATAATTTCTCTGGTGCCTGTGCGAAATATCTCTGCTTTTTCCAGCACCATGGATATGGATTGGCCAAAGGAACCGGCATTAACAGCCGCAGCACCGCCAATGGTACCGGGAATCCCGGCCAGGAAATCCATACCTCCGACCCCATGCTCGATTGCCCAGGTGAGAAAATCTTTGTTTAGAACACCGGAATTGACCTTTACCATATGCGTATCCTGAAGTTTTACCATTTGGGAGGTGCGATTTATTATCACCACCAAAGGGTAATCAGCATCCGTAAAAATCACATTGGTTCCGCCCCCTAGCAGGATAAAAGTGTAATGATGAGTGTTTATAAAGAATAACAACTCTTTTAAATCGGGCAGGGTGTGAACAATAATAATATTCTTAACTTTTCCACCAATCCCCATAGAAACGTAGGATTTAATTTGTTGGTTGGGGTAGTATTCAATCTTTCTCTCTTTCAGATATTGGTTTAGTTTTTCCATTTTTTTTTGTGGTTACGGGTTCCAGTACCACCTGGTCTGCCTTACTATACTTTTGCAAATGAAAGTAATAGTGTTTTAAGATTTTTTCGACATCGGTTATGTTGAAGGACTTTTCAACCCTTAGTCCCTTTTTATTTTTTGCGTCTATTTGCACCACCAGTTTGTATTCCATCGCTTTTTCAGGTATCCATACAAAAGAGGGGTTTTTTTTGTGGGAGATGGTTTTATCGAACACACTCTGTCCAGCATGATTAACGATTTCTATTTTGAGTTCCGGTTTAATAAGGTTGAATTTTGTCAGGTTAAATTTTATTGATTTTCCCAGGGGTAAAATATGTTGAGGATCGGTGTTGATTTCGACGCCAAAATTGTTACCAATCTTTGTGATGGTTTTGGGCTCTTGCTCATACCTTCCTTCACCGGTTTCTTCCTGTGCTACCATGTAAAGATAGTCATCGATGTATATGGGATTGCTGTGAGATACTTTATCAAAGAAATAGGAAATCACCTGTTTCTTTTTATAATTAAAAAATTTAAAGGTTTTGTCCCATAATAAAACAGCTACATTTTCTCTCATAACCACAGGCGGAAGTAACCGGCTGGAATTAAACCTTTTCCACCAATACAAGGTACCCCGTTTATTGAAAAAATAAATATTGTTGTCTTCAGGAGTGATTACAATATATGGACCTGCTTTTTGGGGTTTTAATTTTAATTGTTCGGCAATCCTGAATCTCCATTTCACCCGGTTGGAGATTAATGAAAATCTTACCAGGTTCCGCTGTTCAGCACCGTAATAGATATCATTTCCATCCATTAGGAAACCAGAGGTCGGTTTGTCCTTTAGTTGTACAATCTCTGTGGATTTTTTTTCTTTATTATAGATGTAGAGATTCCTGGAGGATAAAATGAAGGTTTTCGCCTCTTCAGCCATATTTTCACTGTTGTAAAAAACAGTATCGGCATCGATATTTAATTTTCCCAGGGTTTTACCGGAAATATACTCCAGGAAAATCAATTGATTTTTGTGTATATATCCGATGACCTCATGATCAATACTGACTATTTTTTTTGTTTTGAAATTTTCCAGGATTTTTTTGACCTTCATTTGTTGAAGATCAAAAACAATAACGTTTTTGGAATTTTTCTTTCTCAGAATGACAATATCGTTTTGATGTACAATTTCTGGGGTGATATCGGTGGTGAGATTGTATAAAAAATTTATCATTTTCTGGGAAGGATTAAATCGGAATATTTTGCCCGATAGTGTGATGATAATCAATTCTGAATGATGTTCAATGATTTTTTCGGCAGTATCTTCATCTTTTTTTAGTTCCAATACCGTCTCTTCCTTTAGTGAAGGTGAGATTTCTGGTATCACTTTTATCCTGCCTTTGCATGGCAAGAAAACCGTTAGTACAACTAAGATAAGGATATATTTTTTCATAGCATGGTCATTATAAATAAAATTTCCAAAACAGTCAATTCTTTTTTCCTTTAAACCTTAACCTCAACCTGAATCGTTTCCTATTGCGTTAATCGCTTGTAATTGGTGTCGATATCGATGGGATTGTTTAATACGAATTCATCGGTAAAGATTTCTCTAATCACTTCCCCCTCCAGGTCTTTGGACAATTGAAAACCTGCGTAATAAAGGAGTGTGGGGTATATATCATATATTGAAATGGCTTTGAGGGGGTAATCTTTTTTCAAGGCGTTTTTTTCATATAAAAGGATGGTACCCTGTGAGTGTAAGGATTTGTAAACGTAAATATCTTTTTGGTCAATTAAGTTTACCAGGATTCGGCGCCAGACCGGTAAAGGCTCATACTCAAAAAAACTTAAAATGACCAGCAATTCATTTTCGCCGGTGGTGCTGATTAAATTTCCAATAATAGACGCATAGTATTCGTAATATTTTTCAATGACCAGTCCGTATTTTTTTATATCTGATTCGGAAATATTTCCACCGATCTCCGGATCATGGTATTGATAAAAATATCGACTGATAATTCCCAATCCAGGGAAACGAACAATTGAATAATAGATGCGGCTGTCTCTCCAATGCTGCCTTATGCATTTCATTAAATAAGCATCGAAGAAAAATGCTTTTTTTAGTATATCGTATTTCTCATCCTTTTTATCAAGTATATCTGAGAACAGTGGTACAAACCGGTTATCTCTGTGCAATGATTTTTCCCAATAGATAGGAATCTCTTCTGGCTGGAGAAGCTGGATTGTCTGGAGATTGTGCTTTTTATATTGAAGATTGATATTATCTAAAAAATAGTTGTCATTTTCGTTGTAAAAAGTTGTAACCTTTAGGTGTGACGATTTCCTGAAAAATATAAACCTGGGCCTAACATCAAATTCATGGTTGACGTTGCTGAATTTATATTTTGTATTGGAATGCAGCATGAATTCAGAAGGTTTAAGCCCGGTTAAAGCTGAATTAATCAGGGATAAACTTAAATTGGGCTTGTACCCTGAGATTTTACCGCTGGCACCATTTTTTATGATTTCGTTAAAATTCAATACTTTTTGTTCTGAAGATAATAAATAGATGAGGTTTAACGAAAGTCCGTCCATAATGACAATCTTAATTTTCCTGGGAATTATTTTCTGGCGAGAATCATCTCCTCTCTCATTCTCCGATAAAGAACGGCTGTAGTGGCCGTTGTAAACTGTGGCTGTATAGGAATGGATGATATTGTAAGAAAGTATGATTAAAAAAATGATCTGTATCCATTTTTTGTTTATCTTTTTGAAAAAGATAAACACCACACCAATAATGATTAATACAAGGTTGATTAAAAGTATTTTTATAAAATTTACCTTTGTTGTTGTGGAGAAAAATTCGATATAATAATCGTAATTTAAATATAAAAAAAAGGTAAGGATAAGGATGTTAAATGACATAAAATAGGTAATCGTATGGGGTTTGAACACTCCGATGGGATACTTTTTTTCAGTAAAAAACTGTATAATAAAAAAAGTAATTCCAAAAAGGATAAACCACAACGGTCCATAAAAGATAAGAAGATTCAAATACAACACACAGAATTCGGTGCTGCTAATGGTTATCTGGGGATTTAACAGGAGAATGAGGATTAAAATAAAGTAATTAAATACCACCGATGTTAAGAAAAGGTTAAAGCAAAGTTTGATAGATCGCCACACTATACTTTTAGTAATCCTTCGGGGTAGTAATTACCATTAATGTGGTCTGGCCTATCTTAAATTCAGTTTGGTCCGTCACTTCTACAATTGAAACTTTGTTGTTATTTATGATTGTACCGTTGGTACTTCCCAGGTCTCTCAGAAATATTTTATCGTTTCTGACTTCAACGGCCACATGTTTGCGGGATATCTCTTTATCCGGGATGATTAAATCCACCTTACCTCTTCCGATTAAGATGTAAGGTTTTTCTAAGTGATAAATATATCCAGCTCGGGCTCCTTTAATAATTGCCAGGGAGATTTTTTGATCATTAGGAAGTCTCAGGTTCTCGTCTGTCCATAAGGAATCACCGGAACTGTGTTTGATTATTTTAGCCGTATCTTTTTCACTGGATGATATTTCCTCTTGCATTTCGGTTAAGGGGAAGACAGAATTGCACCTTGAACATTTCATACGTTTTCGTCCCTGGATCTTGTCGTCAGGGACTTTATACTTTGCATTACAATTAGGACATTCTATAATCATACACGAATTATATCATTATTTTATTTTTTTTTAAATTATTTTCATAATTTTTATGTTAAAAAAATCAAAAATCTATAAAATACTCAATAACCAGTACTAAAAAGTCTCCATGACAGGTAATTTATACGTTCTCTACGAGCTTAATAGGCTTTGGCAAAGAGAACAATATGTTTGGCCTCATTGCCACAAACAGAGCATTTATTAAACCGTTTGTCCTTTTCCTCCAGGATGACACGAATGGTGGCAGCGGTCCTGTCTTTTACTTTTACTTCGCATTCATTGGCTTCGCACCATCCGCTTTTGACGAGTCCCTTCCGATTCTCAATGATCTCCGCCAATTCATCGAAGCCAAAAGCTTCGTGGGTATTTTTTTCTCTAAAATCAAGAGCTCTTTCAAACAACTGCTGTTGTATCTTTTCAAGCAGTTTTTCCAGGGTGGTAATTAATTCATCTCTTTTTACAAAGAGTTTATCCCGGTTGATGCGGTTTACCAGTACCACCTGGTGTTTTTCGATATCTTTTGGACCAATTTCAATTCGAACGGGAACACCCTTCATTTCCCATTCGGAGAATTTCCATCCAGGAGTGAACGTGTCCCTGTCATCCAGGAAGGTTCTGAATCCATACGTTTTTAATTCTTCGAAAAGGGTTTTCGCTTCCGGTAAAACAGTTTCTTTCCAATTTCCGACGCTGATGGGAATGATAACTGCCTGAAGGGGAGCTACTCTTGGAGGTAAGATTAAACCCGAGTCATCGCCGTGGGTCATGACGAGAGCGCCTACCAACCGGGTGGTAACACCCCAGGAGGTTTGCCATCCATATTCCAATTCCTGGTTCCGGTTTTCAAATCGTATATTAAAGGCTTTTGAAAAATTCTGTGCCAGGTTGTGGGACGTGCCTGCTTGCAGAGCGCGGCCATCGGGCATTAGCGCTTCGATGCAGTAGGTTTTTAAAGCCCCGGCAAATTTCTCGCTTTCGGATTTTAATCCTGGAATAACGGGTAATGCTAAATACTTTTCTGCAAAGGTTTTATAGATATTGAGGATTTTTAAGGTCTCTTCTTCCGCCTCTTCAAAGGTGGCGTGTACAGTGTGCCCTTCCTGCCAGAGGAATTCGGTGGTTCTGAGAAATGGCCGTGTGACCTTTTCCCACCGTACGATATTGGCCCACTGGTTGATTAATACTGGTAAATCCCGCCAGGAATTAATCCATTTTGAATACATCGGACATATGATAGCCTCAGAAGTAGGACGGATGGCCAGCTTTTCTTCCAATTCCTCCTGGCCCCCTATCGTCACCCAGGCCACTTCCGGTGCAAACCCCTCCACATGTTCCGCCTCTTTAGCTAAAAAACTCTCAGGGATAAATAAAGGAAAATAGGCATTCCGGTGACCCGTCTCTTTAAACATCTTATCCAGGTGCTCTTTAAGCAGTTCCCAGATCTCATAACCATAGGGCCGGATAACCATCATACCTTTCATGGGCGAATAATCAGCCAATTCGGCTTTCTTTATGATTTCTACATACCATTTTGAAAAATCTTCGGATTTTTTGGTAATCTGTTTGACAAAATCGTCATCTCTGGTATTACTCTTTGCCATTCGTTTCTCCTTTCGTTTTTTGCCGCGCATTAACACGTTAACACGAATTTCTGCAGATTTTTCTTTAATTTTAATATTAAATTTATCCGTGTTCATCTGTGTTCATCCGTGGCTAAATTATTTTTCATTTCCTTTTTCTGTTTCATTTAATTTTATTTTTAGTTGTTCAACTGCTTCCCGTGTGACCGGGTCTGATTTCAGGAATACCTTTAAACCCATCTCAGTAGAAAATTTATTCGATAGAACTTCTTTTTCAATTTCATACCGGATGGTTTTTATTTGTTTATCAAATTCAGCCGCGTCAAATTGAATTTCATTCGTTTTAAGAAACTTTTTGAATTTTCTTATAATTTTGTCATCTGCTGTGAAATTCTCCTCTATTTTTAAACCACTGTCAATGAGTTCACGTGAAAATTTAAAGAAAAGTCCCCTGGAAATAAATGTGACCAGCAGTGTCGGGTAAATGTCACCTTTGACATAAATATCTGGTATAACACCCCCAACCATGGTTTTATCTTTATCGTAATTTTTAGTGTTTAGCACAAATATGTAGTCGTCCAGCTTACTGAAATCTCTCTGCAAACATTTGTTTGAGGGGGTATAATATTTTGCAGTGGTTAATGCCAGGGAACTGTTCATAGCCAGTTTATGAACCGTTTGTACCAGACCCTTTCCCCAGGATCTTGTGCCGATGATGACTGCTTTTTTATGATCCTGGAGGGCTGATGCGACGATTTCAGAGGCGCTGGCACTTCCCCTGTTGATTAAAATCACTAAAGGCAGCGTCTCATATTGGTCATTCTTTTGTGCAATAAAATTTTGCTTCACATTTCTTCCTTTAATTGAAACAATCACCTTGCCTTTCGGGAGGAAGAAATCTGCAATATCGACAGCCGCGTACAGTGAACCTCCGGCATTGCCTCTCAGGTCGAGAATCAATGCCTCTATTTTATGTTTGGCAATCAATTCTTTTATATTGTCGTTGAACTCTTCGGCGGTTGTATTGCCAAAGGATCTGATGCTAATGTATCCGATCCAGGGTTGCTCCGGGTGAACCGTAGCAAAGGAGATCGACTCCAGTGGGATTTCCTCCCGCTTGATATGAAAAGGAATCAGCGTATCAATGCCTTCTCTCATAATTTCAATGTTGACATAGGTATCTTTAGAACCTCTTAACTTTCTCATGGCATCATCAAGAGACATATCTTTTGTCTCCTGGCCATCGATGGTGACGATTACGTCACCTGCCATGATTCCCAATTGGTAGGAAGGGGTTCCTTTTAAAGGTGATATGACCGTCAGCTTGTCTTCGTATTTAGAAATACGCGTCCCGATTCCGTAATAATTTCCCTGTTGATCTTCATTCATCGTTCGCACAGCCAGGGGGTCCAGGAAATAGGAGTGGGGGTCCAGCCTATTTAAAAAACCGGCGATAGAAGAAAAAAACAATTTTTCTTTATCAAATTTTTTGGGGTAATACGTTTTAATGTAGGCGTAAATTTTGGAGTACTTGCGTAATTGGTATTCCCAGTCATCTTGATTGGATTTTGTATCCCCGGACTGGGAGATTAAAAACCAGGAAAAGACAAAAACCAAAATAAGCAGCCAGATAAATTTTTTTATTCTTATTTCCATATTAAATTTATAGCAGAATATGGCTGTTCAGTCAAATATAAAAATAATTTTGGAGGTAATAGGTAGGATAAAATTATATTTCCGATAAATGTTATTGAAAATTAAGTGAAAAAATAGTACAATAATGACCTAATACTACTATTTTAATGTAGGAGAACGAAAAATGGCTGAAAAGAAGAAAGAAGCGAAAGCAGCTAAAACCGAAAAGCAGACAAAAAAAGGGAAAGAGTCCAAAAAAAGTGAGAAAAAGATCGAGACCAAAGAAGGCGTCGAAGAGCGAGAAGAAAAGCAAGAAATAAAAGAAGTAACGCCGGAACCGCCGGAACCTGAAGAAGCAAAAGTAGAGAAACCGGCATTTATTAGAGATTTAAATTATTTTTCAGAAGTCAGGAAAGATCTTCCTGAGATAAAGCCCGGGGATGTTGTAAGAGTATCTTACAGGGTTATTGAAGGTGGTAAAGAGCGAATCCAGGTGTTTGAAGGCACAGTCATTGCCATTAAAAATGTCGGTGTATCCATGACCATAACCGTCAGAAAAACATCCTTTGGGATCGCGGTTGAGAGAATCTTTCCCTTAAATTCCAAACTCGTTCAGGGCATTGAAGTGAAAAAACATTCAAAGGTTAGAAGAGCGAAATTGTATTACCTGAGGAATCTCAAAGGAAAAGCTGCGAAATTAAGAGAACTTCGGTAATGCGCAATGCGTAGTAGCTGCAATTTTGATATAGAAAGAAATTTATTAAAACAGAAATACAAGTATATCTGCGGAATCGATGAAGTAGGTAGGGGAGCACTATTTGGCCCTGTTGTTGCCGGAGCCGTTATTTTGAACCCTGAAAAACTCAATGATGAGATTAACGATTCTAAAAAATTAACCCATAAAAAACGATTGGAATTATCCGGTTGTATTTATGAAAACGCTCTCGCCTATTCCATTGGATGGTGTTGGAATGATGAAATCGATAAGTCCAATATATTGGAAGCCACAAAAGAATCAATTAAAATGGCAGTCAAGGGGTTGCAGATTTCCCCGGATTATGTCTTGCTAGATGGTATGAAACCGGATTTTATAACCATTGATGGTGAAGGTATTATTAAAGGGGACAATAAAAGTTTCTCTATCGCAGCAGCTTCTATTATAGCCAAAGTGTTTAGAGATCAACTTTTAATCTCCTTTTCACGGTTTTTCCCCGGATACCGGTTTCATAAAAATAAAGGATACCCCACACAAGAGCATATTCATGCAGTCTCTTTAAACGGGATCACGGAATTTCACAGGAAAAGTTTTAGGAAAACCAGATGGCAGATAAACGATTAGCTCTTCTTAAACGGGCCAATAAATTATTCCGTCAGGGGAAAACAGGTGCAGCTGTAAAAGAATACGAAAAAATAATAGCCCTCAAGCCCGATGATCTCGAAGTTCGACGAATTGTGGGGGATCTTCAGCTGAGGCAGAACAATATTCCAGGAGCAGTCGACCAATTCGGATGGATTGCCGACTATTACCTTAAAGAAGGGTACTTTGCCAAGGCAATCGCCATGTATAAGCGAATTACCCGTATTAATCCTAATTCCGAACAAACCTTATTTAAACTGGCTGATCTCTATACCAAACAGGGCCTGGTGATAGAGGCCAAACAGATTTACCTGGATATTGCCGAAGAATGCAAAAGGCAGAATAATCAGAAAAAAGCCCTGGGCATGTATAAAAAGATATTGGAATTTGACAGACATAACATAAAAATGCGGAATCTCCTGGCAGATAATTACTTGAAGGAAGGGATGGAACAGAGTGCAGTTGACGAATATGTGACTTCAGCAGATATTTTAATAAACAAAAAAGATTATCAGCGAGCGGAGGAATTACTTCTAAATGTCCTGAAAAAAATAAAAAATCCCAAAATAATTGAAAAATTGCTCTATTGCTACACCTCTCAAAACGATGATGAAAAGGCCATTAACTTGCTAAAAGAACTTGGTGATGAAATATATAAAGATGCTAATTTGTTGAAAGCGTTGGGTGAATTGTATCTTAAAAAGAATTTAACGGACGAGGCTGAGAAACTATTTATAAAAGTGGCGGAGATCGATCCTGAAGAAGCTGAAGTTATTATGAGACTGGGCAAAGTCTATTTGCAAAGAGAAGAGTATGATAGAACCTATGAATTATTTCTTCCCATCGTAGAAAAGAATATCAAAGACAATAAATATGAGGAAGCAGCCTCTTTACTGCGCTTTATTATAGCCAGCAATAATACATATCTCCCTGCCTTAACCAAATTGGCATCGATATTTAAAATAAGCGGGAAAAAAAATAATCTAATCGCGTTGTATGAATCCCTTATACCTGTATATGAAAAAAAAGGTATGAAAGAACAATTGAAGGAAATATTGGAGGAGTTGATCAAATTGTCGGATTCCCCCTTTACCTATGAAGAACATCTGGAAAAATTAACGGGCCAGAGGGAAGAGGAAAGAGAAGAAGAAGGAGCAGACGAACGAGAAAGCGAGTTTGTCAGTCATAATCTAAGGGTCGTGGAGGAAGCGATAAAGGTTAATGATTATGAGAAAGCAATCAATACATTGTTAAAATCCAAAACCACCTTTCCCATGAATGTAGAAATTCGAGAGAAATTGTTCGAGGCCTTCCAATTGGCAGAGCAAGTTGACGCTGCGGTTGAAGAGGGTAAAGGACTCCTGGAGATCTATAAATCACTGGAGATGGATGAGGCCTATTCTGATCTGGTTGATAAATTAGCGGTCTTAAACCCGGACGATGAAAAAATACTTGAGATATCGGGTGAAGAAAAGACCAGCATTGACATCGATATTAAAAGTGAAGAACTGGTAGAAGAGATAGGTGCTCTCAGTGGTTCTGGTATGCATGCGGAAGTAAAACTGGAAGAGGAGAGCGGAGCTCAGGATGAACCCCTGGTGCTTTCGGAAGAACAAAGTATCCCGGATGTAGAAGCCCAGGAACAAGATAAACCTTCCAAAAGTTTATCGACCTATTTGTCGGAATTGGATTTTTATATTAACGATAAGTATTTTGGTGAGGCTGAAAAACTGATTAAGGGGTTGGAACAAAAATACCCCGGGAATCAGGAATTGATCGCGAAAATTAAGAAATATGAAAATGCAAGACAGCAACAAGCTGAACCTGCAGAAGAAGTAAAAGCGCATACAGAGCCGATCGCGGTTGAAGAGGCGAAGGATTTTTTAATGGAAAGTTCTTCCAGTGGGAAACATCCAGTCGTGGGATATGATGACTCCAATTTAGAGATAGAGTTCGGGGAGCCGGAAGAGCCAATGGAATTAAAGTTGGCGGACGAAGATGAATTGTCAAGCCCCTCGGAAGTTGATTTAGATTTGAGAGTAGAAGAACCTATTAGCGGGGAGATTCCCGATTTCGGACCTCCAGAGGAACTCGAAATACCAAAAGATGAATTTCAGGATCTTGATGAGGAACCATTAACACTGACCCCAGAGGAGGAGGAAGAGGAGTTAATTGAGCCAGCCTTTGAAATTGAAAGATCCATTGCTGAAGAAAGCCACAGTGCACAGGAGTTTGAAGATTCAAAAATGGGGATAAAAGTTGAGCCCATCGAACCGCCGGAACAAATAAAAGTCGAAAAAGAGGAGGTTTCCGATCTTGAAAATGTTGATTTTGAAATAGAATTTGAAGAACCGGTGAAAACAGATGATCTTCCCCTGCCTGAAATTGATAAAGAAGAACTGATTCAATCACCGTCGGTGGAGCAAAGGGAAGCAAGTTCCGATTCACATGCGATGTCAGGAGCTGAGGAATTGGACCTGGATAGTATCATGATGGATGAAGGTGCTGCTGTTGATGCGGAGGGTCCTTTTAAGGAGATCGCAGACCAGGATCTCGGCTACGACAGCGATGAAAAATTGTTAGAAGGTGAAGCCCTGTTTATAGAAGAAGCCTATTTTGAACCCGAAAAAAGTGTTGGGGATGAAAATGAAGCCATCCTTTACTGGCTTAAAGAAGTAGAAAAACAACGCACCTCCACCATTGAAAAAAATATGATGGAAATATTTGATGAGTTTAAAAAGGGAGTAGATGAAAAAATAGGAAAGGAAGATTATGATACCAGGTATAATCTTGGGATCGCATACAAAGAGATGGGATTGCTGGAAGAAGCTATCCATGAGTTTCTTATCTCCTCCAAACATCCGTTGAAATTTTTTGATTCCGCCGGTTTACTGGGAATGTGTTTTAGAGAAAAAGGCATGTACAGTGAAGCCATTAGTTGGTTTGAGAGAGCAGCAGAAGTTCCCGACAGGAAAAAGGATGAATATCTTGCTGTTCATTATGAAATGGTATTAACATATCGATTACAAGAGGATCACGAATCCGCTAAAAAGTATGCGGAAGCTATCCTGAAAAAAGAATCCAATTTCCGAAATATTACTGAACTTTACGAAGAGATAAAAAGAAGTATTGCCTCTTAAATAACCGGACGGTGGAAACCAAGTCTCCTATTATTCAAACACCTGAAAATAAAATCCCCCCCTTTTTCAATAAGATATACAAACGATCATTAAAAAAAATAAGCATCCCCTGTTCAGATGCCAATCTAAGACAGGTAAATATCGTTTCCAATCTCCATTCAAATTTTTTCCAAACAGTTGGTTATTATAATCATAATAATTTTGAGATCGATATTTTGATCGATGAGTTTAGTGAAACCCCACCCAGGACATTGGAAACCCTCAGTGTGGAACAGGTAGAAAAGATCTTTGTGCAATTTGTGGCACTCTTTAATGTGGCTGAAGAAAAGGGACTCGATTTTATCGATTTTAGTCGATATCAACTCCAGCCCGATTATACAGTTAAACTTCCGATCCATTTAACAGGAAAAGGGGACATTAAGTTAGACCATTTACTTCATCATTTAAAAAAAAATAACCATTTTAAAGATTTGAATGAAAAAAATCATAAGTATTTATTTGAGCGTTTATCCAGGAAGTATAAATTCAACCGTCACCAGGCCTATATCTACAGGTACGATGAATTTGCTTCAACCATTTTAAATGCCTACCCTATTGAAGAGTTGAAAAGTGAATCCAACATTAAAATCAGGATAAAAACAGCCGATCCTATCCAGGAGAAAATTATCAAACTTAATTTATATAAAAAATATATCTCCAATGATATTTTTTTAATTGATGCAGCTGATTTTTCCGATAATCTCCCATGTTTCATTGCAGAACTCATTTCGGACAAACCTCGTTATAATCCCGATGACCTGGTAAAACTCATTCATCAGTTGATCCTTTATTTAAAAAAATCGGCTTTCAAAGCCCTTGTCTTAGTGATTGATCATTTAAAAACCAAAGAGGATGCTGAGTTTATTAATTATCTTCTCCATACCTCAGAAATCTCCAATATCGTTTTAGTTGTCTTTAATACCACTCATGATTTCATCGAGTATGACCTGGAATTAAAAGAAAATCCGAAAAACCTGTTGGAGGATTATCTGACGTTTGACATACCGGGTAAAGAAATTCAACTAAGTGAAGAAGAGCTTCAATGCCTGAAAATTATAAAAACCCTTCCATTTCCGATTTCCAGCCTAAAAACATCAATAAAAAGAATTTTTTCCCATCATCAGACCCATATCATTGAAAATTTAGTCCAAAAAAATGTGTTAAAGATCAGCTCGGGACGATTGGTGATAAACCACAATCTTCCAGCTTTAAATCTAAATATAGACATAAACCCAACAAACGATGAAGAGATAAAAATACTGGAATCCTACATGGGAACATTTGATTCCTTAAGTTTAAGCATAAAATATTTCATAAAAACCGGCAAAATAAAGGAATTAAACCACCTGTTAAAAAGATACCTTCGTGAGGATGCTGGTTTTGAAACGGATTTTACCGATATAAAGGGGTTTTTTTCAGGGGAGCTTGATCAGTTGGAAGAAAATATCGAATTTGTCCGGCTGCTGGTGGAGATTTTAATAAAAGAGAATGACCCTGGTTTTGCTGAGACGTTGATTCGCAGTAACCTGGATAAAGACCCGGTGTTTCTAAGACTGAAATTGGCTCATATTTACCGGTTAAGAAAGGATCGCCCCCAAATGTTTCGGTTATTGAAAGAGATAAAGGGGAAAATACCGGCCGAATTAATGGATGAATTTTATTATCTTAATTATGTCTATTATGAAAAAGTGACAGATATAAAAGAGGCGGACCACTATTTAAGAAAAATAAAAAATCCGTTATTTGTTCACCTATCCAATATAAAGCGGAGTGATCAGTATATTTATGAAGGGAGTTATAAGAAAGCCGAAAAGATTTTGTATGAAGCCATCGATTATCTAAAACAGAAGAAGTATGTGAGAGATGAAATCGATGCCAGGAATCAATTGGCCAAGTTGTTAAGGGAAAAACAGGCCTTCAGTCAGGCGGAGAAATTATATAAAAATATATTTATCAAGAGTGAGATGAAAAACTACCTGCTGCTTTCCGCCTATATTTCCGTTGACCTGGGAAATCTCTATCTCATTCAGGATGATTTTAACCAGGCAGAAGTATGGTATAAAAGAGCATTAAAAATATTTCAGAATCAGAAGAATAAAAACGGGGTGCTCCTGGCTCAATCCAACCTGGTGGAAGTGAATAAATTCAAAGGCAACTGGCAGGAGAGTAGAAGCTACCTGAAATCAATATTGATCCATGATACGGAGCGAAAGTCCATTATTTCCATGGGCATTGATTATTATAATATTGCCCACCTGGAATATTTAAAACAAAATCAATCCAAAGCCCGGGAATTTCTCCAAAAGGCCATCGAGCTCTTTGAAAAAAAGAAAGATGTCAGCCATCTTATCGATTGTGAATTGTTGAAATTGAAACTCTCTTTTTTAATCCCTCAAAAAGAGCAAATAGATGAAAGAAATAAGATAAATTTAGGTATGTTAAAAAAACACCGTAAACGGTTAACCAATGACCAGGAAATTTTGATCTCATTATTTGATATGTTAAAAGAGGGGGGTGTACCCCGTTATAAACATTCTATTATAAGAGATAAAATCAACCGGATAGAATCCAGGCCCCTTCAATTTGAAATGATTGTTTTGTTAATCAGAGGTTGTGAAATGTCGGATTTACTGGAGCCCCTGAAATCTCTATCCATGCAATTAAGCAAGAAAACCAGAAACTATTTTTACTATGAATATTATTATATTTATTTCAATAATTTACTGAAAAAAAACGAAATCCCCGACCAAAAAAAGGATATATTTATCGAAGTATATTATTTTTTCTCCAGGAATAAGCGCAAACTTTCTGATAGAATAAAAAAATATAAATCCCAATTGGATGAAAAAGATTCCATATACGATGTCTTTAAAACTGCGGAACTGGTAGGAGACTATGTCCAATGGAAAATACCTGAAGATTTTTTTAACAGCCTGTTGAAGGAAATAAAAAAAATAGTATCCGTTGACCTGGTCAAACTGGTCATTTATGAAAAAGAGACTCCCATCTTTCATTTTTTTACGGGGGCCAAATTTAAGGATTTAACCGAGGAAATTGTTACCAAAGCACTTTATGCATTAGAAAATTTAAATCTTACCACCCATGACATAAAGCAATTGTATAAAAGTAATGAAAAAGCCTTTTATTTTTATCGGAACACCAAGGTGATATTGTGGAAAATCTCCGACACCCTTTTAGGAGTTCTATTACTGGCTTTTTTGAGTGACGATTATTATGATTATGATTTTTTTGCCCGCTCCAGGGAGTTGTTAAAAAAATTCGCCCCATTGATTTACAAGTATTATGAAAATGATTTTAAATTAAACCAAAAACTGAACTGGATTATCGGTGAATCTCCTGCCATGAAGCGGTTAAAGGAGCAAATATTAAAGGTGGGCAAAGTGGATTTTTCACTCTTGATAAGAGGCGAAAGCGGGAGTGGAAAGGACCTGGTGGCCAGGGGAGTGCATCTATTAAGCAGCAGGGCTGGTAAACCTTTTATTCCTGTTAATGCGGCTGCCATACCAGAAAACCTCCTGGAAGCCGAATTATTCGGTTATAAAAAAGGTGCCTTTACCGGTGCTGCCGAAAGCAAAACCGGACTCATTGAAGCGGCTGACCAGGGGACTCTTTTCCTGGATGAAATCGCAGACCTTCCCCTCAACCTCCAGGCCAAGATGCTGCGGGTGCTTCAGGAAAGTGAAATCCGGCGGCTGGGAGAGACCAAAACCCTCAAAGTCAATTTTCGCCTGATCTCCGCCACCAATAAAAATTTAAAAGAACGAATAAAAGAGGGTCAATTCCGGGAAGATTTATATTTCAGAATCCAGGATTTAACCATTGATGTGCCGTCTTTAAGGGAAAGAGCAGAGGATATTCCCCTTTTGGCCAGCCATTTCCTGGAAAAGTACAAATTCTCCATAAAAGATGAATCCCAATTGCAGCGGGTCATCGAGTATTTAAAAGGCCGCACCTGGACCGGTAATGTCAGGGAATTGGAATCTTTTATCAAGCGTCTGATTACCTATTATCCTGATTTTGAAATGGAAGATGATGTTCAATACAACACAGAAACCGGTTTGATGGCAGCCAGGGAAAATCTGGAGAGGGCAATGATTTCCAATGCTCTCAGGGAAAACGACTGGAATAAGTCGAAAGCATCCGACGCCCTTAAAATCAGTCGCCAATACCTAACAACCCTGATGCAAAAGTATGGGATAAAGGAAAATTAGCTATTACTATAGATTTAAGCTGTAGATCAATTCTTCCTGGGATACACTGTGTTGTAATATATTTAATATCACTTTTGTTAATATGCTTATAGGGAAACACGTTACATCCAAAATAAATATATTTTTGGCACCTTTTTTAATCAATTTTCTAAAGAGATTTGAATATTTTTTACTAAGTGATATAATATGGTCTGGATTCTTAAAAGGAGATTATAATGCTTTTTGAAGATCTAGCGCTTAATAGTGTGATTTTGGAGTTGAGATATGATGAAGGACATTTGTATTGGGATAAATGTGGAGAAATGATTTTGGATATACGAAGAATATCCCCGGAATGGGAGTGGGATGGGGTTTCAACAAAATTAGCTAAATTAAAAAATCTTCGCCGAAATATGGAACTTGTGTTCAACTATAGCTATATCCGTTTAATTCAGAATGAAGTGGATAATCTAAACCAATTCAAGGAAGCAGTAGAGAAGATTACTCCACGCATTGTAGAAAAATTTAAGATAGAAAAATTTAAGCGAATAGGAAATAGATTTCAGTTTGTTCTCCCATTAGAAAATCCGGAAAAAGGCAAAAAAATTGTCCGGGATAGTACTCTTTTTGAAGTATCCGAAGAAAAGCTTGCTTTATTTGGAAAGGATTCTACTAAAACTTCTTTCGTCGTTTATATTGAAAATAAAAATCTACTTTATCGGATAGAACTTGTGGGCATAGAACGGGTTGCATTACCCAAGAATATCAAGGTTAATGAGCGATTTAACCCTAAATACGGATTGCGTATTGATGCGGATATTGCTATTATTAACGAAATAAAGTCTTCGGATTTTAATTATAGTGATTTTATTCAGGCTAACAATAAATTCCTGGAACACAATTTAGTCAAATTAATCCAAAAATGAAAAGTTAAGGAGGTGATTCTAATGATTACTACACACCCGGATACAGGGATAAATGATAGAGATGGAGGAACAGCCATAAGCTACATCCCACTTGGAGGAGTTACTCCAGGTGGAGCTGAGAATGGTCTATTACAAGACAAACATTTCTCCTCATATTCGACAATAATGCACGATGAGACACAAGAGGAATTAGAAGAATATTATAGCCCAATATTTATTACAGGCGAAGATGAAAGAACAGACATTACTCCCAGGAAAAAAATCGTTGAAATACTAAAATCTGCGATTCATTTGGTTAATGAGGTTCTGGAAGTTATTGATGATGAGATTGAAAGAATAAACACATTCTCACTTCTTAAGGAAAGAATCAGATCTATGTGGGAATTACGAGAAGATGCCAATAATAATTTTGTTGAGGTTCTGGTTCTACTGGAAGTAGCGGTCAAGAATTCGCAGTACCAGAATTATCAGAAAAAACAGTATAAATCAATAAAGGTGGTATTGGAGAAAATAAAAGAGGTATATATTACATCTCAAAAGGTAAAAGAATGTAGAAAAATATTAATGGATAATGGGATTGACCTTTTTGCTCCTATCAGGAATTGGGAGAATTATACAATTGAAATAAAGACAAACGATGCCAGAAAATAGCAAGCTATTTTTAGAAACGACTGTTCAAATTGACCGGTTCTCCTCGGATAAAAACAAAAAGGAAAAGATAGACAAACGAATCTCCCAGTTCAGTCAGACGCTGAGCTCTACTTATGTAAAAATGGAGTTCAAGAGAAGATTCATCCAGGATCTTGTATACCTCTATAATGAAGCTCTTTTAGGGGCTGAGACTTTTCCCGATGTCTTTTTCAGAATAGAAAAACTAAGGTCTGATTACCATAATAGAAAAATCAAAGGGATAATAGCAAGTTTTTCTAGATATTTCTCAGATATTGAAGATAGTGAATTACACGGACCTTCGGGAAAAATTCTCCTTGAGAAGGCTATAATTTATTTTAAGTCTTTAATAGAAAATGTCTGGGAAGATTTTAATAGAGATATTGATAAAATTTTAAGTGAAACAGATTGTTATAATGCTAAAACTGGTCCTACACTTATAGGAGAGAAATTTGATAATAGAAGTAAAATATGTAAAAAAGGGGACATAAAATGTAAGATTGTAGAATTCTTCATTCGAAATAGGGAGTCCTTTATAAAAATTTATAACAAACTCTCTCAAATGAATGGTTTAGACGATGAACAACAAAAAGTAAAGGCTGTTCTTGAAAAGGCAATAAAATATCCGGAGATTATGGCTGATCGAAAAAATTGCTGGAATTGTGGAGATGCAATAATAGCTGAAGAATCTCCTGTTGATGCAGTTTTATTTACTACAAATATAAAACATTTCGAGCCAATATGTTCAGAACTTAAGAAGAAGTGTCTAACACCTCTTGGTACCTAAATTTAACGTTAATATTATTTGATTATCTCTTTTTTTGTTTTAGGAGGTTTATAGGCCAAAATAGAAATAACTTTGATATAAAAATTTCCAGTCTTTCAACTTTTACGATAATATTATATAATGGCCTATGAAACGATTACTGTTTATTTTTCTTGATGGCGTAGGCATTGGTGAAGCTTCAAACAATAATCCCTTTTATGCTGCTCAAGCCGATTTCCTTCCGTTTTATTCAGGTGAAAACACCCTGCCGGATGGAACGCCTGTAAAAGCCATTGACTCTGTGCTGGGAGTCGACGGTTTACCCCAAAGCGCCACAGGACAAACCTCTCTTTTTACAGGGGAAAACATCCCTGCTGTGTTAAAAGAACATAAAGGCAGTTATCCCAATAAATTGATGCGAAAAATAATCAAGGAAAAAAACATTATTTCACGATTAAGAGCAAAAAAACGCAACGCCGGGTTCATCAACGCCTATCCTTTCTTTTCTGAATTTTTCACCAATGACCATATAAACATCCGTGAGGATGGCAGCTTTTTTTTTTCCAATGAATTCCCTCCACTCTTCAAAAGAAGAATCTCAACCACCACCTGCATAATGATAACAAATCATCTGAAACCCTTTAATGAAACCGATATCATCGAGGAAAATGCCATTTACCAGGATTACTCCAATTACTCCCTGATACAAAGGATAAAAGAAGCAAAAAAAATGGGACAATTTAAAGAATTGGCAGAAAAATTAGATGTAAAATTGCCCCTGTTCAGCCCTGAAAAAGCAGCAGGGATTCTATTTAAGACCTTTCAACGATATGATTTTATTCTCTATGAGTATTTTCAGACGGATGTCTATGCTCACCGCCATACCTTTGCCGACAGGGTTCAGTTAATAAGAAAGTTAAACCGGATGCTTGGAAAACTTATATCACTATTGGATAGAGAACGTGACACAATGCTGTTGACCAGTGATCATGGTAATATTGAAGATAACACCACCCGTACCCACACGCGAAACCCTGTTCCCCTGGTGGTATGGGGAAATCAAAACCATCGATTAAGAAACAACATCAATAGCCTGGTGGATGTGACACCCGCAGTGGAACGATTTTTTGAAGAGAAATAAAATGAAAAAAGAACAATAAGGAGTATGCAATGAAAAGTTATCGAAAGGAATTATGGTTTGAAACAAAAACGAGACGTCAGTTAATCAATATTACTCCCACTGTGGAAGAGTGTCTCAGGGAGAGTGGTGTAAAAGAAGGCTTTGTCCTGTGTAATGCCATGCACATCACAGCCAGTGTGTTTATTAATGATGATGAATCGGGTTTACACGGCGATTTTGAAAAGTGGTTGGAAAAATTGGCGCCTGAAAAACCCTATTCTCAATACGGCCATAATACCTATGAAGACAACGCAGATGCCCATTTAAAGAGAACCATAATGGGTCGTGAAGTGGTGGTGGCTGTCACCGATGGAAAATTGGACTTCGGCCCCTGGGAACAGATTTTTTACGGTGAATTCGACGGAAAAAGAAGGAAACGAGTGCTGGTTAAGATTATCGGTGAATAGCACAAAGCGCACAGCGCATAGCGCGCAGTGAAGAACCCAGGGCACAGTGCAGAGAACGAAGGCGGGGATATAATCTTCGCAAACGCAAGGGAAAGCATTATGAAAAAGAAATTAAAAAATGTTGGTTTAATCATCGTGGATATGCAAAATGATTTTGTTTTGCCAGATGCCCCGGCATCCATTGCCGGTGCCTATGATACCCTTCCTCTAATTCAGAAGGCATTGGGAATATTCAGGCAGAATCAATGTCCTGTGTTTTATGTGGTGCGTCACCACAGGAAAGATGGAAGTGATGTCGAGTATTCCAGGCAGAGGGATTTCCTAAAAAAGGGCGGCTATGCCATTCCTGCTACACCGGGTTGTGAAATCGTGGACTCCTTGAAACCATTGGCCGGAGAATACATTATCGTGAAGACTCGGTTTAGCGCATTTATGAACACAGAACTGGATTTTATCCTTCGACGAATGGGTGTTACCCATATTGTGGTTTGCGGCACCCAGTATCCCACATGTGTTCGAATGACTGTTTTTGATGGCATCTCATTCGGTTACCATGTCACGCTGCTAACCGATGCGACTTCAGCACAAACACCGGAAATTGCCGCTGCCAACATCCTGGATATGAAAAATATTGGTGTTCAGTGTTTAACCGTAGATGAGTTTGAGGCGTTGTTATTATGAAACTTCGATCCGATTTCGACCACTTCTTTTAGCTTTGTAGAGTGCTTCATCTGCTGCGGCAATCAGAGAATCGGGTTTCTTACGGATGCTGGGTATAGTGGTGGCTGTTCCAAGGCTGATGGTGACATAATCGCTGATGGTTGAAAGGTCATGGGGAATTTCAGCAGATTCAACTTTTTTTCGCAATTTCTCAGCAATTAAGGTGGTTCCCTCTAAATTTGTTTCCGGTAGAATAACAACAAACTCTTCTCCTCCATATCTTGCTGCCATATCTCCAGGTCTTGTTAAAACCTCTTGCAGCAGAGGGGCGATATTTTTTAGGCATTCATCGCCGGCTTGATGTCCGTAATTATCATTATAGGCCTTAAAAAAGTCGACATCAATCATAATCAATGATAAAGGGAGTTTATTTCGCCTGCTTCTTTTCCATTCTTTTTCAAACGTTTCCATAAAATAGCGTCTATTGGCAACCTCGGTCAGAACGTCGTAATTGGCCATGTGTTCTAGTTTTTTGTTGGCCTCGATCAGTTTTTCGTTGACTCTTTTGAGTTCCTCCTCAGCCTGTTTTTGTTTAACAATATGCCCCCATTCCCTTAGGGCACGTTGGACGATACGCGGCATTGCTCTTAAGGTTATATCAGATTTGACAACATAATCCACTGCACCTGCTTTCATGGTTTCAACTGCCACTTCTTCATCCCCATAGCTTGTCATAATAACCAGGGGGAATTGAGGGACCTCTTTCTTCGGTAATAGCAGATCGATCCCTCTCCCATCCGGTAAAACCAGGTCTGAAACAATGATGTCTGGACAGGTATTGGACAGATACTCCCACGCCTCCTGCAGGGTCGTGGCCATTTCCAGTTGGAAACGGTCTTCCTGTCCTTTGAAAGCCTTCTGCAACAGCTTTGTGTGGCCTTCATCATCTTCAACCAGAAGAACGACTGTTTTGTTTGTCATGAATTAATCCAACAAAAATTGTTTTTCTACATAATATTATAGTATAAGGATTTTTTAGAAGAATTCAATAGGAAAGTTCTACTTTTTTTATACTTATGCTAAGTTTGCCAGGCTGTCTACAAATTGATAGTACTGGATCGGCGCCTCTTTGACAAAAATACCAAGCTGGTTGAGGCTCCGCAGCGAATTTTTCCGTCGGAGCCATTGAACAGTTCCTGTAATTTTTACCTCTTTTCCAGAGATTTCAAATGATATATCTATGTTCCGGCTTTTTGGTAAGAATGCGGTAGACACCTCTAAACCTCGGCTGGATAGATTGCGCACTACCCCCATTTTGCCGCACACGCGGGCCAATTGATGCGTCTTTACTCGCTTACTTACTCGTTTTTCCATATTCCGATCTCCTAAAACGGACATCATCTTATATTTATTATTATATACTTTTTTTTACAATATTTCAACAAAAAAATGAAAAAAGAGCGGTTTAAAAATTTGGCTGTGAATTTAGAATATGATTTCTTGACATCAAATATTAATAGGGTATAATGGTGCTTAAACCTAAAGGAGTTAAATAATGATTAAACCACATGGTTCCGACCGTTTAAAACCCTTATATGTTATGGACGAAAACCAACGCAAAGAGTTACTAAAGGAAGCTGAAAGCCTTCCTTCTGTAGTCGTCACCTCTGCAGCAGCAGCCAACGCGGTTATGCTGGGAAGCGGGTATTTCACACCTCTTTCCGGCTATATGAATCTGGCAGATGCTTTCAGTGTAGCAGAAAAAATGGTTACTGTTTCCCTGGACGGCCTGTTCTGGCCGGTACCGGTGTTGAACCTACTGAAAGACACTTCACCCATTGACAATGCCAAACGGTTTGCCCTGCGCGATCCCAATGTGGAAGGGAATCCGGTATTGGCCATTCAAGAGGTGGAAGCCATTGAGGAAATTCCCAAAGATAAAATGGAATTCATCACGGAGAAGGTCTTCAGAACCACAGATAAGGCTCATCCCGGTGTGGCAACCTTCCATTCCATGGGACATTATGCTGTTTCCGGTAAAATCCAGGTATTGAACTTCTCCTACTTTGAGACAGATTTTCCCGGTACATTTCGGACGGCTTTCCAGATCCGTGAAGAAATTTCGAAACAGGGATGGGAAAAGGTGGTGGCTTTCCAGACCCGGAATCCCATGCATCGGGCTCATGAGGAGTTGTGCAAGATGGCCAAAGAGGCGACAGGGGCAGATGGTATCCTCATCCACATGCTGCTGGGGAAGTTGAAAAAGGGCGATATCCCGGCAGATGTACGGGATTCTGCGATTCGCAAAATGGTGGAGCTTTATTTCCCGCCCAACACGGTATTGATCACTGGATATGGGTTTGACATGCTCTATGCCGGTCCAAGGGAAGCGGTGCTTCATGCGATTTTCCGCCAGAACAGCGGCTGCACCCACCTGATCGTGGGACGCGACCATGCGGGTGTGGGCAGTTATTACGGCCCCTTTGATGCACAGACCATTTTCGAGGAGGACGTACCCAAAGGCGCCCTGGAAATCGAAATCTTTAAAGCAGATCATACGGCCTGGTCCAAAAAATTAAACAAAGTGGTAATGATGAGTCGGGTTGAGAATCACACCAACGATGATTTTGTCTTTTTGTCTGGCACCAAAGTCCGGGAAATGCTTTCCAATGGAGAATCGCTGCCCGAAGAGTTCAGCCGGCCTGAAGTGGCAGAAATCTTAGGAGAATTCTACCGCTCCGAAGCTGGAAAATAAAGTAATATTCCACATGTTATATTTTATATTTTTTTAGTTTTTCATAGAGCGCAGTCCGGCTAATATTCAACTCTTTTGCAACACGGGTTTTGTTCCACTTATGTTTCTCCATAAGCATTAAAATTCTTTTTTTCTCCGACTCTCCAGACTCCAGGGTTATTGGTCCATGTTCCCTATAAAACGTGATAATTTCATCTTTTAATGAGTCCACATCGATCATATCGCCACTTTCTGAAATGGCGATCATCTTTTTGATTTCATTTTCCAGTTCACGGATATTTCCAGGCCAGTCGTACATTTCCAGGGCGTTTATCACCTCTTTAGAAGCACCTCTGATATTGATTTGATTTTTTATGGAAAAAATTTTAACAAAATGATTCACCAAAGGAACAATGTCTTCTTTTCTTTCTTTTAGAGGTGGGATTGATAATGTAACATGGGCGATTCGATAATATAAATCTTGCCTCAATTCTTTTTTTAATAACAAATCCTTTATATTCTTATGGGTCAGGCAAATGATTCTCAAATCAATCCTTATCAATTGATTGCCCCCCAGTCTGAAAAAATGTCCTTCCTGGATGACTCGCAGTAATTTTTTTTGCAGGCTTAAAGGCATATCTCCAATTTCATCAAGTACCAACGTTCCCCCAGAGGAGAGCTCCAATTTTCCTATTCTAAGGTTCCTTGCATCGGTAAAGGCCCCTTTTTCATGGCCGAATAATTCATCCTCCATCAGGTTTTCAGGAATGGCGGCACAGTTCAAAGCCACAAAATTACCTGCGCTTCTTTTTGATTTATAGTGAATAAATTTTGCTAACAATTCCTTGCCTGTTCCGGTTTCCCCTTCGATGATAACAAAAAGATCACTAGCGGCAATCTTTTCGCACTTTAACAATAGATTTAACATCTGTTGATTGATTGTAATAATCTCAGGTATTTGTTTCTCTCCTGTTATCGTTTCGGTTTCCATATTATGTTCAATTAGAGAATGGATGATGGAAATTTCCACAGATATATCTTCTAAAAAATAGACAGTTTGTTCAGAGATCGAAATATCTGTATCTGCCTGTACCAGGTATAATAAAACCAGCTGCTTGCTGCGATTGCTTAGAATAATGGGAAAGGAACAAAAATATAAAGAATCTATGGATGTATTATTTATAAAAACTCTTTGAAAAAAACCTTCAAATTTTAATATCTGATTCACAAAGGGTTGAAGTGTTTTTTCATAGTTCCATTCGGATTCAATTTTAATGCGATTGTCTAATTTTGAGAGTAGTAACAAACATCCTTTTTTTAAGGTATGGCTTAACAGCTTTTTTGCGTGTTTAAAAAGGTCAATGGATTCCTGCAGTTTAAAACCGATTTGGAGCATTTCTACCAGGGGTTCTGAGTACAAGAGGCTGATGGCTTCTTGCGTTTCATCTTCCCTGGGAGAAATAATATTTGATATCTTATTTAAGACAGGATGGACTTTCTCTGATAGAACCAATTCCTGTGGATTCCCTTTTTTTAAAAAAAAGTTAATATATCCGATTCGAAACCATTGGTTCAGTTTTACGGCTGCTTTTCGGATTTTAGTGGATTGGATAAAGATGCCGTTGGTTGAGTTCAAATCCTCGATTACGATATGATCTTTAAAAACATTTATCTTTGCATGTTTGGAGGATATAAACGATTCATTCAAGTAAAAGTTGTTGTCTGTTGACCTTCCCAAAAAAATGGTTTGTTTGTCCAGGGGAAATTTCTTAATAAACCCTTTTCTAAAATATAACAGATAAAGCATAATCAGTCGACTCTCAATTTTTTCAAACGATTTATATTCCCAATCTTCATAACTTTTTTATATCATAAAAATAACATTTTTTCAATACAATTTTTCTTTACAACTTTGCAACTTTACAACTTTACAATTTGTAAACCTTCAATGTGTCAAGGTCCAAGTCCGAATCCCCGGAAATAAGAAGGAGTCGAAAAAACAAGAGTGGAAACCGTTGATATAAAGACTTTTTACACGCTACAGGATACGAAAAAAAAGTTTTCAAATTGGCATAGAAATTGCATACATAAATTGTGGATTTGAATAGAGAACAAGGAGGTTATGATTAAAATGTTTACTAATACTAAAATGAAAGGACATAGCAAGCGGGTGAAGCCAATCGTGATGATTGGCACAATCATCCTGGCAGTATCCATGATCTGTATCAGCATCAGCGGCTGCAAAGGTAGTACTCCCCAGGTGCTGGAGACGATCTTTGCTAATATGGCTCAGACCCAGTGGAGTTTGAATTATACCAGTAGTACGGGAAAAATTGAGGTTTTCCTGGTGGGTGAAGGGATTGGAGACATTATACTTGATACCATTGCGATGAAGGGCGATAATCCGTCAGCCGAACCTCTAAAAGCGGATTCAACTAGCTTTGAGGGCGACCGTGTCATTGCCAGGTTTCCAAAGAACCAGGTAATATCCTTGCTGTTAAATCCGACTTCTGGCAGTACCCACATTCTTACAGTGGTTTTCTATATGAGTCAAAGAAACGAGCCCCAGGAAGTAATCACTCAAATCACCATTAGCAGTGAAAGTGGCGAAGCGCTTACCCTGGAGATTGATCCTGCAGAATGGAATTTGAACTTCACCCATAGTTCGGGAACCGTTGAAGCGTTTATCCGGGGAGAAGGGATCGATGCGATCGATCTCAATTCCTTCCAGATGATGGGTGATAATCCCTCATCATTGGACGAGCCTTTATCAGCCATTTCAGCCACCCGCCAGGGCGATCATATCCACGCCCGGTTTCCCAAGAACCAGGTAATAGACCTGCTGTTAGATCCAGCCATCGGAACCACCCACACCATCATCGTGAGCTTTGTCGAAACCGATGGAACCGAGCGCCTGGAGCTGACCGCTGAAATTACCATCATCGAGGACGAGGATGATGATGGAATCGATCCCTCAGAGCTTACCCTGGAGATTGATCCTGACGAATGGAGTTTAAACTTCACCAAAAGTTCGGGAACTGTTGAAGCGTTTATTATGGGAGAAGGTATCGATAAAATCGACCTTAACTCCATCCAGATGATAGGTGATAATCCCAATGCCGTGCCATTATCAGCCAATTCAGCGAGGCTCAAGGGAGACCATATCCATGCCCGGTTTCCTAAGAATCAGGTAATAGACCTGCTGTTAAATCCAGCCGAGGGTACCACCCACACCATTATCATAAGCTTTTTGGAGATCGATGGCACCGAACGCATGGAACTCAGCGCTGAAATCACCATCGAGGAGGATGAGGACGACGATGATGAGATCGATCCCACAACGCTGACACTCCAACTGGCTCCTCCCCAATGGAATATGAACTTCTCCAAAAACTCAGGCACTGTCAATGCCCTTATTCGGGGCCAGGGAATTGAGAACATTGACCTGGATACCATCGAAATGATGGGTGATAATCCCGACGCAGCGCCATTACCTGCTATTTCGGCATCTCTCCAGGGGAATCATGTCCAGGCCCGTTTTCCCAAGAACCAGGTACTCGATTTGCTTTTGAATCCCTCTTCCGGCACCGTACACATCGTCACTGTAACTTTTGAGGGGAACCAGGGTGGTGGGCGCCTGGAAGTCAGCACCGAGGTCACTATCACCGGAAAGTCAGATTGAGTAAGTAGTAGTAGTGAATAAATAGTTCAGACGACAGAATATAGAGGTGCAACGAGTGCGAGGGCAGCGCGTAACGTTCTGTTACTTATTCACTGCTACGTGACGTCTACACGATCGCTCAATTCTATAGTAAGCCTGCCCTCGTCGCTCATGCGGGTGGTCACCTCCTCATGATTGGGGTTGGTTTCATTTAAAATGATGGGTATTATTCGATCGCCTATCCTGATGGTCAGTTTGACTTCGTAAAGCCATTTTACACCTTTATGATCAGCTGGAATCTGGCTTGGATAGGAGAACGAGAAGGTTTTTTGATCGGGATTTTCGACCGTGTAATTCTTCGAATAAATGGACAGTCCTCTCCAGGTATATTTTTTGCCCTTTACAAACAGTTTATAACCAAGCCACCCTTTCCTACCTCTGCAGCCCCCAAGCCAGTTAGACCCACAGCCTTGTAGATGTGCGTCAACCAATACACAGCGTTTGCCTGATGGTCGAACGGCATTAACCCGAGAACCGCAATTGGATGACGTTACTTCATAGCGAAAGTCTACAACCTCCCATTCAGAAGGCAGACACCACTGCTTATCAATGCTGTAGTTTGATTTGCAGTTGTTATCTTTCTTGTAATAGGGAAACGTCATTTTTTGATGGGTAGGCAGTTTAGCTCTTGGGACTATTTTTACGTTCATTGAATATTCTACAGGGGGTGATACGATAAAGCTCAACGACTGCTCGCGATTCATGCTGGACACCTTAGCCTTACTTGCTTTGGATTCGCATTTGTAAAGTAGACATGCGATTTTAAAGGCTTTCTCTGTGCTCACATCCTTGAAAAGTACAGCCGGAACCCGGACGGAAATTTCATTTGCAGTGAGGCTAAGAAGCTCGATGGATTTGTCTCCCAGTTTGATTTTCGGGTCACCATAATTAAGAAAGTTTCCCCTTAGCTTGAAATAATATTCATTTTTATGGTTTTCCAGCTGCAGCTTTCTGGGGGTTGCGTAAACCAACCGTGGGATATGGTGTCGGCAGGGTAATGCATAAAGGGTATTGTATGCTAGGATATCAGCTTCTGCTGCGGTAATGTAGGCAAGCTCTTGCAATCCTTCTGTGGCTAGTTTTACGAATCTTTCTGCCTGCTTAATAACAGTCTGTACATCTTCAATGAATCTCAATTCGGTCTCTTTAAGGCGATCAAGCGTATATTCCAGCTTATCTCCAAGTATATCGTCAAAATCAGTGAGAACGTTCTGGAGGTTGGCTTGCAACTGAGCCCCAATGGACTTAATTTCACCTGACGCATTCCGAAGCGTTGCGTCTAAATCAGATAGAATCTCCTTCAATGTAATCTGAATCGCCCCGACGGTGATTGGTCCGATTGGCCTGGGTATCTTTTCAATATCAGGCGAGAATCCCAGTTTTTCCGGTGACTCATTCATTTTGACCACATCCAGAGAGGAGACATAGTCCTCATGCAATTGTTCCAGCAATCGATACTCCAGGGAATCAAGAGTTCTATACTCCAAAGAATCACCAATGGCTGTTTTTGGTGCTTTTTTAGGCTGAGTGGCAATTGACTTATCCGGGCTGCAAGGGACACAGCAGCCGGAGGTGATAAGCATGATTACCAAAAGACTACCAATGCTGAAGAGTAGTCTCTTGCGCAAATTGAATAATGTTTGAATCATTTTTCCTCCTTTTCTTTTTTTATTATCTCCTAAAAATTTCCTCTATAACCATACCATTTATAGAAAAATTTTTCAACTTGTTAAAAAAATTTTTTTATATTATAATTTAGAATGTAACGTAAAAAGCTTTATGAAAAAAATGAGAAAAGAAGAGCCCACAGAACACACAGAATGCTACTCTGCGGAGTGGCTCCGCTACGAAGCATGAGAAACACAGAAAAATTAGAGGGCGATTATGATAAAAAAAATTCTGTGTGTTTCTGTGTATTCGTTATTACGTGGGCTCTAAAAACGATAAGGAGATAAAGATGAAAAAAGTAGTTATCGCTGCGTTAATCGTTTCATTTCTTTTTGTTTTTGTAACTGCCGATCAAAAAGAAACGGTTCAAAAAATCTACCAACTCTACGGCCAGAAGAAGTATGATGAGGCCCTTAAGATGGCGGAAAAGGCAATGAACGATTTTGGCACGTCTCAAAAATTAGTGCAAATAAAATACAATATACTGATAAAACTGGAAAAACACGATGAGGCATTGGCCTTTATCGATGAGGAAATCAAAAAATCGGGTGAGACAGAAGAATTGATTTCCGCCAAATTCAAATTATTGTACCGGCAGGGCAAGCTGCAAGAGGCACTGAAGGCAGCGTTGAAAAAGGATAAAATCGCTAAAACCAAATCCCCCTGGGACTGCATAAGTATTATGCATGTTCATTTGCGATTGGGCAATAAACAGGAAGCGTTGGACTGGCTTCAAGAGGCAGTGAGCCGGGGATTTATCAGTTACCGGATATTGGCCGGGAAGATGTATGAATCGCTCAGTAAAGAGAAGCGATTTTATGAAATTATTGAGACCATCAAAGTGGCCATTGGCCTGGGAAATCCGGCCAGGAATTTTACAGTCCAGTTGCTCTCCGGAGAAACGTTCACTCTCTCACAGCAGCGAGGGAAAGTGGTACTGGTGGATTTCTGGGCCACCTGGTGCGATTCTTGCAGAGAGGAGATGCCCCAATTAAAAGATTACCACAACGAATTCAAAACAAAAGGATTTGAAATAATCGGCATTAGCCTGGATTCCAGTGAAGAAAGGTTAAAGGAATATATCAAGGAGAATAACCTGGAGTGGAAATTTTCCTTTAGTGGAAACGTATGGAAAGACGAGACTGCGATGCGTTACAGTGTGAATTCGATCCCCTCCCACTGGTTGATAGATAAAAATGGGATTTTGCGCTCCTTTGGTCTAAAAGGAGAGAAGCTGCACGGAGCGATTGCCCTCTTGTTGGCAGAATAAGCGTTTGAAGTGCCTAAAGTGCCTAAAGTTAAGGTGGCGCTACGCGCCATATACCTTTTTAGCTCAAAAAAGGTATCGCGCCAATTCATTGGCGCACCAAAACTTTAGGCACTTTAGCTCACTTTAGGCACCTTAGGCACTCTACATTATTTTCTGGCAAGATTTTACTCAGAGGTATAAGCTATCGGGGTTCTTCTCCTCCTTTTTTTAGATTGAGATGAATGGAGGAGGTTGCAGCAGCGCCGTCGGAATCGCGCACCTCAAATACAATTTGTACAAAGGGTGACGGTTTTACTGTAGATGCGGTGCTCTTCTTTTCCCGGGTCGGATATGCCTCGTCTTTCCGTTGGGTAATCGATTCGGATTCGATTAATCGGCCCTCATCTTCAGCCGATATCTCCTCGATATACCATTCAATGACTCCGGTACGGGGATCCATCACGATCCCCCGGTTTAATGGTGACAGGAGTCGATAGGTCAGAAGGTCGCCATCCGGGTCCGTGGCATTAATGGTATAGCGAAATTCCCCAGGGATATTAAAACTCCCTACCTCCGAATAATTGATAATAGGGGGAGAATTGGAAATTTTTATTTCTCGACTTAACGCGACTTTTGATTTTAATTTGCCTCTTGTAGCTATCACCCGACAGTAGACAGTATCGCCTTTTTTAAAATATTGCTTATCCAGCAGTTTCTTATTCCCATTGGGAACAGGCTGATCATTAACAAACCATTGATAATTAAAGGTGATATACTGGGGGAGGCCATACTTTAATTCCGGCAGTGCCCGTACAAAATTGGAAGAGGTAGGAGCGGGTGGATCGATTTCAACTTTGGTGATTTCCGGGTGTATGCTGGGGCGAACCTTCTGCTTCTGCACCTGCTTTCCCCCTTTTTCCTCTTTTTTTGAGCAAAAAAAAGTGACGGAAAATAAAACAAAAATGATTAATGTCAATACCAATAATTTTCCTATCCGATTCATAACATTCTCCTTTACTCTACCATAAGGAATTCTTTTTTACGTCATTAGGTCTGTTACGTGTGTATGTGGTTTATTTCTAATCACTTATCATTCGATCATTCTTTTACTGACTGTTTGAAAAAGTTCATTGTGACCACTTTTTTTATCTTTCCACCGCCACCGTCATCCACCCCAATGATAAATTTAAGTATTTCGGGAGTGTTCTCATCCAGGGTGCAGGTGATAACCCCTGTTGAAGGGTCAATCTGTACATCCACTGGCAGTGCCTCTTTTTCCAATGAGAACGTCAATGGGTCCCCGTCCGGGTCTTCCGCTTTCACTTTTAGGGAATACGTGCCAGGTCCTTTGACCTGGGGAAAGCTGACTTCCTTGATAACTGGCCTGGAATTCACGATTTGAATCGTTTCGGTGCGTTTTTTTGCAATCAATTGGCTATCCTGGTAAAGCAGTACATCGGTAAATAAAACATCCCCTTTTTTAAAGGAAGCAGAGGGGAGGGTGTTTTCTCTTGTTTCTTTCATTTTTTTCCCATTTTTCCAGCATATGAAGGAAAGATATTGATTCTCTTTTAAGGGTTCCCGGGTTTCCACTTTGATTTTCATTTCAGAATCTGCACGGGCGATTCGGGAGGCGTAGTAAGCCTTTTTTATCATTCCTACACCTGGTTTACTTTGTGTGGTACTGCTGTTTATACGGGTTTGGGTAGAGGTTCGGGCAGGGCTGGTTCGGTCATGCTTCTTTTGGCTGGTCAAGTCAGTGGATGTGGATTCATCATCATCATAATCCGTTTGACCACTGCAGGAGACCAGCCCTGCCGTCACCAATATCATCGTAAGCAGCATCATCAGGAGGATGATGGATGGAGTCTGGCGCTGTAACCGTAATCCAATGGACCTTTTTTTTGTATTTGTCATTGTCATCTCTTTTTTTCTTTAAAGTAGAGAATTTCTCCTGCATGGGGGAATCTATGCTCTTCTGTTTCAAAACCCTCAGATCCGGAGTCCCCGCCAGGAACATCGGCAACGTCTCCAGAGGTTGAGGTATAGAGGATATATCCCTGGCCGCGATAAATCCCGCCGCCAGCGATCCTGCCTGTCTCTTTTGAACCTCCCATCTGTTCAACTTGATCACCGATTGTACAACCAGAAGCCCATATATCGTACAGTTTCATGAGACCTTCACCAGGAACGGCACAGGGATTGTCGAGGGCGGAGGTATCAATCGATTCCGGAGGTTGATAGGTGTTAAATATAATATGGGGGACATAATTGTCGTCTGGAAGAACAATGGGTTCAGGATCGAATAGTTTCTCAGCATCATCCGGGAACGTAAAGAACCATCCGTTTTTTTCTGCGGTCAATCCTTCTCCGGCTGGTATAGTTAAGGTGCCGTCAACCCAGTATGAGCTCAGGTCATCCAGGGAAGTAAACGTGTTATCAGTAGTACCATTATCTCTAATTGAGAAAAAGTGTCCTTTTTCAGGATCGGTTCGGGGCCTGTCCCGGTCACCAGTGCCAAAAGATACCCAGCATTGAAAGCAATTGTTGTAGTGAACGCTGGGTGAAAGGTAAATGGGGTCATATGCACGGTGAGCAACAACCTCCCCCAATTCAAACGTTCCAACGTCGATAGAAAGCGTCAATGTTTTGTTGGCAATTGCGGTAATGTAGCCCTGGGCATTGGAGGTCATTCCCCGTATCCGTTGACCCACAGAAAAAACTTTCGCTACAACGGTGATTTGATCCCCATCGATATTTGTGATGGTGGTGGAATTCGAGGTACCATTATCGGGAATAATGGTTTTGTACATGTTGGCGGTTTCCCATAAGGTAAAATCTTTATTGGATATGTCGGATTTGAAGAGATACCCACCAAGGTTCCCGAAATAAATGGCATCGACGTAACCGTTGTTGTCCTTATCCACCAGTGTAAGGGATGAGGGGATGGGGAAATTAAAGGAGGGGTCATCAGTTAACAGTTGGTTGTCGGTATTGTCGGTATCCCCATCGCGATCGTACCCCATCATCCAGATGAGGTTTCCGTTTGAGGCATCCACCACAAAAATGGCTTTGCCTTTATAATCGTCTGAATTCTCCTCGTTAAAGGCGAATCCACCGGGTAGAACAGCAACCCATTTTTCAATGACCTGGGTGCTGTCAGAGGGATCCTCTATCAATATTTTCCCGATGGCTGCTTTTCCCCAGCTTTGTCCGCTGTAGATTGGGTGCTTAAATTTCCAAAGCATTTTTGGTACAGTGGAGTACTCAGTGACATCCATTGCATAATAGGCATTCCCGCCTCTGCGCAAACCAAAGACAACAATCGTGCTCCATGTTGGATAAGTCTCAGTTGCTTTTGTATAGTAAATATCTTCGGCAGTTATACGACCGTCCACAGTGTAGGTATGCTCATGATCGATCACGATCTTTCGTAAGGAGAGCAAGACCTCATCCGGGATAAATCCCCAGACTTCCATTCCGGCTTCCCTCTCATCCTCGTGAACGTCATCATCTGCAAGAAACATATGGAATATACCGTCATTGGTTCCGGTAAATAATACCTTTCGCCGGGTTTTGTGGTTTTCATAAAAGTTGTAATATCTCTCGCCTGCCGGGTCCAGGGGGTTGAGGGTCCTTATAAACGTTTTTCCAAAGGGCGGCGGTCCCACATATGACACATCGGAATGAAATATATCGGAGAGCTTTCGGTCGTTCAATTTTGAAATAATCAGGTCAGTCTCAGTATCACAGGTGGCACATTCATTTTCTAACCAACTTAGACAGGGTATTCCACCACTGGCTGTCAGGCAGTCGGTCTCTGTATCATACACATATTCATCTGCTGTTACACCATCTATGCCATTGGCATCAAATCCCCATTTATCTTCAAAGAGTAATGGCTTTAATGTGACTTTATTGATGGCATCAAAAGCGATATTGGTGGTAGTATCCGGTTCGTGCGTATACAGGGTCCTGGAATCCGGGATCTTATCTGCAGCATCCCATTTATGACCGGTGGACAGTTCTAACCAGCGCTCACAAAGTGCTCCATTGCTGGCAGTCCTGCATTCCATTTCTGTATCATATATGAATTCATCAATCGTCACGCCATCCACACCGTCAGCATCAAATCCCCATTTATCTTCCAATATGAAGGCCAATAGATGACCATCCCACATCGCGCTTGCCTGGGAAGGCATAAAGTACCCGACATAAGAGACTGTCAAATCTGTATTGGTGGTGGTGGCGGTTCTCTTGGGTGCTGTAATAGAGGAAAAGGCAAAGTTCCTGAGTATAATACCGGTTATTACGCTTTGGAAGGCCTGGACCAGTTCCTCGTAATTGCTGGCGGTATAATAGGCACCGTCACCATTAACAGCCGTTTCCCTGAGTAAATCGTTGTCTATGGCGAATCCGATGGCGTAGGTATAGATATTCTGATCGCCCGGCCACCCGTCTATCGGATCACTACCATAATACGCATCCGGGAAGAGGTCCTGGTGTCGGATGAAGTATGCAACATCGTCCAGGTAGTCTGATCCGCTGTCGTAGTACCAACAGGTGTAATTGGGACAATATGTACCCTCTGGATCATAAGGGCTCGGAACGCCCGAGGTGCCTTCATTACTATCCAGGTCTCCCCAACCGTCATCCGGGGACCATTCTTCAAATGTGGTATACCCCTCGGTCCGTTTGACTGGTTTGGTTGTAAACATTGATCCGTAAAATCGGCCGTCACCAGTGAATCGATCCATGGTGGATTCACCATCTGTCATGATGATCACATAGTTATTCTGACACCAGTGTTCGATAGCGTGGACCGGAGAATAGTAATTCACGGGCCAGTAGTCCTTTTCGCCTGAAGGCCCGGGTTTGTAGTATTTCCAGACATCTGCGAGGGCCTCGGACAGGGGCGTCCAGTCTTCTGCCGCAATGTCAGCCACCATATTATTGTAGGCCACCAGGTCACTGGCAAGGTCATTTGAAGGGGTTACTTCATCCAGCAAGTCCCCGCCTCTATCATAGTCGAACTTGAACAACCCAAGGTTGACCATTTCATTGGACACGGTTGCCACTCGACAGATCACTTCCCTTGCCACCTGGATTCGGGTGAAACGATGCTTGATGCGGAGATGGCCTGGCGTCACACAGTCTGATACCCACCACGATTCCCAATCCGGGTTTCCATAGTCACTGGGTTCCTCGGGTGGTGGGGTAAAGTTGACATCAAAGGTCCCGTACGTGGAGAAATGGGAGACGGCGGCACGATGATTATCCGTGGCGTGAATAAACAGCCACTGCAAGTAATTATTGTCATAACGGACGTAATTGCCATTATCTACAGTACCATAAAGTTTTACACATACCGGAGTCCAGTCCTGGTCGTCAGGAGCCTGCTGAAAATAACCACCGTTGGGAGTAATGGGACCACCCACAATATCTTCAAGCTCAAACCAGGGGTTACCGTCCTTCAGGTATTTACTTTTAAGAGTGGCAATAGCAGAGTAGTATGGAGAGGCGGTGTCGCGGAACATAACTTTATCCCCTACACGAAAATAGCTCCATCCATAGCTTCCTGACTGAAAATTATTCGGGGTGCCGTCACTGGCATAACAACCGGTCCAAAAATGTTTTCCATCCCAATACTGCAGTTCACTCTGGCTGAACTCCCTGGCATTGCCAGCCACAATCCATCGGGCATACCATCCTGTCCGACCGATACTGGTAGGAGCACTGTTAACGTAACCGGGGTAATCGATTTTCGGGTCGAAACCGTCGTCGGTGGTTCCGGCAATCCCGTCCGCACCATATTGGGGATAAAAAATGGCGGTGTTCATGGAACCGGAACTATCCATCAGTACTACCACATTGGGTTTCACCTCGAATGCTGCAAAATCTAACCCCATAAAAAGTTCTTTATCATCCGGTTCTACTTCTATATAGAAGCCACTGATCATTAAAACCAGGAGAATTATTAATAATTTGTTATATTTTTTCATATTTCACCTCTTTTTATATCCATATCCAATCGTAGTGGATGTGTTAATATGCTATAGGCGCAAGGGAGAATATGCCAGCTTCGATTTGCGAATAACCTTTGCGCCTCCCCATGGCTGCCTCAGCAGTAACCACGACTTTAACCGCAAAAGACGCAACCGGGCTCTGAGTGCCTATTGACAGGCCGGAGGGTTGATGGGGGGGGAATCCCTCATCCCGCTGCAAAGACTGCGGCTCATTTTTTTGCAAGTTATAAAGACTGCCTGTAATATAATAACGCTGTACTCCATCCGTTTCCATAAGGGTATCGGAAGGGGATTTGGTAATAGCGGCCACAGCTTCGTAAGAGGTCTGGGTCATCTCATAGCGAATCTCCTCAATACCTTGCAGAGCCGTATAGTAGGCGAACTTATTGAGATAGAAATTTTGAGTGGTGTTCACTTCCGTTGATCCTACGGTCAGCAGTCCTGTGGCCATTAACGATAGAATCAACACGCCGATCAGCGTTAAAACAAGAATACTTCCTCTTTCTCTATCCATTTTATGCTCCTTAGATCATCTATTGATATTAAAATTCCTGGGTTCGATTTCCATTGAAAGTATATTCATACTATATTTCCCAGGATGCAGGTAATACCAGTTTTGGTCTCCGATGGCAGGTACTCGATGCTTAACTTCACCTTCACCACTAAACTCATCGCTGAGTGATACAATGGTTATATTCAATTTTTTAAACGTTAGATGTCGGATAGCTGTCATCAATTTATTAAATTCCAGGGGATCGGTGGAATATGGGTCGGCGAAATATTCTGTAATACCAATCGTGGTATCAGGTGTGGCAATAGCAAAATCATCATATGCCGTATAGGTAATTTGCATATCCCATATATTTTCTGAAATAACACTCCTCTCAGCAAGGCTGGATTCTGCCAGTACATCTGGATCGTCCATGGCGTCGGTGATCCGAACCAATTGCCTGATCCTTCGTATTTCAGCATCATATCGGCGATCCTCCACTTCTCTAAACAGATAGATGGCGAAATTATCAAGCCGAATCACTGGCGTCTTTTTCTCCTGTTTGGGCGCCTCGTAGGTAAATGCATTTCCCAAAGGTGCCGACCCATCTTGATACAATTTTTGCTTCTCCAAATCGGGGTAGGTAAGCAGCAAACCGGAATAGTACACAGGTATACTCCTTATGGTAAGGGTATTGTCATCTGGCACCTCTGTGACGGAAAAAACGTAATAGCCCTCTGAATCTAAATCCAAAAGAATCCCTTTATCCCCCGCCTTCCACATCGGGGTCTCATAGGTGTCATAAACATATTTCCTGGTACTTTCAACAATCAGCGATTCGTCCCCAGGGGTAAAGTTCTGAATTAAAAAAGTCACTGCTTCATGGTCACCTGTGGCAATAATAATCCCATCCGGAAAAAGGTCCACACTGGAACTATTTAAGGGATAGATCCCGTTAAAAATAGGACCATTTATAGCATCGGGGTCAAGAGGATTCTCAGACCTGCAAAACCTTTTGCCGTAATAGGTTAACGCAGCACCTGCATTTTTTAACTCCGATGCAAAATGAGAGGTGAGAAACCGTGATTCCTGCTGCATCCTGCGGCGCGATTGCTCTGTCCGGGAAACATCTGCATAGTGAAAAACCATCATATACACACCAGCAAGTACAATGAGGAAAACACTGGCGGTTATAAGCATCTCTATTAAAGAGAAACCTTTTTCGTCTTTCATTATTTTCATTTTCATTAGAATCTCCTCGTGACCAAAATTATTTGGAACGGATAACTGAATCCTGTGGTCGGCCCTGCTTTGGCTCGTCCATAGTCTACCCTTACACGAATGGTGGCCATTGCGGTGAGGGGGTCTATCAATACGCGAGTGGTTCTTCTAAACTGCTTTACCTCATTGGGCTCCACATCTGAATACTCAAACTTTCCATTGTTAAGAGTAATGTAATCGATGACATCTCCTTTCAAATTATAGTCTTCAAGTGAGAGTTGGATGCCTGAAAACTTCAACAGCTCCTCCAACTTCATCTCGGCCAGAATGACTGCAGTATTTTTTTCCGTGTACTTTCGGGATACCATTTGCTGATGTGAAAATGTACTCAAAATCCCTACCATTACGAACGCAATGATGGCCATCCCTACCACTGCTTCTATTAATGAAAAACCTTTATTAGTAGTAATATTTGTATTAGTACTCGTCTTATTGCTCAATTTTTATACCTCCTGACGGATATATCCGAATAGTTTTTTTAAAAATGGTGCTCCCTTTATATTTTTTAAAGAAATTTAATGAAAATTGAATGGGAGCGGAATCGACAATCACTGGAATGGCTCGAACGAGACCGGTAGAATTAAGGGCAAAATTGGTGACTGTGGTGCCATCAAAAAACTCCTCTCCATCCAGCGGAGAAATGGTTTTTTTGACGATATAGGTATCCGGATCGGCAGTAGTAGGTGGGGTTTGGATTTCCCGTTGAATCACAATGTCGTAGGATCTCCCATCGTTATTAAAAATAATGCCCGCATATCGGTTTTCCCGCGCTGCTATTTGTCTGGTATAATAAAAATCTGCTATAAAACGGTTAAACGCAGCATTAAAACTTGCCCGTTGAATCGAACTTCGACTAAAATTTATACTGAGAACAACGAATACCCCTAAAACGGTGAGTGTAACCAATGTTTCTAAAAGTGTAAATCCTCTGATTTTTTTCATTTTTATACTCCTCTATCAAAATGCAATTTTCATGCCAAAAATCCAAATGCTCCTGGAATGACTCTACATCAAAGGGTACTACGATTATATTAAGCCTTCATCCCTCGACTGGTCGCAGAGAGAAACGTGTAATAACTATACACCTGTAAATTCAATTTCATAACGTTTCCTTGTTTCTTATTATAGGTTCCGTTTCCTAATTTTTCTTTGTAGATTTTATTTCAATATGATATAATCCACTTTTAGATATCCTAAACGTCTATTTTAAAAAATGTAGAAAAAGGAGGAAAAATGAAAAAGTTAGTGATTTTGTCAATCGTTTTTTTAATAGGATTTGCCTTTGGGAATGTGAATGCATTTGCTGTTGCTCAAGATGCAAATAGTGATAGTGACCCCTGCGGATTAAAAAAGTTTTCATTATCCGTAGGTGCAGGGATGAGGAATTTTTCCGAAGAACTGTACAAAGATGTTTATGGTAAATCCGGTATCTCTTTTAATGTTGATTTTGGAGTAAAAATATGGAAATACCTGGAGGCTTTTTTACACACTGATTATTTCTCCAAGGACGGTGAATTGACCTTTACAAAAGAAAAGACCACGCTGAAGATAATACCGATCGAATTGGGTGTGAGGTATTTAATCATGGTAAATAAAGAGTGTAAACCGAAACTATTTCCCTATCTTGGCGGCGGCGGTGGATACTATATGTACAAAGAGGAAAACAACATCGGAACTGTTGATGAAAAGAAATTCGGATTTTTCCTGGAAGGGGGATTTCGATTTTATTTTATAAAGAATTTTTTTCTCGATGCAAAAATTAAAAACGTCTTCTTAAAAGTGGAGGGCTCTGAAGCAAAAAAAATTGAACTGGGCGGATTATCGTTCATGGGAGGAATCGGTATTTCTTTTTAAAGAGAGCCCACAGATTAAGAAGAGCCCACAGAACACACAGAAGACACAGAAAGAATGAAAAAGGAGTTTATTTATGCTGAGGAGACTTATTCTATTCTTGGTGCCTGTTTTAATGTATATAAGCAGATGGGATGTGGTTTTTTAGAGAATGTTTATCATGAATGCCTGGAAATAGAATTTGCGTTTCAGGAAATTCCTTTTGAATCGAAAAAAGAATTAGAGTTAGAATATCGCGGTCATAAATTAAAACAAACCTATGAACCTGACTTTATTTGTTATGATAAAATTATAGTTGAGATCAAATCGGTATCAAATATAATAGATGAACACAGGGCTCAATTATTGAATTATATTAATGCCACAGGTTTTAAATTGGGTTTACTTGTAAATTTCGGTCATTACCCCAAACTTCAGCATGAGCGCCTAATAATATAAAAATATCTTTTTTCTGTGTCTTCTGTGTGTTCTGTGGGCTCTATTATATTATAAGAAATACATCAGCCAACCGACGATAATAACGCCACCGGCCATGTATAAGAAAAGTTTTAATCCATATTTCAAAATTTCTTTTTTTTCATCGTACCGGATAAAGGCAAGGAGTACCGACACGATAGCCGCAAAGATTACCATCGCATAGAAGTGACTTTTAAAGATCATTTTCGTTTTCCCCTGGCAATATCAAAGGCGTTTAATGCCACCAGATAGTTGATAAGTCCTGCAGTCACCAGGTATGTGGTGCCATAATGATAGGTGACTGCTTCAATATTTCCCTTTCCCAGGCCCAGGATTTTAATGATAAAATAAAAGGAACCACTTCCCAGGTCACCCAGGAAACCAAGAATCAGTAATGGGTGGAATTGTTGGGTGTCGTATAATTTCCCTTCCATTAAGAGGCCGAATATCAAAAGCAGCAGGATACCCACCAGGAAGACAACACCTTTGAGATATTTTTTTTGAACAATATGTCCCATTCCGGGAAACAACCATGACAGGAATAGTATATAATATGCTTTCATCTGGCAATTATACACGAATTCATCTTAAATCACAAGATGATGCGATCACCTTTTTTTTTCCTTATTCTTTATTTTTTTTATTGAGGGGTCTGAAAATAATAAAAAAGATCACCAATGGAATAAAAATTGAGATCACTAGCTTATAAAAATCAATATCTTGCAAAATTTCCATTTATTATTATTTCTTTTGTTTTATTTTAAGTCGTATACCTCCGAAGAGATAGGCGATTAGACTGTAAGTACCACTTACAATAATCGCAGCAGCGGCCGAGATAAAAAAGCCTCCGATTCCCCCGATGCCGGCAAATATCAAGCCTCCGGCAATGCCTCCTCTGGTGTCGTTCAATATGGCGGGTATATGCTCCTGGAGTGACGGCAAAAGGGTCTTAAAAATTCCAAAACCAGCACCCAGCAGCACTCCCAGGATGAGTCCCAGACCACCTAAGAAAAAGATCAAGGATGTCATTTTTATTGAAGTGATAACCAGTTCGTCTTTTTTTTCAACCGTTTTAGGTATGACGACTTTTTTCATTGAAGGGGGGGGTGGGGTAGGTGGGGCTGCCACCTCTTCCTTTTTAGTATAAGGTACGGCTTTCTCTTTTTCTTCAAGGATGTCTGCCTCGGCCTCTTCATCGATTAATTCCACGACAGTTTCCTCTTCCTCTATGGTATAAGGTCTTGCAAAAAGCTCGCTTTTATCTTCAACGTCTACCCGGGGTTCTGCCTCGGCCTCTTCCGCTTCCTTTTCTTCTTCAATGGTATAAGGCTTGGCATACGACTCGGCTCTCTCTATTGCTTCTTCCGGGATTTCTGTCCCAGTTTCTTCATCGATAGAGGGGACTTCCACCACGGCTTCTTCTTCCTCTTCTCCTAAGGGATAAGGCTCAGCGTAAGGCTCGGCTTTCTCTTCTGATTCTCCCAGGATTTCTCTACCGGCCTCTTCATCGATGGGAGGGACTTCCACCATGGCTTCTTCTTCCTCTTCTCCTAGGGGATAAGGCTCAGTATAAGGTTCGGCTTTCTCTTCTGATTCTACCAGGATTTCTCCCCCGGCCTCTTCATCGATGGGAGGGACTTCCACCACGGCTTCTTCTTCCTCTTCTCCTAAGGTATAAGGTTCAGTATAAGGCTCGGCTTTCCCTTTTACTTCTTCCAGGATTTCTGCCCGGGCCTTTTCATCGATGGAAGGAATTTCTACGATGGCTTCCTCTTCTTTTTCTTCTAAGGTATAAGGCTCAGTATAAGGCTCGGCATCCTCTTCTGATTCTACCCGGATTTCTCCACCGGCCTCTTCATCGATCGAACGGACTTCCACCACGGCTTCCTCTTCATCCTCTTGACGTTCCTCACTTCCCATGCTGTCGGTTCCAGGAAGGGAAAGGGATATGGTTCCTTCGACATCCTCGGCCTCTGCTTCTTCCTCCTCTTTTTCGTAGGGATTCCCTTCCTTCCAATCGGTTCCATCATGGAAATACCACTTTCCCGTTTTTGCACCGATCATCCAGTATTTTCCATCTTCATCCACCACCATCATCTTTTTTAATTCTTTTTTTATCTCTTCTGGATTCAGTGCACCGTAATTCAGTTTTTCTTTTAGTTCATTATACTTTTGTTCGACCTCTTTGAACTTTGATTGATCCATTTTACCCTCCTTGCATAATGATGTTTCTCATCTCTCCTGCCAGGTAAAAGGAGCCTGTGATCAGGATTTCCTTTTGCCATTGCTTTGCAGTTTCCAGGGCGTCACCTGGTTTTTTTCTGATGTTGATACAGATATTTTTTTTAACGTGCTTTTTGAACAGGGGGATTAATCGTTCCGCTGGTAAGGCACGTCTCGAAATGGGTTCCGTTAGAATGACATGTTTGATGTAAGGGAGCAGCAGTCTTACCATTGGTCGATAATGTTTATCTTTCAGGACACCAAAAATTAGGGTCATCCGGTTTTTTTTCTTTTGATCTAAAAAGTCTTTTAAGGCCCTTGTACTTTCAAGATTATGGCTGCCGTCGAGAATCACTGGAGGCGACGTGTTTAGCAATTCAATCCGGGCAGGGAGACGAGTGGCTTTTATCCCGTCATAGATGGATTCCTTTGGGATATCGAAACCCATGGTGTTAAGCAGCTCTACCACTTTTACTGCAGTTGCAGCATTCCGAGTCTGGTGCCGTCCATTTAAGTGAACTTCAAACCGATAACAATCCGATTCCGTGAAATATTGGCAACAATATCCATTTTGCTGGTCCTGAATTTCCATCCTGTTTTTAGAATCGGTGACGTTATAAAAAGGGGCGTTTAATTCCTCTGCTTTTTTTTTTACAGTACTATTGGCAATGGAATGCACACTGCATCCACAGACCACGGGTACCCCTTTTTTTATAATTCCTGCTTTCTCCCGGGCGATATCTTTTATTCGTTTGCCCAGTATTCCAGTATGATCGAAGGAAATACCGGTTATCACTGATACCTCCGGAGTTATCGTTGACGTGGCGTCCAAGCGCCCCCCTAAACCTACTTCCAGGATGGCAAACGCCACTTTTTCCTTTAGAAAATAATAGAGAGAATTCATAAAGATATACTCGAAAAATGTTGGCATATCCATAATTATTCCCTTCCTGAGAAGATTTTCCGATATCCTTTTTACCTCCGATGCACAGGTAGAAAAATCAGCTTTTGAGATCCAACCATGATTAATGGTAATCCGCTCCCTTACATCATGGAGATGGGGAGAGGTAAAAAGTCCCACGTTGTTCCCTGCTGCTCGAAGAATAGACGTTAGAAAGTGGGCGGTGGAACCTTTACCATTGGTACCAGCCACCTGGATAAACCGGGTACTCTTTAAATCAAAGGGAAAATGATGGATAATTTTTTTCGTATTATCCAGCCCAAATTTAATTCCCTTTTGTTCTAATGTTTTAAGGTATTCCAACACCTTTTCGTAATTCATTCACTCAGAGACCTAAAGTTTTTTTTTTATTCTTCTCCTTTCTCTGCTTCATCTTCTTCAAATTCATTTTTTGCACCCAGCACCAGTGCGGCACCATCGTAAATCTGTCTGACTGCTTTTTTTTGCTCTTGAAGACCATTAATGATCTCTTTTACCCGTGCCAGTTCTTCTTCGATTTTGGCATCAATAATTTCAATTTGTTTTTTTGCCTCAGTTAACGTACTTTCATAGAATGCGTGGGCATCGTCGTTTAATTTTTGCATGATTGACTCCTTTCTCCTTTATTTTTTTATGGTTAATGAAACCGTTTTCCATACTTTGACTCTGATATTGTTCTTTACAGCCGGTTTGAATTTCCAACCGGATATTGTTTTTTCAATTAGAACATTTATTTTTTTTGAACTGGATTTTCTTATAAACCGAACACTTTCAACATTCCCATTGTGATCCACCAGGTAGCTGACAAAAACATTCTCACCTGATTTGACGATTCTTGTATCCCGCTTGGTAATTTCTACGGGTGGAGTTGAAATTGCCACCGGTGGGGTATCTACTTCAGTAATGGAAAGTACCTGGCCCTCTTTGAACTCGATGCTTTCCGCTTCCAATTTTTTTTGTTCTTCTGCTTCCGTTTTCAATTCTTCCAGTCGTTTTTGTTTCAGAAGTTCCTCTTGCTGCAATTGTTTTTGCACTTCCTCCGGTGTTGCTTTTTCAGTGTCTTTTTCCGGCTCTTCTTTTGGGCTGGTTTTAATTGGTGTTTGCTCCTGTTTGCCGGGTTCTCCTTCTGGAGGTTTTTTCATCTGGTCTGTAACCGGTAGTGTACTTTGGAGCTCCCCTGTCGTTTCCGATGGTTTTGATGGCTGTTCCTGCAGTTCCTCCGTGATGGTGTCGGTTTTATAGGTTACTTCTGTTTCCACTTTGGGTACGGGTAATCGGGATGCAGTTTCAATATCTGTATCCGTACTCGTATCCGTTGCGGCGATCTCTTTATCACGCCCGGGTTTCTTATCGGTTACTCCGGGTTTCTGTAGGGTCAATGGTTCCTCTTTTTCACCCGACGAATAAATGATTAAATAGAAAGCAATAAGAGCTCCCAGTATAATAATCACACCGAGAGCGGCCAATAGATACTTCTTTTTTTTGTGGAACTCTTCCTCTATCTCGGTGAATTCCGGTTGAATAAGTTCCGGTTCAGATACTTCTTCTGTCTCTCTTTTGGTGACTGGTTCCTCCATTTGCACATCATTATCAGCAAAATCAATTTCAACCAACGGCTTAAATTCTTCCTCCTCAATCGGCTTTTCATCGATTTCCTCTTTAATGGCCTCTTCCTCTTCCGTTTCGATTATATTTTCTTCCAGTGCCTCGACGACTTCCTCTTCCTGTTGTAAAGGTTCTTCCTCTGGCATTTTTTCCGCTTCTTTTTTAACCCTTTTAATTTCATAAGGAATTGGTTTTAAATCGATTTTAATCCCCTCTTGTTTAATTTCTTCTTCAAATAAGTTGTAAATAGCATGTGAAAGGTGGGTAGGGGTGGGAGCGTGGGTATAATTTTTATGAATGTAAGATTGAAGGTCATTGATGATATCGGCTGCTTTTTGATATCTTTTGTTCATGTCCTTATTGAGCATTTTTATAATAATGGTTTCCAGTTCAGGGTAGATATCTTTTTTCAATTGGCTGGGTTTGATAATTTCACCTTTTTGGACTTTTTTTAAAATAGCCATTTCAGAGGTTCCCATAAATAATTTTTGTCCGGTGATTAATTCAAATAAAATAATCCCCACCGAGTATAAATCTGAACGATAGTCGATGTATTTATCGCCTCTGGCTTGTTCAGGAGACATATATAATAGTTTTCCTTTTAAAGCACCCGCAATGGTTTGATGCATTTTTATGGAGGCTTTTGAGACGCCAAAGTCGGTTAATTTCACGTCACCGCTGAAGGATACTAAAATATTGGGTGGTGAGATGTCCCTGTGAACAATATCAAGGCTATCACCGCTGCTGTTTTTGGCTGAGTGGGCATAATTGAGTGCCTTTAAAACCTCTAATATCAAATACAATGAAAGCTCTTCTGGCAACAATTTTTTTGAATCCATTAATTCTCGAAGAATGAGACGTAGATCTTTTCCAGCAACATATTCCATAGCTATAAAATAGTAATCATCTTTTTTACCCAGGTCATAGATTTGGACAATATTGGGATGCGTTAATTCTGCGGCAATTTTTGCTTCATCTACGAACATTTCAACATATTTATCATCTTTTCCATACCCGGAAAGGATTTTTTTCAAGGCGATCATTTTCTCAAAACCTTTAACCCCTTTCTTTTTGGCCTTGTAAATTTCCGCCATTCCACCCCTGGCAATTGGACCGAGAATCTCGTATCCCACCAGTTCATCTCTTTTCTCTTTTGTTTCAGCTATTTCAACAGGAACAGGTGGGGGTTTTTCTCTGGGAGGTTCTGGGGGTTTTATAGGCCTGGTATCCTTGGGCACGGGCTTTTTATCTCTAATTCCCAATCCTGAAAATGTCTCTTCAAATTTTTTGGAAATATCATCTTCTATTTTTTTGAATTTTTGTGTATCTTTTTTTTCTTTTACAATTTTTTGCGTTTTCATTAAGTTTTCAAGGTCCGTGTCTATTTTTCGGGTGTCAAACTCGGTACTGGGGATTTTCGTTTTCATAAATGCTTTGTCGTCCTTTCCGGTTAAGGATTCTCCCTCTATTTTAGTTTCCTCCAGTTTGATTTCGAAAGGCGGGACTTCTTCAACCTCTTTAATAATGTCTCCAAAAATATCTTCTGAGGATAGTATTTTTCTCTCTTTATCTTCTCGTATTTTTTTCAGGGTAGGGATTTTTTTTGTGTCAGGAACCGGGGTTTGAATAGCGGTAGTAGCACCAGCCTCTTTTTGCATCAGGTCATTTTCATTTATATCCAGTAGTTCCAGTACCCTTTTTCTAAAAACGTTCTTATCTAAGGGCTTCTCAAAGAAATCATCGGCTTTATATTGAGAGATGGCCTGGTGTTTGTAATCCATGCCTTTGTATATCTCACTGATGATAATAATTTTTATACTTGGGGAATGGGTAGAGGCGTAAAGAGAGAGGCTAAATCCATGAAATTTAGGCAGCATGGCTGCCGTAATCAACATGTCATACTTTTTTTTGGATAGAAAATTTTTGGCAGTGTCCCCCTCATTCAGCACAGTGATATCGAAAATTGGATGGGATAATATTTCTTTGATGGTCTCTATGGTAGGGGCGGCATATTCAACCAATAAAATATTCTTTTTCATTTTAAACTCCACCCCCATTTTATAATATATTTAAGAGTAAATCAATTCTTTTTTGGTATTAACCGTTCTTTTTTTTCACCTCCTCTCTTTTTTATGTCAAATCTTGTCCTAATTTTAACCCATTTCAAGTGTTAAGGGAGGGATGATGGGATGTTGGGATAATAGAGTGTCCGGGTTTCACCTTCTATTAAAACTGTTTTAAGAAATCTTGAAGGTTATATTAAAAAGTGGCTGAAAACAAAAAAGAGAATATCTTTAGAGGGGCTGTATATGTATTTTCATTGGTTTTTTCCATCATCCCATCATTCTTTCATTCCTTCATTCTACTTTGCTTCATGCGCCTATTCCATTTAAGGATTTTATCACCGTTATTTTTAGTTGGTAACAGCATAAAACATTTCAGCTGCATATTGGCCGAAGAGCAATACTTCAAAGTATTTCTGATTGATTCTCCATAGGGTTGAATTTTCAGGTATTTGATTCATATCGATTGTATTTTTGACCTGGTAGAGCATTTCCAGTATGGTTCCCGTGGAGGAGAGCACTTCGCCGAGAAGGCCGGTAACATCGCCATTACTGAGATATTCTACCACATCCTTGAAGATAATGCTGTTTAAGCCCCTCTTCTCTTGAAATCCGACATAATCGAATGATAATAATCGGTTGATCACGTTCTGGTTATAAGGGGTGACCATTGCAGTTTGGTATAAGGTAGTATACGCTTCCTTTGCTCCCTCCATATGTTTAATCGCATTGTTCAAGGTAGCCCGCAAGTCGTTATAATCCACGCCATTCAAGTCCGACATTTCGATTTTACTTAAAAGGAGAAGCGTATAGGAATGGGAGTTTAAAAAATGACTCCCGCCCATAACAATGTTTGCAGCCATCCTTGATGTTGCTTTTACTCTTGCTGTTGATGATGATGATTGTTCACCGGGATCATCATAGGTTCCATCAGCATGATTAACAAACATACGGGAATGAGATAGGATGGTAAACATAAAAAGAATGAAAACCCCCAAAAAAATTTTTAGACCTGATTGTTTCTTTTGTTTGATCATTTTGCCTCCTATTGTTTTGATTTTTTATTTTTTTGTTATCAAATAAAAATTTAATTTGATAACAATAGAATTATATCGAAAATTTAGTAAATGTAAAGTAATTTTTTTAGTAAAATAAAAAAAAAAATAAACGTACCCTAATCCATCAATGGATGCTTAATTTCACCGTCTACTTGATATCCAGTAATCCTTTATAGTGATCCACCAATTGGCCCCATGTCGCACTTTCATAAAAACCGCGTTCTTTCCTAATACTTTTAACATTAATGATTTCATCCGGTGTGAGATAGATGACCAGGGATCCCTCATCTTTGAGTTTCTCCATCCTCTCTTTTAACTGGATAGTAAATTCGATGGGCATCCCCCTGGCTATATCGTGGATCAGGTAAAAACGTCTTTGCCTCATGCGCAGAATCGCCAGTATGATTTCTCCCTTTTCAGGATTGCTTAACCGGCTGAACCGTTTCCCTAAGATGGATTTTATATCCAGTGGAGCTGTGGCATGCAAATCTTCAGCTTTTTTTCCTGGCTTTTTCATCAATCGTCTGATGAAGGCGAGAAAATCACCAGCCCTAATATCACCGGGTATATTTTCAGGATGGCAGATGTAGAGAAAATCATCTCTATCTTCTTCCTCATTCTCCGTAATATCATGGTCACCAATATAAACTGTAATGGGAGAACCTTTTTTCTTTAACTCTTCCGTCTCCCCTGAAAAGAGATTGAATAATTGATTCTTTAAATTGATGCCTTCACTCACCAGCACTTTGAATTCACTTTGTTTTAGCCTCAATTCCCGGGGATAGGATTCTGAATTCTCATTATTCGGCAATATAAACAGCGATTTCCTGAACCGGGAATAGGAGGCCCAGAAGAGGCCCACAATATAAAGTAGGTTTATGAATACACTCCCGGTAAAATTCCCGGGCAACCGGCTCTGGGCGTAAAAGACATTTTCGTCTTTCTTTACAAAAGGTTCCACTTTTGAGAAATTTGAAAAAAACTTTTTCTCCATGTAGAATCTGACGAACTCTCGTTTAAGAGATTGTGCCCGGTTGTAAAAATCAATCAGGTTTTCATATCCCCTGCTGCTGATTTCATTGGTGAGGGATAAATAAAACGTGGGGGGGAAAAACATGGACAGTTTCTGGGAAAGTGAAATGTTATTCTTCATCTGGTTCCGCATATTTTCTTCCAGTGCAAGAATCTTTTTTAATTCATTATTCCAGTAATCTAAGGCTATTTTTCTTTCTGAATCATCTGCTTTTTTAAATATGCCAGCCTTTTCAATGGCTCGCTTTTCAAAATTCATTAAAATTTCCAACTTATCTATTTCAAGTTTATATACAGGGGTGAAAAGGTCGGATCGACTGGCAATATAGGTGTTGACCGCAGTGGGAATCAAATACAATAGAAGAAACCAACAGCTTAAAAGAGTCGTAATACCGATAATCTTTGATCGCAGCGTACCGATAATTGTTCCAATGGAAAAAAAGAATAGTGAAATAAATAGTATCGAAAGGATGAAATACAAAAAGTATACATTCACGGGGACATATAAACCATTGATTATGATTAATAGAAATGCAATGCCGGTAATGACTAAAAACACCAGAAACATCAGAATGATTCTCGAAAATAATACGGAATAGAACACACGTTTTTTTGATGAAACAGTGGAAAGAAATTTTAAATACTCATCATTGTTGAAGGTCTCATACCCGTAAAAGAGAGCCAGAAGGCTGCCGAAAAAGAGAATAATTCCTGAAAAATCGGAAAATCCGAATTTCTTTAGAGCGAATATATTTTGTCCCTTCAACGGATTATTAATTTTTAACCGTTCACCGGAATCCACGTAGGAGGTCATGTCCGGTATTACACAGGAGTTGATAAAGAACACTGAGATTGGAGAGGGTACAAACAGCATCCTGACTCCATAGGCCCCATATTGTGAATAATTTATATAATGGGATACCTTTGTTCTCTCAAACTCCTGGAATTTCTCTTTACGGTCTAAGGTATTTTTGTACTCATTGATACCGATTTGAATGAAAATGAGAGATAAAGACAAAAGCAGTAGAATGAGAATGGAATTTCTTATACCGAAAAACCGTCTCGACTCAAAAATAAAAAAGGACCTAAATGTATGCATTTTCAAAGACTCCAATAAAAATTTTTACATCTATCATCTATAATGAATGGTTTAATTGTATTCTTCACCTTATTTCTCCTTTTTTTGCTCATTTTTTTCAATATCTCTTTTTATAATTTCTTCATTATCCAGTAAGAATTTTGAAGCAAAAGCCATGACTGATAATCTAACCAATGGCGAGTGCTTAAAATACCAGAGCAGCTCTTTAATACTCTCCGTATGATCGCCGAAATCGTAATTCCATATAGAAAAGCTCCCTTCATCCGTAAAAAACATCTCCCCTTTTCCCAATATAATCCATGATGGATTCACATTAAAAACCCCTGCCATTTTTATTAGAAAATTGTATCCCGCTCTTGTCTTCCCAGATTCGATTTCCGACAGGAAGCTGGGGGCTATATTGAGTTGTGCGGCAAAATCTTTTTGCGAAAGTTCCAGGGCCCGACGGACATCCTTTACCCGTTCACCAGATTCGACTAAGCTGTCTTGAAGATTATTCATTTTTTTTCACTTTTTTTTAAAAAAAAATAAAAAAACACTTGACAAGTAGAAAATAACCTTATATAATTCACTATTAGCGAATTAAATTCGTAATTTACTAATTTTTTCGGTTCGCTGGAAGAATGGGTACCGAGCACTGGAGGCGTTAAATGAGTGAAGTTGTGACATATCATGTTCGTTCCATTTTGAGATTATATCGCACAATCAAGGGAAAATCAAGCCCTGGTAGCAAAAAAAAATACTTTCTGTCCCCCGGCACCGACGCGAATCCGGCGAAGGAAAAAATTCAACAACTAATCAGCTATATTAAGTTTTTACTAATAAATTTAAGTAATTACGAAAAAACGGACCTTCCCAAAGGCACAAAGGCCCGAAATTTGTGCCTATGTGCCTTTGAGGTAAAAAAAATTAAATCATTAGGAGGAAATGATGGATACTCAAGTAACCAAACCTAATCTTCGGGTAACGCCCACCACCGAGGAGGCCAAAGCAAAAGATAGGGCGATCGTCATGTTAATTAATTCACCCATTTACTTTCTGGATTGGGCAATCATTGTTTTTGAAAAGGGTAGCTACCGGTTGGTTGTTAGCCACAAAAAGAGGATTTCAACCGATAAGTGTTATACGTCCTTGAAAGGTGCGAAAATTGCATTTATCAAGAGTTACCAGTACCTGGCCTTCAGCTCGGAATATAAACCGCAATGGAGTCATCCTTATATTCCGTATAAAAAATGGCTGAGAGAGAAGTTAGATAAGTCTGCCATTAAATACAATTAATGATAGATATGCCGCGGTTGAGATGGAGAACTCTCCATCCACCGCGGTGATTCTTAGCCTCCTTAAAGAAGAAGTGGTGGGGGAAGAATGAATGAATTTGCAAGAATTAGTCCAGGAAACACTGTGGAAGGCAGCGAGTAAAATATACAAAAGTCCTGATAACAATGGAGTCGGTTTCCGGCTTTATGGGGGTGGCCTTGTATTATTAAAGTACATGTCCCATGCGTTTGAGCGATTCATTCAAGCATTAAAAAGTAGTGATTCCGCTCATCCGGATTCAGGAGCCGAAACGGTAGATGTTGGCCAGTACCTGGCGAAAAATCTTCTTTATATTCCCTGGGAATCGCGGTGGGAATATGTGTTGAAGCAGGTCAACCAGGTGGGTATCGGCAGCCTCCTGGATAAGGCGATGCAAAATATCGAACAGCTCAATCCCTCTATTCGGAGAATTCTACCTCGAGAATATGCATCTCCCAATATAAAAGAAGATCAATTGGCTTTGTTCATAAAAAAACTAGGGGCAATACCCAAAGAATTTGATCGAATAGATGAAATTTTGCAGGGTGTGTATGCCTATTTTATGCGTAATTCCCTAACATCCGGTGATAAAAGACAAAAACCACTTGCTACGCCAGTGTGTATCGATAAACTACTGGTGGCAATGATGGCACCTCTAAGAGGTAGTATTTTTAACCCTTGCTGCGGTGTCGGCAGCATGCTGGTAGATATCCATGCCTTTATTTCGCAGCAGCAAGGTTCAACTTCATCGGATGGAATCGTTTTATATGGGCAGGAATCAGCATTTACCAATTTCCAATTGTGCCGCATGAACCTGGCAATTCATGGAATCAATGGTTCCAATGTTAAGTGTAACAATGAAAGCAGTCTGGACAGGGATATATACCCTGATTTAAAGGCAGATTATATCCTTTGTGCACCTTCACTCACCACCACCACCAACAACAGTCGCCATCTCTTGTGGCTTCAGTATATTATTTCTCACCTCGCACCGAAAGGCATCGCAGGTGTTGTACTGTCAAAGGATTCCTTATCCATGGATGTGGCAAAAGGGGATTGTGCATGGAAAAACCCGGTAGAGGATAAATGGGTGAATTGTGTTGTTACGCTGCCGGACCAACTTTTTCCTGCAGAGGAGAGGTCTCCCTGTTTATGGATACTGACCAGGGAAGAGGGCCAGAAAGCCTGGAACGAGGAAATTCTCTTTATCGATGCCTCCTCAGGCATTCCCGGAAAACCCTCCACACTGCTGAGGCTGTCAACCGCAGATATCGGTGAAATCGCCGAGATTTATCATCATTGGAGGGATAAAAATGGTGATTATAAAGATGTGAAAGGATTTTGCAAATCTGTGGATTGGAAAACTGTCAAAAAACAACATTTCGACCTCAGACCAGAACGATATGTTTAATAAAACTCAGGTTAAGGAATGAGACCTCTCAACCTGAGCCATTGAAAGCTCTCCTCAGCCTTAACTTCGATTTTTTAAGCCTTTATTTCAGTGCAATTTGAAAACATAGAGATTGAATTATAAAACCCAAAGAGTTATAATAATCCTATGAAACTCAAGAATATATTTAAAACATCTCTAAAAGAAAAAATTACCCAGGTACTAAGTTCTAAAAAATCCAGGGACGAAATATTCGAGGAAGTGGAAGAGTTACTCATCCTTTCCGATATTTCCGCGGAATTGGTGGACCGCATCCTGGAAAATGTCCGTAAAAAGAGTAAATCAACCGTTGAAAAGGAAATTTTTTTTTCACTGTTGAAAGAAGAAATAAAAGAGATTTTTGCTTCCATTTATTCTGGTCGAAGGCATCTGGGTGTGGAGAGGGTTCTGCCGTTGGATAAATTGCATGGTCCTCATCCAAAACCCGATGAAATGCCGGAAGGCAAAAATGTCATCATGTTGGTGGGCATCAACGGCAGTGGGAAAACCACCTGTGCTGCCAAACTGGCTCATTATTACCGGGAAAAAGGAAAGAAAGTATTAATGTCAGCAGCCGATACGTTCCGGGCCGCTGGCAGTTCACAGCTCTCCCTATGGGGAGAACGGCTGGGGATTCCTGTTATCGGAGGCGAGAGAGGTGCTGACCCTGGCTCTGTGGTCTATAACAGCCTCAGCTCTTTTAATTCAAAGGATTACGACCTGTTGGTCATCGATACGGCCGGAAGGGTTCAGACCAAGGAGAATCTAATGAAAGAGCTGGAAAAGCTAACTAAAGTCATTAAGAAATTTTACCCCGATGGCCCCACAGAAACGCTCCTGGTCATCGATGCCACCATGGGGCAAAATACCCTGGACCAGGCCAAAAAATTCAGAGAATTCTCTGGCATCTCCGGCATCTTTTTAGCAAAAATCGACGGTACCGCAAAAGGAGGAACCATTATCAATATCACCGATGAGATGCGAATACCAGTTAAATTCGTGGGCACCGGGGAGACCCAAACCGACCTGGCCCCCTTCTCAGTGGATGAATTTGTCGATTCCCTTCTTTGTTGAGTCGGAAAGTAGGGTGAGTGGTAAGTAACTCAAATGGATGATATAAAGTTTATGAAAATTGCTTTGAAGATAGCGCGCAAGGCAGCAGGTTTTACAGAGCCAAATCCCTTGGTGGGGGCAGTGGTGGTAAAAAACCACCGGGTGGTTGCCATTGGTTATCATCGTAAGTATGGAGCAGATCATGCCGAACGGGATGCCCTGAAAAAGGCACCGGCCGGTAGTACCACATTGGTTGTGACGCTGGAGCCCTGCATCCATTTTGGCAAAACCCCACCATGCGTCCCTTTGGTAATAGAGAAAAAAATCAAACGGGTGGTGGTGGCCATGAAAGACCCCAACCCTCTGGTTAACGGTAAGGGTATTCAAAGTCTAAAAGAGAGCGGCATTGCTGTAGAGGTAGGTCTACTGGCGGATATGGCCTGCAAATTGAACCGCCACTATATTAAATATATCACCCAAAAAATACCCTACGTGACCTTAAAAGCCGGGGTTTCACTGGACGGCAAATTGACCGATAAATACCGCAAATCCCAATGGGTAACCAGTGAAGAATTGAGAACCTTCTCCCACACCCTCAGGGGGGAGTATTCTGCTATTATGACGGGAGTTAAAACCGTTATGGATGATAATCCACAACTCAATATCCGGGAGAAAGCCTGGGGCGACAAAATGCTTTACCGCATCATCCTGGACACCCATAACACGCTGGATACCCGGCTGAGAGTTTTTGAAGACCAGGAGCAATTTCCTTTAATACTTTTTTCATCAAAAGAGACGGAAAACAGAACCCCCAAGGTAAAAAACCATTTTTTTGTAACTCCCGACAGCGAAAATAGACTGAATTTGAGAGAGATATTGGAAGTATTGTATCAACAAGAGATTGCATCTGTAATGGTGGAAGGGGGGGGCAGACTCTTCAATTCATTTCTGCACGAGAAACTTTACGATGAAATCATTTTGTCCCAGGCTGGAACCCTTATCGGCGGGAAAGAATCCGTCCAACTCTTTGCCGAAGGTACATCCGTATCCATCCCCATCGAGCTTAAAGAAAGAGATATTATCCAATTTAAAACAGGCTGTATCATCAGGGGATTTAGATGCCTGGAGCACTGGAGTAATGGACTAATGGAGTAATGGCGATGGAGGAAAAAAATACAGTATTTCAACACCCCAATACTCCAATACTCCAATACTCCAACACTCCATTATTTCAGAGAGGACTATGTTTACAGGAATCGTATTAAAGATGGGGAAATTCATTTCCCTGGAGAGGAAGAGTAACCTCACACTCTCTATAGACGCAGGTCCATTGGAAAAGGTGAAGATCGGCGATTCCATTGCCGTCAACGGTGCCTGTTTGACCGTCGTGGGAATCGATAATACCCTCTATAAATTCAATTTAAGTCTCGAAACCCTACGGCTCTCCAATTTCGGAGATTTAATCCGGGGCAGTTATGTCAATATCGAACTACCACTAACCTTACAGGGTTTTCTCGGCGGGCATCTGGTGAGCGGACACCTGGACGGTGTTGTACGGGTAAAAGCAATAAACAAGGGCATCGGAAGTACTCACTTTTCCTTTATTTACCAGGACAGCCAATGGAAAAAATTCTTAATACCCAAAGGATCTGTCACCTTAAACGGTATCAGTTTAACCCTTTCTGAAGTCAAAAGTTCCTATTTTTCAGTGGAAATCATTCCCCACACATTGGAGAGTACCAACTTTAAATATGCAAAGGTTGGTGAGCGAGTAAACCTGGAACTGGATATGATCGGAAAATATTTATACAATTTAGCTCACCGTTCATAGCCCCTCCTGTGTCCTGCGAGTTTTTTAAAATAATGCTTGATTTAATTGGTAAATCAGTATATAATTAAGCTTAGATGTTATAAGAATGAATATAAATAGGAATCGTTTGAATAGAAAGGAAAAATAAAATGGAAGCTAAACATTTAGTTACGGTACCCGAAGCCGTTGAACATATCAAAAGAGGTAGAATGATCATAATCGTAGATGATGAAGATAGAGAAAACGAAGGTGACTTAACGATCGCTTCGGAGAAAGTGACCCCAGAGGTCATTAATTTTATGGCCACTCATGCCAGAGGATTGATCTGTGTCTCTCTTACCGAAGAGAGGAGTGACGAGTTGCAGCTTCCGTTGATGGTAAGTGATAATACCTCTCATTTTGAGACTCCCTTTACCATATCCGTCGATGCTCGTAATAACACCACCACCGGGATATCTGCTTTTGACCGTGCAGAGACTGTCAGGTGTCTTATCGATCCCAACACCCGGCCCGAGGACCTGGTGAAACCCGGACATATTTTCCCTTTGCGTGCCAGGAAAGGAGGCGTATTGGTGAGAGCCGGGCAAACCGAAGCTTCCCTTGATCTGACCAAAATCGCAGGTCTCACCCCCTCCGGTGTCGTTTGTGAGATCATGAACGAGGACGGCACCATGGCCAGGATGCCTCAATTGAAAAAATTTTCTGAAAAATTTGACATTCCCATTATCACCATTGAAGAGATCATCAAGTATCGCATCCAGAAAGAGACATTGGTAGAAGCTGTGGCAGAGGCTACACTACCCACCCGGTGGGGACCATTTACCATCAAAGTCTTTGTGGATGCAATCAACAAAGAAACCCATGTGGCCCTGGTTCACGGTGATGTTAACACCAATGAACCCGTACTGGTCCGAGTCCATTCCCAATGCTTAACCGGCGATACCTTTGGTTCCTTAAAGTGCGACTGCGGCCATCAACTGGATTATGCCATGAAAATGATTCAACAGGAGAACCAGGGCGTCCTCCTCTACCTGTTGAACCAGGAGGGTAGAGGTATTGGGATACTCAATAAAATAAAAGCCTATAAATTGCAGGAACACGGGCTCGATACCGTTGAAGCCAACCTCGAATTAGGATATAAAGAAGACCAGAGAGATTACGGCATTGGTGCACAGATTTTAAGAGCGTTGGGATTGAAAAAACTGCGAGTTATTACCAATAACCCATCGAAATATATTGCCCTTTCTGGGTATGGACTGGAGATCGTGGAACGAGTCCCTATAGAGGTCGAACCCACCTGTGAGAATGTTCAATATATGAAAACCAAAAAGGAGAAAATGGGACATTTATTGGAAAAAATATAAATATGATGAAAGCAAAGGCTAAATATTTTTTAGGACTCACTCCGTCTAAACAGTTGGAGTTCCTTGAAAGTAGCGATTTTGTAAATTGGGAGCGGGAAGATAAAATAGCGTTTTTAAAAACCATCTTAAAGGAAAAACTCTCGTCCTATACCACTGCTTCTGCTCTCACGCTATTGAATGAGTTGAAATACAAGGATAAATATTTTTTCAGGAAATTTATATACCATCCTGACAGTTCTGTTTCCAATGCTGCAAAAAAGGCCATCGAGGAGAAGATGGAGGGATACGACAGTGAATGTATAAGGATTAAGAAGATGCTCCAGGAGGGAGACACCAATGACCGGTTATTGCTGGTCAACTATTTTCTTGGGGGAAAGGGAAAACTAAATGAGAATGCCTTAATTTCCTTTCTAAGTTTTGATGATATTACTGTCAGGGAAACCATCATAAAAAAAATATCGATGGAACATGAATTGGATGAGGCCCTGTTGAGTGATAAAGTCAAGAGTGGTGTTGTGTGGTATGTACGGGCCGCATTGGTGGAGATTCTAGGGAAGCGAAAAAGTAATCATTTATTGGATATCGTCGATTATTTAATCGCTGACGGGAATGTAGAGGTTAAGTTAAAGCTAATTGACGCGCTGTTAAAATTGGAAAGGGAGAAAGTGAAACATTATATCCGGCGTTTATCCGATGATGCTGCCATTTGGGTCAGGAAAAAGGCATGTCGTGCCCTTGAGGCCATGTGAATTTAAGAATATTTTGGTAATGTCAAAAGTTATATGAAAAAAAATGAAAAAAAGGGCCCACAGAATACACAGAATACACAGAAGGTTGCAAAACTTATTTTTCTAATATTCTCACTGTATTTTTTCTGTGTTTTTCTGTGTGTTCGTTATTACGTGGGCTCTTAAAATTTTAAGGAGAGAAACATGGGATTTGTGAGGGAAGATTACCAAAAAGCACAGAGAAGAAAACGTATCATCACGGTTTCGTCATTATTTTTAATTGTGGTGGTTGCTATATGGTTTGGCCTTTTAAAAAAGAGATCCGGGGAGGATACAGAGCCTCCAACTGCTAGAGAGAAGCCGGGAATATCAGGAACCGAAGCGTCCAGGAGGCAGAAGCAGGAACCCTCTGAGAAGAAAGATTTGCCTACTATTGTGAAAGAAGTCAAGCAAGCCGTAGTGGTGATTCATACCTTTGATAAGGAAGGAAATCCCCTTGGGCAGGGCAGTGGGTTTTTTATTAATGAGCAGGGCCATATCGTTAGCAATCGTCATGTATTTCGTGGGGCAAAACGTGCTGAGGTCAAAATACCCAGGGGCACTTATCCCGTACGTAAAATATTGGCAGAAGATGCGGAAAATGATTTAATACTTTTTTCAGTCTCTATCAATTCCTCCTATTACAAGCCTCTTCCCATCGACTATAAATTACCCGAAGTTGGGGAGAGTATTGTCGTCATCGGGAATCCATTAGGACTGGAGGCCACTGTTTCCAATGGCATTGTATCTGCCTGTCGGAAGTTGGAACCCTTTGGCAGTGTCATCCAGATCACATCGCCCATATCCCCCGGGTCCAGTGGCAGTCCTGTGCTCAATATGCGGGGAGAAGTCATCGGAGTTGCCACCTTTCAATACCGCATCGGACAGAATCTTAATTTTGCCGTTCCCATATCAAAAGCCAAAAAACTCATCCCCAGCGAGGAAAAAGAGCTTTCGGAGCTTTCCTTTGTAGACTCAGGGTTACTGACTTCAGCAAAAGGAGCTTATTCCAGGGGTATGGTTTATTACAATGCCGGGGAGTATGAGAATGCCGTTTCTGAATTCCAGCAAGCCATTAAAGAGAGTCCCGCCAATGCCGAGGCTTATTTTTATTTAGGCATGTGTCATAAAGAGATCCATTCCACAGACGCAGTGGATGCGTTTAAGACTGCAATAAGCATCAAACCTGGATATACAGAAGCCTATTGTAACCTGGGCATTGTTTACAACAAATTAAACATGCACAAAGAGGCAGCAGCTGCCTTGCGGGAAGCCCTGCAAATCAATCCCAATTATTCCGAAGCCCTTTTAAACCTTGGCATTGCGTATGCACTGGGAAAAGAGTACAGGGCTGCTGCAAAAGTGTTAGAGAAAGCCGTTAGAATGGACATGGATGCGAAAGCATACTACTATCTTGGAATTTGCTATGCAGCGCTAAAAATGCACGGCAAAGCCATCGATGCATTCCAGGAAGCTGTGAATTTAGACTCCGAATTTATAGAGGCGTACATCGGATTGGCATATGGTTATTCTGCCGTTAAAAATTGGAAAAGAGGAATAAAACTGTTAAATAGTGCTGTGATTTTGGCGCCTCAAAACCCAGAAGTACATTTTCTTCTTAGTATCATGCATCTGGGTAATAATGATCTGGATTCTGCGGAGCATGAATACGGGTTATTGAGGAATATCAAAAATGCTTTGGATAAAGAAAAGCTCTCGAACAAAGCAAAAGCATCATACTCCCAAAAGATTTCCAGGTATATGAGCGAGTTGGATAAAGCCATCCGCCAGTATAAATACAATAAACGTCGCACGTATAGATAATATAGATGAAATTATCGTTTTCTTACAGGAATAAAAAATAGCCTTTAGCTCCTCTTGCGGGAGAAAGCAGCAATTTTTGGTTTGACCAGGTTATTGAAGTCGGAGAAATCCATTTGCAGCAGTTCTTTGTGATTACCTGCATTAAATGCAATTTCTTTACTTTTGGCAAGGGTTTCTGACACATAAACTGGTAGATTGAAGAGATTCCCGAACGGCGGCATGGCTCCGGTTTCGCAGCAGGGAAATAATTTTTCAAACTCATCTTCCGTTGCCAGTATCACTTTTTCACCATAAATTTTTGATATTTTTTCAAGGTCGATCTGGTAATTGGCCGGTACCACAGCCATTATAAACTGATCTTGAGGGCTTTTAAGTACAATTGTTTTGGCCAGCACATTCCCGGAGATATGTGCCCGATGAGCAATCACCTGCGCTGTATAGGCAGTTGAGTGAATGATACGGGTGAACCTCACCTGGTTATCCTCAAGAAAATCGATTAATTTTTTTAAAGGCACTTTCGCCTCCTTTTCGTTATTTAAAAAAAATACCTTTAATAGTATAATATCATTTTTATTATTTTTCAAATGATATGAGAAGAAAAGAGAAAAAGATAACGGATATCAAAGAGATTGAAGCCATTATTCAAAAAGCAGCGGTCTGCCGGTTGGGATTCGCCGTGGATAATACTCCCTATGTGGTACCGGTCAATTATGGGTTTGAAGACAATTGCCTCTATATCCACTGCGCCAACGTTGGCCGGAAGCTCGATATGATAAAGCAAAACAATACGGTTTGTTTTGAAATGGATGTTGATGCAGAGATAAAAGAGGGGGGGCAATCTGCCTGTAATTGGAGTACTACCTTTCGCAGTGTCATTGGTTATGGTAAGGCCTTCTTAGTAGAGGAAGTGGAGCAAAAGAGAAAGGCCCTGGATATTATCATGAGGCATTATTCCGACAAAACGTTCTTTGAATACCAGAATGATGTTCTCAAAAATGTTGTCATTATCAAAATAACAATCACCAGTCTGAGCGGGAAAAGATCAGGTTAATAGTAATTAGTAAGTAGTAGGTAGTAAGTAGAAAGTAGTAAGTAGAAAAAAGCCATTTATCTCTTTAAAGCTAATACTACTTAACCCGGGCTAGCCGGGACCAAAAATGAAAATTAGCCACCAAGACCCAAAGGCACCAAGATACACCAAAGGTTTTTATTATAAATTTTTTTTTCTTTGTATCCGTGCTTTGTAGCGGGGGCACTCCGCAGAGTAGTATTCTTGGTGTCTCGGGGCCACGGGGCCTTGGTGGCAATGTTTTGCCGGAATATGGGAGAATTTGACCACGTAATAACTACTACCTACTACTTACTAAGCCTTTTAGTACCTCTATCATTCCATAACGAATTGTCCGGTATCCATATTTCGTGTGATTCCGTTCCAGGGGAGGACCTGGCCATGCATGGCAATATAGACACCTGTTTCCAGGACATTAGCAGCGCCAATGGCAACCCCGATATTGATGGGCGCGTCGGAATTGGTGAACCGTTCCGGACGCATGGCACCGGTTATAACAATAACTTTATCCTTAATTGAGCTTAATTTTTCAGCCGTTTCCATCATGGTATCCGTGCCGTGGGTGATAATGATTTTGTCGTTGTTTAGCTCCTTACAGATATCATAAATTTTTTGGCGATCGTCATCCGTCATTTCCATGCTGTCTTTTTTAATAGCGGAAATAATTTCAAAATCGAATGCGGGATTCAGCTTTTCCAGGATTCGTTTGACTGCTGGTTCTGAAATCTCAAATGCATACCCTTTACTTGTGCGAGGATAATCCTTATCAATAGTACCACCGGTCTGTATAAAAGTGATTTTCATATCTCTTATCTCCTTCAGTATTTATAATTTTGAAAAAAATTGAACGTAATATTAATAATTTTCTATAGATGGCTCTTTTTTTTGTGTCCTTCTGTGTATTCTGTGGGCATCATAATTAGTGCATACTTATGTCATTTGTTAACAGCTGCAACTGCTTCGATTTCGATGAGAAGCCCAAAATGGAGATTGCGAGTGGGGACTACGGCACGGGCCGGGTAATGGTCTCCAAAAAAATCCGCATACACCGCGTTCACCCTATCCCATAATCCTATATCGGACACATAAACAGTGGTTTTAATCACCCGGCTTAAATCACTGTTTGCCGCCTTAAGTATTGCGGATAAATTTTTTAATGCTTGTGTGGTTTGCTCTTCAATGGAACCGGTGCATTTTTCACCCGTTTCCGGGACAATGGGTAACTGCCCGGACACGTAGACAATATTATCGTGAATCACTGCTTGGGAATAATGACCGGCTGGTTTGGGTGCATGGGGAGTTGTAATCGTTTTCATTTTTTATTCGCCTCCTTCGCAGGCATTATAGCGAAAAAAGAATTTTTCTTAAACTATTTCTCTCGATTTTTTTGAGGAGGGCATTTTTGACTGGCACCTTTTTTTTATTTTAATACGCTTGATCATTTTTTTTGCATTATCATTATCTGGGGTGAGTTTCAAAGACTTTTCATAATTCTTTATTGCTTCATCATATTCTCCCAGGAGCATACATGCCTCAGCATAGCTGTCATAGGTATTTCCACTATTAGGATAGATATTGATATTTAATTTAAAAATAGCTTTTGCTAATTTTAATTTTTGCATGCGCAAATAAAAATATCCCAGGGAGTTTAATTGATTCTCAGAAAAATTATACTTTTCTCCATCCTTTTTTCTAAGTTGGTGATATTTTTCAATCCCATATATCAGGCCTAGATCATCGATCAATTTCTTCAGTTTAATTGAAATTGAGATTTTTGGGTATTCAAATGGTTCATCATTTAAAATCTTGAGGATTGAATCCTTGATTGGGTACAATGGCCCATTCGTTCCCTTATTAGAAAGAAGAATTAAACAATCATGTTTATTTAATTCCCGGTAGAAGAATGCACTAAATCCATTAAAACCACCGTCATGATAGACAATATTGTCTTTGCCATCCCTTTTAAAAAGCCAGCCAAATCCATAACTCCACTCGGAATTTATATTGCGTGTAGGCGTTTTATTATTGAACTGGTGTACTGAAAAGGCTTCTTCCAAAGTTTTTTTTGAAACCAGCGTTTCGGTATAGAGTCCTTTATTCCACTTGTATAAATCTTCAACTGTTGAATATATACCTCCATCACCAGCAGCTAATATATTAAAATCATCAAGATCTCCATATTCATTGTAACCAATGGTCTTATTAGGTATTTTGGGTTTTGACTGGTTCCAGACTAGGGTATCCTTCATATCTAATGGCTCGAATATATTTTTTTTCATAAATTCATGGAAGGGTGTTTTAGATACTTTCTCAACGATCATTGCTAATAAAATATAACCACTATTTGAATATGAATATTTCTCGCCGGGTTTAAAATCAAGGGAGTTCAGTTCTGTTAAATATTCAAAAACATCCCCATTCGTGATATCATCAATAAAATCACCTGGTCTCCCCTTTACTCTGAACCTTTGAACATTCGTCCAATTGTGTATTCCTGATGTATGGGTTAACAAATGTTTAATGGTTATTTGATCTGCCTTTGGAATATCCGGAAAATAATCAGATAGCTTGTTATCATAAGTAAGTTTATTATGTTCTTTAAGGATCATTATGGCCATTGAAGTGAATTGCTTTGTAATTGAGCCGATATTAAAGAGGGAATCTAGGTTTAATTTCTTTTTGGTTTTTAAATTTCTATATCCCAGGGCATTCTTATATATTACCTTTCCATGGTGAGCTATTAATACAGCTCCATTAAATAAGTCGTTCTCATAACAAAACTTTATAAGCTCATCAATTTTTTGTGCTTTGGATTTTTTGTTTTGTTTACAGGAAAAAAATGTTAAAGTAAAAAGAACAATTAAAGATGTGATTAAGATTTTTAATGATTTACTTTTCATGCTGTCCTCCTTTTAAAAGTAAACGCCTTTAATAGCGATTATTAAAAAAATTTTCGTATTAAGACTTACTATTCATACTTGAGTGAATCAATGGGATTTGCATATGCTGCTTTGTATGCTTGGAAGCTGACGGTTACAAGAGCAATGGTGAGGGCAATAGCTCCGGCTACTGGAAAAATCAACCATCCGATATCCGTATGATAGGCGAAATCCTTGATCCAACTGTCCATAAAATTAAATGCAACCGGCCAGGCAATAACATTGGCAATGGCTACAAGCCAAACAAATTCTTTGAACAATCTCGCAACAATACTTCCATTTGAGGCCCCTAAGACTTTTCTAATGGCTATTTCTTTTGTTCTCCGTTCTGCCATAAATGAGGATAAGCCAAACAGACCGAGAAATGAAATAAAAATAGCCAGGAGAGTGAAATACTCGATTAAATTCAGTAAATTTTTATCTCTTTGGTACATCTCGTTAAATTGATCATCCATGAATTTATAGGAGAAAAGGAAACCCGGCGAGAATCTATTTATGATTTTTTTTATTTGTTCAATGGTTGAGGGAATATGTGATGATTTTAACTTTACAAACATTCTCCACTTCGGCAGCATCTCCCAAAGAAAAAATACGGTCGGATTTATTTCATTGTGGAGCGAGGTGCCATGGAAATCTTTAACTACACCCACCAATTCGCCCCTGGCATATTTATCCGGACTTATCCCAGTCGCATACATCTTTCCGATAGGATCTTTATACCCGGTCATTTTTAATGCAGTTTCGTTAATTATATAATTTTCTCTATCCGTTGGATGCTCAGGTGAGAAACTTCTGCCATGGATCATGGTCATATTAAAGGTTTCAAAGTAATCATAATCCACACAGACAAAGCTAATCATCTCTGCTTGTTCTGGTCTTATCCCTTCCCAATAAACCGTATTGTTGTTTCTAATCCTCAAAGGCAAACTGTTAGCTGCAGTTACATGAATAATATCACCCCTTTTAAGTAGCGCTTGTTTCACTGATTTATACTTACTCAACAGATCATCATCCATACCGATTGTAATGATATTGTCACGATTTAAGCCAAGATTTTTTGTTTTAATGTAATTCATTTGCTTGAGGATAACCGAGGTAGAGATAATAAGAATAATCGCTGTTGTAAATTGAAATATGATCAGTGTGTGTCTGAGGGAATGGTTTTTCCCTCTTTTTTTATTGGGACGTTTTATAATTGATACCGGTTTGAACGAAGACAAATACAAGGAAGGGTAGATGCCGGATATCAATCCGGTAAAAAATGCTATCAATATTAATCCGATACCTATTTTTAAGCTGCCAGTGAGGTCCAGCGTCAACTGTTTCTCGGCAAGCGTGTTAAAGGTGGGAAGGAAAGAATACACCAGTGCAACTGCCACCACTAGTGCCATCAAAGAAAAAATGATCGATTCACTGAAAAATTGTTTGATTAGGTCCCCTCTGTTAGCACCAAAAACCTTTCTCACACCAATCTCTTTTGCTCTTAGCGCGGACCGGGCGGTTGAAAGATTCATAAAATTGATGCAGGCAATCAATAACACAAGAAAGGCAATTGCAGAAAAAATATAAACATAGACGATGGGATCCGTTCGGCTTAATGCGTAGAGGTGAATTTTTTTCAAAGGCTGCAGTCCAACAGAGTATTTTGTGTGTGGTTGAGGTTCATATTTATTGATGGTCCCCGATATTTTGGAGACCACTTGTTTATAATCTGTCCCTTTGGAAAGCAGCACATAGGAGGGACAATCCATTCTCCATGTTTGCATCCGTTCTTTATTAATAAAAACCTCTGGACGGGCAACCAGATCAAACTGCATATGTGAGTTAGTAGGAACATTCTTAATAACGCCGGTAACCGTTAAGTCTACCTGATTATCCAGGTTAATGACTTTCCCCATAGGATTTATTTTCCCGAAATATTTTAAAGCAGCCCTTTCAGATAAAACAATAGAGTTTAAATTTTCCAGTGCCGTTTTGGGATCCCCCATGACATAGGGAAAACTAAACATTTCAAAAAATTCCGGGGCAACTAAGGCAATTCCTTCAGAATAATTATTCTCTTCATACCTGGTATTCACCGATGTACGGTAATACCAGGACCCTTTTTCTATTTCAGGATAATCCTTTTTTAAGGCTGCTATTAGCGCCCATGGGCTTGAATTCCAGATTGCTTCATTTTCATTCAGTGTCACATGGATTCTGTACAGGTTGTCTTTGTTTTCATGAAAATTGTCGAAACTCAGTTCATCCTGAACCCATAATAAGATGAGAATAAAGCATGCCATGCCTACTGCAAGGCCAAAAATGTTGATAAAAGAATATCCTTTGTAATCTTTGATATTCCTCAATGCAATTTTAAGATAATTCTTAAACATGGTGAACCTCCTCTCTATTGAATGCTTAAGAATAGTTGGGATAGACCTGAACAATTGTTTCCAATACCATCTCCGGGCTGCTCTCCTGCCATAAGATATACTTACCTCCACATATGTTTCTTCCAATGGAGTTAATATATAGGAGTGATCTTCAGCCGATAAAACTTGCTTGAAAATCCATCGAGCCAATTGGGGAGGTGAATCACTATTATTCATTTCCAACTTTTTTACCCTGGATGGAAGCGGGAAAGCCCTTCCACATCCTATCCTTCAGTTCCTTCTCCGCCTTTAAGACTGTCATTCCTTTATCAGTTAAATGATAATACTTGAGAGCCTTTCCGCCTCTTACCGGTAATGGATCTCCCACTTCTGAGCTTACATAACCTTTTTGATATAATTTCTCCAGGGTTAGATATAGAGAGGCATAGGCCAAATCTTTTCCCGTATGGCTCAATAAATGATCATGTATATCGGTCAAGGTTGCAGGTTTGTTTAAACGAAAAATTGTGAGCATGAACAATTCTTCGTGTTTCGTTAAAAACTTCATATATCCTCCTTTTTGCATATTTTTATGTTTTTTAAAATAATCATACACTTAATACGTTGATATTATTAAAAAGTTTAAAAAAATAAAAAAAAGACTGGATTTTCTCTTTTTACCAGATCTAGATCCGGTAACGATGTAAAATTAAGGTATTCTAAATAAAAATATATTGTGACTTGAAGTTTACACTACGAACTCTTATAATATCACCCTGTAGAAGAAATAATTTTCAGGATAAAAAGATGAATAGAGCTAAAAGAACAAAGATAGCAATTACGATATTGGTACTTTTGTTTCTTGTTGTCGGGAGTATCAATTTTATATTAAACAATGTAATTTATAGACCTTCTACTGATGAATGCCTCTGGACGAATGAGAGAGAAGGTATGCGAATCACGCAAATTGTTCGCGGGGGGGTCACTGACGAGGCAGGGATTAAAGAAGGAGATTTGCTGCTAAAAATCGACGGCAGATCGTTCGATACCCCTAATCAGGCCCAGGTTTATATCAACAGCCTCTTTGAAGGACAAACGGCCCGCTATTCCATCCGCCGTGGAAAGCAATTGCTGGAACGTGACGTCCGTATGATAAAACCCATCAACTTCTTTTCAATTGTAGCTACAGTTGTGGGATTTGTTTTCCTGTTTACGGGATACCTGGTGCTTATCTTTAATCCCTTAAAGAGGCTCAGCCGCTCCTTTTTCTACCTTTGCTTTGTCACCTTTATATTCGTCTTCTTTAACCAAATATCTTTCCAACCCCGCTATCTTTTTTACATTTTTAGAGGCATCCAATTATTATCTTTGATACTTTGGGCACCTGCCATCCTTCATTTTTTCTCTGTGTTTCCCTCCAAAAAAACGATTGTTATAAAATATCCCCGGCTCTTTTATTTGATATATTTACCCCCTCTCCTGGTGGTTGCTCTTTCATTCATTTTCCCGCGGATTGGAATTATAATTAATTATATGATTGGACTCTATATCGGTCTTTCATTTTATTTTTTTATTACCGAGTATCACAAGGTCAAGGAAAAAAAGGAAAAAAAAGCCCTGCGTATTATTTTATGGGGAATGTTTTTGGGATTTGCCCCGCTTGGTCTGCTGGTACTTTTTTTTAATTTCCTGGTTGGACTTATCGGTATAACTGTAGTACTTATTGGACTGGGTATGATGATCTTTCTCCCGATCTCTTTCGGGTATGCGGTAATGAAGTACGGACTGATGGATGTCACTATCGTGATCAAAAAAGGCATTGTATACAGTATAACCACTGGCTTTTTTATCTTGCTCTACATGGGATTGGTGGTGGGGCTGGGAGGAGTCCTGGCCAGGGAAATAGGTGTTAAAAGCGAAATCCTTTATGCTTTTTTTATCGCTATTGTGGCCCTGGCTTTAAATCCTGTAAAGGAAAGAATCCAGCAATTTGTGGATAAACGGTTTTATCCCCAAAAATACAATTATCGGAAAATGCTCCTGGGGCTCAGCCAGGATTTACCGACCTTGATTAAACTGGATGAAATCTTGAAAAAGGTCTCTGAAACCCTTAAATCGGCAGTGCAAGTAAAGGCAATTCTTATCAGCGTTTTTGAATCTGAGAGAGAAGCATTCCGTATTTACAATCGTACCGGGGTTCCTGAAAGTTGTGAGTGTGACTTCCTGGAATATTCTTCTGGTTTGAGTCGACTGCTTTCCCAAAAGAAAAGCTGGGTCACTTTTTACAAAATAGAGGATGAACCGGAATTTAAGAATTTTACTGAAGAAGAACTGGAAAAAATAAAAAGTGCAGGACTTGTGCTGGCCATACCGATGTTTTTGCGTGATCGCTTAAAAGGTATGATACTTCTGGGTGCAAAGATTTCCGGTGATATCTATACACAGGAGGAGATGGATGTTTTATTGACAGTGGCGGGTCAGACAGCTGTGGCCGTGGAAAATGCGCGGCTCTATTTGAAAGAATTGCAGCAGCAGAGGGCGGAAGAGGAATTAAAAATCGCCCGGCGTATCCAGCAGGACCTACTACCCAAAGAACCCCCACAGGTGAAGGGATTGGAAATTGCCGGCTGCTCCTTGCCAGCAACAGAAGTAGGCGGTGATTATTTTGACTATATCCTGCAAAATCACCGACGCCTGCTGGTGTTTGTGGGCGATGTATCGGGAAAAGGCATGCCTGCTGCACTCTATATGTCCAAAGTACAGGGAATGGTCCAGATGGCTGGTTCCCTCTATCACTCCCCAAAAGATATTTTGAAGGAAGTGAACCGTAGAATTATCGACGGAATCGATAAAAATAGCTTTATTACCATGCTGTCGGTATTGTTTGACCTCAAGAAAAAGCAAGCCATTATTGCCCGGGCCGGGCATACGCCTCTCCTTTTGAAAAAAAGCAATCGGGAAGATGCGGAAGTGATCTTACCAAAAGGATTGGGCCTGGGCATCACTTCTGGCGAAGATTTTGACCGCAAAATCGAAGAGGTGACCATTCCAATGCAATCCAAAGATTGCTTCGTCCTCTTCAGCGATGGCCTGACCGAAGCGATGAATCCCAAACATGAACTCTTTGGGGAAGAACGGGTGAAGGAACTGCTGAATCAAAATTATAATCTCTCTTCCCAGGAGTTCCGAAATCTCCTTTTGTCCCATGCCGGGAACTTCCGGGAGAATGAGGAACAAAATGATGATATTACAATTGTCATTGTTAAGGTAAAATAATAAATTGGCCACGAATGAAATTAATAATAGAGCCCACAGAATACACAGAATACACAGAATATACAAAATATACAGAAAAAGGATATGGAATAATAAAAATAAAATTTTCTGTGTCCTTCTGTGTGTTCTGTGGGCTCTTATTTTTCAGGAGGAAAAGATGAAATATCGTTTTGCCACTCATGTGTTTGATTTCGACAAAATGGAAGAGAGTCTATCGCCTGGTGTGTTTAAGAAATTCAAAAAAACCGTTGATGCGAAAAAAAATCTGGATCCTGAAGTGGCAGAGTCCATCGCAAAGCAAATTAAAAAATGGGCAGAATCAATGGGAGTCACCCATTATACCCACTGGTTTTTGCCCCTTACCGGTTTAACTGCCGGGAAACAAAATACGTTTCTTGATAGAGATCATAATGGAAAAGTGATTTCAAAATTTTCAGGCCGGGAGCTGGTAAAAGGTGAGCCTGATGCCTCTTCCTTTCCCCATGGGGGAATGCGCTCTACGTTTGAAGCCAGGGGATATACAGCGTGGGACCCATCCTCCCCGGTATTTGTTGTAGAAAGCAAAAAAGGTTGTATCCTATATATACCCTCTGTTTTCTTCGGTTATAACGGCAAAGTCCTGGATAAAAAAACCCCTCTTCTAAGATCATTAAAACTGATCAATGAGATATCCTTGAAACTAATGAAAAAATTTAATCAAAGAGCCGAATGTGTCAAAAACATGGTAGGACCAGAACAGGAATTTTTTTTGGTTCGAGAGGAAGATTTTCAGCATCGGCCCGACCTTAAGACAGTGGGACGGGTGATATTTGCAGCACGTCCTCCCAAAGGCCAGCAAATGGGAGATCACTACTTCGGAACAATCCCTGACAACGTACTGAGGTTCCTGGAGGATGTGGAAGAAGAGGCAATGAAACTGGGGATACCTATAAAAACCAGGCACAACGAAGTGGCACCCAATCAATTTGAAATCGCACCCATCTATGAAGAGGCCAATATCAGTGCCGATCACAACCAGATACTGATGGATTTGTTATCGAAAATTGCCAGGAAACACAGCATGGTCTGTCTTTTGCATGAAAAACCCTTTCAATTTTTTAATGGCAGTGGCAAACACCTGAACTGGTCGTTAATGGACAGCAAAGGCAGGAATCTGTTGACTCCGGGAAATTCAAAAGCCTCCAGGTTTGTTTTTTTAAGCTTTTTAACCGGTTTTCTTATTGGCATCAATCGCCATAATGATCTTCTTCAGTCAGTGTTGGCTTCCTCCGGCAATGAGTTACGACTCGGTGGTCATGAGGCACCGCCGTCCATTATTTCTATATACCTGGGTGAAGAATTGCAAAGCATCATTCGTAACCTTGAGGCATTTATTTCGGGCAAAAGTAAAAAAACCGCATTGCTTCAGTTTGAAGAATTTGTGCCCCCTATTCTTCATGATATGTCTGACAGGAACCGGACGTCGCCTGTGGCTTTTACAGGAAATAAATTTGAATTTCGGATGCCCGGTGCATCAGCGTCACTGGCTTTCCCCATTGCTGTGATTAACCTGGTGGTTGCTGACGGTTTAAACAATGTTTTTCAGGCCATCGTCTCTATTGAGGAGGAAAAAAAAATATTGGAAATCCTTAATCGATTGATTCAAAAAAACTCCGCCATTATCTTTGAAGGCGATAACTACGATCTCAATTGGAGAGAAGAAGCAAAAAAGAGGGGCCTGTTCATCCCGATTTCGATTCCTGAAACCATAAACCGGCTGGGGCATGAAAAAAATGTCTCTCTATTTGAAAAATATAACATACATAAAAGAGATGAAATCGAAGCCAGAACCGATATTAAAATTGAGATGTATGTTAAAACCGTTGAAATGGAACTAAGGGTGGCTCGTTATATGCTCAGAGCCTATATTATTCCTGCTGCTTTAAAAAATCAACAGATGCTTTTAGAAGCTGTTAATATCAATCGATACCCTGGGGAGATACTAAAGAAAGATCCATCTATTTTGGACAATCAATTGAACTTTATTGAAAAATTCACCCAGAAAATCAATCGGACAATGGAGATGCTTTCGATCCTGGATGAAGACAACGAGAAGTTAAAGCAAGGAAGCTTGAGGCAGCAGGCAGCGTTATGTTCCAAGAGCATTCGGCCCCATATTATGGAAACCGCTGGTATTGTGGAAAAAGTTGAAGAGAGGGTAGATCATGGATTCTGGGCAATGCCGAGGATGAGCAATATTCTTTTTCGATAAAAAAATATTGTTAAAAAATAATTGTATTTGACAAGAGGAAATTTTTATACTATTTTTTCTTTAGATATATGTATTTTTTTGTATATTTGCCCGTGTGCATGTGTGCGATAAAAATACAAGGAGGCGTAAATGAGAACAGCGGAAGATATTTTAAAAGAGAAAGGCACGGAGATAATCAGTGTCACGGAAGATACCACCCTTTTTGAGGCTCTAAAGATAATGAATGAAAACAAAATTGGAGCTATTTTAATTAAAAAGGGAGCTAAAATGGTGGGGATCTGGACGGAACGGGATCTTATGAGAAATGCCGTTACTGAGGGATTTGATCCCAGGACAGCCCGGGTTGGAGATTACATGTCCACTGACCTTCGCTTCGCCCCAGCCACGGATTCTGTTTACAGGCTTATGGATAAGTTTCTTGGGATGAGGCTGCGCCATCTGTTAATCGAAAAGCATGGCGAATATATTGGCTTGCTTTCCGCCGGCGATGTCATCAGGGCGAATCTTCATGAAAAAACCGAAGAACTAAAACAATTGAATGCATTGCTAGGCTGGGAATACTATGAAGATTGGCAGTGGAAAAAGAAATTCGACAAAAAGGTGGAAACCCCTGGACAACCCATACGGGAATTGTAAGGAGGCAAAATAAAGTGTACCTACATTCACCACCTGAAGGTGGATGAAATTGGCGTTTAACGTTCAGTGTTCAGTGTTCAGTGTTCAATGTTTAAAGTTGAAAGACTTAGGACTTTGAAAGAGCTTTTTGATAGCTCTAAAAAAACATTGAACATTGAACATTGAACATTGAACATTGAACCCGAAATCCACCGATTACCTAATTTTAGGTGGTGGATTTTGGTGTAACAATATTGCTCTTTTTTCTATTTTATGATACATTTTAAATCAGGATCAAATGAAGGAGGTAAAATATGGGCCATGATCCCGAAATTGTTGCGATGAATAAAGTGCTTGACTCTTTAAAAAACCTTGATAATGGAGGAAGAAAGAGGATTATTCATTGGCTTAAAAACAGGTTTGGGCTTGCGGAAGGCAAAACGCCCCATCAATTAACTCCACCTGCTAGTGTTAACAAACAAACCAAAACACAGCCAATTGTGAAAGAAGAACCAGGAACGGCTGCTATTCCATTGAAAAAAAGGGAAATCAAACACTATGATACCGTGTTGGATTTATTTTCGGAGTCCAGGGTCAAAAAGTCAATCAGCAAAATTTTATTGATGGCAGCCTATTTACAGGAAAGACATCATTTTAAGGAAATTACCACTTATGATATAAATTTCCGTTTAAAAAGAATAAAACACGAAGTTACAAATATTTCCAGTATTATCAATGGAATTCTGAAAAAGAAACCTCAACTTCTAGCTGAAATAAAAACAGAGGGACAAGGTAAACATGCCAGAAGGAAATTCAAAGTGACAGATGAGGGATTAAAAGTTGCGAGAAGTTATTTATAATGAAAGAAAATAATGATGAATGATGAATGATGAGTGATGAAAAAGAAAACTCACCAAACGAATATAAAATAACTTTAAAAGAGTTCTGACAGGAATTCGTGTAAGCTTTCTTCATCATTCATCACTCTTCATTCATCATTGAGATCTTTAAGTTTCTCAAAAGGTTATAAAAGTTATGAAGAAGTTCTATTATTTTATCGCATTATGGATTCTTTTTTACTCGTTAACGTGTCCGGTGGATCAAAAGTCGGAAATCCCGGTCAGTATAAAATGCTTATATGCTCATGTTCATGAGCTTACGTCGATAGAGCCTCCCCGGAGCTACCGGAATCTGTCTTCCTTAGACCGGGCGGCAGCCTATATTTTTAATGAGTTTGGCAAGTGCACCAGCCGGGTGGAGATTCAGAAATATAAAGTCGAAAACAACGAATATAAGAACATCATTGCATCTTTCGGCCCGGAAAGGGGTGAACGTATCGTTGTAGGGGCTCATTATGATGTTTGCGGGGAGCAACCAGGAGCAGACGATAATGCCAGTGGTGTTGCCTCGATCCTAGAACTGGCCAGACTCTTTTCTGCGTTAAAGCCCCGCTTGAAGCAGCGGCTTGATCTGGTGGCTTACAGCCTGGAAGAACCACCCTTTTTCCGCACTCAGTATATGGGCAGTGCCATTCATGCAAAATCACTGGCAAAAGCCAATGTAAAGCTTCGGATCATGATTAGCCTCGATATGATTGGGTACTTTTCCAGAAATGCCAGCCCCCATCGTTTCGTTTCCTGTTTTATCAATCCTGGAACGGTTGTCCCTGGTAATACCACTTGCATTGTCGGCAAAAAAGGGGATAAAAAAATCGCCGAAACGATTAAAAAATATATGATGGAAGATCCCGAAGGGATTGTGGTGGTGGTTCTGAACCCTTCGGAAGATACACCGGGTATCGATTGGTCTGACCATCTGAACTATTGGAATTACGGTTATCCAGCTGTATTTATTTCAAACTTTTTTGTTTCGCCAAATCCCAACTACCACCAGCCCGCCGATACCGTCGACACCCTGGATTTTGGCAAAATGGCCCAGATCATTAAGGGAATATACCGCGCGCTCATTAAGTTATGAATGATGAATGATGCGTGATGAAAAAAAACTCACCAAACGGACATAAAATAACGCTGAAAGAAGGCGGACAGAAGTTCATATAAACTTTCTTCATCATTCATCACTCTTCACTCATCATTCATTATTCTTTATAAAAATCGGGAAGTCCTTAGAAAGCTTCTTTTGCCTGAAGATACTGCTCATCGGTAACATAGCCATATTTTTTCAACCGATCCAAAAGCAGGTTGGCTCTCCACTTTAAATACCGGGAATTGGACAGCGGTGTAACTCTCAGCGGTTTGGGAATGACCGATACCAGCCGAACAATCTCGACTAAATTTAGCTGGTCTACCGGCTTTTTAAAGTAATGTTCAGACGCAGCCTCTAATCCAAAAATTCCTTTTCCCAACTCGATCACATTTAAATAGAGGTGGAATATCCGATTTTTTGAAAGATGTTTTTCCAGTTTCTTCGCTATAAAGAACTCCTTTAATTTTCGATAATAGGATTTTTCTGTTGAAAGAAAGAGGTTCTTGGCCAGTTGTTGAGTAATGGTGCTGCCGCCCCTGGCTTTTTTGCCCGTTTTCAAGTTTTTTTTTAGGGCTTCCTTCAGTTCATAGTAATCGATACCTTTATGCTGGTAAAATGCCGCATCTTCGGAGATTCTAACGGTTTGTTTCAGTAATTTCGGGAAAATATCAAAACCGATCCATCTTTGATAGATTTCTAAATTTTTACCTTTCAATCTGGCCTCTTTTTTCCGTTGTTCAATGAGAGCCGTGGTTTTAGGGTTTTTGTTTTTTAAATAGGTCACATCCGGTAATGAAAGGAAAAAATAAACGGCAAAAAAAGAGAAGACCACCAAAAGAACCAGTGAGACCTTGAGAAAAAGTTTTAATTTTTTTCGTTTCGCTTTATTTTTTTCACTCATTTTAAGCCAATACCTGTTCTACCCAAACTGAAGTGTCAAGTTGACATTTTTTATCATTCCATATTTTACAAAGAATTAGCAATGAAGGCAAGGAGTTCCGGTAGGCTTAAAAAAATTTTTGAAATTTTCTGGACATTTTTTTGTTTTTTAGTTATATCTATTATCTATAGAATCATAGAATATAGAAATGAATTTATGGAGGTAAATATGCCTGATAAGAAGCGTAATATGGTTGCATATATCGAAAAAGATCCTGTGACGGGCTTTTTTGTCGGAATTATCCCGGGAATCATAGGCGGCCATACTCAGGGTGAGACATTGGATGAACTCCACAAAAACTTAAAAGAAGTGGTTGAATTATGTTTTATGGAAATTCCAGCGGAGGATAAGGAAGGGTTACCGGAATTTGTGGGAATCCAGCAGGTGGAGGTAGCCATATGAGTCAATTGGAACGAATAAAAAATAGAACAATGGAGAGACTCATATCCCACCTGGGCTTTGAAAAAATACATCAAAAGGGGAATCATGCTTATTACAAACATAAAGATGGCAGAGCCACCACCTTACCTCTCCATCGCGGCACAACGTTAGCCCCTCCATTGTTGAAAGAAATTCTAAAGGAAATTCAAATCAGTGTCGATCAATATAATGAACATTTATCAGAGGTAAGAGGTAAGAGATAAGGAGTGAAAAGGTGCCGGTGAGTTCCTTAAAAGTTATAATGAAATATTTGCACCCATTGCAATGGCATAGAACTGGAATAATTGACCATTTTCAATTTTCAACATCAACCATTCGTTTATTAAAAATGATGGTTTGCCTTTCTTTTTTATTTCATGTCTCCCCATCTCTCTTCTTTCTTTGGGACTCCCGGTGTTTTTGCATATCAATCTCTATATGAGTTTTGTTGTCGAATAGAAATGTGGTAAAAAATTGGAGCACGGATAATTTTACCAGCGGTACATTCTCTATGTAATAGAGCATCTCATGGATTCGGTCATTGAACTCTCCGTAATCTTTTTTCTCAGGGGCATTTTCTTTTTTCGATTTCAATATCATATCGCCCCGGCCTTCAAAGAGGTATTCAGGGTTTACATGGTATTGTAAATAGAGGTTTTTAAAAAAGGTATAACCAGGTTTGTTTTTACCTGATTCAATTGATGAGATGAAGCTGTGCGAGACTCCAAGGGTGTTGGCAAATTCTATTTGGGATGCCTTCAGGTACTTTCTCAATTCTATTATACGCTGCCCAAAGGCTTTCATTTCTTTTTTTATCATTTTCTTTTCGTTTTTTAAAATTTTTTTTATTATATCCATTTTTAAAATAATGTAAAGTTTTTTGCTGCAATAAATGACGGAAGAAAAGAGTACCCATATTGTAATATAAAAATGTGGACATTCAAATAAAAATGTAATTAAGACGTTTTCCTGTCGAGGCCTTTTTCTCTGGCTTTGTATTCGTCGATCTCTTTCTTTATATATTTTTCATTTTCATAGATAAATTTTGTGGTAAACCCCAGCAATGTATGCAGCAGCATGGGGGAGCGTTCGATATACCAGAGGAGTTCGTATTTGGATTCCACAGATGTCCCGACTTTTTTATTTCCATGGAATGGTCGCATGCCTTTGCTTCCGATTATCTCACCTTCTCCTAATATGAGATAATAGAGGTTGACGTCAAATTTTTTTGCCAGGTGGTAGAAAAAATCCAAACAGGCCTTGGAACGACCTGCCTCAATATCGGAGATGAAACTGGCGGACAAACCGAGTTCTGCTGCAAACTCTTTCTGGGTGAAGTTTAACTCCCGGCGTACATTCTTGATTCGGCGTCCGAATTCTTTTAAACTGTAATCTGCCATGTATCCTCTCCTTTTAACAATGCGGGCATTTTTGTGAAGTCTTCTTCCATATTTTTATTATAACCAAAAATGTAATATTGGTAAAGGTCTAAAATCTTTTTTATGGATATAACTGCTTTTATCTACGTACAAAATACGATATATTGACAGTTCTTAAAAACTATTGACATCTTTCCTGTTTTTATATACTATATTGATATGCTGTTTTTCTTGAGGATCACGATGGTAATGGTTTTTTTTTACGAGGAGGTCTTATTGGTGACGTTTTGGCCTGTTTATCAGTTTCAAGAAAAAAAAGTGTCGCAAATAATTTGAAAAGGAGTTAGGGATGAACGTATTTAAAGCGATTTTCGTTCTCGAATGGAAAAGGTTTAGGTGCAAACGAAATCTAGTTATATTAATGGTTCTCCTTGCTTTATTGTGTATTTTCATTCAGGATGGCGTTAATGAATATAAAAGAATCCTGGAAAATAAAAAAACTTTCCAGGAAATGGAAAAGAAAAAGGTGGAACAATACGTCCATTATACCCAATATGGCCTGTACGGTATTAGACTCATGTTCATTCCCGATCCAATGAGCATATTGTTCAACAATTCCGGGCTGTTTGGTGAACTGATTTCAAATGTGGATGTGGGGGAACGGTTAAATATTTACAACAGTATGAAAGGAAGACAAGTATTTGATGAACCTGGCGGGTTTATGGATTTTTCAGGCATTCTTCTTCTTTTCGGATCGTTTTTGGGCCTTCTATATGGGTATGATGCCTTTCGTAACGATGATTACTTAAAATTTTCTGTAAGTATCTTAAACCATCGAACGTTTTTTTTTTCAATCATCTTTTCAAGGATTATTTTATTAAACCTGTTTTTTTTGATCCTTGCCTTTATATCGATTCTGGTTCCACTTATAAGTGGCATTAACCTTTATAATAAATCTTTCCTTCTTTTTATTTTTGTGCTTTTCCTGGTCGTTTCTTTTTTTATCCTTTGCGGAACAATTACCGGAACATTAAAAAACAAAGTAGTCGGTTTTGCAGCACTGATTGCCGTTTTTTTCATTTCTAATTTTTTAGCCCCATGGATTGTTAATAAGATTGTCCGTATTAATGCCGGAAGTCTCGTCCCAAATTATAAAGTGGAATTAAAAAAATTAGAAATAATTATGTCATTTGAAGAAAGGGTTTTTAAAGAAGTCGGAATATTTCAGAGTGGGAAAGTAGCTCCAAAAAATATTAGAAAACGTGTTCAGAGTTATTTCGATAATGAATATAAAGAAATAATGGCTATCGAAGAAAAAGCGAAAACAGGGATTATTAATAAAATTTCTGACTATCAATATATATCTGCCGTTTTCCCAACAACGTTTTATGTTTCTGCCTGTTATGAATTTAGCAGTCGGGGATTTTTAAATTTTATCGATTTCTATAATTCAAACCAGGCATTAAAAGCCGGTTTTTTTAAATTTTATATTTTTAAAAAATTTTACGCACCCACCGATAAAATAGAAAGTTATATTAAAAATAATGAGAACCTATTTCTGGCCAAAACCCGAGTCCCTGGAAATTCCATATTTGGTCTGTCATTGAACATTTTTTATATTGCGATTCTTTACGGAATCGCGGGTAACCGTTTCAAAAAATCATTGTATCCTGCGCCTGAAAAGACCGGCGCATTCAACGATCTGGATATCGATCTGAAAAAGGGTAATTACATTACCTTTGATGTCAAACAAATTGACTTCAAAAATCAAATTCTGAATGTATTCTATGGCAAATGCAAAGGCTTTTCGGGAAAATTATTTATCAATAAAAACAACATTGTGAACCAAGAAAAAAAAGATTTTCTCTATTTGCCCAACCCGGATAAATTACCCGGTAACATAACAGTAAATGCTTTCCTGGTATATATTAAAGGGATGTTTGATCTACCAAGAAAAGAGATGAAACAGTTTAACGACATGGTAAATAAAGGTGAAAAGAGATTTGAAGCACTTGGTACTGACGAAAAAGCAAAACTATTGCTTACCGCGGCCAGGTTAAAAAATAGTGAGACATATATCTTATATGACTTTAAATCAGGACTATCTCAAGATTTTTCCTTTTTTGTAAAGGAATGGATTGAGGGCATGAAAAATAAGGGGGCCATTATCCTGGATATCTTTCCCACTAAGGGTATGTTTTTAATTCCTGATTATCAAACAGTATTTGAATTCAACGGTGAAAAGTATGAAGAGCGGAGAGTAAAGAATTATAGCGGAACGAATGTGTAGCGGTTTTAACACATGTAACCAATTGCTGGCTCTCTGTCTCCTTTCTTAATAAAATCCCCAGCTATTTGTGTTACTTTTTTTAACATTAATGACGATGAGATGATACATTCCAACGCGTTTTAAAAATGGAGAGAGCAGGAATATTGACAATATAGTGTTTTTAATGTACTCTTAAAATGTGAAAAAAAATATCAAAATACATCAAGTTTTGAAAAAAGGAGGAAAAAAATGAGAAAAGCAAAACTCATCATTTTATTATTTTCAATGATGCTGCTTGTATCAAACGCACATGGTTTGATAATTGGTAATGAGTCCTGTCGGGGATTCGGGGGCGGTGGCGAATCAGGGGATCCCTGCGACACAGGGGACGGGAAAAGGAGTCCCACGATTGGCCAATATCTCGTTGAAGGTGGCGGCTATTATTTAAACGCTTATTCGGATGTGATGATACTGTTGAATAGAGTAGAGATGTCTGTCATATCAGGTGTGAAATATGAAGAATTACAGGAGATTTTAAACTCGGCCATCGGTCATCTGGAACATGCCAAATCGTCTTATTTAAACCTTTGCAACCTGGCTGAGATTACGCCTTACAACCAAACTGTCATTGTTTTATTGAAGAACTTTGATTATTCAACCTTCAAAAATGATTATGGATTAAATGCCGATATATTTAGCATAGTTGAAGAATTGTTAAAAAAAGGAGATATAAGGGGTGTGTACAATCGTTTATATGATGATGTTTGTAATATATTGGTGCAATTATACAGTCTGAAAGCGAATGTAGATAAAGATTCATTTCCAAAAGTATCTGACCTGTGGAGAATCAATCAAAATTTCTCTCGATCCATCTTATACGGCCAATATGTGACAGAAGTGTTCGAGAAAACAAAATAATTAAATGGGGGAAGGGATGAAGGATTTCAAAACGATTTTTGGTATTGAATTAAGCAGAGGGTTTTGCAAAAGATATTTAATTATATTTTTGGTCCTTTTACTTTTATTGACAGTTTTTGTTCTGGAAGGAGTAAAGGAGTATAAATCTATTTTTAAAAATAAAAAGACGTTTCAGGTGACTGAGAAGACAAAGGTGGCTCAATATGTGCACTATACTCAATATGGGCTTTACGGTATCCGGCTTATGTTCATCCCTTCCCCTTTAAGTATCATTTTTTACAATTCCGGTCTGTTTAAAGACCTTATGGCAAATGTAGATGTGGGAGAACGGTTAAATATTTTCAACAGTATGAAGGGAAGACGGATATTTGACGAGCCCGGTGGATTTATGGACGTTTCAGGATTTCTTCTGCTTTTCGGCTCTTTACTGAGCCTTCTATATGGATATGATGCCTTTCGTAATAATGATTATATAAAATTTCTATTAAGTATCTCAAACCGAAAAACTCTTTTTTTTCATATTGTCTTTTCACGGATCATTTTATTAAACATATTCGTATTGATTCTGGCCTTTATATCGCTTATTATACCGCTTATCAATGGTATCAACCTTTTTAACATCTCTTTCCTGGCCTTTGCTTTTGTCCTTTCCCTGGTGATTACTTTTTTTATCATTTTCGGCTCAATTACTGGTATGTATAAAAAAAAGATGACTGGATTACTTACCCTGGTCGCATTGTTTTTTGTTTTCGTGTTTGTTTTCCCATGGATGGTTAACAAAATCGTCCGGTTAAATGCAGGAACTCTTATCCCTAATTATAAAGTGGAGTTAGACAAACTAAAAACAATAATGGCATTTGAATCCAGGGCTTTTAAAGAAATAGGTATATTCAGGAGTGGAAAGAAGGCCTCGGAACATATTAAAAAGCTTATTCATAGCTATATTGATAATGAGTATAAAAAAATCCTGGAAACTGAGGAAAAAGCAAAAAGAGGCATTATCGAAAAAATTTCAGATTATCAGCGCATTTCAGCCTTTTTTCCAACCACCTTTTATTTTGCTGCATGTTATGAATTAAGCAGCCGGGGGTATTTGAATTTTATTGATTTTTACTCTTACAACCAATCATTAAAAGATGGCTTTTTTAAATTCTATATTTACAGAAAATTTGATGCCCCAACCGAAAAAATAGAGAGCTATATAAAAAATAATGAGAATCTGTACGTCGGGAAAAGTCGTTTACCCGGCAATATGCAATTAGGCGTTCTTTTAACCCTTTTTTATATTGTGGTACTTTTTTATATCGGTTTTATCCGATTCAGAAAAACGGTCCATCCTCCTCCTCAAAAGAAAAACGCCTTTGACAAATTGGATATCAAACTCAAAAAAGGGACCTTCAATACCTTTGATGTATACGACGATGATTTTGTCAGCCAAATCTTTAATATATTTTCCGGTAAAATCAAAGGCATTCATGGAAGATTATCTCTTGATGAAATACCCATGGTGACCGAAGAAAAAAAAGATTTTCTCTATTTACATAACCCCAGCAGGATTCCTGGAGATATCTCAGTTGATGCATTAATCACCCTGTTTAAGAATATGCTAAAACTCGTCAAAGAAGAGAAGGACCCATTCAAGCCCTGGCGCTCCAATAAAAAACAGAACGTCCAGGATCTTGAAGGAGACCAAAAAGCCAGATTGTTTTTAACAGCCGCGCAGTTATCCAAAAGAAAGATCGTGATTTGTTGCGACTTTTTCTTTGGTATGCCCATTGACTATATAGCAGAGTTCACATCCATGATAGATGAACTAAAAAAAGATGGAACGACAATAATTGATATAATCCCCAATCACAATCTCTATATCGTTCCGGATTACCACTCGTCATTCAAATATGATAAAAAGCATTACGAGGAATTGGAAATAAGGAGGTATAAGACCCCAGTTGGTTAGTTATTTCTTTGTAAATTTTTGCTAGAAAATGGCAAAAAATATCAAAAATAGAGGCCATTTAGAATCGGGGCCCACCATCATGTGTCAGCATAGTGAATTTTATTACGATAAATACTTGACATTTTCAAGATATTGAAATATAATTTCGATATAATGACACATATTTGTTTTGAGCTCTACTGCTTTGCCATGCAAGTCCGTAAAAACTCGAACGGAGAGGGAGATGTCCAAAAATAACAAAATGGCCCATGTTCAAAAAACAAAAAAGATAGAAATTATTTTTCTTCTCAATGCACTCTATTATTTTATCGATTGGGCCATTATTATTAATGAAGCATATGGAGACGGAGATGGATATAGGTTATTGGTTTATCACAAGGATAAACTCACCACTGATAAACGATATGAATCTCCTGAGGATGCCATCAACGATTTTAGGGAAATCTATAAAGACCTGGAACGTATGGATCGATATGAACCCCAATGGTCCTTCCCTTATGATGTTGAAATATCATGGGTGAATAAGAAATTAAGATACGCTCGCTTGTGGCCGTTTATAAAAAAAATAATAAAATATATACATTTTAAGGTAGAATATTTTATTGTAAAATTCGGATGGGAGAAAAGATAGAATCTCTCATCCGAGAGGCTTTATGTGAATCGACCAGGAAAATATTCAAAAAAACGGTGCAACTTTTTTTGCAGGTGTCAAATTTTTTTTACACTGGCATTACTTATGATTTCAGAGCAATAGCCTTATATGTTTAAAAGGTGAAAAAAATGGTGAATAAATAAGGGTTTACTCCACCTTCAAAAAGCCCAATATACCATTATTCCATCATTTCTTCATTCCCCTTGTGAGCGAAGTGATTTATGTTCTTTCTCTGAAATGGCACAAAAAATGCTTTCTCCTTTGTATGAAAAAACACACGATATTAATTGTAGATGATGAAATGGTTTTCGCCCAGTCACTCAAGAATTACTTATTGGAAGAAGGTGATAGGTATATAGTAAAAACGGCTTATAATGGCCTGGAAGCACTTAAAATTGTAAAAAAAGAAAAGATGGATCTTGTGATTCTTGATTTAAATATGCCTGTTGTGGATGGTATCCAGTTTTTAACCGAACTTTATAATAGGCATATATGGCTGCCTATAATTGTTCTGACAAACATCTTAATTATGACACCAGATGAGGAAAGAGATATATTTGGAGAGTTTGGAATAGCGGATTATATTGATAAACCAGTCAATCTTGAAGAACTAAGTGAAAAAATTGAAGTGAATATCAAAAGAAAAGGAATGGGAAGCGATTTTAGGACGCTGACGTAGGATCAATGGTAAAATAATGAAAACACCGCGCTCGGCTGCGTCGGTGTTCTGGTATCTTGGTGACGTGGTGGCGGAGGCAGTTTCTCAGAAGTAATAGCAAAAAGCGGCAACTTATTTTGCACCTCAATCAATGATTATCACTCTAAAACAATATGAATGATTGATAATTCGTTTCTAAAATGGCATAAAAAATGCTATCCCTTCTTTATGGAAAAACAGACCATAATGATAGTAGATGACGAAATCGTTTTTGTTCAAGCCATTGAGAAATTTATATTAAAAATGGATAATCAATACATAATAAAAACAGCTTATAATGGAAAGGAAGCTCTAGAAATTTTAGAAAATGAAAAAATAGATCTTGTGGTACTGGATATAAATATGCCTGTAATGGATGGTATCCAACTTTTAACAGAACTCCATAATAGACATATTTGGCTGCCCATTATTATTTTGACAAGTATCTCATTAGAAAAGAAAGAAGAAACATTTAGAACGTTTGGAATAGTGGAATTTCTAAGGAAACCAATCGTTCTTGGAGAACTGTTTTTACGAATTAGAAAAATATTGAAAATCAGGGAAAATAAAGATATAATCCATGGATTAAGTCTAGCAACCATAATGCAGATTCTTGAAATTGAAAAAGTAACAGGCATATTAACAGTAAATTTTGAGAAGGGAGATAGAAGACTATTTTTTAAAGAGGGAAGACTTGTGGATATTGAAGTTAAAGGACTTTCAGAAGATGAGGCGATAGCAGAACGTTTGAGGACTGATGAGGGAAAGTATAAGGTAAGCATAGAGTATATCAGTCATAGTAAAGACAAAAAATCGAAAAATCATTGATCGAAATAGTACTTCATGCATCTAAAAAACACATTGCCAGGTAGGTGGTAAAACGGTGCAGCTTTTTTTGCAACTTCAATTGTTTATTTTTTTCTTCCAATACGCCATTTTTATATTAATCCATTACGCCTTGTCTCCTATGTCAACCAAATTTGCATGTTTTTAGATGGGATTTTAGGTTTATACGTTTAAACAGGAAAAAAATGGCAAAAAAGTAAGGAATGACCCCACCTTCGATAAGCCCTATATTCCATTATTCCAGCATTCCATCATTTCTTCAATCCAGTTGTGGGCGAAGCGAGATATGTTCTTTCCCTGAAATGGCATAAAAAATGCTGCCTTTTTTTTATGGAAGACAAGAAACATATTTTTTTGGTAGAAGATGAATTACACTTGCGGCAAACGTTAATATTAATCCTGCGGAATGCCGGATACCGAGTCACATCGGCTGAAGATGGAAGTGAGGCGTGGAGTCAACTTTTGAATTTGAAAGAAAAATCTGAAAAAGTTGACCTCCTGGTGACCGATATTCAAATGCCAGGTTTATCAGGAATAGAACTCATCGATGAACTTGAAAAAATGAATTTTACACTTCCATCCCTTGTGATAACTGGTTATGGGGACAAAGAAACGGTCATTGAATTGATGCGGAGAGGTTGTTCGGAATATATTGATAAACCTTTTGAGCCATCGGAATTTCTCAAACGCGTGAAGATCGCCCTTGAAAAGGAAGAGCAAAAGAGAGCGGAGAGTGAAAAGCAAGTGATTCGGGCGGAAGAGGAGAAGTCGGAAATCAATCGGAAAGTCGAGACCTACAGACAACATTTTGAGAGATTGCGGGAACAGGTTGATCTTGCTGTAGGAGCCTATCAGGATCTGGTTAAAATCAATGAAGATAGTTATAACGTCCCTGTTACATATCGTTTTAAACCATTTGCAGAACTGGGCGGTGATTTTGTCGATATAAGGGATACTGAAATAGGGTGTGATATCCTGGTGGCAGATGTTGCCGGACATGATATGGGAGCTTCTTACCATGCCGTTCTGATAAAAGCATTATTTAATGAAAATGGACGGCTCAGCGATAATGGGCAATCTTTCTTTGAGTTTTTAAATAAACATCTTATTGAGCATGGAAAGCATAAACGAGTTGTAACGGCAGTTTTTCTCCGTATAAATCTAAAAAAAATGGAAGGAGAGATAAGCGCGGCTGCACATCCACCCCTTATCTGGCTCAAAACCGATCTCCCGGTACCTGAACGATTATATACGAAAGGAAGTGTACTGGGAATATTTGAAGATGCCGAATATGAAAGGCGCATCTTCCCCATTAAACCTGGTGACCGCCTCTTTCTATGTACGGATGGAATTACCAATGCCTGCCGCGTGGATGGCCCAACAGGTGATAAAATAAAACTCTCAGGAAATGGGCTGGAGAACCTGATAAAAAAATATCATCAACTGCCATTGAAAGAAATGATTGAGCATATATGGCAAGATGTCTTTGACTTTTGCAGGCAAAAACCCCAGGATGATATGCTGCTTTTGGGGATCGAGATTCCAGAGGTAGAAAAATGATTACAATGATTAAAGAATATCACTGCAAACGGAATGATCTGTTTCCAGGAGGTCGTTATGTTTAAGATAGACAAAGACCCTGGTTCTGTTACCTTTAAATTATCTTCTGAAATGTCACTGGTAGATTCGGTCATTAGAGAATCTCAAGTATATTTAAAACATTACGATATTTCTGAATTTTCCAATTTCAAATTGGTGCTTCGAGAGCTTTTAAACAATGCGATTGAACATGGTAATTTTAATATTCGTGAGAAAATCGTTAAATGCAAGATTGAACACATTGGGAATAAACGGTTCAAGATCACAGTAGAGGATGAAGGTGAAGGTTTCAAATACGATAATCTTATTATGACACTGCCCGAAGACCCCAGGCAAATCCGCAACCGCGGTTTTGCATTGATTAACGCATTCACCGATCAGATTGAGTTTAATAAGAAGGGAAATTGTGTGACGGTATATATATCCTTTCTTGAGGAGACGACCTTTTATATTGTCAAGGAAGATGGGTGGCAAATTATTCAACCATCCGGTGATTTGACTGCAACGGCTGCAGAAAACTTCCGGCTTCATCTAATCCAATTGCTGGATAAAGGTCACATCCAATATCGCTTTAATTTTAAATATGTTGAGGATATTGATTCAGTGAGTCTGAGTGTCATGATCATTTTTGCAAAGAATCTTTTAAAAAGAGATAGCAAAGGAAAATTAGAGGTTATAAACATGAGCAAGGATTTAAGAAATCTTTTTCGTATGACACGAATAGATGAGCTCTACCGCATTATTAAATAGTAGTGAGTGAATCGAATGAATTTTTCAATAGAAATAATTAATCAGTTTGTAACAGAATCAAAGGAATACCTTGAAAACCTTGAAGATGATCTTCGCGATTTAGAGAAACATAAGAATAACCCTGATCCTGCACTTTTAAACAAGGTATTCAGAATCCACCATACGATTAAAGAGGGTGCCGGTTTTCTCGGACTAAAAAATATCAATGATCTTGCTCTTATTATGGAAAATATGTTTTCAATGATGCGGGCTGGAGAGATAAAGCCGGAATCCGTGATAATTAATGCGTTGCTGGAGGGGGCAGATTGTCTTAATGCTCTTTTGGATGAGATTGAGTATAGTAATGAAATGGATATTTCAGGCGTTTATAAGCATTTATCAAATTTGCTTTCCGGCGGACTATCTGAACAGGTGAAAAAAGAATTAAATACCAATGTGGCACTTTCCAGTGTGAATGGAGAAAACATCGGTTTTGAAATGAATGAATTTACCTTGAAATATCTTTCAGCAGAGCATCAATGTCTCTATGTGTTGAAATACGATTTAATGGAATTGTCGAAAAGCGAGAATAAAACCCCCCTTTGGCTTATTCGCCAGCTTCTGGGCAAAGGGATTATTATTGAGGGGAGATTGGAGACTTCGCTTGGAGATCTACACGATGGTCTTCCATTGGAACCATTACTATATGAAGTACTTTATTCCACTTCTCTCGATACTGAGCAGATTCAAAAAACCACCGGCCTGCCCCATAATTGTATTATCCAGGTTAACAGGCCATCGTTGGATACAGGAATTCATAAAAAAAATAATGTTTCTATCCTCGATGATAACCAGGTGACGGTGATAACCGACACTGCAGCGGATGAAATACCTTTTTTCAAAGATTATCATCCCTTCAATACCTTCAGGGATTATATCCTCCCTCAAATTGGTGAACGTATGAGTACTACTATCGAACGTATTCCCCAGGTTAACCGAAAAGAGCCCAAGGCTCGTATCTGGAGTGTCGGTTTATCCACTGGGCAAGAGCTGTACAGTATTGCGATACTAATTTACGAATATATAAAAAATAACCATTTAAGTTTCTCCGGTATTTCCGTGAATGATTTTTCCCTTTTGGCAACAGATGAATCCTCAGAGGCTCTGGCAAGAGCCATTCGAGGTGAATACAGGGACATTGAAATATCTCGAGGGCCTTGTGCAGGGAAAAAATCAAGATATTTCAGACATGAACCCAATGAGAATTCATGGATCATTCATAATTGGATTCGGTCGATGGTGGAGTTTCGGCAAATAAGTCTTGCATCCCCATTTACCTTCCTGGGAAACTTCGACGTTATCTTCTGCCATAATGTCTTCACCTCTTTTGATACAAAAACCAGAAGGGAGGTTGTCCAGAAGTTTTTTCCCATGCTCTCGGAAAATGGCTACCTTTTCCCCTGGCCCGGTGAGACACTCCATGGTATAACTGGTAAATTCGAACCCATTAAATATGGAGATACAATTTTTTATGAGAAGAAAGGCAAATGAGTGAAAAAGAGACAATACTTTTGGTTGATGACAGCCCTACGATTTTAAGTATCCTTAAAGAAATGTTAAAAGGGAACGGTTTTGATTTATTAACAGCTTCCAGTGGAAAGGAAGCGTTAACGATTGCGGAAGAACAGCCCCCTGATCTCATCCTTCTTGATATCGTGATGCCGGATATTGATGGGCTTGACACATGCAGGCAATTCAAATCCCATAAACAATTATCCAAAATCCCTATTCTTTTTCTTTCCTCTTTTGGGGATGTCCAGAATAAAATGAAAGGTTTTGAAGCGGGAGGGTTGGATTATATAAATAAACCTGTTCAAAGGGAGGAGCTTATTGCCAGAGTTAAAATCCATCTTGAACTTAAGCATTTGCAAGAAGAGCTCTACCAGAAAATTGAAGATAAAGAACGTCTCATTCATGTTCTCTGTCATGATATATCAAATCCACTGACTTGCATCTCAGTCTGGGCTGAATTGATTTTGGGAATGAATGGGATTGGGGAAAATGTGAACCTATCAAATAAAATTCAACGTATCTTGCTATCGGCTCAACAGGCTGCGGAAATAATAGATCATGTAAGAGAGATGGAAAAACTCTCCAGGCAAAAAAATAGTCTGCAAATGGGGCCGGTTTCCGTTAAGGAAGTGATCAGTAGTGCGCTCCTTATTTTTGAGAACCAGTTGAAAAACAAAGATATTACCTTTAGGTGCAACCCGGCTTTGGAGGAGCTGGAAACCGAAATTTTTGCAGAGAAAATATCCTTTACAACAAATGTATTTAACAATTTATTCTCAAATTCCATTAAATTTTCTTATCCAAATTCTGTCATTACGTTCATTGTAGAGGAAAAGGAGGAAAAGGTTCACCTGGTATTAAAAGATGAAGGGATTGGTATACCCAGTGACCTTTTAGAAAACATATTCAATCCCGGTACATCAACTTCACGTTCAGGGACATCTGGTGAAGAAGGAAGTGGTTTTGGAATGCCTCTTGTAAAAAAATATATGGACTATTATGGAGGTGATATTTTAATCAGTTCCCATCCGAAAGAGGCGTTTCCCGGCCAACATGGAACAGAAGTTCAGCTTATTTTAAAGAATGGAAAAAGAATTTGAGTCATTCGATGGTTTGACATTTTTCTTAAAAAATATTATCATTCATTTTTATAATGTTATGGTTAAGAATGGATACTTTATAGAACTTAATTCAAATTCACAATATTTATTCTTGCATTATAAGTTATCGTTGAGAAACGGAGGATAATATGGATAACGGCACCTTATCCTTGGATGAAAATGTCCATCATTCCGGAATATTGATCGTTGAGGATGAACCCATTGTTGCCCTGGACGAAAAAAAACAAGTAGAGAGCTTTGGATATAGAGTTTTGGACATCGTTACGACGGGGGAGGAAGCCATTGCAACGATAGAAGACGTTCAACCTGACTTGATTTTGATGGATATCAACCTCGAAGGTAGTATTGACGGTATCGATGTAGCTGGAATCATTCGGGATCGGTTTGATATTCCTGTTGTATTTATTACTGCCCATTCAGAAGTAGACACATTACAGCGTGCCAAAATAACAGAACCATTTGCATATTTAATCAAACCATATAGAGAGAAGGATCTAAAGGTTGCCATTGAAATAGCCTTTTACAAGAGCAATGTAGAAAGGCAGTTAAGACAATATCGCGATCATCTTGAAGAATTGGTTAAAGAAAGAACGTTAAAATTAAAACAAGCGAATTTGGAACTCCAAAAAGAAATTGCTGAACGAATGGAAGCAGAAAAAAAGCTCCGGGAAAGCAGGGAGAGTTACCGGAATCTTTTTGAAAACACCCCGGTGGGCATCTATCGAACAACGCCTGATGGGCGGATACTTATAGCGAATCCAGCAATGGTCCGGATGCTGGGGTACTCTTCTTTTGAGGAGTTGGCCAAAAGAAACCTGGAAAAAGAAGACCTATATTTAGAGCCGTCGCGAAGTGTATTTAAAGAAAAAATTGAAAGCGAAGGCGAAATTATCGGATTTGAAACAAAGTGGATTGGGAGGGATAACAATGTGATTTTTGCACGAGAAAATGCAAGGGCAATCCTCGATAAAGAAGGTTCTGTTTTATATTACGAAGGAACGGTTGAAGATGTAACAGATAAGAAGGAAGCAGAAGAGCAGACCAGGCTGCAGGAACTGCAGTTGATGCAGGCGGATAAAATGGTGGCTTTGGGAACCCTGGTTTCCGGCGTCGCTCATGAGATTAATAATCCCAATAATTTTGTGATGCTGAATGTCCCTGTCTTGCAGGAAATGTGGCAGAGTGCTGAGCCTATACTCGATGAATATTGTAAAGAAAAAGGGGATTTTTTTGTGGGTCAAATGAAATATTCTGAAATGAAGGATTCGGTCCCCATCCTGTTTTCCGGGATAAAAGATGGGGCCAAACGGATTAAAAATATTGTTGAAGAGCTAAAGGATTTTGCCCGTCAGGATACGTCGGAATTAAGTCCATCTGTAGATGTTAACCTGGTGGTAAAATCTGCTATAACACTGACGTCTACCCTTATCAAAAGGTCCACCCGAAAATTTTCTGTTACCTATGGGGAAAATTTACCTTTTATAACCGGGAATTTTCAGCGTCTGGAACAGGTGGTTATCAACTTAATTCAAAATAGCTGCCAGGCTCTCCAGGACGAAAATAGAGGCGTGTTTATATCTACATCTTTTGATAAAACAGCCGGGAAAATAGCGATTAAAGTTAAAGATGAGGGAATTGGAATGGAACCTGATATCCAAAAGAAAATTACGGATCCATTTTTTACAACAAAACGCCACCAGGGCGGAACCGGGTTGGGCTTATCGGTTTCATCGAAAATTATTGAAAATCACGGCGGGTCCCTCTATTTTAAATCAAAACCAGGGATGGGCACAGAAGCAATCATCGTGCTCCCCATGAATCGCCAAGATACGAATGTAAAAGAAGGAAAATGAGAAATAATAATAAGGTGTTGTCTCCCCCCTTTCCCATTTTAATGGTGGATGATGAATCCCATATGTTGAAAAGTTTTGAAATTGTTTTTCGCAAAAATGGATTTAACAACATCCTTCCCTGTCAAGATAGTCGGAACGTTTTATCTTTGCTTTCAGAGCAAGAGATGGAAGTCATGCTGCTGGACTTGTCTTTACCTTACATCAGTGGTGAGGAACTGCTTCAAATGACAATTAAGGATTTTCCCGAACTGCCAATCATTATCGTAACGGGAAATAATGAAATTGAGTCTGCTGTGAAATGCATAAGGGAGGGGGCGTTTGATTATATAGTAAAACCTGTTGAAGAGGGCCGCCTGATAAACAGTGTCAAACGTGCCATTGAACTTGGGGAACTGCGGAAAGAAAATACCAAACTGAAACAACGTATCTTTTCGCCGAAATTGGAATCCCCTGAAGCCTTTTCTGAGATAATTACCGCAAATAAAAGAATGCACTCCATCTTCCAGTATACAGAAGCCATTGCAAGAAGTTCCGAACCCGTTTTGGTTACAGGTGAGACGGGAGTTGGAAAAGAGCTTATTGCTAGGGCGTTTCATACTCTCAGCACTCGAAGAGGGAAATTTATCTCTGTCAATGTGGCAGGCCTGGATGATCATTTATTCTCCGACACCCTTTTCGGTCATAAAAAGGGAGCTTTTACCGACGCCCATCAGGAACGCAATGGGCTTGTGGAGCAGGCATCTGGCGGTACTCTCTTTCTTGATGAAATAGGTGATTTAAGTGCGGCTTCCCAGGTAAAATTACTGCGTCTTTTACAGGAACACGAATACTATCCATTGGGTTCCGATGTACCCAGGTATTCGGATGTTCGGGTTATTGCAGCCACCAACCAGGATATCTACATGTTCCAGGAGAGCGGTAAATTCCGAAAGGATTTGTATTATAGGTTGAAAGTACATCATGTTCACATCCCTCCCCTGCGAGAACGTTTCGATGATTTACCCCTCCTTGTCGATTATTTTTTAGATGAAGCTTCCAAAAAGTTAAGGATGAAAAAGCCAACGCCCCCGGATGAGTTGACAATCCTTCTTTCAACCTATCATTTCCCCGGTAATGTTCGGGAACTTCGATCAATGGTATTTGATGCTGTCAGCACCCATAAATCAAAAAAATTATCTCTGGAGACGTTTAAAATATCCATCAGTAAAAATAGATCAGTGGTTAATCAAACCACCCATTCAGATTCAGGCTCAAATGAGGTATCCGGGAAGGGTGAACCATTGATTCGTTTTTCCCACCGGCTGCCGACTCTCAAGCAGGCCCAGCAAATCCTGGTTCAAGAGGCAATGAAGCGAACAAAAAACAATCAATCCATTGCTGCGGATATGCTGGGTATCACAAGACAGGCATTAAATAAAAGGCTGAGAGAAGAAAAGGAGAAAATCGAATGAAAACAGAGTGATTGGAGTGTTTCACTTATGAAGAGGACAGATAGATATAGATTTATATACAAAGATAAATCCAAAGAGCAGCTCCTTGATGTACTGGAGGCTGTGCACAAACGGAATGCCCAGCTGGAAGTATCGGAAAAAAAGCACCAACAAACAATGGAAGCATTACGCAAAAGTGAAGAAAAATACTATAACCTCTTTGAGAATGTAAACGACATAATCCTTTCTATGGATTTGAAAGGGAATATTATTGATGCCAATAAAAAAGCAGAGGAGATTTCTGGTTATTCCCGTGAGGATCTACCCGTTAGTGTTTTAAGTCTGATAAACCCTATCGATGCCTTAAAGTTTGCCTCAAGGTTAAAGAAATTGCTAATTGAGAAAAAATTACCTCCCACTGAGTATACCTTGAAGACAAAAAATGGGGAAAAAATCACGGTGGAGATAACGTCCTCATTGATTGAAAAAAAGGGTAAATCCAGGGGAATTATGGTGGTGGGACGGGACATCACCGAACGTAAAAAGGCGGAGGTGCGTATAAAGAATTCTCTTAAGGAAAAAGAAGTACTCTTAAAAGAAATCCACCACCGGGTCAAAAACAACATGCAAATCATTTCAAGTTTACTTCATCTTCAAGAAATGCATTTAAAAGATCAATCAATCCAGAAAGCCTTCAGGGAGAGTCAAAACCGTATTCGATCTATGGCCCTTATTTATGAAAAACTATATCATTCCGAGGACCTGGCAAGAATTGATATGAGAGAATATATCGATAGTCTTTCAGCCGATTTGTTCCGGACATATAATGTCAATCCGATTGACATCACACTGCAAAATGATGTTAAGGAAATCTATTTAACCCTCGAAACAGCCATCCCCTGCTGCTTAATTATTAATGACCTGGTTTCAAATTCACTGAAACATGCCTTTCCTCCAGAAAAGGACAATATGGAAGGTGGAAAGCGAAATAAACCAAAAGGTCAAATCCAGGTTAGCTTTTCTTCACGTAAACGTAAAAAAAACGGAAATGAATATACAATGGTTGTACATGACAATGGTATCGGTTTTCCGGATGAATTTAACTATAAAAAGGTAGAAACATTGGGCTTTCAATTGGTTTCCATGTTTGTAAAGAAGCTGCGCGGCACCATTGAACTTAGCAGCCGCTGTGGCGCTGAAACCAGAATTACATTTTCGTCAAGGGAAGGGAAAAAATGAGGAGGTATTCATGCCTGAATTATTGGTAGGGGTGGGCAAAAGTATTCACAAGGATTCTTTTAAAGCCGGGCAAGAGGCTGCATCAGAGGCCTTAACCAGGCATGGAGGCGTTCCAGAAACACTCATCGTGTTCGGGTCATGCCGGTTTAACCACAAGGAACTTTTGGCTGGAATTACGTCCATTACTGGTGATATTCCAATGGTGGGAGGTACCACAGCCGGTGAAATTTCCACATCAGGTTTTTCAACACAATCAGTAGTAATAATGGCGTTGAGTTCCCCTATCCTCGATTTTATCACCAGTATAGGTCTGAATATGAGTAAGGATGAAAAAGCCTGTAGTGCCTCATTGGCCAGGAAGATTCGGAGAAAAAATGGCAAAAAAAAAACGTTGTCTTTACTTATTTTTCCAAACGGTATGGGAGGAGACGGTGTTAAAGTCATCGAGGGTCTTCACCAGGTCCTGGGTACCTCCATTGAGATCGTCGGCGGTTATTTAGGGGATGATGATAGGTTTGAGAATACCTTCCAATATTATAATGGAAAAGTATATAGGGATGCCATACCTGCTTTGTTAATCAGTGGGGAAAAAGGCTTCGAAACAGGAATCGGTGTCAGGAGCGGATTTGAATCTATCGGAAATCGTTTTTATTGTACAGATTCCGAAAGCAATATCGTAAAAAAATTTGAAGATGAGCGGGCTCTGGACCTTTACAAGGAATTCTTAGGAGAGGAAAGATCGAAGAGGCTCCCGGGTATATGCCTGGAATACCCATTTGGTTTGATAGATGAAAAAGTCTCCATTGCCGGAAAAGAATATTTTCAGCTGCGGTGTGGACTCACCGTTGACCATGAAAAGGGAACCATAACTTTAGCCGCTTCAATCCCCAAAGGTAGTGCACTAACCCTGACCACGGCTTCAAGGCGAGAAATTATTAACGGTGCGAGATTAGCAGCCCAGCAGGCCAGTAAAGCGCTCAAAAATACCGTACCGCGGGTTGTTTTGATGTTTAGCTGTGTCGGCAGAAAGCTGGTGTTAGGAAGACGGACACAGGAAGAAGTGGACGCTGTGAAAGAAATTTTGGGTGAAGATGTTCCTATCATTGGATTTTATACATATGGCGAGATCGGCCCCATTAACAAAATGAGTGAAGAACTGGCCATAACCAAATTTCATAACGAGACGGTGGTACTGTGGGTTTTAGGAAAAAGATAGATACCCACTTATCCAGGATTAATGGTTAAAGTTAAAGGTGAAACATGACCAAAGAAAAACCAAGTTACCAGGAATTGGAAGAAAGAATTCGAGAGCTGGAAGAAGAATCCTTGAAAAATAGAAAGATGGTGGAAGAACTTTTGGAAAAGCACTCAATCCTTAGAGATCAAAATATAACCCTGATTAAGGAATCGATAGAACTTTCCGATATCAAGAGAGAATTAGAAGATAAAAACTATATGCTTGAGTTATTTCGGTCAGAGCTTCGAAAGCAAAACATCGATCTTGTTAAAAAATCCATTGAGCTTTCTGATATGATGCGGCAATTAGAAGATAAGAATTATGACCTTGAGTTATTTCAGGCTGATTTAAAAAAAACCCTGGATGCGCTGCGAGAGAGTATGGAACGGTATCGTATTGTGGCTGAAACCGCGCCCGCCGGCATCATTATAGTGGATCACGAAGAAAATTTGATCTTCCTGAATTCTGCCTTTGCCGAAATGCTGGGCTATCCAAAGGACCAACTGATGGAAATGAATCTCTTCCAACTCTCAAATAAAGAGGAATTCGCCAAATTTCAGGAGCAAACGAAGCTAAGAAAGAGAGGGGTATCCAACCGTTACGAAAGTAAACTGATACATAAAGATGGTTCCATTCGGAACGTGCTGGTGTCTGCCTCACCCATCAAAGCTGGTAAGAGAACCGACACAGCGACCCTGGCTGTCATTACCGATATTACCGAACGCAAGCACGCAGAGGAACAAATTAAAACGGCCCTCCAGGAAAAAGAAGTGTTACTGAAAGAAATTCACCACCGGGTCAAAAACAACATGCAAATTATTTCAAGTTTGCTTAGTCTTCAAGAAACATACATAAAAGATCCATCGGTGCTAAAAGCCTTTAGGGAAAGTCAAACCCGCATCCGTTCCATGGCCATGATTCATGAACGATTGTATCAGTCTGAGGATCTGGCAAGGATTGATATCAACGAATATATCGAAACGCTTGCTGCAGATTTGTTTCGGACGTACAATGTGACTCCCGGTGCTATCTCCTTTAAGAATGATGTTTATGATATATATTTGAAGCTTGATATTGCTATCCCCTGCTGTTTGCTTATCCATGAACTGCTTTCAAATTCCTTGAAATATGCCTTTCCTAAGGGACGAAAAGGTGAAATCGCTATCGACTTTAAATCAGAAAAAAACCACTATCAGTTAACTGTCAAAGATAATGGGATTGGATTTCCAGAGGATCTGGATTTTCGTACCCCAGAGTCATTGGGTATGCAATTGATCAACATGTTTGTAAAAAAATTGCACGGCACCATAGAACTGGACAGCCGATGCGGTACTGAGTTCAAGATTGAATTTGAAATATAAAATATGAATATAAAGGTATATGTCGCCAGAGGAGCAATTGTGCCATGACAGAGCATAAAGTTACCGATAAGCTGGTTCGCGTGGATCAGGTCATGCAGCTCTATTCCAGGTTACCGTTGGCTGCAGGGATCACTTTTATTGTCGCTACTATTTTAGTGGTTGCCCAATGGCCGGTAATCAATCATTCGATTCTATTGGGATGGTGGGGTGTATTGATCGTAATCACCTCTATGCGCTGGTGGTTGGTATCCCGCTACCGACGTGCCAAACCCGCCTCTGCAAACATTGAACCATGGGCCGCCCGGTTTTTTATCGGTACCGTTTGTTCGGGGATTGCCTGGGGAGCCGCTGGATTCCTGTTGTTCCCAGAACAACATTTAGCGAATCAGGTTGTTTTGATTCTTGTAGTGGCCGGGATGGCCAGTGCCGCTGTTACCACATTGGCCTCGGTATGGGAGGATATTGTAGTCTTCCTCGGATTGATGCTTATTCCCCTGATGCTGCGTTTTTTTCTTATTGGCTCCAGGATATACCTGATCATGGGAGCTCTGACACTCCTATATCTTATTGGGCTGCTCATGAGTGCCTGGCGTATGTACAAAACCTTCCGGGAAATTATTAACCTCAGAATATCTGATATGCAGCAAGAGGCAAAGTTATTGGAGAGTGAAGAAAAATATCGTAATGTTGTTGAACGTTCCAATGACGGCATCGGAATCATCCAGGACGGACTCATTAAATATGCCAATAGACGTTTGGCAGGTATTGCCGGTTACAGTGTTAAGGAAATTGAAAATACTCCTTTTGCTGATTATATCCAATCCAATGAACTTCCCAAAGTGCTCGATCGCTATAACAGGCGCCTGGCAGGAGAGGAGGTTCCGGCAATATATGAAACAATAATCAAACATAAGAACAGAGGCCTGGTGGATGTTGAACTCAATGTGGGCATCATTAAATATCAGGGAGAGCCCGCTGAACTTGTTATTGTCCGGGATATCACCGATCGCAAACGGGCAGAAGAGGCACTGAGAGAGTCTGAAGAAAAGTTTAGAAACTTTGTGGAAACATCGGCGGACCTGGTGTTTCGATTGTCCAAAACCGGTTACATTGAATATGTCAGCCCCAGCGTGGAAGAGTTGTACGGGTATTTTCCCGATGAGTTGATTGGAAAACATCTCGGAACCACCACTCCTGCCAAAGAGGTGCCCAGGGCCTTGAAAGCCCTTAAACGAGTCCTGGGCGGTAAAACACTCAATAATTTTGAAATTAATCAAACGTCCAAAAGTGGACACATTATCCCCATGGAAATTAATGCGGTTCCAGTAAAAAAAGAGGGAAAAATAGTGGGTTTACAAGGTATAATGAGAGATATCACCGCACATAAGAAGGCAGAGGAGCAAATTAAATCAGCACTCAGGGAAAAAGAAATCCTTCTTAAAGAGATTCACCATCGAGTTAAAAACAATCTGCAAACCATTTCCAGCCTCCTTAGCCTCCAGTCAGGATATATCAAAGATAAACAAGCTCTCAAGGTATTCAAAAACAGCCAGGAACGTGTGAGAGCTATGGCACTCATCCACGAAAAATTGTATCAATCCGGGGATTTAGCAAAAATCGATTTTGCCGGATATGTTCAAAGTTTAGTGAGATATTTGTTTGATTCAGTCTCTTTGAAGTCAGAGCAAGTCCAGTTGAAAATACAAATCGAAGATGTGGTTCTGGATATCAATACGTCCATGCCCCTTGGTTTGATTATCAATGAGCTTGTGGCGAATTCTTTTAAACATGCTTTCCCGGGCAACAGGAAAGGAGAGCTTCAGGTTTACCTGGGAAAAAGTGAGGATGATGAAAATGAAAATGAAAGCGAATATGATTACGATTATACATTGATTGTTCGGGATAATGGTATTGGTTTTCCAGAGGACCTGGACTTCCGCAGCAGTGACACTCTCGGTATACTGCTGGTCGGTACATTGGTAAAGCAGCTGCACGGTGTTATAGACCTTGAGAGAAAAAATGGGACAACCTTTACCATAAAATTCAAGAAATTAAGGCACAAAACATGGAAATGAGCATTAAAAATCAGGTAGGTCATTATGAGCAATAGTGATGTGGATGAAAACAGGAAAGAACGTTCAGAATATTCATATCGTTATATTCTTGACACAGCGCCCAACGCCATTTTTGAGGTAGATGGACACTTCATTATTACCCTGGCAAATAAAGAGGCGCACAAAAGGTGGCCATCGATTGTTGAGGGGAAAAGTTTTTTTCATGAGGTGGTATTATTGGAAAAAGATAATTCTGAGAATTGCATCGTTAGAAAGACCTTCAAATCATTGAAACCCCAGTCTGCTGAAATAGAGACAAAAAATGGTGACGTTTTTGATATAAAAACCAATGTTGTTGAGGAAGAGGATTTTAAAAGAGTCGTCGTTTACATACTTGATACCATTGAGCAGAGGCAGGCAGAGGAAGAATTGAGGAGGCACCGCGACCACCTCGAAGAGTTGGTGAAAGAGCGCACCGTTGAACTGGAAAAGGCCAACAGAGGCCTTGAAGCCGAAATCACCGAGCGCAAGCGGACCGAGCAGGCACTGGAGAAACTGGCCCATGATCTTGGTGAGCGGGTAAAGGAGTTGAATTGCCTCTATAACATTTCTGATCTTGTGGAAAAACGGCACACCCTGGAAGAAATATTTCAGGGCACAGCAGAGCTTATCCCTTCAGGCTGGCAGTACCCGGAAATCACCTGCGCCCGCGTTATCCTGGAGGATCAAGCGTTTAAAACCAAGAACTTCAGGGAAACCTCATGGAAGCAGACAGCCAATATTGTAGCACATGGCCAACCCGTTGGCACGGTGGAGGTTGGATACCTGGATGAAAAACCAGCCGCCCATGAAGGCCCTTTCCTGAAAGAGGAACGGAACCTGATCAACGCCATTGCCGAACGGCTGGGAAGGATCATCGAGCGAATACGCGCTGTGAAAACACGAACAGAAACCAGTCAACTGCTTGAAACAATCCTTGATTATACGCCCATGTTAATCGCTTATCTGGATCCCCAGTTCAATTTTGTCAGAGTGAATCGTGCTTATGCTGAGGCGGATGAACGAATCCCTTCTTTTTTTCCCGGCAAGAACCACTTTGATTTATATCCAAGTTCAGAAAATAAAGATATCTTTCGGCGTGTCGTAAAGAGTGGTGAACCCTATTTTGCATACGCCAAACCCTTCGAGTATACGGAACATCCCGAACGCGGTGTAACCTACTGGGATTGGAGCCTTGTACCCATCAAGGATCTGGAAGGAGCTGTAATAGGGTTGGTCTTTTCTCTGGAGAATGTAACCGAACGCGTGCGGGCCGAGGAAAAGATAAAAGCTTCGCTCGCTGAAAAGGAGGTACTGCTCAAAGAAATCCACCATAGGGTCAAAAACAACCTGCAGGTCATAAACAGCCTGTTAAATCTTCAATCCGAACGTATCCAGGATGAGGAAAGCCTTTCCATATTTGAAAAGTGCAAGAACAGGATAAGTTCAATCGCCCTGGTTCACGAGAAATTATACGAATCCAAAGACCTGGCCAATATTAATTTCGGCGAATATGTCCGTACGTTAACCACCCAGATGTTTGGCTCATGCCCTCCCAATTTATCTGCTGTCAAGCTAAGGATCAATGCATCAGACGTTTTCTTAAAGCTCAACCAGGCGATCCCCTGCTCTTTAATTATTAACGAACTGGTTATGAATGCCATGAAATATGCCTTTCCCCAGGGTCAAGAGGGAGAAATAGTCGTAGCACTTAAATCCACAAACAAAGGAAAAATAACTTTAATCGTCGCTGACAACGGCGTCGGTTTACCACACAATTTCGATATTAACAAATCAGAAACCCTGGGAATGCAGATTATTAACGCTCTCGTTAAAAAATTGGATGGGTCTTTTGAAATCGATCGAAGCAAAGGATCGAAATTTACCATTCTATTTCAATTAAATGGTGATAAAAATCGAATGTAATATCAAGCGGTTCACTGATATTATTCTATGACGGTGTAAAACCTTGCTCAAAACGCAGCGTTTAGACGAATTTCTGACTTGCAAATTTATCTCTTAATTGTTAAAATAGAGATGAGCTCCAGGTAGAATATTATGTCCAGCCTAGATAGAAATAAGAGCCCAAAACATGCATCACATAAGGAGTAATAAAATGACTGATACTAAAATTCTTATTGTGGAAGATGAGCAGCGTTTGGCGTACGATTTGCAAGAAAAATTGAAACGTATGGGGTTTGTCGTTACTGGCATTGCCGATACCGAAGAGCGGGCTCTTTCAAAAGCAGAGAAGACACCCCCCAACCTGATACTGATAGATATTATAATAACGGGAGATATAGACCGTATTGAAACGGCAAAACAGTTGTGGCAGAAATTCAATATTCCGGTGATATTCCTCACTGCTTCCACCGACGAAGAAACCATGCAAAGAGCAAAATTATCAGAACCTTTTGCCTATTTAATCAAACCCTTTCACGAAAGGGAATTAAAATTTATGATTGATGCAGCGATTTATAAATATAAACTTGAAGAGAAGTTAAGGGAGCGCGAGGAAAAATTCAGGGCAGTGTTTAACCTCTCTTCCGAAGCCATTATGCTCCTTGATACAAAAGGAGTAATGTTGGACATCAATGAAAGATTATCCGCTTGGTTGGGTTTCAAACCAGAAGAGATAATTGGAAAGAATCTTTTAGAACTGACGAATCTAAGTGACAAGAACAAGGATATAGTGATGGAAAAATTTTCCCAGAGGATACAAGGTATAGAAGTACCTCCATATGAGCTTGATTTTATTACCGGGAAAGGCGAAAAGCGAATTGGGCGGATAAGAGGAACTCTAATCAGAGATAAAGATGGAAAAGTAACCCAGGACCTTGCAATGATATCTGATATCACCCAACACAAGCGAGTAGAAGAAGCCTTAAAGGAGAGTGAAGAAAAATATAAAGGTGTCTTTGAAAATACGGGAACAGCCACTGGAATATTTGGGGACGACAGTGTTATTATAATGTGCAACACGACATTTGAAAAACTCAGTGGTTACACAAAAGATGAAATAGAAGGGCATCTGCATTGGTACGATTTTGTTCCTGAGAGAGATAGGCTAAGAATGGGGAAATATCATAAGCAGAGAACGGAGGGCACTGGAAATCCTCCAACGGAGTACGAAAGGGGTTTTATTGATAGAGATGGTAACTTAAAATATGTTCATGTGAAAATTGCGATGATCCCCGGTACAAAAAACAGAATCGCTTCAGTTTTTGATATCACCAAACGTAAACAGGCAGAGGAGGCGCTGCGGGAGAGCGAAGAACGGTATCGTACCCTGCAAGCCAATATCCCGGCGGGTGTTTTTCGTTCAACACCCAAAGGGAAAATGATTTCAGTTAACCCGGCAATGGTTCAGATGTTCGGCTGCGATTCGGAAGAAGAACTGCTAGCTCTCCCTGCTGTTGATTTATATTGTGTTCCACAGAAGAGAGACGAACTTCTTGAGCTGTTAATAGAAAAAGGCGAAGCCACTAACTTTGAGGTCCAAATGAAACGCAAGGACCATTCCACTTTTTGGGCTTCACTCAGTATTAAGGCATTATTCGATGAACAGGGAAAAGTCATTCACCAGGACGGGATACTCGAAGACATTACAGAACGCAAAGAAATGGAAGAAGAACTCCTGAAAGCTGAAAAGCTCGAATCAGTGGGTCTTCTTGCAGGTGGTATTGCTCATGATTTCAACAACATACTGGCCGCAATTTTGGTTAATGTGGGCCTGGCAAAGCTCTATGTCAAAAAAGAGGACAAAGTGTTGGATAAATTGAGTGAAACAGAAAAAGCGATCTTGCGGGCAAAAGATCTCACCCAGCAACTGCTGACCTTCTCAAAAGGGGGTGCACCCATCACGAGTCCTGCTTCGATTGACAGACTGCTCAATGATACTGCAGATTTTGCTTTAAGCGGTTCGAATGTCAAGTGTGATTGTATAGTACCAGATGATCTCTGGGATGTAGAAATTGATGAAGGGCAGGTGAGCCAGGTAATTCAGAACTTGATTATAAATGCCGTTCAGGCCATGCCCGAGGGTGGAGTTGTTCGCATCGAAGCACAAAATATAACCATTGAGGTAGGTAAAGGCCTTCCTCTAAAAGAGGGGAGATATATAAGGATTACCATCAAGGACCAGGGAATCGGTATTCCCCACGGCCATCTGGGTAAGATATTTGACCCCTTCTTCACCACCAAACAGAAAGGGAGTGGATTAGGTCTTTCAACCGCTTATTCCGTAATCAAAAATCATAGCGGGTTGATTACAGTGGATTCAGAATTGGGCCAGGGAACAACTTTTCATATTTATTTACCTGCTGCCAGGGAAAAAAAGGTGGAGAGGGAGAATTCGAGACGAAAAGTAGGTGAGGGTCAGGGGAAAATTCTGTTGATGGATGACGAACATATCGTCCTGGAAGCCATTAGTGAACTGCTGCGAGAAGTCGGTTACATTGTTGAAACAACCAAAAATGGCGGTGAGGCGATTAAAGTATACGAAGTAGCCAGGCAGACCAATCAACCCTTTGATGCTCTCATCCTGGATTTAATAGTCCCCGGCGGTTTGGGAGGTCAGGAAACCCTCCGAGAACTGCTTAAAATAGACCCTAATGTCAAAGCAGTCGCCTCCAGTGGCTATTCCATCAATCCTATAATGGCGAATTTTAAAGAATATGGGTTTGCAGGCGCCATTACTAAACCGTTTAAAATCAAAGAACTGACCACTCTGCTTCAGAAAGTAATCGCCGGTTCAGACAAATGATCTTGTTCTCACCTGGATACGTTACAGAAAGGTTGCAGACCTTTGTGGAGGGACAGGGGGGATACGAATACATATCTATAACGTATACACCTATACACGCATCCACGGATGCACCACTGAAGTATAAAGGGAGTTTGGAAAAACTGTACTTATACAATAAAGCTGTGTATAGACAAAATCAAAAAGGAGGAAAGGCCGAATGAAAGAGAAAGCCAGCATCCTGATCGTAGATGACAACATCAGCCAGTGCAAGACCATGTCTTTCATTTTGAGTCGTAAGGGCTACAACGTCACCACTGCCAGTAACGGGCCAGAGGCCATAACAATTGTAAAAAAGAGTTCCTTCGATATCATCTTTCTGGATATCAAGATGCCCCTTATGAATGGAGTGGAGACCTTCAAAAGGATTAAGAAGATCAGGCCAAAAACGAAGGTGATAATGATGACCGCCTATGCGGTTGAGGACCTGGTGCAGGAGGCGCTGGAGGAGGGTGCTCACGGCATCATCTACAAACCACTGGACATTCAAAAAGTGCTCGGAATTGTCCAGAAGGCAAATAAGAATAAACAGGGGGTCCTTATTATGGTGGTTGACGACGAGCCAATAACCTGTACCACCCTGAAAAATATGCTGATCGAGAAGGGTTACAAAGTGGCTATTGCTTATACTGGCGAGGAAGCAATCACCACTGCGCAGAAGAAAGCCTTTGATATCATTTTTATTGACATGAATCTGCCAACTCTGAATGGCCTGGAGACCTATTTAGCCATCAAAAAAGTCAACCCTGAAGCGGTTGCCGTCTTGATGACTGGATTTCGCCAGGAGATGGCCGATCTGGTGGAAAAGGCCCTGAACCATAACGCCTATACATGTCTTTATAAGCCCCTGAAAATGCCAGAGTTGCTAAGTTTGACCTCTGAGATCCTTGAGTCAAAACGAAAATAAAAGCGAGGGAAGATGGATGATTAAGAAAAAGACAATTCATAAACATATCGATGATTCAAGACATACAAACGTTAAGGCATTGGTATTTAAACCAATTGGCATATTAATATTAATTATAATACTGTTAAATCTGAACCCAATTGCGGATCTTCATGCCCAGCATACAGACATTAAATTTGAACAATTCACCACCGAAGACGGTCTTGCCCAGCTCACGGTTGGAACGATTCTTCAAGACAGTCGGGGATATATGTGGTTTGGGACCCGGGGGGGGCTTAATCGATACGATGGTTATAAATTTGACGTTTTTGAGAGTGATCCAACTGATTCGTATTCTATAAGCAGCAATAGTGTTTATTCGCTTTATGAAGATCATCTGGGCATTTTATGGGTTGGAACCGGAAAAGGTCTGAATAAATTCCACCACAGAACAGAAACGTTCACCGCCTATATGTTTGATTCTGATAACCCAGGGAGTTTGGGCGGTAATAATGTTTGGTCCATCCTTGAGGATCAATCAGGAACGCTGTGGATTGGAACCCATGACGGTGGTCTGAACAAATTCGATAGGGAAACGGATCAATTTATTCGATATCAGAACGATCCCGATAATTCCAATAGTTTAAGCAATAATTTAGTCGAAACAATATTTGAAGATCACCTGGGTGTGCTCTGGATTGGCACCGCAGATGGACTGAACAAATGGGTGACTTCAGACGGTGAGAATGGCAAATTTACCTGTTATAGACACGATCCAGATGACCCTTTTTCATTGAGTGGTAACCATATTCGATCAATACATGAAGATCACACCGGGACACTCTGGATTGGCACCAGGTATAATGGGCTGAATCAATTTGACCGTGCCACAGAGCGCTTTACCCGATATCAATACAGCCATAAAGACCCATACAGCCTGGGTGTGGGGCCTGTTTGGACGATCCATGAAGATAGCGAAAAGATATTATGGATTGGGATTTATGGCGGCGGTCTGAACAGATATGACAGGGAGAACAACCGATTTGTGCGATATCTGCACGACCCCACTGATCCTCATAGTTTATGTGGAAATATGGTGGAAGCAATCTATGAAGATAATATTGGCGCACTGTGGATTGGCACATGGGACAACGGTGTCAGTCGATTTGATCGTAGGGCCTCAAAGTTCAGGCTTTACCAACATGACCCCAATAATCCCAACAGTATGAGCGGCTGGCATGTTCGGTCGATTTGTGAAGACCCCAGTCCAATCGATCGAGTGTTCTGGATCGGCACGCTGCAGGGAGGTTTGAATCGGTTTGATAGAGACACAAACACATGGTCGCACTATAGACATGATCCCAATAATCCTAATAGCCTGAGCAGTGATGAAATTGGGCCTATCTATCCGAACCCAACAGGCGTTTTATGGATTGGTACTTTGCATGACGGCCTCAATAAATTTAATCCGAAAACAGGCACTTTTTCTATTTATAAACATGATCCCAATGACTCGAACAGTTTAAGTAATAACGATATTCGCTCCATAATCGAACATCCAAAAGGTGTACTCTGGATTGGAACCAGCAAAGGCTTAAATAAATTTGAGATCGATAAAGAGGCGTTTACTCACTATTTCCATGATCCTTTAAATCCTCGGAGTCTGGGGAGTGGGTTCTGTGAGGTGGTTCATTCAGACAAATCAGGGATAATCTGGGTGGGGAATAGGGGCAGCGGACTGAATCGGTTTGATCCTGAAACCGAAAGCTTCACTCATTATTTACACGACCCGGACAATCCCAACAGCCTGAGCGATAATGATGTGTGGACCATTCATGAAGATTCGTCCGGGGTACTTTGGCTGGGTACCAGTGGTGGTTTAAACAAATTCGATCCCAACAGAGAAACCTTTACCCATTATCGAAAAAAGGATGGTTTGCCGAATGATTCGGTCAGAAGCATTTTAGAGGATGATCAGGGGAATCTTTGGCTTGGGACAAGAGGCGGCGGCCTCTCCAAATTCGATCCAAAAACAAAAACCTTCAAAAACTATGATTCCAGCGACGGTTTGCAAAGCAATGAATTCCCGTCCAATGTAGCGTACAAAAGCAGGACGGGTGAACTGTTCTTTGGAGGACCCAAGGGATTGAATACCTTCTACGCCGGGGAGGTGACTGATAGTGCTTTTATCCCACCGGTGGTTCTAACCAATTTTAAAATATTCAACAAATCAGTACCTATTGGAGGCGAAGATTCTCCGTTAAAGCAGTGTATCAATGAAACCGAACATATTATCTTGTCCCACCATCAACAGGTGTTTTCATTCGAATTTGCAGCCTTAAATTACCGATCCCCTAAAAAGAACCAATATGCTTATATGATGGAAAATTTTGAAAACGAATGGAACGATGTGGATTATACTCGTCGTTTTGCTACCTATACCAGTTTACCGCCGGGTGACTATGTGTTTCGAGTAAAAGCGTCAAACAATGACGGCATTTGGAATGAGAAAGGGAAAGCAATAAAAATCACCATTACACCACCGTGGTGGCAGACCTGGTGGTTTCGATTGCCAGTTATCACAGCTATTTTATTTTTAATTTTGACCGTTTATAAGATCAGGACATATCGTCTCAGTAAAAGAAGTAAACAACTTGAAGAAATCAATGCAGCATTAAATACACAAATCGCAGAACGCAAAATATTGGAAGAGAAGTTAGTACGCCAGGAGAAGTTAGCTGTTTTGGGTCAATTGGCCGGTGGGGTGGGTCACGAACTGCGTAATCCCCTGGGAGCGATTAAGAACTCCGCCTATTTTCTCAATATGACCCTGGAAAATCCCGAGCCAGAGGTGAAAGAAACGCTGGAGATCCTGGAAAAAGAAGTGGCAAACTCTGAGAAGATTATCACCAGTTTGCTGGACTTTGCTCGGGCCAGGCCTCCCCTTAAGCGGAAAATGAATATCAACAACATCATCCAGCAAGTGCTGTCAGATACAAACGTGCCGGGGAACATCCAGGTGAAGGACCAAATTGCCGAAGCAATCCCCACCATCATGGTCGACCCAGATCAACTGGTTCAAGTCTTCGGAGATATTATACTCAACGCTATCCAGGCAATGCCTGACGGCGGTCAATTGACTATTAAGGCCAAATTCCCCAGTCCAGATAGGATCGCCGTTTCTATAATAGATACAGGGATGGGCATACCCGAGGAGAACCTTGAGAAAATCTTTGAGCCGCTTTTCACCACCAGGGCCAAAGGAATCGGCCTTGGCATGGCCATCGCCAAAACCTTTGTGGAGGGACATGGAGGCAGCATCGATGTACAAAGTGAGACTGGAAAAGGCAGTACCTTTACAGTAAAGCTGCCTATCCGCAATAAGTAAGAAGGAGGAATAAAATGAACTGTTCGCCTGAATTAATAAAAACAATAACTGAAATTGATATCCTTTCTCCACCCCAAAAGCACCTCACAGAAATATTGCAGGCAATAGGTGTCAATCTTGGCTATTGTTTTGGCTCTGTAATTGAGATTGATGATCAAGGGAAAGGATATATGGTCAGTTCATTCAATCTGCCTCAAGATTATTCGGAGCAAGATAGTAAAATAGAAGCACCCATTCTTTCAGGTCCGGCTGGTGAGGCTGTAGAAACGGGAAGGATACTTGTGCTGCAACATCCATTATCAGACCCGCGTATGGCCCCATGGCGTGAATTTCTCCAACCTTATAACATTAAAACAATGGTCTGGGTTCCCCTTAAAAACAAAGGCCAGGTGTTTGGGACTTATGTTCTATATGACACCCGGAGGCGTGATGTGTCAGAGCAAGAGTTATCGATGCTTGAACAAATGGCAGTCGTAATATCAATTTCGAGGGCCAGTAATCAATATCTCGACCAACTGAATCATAAAACAAAAGAACTTCAACAGGAAATCACCGAGCGCAAACAGGCGGAGATATTGCTGAATCAACACCTGGAATTCATTAAACTCATCAGTGAGATTTCCTCTGATTTTATTAGTCTTGATACGGCGAAAATCGACAGTGCCATAAACAAGGCGCTTGAATTGGTGTCCCAATTTACCCGCGTCGAACGTGGTTATGTTTTCTTGCTAACCAATGACAAAAAAAGACTCGTGTTGACCCATGAGTGGTGTACCCAGGACGTTCTGGCCCATAAAGGGATCCTTGAATCAATTCATGTCAGTGATTTTGAGGACTTTGTAAATTCACTTAAACGAGGTGAGATTGCAAAGGTACATTCGGCAGATATTCCCCGCACCCCAGAAAACAAATCCATGACAGATGTTTTGGATTTATTGGAAATTAAATCGTTTATCAATATTCCGATCATTGTTTCCAATAAATTTATCGGTTATATCGGTTTTGATGCAACGAAGAAACAAACAGAATGGTCTGATGAGGTCGTTAATGCCTTTAATCTGACCGGGGAAATCATTGGCAATACGCTGGAGCGCAAGTGGGCGGAAGAAGAAATCTTGTTTAAAAATACCCTTTTAGAAACACAGAAAGAATCATCAATTGATGGTATATTGGTTGTAGATGGCAAAAAAAAAGTTATCTCATATAATAAACGATTTGTTGAAATGTGGAATATTCCTGATGAGTTATTGGCTGCAAAAGATCAAAAGAAATTACTTGTGCACGCATTAGCCCAATTGGAAAAACCAGACGAATTTAAAAAAAAAGTAGAATATCTTTATGCTCAAAAGAAAGAGAAAAGCAGGGATGAAATAATATTGAAGGGTGGAAGAGTTTTTGATAGGTACTCGACTCCTTTAAATTCCCCCACCGGGAAATATTTTGGCAGAATATGGTTTTTTAGAGATATCACTGAGCGCAAGATGTTGGAGGAGAAACTGATGCGTCAGGAGAAGTTGGCTGTGCTTGGGCAGTTGGCTGGTGGGGTGGGCCATGAACTGCGTAATCCCCTGGGCGCCATTAAGAACTCCACCTATTTTCTCAACATGATCCTGGAAAACCCCGAACCAGAGATGAAAGAAACACTGGAGATCCTGGAAAAGGAAGTGGCAAACTCTGAAAAAATTATCACCAGTTTGCTGGACTTTGCTCTTGCCAGGCCTCCCCTTGAGCGGAAAGTGAATATTAACGACATCATCCAGAAGGTGCTGCTCGGGTCAAACGTGCCGGGGAACATCCAGGTGGAGAGCCAAATTGTTAAAGCAATCCCCACCATCATGGCCGATCCGGATCAACTGGTTCAAGTCTTCGGAAATATCATACTTAACGCTATCCAGGCCATGCCAGAGGGCGGTCTATTGAGTATTAAGGCAAAATCCCCCAGTCCGGGTAGGATTGCCGTTTCTATTACAGATACAGGGGTGGGTATATTGGAAGAGAACCTGGAGAAAATCTTTGAGCCGCTCTTCACCACCAGAGCCAAAGGAATCGGCCTTGGCATGGCCATCGCCAAAACCTTTGTAGAGGGACATGGGGGGAGCATCCAGGTACAAAGTGAGGTTGGAAAAGGCACTACATTTACAGTAAAGTTACCTATAGGCAATAAGGAGGAAAAACCGCATGAAAGAGAAAGCCAGTATTTTGATCGTTGATGATAATATGAGCCAGTGCAAGACCATGTCTTTTATCTTGAAGCGTAAGGGCTACAACGTCGCTACTGCCGATAACGGGCCAGAGGCCATAGCAATTGTTAAAAAGAGTCCTTTCAACATCATCTTTATGGATATCAAGATGCCCCTCATGAACGGAGTGGAGACCTACAAAAAAATTAAAAAGATCAGGCCTGAAGCCAGGGTGATAATGATGACCGCGTATGCGGTTGAGGATCTGATCCAGGAGGCGTTGAAGGAGGGCGCCTATGGCATCATCTACAAACCATTGGACATCCCAAAAGTGCTCGCTATTGTCGAGAAAGCAAGTAAGAATAAACAGGGGGCGCTTGTTCTTGTGGTTGATGACGAGCCAATCACCTGTACTACCCTGAAAAGTATGTTGATCGAGAAGGACTTCAAAGTGGCAATCGCTTATACCGGTGAGGAAGCTGTCGCCACAGCGAAGAAAAAAGCCTTTGATATCATTTTCATTGATATGAAGCTGCCAACTTTGAATGGCCTGGAGACCTATTTAGCCATCAAAAAAGTCAATCCTGAAGCGGTTGCCGTTTTGATGACTGGATTTCGCCAGGAGGTGGCTGATTTAGTGAAAGAGGCCCTGAACAGCAACGCCTATACTTGTCTCTACAAGCCCCTAAATATGTCAGAATTGCTGCGTTTGACTTCCGAGATCCTTGAGAAGAAACGGAAGTAAAATTCACACATATTGAAAAAAGTTTTTTTTTTCTTTAAAATGCAATTTTGATAGAAATTGAAATGAAAGAAAGGATAAAAAATGGAAAAAGAAGTCATTGAGACACGCACTGCCAGGGTTTGGTTGGGAGACGATGGAATTATTCGAATCGTAGCCCTTCCATTTACAAATGTGGCCTTGGAAAGTATAAGAGAGGTAAATGTTCATCTCAAAGTACTTTGCAAAGGAAAAAAAAATCCTATTTTTACTGATATTCGAGGCGTTAAATCGATAACAAGAGAAGCGCGCTTGTTTGTTTCAAGTGAAGATTCAGTAAATGTTTGCAGTGCTGCTGCTCTTTTAATCGGTTCACCCGTCAGCAAATTAATAGGGAATCTCTTCCTCGGACTTAATAAGCCGCCTTACCCAACGAAGCTGTTCAGTAACGAAGATGAGGCTGTCGAGTGGCTAAATGGATTTGTCGAAAAAGAGGAGTTTTAAAATAGAAGAAAAGGAGAAAAAGTGGAGAAAAAAGACGCTTCTAAATGGTCAGAGTCAGGAGGATTTAAACAGTGAAAGACAAACCAAACGTATTAGAAGACCCTCGTGTCGGAAAGATTCTCGACTTCATTTTGCGATTGGTCTCCGGCGATCTAAAATCCAGGGAAACGCTTTCGGGGCAAGGGGATGATTTAGATGGAATCGTAATCGGGCTTAATGTGCTGGCTGAGGAGATTTCCTCACGGGTTGTTTCTCTTACAGAGGCTGAGCAGAGGCTTGATGAGATTATGGAGGTAATCATTGCCATCGCCTCCCTCGATTACACCAAAAGACTTCCCATTAGTGACAAAGGCAACACCTTCGACGCCATCGCATTGGGTTTGAACATACTGGGTGAGGAATTGCAAGCATCCACTGTTTCCAAAAACTATCTTGACAACATCATTCAATCCATGACAGATATGCTTATCGTGGTAAACCAGGATACAAGGATCCAGACAGTTAACCAGGCCACCCTTGATCTTTTGGGATATACTGAATCGGAATTAGTCGGGCAGCCGTTGGATATGGTATTTGCACAGGAAGCTTTCAAGGAACTGGGTATTGCTGATTTAGTGAAAATAGGTTTCTTCAAAGCTGTTGAAACAATATATGTGACCAAAGATAGCCGTATCATACCCGTCTCTTTTTCGGGCTCGGTCATGTATGATAAAAGTGGCGATATTCAGGGAATTGTTTGTGTCGCCCAGGACCTCACCGAGCGAAAGATGTTAGAGGAGGAGAAGCGGATGCGTCAGGAGAAGTTAGCGATGTTGGGGCAGTTGGCCGGCGGTGTGGGCCACGAACTGCGTAATCCGCTGGGCGCAATTAAGAACTCTACCTACTTTCTCAATATGGTCTTAGAAGAACCTGAACCAGAGGTGAAGGAGACGCTGAAAATCCTGGAAAAGGAAGTAGCAACCTCTGAGAGGATTATCAGTAGTTTGCTGGACTTTGCTCGTGCCAGGCCTCCCCTTAAGCGGAATGTGAATATCAACAACATCATCCAGGAGATACTATCATGTACAAATGTACCGGAAGACATCAAGGTAAATAGCCAGATTGCCGAATCAATACCGGCCATCATGGCTGATCCCGATCAACTGAGTCAAGTCTTCGGAAATATCATACTCAACGCCGTCCAGGCCATGCCTGAGGGTGGTCAATTGTCTATTACTTCCAGAGCCTCCAGACCGGATAGGATTGCTGTCTCCATAATTGATACAGGTGTGGGTATCCCTGAGGAGAACCTGAAGAAAATCTTTGAGCCGCTCTTCACCAACAAGGCCAAAGGAATCGGCCTTGGTATGGCCATTACCAAAACGTTCGTGGAAGGACACGGAGGCAGCATCGAGGTACAAAGCAAGGCTGGAAAAGGCAGTACTTTTACAGTAAAGCTGCCTATATGTAATAAGGAGGAAACATAGCATGCCAAAGAAAAACAGTATCCTGGTGGTTGAAGAGCATGAAAGTCGCTTGAAAATCTGTCGTTAATATACTATTCTTTGTGCGGAATTTTGAAATGAAGAAAACAACTTTTATTTTTCTTATTTCATGGGGTTTAACCGGGACTCTCTTCCTGAAGAGCAGGGCTATTCATTTTAAGCGTATCTCTGTTGATGAAGGCCTTTCACAGAGTGCAATATTTTGCATCTTGCAAGATAGTAAAGGGTTCCTATGGATTGGTACTCAGGACGGTCTAAATAAATACACCGGCTACACCTTTCATGTATTCAAATCGTACCCGGATGATACCAACAGCTTAAGTCATAATTGGATTACAGCCATTTATGAAGATGATTCGGGGATGATCTGGATTGGCACCAATGGAGGTGGTTTGAATAGATTCGATCCCAAAAAGGAGAAATTCTTTCGTTACCCTGTTGATGAGGATGATCCCAATTGCATCAATAGTGGATTTATAAGGACAATCTGCCAGGATACCACCGGTGCAATCTGGATCGGAACAGGGGGAGGTGGACTCAGTAAATTAACCCTGGAAACGCACCTGGAAAACCCTGGAACTAAAAAGGAAAGAATAACTCATTATCGGCATATTCCTGGCAATCCTAACAGCCTGAGGAGTGATAGTGTCAATGCTGTTATAGAAGATGTCTCAGGTTTACTCTGGATTGGAACAAGCAGCGGTCTCGATATGTTTGATAAGAAAATGGAGAACTTTACCCATTATATTAACATTCCCAATGATCCCTTCAGCTTAAGTCATAATGGGGTACATAAAATTTATGAAGACCGTTCAGGTTTACTTTGGGTCGGAACATCAGGTGGACTCAACCTATTGAACCAGGAAACCGGCAGATTTACCCGTTATCGGCGCAAATCCGGTGACTCCACCACCTTGAGCAGTGACCGCGTGACTGCAATTCTTGAAGACCGGTCGGGTGTCCTCTGGATAGGCACGAGGGGTGGGGGTCTAAATAAATTTGATAAAAGAACCGAAACCTTTACCCATTTCCGCAATATTCCTGATGATCCTTACAGTTTAAGTTTTGACAATATCACCTGCATCTATGAAGACCGGTCCCGCATACTCTGGATCGGGACATCAGGCAAAGGGTTGAATCGATTTGACCGCGAGAATCATTTTGAGCTTTACCAATCAAATCCTAACAATTCCAACAGCCTGAGTGATAATTATATTTATTCAGTCTATGAGGATCGTTTCGGTATACTCTGGATCGGGACAGCAGGCGGCGGCCTTAATCAATTTGATCGCAAAACCGGAACTTTTACTCATTATCGCAGCAATGCTATCGATCCGGGCAGCCTGAGCAGCAATACCATTCGTGCAATTTTTGAAGACAGCTCAGGTGTACTCTGGATCGGGACAGGAGGAGGCGGACTCAATCAATTTGATCGCAAAACCGGTACTTTTATTCATTTTTGCAGCAATGCCAACGACCCGGGCAGCCTGAGCTACAATACCGTGTTTTCAATTTTTGAAGATAGCTCAGGTGTACTCTGGATCGGGACATCAGGCGGTGGGCTCAATAAGTTTAACCGAAAAACCGGGACGTTTACCTACTTCCGCAGGCTCGAAAATAATTCCAACAGCCTGGGAGGCGATTTTGTCAACGCGATTTACGAGACGCAAACAGAACCTGGAGTACTGTGGATCGGGACTCGGCATTGTGGACTCACTCGCTTCGATACCCGCAAGGATACCTTTACTCACTATGAAGCGAACCCGAATGATCCTCACAGCTTGAATGTTAATTTTGTTCTATCCATTTATGAAGATAGTTCAGGTGTACTCTGGGTAGGAACCTATGGTGGGGGATTAAATAAATTGATCGGCAGGAGAGGTGAAGATGAAAGGATCAAGTTTGTTCATTACACTGAGAAAAACGGGCTGTCCAACAATTCTATTTACGGGATATTGGAAGATTCTGCCGGTAATCTCTGGATGAGTACAAACAAAGGGATATCAACGTTTGATCCTGAAAGCGAAACGTTTAAAAATTATAGTGTCAAAGACGGTCTCCAGGGAAATGAGTTTAATGGTGGGGCTTATCATAAAAGCAAAAGTGGGGAGATGTTTTTTGGCGGAGTTAAAGGGCTTAATGCCTTCTATCCCACTGATGTAAAAGTTAATCCCCATATTCCCCCTGTTGTTATAACCGGTTTTAGAATATCCAATAATCCTGTTGAGATTGGAGTTGATTCACCCTTAAAACAATCCATCATATGGACTGAAGAGATGAAATTGTCTTATAGGCAAAATGCTCTCTCTTTTGAATTTACTGCATTAGACTTTACCATACCGGAAAACAATAAATATGCCTATATGATGGAAGGTTTTGATAGGGACTGGAATTATACTGATTCTGAAAAACGTTTTGCCTACTATACAAATTTAGACCCTAGAGAGTATGTTTTCAGGGTCAAGGGTACAAACAATGATGGGATTTGGAATGAAGAAGGGGACGTGATAAAAATCGTCATTAAACCACCGTGGTGGCAAACGTGGTGGTTTCGAATGGTAGGCATAATGGCTATCTTATTCTTGATTTTAACAATTCATAAGATCAGGATATACAGAATTAGAAAGCGAAGTAAGCAGCTCGAAGAAGTGAATGCAGCATTAAATGTTCAAATCAAAGAACGCAAAATGTTGGAGGAGAAATTGGTGCGCCAGGAGAAGCTGGCTTTATTGGGCCAGTTGGCCGGTGGGGTTGGCCACGAACTGCGCAATCCACTGGGCGCAATTAAGAACTCTACCTACTTTCTCAATATGGTCTTAGAAGAATCTGAGCCAGAGGTAAAGCAGACACTGAAAATCCTGGAAAAGGAAGTCGCAACCTCTGAGAAGATTATCAGCAGTTTGCTGGACTTTGCTCGTGTCAGGCCTCCCCATAAGCGGAAAGTGAATATCAACGACATTATCCAGGAGGTACTATCATATACAAATGTACCGGAAGACATTGAGGTAAAGCGCCAGATTGTCGAATCAATACCCAGTATCATGGCCGATCCTGATCAACTGGGTCAGGTCTTCGGAAATATTATACTCAACGCCATTCAGGCGATGCCTGGAGGGGGTCAATTGATTATTAAGTGTAAATCCCCTCGTTCGGATAGGGTTGCCGTTTCTATTACAGATACAGGAGTGGGTATACCTGAAGAGAACTTAGAGAAAATCTTTGAACCCCTCTTCACCAGCAGGGCCAAAGGAATTGGCCTTGGTTTGGCTATCACCAAAATTTTCATGGAGGGACACGGAGGCACCATTGAGGTACAAAGTAAGGCTGGTAAAGGCAGTACTTTTACCATAAAGCTGCCTATAGGTAATAATGAGGAAAAGTAGCATGGAAGAGAAAGAGAGTATTTTGATTATTGACGACGACGAGAGTACCTGTAAAAGCCTGTCACTCATATTTAGAAAAAAGAACTATGAGATAGAGACGGCAGGCACAGGACGAGAAGCCATAGAAAGGGCTCGGGGACGATTCTTTAATATGGCGCTGCTGGATATTAAACTTCCCGACATGGAAGGAGTCGAGCTATTAGCACCTTTGAAGGAAATGCATCCAGATATGGAGATAATCATGGTCACCGCCTATGCGTCTATGGAAACGGCAGTTCGGGCCTTGAACGAAGGGGCTTCGTTCTATATCACCAAACCCTTAAATATGGATGAGGTGTTATCTACCATCAGGGAGGTACTGGAAAAGCAGCACCTGGTAATAGAGAACAGGCGGCTATTGCAGGAAGTTCAACGGGAATTGGAAGAGCGTAAACGAGCAGAGGAGGAATTAAGACGTCACCGCGATCTCCTGGAGGAGATGGTGAAAGAACGGACAGCCAAACTGGAAGAGGCGAATAAGGAACTTCAACGGGAAATCAATGAGCGCAAGCGGGCAGAAAAGCAGATCAAAGCTTCGCTCTCAGAAAAAGAGCTCCTACTCAAGGAAATCCACCATCGGGTCAAAAACAACATGCAAATTATTTCCAGTTTGCTTAATATTCAACTCATCCATATCAAAGATCATTTAGTACGAAAAACCTTCATGGAAACTCAGAACCGTATCAAATCAATGGCCATGATTCATGAAAAACTGTACCGGTCTGAAAATCTGACGAGAATTGATTTTGCTGAATATATCGAATCCCTTACGGCTGATTTATTTCAAGCATTTAATGTGAACCCGGATAATATCACATTGAAGAAAAATGTCAAAAATGTGTACCTGGATGTTAGTATAGGCATCCCCTGCGGCTTGATTATCAATGAACTGATTTCCAATTCCCTGAAATATGCCTTCCCAGAGGGGCAACCAGGTGAAATCGTAATCGATTTCAGACTAAAAGATAACACATATGAACTAACGGTTGGTGATAATGGGATTGGTTTTCCAAAATATTTAGATTTTCGTAGTTCAGAGTCATTTGGTTTGCAATTGGTAAGGCTCCTGGTCAAGAAAATTAACGGAACCATTGAACTCGATAAAAGAAGGGGAATCGTCTTTAAAATAGTTTTTAAAGGCAATGGGGATTATGAATGAGAATAAGGAAGAGAAACGCAACTACCGGGAGGGTATTACTAAAAGTAAATTTTTCAGACAGATAAGAACGTCGTTCGCTATGTTTACAATTGCCTATTGAACTTTATGAATATTTTTTGGTATAATTGCCGTGGAAAAATGAAGATAGAATCATATTCGTTTGGAAAAATGGTTTATGGAGGACAGACCTATACATCGGATTTGATTATTTATCCCGATAGAGTGGACGCCTCCTGGTGGAGACAACAAGGCCATCTCCTTCAAATGATGGATTTGGAGGAGATACTAAAAGAAAATCCCCATATCCTCATCATCGGTACCGGTTATATGGGGGTCATGAAAGTTCCAGCACCCTTAAAAAAACATTTGAAAAATAAAGGGATTGAGCTCCATGTTGAAAGAAGCGGGAAGGCGGTTAAGCTCTTTAACAGCGTCGATAAAACCAAAAAGGTCATTGCTGCTTTTCACCTGACCTGCTGAAGGAAGAAATTGCAAATTTGCTATTCTGCCAGCGTGCGGAATGGAATCGGACGCGATAAATCGTGCGCAATTGTCCCACCATGAGGGTGTACAATCTCGAATTTAATTTTTTCCTATTGAATTTTAGCATCATTTATTGATATAATAAAATTTAGGAAAAATGAAAATTAAATCATATATTCCATTATTCCATATTTCGGATGAAGGAGTATCGCTATGGATGAAGAGAATTTAGAAGGACACGGAGAAGCACGTAAACGCTTGATTGAATTGGAAAAGCAAGCAGAAATGGCTGGTGGCCAGAAGCGCATCGACAGCCAACATGCCGCTGGCAAATATACGGCCAGGGAACGGCTCCAATTACTATTAGACCCCCATTCCTTCGTCGAACTGGATAAATTAAAAACCCATCGCTGCACTGATTTTGGAATGGAATCCAAAAAAATTCCCGGAGATGGAGTCGTCACCGGGTATGGTAAAATTGAAGGCCGTTTGGTGTTTGTATTTGCTCAGGATTTTACTGTTTTTGGCGGCTCCCTTAGCGGTGCATATGCAGAGAAAGTATGCAAAATCATGGACCTTGCCGTAGAGAATGGTGCGCCGGTGATCGGACTGAACGATTCAGGCGGTGCCAGGATTCAAGAGGGAGTGGTCAGCCTGGCTGGATATGCCGATATTTTCTTGCGAAATACCCTCACCTCAGGTGTGATACCCCAGATTTCAGTTATTATGGGACCCTGCGCAGGAGGCGCTGTCTATTCCCCGGCAATTACCGATTTTGTCCTGATGATTGAAAAGACATCTTATATGTTTATTACCGGACCCGACGTCATTCGCACAGTGACACACGAGGATGTAACAAAAGAAGAGCTAGGCGGCGCAATGACCCATGCCACCAAAAGCGGTGTGGCTCACTTAACTGCAAAAGATGAAAATCAAGGACTTCTCATGGTGCGGGAATTGATGAGTTACCTCCCATCCAATAATATGGATGACCCACCGCACCACCCAACCAATGATCCGTGGGACCGGAAAGAAGATGCCTTAAAAACAATCGTACCGATCAATCCCAATAAACCGTATGATATCAAAGAGATCATCCAAATGGTGGCCGATGACAAACACTTTTTTGAAATACATAAGCATTATGCCCCCAATATTGTGGTTGGATTTATTAGGATGAACGGCTCTCCCGTGGGAGTTGTGGCCAACCAACCAAACCACCTGGCTGGCTGTCTCGATATTCACAGCTCTAAAAAAGGAGCCCGATTCGTGAGGTTTTGCGATGCCTTTAATATTCCTCTACTCACCTTTGAGGATGTTCCCGGATTCCTACCAGGCGTAGACCAGGAACACGGAGGGATCATTGCAGATGGAGCTAAACTTTTATTTGCCTTTGCCGAATCCACGGTTCCAAAAGTAACAATCATTACTCGAAAAGCCTATGGCGGAGCATTTGACGTGATGGCTTCCAAAAATATCCGCGGCGACATTAACCTGGCGTATCCCACGGCTGAAATCGCTGTTATGGGCCCTGATGGAGCTGTCAATATCATCTTCCGAAACGAAATAGCAAACGCAGAAAACCCGGAAAAAAAACGACAAGAACTCATTGACGATTACAGGAAAACCTTTGCAAATCCCTATAAAGCCGCAGAACTCGGATATATCGATGCCGTCATTTTTCCTGAAGACACCCGTAAGCATATTATCCAATCATTCGAAATCCTGAAAAACAAAAGACAGAGCAATCCCCCGAAAAAACATGGGAATATTCCATTATAAAAATGATGAATGATGAGTGATGAATGATAGAATGAAAAAATGAATAATGTACAAAAAATCAAAAAAATTTTAATCCCTAACCGGGGAGAGATAGCCATCCGTATTCAACGAACCTGCAGAGAGTTAGAAATTCCTACGGTGGCTGTCTTTTCAGAACCCGATCGCTATGCACTCCATGTGCGTTATGCGGATGAAGCATTTCCTTTGCCCGGGTCGGCTCCTGGTGAAACTTACTTAAACCAGGAACTGATCTTTGAGATTGCAAAACAATGCAGTGCAGATGCCATTCATCCCGGGTATGGATTTTTAAGTGAGAATGCTGAATTTGCCAGGGGCTGCAAAGATCGGGGGATTATATTCATCGGCCCCCCGCCTGAAGCCATAGCGCTTATGGGTTTAAAAACAGAAGCTCGGCGGATCATGCAGGAGGCGGGCGTTCCAGTGGTCCCTGGTACCGAACCGCTGGATACCGTTACATCTGCTGCGGAAAAAGCAGAAAAGATCGGGTACCCAGTTTTGATCAAAGCATCGGCAGGCGGTGGAGGAAAAGGAATGCGCATGGTGGAAAAGCCGGTAGAGGTGAAACCTGCCTTTGAAGCCTGCCGTCGAGAAGCCAAATCCGCTTTTGGTGATCCCCGGGTTTATATTGAGAAGTATCTTGTTAAGCCCCGGCATGTGGAGTTTCAAATCCTTGCAGATTTACATGGCAATATCATCCATCTCTATGAGCGTGAATGCTCCATTCAGAGGCGCCATCAAAAAATTATAGAAGAGACGCCGTCACCTATACTGGATGAAAATTTACGCAGCCGCATGGGAATGGTGGCAGTAGAAGCGGCTCGAGCCTGCGGATATACCAATGCCGGTACAGTGGAGTTTCTGGTGGACGCCGACAAAAACTTTTATTTCCTTGAAATGAATACCCGTCTCCAGGTGGAGCATCCCATTACAGAAATGGTCACAGGAGTCGACCTTGTGAAGCTCCAGATTCGTATTGCCGAAGGTGAACGATTAACCACATTAACAACCGAGCCAATACCCCGGCGGGGTGCTGCAATGGAGTGCCGGATTTATGCAGAAGATCCGGTCAACAATTTCTTACCATCCCCAGGACTTATCAAAGCGCTGCAAAACCCAGGAGGGCCAGGTATTCGAAACGATTCCGGCGTCTATGTAGGATTCACCATTCCTATGGAATATGATCCCATGATCTCCAAGCTGGTCGTCCAAGGAGAAACCCGTGATCAGGTATTGACCCGGATGCTCCGGGCCCTGGAGGAATATCATTTGCTGGGTATTCGAACCAACATCTCTTTCCTTCGTAGAATCATTAGGCATCCTCAGTTCATTTCCGGCGATTATGATACCCAGTTTATCGAAAAGCACCCAGAGCTGCTGCAGGAATCTGAATCCAATACAGGCAGCGAGGAATCCATTGCCCTGGCAACGGCTGCCATATTAAGTTTTATGCGGAGTAAACAACAATCCTTTCAAATCCAGTCAAATAATCAGGCCAGGGTATCAGCCTGGAAACTTTCCGGTCGGGTACGAAATAATGGGAGCATTTTGTGATGAAATACACAGCAATACTTAATGACAAAGAGAGAGAGGTTGAAGTCATCCAGTGTGACGAGCATCGATACCGGGTATTGGTGGATGGAGAGCCCCATGAAGTGGATGCACGGAACTGCGGCTCGGATTTACTCTCGATCCTGATTGACAACACCTCTTACGACATATCCTTCTCCTTAGATGAAACCAATGTGCAGTTGAATTTTCGGAATCGTTATTTTAATATCGAGATCCTGGATGAACGTCGGATGAGGATGCGAGGCGTGCGATCAGACCTGGATATTTCCGGGCCAGAAATTATCAAAACATCCATGCCTGGCAAAGTTGTAAAGGTGTTGGTTGAAGAGGGTCAAGAAGTGCAATCCGGTACCGGCATCATTATTATTGAAGCCATGAAAATGGAAAATGAGATCCAATGCCGAAATACTGGTGTGGTCAAAGCCGTTCACGTTAATGCCGGTCAGGCAGTGGAAAGCGATGTGGCACTGGTAGAAATCGAACCGTTATGATTTTTACCTCCGGCGGCCCGTTAGCCAGGGGGCAAGGAAGTCCAATTATGAATTTTGAATTGTGAATTGTGAATTAAAAAAAATAAAGCCAATGAAGCGCAACGGATTTAAATTTTTATTGGTCTTCATCATTCATCAATCATAGTTTCTTTGTTTACTCCCACAATAGTCTTCATCATTCATAATTCAAAATTCATAATTCATAATTTTTTTTATCCCTGGACCCCCCACAAAACTTTTTATTAATTCCAAAATTAAAAAAAATTTGTTATAATAGTCACCTGGAGTAAAAGACAAATGAGTTTTTCTCACCCGGAAGCGTTTTCTCTGTTGGCACTGCTGGTAATATTCATATTTGTCGCTTTTTATAATTTTAAAAAAAAGAAAAAATTGCTGACCACCTTTATGTCATCCATCGCCTATAAACGACTGGGGATCCGCAGCGGTGGGGAAATCGATTTCTTTAAAACCTCTTTGGTAACCCTGGCCTTGATTTTCTTTGTCCTGGCCCTGGCAGGCCCCCAATGGGGAGAACAGTTCGAGAGCATGGATATCCGCGGTATCGAGATGGTCTTTTTACTGGATACCTCCACCTCAATGAACGCTGAAGACCTGAAACCCAACCGACTGGAAGTAGCCAAACAATTGGTTGTCAGTGTTGTGGACAACTTAAGAACCGATTATGTCAGTTTAATCAATTTTGCCGGTGCAGCTTATGTGCAGTGCCCTTTAACCATTGATTACGAAGCCTTTAAATTGATGACTGAAGCCTCTACCATCAGTCCTGCCGAGGAGCAAGGAACAGATTTTGGACAGGCTTTCCTGTTGGCTTTGGAAACCTTTAAAAAATCCAAAAGTGATAAAAAATTAATGATACTTATTACCGACGGCGAAGACCAGGAAAACACCTGGTACCAGACAATCGATGAGCTCCAAAAAGAGAAAATTCTCATCTTCACCGTTGGCGTGGGAGTGGCTTCTGGTGCGCCTATACCCATAAAGAATGAGAAAGGTGAGGTGACCGGCTGGAAAAAGGACAAGAAGGGAAATATTGTCAAAACCCAGTTGGACGAGAATACTTTGATTCACGTGGCTTCCCAGACTGGCGGTCAGTACTTTCGCCTTACAGATGTTGCCTCTGTGGATACCTTTATCAATCACCTCAAAAACGTTGAGCGTTCTCTGCTCTCGAAAAAAGTGAAATTGAGAAAAATCAAACGGTTTCACTATCCATTAATCATTGGTATCATATTACTTTTGGTGGAATCAATTTTAAGCGAAAAACGAATAAAATGGAAAAAAGATTAATTTTTATTATTTTATTGGTGCCTCTTTTGGTATTCTGGCATTGGTTTGAACCTGCGGCCAAAAGGAACCAAAAGGGAATTAAATCCTACCAGGCACAGAAGTATGAAGAGGCATTAGAAGAGTTTCTTTCAGCCAAAGGCATCCGCCCCGATTCCGCTGAATTAAAAAGCAATACAGCCTCGGCTTTGTACCAGATGAAAAAATATAAGGAAGCGTTGGAAGAATTCTCCAAAATCGATCCGGAAAAAACCACACTTTCAAAAGCCGATTTCCATTACAACCTGGGAAACTCCTTTTTCCGGCTGAACCAGTTTGAAAAAGCACTTGAAAACTATAAAAAAAGTATGATTGCTAATTCAGAGGATATCGATGTAAAGAAAAATTACGAATTAACGTTAAAAAAATTGCAGGAGCAAAAGAAGAAGGACCAGCAGAACAAAAAGCCTAAAAAGGATAAAGACAAGAAGAAGGATAAGAAAAAGGATAAACAAAAGCAGCAGCAGCAACAACAGCAACAGCAAAAGAAGGAACAAAAACATAAAAATATTATGCAGTACCTCAATCAAAATGAGAAAAAACAACTGAAAAAGAAAAAGCGGCAGATTGGAATCGTTCGAAAAGAAAAAGATTGGTAACAGGGTATAATTAATGATGAGAATGAATCGGATTTTTGTATTGATATCTTTTCTATTTCTATTAATGGTATTTGTGGGTTTTGCGGATGAAAAGGTGGAATTTAAAGCCAGTATTAATGCCGATAAAATCGGAATTGATGATGTACTGATTTATACCCTCACCTTCAAAGGTGTCGAAAATCCCAGCGAGCCTTCTCTATCCGATCTTGAGGAATTTAAGGTGGTTCAGACCTCCCGCAGTACTGAGTTTCGATTTGTCAATGGTGTCTCTTCTCATTATACCAATTTTGTTTATTATTTAATGCCCTTAAAAACTGGCACCTTAACCATTCCACCGGCGATCTATAAATATAAAGGGGAGCATTATGAGACCGAACCCTTTAAGGTGGAGGTGGTGAAGGGGAGTGTTGCTCCGCGTAGAGCCCAGCCGCACCGTCGCCGATTTCCGTCGATTTTTGATGATGACGACGACTTTTTTAGATCTCCTTTCCGCAGAACTCAGCCCCGAGAAATCGATGTAAAATTAAAAGCAGAGGTGTCAAAACGAAAGGCACTAAAGGGCGAACCCATTACGTATCGCATCCTCCTCTTTACCAGGAACCGCATTCAATCGGTGAATATGGTGTCCAATCAATCCTTTCCCGGGTTCTGGCAGGAATGGTTCCCGATCTCCCGTTCCATCGACGGTGAAGACAGAAACGTTGATGGTAAAATTTACCAGGTCTTTGAAATCCGGAAAGCAGTACTCTTTCCCACCCAAACCGGCAGCGTTACCATCCCCTCTTTAAAGTTTGAAATGACACTGGTAGTGGATGCCTTTTCCCTCTTTTCCGATGCCCGCAGAATTGTCAGAGCCACACCGGAAATCACCATCGCGGTCTCTGATCTCCCACAGGAGGCCCTGGGATTACCAGTGGGTGATTTTACCTTTAGTGTAAAAGCAGATAAAAAGGAGGTGGATATTAACGATATTTTAACCCTTCGATTAAACATCAGGGCAAGAAAAGGAAACATAAAAACCCTGGAGATTCCCGAATTTGTAACTACAGATTACTATAAAATCTACCCCCCCAAAATATCCAGGGATACCAATTTTAATCAAAACAGCTTATCCGGTGTGGTGAAAGCAGAGATACCTGTATCCTTTAAAAAAGTCGGCCTGATTTCCTTCCCTGCCCTGGAGTTCAAATACTTTAATCCCGACGCCTCCATTATTGTGACACTCAAAAGCAGTCCTTTTTCCATTCATGTGAAGGGAGTTAAAGAGAAACAGGAGACAGCACTCACCATTCCACAAACTGAAATAATTAAAAAAGGGGAGGATATCGATTTTATAAAAAAAGGTAATATTTATGACCAGGAACAATACTATTACCAAACCAGCACCTTTAAAATCGTTTTGGTGGTTTTCTTCCTATTAAATTTATTGTTCCTGTTAAAGGTTTTTGTTTTTGATCGGTTCATTACCCAGAGTACCCTGTTGAAAAAGAAAAAACGATTGAACAATACCCTTAACCGGTTGAAAAAAGTCCGGGAGTACAGCGAAATCTCCCCAATCCTGGAAGAATATTTGAAAGAAAAAGCTGGACTGGGCTTGTCCGAAATCAATAATCACAGCATTGAGGAACTTTTCAGCAAATACAGGGTGAATGACAGTGATATCAAGATTTTTATTAAGCTAAAATCGGAGTCTGAATTATCCCGCTTCTCCCCGCAAAAAGCAGGATCCGGGAAAGGAGAAGGGAAAAAATTGAGAAATGATCTGAAACAATTAATCGAGATTTTAAAACGCATCGACAGCAGGGTAAAATGAGAAAGAGATTACCATTATTGCCAGTACTTTTGGTTTTTTTCATTACAGTAACCGTGAGCAGTATTCAGTTGTCTCCTGATAGTTTCCAGGAGCCTTTTAATCAGGCCAATCAATTGTATGAGGAGGGCAAGTATTCAGAGGCCCTTTCCATTTACCTTGATATTGAAAAAAAAGGCGCCCACTGGAAACTCTTTTACAATATCGGTAATTGTTATTATAAATTGAATAATTTTGTCAGGGCTAAAATTTATTACCTGAGAGCTGAGCGTTTAAAACCTTTTGAGCCTTCCATCCAGAAGAATATAGAGATAGTCAATAAGCGGTTCAATGATAAAATACCTGGTGAGAAGCTTGATTTTCTCAGTCGGGTTGCGCTGCGAATCGAGTCCTTCATCTCATTGAATATAGTATCTGCCGTTTTCCTGGTCTCGGTTATTATCTTGAACGTCTTTATTTTTGTCTTGTTAAAGAGGGGAAAAAGCCGGTTCATTCTTTACGGTGTCTCTTTTTCATTGGTGATTACCCTGCTGATTTTCGGTTATCATATGTACAGGACAGGAAAGCAAAACCTGAGAAATACAGCCGTGATTGTAAAAGAAGATACCAACCTGCGCAGTGGCCCTGGGGAAAATAATACCATACTCTTTAAGGTCAATCCCGGTTTAAAGGTAAAGATCATCGACCAGAGCAGGAATTGGCTCCAGGTATCTGCTTCATCCCAGGTTGCCGGTTGGATGGAGCAGGACTCTCTTGAACGGATTTAATATTAACCATGGATTGACACGGAACACGGATTGCTACTCTGCGAAGTAGCTTCGCTACGCAGCACGAGAAACACGGATATATTTAATAAAACATCTTGGTGTCCTGGGGCCTTGGTGGCAAAAAAACAGAGGTACTTATGAAGTTGTATTTAAGGAATAGATTTCTAGAACTAGAAGAGCCGGTGGTCATGGGCATTTTAAATGTAACGCCCGATTCTTTTTCCAATGGAGGGGATTTTTTTAAAAATGGAGACGCTTTAAAACAGGCGGAGCAAATGGTCAATGATGGAGTTGTCATTGTAGATGTCGGTGGTGAGAGCACCCGGCCCGGTGCCAAAAAAATAAGTGTAGATGAAGAGATTGATCGGGTGCTCCCAGTAGTTGAAAGGATTAAAGCCGAATTTGGGGTTATTGTTTCCGTCGATACTTACAAAGACCGGGTCGCACGGGCTGCTGTGATGGAAGCAGGTGCTGATATCGTCAACGATATCTCTGCATTGGCCTTTAGTGAGCACATGGCTGAGACTGTTGCTCAACTGGAAGTACCTATCATATTAATGCATATTAAAGGAACCCCTGAAAATATGCAAAAGGAGCCCTATTACGTGGATGTAATCGCGGAATTGAAACAGTATTTTCATAATCGAATTGATTATGCGTATTCAAGGGGGGTCAAAAAAGAGAAGATTATTATTGATCCAGGGATCGGGTTTGGCAAGCGGGTAGAAGATAATATCGAGATCGTCAAGCGGTTAAAGGAGTTTAAGGAGTTTGATTTGCCCATAATGATGGGGTTGTCGCGCAAAAGCTTTTTAGGAAAAATAGCCGGGGAGAAGAGTCCTAAAGCGCGGGAAGTAGAAACCATTACTGCCGATGTGATTGCTATTTTAAACGGTGTTAACATCATCCGTGTCCACAATGTTAAAAATGCGGTCAAATCCATCAAAATCCTGAAAAAACTGGTGGATTTTCCTGCTTCCTGAAGATGTCCAGGAAATTTATTGAGCCCCAGATAAATATGTATGGGCACGGACAGCGTGTGGAAAGAAAAGAGAGGAAAAAGTGGTAGTCAAAAAAAGCAGACTCGAAAGGAAATGGAGATCGGGCGGCACATCTGAAAATAATTTTTTTTTACTTTTTTTGTTGATTTTTTTTACATTTTATTTTATAATGATTTTGTTGAGTTTTAAAAAAATAATAGGAGAAGGAGGGAAAAATGAGTGATCAGGAATGTGAGATCGCAAGTGTATGTTTATGTTTGCAAAAAATTGAGGATGGTTTAAATGATCCAACGGACTCTCAGAAACTGGAGTGGGCGAAAGATGCCCATGCACTCCTTAAGACCATTTTTTGTCCACCAGAAGATGGGTATGTCAGAACTCTAGGATGCGGAAGAAGTGTGCGTTTCGATATTATTTAGATAAAAATATTATAATTCGAGTCGCTCAGTTTTTAAATGGAGTAGTGAGGTATAATACCTTAGTTGAAGAGGAATTAATGCATGGAGATTCAGGAGGTGTTTCAGGAAAAGTGAAAAGATGAAGATTTCCAGGTTTACTTTTATTGTTACAGATGATTGCAATTACATGTGCGATTATTGTCCCCAAAAAAAAGAGAAGAAATTCATCAGTGTCGATCATGTAAAAAAGGCATGGGATTTTTTCTACCCACGACTGGCAAATAATTCATCCATCGATTTTTATGGAGGAGAACCCCTTGTTTGTTTCGATGCAATAAAAGAAGCTGTTACTTATATTAAAAGAAAGAATACCTCAAACAAATCGATAGATTTTTCAATTTCTACGAATGGAAGCTTGCTAGATGAAGAAATATTTGGATTCTTAAATCAAAATCAATTTTATGTCGTTTTAAGTTTCGACGGTCTTGCACATAATATTTCAAGGCAAAAAGGTGATTTCCAGTCAATGATTACTAAAATAGAAAAAATTCGAAAATATTTACACATTAATCTGGAAATAAACAGTGTTTTTACTCCTGAGACAATTGGATACCTGGCGGAATCGATTCAGTTGATCCTGGACCTTGGTATAAGGGAAATGCGTTTTGCATTATCAACGATCGAGTATTGGAATGATGAAACACTAAAGAAATTTGAAAATGAACTCTTAAAAGCGGTTGATTTACTGATTTCAAATTATAGGGAAACCGGGGCTATCCCGGTCTTAAATTTCAGGAACCATACATCGGGTAAAGGGCTGTTTGCCTGCAGTGCGGGAAAAGAGAGGATGGCCATAACTCCGGAAGGGAAACTCTGGGGGTGCTATCTTTTTCACGACTTTTTCAAAGGCAAAGAAAAGACAAAAGACTATTCAAAATACTTTTTTGGTGACCTGGATTCTTTTATTGACCATCATAAAACCCTTTATTCTGAAATGCTTCCAAACTACATTGATCTTCGGATGGATAATTTTAGAAGTGAAGAGTCCTATTGTTTTCTCTGTCCTGATATTTACTCCTGCGATGTATGCCCGGTTTATGCAGCTTATTCCAGTGGCGTTCTAGGAAAAATTCCAGGCTGGATATGTAAAATTAATAAACAAAAAAAGAAAATGAAAAATTATTTTCATAAAAAAATCTGTGAGGTTGAATGTGAACAATAGTATCAAAAAAAAATATTTTTATATGTGTTATATATTATTCATTTTCTTCAGTCTCACTCACTCCCTTTTTTCGTATCCAAAAGGGAAAGTTGCTTTTGACAGAATTTTACATGAACAGGGATATGCCAACAGCAATATAACTTCAATTATCCAGGGGCCAAACGGTTTTATATGGTTTGGCACTCCCGATGGTTTAAACCGCTTTGACGGTTATAACTGCGTTGTGTATAAACATGATCCAACGAATCCCGATTCCATCTCACATAGCAGTGTGAAATTCATTTTTATGGACACGGAAGATATTCTATGGATAGGAACTGAAAACGGCCTTAATCGATTTGATTGGGAAACAGAGACATTCGAACCCTACCTGCATAACAAGGATGATCCCGAAAGCATCAGCGATAATGAGGTAGAGGTTATCTATGAAGGCAGCAACGGATATCTCTGGGTTGGAACCCACAGCGGTGGGTTGAACCGGTTAGACAGGAAAACACTGAAATTCAAACATTTCAAACATGATAGTAATAATCCAAATAGTCTGAGCTATAACAGGGTGAAGACCATTTTTGAAGATTCCAGGGGCGTTTTTTGGGTCGGTACCGCAAAAGGGTTGAACCGGTTTGATCGGGAGACGGAGAAATTTGAGCACTATTATCACAAAAAAGATATGCCAGGCACCATAAGCAATGATTTTGTCTGGGTCATTCATGAAGATCGGGGAGGCAATTTGTGGATCGGAACATTGGGAGGAGGTCTTAACCAATATCTTAGAGATGAGGACCGCTTCGCTCATTATCTCATTAAACCGATGACGTCTGATAGTTCGATCCATAACAGGATAACATCGATATATGAAGACCGGAATGGGACCTTATGGGTTGGGACCCGCGGCAGTGGACTTTGCAAGTTTATCAGATCGAGTGAATCATTTGTCTGTTATCAAAATGATCCCAATGATCCCCGCAGCTTGAGCCATAATATGGTAAACACTATTTTTGAGGATAAAACAGGGATATTGTGGATTGGTACGGTTGCAGGAGGTATCAACAGGTACAACCGGAAAAAAGAAAAATTTCTGTATTACTGTCATAACCCAAACGATTCAAATAGTTTGAGCGACAGTATGGTTTTATCAATCTATAAAGACCCGAATGAAGCAGGGGAAATATTCTGGATCGGGACCTATTGCGGGTTTAACCGTTTTGACAGGAGGGAAAATAGTTATATCCATTATAAAAATGATCCGGGAGATCCCAACAGTATTAGCAATAATGTGGTTAGATTTATATCCAAAGATAAAAACAATATCTTATGGTTGGGTACTGATGATGGTCTCAATCGATTTGACCGCAAAACGGGTAGATTTGTCTCTTTTAAACATGATGATCGTAATCCAAGAACGATAAGTCATCATCGGGTCGGTACAATTTATGAAGATAAGAAAGGGCGTTTATGGGTTGGAACTGACGGTGGACTAAATCTTTTTGATCGTATGAGTGAATCATTTAAACGTTTTCTTCATGATCCGGGAGATCTTGAAAGTTTGAGCAGTAACTACATTTTATGTATTCATGAACAAATTATTGAAAATAAGAGTGTTTTATGGATTGGTACGTACAATGGTGGACTCAATCGTTTTAATATAGATAAGAATGAGTTCTTCCATTATAAATACGATCCTAAAAGCCTTAATAGCCTGAGTAATAACAACGTTCGAGTGATGTTTGAGGACAGTAATGGCATATTATGGCTGGGAACTGAGGAGGGATTAAACCGGTTTGACCCAAAGACCGAAAAATTTTCAGTCTATTCTGAGAAGGAGGGTCTTGCAAATAATAAAGTCTTTGGAATTTTAGAAGATGAAGCCGGTTATCTCTGGTTGAGCACCAATGAAGGCTTATCCAGGTTTAATATTCAGACTGGGAAATTTAAAAACCTTGATATTAGCCACGGATTGCAGATCAATACTTTTAACCAGGATGCCTATTATAAAAGCAGTTGGGGTGAAATGTTCTTTGGGGGGGTTAATGGCTTTATCTCTTTTTTCCCGGATGATATTAAAGAGAACCATCACAAGCCGGATATTGTAATTATGGATTTTAGAATATTCAATAAATCTGTTGGGATCGGAGGGAAATTGAAAAGATCAATAATAGAAACCGATGAAATTGTACTCTCCTATACAGATAATTTCTTCTCCTTTGAGTTTGCAGCACTGGAGTATACCTGGCCTGAAAAAAATAAATATGCTTATATGATGAAAGGGTTTGACAAAAAATGGGTAGAAACAGATGCTCAAACACGCCTGGCATCTTACACCAATCTTAGCCCCGGAAAGTATATATTCAAGGTCAAAGGCTCCAATAACGACGGTGTCTGGAATGAGAATGGAAAGTCGATAAAAATAATGATTACCCCACCTTTCACGAAAACATGGTGGTTTCGAATATTGATGGGACTTTTTTTAATTTTGTGCATCATTGGCAGTTACAAATGGAGAACCAAGTTGTTGAGGGATAAATTGGAAGAGCAAGAACGAGTGCAGAGAATCTTAAAACAATCCAGGGATGAAATGGAAAAATCAAGAAACCTGGCAGAATTCCGCAATGCGGAAAATGAAAAATTGATAGCTGCTATCTCTTCTCTGTTTATCGCTGTGGATGTCAATGGAAAGGTATTTCAATGGAATCATTCGTCGGAGAAATTTTTTGGGATTCCCGAGGAGGAAGTTAAAGAGCAGTTATTGGTTGACCTGTTAAAGGATTATATATTTGCAAAAAAAATGGACAAAATCATCCAAATGGGACTGCATTCAGAGAGGTCTTCCAATAATATTGAGATTCCTGTTCATTTTAAAAAAACAAACGATTCGAAACTCCTGCTGGCCAATATCAGTCCCATTATGGATAATAAAGGCAAAAAGTTCGGGTTTCTTTTGTTGGCGGAAGATATCACTCACCGGAAAAAAGAGCAGATGCAGAGATTTCTTTCTCAAAAACTTGAAGCCCTGGGACAGATGGCTGCGGGCATTGCCCATGAGATTCGCTCACCCCTTCAGTATATCGGCGATAACGGAAGGTTTTTGCAGGAAACCTTTGATGCTTTGATGGGACTGTGCTGTGAACTCAAGAATAAAATAAAAAAAGCAGAAGAATCAGGAAACCAATTAGAGGTTGAAGAACTCACCCAATTGCTGTATGACAGTGATTTTGATTTTTTTGTTGAAGAAATTCCAAAAGCATCGGAACAACTCGTTAATGGTGTGACCAGGGTTTCAAATATCGTTAAATCCATGAATGAGTTTTCATACACTGGAAACGAAGTCGATGAGAAATCAGACCTGAATGAATTGTTGAAATCAACATTGGTGGTGGCCCATAACCGGATAAAAAAAATAGCAGAGCTGGAAACGGAATATGCCCCTGATTTGCCGCATATACCCTGCGGAAAGGGAGAATTAAACCAGGTATTTCTCAATTTGTTGATTAATGCTGCCGATGCCATCACAGAAACAGGTAAACGTGGAGTTATCAAAATCTCAACAAAACGGAAAGACCATGAGTTGATTGTCGAGATTTCGGATAATGGTATCGGTATACCCGATGAGATCAAAGATAAAATTTTTACCCCCTTTTTTACCACCAAAGATATAGGGAAAGGCACAGGTCAGGGGCTTTCCTTTTCACACCGGATTGTGGTAGAACGACATAAAGGAAAACTCTATTTTGAAAGCAAGGTTAATGAAGGCACCACGTTTTATATCCATCTGCCCATTGAAGAAGACCTGAACGGATTCTCGCAAGACGACTCCCCTCCACAAGATTATAGACAAATCCCTTCATGAACGGTTTTATCTATGAACCCTCAGCTCCCTCTTTTAGAGGATTTCATAGATTACAAAAACAACATAAAAAAAAAGAATAGTTAACCACCGCTTTTGGTTCTGGGAAGCTTTAACATTACGCCCAGCAATTTTCCATCATCTCCCGGTGTATTCCAGAGTGTTTCAATCACATCTTTGGTTACTGGAATCGTTTGACCCGGTTGACAGACGGCGTTAGCCCGGGTTTCACCGAAATTAGCTTTCAACTCGTCGTATGTCATGGTATGACCTGTACCGTCACCATAATACCCTCCCAGTATTTGAATGACTGAGAAATCTTCCCAGAATAGCCCTATAGGCATCTCATCCTGGCCGGGAAATTCCCTGGTGGTTCCATCGGAAAACTCTACTATAATTTTCGTCACGTGCGGACGCGTTGCATTACTCATTGTTTCTTTCCTCCTAAATAATATAAATTTTTCCTTCCTCTCTACAGTCTAAAATATCACCTATTTTAGATACTGCCAATAATATAGGATAATTTTTCTTTTTTTTCAAGTAAAAATGGAAGAAAAATTGAAAAAATCGCGATTATTTATTTAATAGATGGAAATAAAGATTTTTTTGGTTTATAATTTTAATTTTACTGGAACAGGTGGTAAACAGGTGAAAATGAATAAAGAGCATTTTTTAAAAGGTTCCAGATGCCGGTGGGTCTTAGTCGCATTCTTACTCATAAGTATCCACTTTTCTCTCCCCCTGATTTCACAGGAGAGGATGAAATTTGAACAAATTTCTGTAGAGCAGGGACTCTCTCAAAGTGCTGTGTTTGTTATTCTTCAAGATAAGAAAGGGTTTATGTGGTTTGGAACAGAGGATGGGCTCAATCGGTACGATGGGTATCATTTCGTAGAATATAAGCACGATCCCGATGATCCATACAGTTTAAGTAATAACGTTGTACAGGCCATATATGAAGATGGGGATGGGGTCTTGTGGATTGGAACTGAAGTGGGTCTCAATCGATTCGATCGAGAGAGGGAGAAATTTACCCGTTATAAACAATCGGAAACCCCTCATTCGTTAAGTAATAACAATGTATTGTCTATCTGTGAAGATAAAAAAGGAGCGTTGTGGGTTGGAACTATGGGGGGAGGGGTTAATCGATGGGATCGAGAAAGAAAGCAATTCAAGCATTATAGAAATATCTCAGGCGACCCTTCCAGTTTGAGCAGCGATGTTGTAAATACAATCTATGAGGATAAGAAAGGTGTTTTGTGGATTGGGACTGGAGGAGGTGGACTTAATACGTTTAATGCAGAAAAAGAAACGTTTTCCTGTTATAGATATGAACCTGGCAACCCCCACAGTTTACTTAATGATGAGGTGACCGCAATCCTTGAAGACGACTCCGAGATTCTGTGGATCGGAACAAAAGGCGGATTCAATCGATTTGATCGGCAAAAAGGAGTATTTAAACACTATAAACACAATGCAAAAAATAGTAAAAGTATAAGTCACGACTTTATCTCTTCAATAATTGAAAGGGAAGAGGATAACACAAATGTATTGTGGATCGGTACTTATGGAGGGGGATTGAATCGGTTTGATAAGCAAAAAGAGGTATTCACCCATTGGCAGCATAGGACTGAAAACCCTGTTAGTTTAAGTAACAATTATATTCACTTCATTTACCGGGATAAAGGGGGGATATTATGGATCGGGACCGACAGCGGACTCAATAAATTTGATAGAAAAAAGGAAAAATTTGCCCGTTGGAATGTGAACGGAGACGATGCAATCTTCTTGATTAATAGACAGGTCTGGGCAATTTATAAAGATAGAGAGGGAATTCTCTGGTTTGGGACAGATGAGGGATTGACTCAATTGAACAGGGTGACGGGAAAATATATCCATTGGTCCCATGATCCCAATAATCCCAACAGCTTGAGTTGCGATCGTGTTCAGGAAATATATGAAGATAGATCAGGAATGCTGTGGCTTGGCACCCATGGAGGTGGGCTTAACTGTTTTGACCGTCAAATAAAAATATTTACCCATTATAAAAATGACCCATCAGATACCAACAGCTTAAGCAACAACATTGTTTATACTATTTTTGAAGATAGCACGGGTGAGCTGTGGATTGGAACTGAATGGGGATTCAATCGATTGAACCGTAAAACAGGTCGTTTTACCCGTTGGATAAATGATCCTGAGAATCCCAACAGTTTGAGTAATAATGTTATAAACATCATTTATGAAGACAGCAGAGAGACACTGTGGACAGGAACAGAAGGGGGATTAAATCGATTCGATCGAAAAAGTGGAACCTTTCGGCATTGGACGAAGAATCAATCCGATCCAAATAGTATAAGTGACAATTTGGTTATCCAGATTTATGAAGATAAATCCGGGACATTCTGGATCGGAACGGCGTGGGGGTTGAACAAATTTGATAGAGAAAAAGAGATATTTACCCATTTTAATAGGAAACACGGTCTTCCAAATGAGCGTATTTATGGAATCCTCGAAGATGAAAAGGGACGTTTGTGGCTGAGTACCAATAGTGGTATATCCAGGTTTGATCCTTCAACAGAGGAATTTAGAAACTACGATGTCCACGATGGGCTGCAGAGCAATGAGTTTCACGGTGCATCCTGCTATAAAAGTGCCGATGGGGGGATGTTTTTTGGAGGTATCAATGGCTTTAATTTTTTCTATCCCAATAAGATTGAAGATAATCCCCACAACCCCCCCATTGTAATCACAGATTTCCAGATTTTGAACGAACCTGTGGCAATCGGTGAAGACTCCCCGTTGAAACAGGCGATTACAGAAGTTGATGAGATTGTCCTTTCTTATAGGCATTACGTGTTTTCCTTTGAGTTTGCCGCCCTGGATTTCACAGCTCCTGAAAAAAACTTGTATGAGTATAAAATGGAAGGCTTTGATAAAGGGTGGATTCGAACAGATGCCAGGAAGCGTTTTGTCACGTATACGAACCTGAGACCCGGTCAATATATTTTCAGGGTTAGAGGTTCCAATAATGATGGGATATGGAACAAGAAAGGGTTATCCATAAAAATAATCATTAAACCTCCATTCTGGCGGACGTGGTGGTTCAAGATTGGCCTGGGGGTGGCGTTTATTTTGATGTTATTCTTCGGATATCGTTACCGTACCAAACGGTTAAGGAGGAAATTAGACCACCAGAAACGGGTACAGGATATCCTCAGAAAATCCAGGGACCTGGCGGATTTCCGACGTGCAGAAGTTGAAAAATTAATCGCTGCGATTTCCGCCTTACTCATTGCGGTGGATTCCAATGGGGAGATATTTCAATGGAATGAAACCGCTGAAAAATTCTTCGGCATTAAGGGAACCAGGAGCAGAGGCCAATTATTTGTCGATGTGTTAGGGAATTACATCCCCGCAGATAAATTGGAAGAAATCCTGGAGAAGGGACTGGGGGAGGGGCACGACAGCCCTATTAAGAACTTTGAAATTCCCATAAATTTCAAGGACAAAGGTACCAGGCTCTTATTATCCACTGTTAATCCTATTCTGGACCGGAGTGGTAAGAAGTTAGGGTTTCTTATGCTGGCGGAGAATATTACACGGCGGAAAGAAGAAGAGCAGCAGCGGAGTTTATCCCAGAAGCTGGAATCCCTTGGCCAGATGGCAGGAAATATTGCACATGAAATAAAAACCCCGCTTCAATATATCGCCCACAACGGACAATTCGTATGTGACTCCTTCAACGACCTTGTAAAATTTTACGAAGTGGTCAATGAATGCTTAAACGAAATTGAGAAATCGGATAAAAAACATGTGGCGGAAAAAATAAAACAAATCATCGATGAATATGATATCCAAGAGATCCTGGAAGAGATACCCAAAGCCTCCGATCAGATCGTTAGTGGAGTGTCAAAGGTATCCAATATCATTCAATCAATGAAGGAGTGTTCTCATCCCGGCAGAGGTGTCATGGAGAAAGCCGATATCAATAAATTGTTGGAATCAACAGTGGTGCTGATCCAGAATGAGAGAAACAAGACACTGGAAATTGAGACAGAATTTTGTAAACAATTACCTCAGGTTGCCTGTTACCCCGGTGAACTGAACCAGGTGTTTATGAATTTGCTCATCAATGCTGCCGATGCTATCCAGGAGAAAGGGGAGCCGGGATTAATAAAAATTGCCACTGCCAGGGGGGGCAGTGAAGTGATTGTATCGATTTCAGACAATGGATGCGGAATACCAGATAGTATTAAAGACAATGTATTTAATCCCTTTTTTACCACCAAAGAGGTGGGCAAAGGGACTGGCCAGGGACTTTCAACGGCCTATAAAATTATTATAGAGAAACATAAAGGAAAGCTCTATTTTAAAAGCAATGCTGGGAAAGGGACCACCTTTTTTATTCATTTACCCTTTCAAGGAGAAAGTTGAAATGAAAAAAATCCTTTTCGTCGATGATGAGCAGTTTGTGCTGGATGGCTTAAATCGATTATTATGGGAATATCGAAAGGTATGGGAATTGACATTTGCTCTCAATGGAAAAGAAGCACTTGAAATAATAAACAATGAAGATATTGCATTGATCATATCCGATGTCCGAATGCCGGGGATGTCAGGATTGGAACTGTTGGAAAAGCTGCAATCAGATGAAAAAACCAAAAAGATTCCCGTTGTGATTCTAACCGGTGACCAGGAGAGAACATTAAAGCGCCAAGCATTGGACCTGGGTGCCGTTGACCTGTTGAACAAGCCCATCAACAAAGAGGACCTGGTATCACGAATTAATAATGTTTTAAAACTTAAAGAATACCAGGATATCATTATTGAAAAAAATATAGCCCTGGGGAAACAGTTGGTTGAGTCTCAGAAGATGGAGTTGGTAGGTGTAATGGCAGCCGGAGCAGTTCATGACCTTAGCAACCTATTATCCGTTATCATTGGTTATTCCAATTTATTCATCGAGGAGAGTTCACTGGATAAGGAAGATGCTGTTAGTATGAAAAAAATCAGGGAGGCCGGGGATAAGGCGTCGGGCCTGGTTAGCCAGATATTAAGATTCTCCAGGCTTGATGATGATTTATCTCCAATAAATATAGGGAATCTAATCGATGAGATACTTTCCATAATGGAAGTAACCGTTCCCAGGCACATAAAAATAAAGTGGAACAGGCCGGATGAGGATATTTTCCTTGAAGGAAATCCAATAAAGTTTCAGCAGGTATTGATGAACCTCTGCATCAATGCCATACAATCCATGGAGAGTACGGGAAAGCTAAAAATTGCTGTGCGCAAACTGCTGCGGAAAGGGCGTCATTCAATACGAATCGATGTGGAGGATACCGGTCCTGGGATGGATAAAAAAACGATAGAAAAAATTTTCGATCCCTTGTTTACAACCAAAGAACCAGGAGAAGGAACCGGCCTCGGACTCTTTGTGGTCAAGCATATCATTGACGAATACCAGGGAAGTATTGAGGTGGTAAGTGAAAAGGCGAAGGGAACTATTTTCAGAGTATATTTTCCCCTGGAGCAAACGTATTAAAAAAACGTATCATACTGCCATACGTTTTTGTTTCACGCGCCTTTCCGGAATCCTTAGGAAAAGGCGCCACCTCTCTAAGGCTCGTTCAATCATGAATGCATGATAGCATTTTACTTCTGAAAAATGAATAGTTACAATTTAATGGGTATCCAAAGTCAAATCGTTATGGTATAATAGATGTTGATATAAGTTTTGAACTTAATTATATCAATAAATACCGAATTAACAAAAAAGGTAAGCGGATGAAGAAAATACGACTTTTTTGTTTTCCCAATGTCGGTATTACAGCGCCGATGCCCAATCAATGGAAAGGTTGGCGTTTGCCTGAGCAACTGGATACGCATTCGCAATCACATTCGCATTCAATAGGTATCCGTTTAAATATGCAAACGCGTGGAGGGGAATCTTTCCTGAAAAAAAAAATAAATTATTTAAAACTTAAATTTTCCACAAAGGAGGTTAAAATGTTTCATTTTGATGTAAAAAAAGTCATTCTTACGGTTCTAGTAGGAATGATGTTATCCGTTTTTCCGTATGCCCTCTGGTCGCAGAATCTTGAGATTCATTATATCAATGTCCAGCAGGGTCAAAGTACATTAATTATCGGCCCCAATGGCACCACCATTTTATACGATGGTGGAAATGAATTTAAGGGCACCAGCGAAGTGGTTCCGTATCTCCAGAGTCTGGGCATTATGACGTCCCAACCATTGGACTATTTGATTGCCTCTCATCGGGATACCGACCATTACTGGGGTCTTACCGAAGTCATTAATTATGGGTATGATGCGCTGAATGTTTATGATAACGGGAGCGATAAGTACAACACCTATGTCCAGGAATTTTTGGATGCCGCAGCCACCACCACTGCCGGTGGTGTGGTCCCCATTCCTCTGGGGCATGTGATTAACCTGGGCAACGGTGCCACTGCCACCTGTGTGGCTGTCGATGGTTCGGTTATTGGTTTCGGTGCGGTTCCAGATGGTCAGGCCAATGAAAACGATCGTGCCATCTGTCTTCTTATTCAATATGGCGATTTCGATTACCTGGTCACCGGTGACGTGGGAGGAGGTGCCGACGATTATGACTGCACCGGCCGATCCACCAGCCAGATCAATATTGAAACCCCGTTGGTTCAGGCTATTATGCCAGGCGGAACCAATCCCATGCTTTCTCAATATGGTGTTGAATTGGCACACGTGAGTCATCACGGCAGTGAAAGCAGTACCAATTCCGATTACATGAACGCACTCACACCTACGATAGCCTGTATCTCTGTTGGTGACGGACAGGGCTCCAATTGGTACCATCCCCGTATCGATGTGGTGGAACACGTTTTATTGGCTCAGGCCCCTTGTGTAATCGCCCCTCCGGCCCTGGTACTTCAAACTGAAGAGGGTGCACCTACAGGTGAGACGACCAGTTTTGCCGGGTATTGCGTGGGAGATATTGTCATTATTACCGATGGTGTTAATTCCTATAGTATAAGCGCCACCGGTGCTGTCAGCCAGGGACCGGATGAACGCACCGCTGCCGGTTTGCCTGCCACCTATTACTTTGATGAGTACATTGGTACAGATCCTGCACCTATGCTTTTCAATATTCATGAAGATAATGTGGGTGAGACCTCTGCGGATATTGTCTGGAGTACCAATGAACCAGCCACATCTGTGGTGAGGTATGGTACTGTTTCTGGAACTTATCCCAATACCGTCAGTGACAGCACACAGGAACTGAATCACCAGTTAACCCTGACCGATTTAGCCGTGGCTACCACCTATTATTATGTGGTGGAGTCCACCGATGCCACCAGCAATACCACCACGTCGGATGAACATTCCTTTACCACCGGCGGTACCCCGCTGCCAAAGGTCTTGTTCAGCGAAATCTATTACGATACGGTAGGCACTGATTCCGATGAAGAGTGGATCGAGCTCTATAATGACGCCGGAGAGAATATCGATTTAAGCGGATGGACCATTACCGATAACAACGGTACTGGTGCGACTTTCACCATTCCCGAAGGCACCACCATTAAAGCCGGTACCTATCTAACTATTGCCGCGGACAGCGCTGGGTTCAATGCGTTGTACGGGTATGACGCCGATGTCTACGGAAGTTTACCCGGGCTCAACAACACCGGCGATGCCTTGATCTTAAAGGACGATGCAGGTCATGAAGTAGACGCGGTTGCCTGGGAAGGCGGCGCTTCCGCCGGTATCCCCGACGGATGGGGCAGTACTTCCGCTCCAAGTGTTCCCACTGGCAGCACCATTGTTCGCACCCCCTCAAACACAGATACCGATACCTATAACGACTGGTCTGAGGCTACTGGAAACGGCAATCCCCAGGTCCAACCCGGCCCAACCTTTACCAACGTGGTGTTTAGTGAGATATTCTACGATACACCGGGTGACGAGAACACAGAAGAATGGATCGAGCTTTACAACAACACCCCCGATACCGTGGATATCAGCGGATGGTATATTATCGACAATAACGGTACGGGTTACACGTATACCTTCCCCGCAGGAAGCACCATTGCCGCGGGTACTTATTTCACTGTCGGTAGAGACAGTACCGGGTTTACTGCCCTGTACGGCTACGAGGCCGACCAGTACGGCAACCTGCCTTACCTGAACAACGCCGGTGATACGATTATCCTGTATGATTCCATCGGAACCGAGATCGATGCCGTGGCCTGGGAAGGTGGCGCATCTGCGGGTATCCCCGACGGGTGGGGCAGTACCACTGATCCATGGGCCGCTGCCGGTAATACGATTGTCAGGACAGACCCCACTGTAGATACCGATACCTATGCAGATTGGGGCTATGCCACCAACAATGGTAATCCTCAGACCCAACTGCCTCCCCCCATACCAAAGGTTGTATTCAGCGAAGTTTTCTACGATACACCCGGTATTGATTCCGAAGAGGAGTGGATCGAACTCTACAACAACTCACCGACTACAGTAGATCTTGAAGGATGGACCATTATCGACAATAATGGTACTGGTTGGACTTACACCTTCCCAGCTGGGACCACCATTGCCGCTGGCACCTATCTCACCGTTGCCATGGACAGTGCCGGGTTTACTGCCATATACGGCTATGAGGCCGATCTTTACGGCAGCCTTCCTTACCTGAACAACGGTGGAGATACCCTTATTTTGTATACCGCCGCCAGTGAAGAGGTAGACGCTGTGGCCTGGGAGGGCGGAGCCAGCGCCGGTATCCCTGACGGATGGGGCAGTACCTCTAATCCATGGGCTTCTACCGGTAATACCATTGTTAGAATCGATCCCACTGTGGATACCGATACCTATACGGACTGGACCTATGCTACAAACAACGGTAACCCCCAGACTCAGTACACCCCCGGTAATATTCTTATTTCTGAGGTTTTCTACGACACACCCGGAGACGAGAACACCGAGGAATGGTTCGAACTCTACAACAACTCCACTTTTACTGTTAACATCGGAGGATGGTACGTTACCGACAATAACGGAACCGGTTTCACTTTCACTATTCCCGAGGGCGAGATTATAGAGCCCGGAACCTTTTACACCATCGCAAGAGCCAGTTCCGGGTTTATGGCATTGTATGGTTACGAAGCCGATCTTTATGGGAGTCTCCCATACTTGAACAATGGTGGTGATACATTGATCCTTTATGATCCTATCGGTACCGTGAAAGATTTTGTTGCCTGGGAAGGCGGAGCCAGTGCCGGTATACCCGATGGATGGGGCAGTACCTCCAATCCCTGGGCCTCTGAAGGAAATACCATTGTTCGGGAAGACCCCACCGTAGATACCGATACCTATGAAGATTGGACATATGACACCAATAACGGTTATCCCCAGACCCAGGAGATGGGACCGCCCGACCTCACACCGCCGGTGATTTCTAATGTAGAAGCCGTTTCAGTAACCACAGCAGACGTCGTGATCCAGTGGGCAACGGATGAAGATTCGGATTCCGTTGTGGAATACGGCACCTCCTCAGGAAGTTACACCGATACCGTTGATGATGCTGCTATGGTAACGGCTCATAGTGTCCCGCTTTCCGGTTTGACTCCCGGCACCACTTATTATTACCGGGTAAAATCCACTGATGCTGCTGAGAATACCGGTGTTTCCGACGAGTATACGTTTACCACCCTATCTATTATGGTTAATACCATTGATATGACCAAGATCAAGGTGATTTCCGATGTCCGAGCAGAGGCTGTGATTACAGTCACCTCCAACGGTCTGCCTGTGGATGGCGCTGTGGTGAATATCACCTGGAGCGGCAGCGATTCCGGTTCTGTTCAGGATGTTACAGACCTCAATGGTGAAGTGACATTCCTATCCAATCCTGCCAATGTCGGCGCCTGGTCCTTTACCATTGCCGTGGATAGTATCATTCGAACCGGCTATGCCTGGGATACTGCCAATAGTGAAATATCTGAAACCCTTGCAAAAGATGAAGATGGCATTGCTGCTTTCTCCATATATGCTGCCAACAGTATCTACCTGAAAAACAATTCCCAGGTATTCAGTGGAAATATCGGTGTTCTTGATGTAAGTACCGGTCCCTGGCTTGCCCAGAACTCTGAACTAACCGTGGGTACGAACGCTTATGTGCATGATGGTGTCTCTATTTATGGCGATAAAATCTTCATTAAATCCAACGGGTCCGCATACGATGTCTATTACAATTATTTAGACGGCAACGGTACAGTGAGAGGTGACCATTACACACCTTTGTCATTACCCCTTGATATTCCTTTACCGCAGTTTCCCACGCCCAATCCCGGAACAGAAGATATTACACTTGCCACAAAAGAGACGCTTACTCTTGCCCCTGGTTCCTATGGAGAAATCAAAATAAAATCCCAAGCCACTCTCATTCTAACCGGTGGAACGTATCACCTGCAAAATCTTGAAGTAGGGACTAAAGCAAAAGTTCTGTTCCAGGCACCGACAGAAGTGATTATCAATAACCGTCTGGAACCAGGGTCGAATGCAGCCATTGGCCCGGAAGAGGGCTCAGGGATCAACGCAAGAGATATTGTTTTTTATGTAAATGGGATAAATGGTAATACCCGCAACCTGGATGCCAGTCCCAAAGCCGCTATAATTGGAACGAAGAGTACTGTAAAGGCCAATATCTATGCTCCCAACGGAACCATCTGGCTCAAAAATCATGTTGATGCGGAAGGCGCATTCATCGGAAAGGATGTGCTTGTAGGAACGACTGCCAAAGTGACTCAGAATAGTATATTTGATTAGGTTAAGTAGGATTCAAATCTTTTGACACATATGTACGGCTGCCTTTACCCGGAAGTAGAGGCAGCCGTGCTTCACTCAACAAGCTCTACGGTTGTTTTTTTGCTTCATGTTTATTTTTTTTAATATATATCGTAAAAAATATTAATTTTATCAATCTCCAACTTAAAATAATTAATATTTTTAATCAATATTTTTAATAAATTTAATTCCACCTGGTTAATTATTAATGGACTTACATTGGAAGGCGATTTTTGGCTGCATCCTTTTTTAACTCAGCGTTGGGACAAGTGAATAGATGAACTTTCAAAAACCACCCAAACGTTCTGCCGGTTATAGAACCTCGAAATCATGCCCATTCGCTGCGAAATTAAGTACAGCGACTGGGTAGGGCATAGATACCAATGGTTTTCACTCCAGCAGGTGAGGAAAGTTTTCTTTCATATATCGACCCCAGTCTGGCTGTCTTCCATCTACATCATTAAAGTTGTATTCCTTTGCAAGGTTCCATGTTGCCAACGCCTTCCCCGTCTTTTCACTCACATTGGGGTCTGATGCAAGCGCTGCGACCGCTCGGCCAATATAAAATGGTGTTTCAGATTCAGCGAAATGCCGATCCTTTTTAACGGCCTCTGACCAATTCTTTTCAGTGACATTGAAGTGATCAAGCATGGCTTCTGAACGGAGAAATCCAGGTGTAAGGGCCACAGCAGCGATATTGTATTCGCGGAGTTCCTCAGCCATGGCATAAGCCAGGCGAATCACGGAAATCTTGGTGAGGTCGTAGAAGAGATTCTCCCTGTAATGGCGGTTGATGATATCATCTCCGTCCGTAATCTCGACAATAAGCCCCTGACGCCCCTCGATCATCATTGGGACACCACAGCGACTGGTAATGATGTGGGAGTGGACGGCTCGCTCCAGCATCAGCAGTCCCTTTTGCAGCGTCAGCTTCCAAAAGGGTTTGCCCCATTCGGTTAATTCATCCCCACCCCAAACGTCGTTGACCAGAATATCAAGCTGCCCCTGTTCTTTCTTGACTCGTTTGAACAGCTCTATAACCTGGTCTTCTGCAGTATGATCAACTTGCGCATAAATGCCTATACCTCCATGAGCTGTCACCATCTCTGCTGTTTCCTCAATCGTCTCGGGGCGATTTGTTGTAGCGGGTTTGCCCCGGATACTGCGTCCGGTGCAGTAAACGGTCGCACCTGCCTCACCCAGCATGCAAGCGATACCACGGCCGGCACCGCGTGTGGCACCAGCAACAACAGCTACCTTTCCTTTTAAAGGTTTCATTCAAGCTCCTTGTATAAGTAACCTTAGTATTAGTATGAATTTGGTTGTGCAGCTATACTCTTACAAGATATTCCAAACAGTGTTTTGTCGCAGTTGTAGTTTAAAAAAAATGAGTCATAAAGTCAACAAAGATTTTCATTTTCCTGGAACCTTTTTTGTGGAACTCTATCCAGAAAATTAGCCTGACCACTTTCCTTCTTTCTTTGGCTTTACCTCTATATGTATTCTCCTACACGATTACACGATTACACGATTCACAGATATTTTTACAGCTTTACAAAACCCTTTCTTATCCATGTAACCACCTTTTTTTTCTCGCCATTGGTGATAAGTCGCTGCAATATCATTGATCTCATTCATGCTCAGTTCTTTAATTATTGTCTTTTTGCCTTTAAAAACCGATGCAGCATCGATAAAAAGTATCTCATTTTTTCTATATCGGTGTTTTCCATTTTTTCTACCCCTATCCCTTGCCAATATTAAAATACATAACGATAGTCCTGTCATTGGGTACAATGTGTCGGGTAAGGTAACGATACAATCTACATAATTATGTTCCAAAAGCTTTTTATGAATCCGATCCCCGCTTCCATCTTTAATTAATAATGAATTTGTTGAAAGTAAAAGTGCAGCGTATCCTTTCCGGGAAAGGTGTGACAGGGCATACTCTATCCAGGAAAAAACACTGCTCTTATAGGGCGGCACACTCAGGATGAAGTCAGCTTTTAAATCACGGTGGATGTCCTGGTTTATGCTGCTCTCACTGTTCCACTTCACATGTTCAATACCGATTCCATGCATAGCCAAATTCATACAGCAGAGTCGATAATAAGTGGATCGGACTTCCTGACCATAAAATGTAACTTTAATTCCATTAAAGGTATTACTATTTCCCTTGATAAAATCAAGGCCTTCAGCAAGCAAGCTTCCAAATCTGCAGCAGGGGTCAAATATCTTTCCATCCTTTGGCTCAATCATGAATACCATCAACTTCTCAACACACTTAGGCGTATGATAGGTCTCTTTCAAATAAATGCCTGATTCTGGCGATAATGTTAATGATAATGACAATGTTTTTCTTATAATGTAATCGAAAGCGTGCCTCAGTATCTCACTGGTTTTGAAATGCTCTGCTGGTATTTCTCCTATTTTTTTAATGAAGGTTGACAGCTCTCTAACATTAATATTGGGGGATGAATACTCCTGGGGTAAAATGGTATGAAAGGATTTGTTCATTGTTTCAATGGCATGCATGGCTTCATCTAAATAGGTGCCTATATGCCTGCTGTTGGTCTGATCCAGAATATATTCCCAACTGGCGTTGGAGGGTATGATAATGACTTTCTCCCTGGTTTTACATAAATTCAAAATGGGTGAATATGTATCCTTATCACTTTTATTTGCATCCTCATTGTCTTTTTGTAAATCTTCCAGCAATTTGTCATACACATGGCTCATGTGTTTTAGAAATATAAGGCCAGGCACACACAGCATGGAACTGATGGTATCTTTTCGTTTGAATATATTCTCAGCCGATTCACACAACGTACTCTGGATTAGATTTTCCATTTTTTCTCACATCAGAATTTTGCAATTAGATATTCTTTCTTAGAGCGAAAATACCTTATTATTTTTTTTACAAATGGCCTTAATCGAGCGAATCTTAATTTTCTGTTCACCCATGATATTTCAACCTCATAAGGTCCCACCCATTCCTGATCATATGTATCCATTAATTTCAGGTCTTTGTATATTTCTTTAAAATCCTTTTTGGCATCTTCTGGCGATTGATATTGTTTATCAGTGGTGAGTTTATCCTGGTAATAAACCAATAAACGATATTCATCTTTTTCATACACGATCATGGCCCATTCGATAAAATAATAAAAGGCATTGGAGAGAAGCATGATTGTTTGCTTTTGTTCTGGATTGATTTTTTTGTATTTGTATTTATGTTTATTTCTATACATTTTTTCCTACTAAAAAAATGAGCCGCAAGGTACAGGAGGCAGTGACATTTATGTTATTTGCTACCATGGTCGCCAATTTGTTTCCCACAAGGAAGGTTAAAATCATGGTCTTTCCCCTGTACCTTTGCGACTATATTTATATTGAATTGGGGGTACGCAAACTGAAAAGCCCCAAATGCAAAAAGGCATAATAATCGGCTGCGTTTGGATTGCGAAAAAGGTTGTTTTTTTATCCGTTTTTGTAGGCAACTAATATAAGAAAGCCCCAAAGGCACAACGCTGGCAAGAACGTAATTGCTTTTTAATTTTAAATGTTCTATTTCCCTAAAGGAAATGTTATTCCATTGTGCCTCCAGGGCTACGGTTTTACTGTTAGATAATTGTAAATATATATATAAGCACCACAGAGACACGCAGGCGAAAAAAAATAACCAAAATGGGGAGGAGAGGTTTTTTTTGATGTGCCTTTGTGTCTCTGTGGTTTTAGTACTTTTTATATCTATCAAAAGACCTGAAAAACGCCGCAAAGACACGCCGATACTAAAATTTAACCTTAAGGGTAAGGGGGTAAGGTTATGTATTAATTTTTTTTTGATGTACCTTTGTGTCATTGCGGCGCCGGTAAGCATATACAATTTTATTTCATATATTTTTTTCGCGAAAGATTCTTTGAGAGGAAATATTTGCGAAAAAAATTTTATAAAAAGTTTTACTATCCAGCCCATTTGATATCGCTTCCGAGAAATTGACATTTAAAAACAACAGATCGATGGCAGTCATAATTTTTTAATTCCTTGATAATTTATTGATTAAGAATAATACTACAGAATTAAAAAATTGTCAAGGCGAATTTTGATTTTTTTGAATATTTTATAAAATAATTTACCTTATAAAAAATCCTGTTCCACGTTTTTACTTCCATCAAGACGACGGTATAAAATTAGTCTGACCCCTTTCCTTTCTTTTTGGATTCTCATTTTAATCTTTTTTCAAGCCATTCTTTATCCGGAACATAAGCCTGACTCCATATGGGACTATCGTCGTCAAAAAATGCTGATAAATGATGAAATTTTAGAAACGCGATTTTGGCTCCCTTCAATGTCTCATACATCTCATTTGTTATGATTTCGCCTGATCGATTCACCACTAGCCGGTATCCATATTCCTCAAACACAACAATGACATAATCCAGTAAATATCGAGATGAATTAACCATAAAGATTATTGGTTTTTCTTTTTCTGATTCCAATCTTGTCATTAACTTAACCTCAGGCTTTTGGAGTATTATTTTACCCATTGTTACCTCCTACCTCACACAATCACATATCACAGCCCTATACTAATAAAATTTTGATCAGCGATTTTTACAGTTTTACAAAACCCTTTCTTATCCGTATAATCGCCATGTTTTTCACGCCATTGGTGATAAGTCGATGCAATATCATTGATATCATCCATGCTCAGCTCTTTATTCATTGCCTTTTTACCTTCAGAAACCGATGCAGCATCGATAAAAAGTATCTCATTTCTCCTATACCTGTTTTTTCCTCTTTTACCACCCCTGTCTTTTGCCAATATTAAAATACATAATGATATTCCAGCCATTGGGAACAGAGTGTCGGGTAAAATCACAAAACAATCCACAAAATTATGTTCTAACAGTTTATTATGAATCCGATACCCATTCCCATTTTTACTGAATAATAAATTCTTTGATAGTAAAAGTGCTGCGCATCCCTTCCGGGAAAGGTGTGACAGGGCATAATCTATCCATGAAAGAACACTGCTGTTATAAGGCGGCACACTCAGGATGATGTCGGCTTTTAGATCATTGTGAATGTCCCTATTTATGCTGCTCTCACTGCTCCACCTCACATGTTCAATATCGATTCCATGCATGGCCAGGTTCATGCAGCAGATCCGATAACAGGACAATATGGCTTCCTGACCATAAAATTTAGCTATCAATCCATTAAAGGAATGACTATGTTCCTTTAAAAAATTTATACTTTCAACCAGCAAACTTCCAAACCTGCAGCAGGGATCAAATATCTTTCCTTCTTTTGTCACAGCCATGGATACCATCAGTTTCTCAATACAATTGGGTGCATAAAAGGTCTCCTTCAAATGAATGCCTGATTCTGATGGTAATGATAATGATAATTTTTTTCTTACAATATAATCAAACGTGTGTCTCAATATATTATTGGTTTTATTATGTTCTGCTGGTATTTCTCCCAACATTTTAATGAAGCTTGAAAGCTCTCTTATATTAATATTGGGGGATGAATACTCCTGGGGTAAAATGGTTTGAAAGGATTTGTTCATTGTTTCAATGATCTGCATGGCTTCATCCAAATAGGTGCCTAATTTACTGCTGTTAGCCTGATCCAGGATATATTCCCAACTGGCGTTGGAGGGTATAATAATGACTTTCTCCCTGATTTTATACAAATTCAAAATGGGTGAATATGTGTCCATATCACTTTTATTTGCATCCTCATTGTCTTTTTGTAAATCTTCCAATAATTTGTCATATGCATGGGTCATGTATTTCAAAAATATAAGGCCGGGCACACACAATATGGAGCTGATGGTATCGTTTCGTTTGAATATCTTCATACCCGCTTCACACAATGCATCTCGGATTACATATTCCATCTTTTCTCCAGACCGAATTTTTGAATTAGATATTCCTTCTTAAAACTAAAATACCTTATTATCTTTTTTATAAATGACCACAAGCGAGCGTATCTTAATTTCTTGTTGACCCATGATATTTCAACCTCATAGGGAATAGTCCACTGCGGTTCATATCGATCCATACGATCCAGGTCCTTATATATTCCTTTAAAATCTTTAATGGCATCTTTCGACGATTTATACTGATTATAAATGGTGAGTTTATCGTTATAATAAACCAATAACCGGTACCCCTCTTCTTCATACACAATCATGGCCCAATCGATAAAATAATAACAGGCATTGGAAAGAAGCATGATTGTTACCAATTTACCCGGATAAATCTCTTTACATTTATACATTTTTACCTCATAAGTGATAAGTGCCCACAGATATAAGAGCCCACAGAATGCTACTCTGCGGAGTGGCTCCGCTACGAAGCACGAGCACACAGAAGACACAGAAAAAAGACAAAATGAGCAAAAAATAAAAACTTCTGTGCATTTCTGTGTATTCTGTGGGCCCTTCTTTATAATGAAATTCTTAACATTACAAATAAGCCGCAAGGTACAGGGAGAAGTGACATTTATGTTATTTGCCACCAATGCCGCGAATTTGTCATTCACAAAGAAGGTTAAAATCATATGGCTTTCACCTCCCCCTGTACCTTTGCGACTATATATATTGAAGTGTGGGTACGATGACAAAAAAGCCCTGATGGCACAAAGCTGGCAAAAACATAATTACTTTTTAATTCTAAATGTTTCATACCCCCAAAGGAAATGTTATTCCATTGTGCCCCCAGGGCTGCGGTTTTTTTTGTAGAGTAATGTAAATATTTAAAAAAGTACCGCAGAGACACGCAGGCAAAAAAAGATAACCGAAATGGGAAGGAGAGGTTATTTTTGATATGCCTTTGCATCTCTGCGGCTTTATTATTTTTTATATCTATATAAGGAGGTAAAAAACGCCGCAAAGACACGCAGGCACAAAAAATTAACCATAAAGGTAAGGGGGTAAGGTTATGTGTCAATTTTTTTTTGATGTGACGTTGTGTCTTTGCAGCGCGTGTAAGCGGATGCAATTTTTTTACACCTTCTTTTACAGCGAACGATTCTCTGACTGGAAATATTTGCAAAAAAATGCGCATAAAACGTTTTGTTATCCACTCCATTTAACGCCTCTTTTGCAAAATTGACATTGATATGACAACAAATCGAATACATTCATAATTTTATAATTCCTAAAAAATTATTTAATAAAGAATTTTAATATAGAAATAAAGAACTGTCAAGGGAAAATTTTAATTTTTTTGCCTTTTTATAAAATAGTTTATCTTATAAAAAATCCCGATTCATGAGTTTAATGACAGCAATAAGATGGTTTTTCATTTGACCTTAAAAATGTGAAATTTCTAAATAAAATTATTGTTCCAGTAAAGAAAAAATGACTTCAATCCCTTTACATTTCCTGATACATGTGTATAATAATAGATGGAAAAGAGTAATTAAAGTTATCAATCCGAAAACAAGGATTAAACATGATATTAGGTCGTTTGCATTCAATTGCCCTGTACAGCATTGAAAATATTGAAGAGCTGAAAATTCCTCCAAAATACCAATCGATTAAAAAAGAATCCTTCATGGGATTTTCAGCAGCAACCAATATGGAAAAAGAAAAAATTAAAAATATAAAAATGAAAAAATTAAAACCAAATGAGGAGAGGAACAATGAGAAAAAACAAAAAACAATTCATATTTAAATCTTTAATTTTATGCATAGCAACTTTTTTACTAAACACCCAAATTTATTCTTATGTTAGCGCGAACGGGGCTGGCGGAGGTTATGAAGACCCAGGCGGTGGAAAATCAAATTCTGGCAGTACAAAAGAAAATTCTATAATTGAAGCTTATATCGAAGAAGGCGGTGGATATTTTCTAAATGCCTTTTCAAATATACTCTTAGTTTCAAATCGTATTGAGATCGTAAATTTGAAAGGTATCGATTATGACGAATTAAATAAGATAGTAGATAATGCACTCGACAATATCAGAAATGCAAAGTCTACTTATTCAATTTTAATCCAAACAGCTCTATATACTCCCTATGACCTGGTAGTCATTTCAAAATTAAAACGTTTCGATTACCAGGCTTTTATGACAGAGTATTCGTTGAATAGTGATATATTTAAAGAGGTAGAGGGATATTTAAAGAATGGAGATATTACCGGAACGTTTATAAGAATATACAACAGTTTTATAAAGATTGAAGGATTGCTGTTGTCAATTAAGGAAGAAGTATCATTAAATAAAATGCCTGAATTATCAAAAATATGGGAGGTTAATGAAGAGGCATCAAAATCTTTGAATTTCGGCCAATATATCACAAGGATATTTTATGCACTCTAGTAAAAAACAATATTTGTAAGTGAGGGAAAAATGGGAAATTTTATCACACTATTTTCACTGGTATTAAAGCGATTCTTTTGTACAAAAAAGGCAATAATGCTTTTTATAATATTATTATTAACTATATTTGTTGCAAAGGGCGCTTTTGATGATTATGAAAAAACGCTATCAGACATTCAACATTTTCAAAAACTTGATGCTGAAAAAATCAAAGTATTGAATAATTATACTGAATATTCTTTTTATGGGGTAAAATCCTTTTTTGTACCTTCTCCATTAGGGATACTATTAAAAACTACCGGTACGATTTCCGAACTATCGGCACGAGTGGACTCAATTGTTAGCCTGAATATGTTTATAAATGCCAAAGGCAGTGCTCTTTTTGAAGAAGATTCGATATCACCATTTCGTCTATCCTTCATTGTCCTGGTTTTGGGAACACTGTCAGTATTATTTTTGGGATATGAATCAATGCGAGAAAAAGAATTTTTGAAAACTTTATCAAGCATATTATCCCAGAAAAAAATATTCATTTACATTGTTCTATCTAAAATTATATTGTTGACCTTGATTCTTATTGGATTATTCGCTATTTTATTGATCCTGATTAAATTCAACGGTTTTACTATTTCAAATGAGGTGTTAACCGGTCTAGCTGGATATTTTTTATCAGCCTGGCTTATGATTATAGGTTTCCTTTCTATTGGTATCCTGGTCGGAAATATCAAAAAGAAATCATCCGCATTTACAGTACTGCTGTCGATCTGGTTTATTCTTGTATTTTTCTTACCAACCTGTATAGAATCATACATATCCAAAAAATCAAAAGATATCATTTCAAGTTACAGGGTAGAATATGAACAGTTAGAAATTGTGAATTCCTTTGAAAAGAGAGCAGTTAAAGAATATGGAGAATTTGATAGAAATAATATTGAATTAGCCAGGAAAGTAATTGAAGGGTACTGGAATAACGACTATAAAAAAATTGAGGCATTGGAAGAAAAAGTTAAAAATGATATTTACACTGTCGCAAAAATGAATAAAAAATTAGCCATTCTTTTTCCCGTTACATTCTTTAAATTAACCGGAGATGAATGCAGCAGCATGGGACTTGAAAATCTTCTAAAATTCTACGGTTTCCTTCAAGAACTTAAACGGAAATTTTTGAGATTCTGGTTTGATCGAGTCTATTATAACGACCCAAAAGTGCTGGTCTCTTTTATAAAAGGGGATGAAAATCTCTATTATGCTAAAAGTCAATTGCCGGGAAATTTCGAGATAGGTGTGCTGATAAATTCAGGGTACATCATAATACTGCTTTTTGCCTCCTATTTCCGGTTCAAAAAAGCAATGTTTCCAATTCAAAAAGAGACTATAGCAACCGATAATGTAAATATCGATATGGAAAAAGGAAAAATAATTACCGTTCACGGGGAGCACCCGGAATTTTTTAAACTCTTCATAAATGCATTATTTGGAAAAACCAAATCCTTTAAGGGAAAAATCAAAATCGACGGCAAAGATATTGGACCAATGGAGAAAAAATCCTTCTTATACCTGCCGCATCCGGACAATATACCTGATGATATAAAAACCAGGGATTTGCTTTGGGCATTTAAAAAATTATTAAAAATCACAAAAGAAGAATTCAGTGAATTAAAAACCAATGTGGGAAAAGAGAATCTAAAAAAACGGTTCGCTGATCTTAAAATAACCGATAAAGCCAATATCCTCCTTTTTATCGTTGAAATGAATAAATGTAAAACATATGTGTTTTATAACTTTGCCTATGACCTGCCAAAAAATTTCCGCATTGATCTTCCGGAACGGATGGCTAAACTAATACAAGAAGATACCATGGTGATTGATTTAGTCTCTAAAGGAGACCTTTGGATTGATAGCGATAAATACTTTAATATAAATATGAAAAACAAAACATATTATGTTGCTACTGTCGTTAAAGAAAAGGTCTAATATTGATATAGAAAAAAATTGAATGAAAAGCAAAAGAAACGCACTTAAAATAGACACAGATATATTAGAAGAAATAGGTAAGAGGATTATAGAGATTCGTAAGCGTTTGGGGCTAAATCAAAAGGAATTTGCCGCTTCCATTGATATGTCCCCCAGTTACCTATCGCCAATCGAAAGTGGTAAAGCGAATCCAACGGTTGGATTTTTCTTTCGGTTATCCAACACACACAATGTGAGCCTGGATTACCTGTTTCACGGAAAAGGTTCTATGTTTAGAAATCATAAAATCAAAAAACCGGACGAAGAAAGAGAATTTCTTGATAGTATTGATTCCATTGATGATATTCGATGGCTGATGGAACATTCCCCCATGTCCAAAAATATTATCATTGGGTACTGCAACCAATTTTTATATGAAAATGAAGAGATAATCAAGAAAAACATAAAAATATATCGAGCAAAAAAAGATAATGGGGCTGAAAAATGAAATTGTCGTCAAGAAGGAGTTTTAATTGTCGCTGGTCAAGTATTGACCACTTTAATACTCGATTTTTAAACCCAGGTTTTTATTTTTTATGATCTTAAGAATATTGAACCCAAAAACCAAACTGGAAATTAATTAAAAGACATTTTATACTCATAGATTTTCATTCCCAGATACGTATTTATAATAAAAAAACGATTTTTTTTAACATAGATTTTATCACAAACAACATCCAGTTTTTTTGCTGCTGTAATTTTTCCTGTCTTGTCAAAAACCATCAGGCGAAATCTGTCCGTTTTTTCCGGATAATCTCTTTTTGGTGCTATTCTTATATCTCCCGGGCTATCATTGACTAAAAAGTACTTTTCATTTTCTCTCATTTCCCTGGTCGTCGTTATCAGAAAAATGCGATCCTCTCTATCCACCGATATACTGGATGAAACGTGTTTTCTTTCTCCTATAACGATAGGTTCCTCTTTGGAATCATTTATCCCTACTTTTGGTGCCTTGAAGGGCACTTCATAGCTCACAATTAGTAAAGATTTCCCCTGGTACGAGTATTTTTGATACAGCGGTACAGCAGGATATGAAATAATAATATTTCCATTTTTGTCGCAATCAAAAATGATTGATCCAAATTGTGTAATGGGTTTATTGAAATCTATGGGATTGCCTATTCTTTTTACCAGGTTACCTTTAAAATCGTAAATAGAGACTAATTTTTTGCTCAAGAAGGAAACTGAATGACTGAATATGGCGATGTGGTTATCTTTAATCAGTTTGATATCTGATATGAAGCCTTTTAGCCTGTAACTATATAAATATCTCCCATTGCAATTATACGATTGAATTCTATAGTTTCTAGCATCTGCCACTATGATATTATTATCATTATCCAGGCAAAAACTTGTCGGGATTAAAAGGTCACCAGGGCCTTGTCCTCTTCTGCCAATTGTCCTTTTGAAATTTCCTGTAAGATCAAACACTTGAATTCGATGATTGCCAGAATCTAGAATATAAACTAAATTATCATTACTAATCTTTATATCTTCAGGGAATCGAAGGAATTGATTCTCGTCATCCACCTCATCGTCACCCCATACACGTATTAAAGTAAGGTTTATTTTACCTTCACAGGCATTTATTTCATTCAACGTATTATGTACAAACCTCGTTTCGGAAAAATTGTGAAAGGAGAAAAGGTATAAAAGAAAAACAATTAAGATCCCTTTTTTTTTCATGGCTGAATACGTTAAGTATCTATTTTAATCTATGTTAAAAGAAATGGGGAATATAACAAAAGTTACTAACAAATGCAAGCTTTTTTCATAATTTTTTTGCCTTGAACATAATACCTTTGTATAACAACAATGCATTTGTGCAAGACTTGGCCCCCTTAATATCTAAGTCATTTTTACACCTTTAAAAACCTCAAAGGCATTTGGGTTCTTTTCAATAATCTCGCAATAGGTGATAAGATTTCTCTCTATGTTTTTTTTAATTTTTTCACATAATTTTTCTTTTCTTTTTTTACAGAGTGTTTCTTTTTTGTGCACATTATTAAAACACTTTTTGCATAACCTCAGAGCCCAACAATATTTGCAATCTTCAAAAAACTCATCATACTTTTTATAAAAATTAAAAATTCTAATATAGTCAAAACCTTTATCTATATCGCCGATCTCATAATTTTCCCCAACTTTTTCACACATATAGAACTTTCCTGCTGTGTTTACAAATAGTCTTCTTCTTCCAATTACACAGGAGCCTAATGGAGGAAATTTTTTATCAAGCATTTTCTTTAATCTGAATGATATATTATAGAAATACTCTAAAAATAAATGCTTTTCAATCGTTAGTTTTTCATAAGTCCCATTAATTAGAGCATTCTTATACCTATCCATGAGTTTATTCATTTCTTTAGAAAGTTCTTTTCTCTCATTCACTAAATTGTGTTCATCAAAAAAGGTAGTCGCGTATGAATCAACAAAATTAATAATAATTTTATGTTTAATTGGTGACAAGAGTTTGTTTTTATAAAAAAGGCCTATAAATTTGTCAAAATCGTAAGGGGGCGTTATAACTGCATTAAAAGATATATTGCGTTCAAAATATTCCTTGCTGTATTTCTTAACGTTTCTAAGATTTCTCATAATTTTATCAAATGTCCCACCACCGTTATTAAAAACACGGTATCGATCATGTTGATCTTTTTCACCATCCAGGCTAACCAGAATTGAAATGTTATTTTTGACAAAATATTCAATCACTTCATCAGTGAGAAGGACCCCATTTGTAGTGAGTGAATATTGATATTTTTCATATAGGCCATATGTTTTAATTAATTCTATAACGTCCTTTATTAAATCGAATCTCAATAATGGTTCACCGCCATAAAAAGTGACCGCGGGGGATTCCTCGTTTTGATTATTTTTACTTTTCTCTATAAAGAAATCAATTGCCTTTTTTGCTGTGTCAAATGTCATATCGCTATTACCATGGGTTCTTTGATATAAATAATGTCCTGAGAACGTACAATATTTACATCTCAGATTACATCTTGTGGTTAAATCCAGGATTATCTGTTTCAAACCTGTTTTAAGTAAATATTTGGCGTCGTCTGCAGATTTAATACCCGATGAGATATCAGGTCTAAACCCGGAATAAAAATTTTTTTTTCTTGCCCTTTTTATTTCATTAAAGTATTTTACAAGATCATCTCTATTATATTTATTTCTAAGTTTTGAGACAATAAAATCCAATCCTTTATTATATAGATCGATTGTGTCGTATATAATTTCGTTGACCCGGAAAATTTCATTACTGTTAACATCATAGATGTAAGAACAGTTATCAGTTTTAAATTTTTTTATAAAGGGGGTATTGCACACTATCTATACTCGATGTTTAAACACACGGCTTTATTTTTTATGATTTTAGGCATCTTGAAACTAAAAACTATACTGGAAACTAATTAAAAGACATTTTATACTCATAGATCTTCATTCCCAGATATGTATCGATAATGAACAGACGATTTTGATTAACATAGATTTTATCACAGAAAACATCCAGTTTTTTTGCTGCTGTAATTTTTCCTGTTTTGTCAAAAACCATTAGGCGAAATCTATCCGTTTTTTCCGGATAATCTCTTTTTGGCGCTATTCTTATATCTCCCAGGCTATCACTGACTAAAAAAAATTTTTCATTTTCTCTTAGTTCCGGCCTTGTGGTAGTTATAAGAAACACTCGGTCATCCTCACCCACCGATATCCCGGCTGAAACGTGTTTTGTTTCTCCCATAATGATAGGTTCCCCTTTGGAATTATTTAGACCTACTTTTGGAGCGGCGAAGGGAACTTCATAGCTCACAATTAGTAAAGATTTTCCCTGGAAAGAGTATTTTTGATACAGCGGTACTCCCGCATATGAAATAAGAATATTGCCATTTTTGTCTAAGTCAAAAAATAATGTTCCAAACTCTGACATAGGTTTGTTAATATCTATGTGGTTGCCTATTCTTTTCACCAGATTGCCTTTGAAATCGTAAATAGAGACTAATTTTTTGCTAATGAATGAATCTGTATAACAGAATATGGCGATGTGGTTATTTCTAGTCAGTTCGATTCTTTCTATCAATCCCTTTAGCCTGTAACTATATAAATATTTCCCTTTGCTATTAAACGCTTGAATTCTACGGTTAGAAGTATCTGCGACTATGAGATTATTATCATTGTCTAGACAGAAGCAAGACGGGCTTAAAAGGTCACCAGGGCCTTGTCCTCTTCTTCCAATCGTCCTTTTGAAATTTCCTGTAAGATCAAACACTTGAATTCGATGATTGCCGGAATCTAGAATATAAACTAAATTATCATTACTAATCTTGATATCTGCAGGGAATCGAAGGAATTGATTCTCGTTATCCACCTCATCGTCACCCCATATCCGTATTAAAGTAAGTTTTATTTTATCCTCACAGGCTTTTATATCATTCAAAGTGTTATGCACTAACTCTGTTATCCCATATTTAAACCAGGAAAAAAGATGTATAAAAAGAATTATTGCGATAACTTTTCGTGTCATTTGAAAATTTGAAACGTTTCAACACACATCTCTTAGATATAGAAAAAGTAAAAAATCTACCTATTCAAAGAATTTATTGGTAAAAATATGGAAATGATGATTCTCGACATTACCATCGATGGATTTAGAAATATTCTACCGATAAATTTCTTTATATAACTAAAAATTCTCTCACTTAATCTTTAGCAGTTACTTGCTAAATCACGATTTGCCAGATTATTAGCTGATGGTCCTGATATATTTGGATAGGGACATCCACACGCACAACCACAAACACTCAGGTTGCCACTGCTCCAACCTCCTGGACTACATATACACTTCTTATCACCTAAAGGTTCAGGATGTGGATCAAACCCTCCTCTAACAATTTCCATACCCGATTTGACAATATCAAATCCTCCTTTCTTTTTTGCCATTTTAAAACCTCCTTTTTTATTTTAATTTAAAATTATAATATTGATCTAATCCATTGCTGTTTATCTCCATTAGTGAGCAGAAAAATTTTAAATCTCTTTCACATGTACTTTTGAAATAAACAC